>Ga0209417_1000027_pt1 | contig 411499 bp, 325 predicted proteins | sample RifGroF2_FD_184002 | JGI IMG/M metagenome (GOLD analysis project Ga0209417, IMG submission 184002) | Groundwater microbial communities from Rifle, Colorado, USA - Groundwater F2 (SPAdes) (version 2) | ecosystem: Environmental > Aquatic > Deep subsurface > Groundwater | place: Rifle, Colorado...
GCCTTATTTATGACTAAATTCCTATTAATAAAAAAACCTAAACAAAAGACTATAAGCTAAAATATAAATACGCTAAAAATAACAACATAAAAAAACCGTCTCAGATTATCTTTTGAGACGGCTTCTTCTTATTTTTGAACAGGTAAAACCTGAATATACAATTCATCAAGTTGTTTTTTATCTATCTTACCAGGAGTATCAAGCATTACATCGCGTCCAGAATTATTTTTTGGAAATGCTATAAAGTCCCGGATCGATTCTGAACCACCAAATACACTACACCAACGGTCAAATCCAAAAGCTATACCTCCATGTGGTGGTGCTCCAAATCTGAATGCATTTAATAAGAACCCGAATTTTATCTCTGCTTCTTCTTTTGATATACCTAATGCCGAGAACATTTTTTGTTGAAGATCACTATTAAAAATACGAATAGAACCTCCTCCAATCTCAACTCCATTAATTACAAAATCGTAAGCATTGGCATGCATTTTTCCCGGATCTGATTCGAAATACTTAATGTCCTCATCTTTTGGAGAGGTAAATGGATGATGCATAGCAAAGAAACGTTTTGTTTCTTCGTCCCATTCTAATAATGGAAAATCAACAACCCAACAAGGAGCAAATTTATCTTTATCACGCAGCTTAAGCTGATCGCCCATTTCTAATCGCAATACATTTAATGCTGTTAATGTAGTTGATTTTTTTCCAGCAAGAATCAACAATAAATCGCCAGGTTGAGCTTCCATATAATCAGCCCATCTTTTTAAATCATCTTGAGAATAGAATTTATCTACAGAGGATTTGAAAGTCCCATCAGCATTATACTTAACATAAACTAATCCCTTAGCTCCCACTTGTGGTCTTTGAACAAAAAGAGTAAGCTCATCAAGCTGTTTCCGAGAATATTCGGAACATCCTTTTGCACAAAATCCTCCAATATATTCAACGCTATCAAAAACTACAAATCCTTTTCCTTTTGCGTTATCAGTTAGCTCATAAAACCTCATACCAAAACGTAAATCCGGTTTATCAGAACCATAGTATTTCATTGCATCATCGTATGTAATTCGCGGAAATGTTTCGTTAAATGTAATACCTTTAATCTCATAAAAAAGGTGTTTCGCCAATCCTTCAAAAGTTCTTAATATATCATCCTGATCAACAAACGACATCTCGCAATCGATTTGTGTAAATTCTGGTTGGCGATCGGCGCGTAAATCTTCATCACGAAAACATTTTACAACTTGAAAATATCTATCAAAACCCGAAACCATTAAAAGTTGTTTTAATGTTTGAGGTGATTGTGGCAAAGCATAGAACTCGCCAGGATTCATTCGCGATGGAACAAGAAAATCTCTTGCTCCCTCTGGTGTTGAATTAACAAGAGCAGGTGTTTCAATTTCTATAAATCTTTCACCATCGAGATATCTTCTTATCTCCTGACCCATTTTATGACGCAATTCAAGGTTTTTTCGAACCGGATTTCGGCGTAAATCAAGATATCGGTATTTCATTCTTAATTCATCGCCACCATCAGTCTCGTCTTCAATTGTAAATGGTGGAGTTTCTGATTTATTAAGTATTTTAATATCTGAAACACTTATTTCAATATCTCCTGTCTCCATTTTTGGATTTTTACTACTTCGCTCAGCAACTTTCCCAGTAATTTTAATTACAAACTCACGCCCCAATTGATTAGCCAGAGCTATAATATCCTTTGGAGTATTTTCATCAAAAACAAGTTGTGTAATTCCATATCGGTCGCGTAAAGCTATAAATGTCATTCCTCCTAGGTTACGAATAGCTTGTACCCATCCACTTAGGGTAACTTCTTCACCTACACTATTTATTCTAAGTTCTCCACAAGTATGTGTTCTGTACATAATTGAAATATTTTAACTTTTTATTATCGTTTATTTGATCTGCGAAAATAGGATTTTATTTCCTTTTTCGAAATTGAATTGCTCAAATTCAACAGTTATAGAAAAAAGATTTGACCTATAGTTCATAATTAAAGACTTTTTATAACCCTAGGCTTAAGCCTGAAATTATTCTTTTATTCATAATAAGGCCCTTAGCCCAATCTACAATATTTATATTACATTTTTTAAAAAATTTTAAATTAATATCTTTGAACAAATAAAAAGAAATGGATTTATATACCGACGAGTTTTTTATGAAGGAAGCTTTAAAAGAAGCTCAAAAAGCACTTGCTAAAGATGAAATTCCTATTGGAGCAATAATTGTATCTAAAAACCAAATTATAGCACGCGGACATAATTTAACAGAAACCCTGAATGATGTTACAGCGCACGCCGAAATGCAAGCCATTACTTCGGCCGCAAATGCAATTGGAGGCAAATATCTTACTGATTGCGCTTTATACGTCACCTTAGAACCATGTTTAATGTGTGCAGGAGCTTTGTACTGGTCGCAGATTAGCAAAATTGTTTATGGAGCCTCGGATAAAAAACGAGGATTTACAACTACCAACTCTACTGTTTTACATCCAAAAACGGAAATTCTAAAAGGTATTATGGAAGATGAATGCAGTAATATTTTGGTTGTTTTTTTTAAGAAAAAAAGATAATTATTCTATTCTGGTTCGGCATGTATTGTTGCAAAAATATGTTGTTCTTCATACAGCTTCTTCTCAATACTAGTGCAAATCTCATGAGCTTCTAAGAGACTAACCGATTTGTGCATTTTAATATGAAATGTAACCTCCAAATGATCGCCATAACGATGCATATGAATATGATGAACTTTTAGATTCTTACCACTTTCAGCAGCAGAAACACGCTTAATTTCTTGAATAAGTTCCTCTTCTGGTTTCTCACCAAGTAATGGACTGCTTGCATCACGAATAATTTCAAATGCTGCATAAAAAATCAGAGCAGCCACAATTAATCCGAGAACACCATCAACCCACCAAAAATAAGGGCCAATAAAAATACCAACCAAAATAATTACAGAAGATATTGCATCGCTCCGATGGTGCCAGGCATCGGCTTTTAAGGTAATCGATTTTGTCTTTCTCGCTGTCCAGAATGCAAATTGCGCCATTAGCTCTTTAACAACAATTGAAACAATCGTTGCCACAATAGCGATCATCCCATATTTTACTGCTTCATGGTTTTTCAGTTTCTCAATACTTTCGAGAACAAAATTAAATGCAATAACCGCCAGCAACATTCCTATAACCACAGATGCAATTAGCTCAGCCCTTCCATGACCGAATGGATGATCCTTATCTGCTGGTTTTTTCGATATTTTTACACCAATTACAACAACAATTGAGCTTAACGAATCGGATAATGTATGCCAAGCATCGGCAATAATTGCTATAGATCCAGTTACTATACCCGCCCAAAATTTCAAAATAAACAAAAGGATATTGCCAAAAATTGAAACCCAACCTTCAAGGTATTTTAAGAAACTTGCATCTTTTTTCATAGCAGCTAAATTAACAGTTCTTACGTAGTAGCACAAAATTAAAAAAGCAGCCCGAATATAGAGCTGCATTTTGTTTAAACTTATTACCGTTTTATAAACCAATAGATTTTAAGAATGCCTCCTGACTAGGTTCTCTGCCCAAAAACTCTTTTACCATTTCAAGCTCATCAACCGACGAACCTTTCTCAAGAACAACCTTTCGTAATTTAATCCCGGTATTTTTATCCATTACTCCATTTCGAATAAATACAGAAAACATATCTTCCGAAAATACTTTTGCCCATAAATAACTATAATACCCGGCTGCATATCCATTTAAGTGTCCAAAACCAGCTTCGAAATGGGTATCTTCCTGAAATTTGTAAAGTGTTATTTCATTTTGCAATTTTTTTACAATATCGGTTGTTGATTCTTCTCCATTCGGATTATACTTATCGTGATAAGTTAAATCGAGTATTCCATAGAATATTTGTTGCATGGTTTGCAATCCCGATCCTACATTTCGCGAAAGAATCATTTTGTCATAAAAATCTTTTGGCAATACTTCTTTAGTTTTGTAATGCTTTGCAAATAATTTAAGTGCTTCAAAATCCCAAGCCCAATTTTCGAAAATCTGCGATGGCATTTCAACAAAATCCCGGGCAACATTTGTACCTGCTTGTGCCGACAATTCTGTTCTAGTTAATAAATCATGCATTAAATGCCCAAATTCATGGAAGAAAGTTACCACATCATCGTGTAACATAAGTGCTGGCATATCTTCGTTTGCTCTCGGGAAATTACATACCAGACTCGCTATTGGAAGTTGATAATCCCTTCCCATCTGCTTACCAGGAATCATCCCGAACATAGCAGCATGTCCATATTTATTTTTTCGTGGATACAAATCGAGATAGAATTTTGCGATATTCCTATCATCTTCTAGAACATTATATAGCCGAACTTCGTCGTGCCATACATTTGGTGATTTTACCTCTTCGAACTTTAGCCCATACAGATGCTGAGTTATCTGAAATAGTCCATCAATAACTGTATTGACTTCAAAATATTCTTTTAATTTTTGATTATCCAGTTGGTATTTTTCTTCGAGCAAAATATTATCGTAAAATGCAGCTTCCCATGATTCAATTGAATTTATTGACATATCGCTTTTATACTTTCGTTTAACATCAAGCAATTCTTCATAATCGATCTCAGCCTTTTTCCGAACCTTATCTTTGAGTTCGATTTCGAATTTCCATACATTCTGTGGATTTTTTGCCATTCGGTTTTCAGTTCGATATGCTGCATAGGTTTTAAAACCTAATAGTTTAGCCATATCTTCACGCTCAATTAAAATTTGTTTTAAAATCTCCAAATTTTTATCGGCTGCTTTATTTTTATACCTTTTTGATAACTCTTTTCGTGCATCATCGGATTTTGAATATTTCATAAAAGGCACAAAGGAGGGATACTCTAAGCTGATTTTATAATTTCCATCCTCAGTAATATGTACTTTCTTATAATCCTCTGGCAATCCTTTAATTTGTTCAGCTGTAACAATTAGAGAGTCCTGATAGGAGCTAATATTTGATTCAAACTGAATTCCCAAATCCGAGAGTTTATCCTGAATTATTTTTAATTCGTTACGTTTTTCTATTGGTAAAGCAAATCCATTTCGTTCAAATTCTTCGATTGTTTCTTTTAGATATTTCTTTCTATGTCCGGCCAGGCTTTCTGCTTCGCTGGTTTTTGAATAATCCTTTACAGCATTATATAATTCTTCGCTAAGTGCGATTTCGTTAAAAAACTTACCCAATTCGGCAATACTGCTCAAACATTCATTACGAATATCATCATCAGGATGCACATATGCTAAAAGAGAGATTACTTCGTTCACTTTTACTAATGAATTGTACATATTATCAAGAGCAAGCATTGTATTCTCAAATGTTCGCTCTAAACCAACAGAATAAATATTCTCTAAATCGGCTTTTGATCTTTCCATAACCAATTTAGTGGCATCTGATACATGTTCTTTTGTGATTATTCTAAAATCAATCTCTTTATTATGAGATGGGAAAAACGGATTTTGCATAATTTTCTTTTTTTAAAAACACCAAGGCAGTATTTACATTAATATGAACATTATTTCCAGATGAAAGTTTAGATAAGAAAAACTAATCATCGTAAATCTCAATAAATTTGATGATAAATTTACTATTTTAAAATTAGGGAATTTTAAAAAAACTCTTTATCTCTGTATAAACTAAAAATGCACTTAGAATGTCCTTTCGCAAGAAATTAAGCTCCTTTTTAATGTTGCAAAAGATGCAATATCTTTCTGATCAGCAAGGAATTATTCGTCGATATATGCGAGAAAAAGAAGGCTGGGATTTACATCTGGAAAATTCAAAACGCTTTATTTTGGAATCTTCTAAATCAAAAATAAAAGGAAAAGTATTGGTTCTTGGCAGCGGATGGCTACTCGATTGCCCAATTGATGAATTATCGAGAGATTATAAAGAAGTAATTCTTGCCGATATAAATCATCCTAAACAAATTATAAAAAAAACAAAACATCTTGCAAACGTTCAGTTTATAAAAGATGACTTAACTGGGGGACTAATCGAGTTTATTTATCGGAATATTAAACCAGGCAAAAAGTATCTTTTAAATTCATTCATTACCGAAATAAAATCATTTTCATATGCTATTCCTGATGATATTGACTTTGTAATATCGTTAAATATTCTAAGCCAGCTGAGCATTATAATTAGTGATTATTTAAAAACCATGAGCCTTTTTTCACAGAATGAGTTAAACGAAATTTCAGCTGTTATTAATCAATCACATACAATCAGTTTACCAAAAAATAAAACCTGTTTGATTTGCGATTTTGAAGAAGAGCTATTCGATGAAGATGATAAACTTATTGGTGTAAATCCATTGATTTTTTCAAATTTACCCTTGGGTAATTTTTCTGAAAAGTGGAAATGGAAATTTGATTCATCAATGACATATAGAGATGAAATTAAGACTTTTTTTAATGTTAGTGCTACTGATTTATAATCCCAAACGGAATACATGAGCAATAAAAATTGGAATATGGTAATTACCGACCTCGACGGAACGCTTTTCAACGATAATAAGGAAGTAAGTTTAACCGATATGAAAAGCCTTTACTGGTTGGGAGAAAATAATATTTTACGTGTAATTGCAACAGGAAGAAATTTCTATTCATTTTCAAAAGTCATAAAACCTTCATTCCCTATCGACTATCTAATTTTTTCATCAGGAGCAGGAATTTACAACTGGAAAAGCAAAACAATAATTCATTCTGAATATTTACCAGATTTTGAAGTAACACAAATCTCAAAAATTCTAATTGAACATAAGGTTGATTTTATGATTCATGAGATTATCCCAAATAATCATAAATTTATTTATCACCGCTCTGGAAAACCAAATCCCGATTTTGAAAAAAGAATTCAGGTTTATTATGACTTTGCTGTTGAAATGGACAAAGCCATTGAAAAACATTCACATGCATGTCAGATAATAGCTGTTTTTCCAAACGACCTAAAGCTATTTGACAATATTAGCCGCAAATTTGATGATATAAAAATTATCCGAACCACATCTCCCCTTGATGGAGAATCAATTTGGATGGAGATCTTTCCTAAGAATGTTTCAAAGGGGCAAGCTATTAAATGGTTGTGTAATACACTTAAAATTTCTCCTGAAAAAACAATAAGTATTGGAAATGATTACAACGATATAGATATGCTTGAATTTACAGCACAAAGCTATATTGTAGCAAATGCTCCTGATGACCTGCAAGAAAAATTCCCGGTTTGCAGCAGCAACCAGGAACATGCATTCAGCGATGTAGTAGGTAGATATTTTGATATTGGGTTCTAAGTTTTACTCAAAAAAAGCATCCTTTCCAGGATAATTAAATTTTTCTTTAGCCACAACCTGCGAAAAAATAAAATACTTTACCTCTGCATTGGTACAAACCATTCCGTCAGCATTAATCAGTTCAGTATAAATAGTTGCCAATTTCCGATTATGGTCAGTAAGTTTAGCTCGAATCTTTAATTTGCCTTTATTAGCTTCAACTGCTTTTCTGAATTTCACATTAATATTTGAAGTAACACCGGATGTTTCAAGTTTTACATACAACACCCAGCTGGCAATCTCGTCCATCAATGTAGTTTGAATACCACCATGCAGAATATTTCCATATCCCGTTAAATGCATTTTGGGTTCCCATTCGCAAATAATCCAATCGCCATCTTCATAAAACTGCATTTGTAGACCCAGCGAGTTTTTTGGTGAACATCCAAAACAATTGTATCCTTCAATATGGGCAAATGGATTTTTTATTTTTTTCATTACAAAAACTCTAAAAAATATTAGTATTCAAAAGATCTTCCTGTAATTGATTCAATGGGAATTTTAATAATCAGCACATTGTCTACAGAGGGTTTTGAATACTCAAATGGCTTATCGGAATAGTTCTTCATAAAAATGCTTAACCCTCTAACTTTCTCATCATAATCATCAACGAAAAGAGCATGACCATTAATCAATACACTTCTATACGCAAATCGCCATGAGCAAGCAACCGTTTCGTGTCTTGCAAACAATTTATGATCGGTATCAAACTCTAAGCATACCTTGTTGTTGTGTTTAAGAATATCTACTTTTTTCCCTTCCTTTGCACAATGCAGCCATATGGTCTGATCTTCGTAACCAAAATTCATAGCCAGAACATAAGGAATATCTCCTTCAACCATTCCTACTCTGCAAACTTTGCATTTTTTTATAATTGATTCGAGTTCATCTAATTCAATTATGTCTTTTATTGCATTATCTCTTTTTGCCATAATATCAAAATTCTAAATAATAAAAATTTATCACCTATATATTATTTTTCCCTTTTTTCCATCTGCCCTCTCAGCCATTTTAGAGCTTCTTCCTCTTTACTAAATAATCGTGTAGGAACTTTAGGCCTACTAAATGTAAGGAACAGATTCGCGAAATAGCTTGAAATTTTTGATTCAATTAAAATTGCCTGCCCGGCAACATATGGTCTATATTGAGCCGCAGCATACTCCCGTGTCTTTGAATCAACAAAAAAGAGCTTGCGAACATCAACTAGATTTGCACAAAGCCTTTCTCCATTCCATGAATCACCTACTTTTGTCATTTTTTGCAATGTATCCATATCGAGAGTGCAGTTTTCAAGAGCTATATATTTATAAATCTGGTCATCTTCCTGAACAACCTTTACTCTATCATTTACTATTGTGCTTTGCATATTATTCGTTGTAGTATTACATTCTTTGCTAAATTATCGAAAATTTAAGATGCAACGATAGAAAAAAGAAAGAATTTTCAATTAGAATTATTACAAATAATCAGTAAATAAAATGCTAGTTCGAAAGAATATTTGTTGCAGGTAAGGTAAAAGTAATTGTCGTTCCCTTATTTATTTCACTATCAATATGAATATCGCCCCTATTCATATTAACAAATTCTTTGCAGAAGAATAGCCCAAGTCCTTTACCTGTTTCTCCCCGAGTACCATTGGTGGAGCCGTTGGCGATTTCAAAAATCCTTTTTTGATTCTCTGGAGAAAATCCAACTCCATTGTCTTTAACCCATATATGGGTTAAAGACAATGCGATAGTAGATCCAATAGAAATTTTGCCATTCTCCGAAGTAAATTTTATGGCATTATTCAATAAATTACGGAGTATAGCTGATACCATATTTTTATCAGCATCAACGTACGAATTCTTGCACATTTCACAAGAAATCTGAATTTTTTTAAACTCAGCTATGGGTTGGTAAATACTCAAAATTTCTTTAGATATATCTGCCAGATCTATAGTTTCAGGTTTAAATGGGAATTTACCTTGTTGGCTTAAAGCCCAGTTCAACAAGTTATCAATAAGCGATAATAAGTTGTTAACCGACATTTCGAGTGATTTCGACAGTTTTCTTAATGAGTTAAAATCCTGGTCTTCAATCCAGAAAGGTATTAACTGAGTAAGACTATCGATAGAAACAAGAGGGCTGCGCAAATCATGAGCAATAATCTGAAAAAGTTTATCTTTTGTTTTATTTGCATCGAAAAGCTCTTCGTTTTGTTTTACAATTTGCGCTCTCTGCTGCAAAATATGATTGTTTTGTTTTTTCAAGATACTATTTAACCTTTTTCTTTTTCGATTCTCATATACCATAAACATTATAAACACTAATGCTAAAAGGACTGTCAGAATAAGAATGTTGCGTTGAAACTTTCTTCGGGTCGAATCTTGCTCTGCTTTTGCAAGCTCAAGCTGTTGAATTTCCTTTTCCTTTTCTAAAATAGAAATTTGATGTAGTCGCTTTTCCGATTCATATTTTTGTTCTAATTCTACGAATTGCTTTTTCTTTTCGAGATTATATACGCTATCCTCAAAAACACCAAATTCTTTTAAATAGTAAAAGGCTTTTTTATAGTTCCCTCTTTTTTCGTGTAACTGATATAAATTATTTGACAACCGATGCTGTTTGCGCACATCCTTTATTTGGTTTGCCAAAGCATAACTTTCTTCGAGATATTTAATTCCGGTATTGTAATCCCCCTGCTTAACAAAAGCATTACCTAATCCTTGAAGAGAAAAAACAAGCATTTCTTTTTCGCCTATTTCCTTTTCGAGAGCAATTGCCTTTTTATAATAATGCTTTGCTTCGTTTAACTTATTAATTTTTTCGTATGTAACACCAAGATTGTGCATTAAAAGCATTTTGTCGTATTTGTTATTTGAAGACTTCTCAAAATAACTAAGTGCTTCTTGATAATAAGTAATTGCTGTAAATGCATTTTCTCCGTCCTTGTAAATATTACCAATATTCATTAAAGTGGTATGCAGCTTAGATGTGAGGTTTAATCTTTTTGATATTTCAAGATTTAACAACTGATATTCAAGAGCTTTCTCGAAATTACTCATATCATAATACAAAACACCCAGGTTATTTAATATACTCGAGATTTGTACGGAATCCTTATTGTTTTGGTATATTTTTAAACTTTTCATAAAACATTCGATCGACTTATCAAACTCACCGAATCGTTTATAAACATTACCCATCCTGTTCAGCACACTTGCCTTTTCTGAGTCAATTTTTAAACTATCGAACATTACAAGAGCTTTATTGTAATAAATCATAGCCGAATCATAATTTGATAATGATTTATATACCAAACCCATCTGATTTAAGGCTTTTGCATGACCAAATGGGAAATTAAGCTTTTTTGAAAGTTTCAAAGCCTCCTTGCCATCAACCAATGATGTATCAAGCTGGAACTTTATATACCTGTAAGATAAATCTATTAGTTTTAGTACTTTTGTTGTATCATTTGGCAAAGCTTTTACAGTTAAACGCAAGTCATCTATCTCAGAATTCTGACTATTTCCAAGAAAAACTAACTTTAGGCAAAAAATACCTACTAACAATATGTTTCTAAAAATGCTCTTCAATTGATTTTAGAATTATTCTTCTTCCCCATTTCCTATTCCAGTATCACCTTCCCCATCAGGATCACCATTTCTTAACAGATTATCGTAGTTTTTTACAATGATTTTTATTTTCTCAAGTTGTTTTATATCCGAGGGTTTTAAAGAAATTTCAAATTCCTTAACTTGTTCTTTAATAATTTCAGAAAGTGTTTTATTCTCTTTTAGTTTAATTCTGACTTCCCAATAATCGTTAACATAATTCTGTTCAATACTTTCAAGAATACAATTTCCCGGCATTTTCACTAAAGCATCTAAGCGATAGTTGCTTGTTCCAGTCTTGTAGAACAAGTTAAAGTAAGGATAATAAAGTTTCATAATTACTAATTTTATTTGTTTAACAAAAGGCGTTTAAAGTTAACAAAAATTATATAATCATCAACAATGGGTTCTAAAAACAACATTATATAAATCCAATAACACTATCTATAAGACTGATCTTAATGCCATTGTCTGTACCATTCAAATAAGGCAACAGCAAGAGCATGCGAAACATTCATTGAAGTATTGTGCCCATGTAAGGGAATATGAATTATTAGATCTGACTTGTTAAGTGTCTGGTTATCAATTCCAACTATTTCATTTCCAACTATTATTGCCATTTTTTCAGGCAACATAACTGCAAATATATTTTCAGAATCACTAGATGTTTCAAGAGAAACAACCTTATAATCAAGCGGAATTTTATTAAATATTTCGGAGATTTCGCAAATTTCCCAGTTCATTGAGTCGAAGCTTAGACCAGCTGTTTTTCTAACTTTTGATCTGCGAATATCTTTTTCAGTGGTTACAATTATCACTTTTTTGCAGCCAGTATTATCGGCAAGGCGAATTATATTCCCAATATTTTCGGGTGTTTTAATTTGATAAGCAATAATAATTGGAGCATTTCCATCTGGTTCAGCATTCTTAATAAATAGTTTTTTTGATTGTGTGGTTCGGTCTGTCATAAAGTTAATCAGTAATAACTATATCCATTTTTATATCAAATTCATTTGTTGGAACCGATTCAACAATCTGAAAATCTAAACATACACCGGCCTTAAATGCTTTTGTATTTTTAAGTAGCTTGTCATAATAAGCCTTCCCTCTTCCCAGTCGGTTATTATTTTTATCAAATGCAACTCCGGGAACAACAATAAAATCAATTATATCAATTGTATCATTAAAAATCTCATTGGGTTCAGAAATTCCAAAAGCACTTCCTTTCGACATAAACTGAATTCCTTTAAATTCGCGTAATTCTAATTCGGCTCCATTAACCGATGGTAAAATAAATCTTTTAGTCTCGAACCACTTTAAAATAAAATCATGCGTGTTTACTTCATCATCCATCGACCAGTAAGCCATAATGGTATTTGCTTGAATAAATTCAGGCAGAATTTCTATCTTTTCAAAGATCCTTATTGATCTCTCCTTTTTGTTTTCGAAAGAAAAACTCTTTTTTAATTCTTTAATTTGATTTCGTATTTCCTTTTTCTTCGAATCAATCATCTTATATAATTAATTTGTTTACCGACAAAACCTTACACTTTGATTTTTCTTTAAATCAACAGATAAATTAAACAATTAGTTTATATCCTTTGCCATGTATATTCAGAATCTGAATAGTTTTATCTTCTTTCAGATATTTGCGTAATTTGGTTATATAAACATCCATACTACGGGCATTAAAGTAACTATCTTCCTGCCATATTGTTTTCAATGCAAAATTACGCTCAAGCACATTATTTTTATTGTTACATAGAAGTTTTAAAAGTTCAGATTCTTTGGTGGTAAGTTTTAATTGTTTCTTGTTGTACTCAAGAATTTGTTTTTGCGAATCAAAAACATATTCACCAATTGTGTATGTTTCATTCGTATCAGAAACATTGTTTGTACTTAATCGTCTTAAAATAGCTTTAATTCTGAACATGAGTTCTTCCATGCTGAATGGTTTTGTAATATAATCATCAGCACCAATTGAAAAACCTTCCAGAACATCTTCTTTCAATGATTTTGCTGTTAAAAAGATATACGGCATGGCACTATTTATCTTTTTTATTTCTCGGGCTAAAGTAAATCCGTCCATTTTAGGCATCATCACATCAAGAATACAAATATCATATTTGTTTTTTTTAAATCCAGCCAGAGCAAGTTCACCGTTAACAAAAAGGTCTGTTTTAAAACCTTTGGCAATTAAATACTCGCGTAATAGTGCTCCAAGATTCTCGTCATCTTCGGCAAGCAATATCTTAACATTAGCTTCTTCCATTATTTATATGATTAGTTGGAATAAATATTTTAAAAGTCGTTCCTTTTTTTAATTCTGATTCAAGAGTAATTTGTCCACCATGTTCTTCAACCATCTTTTTTACATAATTCAATCCAAGTCCAAATCCTTTTACATCATGCACATTTCCAGTTGATACCCTGTAAAACTGTTCAAATATTCTTTTCTGGTCTTGTTTTTTTATACCAATTCCATTATCCGAAACAGATATATAAATTCCGGAATTATTGTCGCTTGTTGCAATTTTAATTTCAGGATCATTTTTACTATATTTCATAGCATTATCAAGCAAGTTAAAAATAATATTTGTAAAATGCACCTCATCAATATTTGCAATGTAATTGGTAGCTTCCAGATTTTTCGCTATTGAGCCATTTCTGTTCTTAACCTGTATCTCAAAATTATGCACAACATTGTCAATAATTTCGTGAATATTGTGTTCCCTGAATTTTAATTTAATTTGACCTTGCTCAAAAAGGGCTGTTTTTAAAACTTTTTCAACCTGATAACTTAGTCTTTTACTCTCATCATCAATAATATTAGATATATAATCGATGTTTTTAAGCTCGATTGGAATTCCTTTATCTTTTAATAATTGAGATGCAAGTGAAATTGTTGATATTGGGGTTTTCAATTCATGCGTCATATTATTTACAAAGTCATTCTTAATTTGAGAGATTCTTTTTTGTTTAAACATTATATGAATTGAAAGAGAGAATCCGAGTATTACTATTAATGTAAGAAAGATCGAAGTAAATGCTATAAAACCAGTTGATTTGAGTATAAAATTCCTTTCCTCTGGAAAATAAATGATTAGAAAATTGTCTTTTGCAAAAACATCATGAGGGAATAATTGACCTGTAAATACTTTTGCTTTAGTCTTTTGGTTGAAGCTATCCGATTTGTAAACTAAATTTATTCCTTTCTTAACTACCGCAAATTCATAATCAATATTTTCATCAATACTGCGTATTGATCTTTGTATAATTTCTTCAAGCGTTTCTTTACTAATCCTATCCTCTAAATCAACATCAATTTGAACTAGTTTATTTACAGTATTTTCAACAAATACAGTATGCTCTGATAGCTTCTCAATAAAAGCAGAATTCGTGTTTATGCTTTTAAATAGCTTTTGCTTATTTGCCTTATTTAATAATAAATTCTCTTTGTTTGTAAACAACATCCCACTACCCATAAATTGCTGCAATTGATTAATTTGCTTAATCGAATCAGCTGGATTAATAACAAAAATTTCTTTTTCAAGATTCGTGGTCGATAAACTAAACAAACTCTGATTTAGCTTATTATATTGATAGTTTAAAGCAGGCTTCCCTGTTGCAGTAATATCTTTATATGGATCAATTTCATCTACTAACTGATAAACTAATTCGCGTTTCTCTATTTCATCAATAATATTTCCAATACTTTTATTTACCAGTTGAGAAAACTGCTCTTCCTTTATATTAATAGCATTCTTTATCCAGTATAGCTGAACGATTATTAGGCCGATTAAGGTAATCGACAAAATGATAGTTAAAATCCAGATAGCTTTTTTTTGCATAGCATCACAAAGATATCAGGATATGTATTCAAAATGAATTATTTAACATTATTTAACATCGCTTTAAATAACTTAACCAATGCTTACGATACTTTTGTTGATGACAATTAGATAAGAATGCAAGTTAAAAATTGTCAATGATTAGGTTAAAATTTTAGGGTTTGGGTAAAGAGAGATGGTTAGATCTCTCTTTCTCTTTTTGTGATGATTAGAAGATTAGGTTTTTCAATGCTTTTGTTGATAAATCATCTATTTTAAATGCAGTACTAACATATTCCATCTTTTTAATTTTCAGTACCAATTCCTTAAAAGAAGGATCTGTAACTTCTCCAGATATTTTTAAAATAAAATCAATGTTCTTTAGTTCGGGTATAAGGAACCCATTCTCTGATTTATTAGAAATCAACTGATACTGAATAAAACATTCTTCATCATCAAATCTAAATACCGAGAAAACAGGATTTTCTTCCAGCTTTGGTTGTTCAATACATAAACTCTCTGCCTTTGTAAACTCAAATCTCAGATTTTGATTAAAGGCCCAACTTAAACGGTAATCATTCTCATGGGTAACAATTCCAATAAGCGAAAACTGTTCATTCGGTTCCGAAACCAATTTGTGAACTTTCTTTTTCACGAGATATCTATTTTTCTGCTAATTTAAGAAAGGAAATGTAAATACAGGTATGTTAATCCAAAAATTCGATGGTCTTGGTTAAAGCCTCTCTTGCAGCACCTTGTTGTGCTTCCTTTTTTGAGTTACCAGTACCTCTGCCAAAAACTTTATTATTTAGTTTAACACTTGATTTAAAGATTGGAGTATTTTGTTCGTTCATATCACCTTCTGTATCCTCAAAAACAATTTCTAGTCTATTCTTTTGGGCTAATTCAATAAGCTTACTTTTATAGTCGGAATCAACCTGTATTAGTTCATTTATATTAATATATTTTTTTATAATACGTTTAATAATAAATCGCTTTGTTTTCTTATAACCCTTATCAATATAAATAGCCCCAATTAAAGCTTCAAAAGCATTTCCATAAATATTCTTTGTACCATTTACCTTTATTTGCGAAATAATTAAATCTTGCAAACCCAGTTTAATAGCTATTTCATTAAGTTGTTCTCTACTAACGATGCGAGCACGCATTTTAGTTAAAAAACCTTCTTTTTTAAATGGGAAATATGAAAAGAGATAATCGGCGATAACAGCAGCTAAAATTGCATCGCCAAGATATTCAAGACGTTCATTATTAATATAACGTTCGCTATCGAACTGAATAGATGCAGATTTGTGAGTAAACGCAATCTTATAAACCTTATAATTGCCAGGATAAAATCCTATTAATCGATAAAGTTTACGAATAAAATCTTTATTTCCTGAAAAAAAATACTTTACAAAGGGAAAGATATTGAACACTAACTATTCAGTATATTTTTTAATAATAACCGAAGCATTATGCCCACCAAAACCAAATGTATTACTTAAAGCAGCACGAACAACTCGTTTTTGTGCTTTATGAAGTGTAAGATTTAATTTTGGATCAATGTTGGGATCTAATTCATGATGATTAATTGTTGGAGGAATAACATCTCTAACTACAGCAAGAAGTGCAGCTAATGTTTCAACTGCACCAGCAGCTCCCAGCAAATGACCTGTCATTGATTTTGTTGAACTGATATTCATTTTATATGAATGCTCACCAAACACTTCAAGAATACCTTTTAATTCGGCAACATCTCCAAGTGGAGTAGCTGTTCCGTGAACATTAATATAATCGAGATCTTCTGGTTTAAGATTAGCATCCTCAAGTGCATTTCTCATTACATTCATTGCACCTAATCCTTCTGGATGTGGAGCAGTTAAATGATATGCATCGGCAGACATACCGCCGCCAGCTACTTCGGCATAAATTTTTGCACCACGCTTTTTAGCATGTTCTAGTTCTTCGAAAATTAATGCAGCAGCGCCTTCGCCCATTACGAAACCATCTCTTGTATTACAAAATGGTCGTGAGGCAGACTTATAATTATCATTATTTGTAGATAATGCTTGCATTGAATTAAATCCACCCATTCCAGCCTCATTGATTGATGCTTCTGAACCACCGGTAATAAAAATATTAGCTTTACCTAATCGAATATAGTTTAATGCATCAATAAGTGCATTAGTTGATGATGCACAAGCAGAAACGGTTGTAAAATTTGGACCACGGAAATGATACTTCATTGAGATATGCCCTGAAGCTATATCCGAGATCATTTTAGGAATAAAGAATGGGCTAAACCTTGGAGTTCCATCTCCTGTTACATATCCTCTTACTTCTTCAAGAAAAGTTTGTATACCACCAATTCCAGAGCCCCAAATAACTCCAGCCCTATCGTGGTCAATAACATTTAAATCAAGTCTTGAATCTTGAATTGCTTGCTCAGCAGCTACTAAAGCATATTGTGCAAACAAATCAAGTTTCTTTGCTTCTTTCCTGTCAAAATGTTGATTAGGATCGAAATTTTTAACCTCACAAGCAAATCTTGTTTTAAATTTTGAAGTATCAAAATGAGTGATTATGTCTGAGCCACTTACTCCATTTTCTAAATTGTTCCAATATTCTTCAATATTATTACCAATTGGGGTAATTGCTCCTATACCAGTAATTACTACACGTTTGAATTCCATAAATATTAAAATTTAAAACAAGATTTGGGGGTTATTGAATTTTTACTTAGCGTGCTCTTCGATGTACTTAATAGCATCACCAACTGTGCCGATATTTTCAGCTTGATCATCTGGAATAGAAATGTTAAATTCTTTCTCAAATTCCATGATTAATTCAACAGTGTCAAGAGAATCAGCACCTAGATCATTTGTAAAACTTGCTTCTGGTGTAACCTCATTCTCGTCAACTCCTAATTTATCAACGATGATAGCTTTAACTCTTGATGCAGTATCAGACATAACTTTAAGTTTTAGTTAATAATTAATTTATTTTTTTAACTGTGCAAAGAAATATAATTAATGTATAAATCAAAAATATTTCTTTTTATTTTGATGCAAAAATAATCTTTTTTGGATTTAAAGAACCATTTTTGCAATATATTTTTAAGAACGAGTCCCTGACACAAGGACAAACCCTAATATTAAAACACTAATAATGAACAAGATAGCCATTTTTGCATCGGGTTCCGGAACCAATGCCGAAAACCTAATTCGAGCCTTCAAAGAAAATAAAAAAATTGAAATCTCAGTAATTTTTTCGAACAATAAAAATGCATTTGTGATTCAACGTGCTATTAATCACGGTATTAAATACCATATTTTTTCTCGACCCGATTTTTATCAATCTCAGAAAATTCTTGAATTACTTCGTCAAGATGATATTACCTATATTGTTTTAGCAGGTTTTTTATGGTTAATACCTGAATATCTGATTGATGCATATCCAAATAAAATAATAAATATTCATCCTGCCCTCTTACCAAAATATGGAGGGAAAGGGATGTTTGGCATGAATGTTCATGAAACGGTGGTAAGAAACAAAGAAACAGAAACTGGTATAAGTATACATTATGTAAATAAGGAATATGATAAAGGATCAATCATTTTTCAGGCCAAATGCCCTGTATTATCAACTGACACACCCGAAGATATAGCAAACAAGGTACACGAACTTGAATACATGCACTTTCCGCGAATTATTGAACAAATTCTTTCTGCTTAACCTGATCGTATTTACGACCTAATGTAAAAGTGAGTCCTAAATTAAAGAACTTTTTATCGTATTCGAATATAATGGTTTCATCAAACGAAACATTGAACCCAAACTGAACCAGTGCTTTAACATATCTATAACCAAATTTTGCTGTAAAAGTAGGTTGAAAAAATGTTGTTAGTTTATCATATCTTGCTTCGTCGTATAAATAATCTATTTGTACAATATTAAATCTAGGTGTAAAACTCCCGGTAAAAAAATCATTTGTTATACCAAAACTAGGTTGCAAGAAAATCTGATAATAATTAGCATCAGCACTATAACTATCTTCAACAGTTTGAATATTGCCATTACCATAACCCAAAAACACTTCCATCATAAATTTTTTACTAATTGGTTGATAATATCCAATACCACCTTCGAAAACAGTATGTTTATGAAAATCTCCTGTTGAATCATTCTTCTGGTCAGCAAAACTCCCATTTGCAATAATCGCGATATGGTCGGTAATTGCCAATCCAAGCTGTGCATCAAAGTTACTTGTTCCGGTTGCAACCGACGCTTGAAATTCACCCCCATTTTTGAACATAGGAGCATTAACCATTGTTGGGATATATGAAGGGGGATTACACGACGAAAACACAGTTATTAACCCTAGTATTAATAACCCAATATTAAGTTTTTTCATTTTTGCAGATATTAAAAATAAATTAAATAGTTTTCGATTACTTAAATATGAAACTAAATTACATTATTTTATTAGTATTCAAAATTTGAGGGTTTTTCGTAGAAACAAATAAAACCAATTCCTTTTAAAAGAAATTGGTTTTTATCAAATTTTTCGAAATAATTTAAATGCAATTTGCACTAAAAATAATCCCTCCCAATATTAATATTTAATCCTAAATTAAATATCAAGCTTTGATTATCGTAATCCAGGTTATCATTGGTAGGAAAAGAATATCCAATTTGTATTACTGCTTTTACATATTTATAACCAACCTTAGCAGTAATTACTGGTTCAATAAATAAATTCCAGGATTCGTTAAGTGATTGTGCCTTTCCGGGTTTCATCTGAACCATTGCAAGTCGGGTTGCAAAACTACCATCAAAGAAATCGGTTGCAGCACCAATTCCTGGTTGAATAAAATAGCGATTAAAATTTACATCAACTTTATCAAGACCAAATGCCCCATTATCTTCAAGAGTTTGGATTTCTCCAAATCCATATCCTCCAAATACTTCTATTCTCGCTGATGATGAAATTTGCCTGTAGTACCCCAGCCCGCCTTCGATAATTAAATGCTTATGAAATTCATCGGTAGTATCATTAGTTTGATCGGCATAACTTCCATTTGCTATAACAGCAATATTATCGGTAATTGCATAGCCCAACTGAGCATCAAAATTACTGGTACCTGTGGCAACAGTTGCCTGAAATTCACCTTTATTGCTAAACACCGGTGTATTTACCATATTAGGTATGTACTCCGGAGAACATGAAGAAAGAATTCCAATAAGTGAGAATAACATTATTATGTAAAAACTCACTTCTTTTTTAAGATTTAAATGATTCCTCATAATAATTGATTTTGGTTTATAACTTAAGGTTTTAAAGAACTTATAAGAGTGTTATAGATAATTTCCTTTCTTAACTCAATAAACTTGCTAAATTCAATCCCATTATATGCGTTCTTTTCATTTATTAAAGATTTAATTGCAAATGGGAATGCAATTAATGATAACATATTTAAATAAAACTGTTCGGGATCTGTTTTTCGTATATTGCCTTTAGAAGATTCAGCATTGAGCTGATTTGCAAACTTTTCCGTTGTATATAAAGAGTCTGTAACTTTTAACTTGGTTATTTTATCCGGACTATGGTTCAATACAGCCAGCACAAATGAAACTAAAAGCGGATTACTAATCAGCATATCTATGTACCTACAAATATATTGTTTAATCTTTTCATTTAGTTCAAGATCTGAATCCAGTATAGTTTTTAGTGAGGATGACGGATCACCAATTAGTAAATTAATAATGGTCTCAAACAACATTTCCTTACTACGGAAATAATAATTCATTAAAGAAATATTGATTTTTGCTCGTGAGGCAATCTCTCTAACACTTGTTCGATGAAATCCCTTCTCGAGAAATAATTCGGTTGCTGATTCAATAATCTTTTCTTGGGTGCTAGCCTTTTCTGACATAATAATATGATATTATCAGGCAAGTTAAGTAAAACATTTGTTTAAAACAAATGTTTAAAACAAATGTTTTGGTATTCTGAGATAACTAATTGGAACTTAAATAATCGACTTTAACGAACTATTTAAGCTATCAACAACTGATTGAAAATCCTGTAGGTTTTGTTCTTTTATAGGCTCAATGGGAGGTGCTTTAATTTTAAGCGGATTAATAGGAGAACCATTCATCCAGACTCGGTAATCTAAATGCGAACCAGTTGAATAACCAGTACTTCCAACATATCCAATTACCTGGCCTTGTTTTACCTTAGCACCAACATGCATTCCTGAGGCAAATTTTGAAAAGTGATTATATCCTGTAGTATAAACGCTATTATGTTTAACTTTAATATAATTACCTGCTGACTTAGTAAATCCCTTTTCAACTACAATACCATCACCAACTGTATAAACAGGTGTTCCTGTTGGTGCAACATAGTCGACACCGCTATGTGGGCGAACGATTTTTAAGATAGGATGCATTCTTCCTTTTGAAAAACCAGAACTAATTCTAGAAAACCTCAATGGTGCTTTAAGCAATTGACGTCGTAAGCTCTTCCCATATTGGTCGTAATAACTTACCTCTCCATCTTGTGTAAATTCGTAAGCTAGAAGTTCCTCTCCTTTATGAATAAAACTTGCAGCATAAATCCGTCCAACACCAATCGGAATACTATCAACAAATTGAGCATCATAAATCACTTTAAAACTATCTCCTTTATCGAGTCCAAAAAAATCAACTGTCCATGCATAAATCTCAGAAAGTCTAATTGCCATAACTGGATCTACATTATTTTCAATCATAGAATTCCATAAAGAAGAGGTGATTGCACCAGTACTTGTTTTTAAAACATTGGCTATTACCTTTTCTCCCTTAGTAGCAACAGGCGTTTTATTTAAATCTATTTTAAGAAACTCTGTTGGATTGTGCTGATAAACAAAATACTTTAATATACTGTCTTTATCTCGCGTATAATAAAGCTTGAACTGATTTCCTAAACGAATATTTCGTATATCGAAAACGCTGGCCGAATTTAAAGTTGCTTCAGATGCAAGCGCCCTATCGAGCCCAGATTGATTAAGAATTAATGCAAGGTTTTGATTTTTTTTTACTCTCCCTGAAACAACATAAAAGGAGTCCAAGGTAATTCCAAACTCTTTCTGGATATCATTATATATAATATTTTCATCTATTTCCAGGCTGTATATTCCCTTTAATTCTTTTGAATCTTTTGTTGAAAATGGATTAATAAAGCCTATCAGTGCTATTAAAAATAAAGAAATAATAATTAATGGAATTTTTTTTGTAAACATCTTAACTTTTTGTTTCAATAACTTAAAATTAATATTTTATACGATCAAAACCTTTACCATATACACCCATAACATTATTAACCGACACAAATGCGCTGGGATCTATTTCTTTAATTATTCTAAGGATATCATGTGATTCTTGTTTTTTAACAAGGATAAGCAGAATTTTTGAATCTACTTGTGTATACCATCCTTTTCCGTCAAGCACTGTAATCCCCCTTTTTATTTGAGTTGCCACTGCGTCAGCTATTCTTTCATAATCTTTTGAAAAGATAAACATTTGAACAGTGCGTTTTGTACCAGTGAGTATAAGATCAATTACATAAGCAGTAACTGACATTGCAACATAACCATATACAATTTTTTCAATTGAATTAAAAATTAAGAATGAGGATGAAATTATTATTACATCTGCATATAAAATAACTTTCCCAGGACTAACTTCGCGATACTTATTTATTATCATAGCAATAATATCAGTTCCACCTGTACTTCCTCCCTGACTAAAAACTATACCCACACCAGCACCTGCCAGAATGCCGCCAATAACAGCTGACATAAAATTTTCATTTACAATTGGTTCTTTAATAATACCCTGAAGTACTGTTAAAAATATTGACAATACTGTAATTGCATAAATAGTTTTTATGCCAAATCCTTTGCCAAGAACTCTTAAACTGGATATTATTAATACTGAATTAATCGCCAGGTAAGAGATACCAATTGGAAATTTCGATGCATAAAATATTAATGTTGCGACACCTGTAATTCCTCCACCAGTAATTTCGGCCGGAATCAAAAAAGCCGTCCATCCAAGTGCATTAATAAATAAACCTATAGTAATAATTGAATATTCTCGTAGGTTCTTTTTTATTTTAGGATTCATCTTTTACTTTTTAAATTACAACATTAATAATTTTATTAGGGACAAAAATTATTTTTTTAGGTGCTTTACCTTCAAGCCATTTTTGGCTATTTTCATTACCCAAAACGGCATCTTCAGCATCTTTGGAACTACAATTTATTGGAAGTTCTATTTTAAATCTCATTTTGCCATTGAAAGAAACCGGGCATTCAAAAGTACTCTCTTTTAAATAGCTTTCGTTAAATTCTGGCAATTTAGCAAATGAAACTGTATTGTTATGACCACATAAGCTCCATAATTCTTCTGTTATATGAGGAGCAAAAGGAGACAACAAAACTATTAAAGATTCAAGTATTTCTCGTTTACTACATTTTAAATCATTAAGCTCGTTTACACAAATCATAAAAGCACTTACAGATGTGTTAAAAGAAAAACGTTCAATATCATCATTGATTTTCTTAATGGTTTTATGAAGTACTTTCAATTCAGCATCGACTGGGTTTTCGTCAGACAATCTGAAATTAAACTGATCATCGTGAAATAAACGCCAGAATTTTTTCAGGAACTTGTGTACACCATCAATACCATTTGTATCCCAAGGCTTTGACATTTCCAATGGTCCTAGAAACATTTCGTACATTCTCAAAGTATCGGCACCATAATGATCTATTACATCATCAGGATTTACAACATTATATAATGATTTCGACATTTTCTCGACAGCGTGTCCGCAGATGTACTTTCCTTCTTCGAGAATGAATTCAGCATCTTTATATTCAGGATTCCAGTTTCGGAACTTTTCGATATCCAGCACATCATTTTGTACCATATTCACATCAACATGAATTGCTGATGAATCGTACTGATCTTTCAGATTATAAGAAACAAATTTGTTGGTACCCTTTATTCTATAAACAAAGTTCGATCTACCTTGAATCATCCCCTGATTAATCATTTTTTTGAAAGGTTCGTCTTCGCAAACCCATCCAATATCGAATAAAAACTTATTCCAAAAACGCGAATATACCAAATGCCCTGTAGCATGTTCTGTTCCTCCAATATAAAGATCAACATTTCGCCAATATTGATTTGATTCTTTTGAAACCAGGGCATTGTCATTTTTCGGATCCATATATCGTAAATAATATGCTGAAGATCCTGCAAATCCAGGCATAGTACTCATTTCAAGCGGATATCCATTATCTGTTTTCCAGTTTTTTGCTCTGCCAAGTGGTGGTTCTCCCTTTTCTGTTGGCAAATATGAATCAACTTCGGGCAATTCCAAGGGTAATTTTTCTTTTGGCAGAGTATATGGAATTCCATTTTTAAAATAAACAGGAAATGGTTCTCCCCAATATCTTTGTCGGCTAAAAATTGCATCGCGTAAACGGAAATTTATTTTTCCTTTACCAATGTCTTGTTTTTCAATATATTGAATAGTTCTATTAATTGCATCGCTAACATCCAAACCATTAATAAACCCAGAATTAATCATTTTTCCTTCTTTAGAATCGTATGAGTCGATCCATGTATTTGTATCACTTGGTGCTTCATCTGTTTTAACTACTACTTGAATTACAGGCAAGTTAAAATGTCGGGCAAACTTAAAATCGCGACTATCATGGCCAGGAACAGCCATTATTGCGCCAGTACCGTAACCCATTAAAACATAGTCGCTAATATAAATAGGTATCTCATTATTTGTAAGAGGATTTATCGCGTAAGCCCCGGTAAATTGACCGCTAACCGACTTTGCATCAGCCATACGTTCTCTTTCGGTTCGTTTTTTTGTTTCCTTAATATATATTTCTATATCTTTTTTATAATCAGGTGTAGTGATTTTATTTACAAGATCATTTTCTGGAGCAAGTACCATAAAAGTAACACCCCAGGCTGTATCTGGCCTGGTAGTAAAAATTTCCATTTCCTCGTTTGTACCTTTTATAGGAAATTTCATTTCAGCACCTTGAGATCGGCCAATCCAATTTCGCTGAACTTCTTTTATTGAATCAGACCAATCAATTCGATTCAATCCTTCCAATAGTCTTTCGGCATAGGCTGATATTCTAAGAGACCATTGCTTCATCTTTTTTTGCTCAACAGGATAACCTCCCCGAACAGAAAAACCATCCTTTACTTCATCATTTGCTAAAACTGTTCCAAGCTTAGAACACCAGTTTACCATTGTATCAGCCAGATATGCAAGTCGATAGTTAAGAAGTATTAATAGTTTATTTTCTTCGGTCATAGATTTCCACTCAGCGGCACTAAATATATCTGATTGATTGCAAGCAGCATCAATATTCACATTGCCATTTAATTCAAATTCGGTAATCAAAGCAGATATTGGTTCGGCTTTCTTTGTCTTGTTATTATACCAATGTTCGAATAGCTCAATAAATACCCACTGTGTCCATTTATAATAATTAGGATCAGATGTTCTTAATTCTCTATTCCAATCGAAAGAGAAACCAATTTTTTCAAGTTGCTCTTTATATCTTTTAATATTTTTATCGGTAGTTATAGCTGGATGTTGTCCTGTTTGAACAGCATATTGTTCAGCAGGTAATCCAAAAGCATCGTACCCCATCGGGTGAAGTACATTAAATCCCTGCAAACGTTTAAAACGCGAATAAATATCAGTAGCTATATACCCAAGAGGATGACCAACATGTAAGCCTGCACCTGAAGGATATGGGAACATATCTAGCACATAATACTTCGGTTTTGCTTTATCAATAGATACCTGGAAGGTTTTATTCTTATCCCAAAACGACTGCCATTTTTTTTCTATTTCTCTGAAATTGTATTCCATACCAAAAAAATTTGAACTTATAAATTACAATCTGCGAAATTATGAAATCTTTGGTAAAAATTGGCATTTGTTGCAAAATTAACAATGGTAATAAGTATTTGCAAAATCTTTTCTAGATGACAATATTTTTTATAAATTTGCACCACTTATTGGCTCAGTAGTTCAATGGATACCTGCCTGCCGGCAGGCAGGGAACATCAAATTTCGGCAAAATGCATTTTGTCTACATTTTATTTTCAGAAAAATATAATCGACATTATACTGGATTAACAAGTAATCTCGATCAACGATTGCATGAGCATAATTCGGGTCAGAATAAATCTACCAAACCTTATAAACCTTGGAAAATAATTCATTTTGAATCCTTTACAACAAGATTAGAAGCTCGTCAAAAAGAAATATACTTCAAAAGTGGAATAGGCCGAGAAAAAATAAAGGAATTTCATAATATCAAACTAAAAGATTATTAAATTTGCACCACATATTGGCTCAGTAGTTCAATGGATAGAACATCAGATTTCGGCTCTGAGGGTTGGGGGTTCGAGTCCTCCCTGGGTCACAAAAAAAGGTCGTTAAAATCGACCTTTTTTTATTGTACCAGAAATTGTTTTATGAGAGATGATCCTGATTTATTATCTTTAAAATGAATAAGAATATCGTAAAACCCAGTTTTTGTACATTTAAACATAAATTTCTCAAAGTATTTATCATCCATTGCATTTGTTGCAACTAGCTGATTACCATCAAGAATCTGAACAACTGCTTTTCCTGGAAAATCGCCAATATGGTTTAATACAGTAAATTTGTAAATAGAGTTTTTATTTAAAGTAATAGTAACAAAATATTCATTTTCGTATTGATTCGCGCTAATTTTTTTGAGCTCAAATTGAAACTCCTTAATAAATATTTCTTTTTGTGAGAAAGCAGATAATGAAACACTCTGCAATACTATTATTAATAGAAGATAATTTAAAAGACTTTTCATAACCTCAGCTTTTTCTTTGTTACTCCTTAATTACTTTCAGGAATAGTATGTATTTTTAAGCTTATTAGTTTTAGTTTATACAAATATAAGTTTATTTACAATATGATCTAACGTTTTTTATTAGAATTCATTTTGCCTACAACAAACAAAATATACAAAAAAGGGAGATGATAATTTCATCTCCCTAAACTATAATTTAACTTAAAGTTATTTTTCGATTTCAGTAACTTTTCTTGTCGAATAGTTAATTTTTAGAGCACTGGCTTTTCGCAGTTCCTGTTTTACATCGACAATAACACCCATTTTAGTAAATTGATCTACTTTAAGAGAGGTTGTCATTAATGGTCGTTCGTTTTCGTCACGTTTTTCTCTTTCGGAAGTAACATAATCACGAATATCAGAAACTTTTGCAAAAGCGTCATTTAACTGAATTCTTGGTTCAGTACCATAAATAGACTGAAAATTTTGTCGAGGTTTACCAATATAAATATAACTAACTAAAGATTTACGCTCTAGTTTTTTAACTTCGGTAGCACCTGGCATCTTTTGTGCAACTTTAACTGATGTTTCACGCATTACGGTAGTAACCATAAAGAAAAACAATAACATAAATACGATATCGGGTAACGATGCAGTCGATATTTCTTGCGAACCAACTTTAATCTTCCTTTTAAATTTTGACATTTTTATTTTCCTCCGATATTTTTAGGTTCTGCTTCAGAAATTACTTGAGGATAGATAGACTGAACTGCATCAGCTCTTTCTTTATCTAACTCATCAAACCTTCTGCCGAATTTATCCATAGCTAATTCATTCCTTAGCTCGTTATATGCAGCAGCAAGCTCATTCTGAACTTTAATATACATATTATAGCTAGTTCCCCTGTCGTTCTGTAACGAAATAATACCTTTAGAAACAGGATATTCTCCAAAAAATGGGATGTCCTTAATTGTTTTTTCTGGTAAATCATCCTTATTGGCAGGGTTTGCAATGAACTCCTTGGCTTTTTTACGTAAATCAAATATACTTGTCTGCTGATTTTCAACCATCAATTGATCATTTGCATTAATCAACACTACAAATATATTACGTTCTTTGATCCGACTTTGGTCTGGATCAACGTCTTCAGTTGGCATTGGAGGTAATTTTCTCGACAGCCCGCTATCAACGTCCATAGTAGTGGCAACAAGGAAAAATATTAACAGCAAGAAAGCTATATCAGCCATTGAAGCTGCACTATATGTTCCACCTGATCTTCTTGGCATAATTGTTTATTTTAAAATTTAACAAAGTCTAAATGGCAACAAAATTGCCATTAGTCTATTACTTAAACATTTTTGCAACTTCAGTATAAACCATTGCAATAATAGCAATTCCTACTAAAATATAGGTAGTAAAAATACCTGTATCAACTTGTTTTAATGTACTAGGAATATTGTATTGTGCCATAGCCGGATCTGTAAATTTCATCAGTTCGGCTGAAGAAAAGATATATGCAATTACAACTACACCAATAATTGCGAGTACTCCTAACAAGCTTTTCTTTGCATTTTTAGGGTTGCTTATCATTTGAGCAATTGGGAAAATAATAGATGCAATTGCAGCTATTGCAGTAAGAAGATATGCCCACAAAATAAACGTATTTGTTAACAAAGGGGTTTCTCCATCTAACTCTGTTCCTCCAATATAAAATAATATACCTAAAAGTGCAGAAGCAGCAAGAAGGACTATATAAAGTATCCTAATTAGCTTATTCATTTCAAATTATTTTTTAAGGTTGTGTTTAACTAAAATATCGATCAAAGAAATAGAAGCATCTTCCATATCGTTAACAATTCCGTCAACTTTTGAAACAATATAGTTATAGAATACTTGAAGGATCATTGCTACAATAAGACCAAATACAGTTGTGATTAACGCAATTTTAATACCACCAGCAACTAATGAAGGGGATATATCACCAGCAGCTTCGATAGCATCGAATGCACCGATCATACCAATAACAGTACCCATAAATCCTAACATAGGAGCAATAGCAATAAATAATGAAATCCAGGTAATACCTTTTTCGAGTAATCCCATTTGAACACTACCATAAGCGATAACTGATTTTTCAACAACATCGATACCTTCAGTAACTCTGTCGAGACCTTGGTAGAAGATACTTGCAACTGGACCTCTTGTATTACGACAAACTTCTTTAGCTGCATCAATACCGCCGTTTTCAAGAGCAGCTTCGATATTCGCTAAAAGCTTTTTTGAATTAGTTGTAGCAAGATTTAAATAGATAATTCTTTCAATAGCGATAGCAAGACCTAAGATTAATGCTAAAAGAATAACGCCCATAAATCCAGGACCACCTTCAATAAATTTCTGTTTAATAGCCTGATGTAACGATGTACCTTCAGTAGCAACTGGTGTTTCAGCAACTTCTTCAGTAATAGCTGGAGTTTCAGCAACTTCTTCAGTAGTTTGTTCAACAGCTGCTTCTTCAGTTGTTTCATCCTGAGCAACTGAGTAGAAAGATGCTCCTAATGTAAGCATCGCAAAAACTGCTATAAATGCAAATAGTTTTTTCATGGTTTGTTTTCTGTTTTAATTATTAACGATTTTTATGTATGTAAAATTATTAAAAAATTCACTAATTAAAAATTATTGCGGAGAAAGAGGGATTCGAACCCTCGATACCCTTTTGAAGTATACACACTTTCCAGGCGTGCGCCTTAGACCACTCGGCCATTTCTCCCTCAAAATACCCCAAAATTCAAGGGCACAAAATACAAAAAAATAAATTAAATTATACAATTTATTGTGTAATTTCTCCACTTATTGACTGACCTATTATTAATTTGGTATCTTCTATTGCTAAATTTTTACCTAAAATATACATCATTTTAACTACCGCTGCCTCTGTTGTAATATCGTATCCACTAATTACACCACATTTTAATAACTCTAATCCTGTTTCGTATTTACTCATATCGACACTTCCTGCCAAACATTGAGTTACGTTTAAAATTATTTTGTCTTTTGCAACGGCATTTTTAATCTCATCTAAAAACCATTTATCAGTTGGAGCATTTCCAGCACCAAAGGTTTCAAGGATTATTGCTTTAACATCATCAATGTTTAAAATAGTATGTAGTGTGCTTTTATTAATCCCGGGGAATATTTTTAAAACGGCTATGTTTGTATTTAATTGTGTATGAATATGTAATTCCTTTTTTGTTGTAGGATAATGAATTGCACCATAATTATACTTTATGTTTATTCCAGCTTGAGCCAGATAAGGATAATTTGGTGATTCGAATGCATTAAAATGCTCGGCATTATATTTTGTAGTTCTGTTACCTCTAAAAAGTTTATTTTCAAAATAGATGCATACTTCGGGAGTTAATGGTTGGCCATTTTGTTCGGCAGCAGCAATCTCAACAGCAGAAATTAGATTCTCTTTCCCATCAGTTCTTAATGTTCCTATTGGCAATTGAGAACCTGTAAAGATTACTGGTTTATCGAGATTTTCGAGCATAAAGCTAAGAGCAGAAGCAGAGTAAGCCATTGTATCGGTTCCATGAAGAATCACAAAACCATTAAAATCATCATACTTTTCTTTAATAATTTGAACAAGCTTAATCCAAACTTCAGGATTCAGGTTTGAAGAATCAATTATTGGAGAAAATGAATATGTTATAAGATCGAATCCAAAACGTTTAAGTTCTGGCACTTCGTTCATAATTTGGTTAAAATCAAATGGGGCCAGTACACCTGTTTCGGGATTTTTTTTCATCCCGATGGTACCACCAGTATAAATAATTAATATAGATTTGTTTCTCAATTCTTCCATCAATTATAATTTAAAAAGAACACTTGCATTATGTGTTGTTTTTTCAGCAATTTCGGCCAATGGACAATCTTTTAATTGAGCTATTTTTTCTGCAACTGTAATGATATAGGAACTTTCGTTTCTCTTTCCACGATGCGGAACAGGCGCCAAATATGGTGAATCTGATTCTAAAACAATATGATTTAAATCAATAAACTCAACTATTTTATCTAATCCGGAATTTTTAAAAGTTACTATACCACCTATTCCAATCATAAATCCCCATTCAATTATTTGCTTTGCCTGCTCAAGATTACCAGTAAATGCATGAAAAACACCTGTTAGACTATCATCAACATATTGATGCATTATTGAAAAAATCTCGTTAAAAGAATCTCTGGCATGAATTACAATAGGGATCTTATGTTTTTTTGCCAGATTTATCTGATATATAAAAGCCTCTTGTTGTTGGTCAAAAAATGTTTTATCCCAGTACAAATCAATTCCAGTTTCACCAATAGCCACAAATTTCTCTTGATTAATTAAATCATCTAGCTTTTTCAGATCATTTTTAAAATTTTCTTTTACTGATGTTGGATGCAGTCCTATCATAGGAAAGCAATAATCAGGAAATTTTTTACATAGCTGTAATAAGGGATTAATAGTTTGGTTATCAACATTAGGTAAAAGCAATTTAACGACACCTTTTTGAATGGCTCTTTCAACAACCTGATTTCGATCTTCATCAAATTCGGGTAAAAACAAATGTGTATGTGTATCGATAAAATGCATTGATTATTTTTCGATGCAAACTTATAAAATTATAGCTATATAATTATAAGATGCATTTAAATGTTTTTACCCTATAAAAAAAGAGGAACAATAAAATCGTTCCTCTTTCAATAGATTAAATTAATAGTATTATACGCAACCTTGAGCCAACATAGCCTCGGCAACTTTTACGAATCCACCAACGTTTGCACCATTTACATAATTAGTATAACCATCTTGTTGTTTGCCCCATTTAACGCAAGTTTCGTGAATATTAATCATGATTTGATGTAATCGTTGATCAACTTCTTCGCGAGACCAAGGTAAACGCATAGAGTTTTGAGTCATTTCTAATCCAGATGTAGCAACACCACCAGCATTTGCAGCCTTACCTGGTCCGTAAAGTATTTTCTTTTCAATAAACACTTCAACAGCATCAGGAGTTGAAGGCATATTAGCACCTTCAGATACACAGAAGCATCCATTAGCAACCAGTGCTTTTGCGTCGGCTATTTCAATTTCATTTTGGGTAGCACAAGGCAAAGCCACATCGCACTTAATACCCCATGGACGTTTGTTTTCATAATACTCAACGCCAAATTTATCTGCATATTCTTTTATACGTCCGCGTTTAACATTCTTAAGCTCCATTACATAAGCCAGTTTTTCTTTTGTAATTCCACTTGGATCGTGAATAAATCCAGCAGAATCAGACAAAGTAACGACTTTACCACCTAGTTCGGTAACTTTTTCAGCAGCATATTGAGAAACATTACCTGATCCTGAAATAACGACAGTTTTACCTTTAAAGCTTTCACCACGAGTTTTAAGCATTTCCTGAGCAAAATAAACACAACCATAACCAGTAGCTTCAGGGCGAATTAAACTACCACCAAACTGTATACCTTTTCCGGTAAGTACTCCTGTAAATTCATTTTTCAGACGTTTGTATTGTCCAAACATAAATCCTATTTCACGACCACCAACACCAATATCACCAGCAGGAACATCTGTATTATGACCAATATGACGGAACAATTCAGTCATAAAGCTTTGACAGAATCGCATAACTTCATTATCTGATTTTCCTTTAGGATCGAAATCAGAGCCTCCTTTACCACCACCCATAGGAAGTGTGGTTAAGCTATTCTTTAATACTTGTTCGAAAGCTAAAAATTTTAAAATACCTAAATTAACTGTAGGGTGAAAACGCAAACCACCTTTGTAAGGGCCAATTGCGCTGTTCATCTCAATACGATAACCTTTATTAATTTGAATTTCTCCTTTATCATCGAGCCATGGAACTCTAAAAAGAATAGTTCTTTCGGGTTCTGCCATTCTTTCAAGAATTTTAGCATGTTTGTACTTAGGATTTTCTTCGATGAAAGGAATAAGAGATTCGGCTACTTCTTGCACTGCCTGATGAAATTCTTTTTCATTTGGGTTTTTGGCAATGATCTTAGCCATAAATTGTTCTACTCTTGGATCCATAATAAATTTAGTTTTTAGTTTGTAATTTGTGGTTTATATACTAACAAACTTAAAAAAAATTATAACAGAACAATTTTGTAACTCGTTGTTTTTTTTGGTCTCTTATCGAAAATAGATGATAAAAATCATGTATTAATTACAGGTAGGGCTTTTTAAAAGATTATGTTATTAAACACTTGGTGATTTTTGTCATAGATATACTGGAGAAATTAACTTGTATTTCTTTCCTGGTATGGCTTTCACAATACCGGCAAACTCCAAATTCAACAATATAGGAGAAACCTTACTAGTTGGCATTGATGCCTTTAGACAAATCACATCGATTGTTAATTCGTTTTCAGTACGCAAAATAGCAGCAATATTTTTTTCATCATCTGATAATTCGAAAAACAAATCACGTTGTACCGCTTCAGCTTTTGAATTTTTCACTTCCCATCCCATAAAATATTCAAGATCTTCTATATTTTCAAGCATCGCGGCTTTATTCGTTTTTATAAGTTGATTACAACCTCTAGAAAATTGATCTGAAACTCTCCCGGGAACTGCAAAAACATCACGATTATATGAATTTGCAAGATCGGCAGTAATTAATGAGCCTCCACCTTCCCCCGATTCAATAACTATTGTTGCATCTGACAATCCAGCTATAATTCTATTTCTCTTTATAAAATTATTTCTGTCGCGCATTGTTTTACTTGTAAAATCAGTAATAAGCAAACCCTTTTCAATAATTTTTTTAGCTAATGGTTTGTGCGATGCTGGATAAATAATATCGAATCCATGACCAAGCACAGCAAATGTTTTTAAATTGTTTTCAAGAGCAGCATTATGTGCTGCTGCATCAATACCATATGCTAGTCCGCTAACAATAACCGGATCATGACCCCGTTCAGCAAGATCTTTAATCAATTTATTACAGAATGCAACACCTTCAGAAGTCGCCTTACGAGTACCAACAATACTTACCATTTTGGGCCAGTTCAAAGAAGTATTTCCTAAAGTATAGATAAGTATTGGAGCATCGTCGCAATGGCGCAATCTTTCAGGATATTCTTTATCGAGGTAAAAGAATACATGTATGTTTTTATTTTTAATAAATTCTATTTCTTCTTCGGCGCGGGGCAAAACATTTGAACCAATAATGCTTTGGGCAAGAATTTCACCTATTCCTGGAATCTTCAATAAATTCTTTTTTGATTCAAAAAAAATTCCTTCTATACTGCCCACATAAGCAATTAGCTTTTTTGCTGTAACATGGCCTATTTTAGGTATAAGACTTAGGGCTATTTTATATTTTAATTCGGTATTCATTTTGGATTTTTAAGAATTGATGAAAATATGGAAAAATTGTAACAAACCCAAAACTGACAAATTACAATTTTATTCTACAAAGCGAGGATTTGATTAAATGGATTTAGTAATGCTTTTTTGCTTAAATACATTAAAACTCTTAAGTAGGGTAGACAAACTTTCAAAACGAATATACTCATGATAGCTATTATTTCGCTTTGCTCATAAAAAAAGAGGCAACCCGAAGGCTGCCCCTTTAACCATAAATTACAAACTAAAACTAAAATGAAAGAAATTAAATAACTCCTTGATCAAGCATAGCATTAGCAACTTTTAAGAAACCAGCAACGTTTGCACCTTTAACATAGTTTACGTAACCATCTTTTTCTTTTCCGTGTTTAACACAAGCTTCGTGAATGCTAACCATGATTTGGTGTAATCTTTGATCAACTTCTTCGCGAGTCCAGTTTAATTTCATTGAATTTTGTGACATTTCAAGACCTGAAGTACCAACACCACCAGCGTTAGCAGCTTTTCCAGGGCCAAATAATATTTTATTCTTTAAGAATACTTCAACTGCTTCTGGAGTACAAGGCATGTTTGCACCTTCTGAAACACAAATAACACCATTTTTAACAAGTGTTTCTGCATCTTCTTTTCCTAACTCATTTTGAGTAGCACAAGGAAGAGCGATATCAACTTTTTGTTCCCAAGGACGTTTTCCAGCAAAGAATTTAGCACCTTTAAATTTCTCAGCGTAAGGAGCAACTACGTCATTGTTAGAAGCTCTTAAATCAAGTAAATAATTGATTTTATCACCAGAAATACCATCAGCGTCATAAATATAACCATCTGGACCAGAAATAGTAACAACTTTTGCTCCAAGTTCAGTAGCCTTAATAGCAGCACCCCAAGCAACGTTACCAAAACCAGACACAGCAACAGTTTTTCCTTCGAAAGACAGGCCTTTAGTAGTTAACATTTCTTTAGCAAAATATACGTTACCGAAACCAGTTGCTTCAGGACGAATCAAGCTACCACCCCAGTTTAATCCTTTACCAGTTAAAACGCCAGTATTTTCTCTAGCTAATTTTCTGTACATTCCAAACATAAAACCAATTTCGCGGCCACCAACACCTATATCACCAGCAGGCACATCAGTTTCTGGACCAATAAGTTTCCATAATTCTAACATAAATGATTGGCAAAAACGCATAACTTCAGCGTCTGATTTTCCTTTTGGATCGAAATCAGAACCACCTTTACCACCACCCATAGGAAGAGTAGTAAGAGAGTTTTTGAAAATTTGTTCGAAACCAAGAAATTTTAATATACTTAAGTTCACACTTGGGTGAAAACGTAAACCACCTTTATAAGGACCAATAGCATTATTAAACTGAACACGGTAACCAAGGTTTACTTGAACTTTGCCATGATCATCAACCCAAGGCACTTTAAAAGTCAAAATTCGATCAGGCTCAACGATTCTTTCGATAATACCTGCACTTTCAAACTGAGGGTTTTGGTTATATACTTCCTCAATTGACTCTAAAACTTCTCTTACAGCCTGAAGATATTCAACTTCTCCTGGATGTTTTTTCTCTAATTGAATGATTAATTTATCTACGTTCATGTTTATTATATTTAGTTGTTGAACAATTATTTTACCTTGAGCTTATAAAAATTTTGGCAAAAATATGTTTTAATATTTGAATTATCCAAGAAAAAAGTCAGTATAAAACATGATTAATAACACATTTTAAAATAGTAACATAGTTGTAAATAAAAAAATCTTAATTAAAACCTTTGCAAAGACATATTAGTCCAATTGCTTAAGAGACTTTGTTAAAAGAATTATCTGGGTTTTCGAGAGTGCTGAAATATTTAACGGAGGATATTTTGCTACTCCATTTTGAGTTTTAATAGATATAATGATTTCTATTTTTTTACCAAAAAATGATCTTTCAATATTATATCCATCGAATTTATTTTTAGCAATTTCAATTGCCTTACGTTGTTTATTTAATGGCCGGTTGGATATATAATGAAAAACAAATTTGTTTCCATTATCAGAAAATGATATGAAATTATAATCAATAATATAGTTGTACATTAAAAATCCAAGGTAAACAAGAGTAATTAAAACCACAATTGTTGTTTTATTTATATCTTTTAAAAGCATATCGAGAGTTACGGTAAATACTAAAAGACTCAGAATTGTAGCATAAACTAATAAAACAACAAATTGTGTTATATTGTATCTAACAATTCTGGAGCTGTTATTAATTGTCATAATAATTTTTATTTATTTAAGAATCAAACCCTTGACAAATATACGGAACAAAATTGTTATTGTACAACCCAAAATTAATATTTAAACAAATTTGCTATCTTTAAGCCTGTTCAATAAATTTACACAATCATCGAATTATACAATCATGCAAATTAAAACCCCCTATTCTACTATATTTATATCAACAGAAACAATTGTTTTTTTTAATAAAATTATTGAAGACCTCAAACCAAGTAAGATTTTCGTATTAGTTGATGAGAACTCTAAGAAATATTGTCTTCCCATTTTAGATAATATTAAGTTGCTAGAAGAATCTGAAATAATTGAAATAGAAAGTGGAGAAAAAAACAAATCGATCCATACTATTGAAAAAGTCTGGGATATTTTATGTACAAAAGGTGCTGACAGAAATTCTTTATTAATTAATTTAGGCGGAGGAATTATCGGCGATATGGGTGGATTTATTGCATCCACATTTAAACGAGGATTTCCTTTTATTAACGTTCCGACGACTCTATTATCGCAAGTAGATGCTTCAATTGGAGGAAAAACAGGTTTTAATTTTCATAATCTAAAAAATGAAATAGGTTTATTTAGTCACCCCAAATATGTTATTATTAATAGTTTGTTTCTTAAAACACTCGATAAGGAAAATATTTATTCTGGCTGGGCAGAAATGATCAAACATGCATTGATATTTAGCAAAGGGGATTGGGAAAACCTGCAACAACACAATCTTTTAAATACAGACTACAAAGCACTTAATCAATTAATAGCCAGATCCATTCAAATAAAAAATCATTTTGTAGAGCAAGATCCAACAGAAAAAGGAGTGCGTAAAGCATTAAATTTTGGGCATACATTCGGGCATGCATTTGAAAGTTTATTCATGAATACTCCAAATGAAATATTACATGGAATGGCAGTTGCACATGGTATTATCTGCGAACTTTATCTTTCTGAAAAAAGATGCCATTTTGATAAGACTCAGATGAAGAAAGTGATCGATTATATTATAAATAACTATGGCAAGTTGTCAATTAAAAATACTGATTTTGAGAAAATTGCAGAGTTATTAACCCATGATAAGAAAAATGAAAATTCGATCATAAATATCACTTTATTAAATGATTTTGGAAAAGTAGCAATAAATCAATCCTGCTCATTCAAGGAAATTATTGATGTTTTGAATTGGTACGAAAAACTATAATTAAATGATATATAGATTAGCAGTTAAGCATCCAGTTTTAAATGGTGTAGTATCACTACCAGCCTCTAAAAGTATTTCGAACCGGATGTTAATAATACAAGCATTGTGTTCGGTTGATTTTAGAATACGTAATATATCGACCAGCGACGACACAAAAGTATTAATTGATGCCTTAAAAAACTTGAATGATAAAATTGTTGATATTGGTGCGGCAGGAACATCGATGCGATTTTTAACTTCGTTTTTTTCCATTTTGCCTGGAGAAAGAATTATTACTGGCAGTAATAGGATGAAACAGAGACCAATAAACGAACTAGTCAATATTTTGCAGCAATTTGGTGCTGATATTCAATATATTGAGAATGAAAATTATCCGCCACTTAAGATTATTGGTAAAAAACTGATTGCAGCACCTGTTACTATTAGAGGAGATATTAGTAGTCAGTTTATTAGTTCATTATTACTTATTGCCCCCTACCTAGATGGTCATTTTAGCCTTACGATAGATCAAAAGATACTGTCGAAAGATTATATAATGATGACAATTAAACTAATGGAATTGTTTGGAATTAATATTGTTTGGAACAATAACACCATTCATATTAATAAAGGACAATACAACCCGGTTGATATTAGCATTGAATCAGATTGGTCGTCGGCATCGTATTGGTTTGAGATCGTATCGCTAAATGAAAACGCAAGTATAGAGCTTATTGGATTACAATGCTAAAGCTTACAAGGTGATTCTGTTTTAACTGATTTGTACAATACACTAGGAGTTGAAGTAAAATTTACCAATTCTGGAATTCAGCTAAAATCAAAACCAACAACCTGTAATTACTTTGAATTTGATTTTGTAAACTGTCCTGATCTGGCACAAACTATTGCAGTAACACTGGTAGCCAAAAACATTCCTTTCCGACTAACAGGCTTAGATAATTTGTCGATAAAAGAAACTGATCGAATACAGGCTCTAATAACGGAGTTTCAAAAAATGGGTATTACTATAAAAAAAGAAAGCAATAGCTGTATTTCTTGGATAGGAAATGAAACCATGCAAATATCAAATGATTTAGTTATTGAAACCTACCATGATCACAGAATGGCTTTAGCATTTGCTCCATTGGTTATTAAAACAAAAAGGATCAAAATCATTGATCCTTATGTTGTTTCAAAATCTTATCCTAGCTATTGGGATGATTTAAGAGAAGTTGGATTTGAAATTACGGAAGAATAGTTTACTTATACTTCGGCAAAGAACAATTTTATTCTTTCGAGTCCTTCCAATATCTCAGACTTTTCACGAGCAATATTAATCCTTATAAAACCTTTTGCTTTTTCAGAAAAATGTTCACCCGGAATAACAGCTACTTTTTGTTCATCGTAAAGATCAATGGCAAATTTAAATCCATCATAAACTGCATCAGGAAGTTCAGCCCAAATAAAATATCCACCCTTAATTTTAGGAATAACAAAACCAAGTTTTGTAAGCTCAGTAGAAACTAACAAATAATTTTCGGCTAGTTTTTCTCGAACTGTTAGAATATATTTCTCTCCCAATTGATACTTTTTCAGGTATCTAACTATTGCCTCTTGTAATATTGAAGGGGCACACAAACCAATATAATCGTGAATAGACTTAATTTTTTCCATATGATCCTCGTGAGCAGCCAAATAACCTATTCGCCATCCAGTAATAGAGAAAGCCTTAGAAAAGCTGTTCACATAAAACAAATATTGATTGAACTTATCAATTGGCAAATATGGTTTTGTATCGAAGTATAGTTCTCTATAAACAGCATCTAATATAAGATAAATCTCCAAATCGTTACAAAGCTTAACAAGCTCCAGCATATCCTTCTTACTCCAAATTTTTCCAAAAGGATTTCCTGGAGAAGCAAGAAAAATAATGTGAACATTTTGTGTTTCGCACACTTCTTTTAGCCATTTAAAATCAACAGATCCATCTTTCTCAAATGAGAATGTAACAAACTTTTTATTAAAAATACCTGGTAGATATTTATAACTTTCATAAACCGGATCAAAGGCTAAGGCAGAGAATGGCCCATTAATCTCATTGCTTAAATATGTAAATATCAACGATAGTGCTTCAGTTGCACCTTGAACAATTAAAAAATCATCTTTGGTAAAAGGATATTGTTTTTGATATTTTTTCACTAACAGATCAAGCAATTCTGCATTTCCATTACCGGGCGCATATTGATGAATCTTTTCGCCTGAAATAGAACTAAGAATATCAGTCAATTCTTTAGGTGGATCGAAACCAGGAATTCCCTGCGCAAAGTTAATTCCTCCTGTAGATTTCACTTTGTTACTCATAAAACTAATGTACGATCCTGTAGGTTTTTGATATTTATTTTGCATTTTTTTTCTTTTTACATTCGTCTTCAATAATTTCACGAGAAAGACCAAATTTTTCTTTTTCGATATTCCCTGTAGGTTCGGTATGAACCATAACATCATAAATATTTTCTATTCTATCTTTTATATTGTTTTCGACTTTTTTTGCAATGAGATGACCTTCAAAAATCGTTTTCGAGCCATCCACTTCAACATCAAGTGCAATAGTAAACATATTAGAATGTCTTCGGATTCTTACTTTATGTGGATTTGTAGCGCCATCAACCTCTTCGACTGCATCAAATATTTTATAGTAAATCGATTCATCATCAATACCATCCATTAATTCTCTGCTGGTTTCCATAAAAATTCCAAAAGCAACCTTCATAATCCAAATACTTACAGCAAGCGCTGTAATCAAATCGAGAACAGGTAACTTAAAAACATGAGTAAAAATCAATCCAGTAAGAACCGATGAGGAAATAAGAATATCGTTCCGCATATTCTTTGCATTGGCAATTATCATATTGCTTTGAATCAATTTTCCAACCCTGAATTGATAAAAAGCTATAGCTGATTTAGAAAAAATTGAAAATACCGTTACATAAATTGCCAGCATTGTAGGGATTTCGTGTGATTCGTTCTTTATTAAACGAATAACAGTAGTAAAAAATAATTGTGCTCCAGCAAAGAAAATAACAAAACTCAACGCTTTGGTAGCCACTGCTTCTGCCCTACTATATCCATAAGGGTAACGATAATTAGGTGGCTTATTCATTATTTTTGCAGCAATAAGTGTAATAAAATAGGTAAGAATATCGGTTGCTGTATCGATTCCATCGCCAATAACGGCAAGACTTCCGGATATAAACCCAATAACTATTTTAGCTACTGCCAGAATAGTATTTCCTATTATTCCAACCCAAGAGGCTGTTCTTATTTTCTTATTTCTTATCTCCATTTTATGGGATTTACCGATTGTAAAGTTAAAAAAAGTTCCCTGTCAAACAAAAAAAGCCATCTTTTAAAGATGGCTCATATATTATATTTATTTAAGTTAATCTAGTTTAAGAACCGCCAGGAATGCCTGTTGTGGAACTTCTACATTTCCCACCTGGCGCATTCGCTTTTTACCCTTCTTTTGTTTCTCTAATAATTTTCGTTTACGGGTAATATCACCACCATAACATTTTGCAGTAACATCTTTTCGAACCGCTTTGATTGTTTCGCGAGCAATAATTTTTGCACCAATAGCAGCCTGAATAGCAATATCAAACTGTTGGCGAGGAATAAGCTCCCTAAGTTTTTCGCACATTCTTCGTCCAAAATCGTAAGCATTATCGCGGTGTATTAAGGTTGATAATGCATCAACCATCTCGCCATTCAATAAAATATCGAGACGAACCAGGTTTGCTTGCTTAAATCCAGTAATATGATAATCAAATGATGCGTATCCTTTAGAAATACTTTTTAGCTTATCGTAAAAATCGAAAACAATTTCAGCCAAAGGCATATCAAACGTTACCTCAACTCGGTTATTGGGTAAATAATGTTGATTTTTTAATACCCCACGTTTATCAATGCAAAGCTTCATGATTTGTCCCAGAAAATCTGTTTTTGAAATTACCTGGGCGTGAATATAGGGTTCTTCGATGTGTTCGATATAATTAAGCTCAGGTAATCCTGATGGATTATGAACCTCAACAATCCCTTGCTTTGTAGTATGAACCTTATATGAAACGTTTGGAACAGTTGTAATAACATCCATATCGAACTCACGATCGAGTCTTTCCTGAATAATTTCCATATGTAACAATCCAAGGAATCCGCAACGGAATCCAAATCCAAGGGCAGCTGATGATTCGGGTTCAAAAGTTAAAGAGGCATCGTTGAGCTGAAGTTTCTCCATTGAGGCTCGCAGATCTTCGTAATCATCGGCATCGACAGGATAAATACCTGCAAATACCATTGGTTTTACAAGCTCAAAACCTTCAATTGCTTTTTCGCAAGGACGATCGTAATGAGTAATTGTGTCACCAACTTTTACTTCGCGTGATGCTTTAATACCAGATATTATATAACCTACATCACCTGCTTTTAACTCATTTTTTGGAAATTGTTTTAGCTTTAAGAAGCCTATTTCATCAGCATAGTAATCTTTTCCTGTAGCAACAAACTTAACATGATCGCCCTTTTTGAGTGTTCCGTTTTTTATTTTAAAATAAGCTTCAATACCTCTGTAGTTATTAAAAACAGAATCAAATATTAAGGCTTGCAATGGTGCATCTGGATCTCCTTTTGGAGCAGGTACGGAAGAAATGATTCGCTCAAGAATTTCATTAACTCCTAATCCTGTTTTTCCGCTTGCTTCGATAATAGTATCTCGTTTACAACCAATAAGTTCTACGATCTGATCTTTGACTTCTTCGGGCATCGCGGCATCCATATCCATTTTATTAAGGATAGGAATTATTTCCAGATCGTGCTCGATAGCGTGAAAAACATTTGAAATAGTTTGAGCCTGCACACCCTGAGTAGCATCCACAATAAGTAACGCGCCTTCGCATGCTGCAATTGACCGTGAAACTTCGTAAGAGAAATCGACATGTCCGGGAGTATCAATAAGGTTTAAGACATACTTTTTCCCATTATGTTCATAATCCATCTGTACAGCATGGCTCTTAATGGTTATTCCGCGCTCCCTTTCCAAATCCATATCGTCTAGCATCTGATCCTGATAATCGCGATCGGAAACTGAGCCAGTTGCCTGGAGCAATCTGTCGGCTAATGTACTCTTACCATGATCAATATGCGCAATAATGCAAAAATTTCTAATGTGATCCATATACTAACACTCAATTATCAATTCAATCCAATTTTCAATTTTGGTTGTGCAAAGATATTCAATATTAGTTAATAAAGTAATACCTAGAAAATGGCTTGAGCAATTTTTTTTACATTATCAGATTGATCGAGGGTATAATAATGAATTCCGGGAGCACCATATTTGATTAGTTGTTTCGATTGCTCAATAGCCCATTCAACACCCACTACTCGTACCTCTTTATTTGATTTACATTTTTTGATTTCCTGAACCAAATCGTTGGGCAAATCAATATGAAATGTTTGTGGTAATAATGAAATATCATTTAATGTTGATACCGGTTTGATTCCTGGAATAATAGGCACATCAATTCCTATTTTTCGGCATTTATCAACGAAACTATAAAACGTTTGGTTATCATAAAACAGCTGCGTCACAATATAATCGGCACCTTTATCTACTTTTAGCTTGAGATATTCGAGGTCGGATTCTAAATTCGGAGCTTCGACATGTTTCTCGGGATAACCTGCAATACCAACCGAAAAATCTGTTGGCATAGCATCAACCAAATCTTCGTTCAGATAGATTCCCTTGTTCAGATTCATTATTTGCTCAATAAGTTCGCTCGAATGGCTATGACCTCCAGGCTCAGCAATAAACTGCCTGGCTCCTTTTGGTGGATCGCCGCGAAGCGCCAGCAGGTTATCAATTCCCAAAAATTGAAAATCGATCAATGCATCTTCGGTTTCTTCTTTTGTAAATCCGCCACAAATCATATGAGGAACAACGGTAATTTTATATTTATTCTGAATTGCTGCAGCAATAGCCACAGTTCCCGGGCGTTTACGAATAACCCGTTTTTCCATTAAACCATCAGGTCGGGTTTTATAAATTACTTCCTGCTGATGATAAGTAATATTAATATATGCCGGATTGAACTCAATCAATGGATCAATGGTGTTATAAATCTCCTGAATAGTATGGCCTTTTAATGGAGGTAACAATTCAAAAGTAAACAATGGCTTTTTTGAGTTTTTTATTTTGTCGATTACTTTCATAATTTATTTTGTTTTACTGCGCTTTTTGCCCCATCCCTGCCCTTCCCCACAGGGGAAGGGTACGCAATTCGATCTCTACCAAATTGTACTAAGTCCTCCCCACTGGGGAGGATTTAGGTGGGGCAAAATGTTGCAGGTAATTTGTTATTTGATTTATTACTTTCTTTATATCTAACTCAACTTCCTTATTTGTAAATCGGATTAATTTTAGCCCAAGATTTTCTAACTCAGCAGTCCTTCCTTCATCATATTCTTTCTGATCAGGAATAGTATGATATCCGCCATCAACTTCGATTACCAATTTTGCTTCATGACAGTAAAAATCAACAATAAATTGACTTATTGCATGTTGGCGACGAAATCTATAACCCAACACTTTTTTATTCCTTAATTCATTCCATAGTACTCTTTCCATAGGAGTCATATCAAGCCTAAGATCATGTGCTTTAGAGAGAGTTTTAGCCTTCGCTCCATGATAAATTGGATGATTTAATTTTGAATTTACAGAAAGCATTTATTTATAATTTAAGTTTTGAGATAAGCGTTTTTCGGCTTCATCAATACTAATATTTGACCGTTTTGCATATTCCTCAAGCTGATCCTTTGAAATACTTTGTACATTAAAATATTTCGATTCGGGATGTGCAATAAAAAATCCACATACCGATGCCTGAGGATACATCATATTATTTTCTGTCAAGGTTATTCCTGCTTGTTTTTCGGCATCCAATAACCTGAAAAGATCTCTTTTTAATGTATGATCTGGTAATGAGGGATACCCAATTGCAGGTCGAATTCCCTGATAGCGTTCATGCAAAAGGTCGTCCTGGGTTGATTTTTCGAATGTTGCATACGCCCAATATTCTTTGCGTACTTTTTCGTGTATTAATTCGGTAAATGCCTCTGCTAATCGGTCTGCCATAATCTTAAGCATGATTGCATCATAATCATTACCTTCTTTTTTGAATTGCTCAACCCATTTTTCGGCTTCGAGTCCGGCTGTTACAGCAAACATTCCAATGTAATCCTTTTTACCCGAATCTTTTGGTGCAATAAAATCAGTAAGACATAAATTCTGTTCATTGTCTGTTTTTGCATTTTGATTTCGTAAAAATGGGATCGTTGCAACAATCTCTTTTCCATTTTCAGAATACAGTTTCAGATCATCCGATTCTGCATTGGCCTGGTAAAATCCGAAAACGGCATTGGCTTTAAGCATGCTTTTCTGAATAATCTTTTCAAGCATTACCTGAGCATCATCGAAAAGTTTTTTGGCTTCTGTTCCTTTTATCGGATCTTCAAAAATCTTTGGGTACTTACCCGGAATATCCCATTGATGAAAGAAAAATGTCCAATCGATATATTTTGCAATTTGCCTTAATGGAAAATTCTCTAATACCTTATTACCTATAAATACAGGTTTTTTGGTTTCAAACTGATTCCAATCAATCTGCAACTTATTCTTTCTTGCTTCTTCCAAACTAATATATTTGGTCCCAGCCTTGGTCTCGAGGTATTTATTTACTGATTTTTCGTAATCAAGTTTTAGATCCTTTACGAAAATATGTTTCAGGTTTTCTGATAACAGGCTATTTACAACACCGACACTTTTTGAAGCATCTTTAACATGAACTACCGGAGCAAAATATTCGGGTGCAATTTTAAGCGCTGTATGAATTTTCGATGTTGTTGCTCCACCTATTAATAAAGGTATTGTAAGTTTATTGCGATTCATTTCCCTTGCCACATGAATCATTTCATCGAGCGATGGAGTAATTAATCCGCTTAATCCAACAATATCAACATTTTCCTTAATTGCTGTTTCGATAATTTTCTCGGCCGGAGTCATTACTCCCAAATCAATAATATCATAATTATTGCAGGCAAGAACTACACCAACAATATTTTTTCCAATATCATGAACATCGCCTTTCACAGTCGCCAGCAATATTTTGCCCTTAGCGGTTGTATCACCACTAAGTAGTTTTTCAGCTTCGATAAATGGCATTAAATAGGCCACTGCTTTTTTCATTACTCGGGCGCTTTTCACCACTTGGGGCAGGAACATTTTACCTGATCCAAAAAGCTCACCTACTTTGTCCATACCTTCCATTAATGGGCCTTCGATGACACTTATTGCCGATTCTGATGTCTTTCGTATTTCCTCCACATCCTGATCAATAAAATCAAGAATACCTTTTATTAATGCATGATGTAGTCGATCCTTTACTGGATGATTTCTCCATTCATCAAAACTTACTGTTTTATCTTTCTTACTAAAGCTTTCTTCAGCAAACGCAAGTAATCGTTGTGTTGCATCGGCTCTGCGGTTTAACACCAGATCTTCGGTAAGGCGAAGCAGATCCTGCGGAATCGCTTCGTAAATTTCGAGCATTCCGGGATTTACAATACCCATATCGAGACCTGCTTTGATAGCATGAAAGAGAAATACAGAATGAATAGCTTCGCGAACACGGTCGTTTCCGCGGAATGAAAACGAGAGATTACTTACCCCGCCACTCGTTTTGGCATGTGGAAGATGCTCCTTAATCCATTTTACAGCATGGATAAACTCAACCGCATAATTATTATGCTCGGACAATCCTGTTCCAATAGATAAAATATTCGAATCGAAAATAATATCTTCTGCCGGGAAATTTGCTTTTTCGGTAAGCAGGTAATACGATCGCTTTGCAATTTCTATTTTGCGTTCGAATGTATCGGCCTGACCTGTTTCATCGAAAAGCATAACAATAGTGGCTGCGCCGTATGAACGAATTTTCGTTGCTTTCTCTATAAACGCACCTTCACCATCTTTAAGACTGATGGAGTTTACAATTGATTTTCCTTGTACACATTTTAATCCAGCTTCAATAACCGACCATTTTGAGGAGTCAATCATTACAGGTACACGAGCTATTTCGGGTTCAGATGCAATCATATGGAGAAATTCAGTCATTGCATTCTCTGCATCAATCAATGCATCATCCATTGAAATATCAATGATTTGGGCACCATTTTGCACCTGGTGATGGGCTACTTTTAGCGCTTCTTCGAAGTTTTCTTCCCTTATCAGCTGTGCGAACTTTTTCGATCCGGAAACATTGGTGCGTTCACCAATATTTACAAAATTTCTTGTCTTATTAATGGTTAGTGGTTCTAATCCGGATAATCGTGTGCTTTGTTCTATTTCAGGAAGTTTTCGTGGTTTGTATTTTGCAGCTACCTGAGCGATATGTTTAATATGTTCGGCCCTGGTTCCGCAGCATCCACCAACAATATTTGCAAAATTATTCTGAAGATAATCCTCAATAAGAGCTGCCATCTCCTTTGCTGTTTGAGTGTATTGTCCAAATAAATCGGGCAAGCCGGCATTTGGATGAACACTTACATTAAACTTTGAAATCGCCGACAACTCCTCAATAAATGGACGAAGACGTTTTGCTCCAAAAGCACAATTAAAACCAACACTTAATAAATCGACATGCGATACCGAATTATAAAATGCCTCGATAGTCTGACCAGCTAATAAACGGCCACTCTGGTCAGCAATAGTACCTGAAACCATAACAGGAACAACAATTCCTCTTTTTTGTGATTCTTCGTTAATAGCCAGAAGAGCTGCTTTACAATTTAAGGTATCAAAAATTGTTTCGACAAGCATAATATCGGCACCACCATCGAGCAATCCGCGAACCTGCTCCCTATATGCTGTTTTTAATTCATCAAATGAAACCGATCTGAAACCTGGTTTGTTTACATCAGGTGAAAGTGATGCTGTTCTGTTTGTAGGGCCTATTGATCCTACAACATACCTTGGTTTTTCAGTTATATGATTATACTTTTCGATTGCCTTACGGGCTAATTTCGCCGCTTCAACATTTAATTCATACACCACATCCTGCATTCCATAATCGGTAAGCGATATGGCATTTGAGTTAAATGTATTGGTACAGATTAAATCGGCACCAGCATCGATATAAGATTGATGTATCTCACAAATTACATTGGGTTGAGTTAATGTAAGAATATCATGATTTCCTTTAAGTGGAATTTTGCTGAATTTAAAACGATCACCCCTATACTCAGCCTCATCTAACTTGTATGACTGCACCATAGTTCCCATAGCTCCGTCGAGGACAAAGATGCGCTCTTTTAGGTCTGATTTTAATTTTTCTAATCTATTCATATCTTTTTTTTACCACTTAGTCACTAATCCCGATAGCTATCGGGACACTTAGAATCACTAAGTTTTTATTTAGATTATCCATCATACTAATTAATAAGGGTTCGTTAGTTCAGAAAATCAACTTGTTCGCCCCTACCCTAAAGGGAGCAATTTGATTTTCTTCACACCCTTTAGTCCCGAAAGCTTTCGGGAGGGGCAATTGAAGAAAATCAACATAGCTTTTTAAGTATTAATTGGATAATCATAGTTATTAATTCTTTAAAATCTCATTCTTTTCATACTCAATATATACAACAGTCGAAGCCTAAATTTACGAAATACCAAGCATCAAAGTCAACTAATTAATTTTTAATATAGGCCAAAAAAACATCGAGCTTTGGCAAAATTGATTTAATCTTTAACAAGTTCGATAGCTTAATTGTTCCCACTACATAGCTTGTATTTCTGCCTGAATATTTCTCTGAAATATTCTCGAAATCGAAATGACTGAAATCTACAATATTCCTATATCGCAGATAAACCTCAATTTCGTGATCTGTTCTGTATTCAAGCTGTTTAAAATACTTTTTCTTTTTGTATTCATACTTATAGTTATGCGAGCGGGCTGTAATGTCCGACAGCACTGCTGAACCTGTTGGATAACCACCGGCACCTTTGCCAAACATAAATTGCTTGTCGTAAAACTCACCCTGAATTACCACTCCATTATACTCATCTTCAACATTATATATATACTTATCGGGTCGCACCAATCGTGGAATAACAAACATAGTGAATGATTCCTGATCGAGCTTAAGCACCTGTGCCACAAGTTTTATCTTGAGGTTTTTTTCGCGTGCATACTGAATATCATCCAAACTTATATTTGAGATACCATAATTAAAAACCTTGTGTGGTTCGACATATGTTCCCAAGGCATGTGTAGCAATGATTATTAGCTTGTAAAGAGAATCAAATCCATCAACATCGAGACTAGGATTACTCTCAGCAAAACCTAATTCCTGTGCTTGCTTTAGAGCAATCTTATAATCAAGTCCTTCGTTAAATATTTTCGAAAGAATATAGTTTGATGATCCATTGAGTATTCCTGTCACAGATTTCAGTAAATCATTATCGTAGTATTCTTCAATATTTCTGATGATGGGAATACTTCCACAGGCTGATGCATCATATAACAAAGATGTATTGGTTTCTTCCTGCAGTTTTATCAACTCCTCGAGATGATGAGCCAACATCTTTTTATTGCCTGACACAACACTTTTTCCATTTTCGAGGCATCGCTTTACAATAGTATAAGCTTCGTCTGCATCATCAATAAGCTCGACTACCAAATTAATATCGCGGTCGTTTATAATTTCTTCTTTATCGAAAGAAAAATGATCAGCACTTAGTGATCGTTTTTTATTTTTCTGCTTTACACAAATCTTGCTGATCTGTGCATCAACTGTTTTACTGTGTGTGAGCACATGATGGAGGCTTTCGCCAACAACACCGTACCCAAATAGACCTATATTTATTTTGTTACTCATAATTATTTCTTTTGTACAACTTGTAAGAGTTTGACCCAAAAACCATTTTTTTAGTCATTGCGAGTGCAGCCGTAAGGCGGAACGAAGCAATCTATAGACTGCTTCTCCCGATAATTATCGGGATCGCAGTGACATTTACTTAGGGTAGTTTTTCTGCATTATGCCTAAAAACCTCCTTATTACTTCTGTTAATTTTTCTGTTTCGATTAAAAAGCCATCATGACCAAAGAGCGAATCAATTTCAATAAACTCAGCATTTGGAATATGCTTTTGCATTTCTCTCATCTCGTCAGAAAAAAACAACAAATCCGAAGAAATGGCGATCAGCAATGTTCTGGCTTTAATCTGAGACAGCGCATTTTCAATACCTTCACGATTTCGACCAACATTATGCGAATCGAACGATCTGGAAATTGATAAATATGAAAATGCATTAAACCTTTTCACCAACTTATCGCCCTGATATTGTTGGTACGAAACTACTTTATGATTACTCAGCTTATTTATATCCACTTCGTGCTGGGTTTTATTGTATGTTGCAGCATTACGGTAGCTAATTAAAGCCATTGAACGAGCTGCTTTAAGTCCAGCTTGTCCTGCAGTATCAGATTTTGTCTTAAAAGTTGGATCAGCAAATAATGCCAGTCGCTGCGATTCGTTAAATGCAATATTCCATGGCGATGCAAATGCTCCGCTAACCATAAAAACAAGGTTCTCAATCAATGATGGATTCATAATACTCCATTCGAGTGCCTGAAAGCTGCCGATTGATCCGCCAGTGATCATAAAGATTTTTGATATTCCTAAATGCTTACAAAGCAATTCATGGGCATTTACCATATCTCTTATCGTGATCAAAGGAAAATCGTGATAATACGGAGAATTTGTTTCCGGATTAACTGACAACGGACCTGTTGTTCCGTAGCATGATCCCAGAAAATTAGCACATACGATAAAATACTTCGAGGTATCGAACAGTAATCCATCACCCACCATATTAGGCCACCAGTCGGCAACATCAGAATTGGCCGTTAATGCATGACATACCCAAATTACATTGTCTTTGGTAGCATTCAACTTGCCAGCTATGTGATAAGCAATCTGAATATCGCGTAACGACTGACCGTTCTCGAGTTTAAAATCTCCCTTGTATTGAAATTGATATTTTTCCATATTTTTAAAATTAAGCGGAAGCCGAAAGATAATAGAATTTTTAATTATTTGGAGGATAATTAACTTCGTACAACCCTATTTTACCCCCGGCTTTCCACTTATTTTGTTGCTTTTGTATTTATTTTAAAAATCATCCTGTTTTTGCCCTTTATCCCTGAAGGGAACAGGATGATTTTTCAATTTTCACCCTTCAGGGTCAGGGGCAAAAAAATTGAAAAATCATTACTCTTTTATGTTGCTAATGGTAATTCGTATTTATGATTGTTGACTTTTTCATGATTCGTGGCTTTGAAAGCTTGCTCGAAATCTGCAATAATATCGTCGATATGTTCGAGGCCGACTGAAACACGCAATAATCCGGGAGTTACACCAGCTGCCAGTTGTTCCTCGGCTGTTAATTGCTGATGTGTTGTTGCAGCAGGCAAAATGATTAAGGTTTTTGCATCACCCACATTCGCAAGATGACTAACCAGCTTTAAATTGTCAACAAAGGTTGTTGCCTTTTCGATTCCTCCTTTTATCTCGAACGACAAAACTCCACCAAATCCATGTTTTAAATATTTCAATGCATTCTTATAATTCAGATCGTTTGGCAAACCAGGATAACTTACCTTCGAAACATTTGAATTTTTACTTAACCAATCAGCCAGCAAGATTGCATTATCTGAGTGTTTCTGCACTCTGAGCGAAAGAGTTTCCAATCCCTGTAACAATAAAAAGGAGTTAAATGGACTAATTGCCGGACCAAAGTCGCGCAATCCCTCAACTCTTGCACGAATAATAAATGCCAATTCGCCGAATGTTTCTGCATAAACCAGTCCATGATACCCTTCAGAAGGCTCTGAGAACTGGCCAAACTTGCCATTGCCCCAGTTGTAATTTCCAGCATCAACAATAACACCACCCATGCTTGTTCCATGACCGCCAATCCATTTTGTGGCTGATTCGACTACAATGTTTGCACCAAGATCAATTGGGCGGCATAAAAATCCGCAAGCAGCGAATGTATTGTCTACAATTAATGGAATATCATATTTTATGGCAAGTTTAGAAATCGATTCAAAATCAGGAACAGAAAAACCAGGATTTCCTATTGTTTCGACATAAACAGCTTTGGTTTTTTCGTCGATTAAAAGTTCTAAATCATTGGCCTTATCTGATTTTGCAAATCGCACATCGATACCCAGGTTTTTAAACGACACCTTAAACTGATTGTAAGATCCACCGTACAAATAGGGTGATGTTACAAAATTATCGCCTTGCTTAAGGATGTTGTTTAAAGCAATAAACTGGGCTGCATGTCCTGATGCAACCACCAAGGCAGCTTTTCCGCCTTCGAGTGCGGCGATTCGTTTCTCGAGCACATCGGTTGTTGGATTCATCAAACGAGTGTAAATATTCCCGAATTCTTTAAGAGCAAAAAGGTTTGCACCATGTTCGGAATCGCGGAAATTATACGATGTGGTTTGATAAATAGGCACAGCACGCGAGTGTGTTACCGGATCAGGCTCCTGGCCTGCATGAATCTGCAATGTTTCGAATTTATATGTTTTCATTTTTTTAGTTTTTAATGTTAATGGACTAAATTCCATTTTCTACGTTTTGCTGTTCTCTGGCCTAAAGGCCAGAGTTATTGGGAATGATTCACATGAAAAGCCATTCCTTAAATTAGGGACTAAAGTCCCTTTTGGGTTATTTCTCTTTTCCCTGACCTGAAGGTCAGGGTTATTAAGAATTTTCTTTTAAAGTTTTTTTTCAAAGATCGTTTCGCCGGGACTAAAGTCCCTTTGCTTTTAATAAATCCCTCAAGCCATCTCTTTGTTGGATTCAGAGGCGGATCCGGGGATTATGAATTCGCTCTGAACCTGAGTCAACAAAACCTGCGCATGAACCCAAACCTTCGTGGCAGGAAAATCTTATATGCATCTTTCGCAACAATTCTCATATACAAAAAAGTCGTTATGGATTTCGCTAATTGTTTCATTTCTATCCTTTTTATTAACAATAAAGTAAACTGCCACAGGACTTGCACCGAAAGAAATAATCTGAATATTTATTCCTCTGCGGGCAACAGCACTAAACATGCGACCAGCAATTCCGTATTGTGTGGTTAATCCTTCGCCAACAGCTGCAATTAAAGAGATATCGTTGCACACTTCAATTTCACTAATACCCTGAATATCTTTTTTCTCGAGAATACTTTTTGCCTTGTAAAGATCTTTCTGCGATAGCAAAATATTTATGGTTGTTTGTGATGTTATTATCGATTTGATATTTATTCCGGCATTATCGAGCTCGCTGGTTGATTTAGCCAAAATACCAGGTTTTACACCTACTCCTGAGCCTAACAACTTAAGTATTCCAAAATCATCGCTGTAAGAAACACTTTTAATTACTTTTTCGGTTATGGTTTCTTCTCCATTGATTATGGTTGCAGGCTTTAACTCACCATTCACATTTTCGATATTGAAAATACGAATAGGAATATTCTTCTTGGCCAATGGCTCCGGAGTTCGTGGATGTAAAATCTTTGACCCGAAATAAGCAAGCTCGGCAGCCTCAGCATAGGTTAGCGATTCAACAACCACAGCATCATCAACAATTCGTGGATCGGCACTTAAAAATCCCGGAACATCTTTCCACAAATCCAGACTTTGAGCATGTAAGCAAGCTGCAATAGCCGATGCCGAATAATCGCTCCCACCACGACCTAACAAAGTTGTTTTTCCCTCATCGGAAATACCGTAAAAGCCAGGAATAATATATGTTTTATCGTTCGATAGTTTTTGATTGAGATTTTCGGCCGACAGCTTGAAATTGACTGTTGCATTTCCGAACTCGCCATCGGTAATTAATCCCAGGTCTTCGGGCAAAGCTTCGCTGCAATCTATTCCCTCGCTTTTAAGCACATGAACCAGTAATAACGAACTTAACCGCTCGCCATAACTCAGAATCTCATCATACAAAAAAGGAGGAACATCTTTTATAAAACTAATGCCAAGCAAATAACTCTTAAGCTTATGCAATCGTTTATCGAGCTCACATTTAAACTCAAGGGTAAGCTGCTTATTCGAAACGAGCTCCAACATGGTATTTATCTTCTGCGTTCCAATGGCATGCACAAAATCATCGGCATTAAGCTTATCGTCTTTTGCAAGCTGAATGGCATCGATAAGGTTATTGGTAACACCATAGAAAGCCGAAACCACGATTACCAAAGGCTGATTGTAATTACGAATAGCCTTTACTACTTTTTTTATTCCCTGCGAATCTTTAAGGTTCGATCCACCAAATTTTACTACTTTATACTTCATGCTGATTTTAATTTTACTTACCACAATATACTTTGCCCGTAAAGGCTTAATACTTTCAGAAAGATTATTTTAATCTTTCTTCTTGCACATGCACATAGGCATATGTGGCATAGTAAAATTTATAAACCAATGATGAGTAATTGTAACAAAACTCAAATCAAAGAAAACCTCACAACAATTTTTACAATACATGATTTTTTTGCGTTTAGTTTATAATTTCCCATCTGTTTTTCCCGATATAAATCGGAGTCAGTTTGGGTTAGGTATTAGCACCTTTTTCGCCAGCGGCGAAGGGTTGCTAGAGGTTCACAGAGCCTAATCTCTCCCCTCTTCTCTATAAATCAAACGCCCTTTGGAAAGGATGTTTGAATATGATGCGGCAAATATAGAAACATTTTTTCGAAAATTCCAAATCTTTTTTCTACAAACATCTGAAATGATGATTTGGAGAAGGATGCGAAAGGATGGTTTTTCGACTGAAAAAATACAAATTCATTTCAAGACACTATGTTCTTTTTTGTCAGCCACACAAAAAAGAACCAAAAAAAGTCACCGCTACTGATAAATTTGTTAAAATCATCGTAAAACCTGTTATTCGCCGCAACACAAGTCGTCTCGATGTTAATAATGTAGTTTTTATTATTGTTTGAAATTCGAGACTGTGTGTTGCTTACCGACCAAACCCACACATGTTTTACCTGATTTTTTACACAAATTTATCAGATGCGGATACTAACCAGATAATAACCTAATGTTTTTAAAATGATGTTTTTACGACTGGAAAATGAATTACTCAAAATAATCTGATTTTTTATCAGATTAAAACTATTCTTTATCTTTTTTTCTGATTAATAAAGACAAAGGTGCCCAAATTAGAATAAAGTGAGCCATTACACCACCAACAAGAATATTTTGGATTTTACCATAGCATTCTGTTCCTTTTAATGCATATGAAGTACCAAGAATTACTAAGCCCCAAATAATTGCACTGGCAATTATTATGGCTCCAACTGTTAAAACTTTTTTTCCCATAATTTCAATTGTATTGATTAAAAGATAAATATAGGATTTTTTGCCGATTATTAAAATAGCGGATTATCAATACTATGTTTAGAAATCGCCGAACTGTTGTGTGCCATTTTATTTACACAAAACAGTTTAGCTTAGGCACAGCCTAAGCTAAATATATCATTAAACGATATTTTACAATCATAATTAAAATAAAAATCCAATTTAGTTTTGTTTTAAAATAATACGACGGCGGTTGAAACCGCCGCCGAACTGTTGTGTGCTATTTTTATTTGCAGCCTAAGGCGAACTGAGTTAAAAGTCTATCTGATCTAATTGAGATAAGAGTAACTGAGCAGTTGTATTGTTTACTGCACTTTTTAAAATCTTTTTTATTGTTTTGATTGACTCTTGAATTATAGGTATTTTGGGTTTTGGTGATTCTGCCTGAGCAATAACTGTATGTATCTCAGCAACCATTTCACCCAGAACATCTGCTTTTAAATCAATATATTCTATTCTATTTTTTAAATCATCAAACACTTCTTTTATTTTCTCTACAGAATCCTTACTAATTGAATAATTTATGGGAGACTCATTACTTCCTTGCTGTATAATACCAGTCATGTTTTCTACATTAACTGTATAGTTTATCGGCAAAAAATGTTCGGTTGGTTTATCTGGATTCAATAATGCTTCTTCAACTTCTTTTATTCCTGAATGAGTTATCATAACTTGTCCACCACCGTTCCGTTTAACCAATCCTTCAGAATATAAATATTCCACTATTTTATCTATTTCTTGATTGTTAAGACCTAATTCTTGACCAACATCTTTAATGTTAACTAATATAGATTTATCATCATTTGCCAACTCAAAAACTCTTTTTAAGTATTTAAATCGAAGTTTTCTATTTTCATTAATATCCATAACATTAAATGTTAAATTAATAATATTACAAATTTACAAAATAAAGGAATGCCCGTTTTACTATAAAAACTAAACCCGCTTTTTAGCGGGTTTGATGCTAATTACGCCCGGACACCATGTCCGCGCGAGCGGGGGGCTGGGCACTTTCTTATTCCAATTTAAATGGTTCTCGCTTATTCGCTAAATAAATGCTATCTTTTGTAACTTCAAAATACCAAGCTTCAGGCTCAAATGCATTACTACATGTATCAGGAGTTGCACTAAAGCTTTTTATTTTATCTTTACTAACATCCAATGGATTATATAATCCATGACCATCACTATTTTTAAAATCGTAAATAACAAGTGGGCGTTTGCAAATAAATATAACTCCTTTAATCTCTATTGGATTCTCAGGTGGTGTTGTTCCAGGTTTTGGAAGAAGAACTTGTCCTGGTGTACCTAAGTGTGCAGCAATCCAAAAACCAAAACTACTGTCTGTTCTTTGAAAATAAACTTTATAGTATGGTTCTCTATCACAATCATTAGGAATTTCATTAAATTCATGCATATAGCAACTAATAATTTTTATAAAATTATCATCCTGCAAGTTGGATTTTTCTAAAAATCCTGTAAGAATAACAAGTAAAAAAAGAAGTTGTAATTTAATAACTATTCTCATATTTATTTTTTTATTTTGGGTTTACCTATTACAATTGCACCCCAAGGAGTAGCGCGATATAAATTACCTGTTTTAGGAAAATAAATATTATTTTGAAAAGGTTCTTTTCCATTATTTCCATTATAACGAGAAATCGACTGTTGAGTATCACTATCACCTCCTCCGCTACCATCTGATGTTTCTCCCATAGAGCTTCTTTCTTGACGTTCAGTTATGCCTGAATTTGGGTGTGAATGCCAATTGCTTATCATATCAGAAATTGAAATTCCTAATGTTGAAAAACCTGGTGATTTAGTTTCATAATGAAATGTACTTAAAGTATATTGAGTACCACTGCCCTTGTTATATTTAGCCAATCCCCATTCTGCATTTGAATTGTCAGCAGCAAATTTAAATACTTTTAACATATCATTTCCTTTACCTGCAACTTTACTAATGTTTCCAGTAGGTGATGATGCGCATTTTTCAACCACCTCCAAAGATGGTAAAATCGAAGTATCATCCACTTTAACATTATTCTCAGGTTCTGGATTCCCATCTGCATTGGTTTCCCCAGATGCTTTTGCTTTTTCATAATCATCTTTTCTATAAAGCACATCGTAATTATCACCACCTGTATCATCAACCCGCTCAACATACCCTTTTTCATCAATTGTATAGCCATCAGTTCCCATTCCCATAAAATCAATAAATCTTATAGGATTGTTATCTGCATAAACATAAGTTGATTGAAAATTATATTTTTCTGCAAGTGGATCAATAGTGTGAAACCTAGCTAATGCAGCATCGTAAAACCTGGCCCCGTAATCGTACCAATTCAAAGAACGTCCTGCAAGTTGGTCGTCTTGCAGCTCTTTGCCATTGTAAAGGTACTTATTTTTTGTATAATTGACCAACGAGTTCTGGTAATTTGTTTCGCTAAATACCAGTCCGAATGGGTAATAATGGCTTTGTTGCACCATATCTACCTTACCTGCCAGTATGGAGCCTCCAAAGGTTACCCGGGTATTTCCCAAATGGTCTTTTACATAATACTCGTAATGCCAGCGTGTATTTTCGCCATCGGCAATGGGAACTATTCTTCCTTCGGAGGTTATAATGTAGGCTATTTCGTCGTTTTCGTAAATTATGTTGCCCACATAGTCGGTTGTATTGTCAACCGAAGAGTTGCTTGTTTCGTTTGTTTTTGCAAGCTTACGGCCCAAAGCATCGTAGTGGTAAAATATTTTTATAGCAGAATTGCTGTTGTCGGTAACACTTTCGGGCAGGTTTAAGGGATTATAGCTTACACGCGCATCTTTTCCCGGGTCGTAGGTCATGTTGCCGTTGGCATCGTAAGTGTAATCGCTGGTACTGCGAACCACATAATCCTCAACACCTGTTATATCACCGGCAGTATCTCCAACTTTTTTCAGTTTGTTGGATCCAGATATATATTCGTAAGAAAGCTGGTCAGCAATGGTGTTGTTGTGCTTTCGGTTAAGTGCTTTAATATTCCCGTTTTTATCGTACATGGTAATATTTTCCGAAAACCTGCCTCTATTGTCAGCCAGTATGCTTCCTTCGGCATAGCTTGCGGTTGTTAAACGATTAAGTCCATCGTAAGTAAAACCATAACCACGTTCTTTGTCCTCTTTGGTGTTGTAACGAATAGCAGCGATATTGCCATTAAACTGAGACTTTGTGGCTGTTGTATTATCGAGTCCGGTAATATCGTTGTAATAGAGTTGCATTCCGAATACATCGTTATCGGTCAGCATTGGATCATTAATTTTTGTTAGCCAGCCACGAATGTTGTAGGTATAATCTATTTTTTGCACAAAGCTGGTAGTATTTTTCGAGTGCAGGTATTTTTGAGTAAGTTCTCCGAGCTCGTTATAGCGCATGCTGGCAATCACAATTTCGACCTGCTCGTTAATTTTGTGCGTGGTTTTCAGCATGCGGCCTGCATGATCGTAGGTATATTTTTCGAGAATTTTTACTACGGCCACATTGTTTACAATATGTTGCTGCTGAATTTCCTTTAACTGTTGCGTTACCGGCTCGTAGCGCGAACCTAACACATCGCGGCCTCCCAAATGGTTTTGCGCAATGATTTGGATCACATTGCCATTATCATCGTAATAATTTACGCTGTATAATTCGGTCTTAGCCATAGTGTATCCACTGCCTTCTGGTTCATAAGCCTTAACCATGCTGCCTGTTGGCAATCCTTTGGTTTTATCAGATTGTGTTGTATTAAATCCTGCGGGTAAATCTGTTGTAAAATCTAAACCGGTTGTTAGTCCTTTAAATCCATAACTGTCGTACCAGCTAACCCTTTCCACATTGCTGGCAGTAATTGTAAAACCGGCAGGATAACTTTTATCCACAGAATAACCATACACTCCCGAGCCGGTATAGGTTTCGTAAGGAGTTGTTGTGGTGTGGTTTTTAAATTTTGACCGAATACTATCAAGAATAAATGTCGATGGTATTTTCATTGTTCCTGACATTATAGGCCTGTTGAACTGGTCGTATTTGGTAAACCTGAAACTTTCGTTGGTTGCATTGCCATCGTTACGCAGGTTTCCATCCTGCACCAGCACCAGCCTATCGCGTTTGTCGTACACCATTTGAATAATCTCTGCACCGGGGAGCTTTTTGCTGATCATCCGGTGTCGCTCGTCGTAGGTATAAAAATAGCACAATTCCAAATCGGAAGGACTATTGGCCAAGGGTGGAACAACAGTTCTCAACAATCCAAAATCGTCGTAAATATAATAAGTTTTGAAGGTTTCAGTACCCTGTGTTGTGGCAGCAATGGTTTCTTTTAGCACCACCTGACCAAGCAGGTTTTTGTATTCACGGCTTATTGTTCCCTGCTCATCAGTTACCTGATTTACATACAATGTACTTGCAGCATATGCTTTTGAGCCTCCGTTTTCGTCCCATGTACTTAATGCATTCGTATTGGTCTGGTAATCGTAGGTAACGGGTGTGCTTTTCCAGTCCTTACCCAAACCAGTTGTACTTAATACACGATTTAGTGGTGAATTTTCGTAATTAATATCAGAATATGGCTTGTTATCCGGACTATTTTTCCCAGTTATTGTGCCTTGGTAATAATTAATTACATTGACTTCGGCATTTGCAATAAATGCACCATTATTGTTTTCGGCAACATAGGGCAGGTATTTTTTGCTTTCGCGGCCAAAATCATCGTAAACAGTTGGCTGAACAATATCGTGCCCTTTTGATGAAGCGTTGACCATTACGGTTTGTTCCGGTCGACCCAATCCATCAAAATAGGCTATCTGCTCGCTCTTACTTGTTGTATTTGGCAAAGAAATTGAACGAACATAATTATTAGCAGATGTGGGTGTTCCACCAACAATAACATCTTCTGTTGGAGTAAGCTCCGGATTGGTAACTGTATTATTGGCTGCATTAGGATCTATATATGCCCTGAAAGTAGATCCTGCTTTGGCTACAAAACCAGCTTTTAAGCTTATGCTATGACTGGCACTCACTTCGGCTTTTCCAACTACAACATCATTCAGTTCGATATCCTGCTGAGCAGATGAGTTTTTGGTACCTGCAATTAAAACCAGTGCCAGAATAGTAATCAATATATATGTATTGCGTGTATTCATTTTGTCAGACTTTAGGTTGATGCTACTTTTTAATTACCATCATGGAAATCTTCTTATTGGCATTTCCCACATTCAAATAATAAACACCTGCGGGCAGATTGCCCAAATTCATTGTCTTCTCACTGCTTGGTTCATAATTATAAATTCTCTGTTGAATAACCAATCGCCCTTCGTTGTCGGTAAGTTCGGCATACAAGCTGGCAAAATCATCGCAACTTAATGACCAATGCAACACATCGCTAACAGGATTCGGAAAAACCGTGAGTACTTTTAGCTGATCATTATATATTTCGGGACTCTGTGGCTTGAAACTTATGGTTATACTATCAGAATATTGGCAGTTCAAGGTATCGGTAACCTCAAGCCACACATCAAACTGGTGATTATAATTTCCTTTTGCACCTACCTCAATACTCTGGAAAAATGTATTATTAAACCAAAAGTATTGATCCATATTCTGAGGACCTTCGAGCATAATACTCTGGCCATAAAACAGGCTTGTATCCTTTCCAATCGAAAATAATGGAGACGGAGCCAATCTTACATCAAGCGTGTCTCTTAGAAGACATGCATTTTTATCGGTCATTCTCACAGTGTATTGCCCTGCCTCACGAATGGTTATTTGGTTGCCATTAAATAATCCATTATTCCACAACACATTATCGAAGCTACCTTTAACTATCAGATCGGCTTCGGTACCCTGGCACAAGTAGTCAGCTCCAGTAATTATATCTTTGTATTTAGGACAGTTGAAGTATTTTGCAAGAAAAATATCCTCGTTACCTGCAGATGAGATTTTATACTTTGAATTTTCAAGAGTATTGGTAAAGCTGCCAGCGAGGTATATATTCCCGTTTGCATCTAGGGTAGTGTGTTGGCTTGCAATATCGGTATTTCCTCCAATGCTACCAACCCAGAAAACTTCTCCGTTTGAATTGATCTGCGACACAAAAGCGGTGGTTTTTCCGGCTGTATTTGCAATGATCAGGGTATCGAGCATCAGGGTATCGTTACATGAGCCACTTAACATTATACCACCAGCTGGGTTTAGCACAATATTGTTTGCATAGTCGGAATGAGGCGAACCATACGTATTGACCCAGATCTCATCTCCATTTTTATCTAGTTTGGCCAGATACATATCAGTACTACCTTTACTGCTTATTTCGCGATTACCAAAAACAGCCTTATGCGTAAAATTTCCTGCAATAAACAACTCGTTATTTGAAGCAGGTGCAAGTGAACTGATCTCGAAATACTGCTCATTTGCATAGGATTTAACCCAAAGCGGGTCGATTTCCTGATTCAAAGCAGCAACAAAACATCCTACTCCATTTTTACTTTGCTTTTCGATTTTTTCGTTACCAATAGAAAATTCATCTTCGAATGTTCCCGATAAATAGAGAATTCCGTTTTGGCTATCGAAAGCAGTAATTTTATCTCTGCCTTTACTGCCAAAAGATTTAAGCTGTTTTATTGTACCATTGGCAGTAAAATGAGCTATAAAAATATCTTCTTTACCCTTGCTTTTAATTTCAAGTTCGCCCAGAGTAAGATCTTTTTTAAAAGATCCGGTAGCAATTATCTCTTTATTCTCTAATTCAGAAATAAAAACAAAAGATGCGTTGTTTTCAACTTCAAATTTCTGCAACCAAATAAGTTGTCCTTTGCCGGAAATTTTAGCCAGAATAAGTTTTCTTCCATTTCCTTCGATAGCTTGTTTACCGATTTTTGCTTCGCCATTTACTATTCCGCTAATCAACACCTCGCCTCCTTTGGTTACATGCAATGCTGTTAGCTTGTCACTTTGTTTCCCCCCTTCGCTCCAAATCCATTGCAGCTTTCCATGTTGATTATATTTGGCCACAAACATATCGTGTTTACCCTTTGAGGTATATTCTTTGCTATTCAGAGTGAGATCGCCCGAGATGGCACCTCCCACATAGATGTTCCCAATTGAATCAGTTTGAATACCATTTACATAATCCCAGCTTGCGCTCCCCAGCGAAGTGGTCCATTGCCAGATTTTCTGATCGGGCTGTCCTTGGGTTTTTCCAGCAAACAGTATGATTGCGATTATTAGCAAGCTTATGTTTTTTATATATTGTGTTTTCATACTATTTTTTTTGTGATTGGTGAATAGTGAGTTGTGAGCATTCCAGTGATTGGTGAATAGTGAGTGACAAAAACTACTATTATGTTTTATTTTTAATTTATTATTCATCATGTTATCTATTACTTTTCATTTCACTATTCACAAATCACTAATCACTGTTCACTGCTCACCACCATAATGGTATTCGTATTGTTTAATGACATTATAATCATGATCGCGCACTTCTTTTAATCTGCCGAAGCCATCGTACAAATAGTAAATTGTGCGACCACATGTATCGGTTTCAGAGGTAACACCAACAAGCGGTTTGTAGGTATAGGTAGTAATTAATGAATTTACTAGTAGTGAATTATTTCTCAAATTAGTATTAAATGCTTCCCATTGATTCTTTTGCTCAGGAGTCGTCATATCACCAATATTTGCAAGAAGAGTTTCAAGATTGTTTGTGGCAGCATTAACAGCAGTATTCAAATTGATATAACTTAAATTTTCAGCCTTAATTATAGGATATTCATCGTTATATCCCCAAATAACACTTACTTCGGGCTGATCTTCCTTTTGAGCACCCAATAAAATAGTATTATTTGTATTATAGATATATTTTCCTTTTCTAATATATTCAGGGAAGTTAAAAAGCAAATCTCCATTAAAATCAACCGGTGAAAGTGGTACATTCTTTTCAAGAGAATATACTTCTTTAACTGATCCATTGTTGTTATATAAACTAATAATACCTGAGATAAGCTTACTATCTTTATAAAACTCTTTCCTGATTGGAATACTTAAAATATTGTTGCCTTTTAAATCGGAAACATTGTAGACGGAATTATTAAAATCGCTGGGGTAATAATATATACTTTTTGTTTTCTCAATTCCGTTTAGAAAGTTAGTTTTCTCTTTAATATAAGATTTTGACTTATCATAAATGTAAGTCTGCTTTGTCTCTATTGTTTCTGAATAAAAATATTCCTTTTCAACTTTCTTAGTCATTACATAACTTATAGGAGTAAATGCATATATTCCAAACTTATAATACTCCCTTAAATCATTATTATCACCATTTATATATTTTTTTGAATAAACTCCTAACAAATCATCTGAGACCCAATAAGAAGCATAACTTTTATTATTTTCCTTTATCTTTTCAAAATCTAAATCAACTTTCTTGAATTGTGTTTCTTGTTCTACAAGTCCCAACTTCCAATTAGGGTCTTGAATTGGAGGGAATGGAAATACAAAATTATGGAGACTTGGGTCTCCTGTATATTTATAAATAGTTTTACCCGTTGCACCTTCATTATTCGAAAATTCTTCCACTCTTTTATATAACACAGGATTTCCCTGGTAATATAGCCAAGGGACAACACTAGACGAAAATGAATTTTCAGTTTCGCAAGTATACCATATCTCCCAACCACTGGTAGGATCTATATGTCTTTCCTTAGTATAGGTTTTGTATTTATATATACCTGGTCTTAAAATAAGCCCCGAACTAGTAAAATTACTCCATTTATAACTATAATTTTTCACTAATGATGGAGATGTAGAATTTAAATCGGTATAATTTTTTGTTCTTTTTACTCTAATACCACCAATTTCAATTTCATCTTGATCAAAGTATTTAATAGTAAAGAGAATATTTGCCTTATAATCATAACCTGAAACATAACTACATTTAGCTCTAAAATAAATTATATATTTTCCTGGATTTAATTTCCCATTTTCGGTTCTTAAAATGGGATTAAGAATACTTTCCCCGCTTTCATAATCTTGAAAACCTGAAACGTATCCAATAAGAGAAGAATAGATTTCAATTGGAGAAACACTTATTTCTACCTCAGCATTTTGTCCAAAAAGATTTATTAAACAAGAGAATTCTGCAGAGCTGTTTAAGGGTATCTCTAACGTGTCATAGAGCGTTCCAATACCATCAAGAAGTTTTAGTCCATTTTTATATACAATTGGAGTCCTAAGTTCACTTAAAGATTCTGATAAAATATATCCTTTTTTTTCTTCAGTTAGAGGGTTGTATAAATAGCAGTTAGCCGTATTCGATTCATATTCTATTTCAGTTTTCCCTTTTGTTGGGTATTCAATCTCCTTTAAAGCTCCGGCCTTTGCCATCTCAAAATCTGGCTTCCTATTTCCAAAGTTTAATAGATCGGGATTAGATTTACCTGTATAATACCCCCAAAAGTCTTGTGCAAACTGGATACTCATTCCACTTTCAAATTCACTAGGAATATTATTGTGATATGCAAAATTGTAATAATCCTCTTCTAGGTTATTATTAGACACCTTCTTTATATTTGTTAAGGTTCTTATATTACTATTATTCGTTGTATTGTAATTAAATATATACCCAGAAATAGCTTCTGTATTATTCTCAATATTGATTCTTTTAACTTCTTTTTGAAGAATATTGTTTATAACTTCTCTTTCGAATTTAATTGTACCTCCTGGAAAAATTATTGAGTCTAATAATTTTCCTGTAATACTTACAACTTGCTCGCTTTTTGAATCATCTACATTTCCCATACATTTATTTGAACCTTCAAGATTCTTAGTTATAGATAAGGTTTGAGAATAAATAGTTTTGGGTGAGTAATTGTAATTTATATACCTAAACTGAATCTTTTCATTTGTTTTTAGGTTAAATATTTCAGTTAATTGCCAAGATGACTTATAGTTGGAAATATAATAACCAGGAATATCATCACCTCCATCTCTCAGTGTTAATTCTGACTCTGAGAAAGTATATCGTATTCCTTGATCATCAGTCACAATAAGATCAATAATATTATAATATGGTTCGCCATAGAATGGAATTTCAACTTTAAAGTTTTTATGAGGAATAAAAACAGGTTGTGCATATACATCAAAATAAAAGATTCCATTTATTCCATAAGGAGCACTTAAAATAAATTGATCGGGTTGGGTATCCCATCTACCAGAAGCCGAATTAATTACTAAATCACTCAATTTTTCATCATTTAATTCCCCTTCTTTAAGACCTAATACATAGTTAAACCCGATTCTATTTCTTCCAATATATCCATTTTGATCTTCATCAGGCCTACCATTTAATTGCCGAGTAATAACACCTCCTCCAACAAATGTCCAACCAAGTCCAAATACTCCAGATTCTTCAGTTACTTTAAATCCAGAATAATTATATGATAATGCTATTGGTATTTCAATCCCTTTTAATTTTATTGTATATAGAGGGATTTCAATATTTAATTGCCCAGAACTTAAATTTACTGGCACATTCCCATAACTACCCAAACTGGCTGCTTCAGGTGAAACCGGAAAAACATCAAATAAATCAGGAATTTTTTGTTCACCATCCTGACCAAACAAATTACATCCTAACAGTACTAAGAAAAAAATGCAGTTGAATAATCTCATAAACCGTAAATTTTATATCTTTTATTTAATCTCTAACTGATCAACTCGATTCCGTAATGCTTCAATCAGCTTCTGTTGTTCTATTATATACAGCGTCAACTCCTCAATCTTCTGAAGCAACTTTGCATTCATTTCGCCAACAGCAATTCCATTTTCTTTTACTTCAGCAGTTGTAGGTATTTCGGGTAAGTGTTTGTTGGTTTTAATAAAAGTCTCTAGGTCGGCTAGCGACATAAGTTTGTAATCGGGTTCGAAAACAAAATCGGCCCAAGAATCGGTTGTAACTTTTACCTCGCGTGCTCCAATTATACCTTCAACTGCAAGTTTAAAACTACCAGGATTGGTTGTTCCAATACCAACACCTGTATCATTCCATTTTATATGACTAAAAAGGCCATTGTCCATTTTGGAATCGGTATAGGCATTTGCCTGTGATATGGCTTCCGTTTTGCCCTGATTAACGGAGCTGTTTGTTTGAGTGAGAATATCTGTTTTTACAAAATCAGTATATGTTTTTGATTGATTGATAGCTTCTGTCCTATTTTGGTCAGTGTACACTTTTGACTCGTTTATTGCCTGAGTTTTGGAATTATCGGTGTAACCATTTGCCTGATTTATTGCGCTTGCCTTAGCCTGATCAGCATAATTGTTGGCCTGAACAATTACATCAGTCTTAGCCACATCAGTATAAGTTTTTGATTGGTTTATCGCATCCGTTTTAGCTAGATCGGTATATCCCTTTGATTCAGTTAAAGCTGCTTCTTTAGCAATGTTTGTGTAACTATTCGACTCGGTTATTGCACTTACTTTAACTTGATCTGCATAATTGTTGGCCTGAACAATTACATCAGTCTTAGCCACATCAGTATAAGCTTTTGATTGGTTTATCGCATCCGTTTTAGATTGATCGGTATATCCCTTTGATTCAGTTAAAGCTGCATCTTTAGCAATATCTGTATAACTTTTTGCTTCGGTTATTGCATCAGTTGTAGCTTGATCAGCATAATTGTTGGCCTGAACAATTACATCTGCTTTAGCCACATCTGTATATGATTTTGACTGATATATAGCATCAGTTTTTGACTGATCGGTATATCCTTTTGATTCAGTTAAAGCTGCTTCTTTAGAAATATCCGTATAACTTTTTGCTTCGGTTATTGCATCAGTTTTAGCTTGATCAGCATAATTAATTGCCTGAACAATTACATCAGCCTTAGCCTCATCGGTATATGATTTGGATTGGCTTATTGCTTCTGTTTTGGATTGATCTGTATATCCCTTTGATTCAGTTAAAGCTGCATCTTTAGCAATATCCGTATAACTTTTTGCCTCGGTTATTGCACTTACTTTAACTTGATCAGCATAATTATTGGCCTGAACAATTGCATCTGCTTTTGCCGCGTCAGTAAATGTTTTGGATTGGCTTATTGCTTCTGTTTTGGATTGATCGGTATATCCCTTTGATTCAGTCAAAGCAGCATCTTTAGCAATATCGGTATAACTTTTTGCCTCGTTTATTGCACTTACTTTAACTTGATCAGCATAATTGTTGGCCTGAACAATTACATCAGCCTTAGCTACATCGGTATATGATTTTGACTGATTTATAGCATCGGTTTTGGCCTGATCGGTATATAGTTTTAATTCGGTTACGGTTTGAGTTCTTGCATTATCAGCATAAGTATTTGACTGGCTTACTGCACTTTCTTTCGCCTGATTGGTATAGGTTTTTGATTGTAATATTGCTTCTGCTTTTACCTGATTTGAATAAGATCGCGATTGTTCAATGGCGTCCAGTTTTGCCTGGTCGGTATACTTTTTCGACAACACAAGTGTTTCTATTGATTTAGTATCAACATATTCCCAAATATTACCAGTTCTTATTATTCTTTTATCTTTATTTTTTGTCTTTTCCTGAGAAAAGGCAAAAAGACAAATCACCAATAAAAAAATAGTTAAAAGTTCTTTTTTCATTTCTTTAATATTTTTAGTTTATTGTTTTTTCTATCTAATTTTTTACCATTCATCCTTAATATTTTATCTTCATTAAAATCCTGTTGTACCTTCAGTTGTTTCATATAAACTATACTGTTATAGTACATTTAATTATTTGTACAAATTTCAACAGTGAAAAAAGTACTATGCAGATGCGATATAATTACGTGGAATATTGAACTATTAAAGGATTTACAATTTAGCTTCTTACTAAAAAGTCTAAAACAATAAGTAATAAAAATCTCAAGCAGACAATTTTTTGATGGAAAGTAAAGTATAGCTTGAAAAAATGAATAAAATATCCTGAAAGGAATTTTTCTCATAATCATTTTCTTAAATATGTAAAACGGGTTTTTATTTTTCTCGGAATCGAAAATAGCAAATCAAAATCAACAGAAAAAACTGCTGTAAAACATATTTTGTATACATTATTATCGAATATCAATATTTATCTACCCTCTAACGGTTGGCATACTGTCTCCAGTTAAGTAGTTTAAATTGATTACAAATAAGTATTTGGAAAATTGAGATTTTATTTATACCTAATAGTACTTAACTGGAGACAGTAACTAGAGCCTTGATTTATATTGACATTCAGAACATTATTTAGTGCTATAAATAATTCAAAAATTGATTATAGAATCACTCAAAATACTGATATTATTAATGTTGCGATTTTAGACTTTACGAAAAATAAGAATACAATGCTATTTTAAGGCATTGGCTTAAAGTCAAATTGATTTTCAGTTATTTTTTGATTGTTTTAGTTTATTGCCGAATTGTCTGTGACAACTATTCTCGCAACAATAATTTAACTTAGGCTGAGCCCAAGCTAAATATATCCTTTAACTATTCTTCACATGAATATTCAAATTACCAATTCTATTTTTTTATGTTTAACAATAATCCGAAGATGGTATAACCATCGCCGAGCTGTAGTGTGCAATTTTTTTAAGGCCTAAGGCGAGCAGAGGTCAATGCGAGGTGTGTTTACAAGCCGAAACAGCCTATTTATTCGTCTATAGATTGCGTCGCTCCGCATTAAGCTGCACTCGCAATAACCAAACAAAGAGAAATCACCGTCGAACATTTGTACTATTTGCTATTTTTAGATTTAGGTACATAAAAGAACTACAAGTCCCCTCGAATTGGGTGTGATTAGGTTTTATTCTCCAGATTTTTTCAAATTGGCAATTGAGTTATGATTTTAGAAATCCAGAATTAATTATATTAGTTTTTAATATCAGTCAAATTAGTCTCCTTTTTATTGATCGATTAAGAATATTAAATTAAACAACATTCACAACTTTAATTTGTTACAAATAATAGACTTTAGATTAATAATTAAACATTTTCAAACAAATCCCTAACTTCTTTGTTTAATAACAAATAAAAATATCCTATAAAAAATTAAACAAATCATACAAATTTGGGGATATCATTTCTGAATTCAATTGCAATAATAAAAGACCGAAAAATGAAAAAACAAAACTCCCTCAATTTTGAGAACTATTTCAGTGTTTTAAATTTAGGTATTTTTGTAGTTTTTATTCTTGTACCACTGGTTTTTATAGGTTTAAAATTTGGAAAACTTGGTTATACATTTACAAAAATCTTACCACGTTCAAGCTACGAAGTAATTCTAAACATTGATGCGGAGGGTTTTGGCGATAATTTAAAAATCTCTACTTTTTTACCTGCTACCGATGACAGACAAAAGATATTTAATGAAAGTGGCACTAGTGGAACTCTAGACTTCACTATTGAAATGTCTGAAAATGGAAGAATTGCAAATTGGAAAAGCAATCAGAGTAATAATAAGGAAACTATAAGCTACAATTTCACATTTATCGGACAAGCCTTAAAGTATAATCTGGATACCAATACCTTGGTCTCCGGAGTTTACCCTCCTGGAATCAGCACCTATCTCGAAGCTACAGAGAACATTCAAGTAAACCATCCAATTATTGATGAAAAATTTCGCCAGTATATACCTGAAACAAATAATGTTTATAGTATTTTACAATCAATCTATAATTATACAACTTCATTAAATCCGCGTCCTTTTAAAGGATTAACTGATGCTGTTACTGCAGCTAAATTAGATGAGGCTTCGTGTAATGGAAAAAGTCGTTTATTTGTTGCTCTAAGCCGAAAAGCTAAAATACCTGCTCGCCTAGTAGGAGGTTTAATCCTTGATCCCGGCACAAAGAAAACATCACATCAATGGGTTGAGGTTTTTATAAATGGTTATTGGATACCTTTTGACGCACTAAACAAACACTTTGCCTATCTACCATCCAATTATTTAAAACTATATATTAATGACAATTATTTATTTAGCCATTCATCAAATATAAATTTCAATTATAGTTACACTATTAAAGAAAGAATGGTTGCAAATCCCGGATTTATTACTGAACTAAAAGACACTCCTTTTAATGCTTATGATGTTTGGCAGGCATTCGAGAAAATGGGTATTCCATTGGGATTACTTAAAATTATTCTTATGCTTCCATTAGGTGCATTGATTGTGGCTATATTCAGAAATGTAATTGGAATTCAAACTTTTGGGATATTTCTTCCTGCGCTTATTGCTATTGCGAGCCGAGAAACAGGGTTACTCTATGGTATAATTGGTTTTATGCTTATAATCGGTGTTGTAGGAATGCTTCACTTTCCATTGGAGCGGCTCGGATTACTCTATGTACCAAAAATGGCAATACAATTAATAATGGTAGTTTTTATGTTTTTATTTACTGCAATTATTGCAATGAAAATTGGTCTATATAAACTTTCCTATGTAACACTCTTTCCTATAGTAATACTTACAGTAACAGCTGAAAGGTTTGGTCGGAAAGTGTCCGAAGAGGGGTTAAAAGACTCTTTGATATTACTTTTTCATACTTTAATAGTTTCTGTATGCGCATATTTTGTAATGAATTCAGCAACTATGGAAGCATTATTTCTTGCTTTTCCTGAATTGTTCCTAGTTATTCTAGGTATAAATCTATGGCTTGGTCGCTGGATTGGAATACGGTTAATTGAATACCGCAGATTTAAATGGTTAATTCTATCAAAATGATTAAAAGGATTAAGGAATATCTGAATCTGGAAAACAGAATTGTTGGAATAAATGCAAGAAACAGGCAATTAATCTATCCAAATAATCCAAGAAAAGATTTTGCTCTTGCAAATGACAAATCACTTACAAAAAAGTTTTTAGAGGAATTGAATGTTCCAATCCCACCAACATATGCTATAATTTCTGAGGTTGGAAAAATTGGAGAAACATGGAATCAAATGCAGGAACAAAATGCATTGGCAATTAAACCAGCAAATGGAAAAGGTGGAGGAGGAATAATTGTTCTAAAGAAAATTAATAATGAATGGTATTCTTTTAGTGGTAGACATTATTCGTACAAAAAAATAATTAGGCACATTGCCAATATCTTATTTGGAATATATTCATTTGGATCAAAGGATACTGTTATTATTGAATATTGTATTCAGCCTCCTGAATTTTTTACTTCTATTTATAAAAAAGGAGTTCCTGATGTTCGTATAATAAATTACCAGGGAATACCCATATTAGCAATGATGCGCTATCCAACAAATAATTCTGATGGAAAAGCGAATCTTCATCAGGGTGCAATTGGGATTGCTATTGATATTAAAACAGGAGTACTGGGTAAGGGCTATAATTACAAGGGATATTTTAGTCAACACCCTGATACCGGGATTGTTTTTGAAGGACTTACTATACCGCAATGGCAAAAGATGATTGATATTTCAACCTTAGTTTCTAAACATTTCCCGCTTAAGTATAATGGGATTGATATTGTAGTAGATAAAGATATGGGGCCTGTTATTATGGAGTTGAATGCCAGACCAGGAATAGAAATACAAAATGTGACACAAAAAGGAATTAAGGAAATAATAGAAAACTTAAACTTTTAATAACATGATCAATAGAGTTTTAAATACATCGTTCCCGTTTATTGGATTGCTTTTAGTTATCATTGTTTTTGTAATAGTAATGGATAAATATGCTTTAAAAATAAGCCATACTCCACAATATATTGATGTTCCCGCAATAGTTGATGACAAATCATGGAATTCAGATTATATTTCTGAAGAAGATCTTGCAGTTTTTGAACAAAAGTTTCTGAATGATTCGTTGTACCTTAATGCTACCAAATATTATAATTCAAAAAAGTACGATAAAGCATTACAGTCCCTCTTGCTTTTAGACCAATATTATCAAAATGACTATTTTTTATATTTTAAAATCGGTAATATTTATCTAAAACAAAAGAAATATAGTAAAGCAATAGATGCTTTTCAAAAATCATTAATGTATAAAGCCGATTTTGGACCAACGTATACAAATCTTGCAATTGCATATTCAAAATCTGGGAGATATGTCGAAGCAGAGAAAATTTATAAGCAAGCATTAGTAATACAACCAAATAATGCAAAAATCCTTCTCAATCTGGCTATTTTATATTCCAAAACAGAAAATTGGAATCAATGTCTTTCGTATGCAGAACAAAGTAGAAAAATTTCAGGAAACGAATTAAAATCAAAAGCATTATATTATATGGGTTTGGCTTATTCTGGTTTAGATGATATTGAAAACGCCAAGAAAATACTTAATGAATCTATATTATTAAAACCAGATTTTGTATTACCACGTGTACATTTAGCCTACCTTGAAATAGACCCTGAAAAAAGAATTAATTTGCTTAAAGAGATTCTTAAATTAAATTCAGGACATTCTGTTGCATATTATTATATGGCAAAAACCTATAAAGAACTGGGCCAGTTGGAAAATGCAGAAAGTAGCTTACAAATGGCTCTTTCATCAGACCCGGGTAATGAAGATATCATCAATTTTCTTGCAGATATTTATATGTATGAGAAAAAAACTGAGAATGCCACTAAGCTATTTGAGGATTTAATGGTTATTGATTCACTTGTACCACAAAATTATTTTTATCTGGCAAAGACATTTTATACAAAAGAAGACTTTAACAATGCTATAAAATTTTATGATAAAGCAATTAAAATGGCTAATGGAATTTATCCTGAAGCATACCTAAACAAAGGTCTGGTATACAAAAAAATAGGAAAAAACAAAGATGCTATTGATTCTTATAAAACTGCAATTAAACAAAACAATCAATATTTTGAGGCACATTATAATCTCGCGATTCTATATCAAGAAATGAATGACTTTCAAAATTCCAAGATAAATTATATACATGCTTTGCAAATAAAGCCCAAGTTTGAGAAGGCTTGGTTCAATCTAGGTATTTTATATGATAATATTGAGTTAAATGATTCTGCTTCATTTTGTTACAAGAAAGTTATAAGCCTTGATCCAAATCATCTAAAGGCTTTAATGAATTATGCTGTTAATTTGCGAAAACATAATAACTTACCTGAAGCAATTATAGCCTACAATAATTTATTGCAAAAGCACCCTAATTATGTACCCGCATGGTATAACCTGGCTTTTGCATATGAAAAAAATAAGGATACCCTAATGGCTAGTAAGACTTATCAAACTGTTCTTCAATTAGATCCTGAAAACACAAAAGCAATGAAGAATTTTGCAGAGCTTTATGCTGCCAAAAAAGATTACGCTGCAGCAAAAAATCTGTTAATCGATGCTATTGATATTGAATCCTCTAATTATGAGTTGCATTTTATTTTAGGAACAATTTACAGACTAGAAGGGGATTTAACGAATGCTATACTTCAATTTTCGCAGGTTATTCAACTAAAGAATAACAATATTGATGCTCTTAAAGCATTAATGGAGGCTTATAGTACTAAAAAGGAATGGACAAAAGCTGCATTCACAGGTACGCAAATCTTTAAATTAAAACCATCCAAAGATCTTGCATATAATATTGGGAGATTATATCATAAATCTGATCAATTTAATGATGCAGAAACATGGTATAAAAAAGCAATTGATTTAGGTCGAAAAAACAGTTGGGGATATTACTGGCTAGGGAAACTCTATTATGAAAATGAAAAGACTTTAAATGCTAAAAAGTACTTTTTACAAACTATTAAAATTGAAAAAAATCATAAGTTCGGAAATTTTTACCTTGCTGAAATCTATTATTCAAAAAACAATAAGGATTCTGCCCTTTTCTATATAAATAAATCATTACTTAAAGATCCTGCATATAATAAAGCTATTGAACTAAAATCAAAGATTAACAAATAAATAATATTATGAATATTAATAAAAGATTTTTACTAATCGCATCAATAATTATTCTTGTTGCTAATTTCAAATCGATTGGGCAACTTCAATTTGAACCAATTATAATGGGTCAATTTGGATATGAAAATAACATATTCAAGGCACCTAATGTGCTATTGGATAATTTGGGTGATCCAATTCCTGAATCAGAACTCATAAAGTCTGATATGTTTTTGGATTATGGTTACAATCTAGGGTTTCGGTATAAAGCTAAAAGGCACAATTTTTATATTGATCAGGGATTCTGGGGAAGAAACTTCTTTAATTACCAAAGCTTAAACCAATATAGTTTTAATCTGAATTTAAAGTATAAATATAAGATTTCTAAACATTTTGAAACTGGTATAAAATATGATATCAGCAAAAACAATAAAATTGGAACCTCGGCACTTGGTGATGAATTGCAACAGAAATTTTCATATTTAAAGAATAATATAGAATTATTTTTAGACTATGAAATTGCAAAATATACTGATCTTGAATTGGCTATAAACTATTATAATAAGTATTATGATAAAGACCCTGCAGTTATTCCTCTTGATGCAAATAATTTTGGTTCAGATTTAAAATTTACTCAAGATTTAAATTCAGGTAATTTTAAATCAACTGTATTTTTAAAAATCAACTATGCAATTCGTAAGTATTCCGATTTGATAGCACTTGACTCTTCTGGTAATTTAAACACTGGAAATCCATTAAGAGACTGGAGATACTTTGGTGTTGATTTTGAATATAAAATAAGCCAGATCGGGAAATTCTCTTTTGCTCCATATTATTGGTATGATAATAGAAACGATCAATTTGAAGACTATTATTCATATAATAGCAATGAATTAGGACTAAAAATCTACTATAAAGGGGATAAATTAAATTTCAAATTAGCACCTTCGTATTCGGTCACAAAATACGAAATAAAGAAAGCTCCAGATCCTAATGGAATAGATCCATTACTTGTATACAAATATTTCGATCTTGATTTACAAATGAATTATTTATTATATAAAGGAATAAATTTATCATTGGACTTCAATACAAGTAACAGGTATACAAATACATTAAATGAAAGTTATAAAACCCGAAGAGGTTACAATTCATTTGAAATAATGGTAGGTTTCTCATTTAATCCTTACCAATTGTATGTCGATAGAAAAAAAGATGAAGATGAGCGTAAATAATACAATTAACCATAACCAGAAATTTTATATAAAGTTAATTTATATAAATGCATTTATAACAGGTGCAGTTGTTATGGCAATGGAGATGACCGGCAGTCGTTTTTTAACACCTTTTTTTGGGAGTTCTGTTTATACATGGGCTTCCATAATATCTATGGTACTACTATCCTTATCTGCTGGTTATTTTATTGGTGGTTACTTAGCTGAGAAAAAACCATACTCATTCTTCCTTGGATATTTCCTATACATTGCAGCAGTTCTTATTTTATTTATTCCATTATACTATGTACAATTATTTAATTATTTATATGAGATAATTCCTGATACTAAAGCAGGTGGATTTGTTGGGGCCTTAATTACACTATTTTTACCTTTACTAATGCTTGGTATGTATTCGCCATATTCAGTTAAATTAGGCTCTGTAGATTCAATTAGAGTTGGGAAAATATCAGGAAATCTTTATGCTATTTCTACAATAGGAAGTATTGTTGGAACATTAGGTGTAACCTTTATTCTTATTCCACTTATCGGTTTAAAAACTATTACTATTTCATTATCTGCAATATCTGCTTTAAGTGGACTTTCTTTAGTTTTTTTTCATCCAAAAGAAAACAATGAACTAAACAGGAACAAAAAAAGCAAAAAAAATCAAGCTTGGGTACTTCTAATTCTTTATTTAGCCCTTTTAATGCTTGTTTCTTTCTGGGGCGAAATCTTTCATTCATCGTTAAAGAATAAAACCTCAAGCACTATTTTGGAGGAAGTAGAATCTGAATATAACCATATTTTAATTAAACAGAAAGGTGAATATGTTACAATGGGATTTTATCATTATGGAGCCAATCATCTCGAATCATCAATAAACATATTAAACGAATACGAATTACCTTTAAGTTATGCACAAATAATGCCTGTAGGCCTTATTTATTCTAATAAAGCTAAAAACTTATTGATGATTGGTATGGGTGGTGGAGCGGTTACTAAGTACATTCAGAGTTATTTGAAAAACATAGATATTACAGGTGTTGAACTTGATGAAAAGGTAATAGATCTTGCAAAAAAATACTTTGGTTTAGTGGAAAAAGATAATTACAAAGTAATAATTGAAGATGGAAGAATTTTTATGCATAGATCAAAAGATACTTTCGATATCATTATGCTCGATGCCTATAAAGGTGGTTATATACCTTTTCATCTTTGCACTCAAGAATAATGATATCGAAAGTATAACCATATGAATAAGAACGGATGTGCAGTTTTTAATCTTCATCGAGGATCAAAACTATTTAACAGAACAATTCTAACTCTTGAAACAGTTTTCGATAACGTTGATCTGTATGGTTCAAAAACCAAAGGAAACGCTATTGCCGTTGCATACAATGGACCATCTAAACCAATATCAGAATTAAATAAAACTGCAGATTCTCTGCAGAATCAGTACAACTTTTTTTATAACCTGAAAGATCTATCTGGAATTAGGTTTAATATAGTAGTTGATCAAAAACAAAAAGCACTTACCGATGATTTTGCGCCAGTTAATTTTCTAAATGCTATTCAGGAACATAATGAAAAAACTGGAGATTGAACCAAAAGCTATTTTATAAATTGCTTTAGCTTTCAATACCTCACCGATTAAATTTCAATTGACCTAGCGAGCGCAAACCAACTTGCCAGCAGTGTTTGCCGACAGACAAACGGCAGACTGGTTCGCAATGACAAAACAATGAGAAACTATCACCGAACCGGGAATACAAAATTCGAAATACCAGATTGCATTTTTTATGCTTAACAATAATCCGACTAGGGTATAACCATCACCGAGCTAGTGTGCAATTTTTTTAAAGTCTAAGACGAACTGAGTATTATTCAATTTCAATATCGTATTTATCCAACAAACCTGCTAGGCCGTTTACTGAAAATTTGGCTTTTTTTATCCGGTTTGTCTCGGGATTTATTGAATAGTTATAAGATGTACGAAAATCGGCTTTTTCAATTATGGTATTATCAAAAGCAGCTCTTGTTAAGTCGCAGTTATCAAAAACAGAACTGGTTAAATCGCATTCAGCAAAATCAACCTCTTGAAGTTTTAGGTTTTTGAATACTATTTTCTTAAGCTTCATTTTATAAAATGAAGAATGATTGAGATTACAATTATCTAAACTAATTGCAAAACCAAAATCGTTGCAGTTTTCAAAATGCAATCCCAGCATCTTGCAATTACTAAATTTTATTTCCTGCAAGGCTGTTCTGGTTAACTTAGCCATACTTAGGTTGCAGCTTTCAAATTCACATTCCATTAATCGCACATCTGCAATATCTGAATTTGAAAAATCACAGTTTATAAACTTGCATCGCTCATATTCGCCTTTGGGAAGTTTATTTTGAGTAAAGTCGACTTTATTAAATACTTTTTCTATAATAAAAACACGCTCCATTGTTTTTCAACTAAGTTTCAGAATTCTTTATCTTATTCGTTTGGCTCAGTAGTCAGTCCAATTTCCATTAAGCTTGCTTTTCTATAACCATCAGGTACAGCAAATACTGAAAGATCAATCTTTTCTTTGTCGAGCTTGGTTACTTCACTTATGGTTTCGTAGCCGCCATAATAATTTACCGACTTTAATGGAAATCCTTTGCGAGCAAATTCAAGGTATTTTTCGTGCATTTGGTAATACTCCATTGTTCCTGATTGTGCAGTAAAATCACTAAAAAGTCCATAAAACTTGTAAATATCGAACTCATCGTGTGCACGGCTCGATTCCGAAAGCCAGGCTTCTTCTTTTAGAGCTCCATTAACCAAAACCTGGTACTTTACAGCGCTGTAGCCAGCAATACGTGCCGACTCTTTTGTTTTTTTTATTTCGAGTGAATAGTTTTTTGGTTTGTTTTCGATTGCTTTAGATGGATCATCAACAGCAGCAATCATTCCTTCGAACATCTTTTTCATCATTTCGCGCTGCTCAGGAGCAACTGCTTTTAATTGTTCGTCCATAACCTGTTTTAAACCAGATTTCATATCTGTTTTATAGGTTGTTATATTACCTGTCCAGTAAACATTTTTCGCAGGACTAATAAGTGTAATCAATTCTTTATTCAGATCAAAAATAGTAATTATGTCTTTATGGGTAACTTTCATTATATTATCCTGAAGATAGACAGTTTCAACTGAAGCCATTGCAATCCCTTCGTCGGAGTCGTAGGTTCGTTGGGTTATTATCCAACCGGCATGTGCTGAATAACCAAAAGATATTATTGTAATGAATAATAGTATATATTTTTTAAATTTCATATATCGGTTTATTAATTTTTATCTGACACTAAATTTCTCAACGTGTTGTTACAAAGTTCGTGCAAAATTTAAAGGTGCTCCATTTGCCAAAAATATAGATTAAAATCTATTTAAAAAAATGAATATAGAACGCTGATGACTCTGATATTGCAGATTTACGCAAATAGAATAACTTTTTCAATTCATTATTCATTATTGGGTATTCATCATTTGAAATACAAATTTAAAATAAAAAGCTCCTTGCGCACGTAGCAACAAGGAGCTGAATATATGTAAAGTTTATGAATGAACTACATCATTCCATGCATTCCGCCACCCATTCCGCCGCCTGGCATTGGAGGGGTTTCTTCTTCTTCTTCAACTAAAACACATTCTGTAGTTAAGAACATTCCTGCGATTGAAGCAGCATTTTCTAATGCAATACGAGCTACTTTTGTAGGATCAATAACTCCTGATTCGTACAAGTTTTCGTATTGATTTGTATGTGCATTGTATCCGAAATCGTCTTTACCTTCTTTTACTCTTTGAACAACAACAGAACCTTCGATACCTGCATTTTCAACAATCTGACGTAATGGTTCCTCGATAGCTCTTTTTACAATTTGAATACCTGTAGTTTCGTCTTCGTTATCGCCTTTCATGTTCTCAAGTTCCTTGATTGCACGAATATAACCTACACCACCACCAGGTATAATACCTTCTTCAACAGCAGCACGAGTTGCACTCAAAGCATCGTCAACGCGGTCTTTCTTTTCTTTTAGTTCAACCTCACTTGCAGCACCAACATAAATAACAGCAACACCACCAGATAATTTAGCTAAACGCTCCTGTAGTTTTTCTTTATCGTAATCAGATGTTGATATTTCGATCTGAGCTTTAATCTGAGCTACACGTGCATCGATATTTTTCTTTTCGCCATCGCCATTAACGATAGTTGTATTGTCTTTATCAATAGTAAGTTTCTCGCAAGAACCTAACATTTCAAGGGTTGCCCCTTCGAGAGTTAATCCTTTTTCTTCAGCAATAACAGTACCGCCAGTAAGAACAGCTATATCTTCAAGCATTTCTTTACGACGATCGCCAAATCCTGGAGCTTTAACAGCTGCAACTCTTAACGAACCTCTGATTTTATTAACAACCAATGTAGCAAGAGCTTCACCTTCGATATCTTCACCAATAATCATTAAAGGCTTACCTGTTTGAACAGTAGCTTCTAATATTGGCATAAGATCTTTCATCGAAGAAATTTTCTTATCGGTAAGTAAAATATATGGATGCTCAAGTACGGCTTCCATTTTTTCTGTATTTGTTACAAAATAAGGAGAAATGTAACCACGATCGAACTGCATACCTTCAACAGTTTTCAATTCATCATCGGTACCTTTTGCTTCTTCAACAGTAATAACACCTTCGCGACCAGCAGCATTCATTGCATTGGCAATTAATTTACCAATTGAATGATCGTTGTTTGCCGAAATAGTAGCAACCTGCTCTATTTTATCGTTTGATTCGCCAATTTCGTGTGATTGTTTTTTAAGACTAGCAATAACTTTAGTAACAGCTTTATCAATACCACGTTTTAAATCCATTGGATTTGAAACGTGGTATTGATAAAGCATACCAACATTAATAATTGATTGCGCTAAAACTGTAGCTGTAGTAGTTCCATCACCAGCATCATCATTGGTTTTAGATGCAACTTCTTTTACCATTTGAGCACCTACATTCTCGAATCTGTCTTTTAATTCGATTTCTTTTGCAACAGTTACTCCGTCTTTTGTAACTTGAGGAGCACCAAATTTTTTCTCGATAACTACATTACGTCCTTTTGGACCCAACGTAATTTTAACTGCATTTGCCAGTTTATCAATTCCTTTTTTTAATTGATCTCTAGCATCAATAGTATATTTTATTTCTTTAGCTGCCATTTTTATGATTTTTTAAATTATTATTTACTTTAAAATTATTCAACTAAAAGGATATCGTCTTCGCGCATGATTACATATTCTTTACCATCTATTTTGATTTCGGTACCAGAATATTTTCCGTACATAACAACATCACCTTTTTTTACCGACATTGGTTCGTCCTTTTTACCAGTTCCAACAGCGATCACTGTTCCTTTTTGTGGTTTTTCCTGAGCTGAATCGGGAATGATTATTCCGCTTGCAGTTTTTTCTTCAGCCTTATGAGGCTCAACTAAAAACTGCAAGCGGAATGGTCTGTATTTAAAATCTGCCATGTTTATTATTATTTAATGGTTAAAATTATTTTTTATTCTCGAAAAGCAATTAATCACAATTTATGCCAAAGGGTATTTTCAACAAAAATCTGCCAATTTTTTCAATTAAAGGAAAATATATCAGCAAGGAGCAAAAAAAATGTCAGCCTTTATGACAGACTGACATCTTGCTTATAAAATATTTTTTCTATTCACCATCTTCGGTGCTTTCCTGAGTACCCTCTTCTGTTGGAACAGATGTTGGGAATTGTGGCATTTGAGTTGGATCAACAGCATTATTTACTTGTTGCTCAATTTTTGATTTTTCTTCAACTTCGCCTCTTGGAATAGTCATACTTGCTACTAAGCTAAATACTAATAAGCTTACAGCTAATGTCCATGTTGCTTTTTCAAGAAAATCGGCTGTTTTGCGAACGCCCATTACTTGGTTTGATGCAGAAAAATTAGAAGCTAAACCTCCCCCTTTTGAGTTTTGAACTAATACAATCAGAATTAGTAATATACTCGCGATCATGATTAATACTGAAACTAGAACGTACATACTTATATATTTTTTTGTTTATTTAATAATTCCTTTATTATCTCAATTTGACCCGCAAAGTAAGTATTTTTTTCTGGATATTTCAAACATAATTTCTCATAAGATTTAATTGCCTTCTCAAAATACCCAGAAAAAATATACACTTTAGCTAAAGTTTCGGTTAATAAATTATCATCTTCTTTAATGCTATGCTCCGAAATATCTTTTTGATCATTAGTATATGTATCTACCGGCTCAATTCTTGGATTAATGGTAATAAACTTTGAGATCAAGTCATTTTCATCAGCTCCTTTAAGAATTTCGTCTTCATCGGCATATTGAGAGATATCAAAACCCTGATTTGATTTTTGTTTTGATTTTGGATTTTTACTCTCCTGAATTTTCTCAGCTGTTTCAATAAGTTCAATACTCTCTCTACCTTCTAGTCCATTATCATTTTCGCCATCTAAACTTATATCCTTTTCTATTTCTTTACTTTCATCAATTTGTAAAAGGTCTTTACCATTCTTATTTATACTTTGATCGGGAGTAGCATCAATTGTAATTATTTTGTTTTTTTCCGGTTTCTCATCATCAATAAAATAAATTTCGGGCGAATATTCGAGCTCCTCTTTTCTATTAGATTTTACAAATTCAATCTGGCTTGAGATGGTAACCGAAATATTATCGCCCATTCCATCAACACCCTCTTTTATTTTTCGGCGAACATTCTGATTCTTCAGTAGCTTTGTTTTGCCTTTATCTTTATTCTCTTCTTTAAGTTTATCAACCTGAATTACTGTTTCTGGAGTTTCGGTTTTCGATTCTTCAGCTATGATTACATCCTTTTTTAAAGACTGTAATTTATCGTTGGGGAATTCTTCCTGAGGACTATTCAAATAATAATAAAGCAAGTCTCTTTCGGCAATAAATACAGACGAACTTAGATGCAAAATAAAATCATTTTTACTGATTTGTTTTAGATTTTTAAGATACAGCTTGTGTGCTGTTTGAAAATAAGGATAATCGCTTAACAGTTTTTCTATCTGTACTAAGCTCTCCTTATCAAGCAAACCAGGATTTTCAATATATTTTATTAAATCTACACTATTCATTTTGATGATAATTACCAGTTTACAACAGATTTATTAAAAATATCATCGATTAATAATTCCAAAATTTCTTCAACTAATTGCTCTTCAATAGATGAAAGATCCTGAGTGCTATCCCAATCTTTGTATCGTGAGAAACTTGTATCAAAATTAAGTTTGGGATCTTTCTCGTTGGTAAATCTTACTCTTACTGTTATCGTAAATCTATTTTTTGCAGCAACTTCATTACCTTGAATTGCAACAGGTCTATTTGGCTCGTAACCAGTAATATCGCCTTCGAAATTAAGATGCCCCATATCTTCAACAACATTAAGACTTGTTTGCGACTTGAATCGATCTTTTAAATCATCGGTAATTAATTGGCCTAAATTAGGAATGCCTTGTGGAGCACGGTTTTCAAAATACTGAACAGAAACTGTTTTTACCTCGGGAGCAATTGAAGCACCCGTCAAATTATATGTAATTTTACAAGAGGTTAAAAACCCAATTAATACAGTAATAAAAATTAGTTGTACTATCTTATTTTTAGTTAATGTCATACTCTTTGATTTTACGGTAAAGTGTTCGTTCAGAAATACCTAGCTCCTGTGCAGCATATTTACGTTTTCCATTATGTCGTTCAAGAGCTTTTATAATAAGCTCTCGTTCCTTATCTTCTATCGAAAGCGATTCTTCAACAAACTCCTCAGTATCTTCAATAGTTGTATCGTCGGATTTAGAAATATTTTTAATTGTAGGCACCTTATTTATTATTGATGCTGAATTAGAACTCATATTGCGCACCAACTCTCCTAAACCATCAATATGTTCTGATGAACCATCCTTTTGGACCATATCGTGAACCAACTTTTTAAGATTGTTAAGATCATTTTTCATATCGAAAAGAATCTTATAGAGAATTTCTCGTTCGGAGGCAAATGTTTTTTCATTAACCAATTCATTATGATATAAGGCGGGTAACTTATTCGCATAATAATCGGGCAAATATCTTTTTAGTACTTCGGCATTGATAATTCGTTTCTCTTCGATAACCGACAATTGCTCGGTAATATTCTTTAATTGGCGCACATTTCCAGGCCATTCGTAATTATCAAGCATCTTACGGGCTTCTTCATCGAGCGAAATTGCTGGCATTCGATAGCGATCGGCAAAATCAGTTGCAAATTTTCTAAAAAGCTGGTAAATATCTTCTTTCCTCTCTCGCAATGGAGGAATAATTATAGGCACTGTATTGAGCCTGTAATACAAATCTTCTCTAAACTTGTTTTCTTCAATAGCCCTAATAAGATTAATATTAGTTGCAGCAATAACACGAACGTTTGTTTTTTGATTTTTCGAAGAACCAACACGTAAAAACTCACCCGTTTCGAGAACTCGTAATAAACGTACCTGAGTTGACATAGGTAGTTCGGCAACTTCGTCGAGAAAAATTGTACCATTATTGGCAACTTCGAAATAACCTTGTCGGCTTTCGTGAGCTCCGGTAAATGATCCCTTCTCGTGCCCAAATAATTCTGAATCGATTGTTCCTTCAGGAATTGCTCCACAATTTACGGAAATATATTTACCGTGTTTGCGAGAACTGTATGCATGTATAATCTGAGGAAAAACTTCTTTACCTGTTCCACTTTCACCATTAATAAGAACCGACAAATCAGTTGGAGCTACCTGTGCAGCTATATCGATAGCACGAGTTAATAATTGAGAGTTACCAATAATTCCGAATCGTTGTTTTATTTTTTGAACTTCCATTTTAAACTATTTGAAAAAGAATTTCATTTATTATGACAAAATTACAATTTTTTTCTCCTCTTTATCCACTTTTTAACATTATTTAGGTTTTTTTTGCTGCCATAAAGACAGGAAACACGATAAAAGATAAAAGTATAAAGATACAAGGCAAATGATAAAAGACAAAAGTATAAAGTTTTAAGTTTTGCTTGAAAATAATACATTTGTACTAACTAATTCTTTGCTAAATGAATTACATTGGAATAATTCCTGCGCGTTATGCATCCACCCGATTTCCGGGAAAACCACTTGCCGATATCAATGGCAAATCGATGATTCAGTGTGTTTATGAACAAGCTTCTAAGGCACTAAATGATGTATATGTTGCAACTGATGACAGCCGAATTGCTGATGAAGTTACTCGATTTGGAGGGAAGGTAGTGATGACCTCCGAAAAACACCAAAGCGGAACAGATCGAATAGCTGAAGCTATAGAATTAATTCATAAATCATATTCCGAAAAGTTCGATGTAATTATTAATATCCAAGGCGACGAACCTTATATTCAGCCACAGCAGATTAAAGAAATCCAGGCTTGTTTTGATAATCCTTTAACGAAAATTGCCACACTGGTAAAGAAAATTGAAAACAACGAAGATATTTTCGATATCAACAAACCAAAGGTTGTTTTTAATAAGAAAATGCAAGCTATTTATTTTAGCAGATCACCAATCCCGTTTTTAAGAAATGTAGAAAAAGAAAACTGGCATCTGAAACATGATTTTTACAAACATATAGGTATGTACGCCTACAAAGTAAAAACACTTCAAGAACTTACCGAATTAGAACAATCACCTCTTGAATTAGCCGAATCGCTTGAGCAATTGCGATGGATAGAAAATGGATATGCCATTTATGTTGCTATTACCAAATTCGACACATTTGGTGTTGATACCCCTGAAGATTTAGAGAAGATTCTTAAGAAATTTTAAAGCGAATTTATTTAAAAAAAGACCCTCGATAATTTTATTACCGAGGGTCTTTTGGTTTTCAACTACTACTATAAATCAATAATTTTAACGTTATCAATCTGGAATGTTGTTGTTTGTGTTGTATTGTTTCCTAAATATTTAAATAAAATATATATAGTTCCTGAATAAGCTGATAGATTAACATCTCCAGAGTTTACAAAATCACTATAAGCATTTGCTGGACCGACAGCAATAGTCGGGTTAATTTGAGTCCAGGTAGCTGTGAATAGATTTGCGTTATTTCCATCAAAATTAGTAGAAACCCAAACAGTTAATCCTGCATGATTATAATATCCTGTAGCAGAATCGAAATTAAGTTTCTTAGGTGTAGTTAAAGTTACACCGGGAGTAACCAGCCAGCTTTCAATAACTGAGGACGTTGCGTTGTAAGATGTTGCTTGAACATACTTATTGGAATTGAATTCTTTTCCTTGCCAATATCTTTCGCCTTGCTTATTTGCATTCAACCATCCACTTGCAGAGAAATTGGTATTAGCTGTAGCTCCCGTAAAAGCTTCATCCAAAGAAGCAACTGTAATTGAGGTTCCCAAAACCACTACACTAATAGGTTCTTCAGGATTAATACCTGTTCCATCCATCCAATAACCATTTACAGTCTTTAAACCAGGACCGCCGAAGTAAGTTTCAAGATTCCCTTTAAACTTTACAACTTTGCCTTTATTTGTAGGATTATCAACTAAATTTACAGCAGTTCTAATGTCTCCTGAAGGTACTTGTACAACTATACAATTTGCAATATTCGTTTCAGCTGCTGATGCAGCAATAATAACATTTGAATTTGTAGCAAATGGAGCAGTAAATGAAGGAGCAAAGGGATCAACAGTTGTTTCATAAACACCAACCAGATATCCTTCTACCCATTTTGCTGTTTGTCCTTGATTTGAAATACCAGCAGCAACATCATATGGGTCATCAAAAGTACCAGCACCTGTTCCTGAACCACCTCCACCGCCGATTCTTTCATCCGTCATTACAACTTCATCGGTTGATCTAATCTGCAGCTGCATTGTGCTATTGTATTGTCCTAATACTCCAATAATAGAGCCACTTCCTTTTGGTGATTTTTCATCAGCAAAATTAGCATAGCCACTTGTTCTTACAACTAAAGTACTTGCACCTTGCTCAATATTAAGGTCACGAGAAATAGAATTTGTATAATCGGCATAATACTGCATAGTATCACCCGCAACAAACTGAGCACCTTCGATTTTAACTAATCTTCCCTGATATTTGTCTTTATCACCAATAATTTGGCTAATAGTAGCAATTTCAGGATTTCTAGGTTTACTTACATCTATAGTAGTAATATAATTTCCCTTTTTAAATCCAGCTCCATGTATTGCATTAATCTGAAATGCTTTTGCATACTGATTAATAACTAACCCATTTACATTAATACGTACTGTATCGCCAGCCTGAATTCCACCGGCTGCATCAAATTTAAGAGCAATAGCACCAGTAACATCCTGAATATAAGCCATCTTGTACAGATTGCCTGACTTGTCATCCATTGTAATAGTTCCATAGATGCTTATATCTTTCTTAAATTCATAAGCAGTACCTACGGCAGAATTAATATAAACAGCACCACTATCGGTAAAATATGTTTTAAGTTGTGCAATAGAAACCATATTACCAACCGGAATTTCTTTGATTGCAGGAATGTCGTAATCATTGTCAACACACGAGCTAAGTATTGCAACAAATGCAATTGCAAGGAGTGTTATTCTTTTAAATATATTTTTCTTTTTCATGATATATAATTATTTATTTTTTTAAAATCTAAGTGTAAGGATTACATAATATGTTCTTCCGTACATATAATAATAAACAGGAGAAAACTTATTTACATCTTTTTCGACATAATCGAATCTTAATTGTTCATATCCTCCTGATCTAATTTCCTGATTGTCTAAAAGGTTATTTACACGAGCATATAAACTGATATAATATTTTTTAATTCTCCATGATTTCCCTCCAGTTATATCAAGGGTAAATGCTTCAGGGAATTTCTCCTCACTAATTATTTCATTTATTTTATCATCACCAAATTCAGTAAGAGGATCTATTCCTGCAATTGCAGTAGAAGTTCTTCGTGCAGGATTCATACTTAAATAGTTTCTATCGTAATAACTAGCACTTAATTCTGCCCACCAGAATTTTGGCGAATTATATCTTACACCCATAGATGCAGCTGTTTGAGGCGTACCCTCAACATAGTAGTTTTTAAAATAAACTATGTCATTTTCTGTTTGAAGACCTATTTCATTATCTGAACCAATAGTAACATTTGGTCTTGATGTATATATATATTGTCCAAGTGCAACAACTCCATTTACAGAAATCTCAGATGTTGGTTTCAATGACAAGCCTAACTCAAGGCCCATATGCTCTTTATCAATTCCTGACATAGCATAATTTACAAATGTACGTTCTACATCGTGATAAAAACTAAGAACATCAGCTTGATCTTTAAACGTTGTATAGTATGCTGTTAAACGACCATCAATATATGGTGAACGAACTATGTAATTAGCATCAGCGCTAAAAATCTTCTCAGATGTTAATCCTTCAATAACATGGTCTCTTGTTCTTGGAGAAATGTATGCATCTTCGAAAAAAGGAGCGCGCGTTAGGTAAGCAATATTACCTGTTACAATATGTCGTCCAGTAATTTTATATGTTCCTCCAGCATTTAACTGATAGTTAATAAACGATTGTTTTTCAGAATCGCCATATGATTCATCTGGGAATCGTCCATTTTGCATATTTCCAGTTCGATAAAAACTTGTACCTGATAAACCTCCACCGGCATATATTTCAAAATCACCAATTGTATAATCTCCTTGAGCCCAAAATCCATACTTAGTAATATTTGCATCGTAATCATATCCAAATCGACCGCCTACTTTTACAATCCTGTTAGGATTTCTTAAATCACTTTGAATGTATGACGAGTCGTTAGTTTGATTATCTCTTTCGGCAAACTGGTCAATATCAAGCCAGAATTCACCACCTAATAAATCTTCAATCTCTTTATAATTATTTGCTTTTAGCCAATTATAATCCAATCCACCTTTTAATTTGATATTACTAGTTAAATCGTGTTTAACAACTGTAGAAAGTACAACTTTTTGCTGACCTACTTTACGATCCTCAATAATATATGCTGAACGATTTCCTTTGATATAATTTCCTGAAATACCATTTGCATTAAAAACATCATCAAGGTTTTTGCTGTTTACAAAATAAAATTGATCCCATTCAATATGCTCATTTTCCCAACCCAAGTACAATGGTTCTTCCGCGTTATAGTAGGGTAAATATCTGTAATAAGTAGGCCTTGGATCGGCAACACCATACCAGTTTAAGGCAGTACCACCATTATAACCAAAAGCATATGATGCAGAAGTAGTAATTGTTGTTTTTTCGCTAAGATCCCAATAGTGTGTTAATATTGCCATTGGTTCGTGATTATTAGCCATTCGAGAGTTTCGGATTTCACCATTTTGATAACCCCAGTTTGCATTGTAATAATTACTTCCATATAGATCATAAACTTCTTGGGTAGCACCAATTTGCTTTCCTCTTTTTTGTGGTGAGCCAAGAGCTGTAAACGCAACACTATGTTTAGTGTTTATTTTTCGCTCGATAGCTAAGAAATATGAGTATGCGTCATAATCAGTACCTTCAATATAGCCTTCTTCGGCCCATCTGCGCGAACCAGATACAGTAATAGCCCAATTGTTATTCATCATTCCTGTAGAGTAGGTTAACATAATACGATTATTATAGTTACCCATAGTATTTGCGTAAGATGTTTTTATGCCTGCAGGATATTGCGAAGCACGTGTAATAATGTTTGAAACACCACCAATTGCAGGAACAGAAAAATCATTGGAACCCAGTCCATATAGAGTTTCACTATTACGAACAGCATCGTTCAATCCACCCCAATCAGACCAATTTGGTCTCCCAGTAACAAGGTCGTTCATTAAAATACCGTTCATATAGATTTGATTATTTTCGTTATCGTAACCACGAACACGAAAACGTACAGCACCCCAGTTATATGCTGCTGTTGACGAAAACACGTCACCAGATGAAAAAAGCAAACCACTCATGCCTTGCGATCCTTCTTCTTCTAGTTCTGTTTCTTCTAGCACAATTACAGGCAAAGCATCTAATTGCTGTGAAGCCAATACTGCAGGTTTTAACTCAATTGTGCCAATTTCCAAAACTGCGGACTGGTCTAATAAAAACGTTAATTCTTTGGTTTCATAATTAAGCCCTTCGAAAATAAGAATACCTTCTCCAAGAGGTAAATTTACTAATGTAAATTTGCCTTCGGAATTTGTATAAACCACTTCTGCGGAGCCCTTAACAGAAACCATCACACCTTCTATCGGCTCAACTGTTTTGCCATTGATAACCAAACCGGTAACTAAACCCGTTTGCGAAAAAACAGTTGAAATTGAAAAAAGCATGATTAAAAAAATAAATGTAAAATGTTTCATGCGTTTAGGTTCTTTTTATTTTATGATTTTTAATTTTTATTAAACAATTTAATTATCTGAGTATTACAAGAAAAAATTATAATGAGATGGTCGTAAAAATACATACAATGTTTTTAACTTCCGAAATTTTTTCATACAATTACCAACATATTTTAAACCCGCATTATGAAAAAGAATAAAGCCATTTTAATCATCATTTTTATAGCTATTTTTTCTGTTTTTAATCAACAGAGAATAAATGCTCAAGGAAAACAACTTAAAGTTGTAAGTATTGCATTTTACAATTTAGAAAACCTATTCGACACTATAGATACACCCGATAAGAATGACATTGAGTTTTTACCTAATGGAAGTTACCAATGGGATTCAAAAAAGTACAATACCAAACTTGAACGAATGTCAGAAGTAATTGCTCAAATTGGAGCTGATGTTACAAAATCAGCCCCAACAGTTATTGGTGTATCCGAACTGGAAAATCGCAAAGTACTTGAAGATCTAGTAAATATGCCATTGCTAAAAGAGTATAAATACGAAATCGTACATTATGAATCGCCCGATAAACGAGGTGTCGATGTTGCATTATTATACCAATCTTCGATAATGAAAGTTTTAAATACACGATCTGCAACATTAAAAATTGAAGGGATAGATGATTTCTACACTCGTGATCAACTAGTAGTTTCAGGCGTTATTGATGGCGAAACACTTCATTTTATTGTTAACCACTGGCCATCGCGAAGTGGAGGCGAAAAAACAAGCCGACCATTAAGAAATGCTGCTGCCGACCTAACAAGGTCACTTGTCGATTCGATAATGCATACCGATCCAACTGCAAAAATAATTGTTATGGGCGATTTAAATGATGATCCAAGCAACGAAAGTCTGATTAAACATCTAAAGGCAAAAAAGTCAATCGATGAAACTAAATCTGGCGATCTATTTAATCCAATGTATGATATGTACAAAAAAGGCATTGGTACTTTGGCATACCGCGATGCATGGAATATTTTTGATATGCTAATTTTATCGTATCCATTAATTAGTAAAGAGCATGAAGGGTTTAAACTTTACAGAACACGTGTTTTCGACAAAGATTTTCTGAAAAACGAAAGTGGAAAATATAAAGGATATCCTAAAAGAACGCATGCTGGCGGAGTATATCAAGCAGGTTATAGCGACCATTTTCCGGTATATTTATTCCTAACGAAGGAAATTAATTAAATGTAAAAAAACGGGACAGAAATCTGTCTCGTTTTTTTATTATCAATAAAACCAACTCTCTCACATAAATTTTTAATTCATTCGTAAAATCAATTTGAAAATTTTAAAAAGATATTGTACTTTCATCATTGCAAATAAACAACCTAAAAAAAAGATTTATGGAAGTAAAAGGGACTGCTGTAAAATCAATAAAGGAGTTTGTTGAAACTCGTTTTAAGGCAGATTATCAAAAGTGGTTAAAGGCAATGCCAGAGGAATCTCAAGCTATAATAAATGGAGGAATCTTTGCCAACAACTGGTATCCGATGAAAGCTGCAGCAGTTGAACCAACCAAAGCACTTGGCAAGGTTTTTTACAACAATGATATTAAACAAGCAGCATGGGAATCGGGAAGATATAGTGCTGAAGTTGGATTAAAAGGAGTTTACAAAATTTTCGTAATGATTGCAAAACCCCAATATATTATGCAACGTGCGAGTCGTGTATTTACTTCATATTATAGCCCTAGCGACCTTTCGGTAGTTGAATCCCACGAAAAAGGACTAACCTTACATATAACCAAATTTCCTGAACCTGAACAAATTGTGGAATATCGTATAGCAGGATGGTGCGAAAAAGCTCTTGAATTTACAAATTGCAAAAATGTTAGAGCCAAAATTACCAAGTCGCTTACCAATGGCGATAAAGTTACCGAAATAGTTATGTCTTGGAGTTAATAATGGCTTGTTAGTAAATTAAATTGTTAAAGCAATATAAATAAAATAAGAGAATGATATAGTTCCCATTCTCTTATTTTATTTTTATTACTATCTTATCCACTATTTCCAAAGCTGTTGTAAGTGTACTTAAATCTGTAAACAATTCACCTGTTTTTCCTGAATAATGACTATGACCAATTGGTTTCATTATAAATTCTTTATGCTTTAAGCTCAAATCGATATCAACAGCATAAACAAGTGCTGGTTGTGCAGATGTTTTGTATTCTTTATCTTCTGGAAATTTATTGTTTGTCCAGAATTCGTTCCAATCCCATGATTGATTAATTTCAAACAAGATTCTGAATTTCACAGGTAGTTCATCATCAGCTCTCGATTTTAATAAAAACTCATCTGTTGGCGTTGCACCTGTGTAAGCATCAGCAACAGGATTTCCTGGTGTTGGAAGATAAAATCCATCCTCCGCCTTAAAACCATATTTATGCCCCCAATAAGGCAAAGCAGCAGGTCTGCGTTTCGATTCCTTTTGCCAGCGATTGTCTTTAACCTGGCCATAAACAAAAACTCCTTTCGCAATTGACTGAGCCACATAGATTGTTTGAATGTAATTGCCACTCATATCTTCAATCCATATAGCAAGTAAAGGATAATAAAACTCATCACCCTTATGAAGTTCTATTTCAAACTCAATTCCTTGTCCGCCACTGTTGCTCTGCAGAATTACAGGATTGTATTCTTTTAATTTTGTCCTTTTCTTTTGTGCCAGCAAATTGGCTGAAAAAAACAACATTGCTAAAAATAAAATTGTAACACGTAACATAATCAATACCTATTAAAATTGAATAATAATACCTAATGATGGCAACACTGTTCCTGCACCTTCGCTCACAATGGTTTTCATTAAATACCGATCAGGGTTCGCAGGATCAATAATAAGGGTATCATCAGCATTGGTTTGAGGAACAAACTTGTCGGGCTCATCCGATTTGAAATTATACAAATTCTGAATATCAAGATAAATCATAAGTGACCACTTATTGTAAAAATATTGTTTATCGATTCGAATATCAAGCTGATGAAAATTGCTAAGCCGCAATGAATTAAACTGCGAATAATCAAGATATTCGCGGCCACGAACATTCCAGGCCGAAATAAGACTTGTTTTATTCTCATCAAAAGGAGTAAAAGGAGCACCACCAACAAATCGCCATTTTAATCCAATCTGCCAGTTTCGTTTAAACTCTCTTGTTGCGATTAGGTTTAAAAGATGCTTGTTATCCCATGATGTTGGGATATAGCTGGAAGTCAAATCCAGATTGGTATCGAACTTTTTAAATTCACTACGCACCAAGGTATAGGATAAGACGAGGTTAAGTCCCCACAAATCGCGATGCCTTGCAAGAAACTCGACCCCATACGATTGCCCTTCGGCTTTCGATAACACTTCTTCATCACCAAAACTTCCATAATCGGCACCTTTGTTTGCTAATGCGATAGAATCATTCACCGAAAAAGGATAATCGCGATAATACTTGTAAAATCCTTCGATTGAGATAGTGGATTGATCCGTTGGCAGATACTCAAAACCTGCAACAAGATGATCTACAGAAATATATTTCAATCCATTATCCTTATTTATCAAAGCACCAGTTCCATTACTAAAACCCAGTGTTGTGTATGCAGGTTGCTGATAATACCTGCCGGCATTAAAGTTCAACGAAAAATCAGGTACTATTTTGTATGATGCAGAAAATCGGGGAGAAATCTGCTCGAGCAAATTCGACATACTCGACGAATAATTATTTGCATCAGAACGAATACCTAATGATAAAGCTAGCTTTTTCTGAAAAAACTCCCTGCTTATCTGTCCAAATACTGACCATTTCCAAAGGTCAAGATCAGTATTGTAATTTACAGAAAATGGATTCGTACCAACAAACTCTTTTCTGAACGTGCTATTTGTATACATGACATATTCAAGACCAGCACCAACATTTATTTTATACCCATTATCGGTACGCGTAGTATTTTCGTACCTAAACTTATACTCCGATTCGGTAGATTTATAATCGAATGTTTTTAAAGAATCTACTTCGATGTTATCCTGGTATTTATATGAGTTATTATTTAAAAAGTTGTGACTTAAAACCCAGGTATCATAGCTTTTTTCTCTATAATGCTTTAAAACCGCTCCTACCGTATAACTCCACTGCTCATTTACAGGAAGGTAATTTAAAATATATTGCTGCTCCTCGGTTTCGTTCGCATCCAGATTAAGATTAAACTGATCCAATGCTCCCAATCCAATTAATGTTAATTCGGTTTTCTCGTTTAATCTTGATTTAATTTTAAACTGAACATCATTGTATGTAGGCAAAAAGGGCAATTCAAGTACCGAAAATAAAAGTTGCAGGTATGAGCGTCGGGCAGAAAAAATATAGGTAGTTTTATCTCCTATTGGGCCATCAAAAGTAAGTGCTATTTCTGATGCTCCAAGCGTTCCCTGTATTTCGGTTTTTTTATTGTTTCCATCTTTTTGCTTAAACTCGATTACCGAACTTAGTGCGTTTCCACGATTAGCAGGAAATGCGCCAGAATAAAAATTAACTTCACGTACAAAATCAACATTAATAATTCCAACCGGTCCACCCGAAGCTCCCTGTGTAGCAAAGTGGTTGATGTTTGGAATCTGAACATCATCGAGAAAAAAAGTATTCTCGCTTGGCCCGCCACCACGAACAATAACATCGTTGCGTTGCACTGGAGTTGATGCAACTCCGGGAAACGATTGTAGAACCTTTGAAATATCACGATTTGCACCCGGACTCTTCTCTATATCCTGCAAACCAATTGTTCTGAGCGACAATGGACTTTCTTCTGTCTTTCTAAATGCTGATGGTTTTACAACTACTTCATTTAATAAAATAGATGTTTCAATTAAAGGAATATCAATAGTAGCCTGCTTCGAATTTGTTACCATAATTTCCGGAGAAATAAACGTTTCAAATCCAACAGCCGAAACCTGAAGCTTAACAAAGCCGGGTATTAATCCTGTAAACTTGAATTCTCCATCAAAATTAGAAGCGGAACCAATTGTAGTTTGAAAAATTACAATATTTGCAAAGGCTACAGGCTCATTGTTTTTGCTGTTAAACACACGCCCCTGAATACTTCCGTTATCAGGTCGCTGAGCAAAAAGAGGAAATATTATTAATATCGAAAATAATGTATTAAGTACTTTTTGTATCATATATGCATGTTTATTTTTTTAAAGTATTAATTAAACAAGCACTGTTTGTAAAAGTTCAATATCAAAAAAATATTTTCTAACCCAGATTAAATTTGTGATTTGAAAAATGATCTGTCATTAACAAAATCCAGAAATGTATACTTCTTTTCAAGTTCTTCGATTAATTTGATCTGACTTTCAATGAACTTTTTATGACTTGGAGTATTTTGATTTAAAGGTCGATGGGTTTTTGCAAGCAAAATCCTCTCAACCTCTTTTGTTATATCAACCGTCTTTTTCTCAAGGTAGGTTTGCACAAACTGATCCCATATATAATCAATAGCTACTTTTGATGGATGCAACATATCATCGGCATAAAATCGATAATCGCGCAAATCGTCCATCAGAATTTCATAGGCTGGAAAATACTCTATACTCTTAAATCTCTCCTTAAGCTGATGGATAGCGAGAATTAGAGTTGATTTACTTAATTGATTCTGAACAGGACCGTCTTTCCAATGCCTTACGGGGCTAACTGTAAAAATTATTTTCAGGTTTTTATTGAGCTCATGAAGTCGGTTTATAAGATTTGCCCATTCAACAAATATATCTTCTGTATCAAGCTTAATACGTTCAAACTCCTTAGCAGGAATCTTATGGCAATTCGAAACGATGTTGCCCGATTTTAAATATTTATAAACCCACGAGGTTCCAAAAGTTATAAGCAAGTAATCTGCATTGCGCAATTGTCTGGATGCAAGCTCAATAGATTTATTAATTTTTCCCAAACAAATGGTTTGATCAACATCAGAAAATTCAGTATCGTGGTAAAAGCTAAACCACTGATCGTTGAATAATCCCAGGTCACTTTCCTTAAATTCTGACTGTTCAATGAGAATTTCCAGCCCGCTTTGAACTGAAACCGGATTATACATTACACCAAAAGGATTAACTAGAGCAGGGAATTTTAAATCCAGCATTTTGTTGCCGATATTTTCGGTAAAACAAGAACCCATGAACAAAACAGGAGTTTGATAACCAATTTTGTTTGGTGAAGGTTCTGGATGTATTATTGTACGATAGTTTTTCATAATAATCAGCTATGAGTTACGAGCTATTAGCTAAGAGCCTATTTTTGTAATTGTTTCATAAAAGCAATTAGCATTTTTTGTTCTTCATCAACTTCAACTAACAATTGGGTTAACTTTTCTTATCGCAAAATGAAAATTCTACAGCAAGAAGTAATTGATTTTCCAACTCAAAACAAGAACCCAAAGCAATTTCAATAAAACGATAATAATCCTTTTCACTTCTTCTACTACTCCCTTCGGCAATATTTGAAGAGATTGAAACTGATGCACGATTAATTTGACTTATTAAACCAAATCTTTCATCTGATGGAAAGTCTTTAGTTATTTTATAAGAGTCTTTAGCTATTTTAAATCCTTTTTGCCAAATCTTTAATTTTTTAAAATCTTTCATATTTTCTAATAAACCTTATATTAGCTCATGGCTCTTAGCTATTATCTCGAAGCTTCTTTTTTTATAGTTTTTTTTCAATCCAACTAACAACAAACTCGAAAATCTTATCTTTCTCAAATTCGTTATGAAGTTCGTGATAAAGGTCTGGCCATTCTTTGTAAACCACATCCTTGCCTGCAATTTTGACTTTTTCGGCAAACTCTTTACTGGCTTTATATGAAGTTATGTGATCATCATTACCATGTTGCAATAAAACGGGCAGATTGATCTTTTCTGCATTTTTCAAATCCCACAATCCAGCATTATATATTTCAAAAAACATTCGGGTTGATATCTTTTCGTGAACCAATGGATCATTTATATAATCATCCACAATTTTTTTATCATGCGATAAGGCTTTAACATCGAGGTTTGCATTCTGGGTAAATTTGGGATAAACCCGTTTCATTATTTTGGCAATAGTTAATATCAGAATTGATGTATCGAACGAAAGCTTAAACCATGGTGATGAAATAACTGCTCCGAAAAAATCATGTTCTCTTTTTAAGATATAATTTGTAATTATATTTCCACCTAAACTATGCCCATATATAAGCTGAGGTAAATTGGGATACAGTTTCTTTGATTCCTTAACCAACACATCAACATCGTTTAAAAAATCATCGAACGAATTAATATACCCGCGTCGGCCATCTGATTTTCCATGCCCTCGATAATCAATAGCATGAACAATAAAACCTTTATCAGTAAATCGTGAGGCCCAATCGTCATATCTGTGCGAATATTCGCCATAACCATGAACGAGGTTTATAACTGCTTTTGGAGTAACATGTGGTTCCCATAAATATCCCGAGAGTTTCATTCCGTCGAATGATGCGTACATGGTTGATTTATAGTTCATAATTGATTAGTTTAGTATATGGTTTCAGATCAAATTTAAGGATAAAATGCAATAATTCATACTCCAATTTGTTTAATCACAGTTGTCCTTTATGATTTTTAGTAATCTTTTGCCAATATCGTCTATACATTCAAGAAATATTTTTTGTATTTTAGCTTGAACAAACTCCCATACCAATCTGTATTATTCACTTGTTAAACTAAAATTAAATAGAATGATTAAAAAGATTACTTTTATAGTTACACTCGCATTTTTTGCATCATCAACTTATTCCCAAGAAACTGCAGATACAATAAAACACTGGAAATTTAATGGTGTAACTTCGGTAAATTTTACTCAGGTTTCATTAACCAACTGGGCTGCTGGTGGCGAAAACTCCTATGCATTAAATGGATTAATCAACTTATCCATAAATTATTCCAAAGACAAGAACGATTGGTTAAACACATTAAACCTTGGTTATGGTTTGCAAAAACAAGGTGAACAAGATGTTCGAAAAACCGATGACCAAATCGATTTCTTATCCAAATATGGTCGAAAAGTTTCCAAATCGTTTTTTATTAGTGCTATGCTAAATTTTAAAACTCAGTTTACCGATGGTTTAAAATACGAAACAGATACAAGTTATGTAATATCTAAATTTATGGCACCTGCATATTTGCAAGCGTCGCTAGGTATGGAGTATAAACCCAGCGAAGTATTTTATGCTGTATTATCACCAGTTGCAGGAAAATTAACTATGGTAATGGATGATACATTATCTTCTAAGGGGGCTTTTGGTGTTGAACCTGGGAAAAAAACACGACTTGAGCTTGGTGGTGCTGTAAGCATTGGTTTTAAGAAAGATATTATGAAAAATGTGAATTTTAATACTACCCTTGGTTTATTCTCCAATTATCTTGAAAATGCACAAAACGTTGATTTAGATTGGAAAGTATTCGTTACTATGAAAATCAACGATTACTTATCAGCTAACCTGAATACCCATCTGATTTATGATGATGATATTAAAACATCAGATAAAGATGGTAATCCAGAAGGTGCAAAGGTTCAATTTAAAGAAGTTTTTGGAGTAGGGTTAACATATAAATTTTAGCTTTTTACTTTTAACCGCAAAGATCTCAAAGAAAAAAACCACAAAGAACTCGAAGGAAGAATTTAATCTTCGTGTCCTTTGTGGCTAAATTTTCATGTATAATACTTAAAACAATTGTTTTAAAATCTTTTCAACTTCCTTGAGTTTAGGATTTATGTCAAACACATGTTTGGGTGCCAAATAATGCAGGTTGTGCTCTTTCTTATATCTCTCTTCGCCACCACCCGTAATATTCAACATAATAGTAGCATTTTTTTCAATTCTGTTTTCTTTAACTGCATTAATTAAACTTGCAACAGCCACCGCTGAAGCCGGATGAATATCATTTCCTTCAACCTCTTTAAATAAATTAGCAGCCTCTTTTAATTCAGTATTGTTTGCTAAAAGCACATCTCCTCCAGCATCTTTCATCGCATCATAAAGACCTCCAGCAATAGAATATGGTGGTTTTCTGTTCGAAAGAACCTTAGCAATTATTTCTTCTACATGCTTGCGTGCTTCATCATCTTCGTAAGGCAACATAGGTCGCGAATCGGCTTTCCATGCATTGTGTATTGGAACAAATGGATGATTCTGCGAAACCATAAGCTTCATCTTATTCCTTCCGAATCGGCCATCTTCGATAAAGCGAAGATTTGCTTCCCAAGCAGCAATAGCGCCTGTTCCACTACCTACAGCCTGAAAATAGTAATCCGGAATACGACCGATTTTTGTTACAGCTGATAAAACAGTTGTTCCCATTCCGTCGCGTCGTGCTACATTCTTTGCTCCGCCTTCGGCAATAAAACCCTCAACCTGACAAGCCAGATTTGATAAATGAATGGCATCAAAATAATCGCTTCCTGATTTGGTGGCAATAAGTTTAACACAATCATGAACATGTTCACCAAACCAAAGTGCATTTAAATTATCTTCAGGGACACAAAGCAAAAGTGGAATATTATTATCAGAACATACTCTTGCAAAAGCACGTGCGGTATTACCAGCAGATGCAACTACAAGAATCTTTTTTATATCCAAATTCATACGAGCACAAACACTATATGATTCAGTTTCTTTAAATGAGCAAGTTCGAAAGTTAGCTCCTCGTTCGGGCCAGTAACCACTAAAAGTAATGTATAGATTTTCAAGCCCTAGGTATTTTGCAAGTCCTTCGCTTTTATAAGTTACCGGAGCACATGAGCCTTTTAAAACTTTCTTAACAGGAAGCCAATCTGCAAACTTGTAAATCCCATACGACTCATCTTTTGCTTCTATTTGCTTTTTACTGTATATAGCACGCACTAAAGTCGGATCGGTTTCTCCCGGAGCATCAAGGGTCCATCCTTCATCAATAAATTGTTTGCCTGTTTTAACTGATTCCAGTATATAGTCGGTAGCCTTAAATTCCTCTGTCATTATTATAACTTTAAGATAATCGGTAAAAATAATAAAATTGAATGGTTTCTTTGATTTTAAAAATCAAATATAGCTATGAAGTCATAAAAACAATAAATTCCATAATAAATACAGGCTTTATAATAGAACAAAAAATATCAAATTAGAGCAATTAATAACACTTGCCCCAAAAAACAAGTATATTTTTTAATAAAAGAAGATTATGCTATTGATTTTATGGCTATTTTTAATTCTACAATTTATCTATAATGATAAAAAAGAGTTTTTATTCAAATCATGCTATTCCTCTATTTATTTTAGTTTTAGGGTCGGTTTTAAGATTTTACAAACTAGGTGAAATACCTTTTACCCATGATGAGTTTAGTGCGCTTTTGAGAACCCAGCATACTAGTTTTTCTAACCTGATTGAGTTCGGAGTTAAGGGCGATGGGCATCCTGCAGGCATACAAGTACTATTATACTACCTTGTTAAATGGTTCGGATTTAACAATTTTCTCGTTAAGCTTCCCTTTGTAATTTTAGGAATTTTATCAATTTTTTTAGTTTATAAAATTGCTAAAACATGGTTTAACGAAACAACTGCCCTATTGTCTGCTACATTTTTAGCAACTCTGCAGTTTCCAATAATGTACAGTCAAATCGCACGGCCTTATATATCAGGAGTATTCTTTTGCCTGCTCTTAGTTTTTTTCTGGGACAAATATATTTTCAGATCAATAAAAAAAGTTAGCCTCTATCTTTTAGGATTTACCATTAGTGCAATACTTTGTTCTTACAATCACTATTTTAGTTTATTGTTTGTTGCCATAATTGGCATTATCGGAGTTCTTTTTATTGATAAAAAACGTATTCTTTTTTATCTCCTTTCCGGATTAGTAATATTTATGGCTTTTATTCCTCATTTAAAAATAACTTTAGATGCTATTTCCATTGGCGGTTTAGAATGGTTAGGAAAACCTAAAGCTTCCTTTTTGCTCGACTTTTTTAAAATGGCTTTTCATTCCTATTACCTAATTATTTTCATTTTTATATCAATAGGAATACTCAGTTTTAGATTTCCGGATGCAACTGCTCACAACAAAAAATTTACATTCATTTCTATTCTTTTATTTATAACGTCCTATTTAGCAGGCCATATTTATTCCGTTGTTTCGAAACCAGTTCTTCAGTTTTCTGTGCTTATTTTTTCTTTTCCTTTTTTACTGATTTTTTTGTTTTCATTTATTAAAGAGTTGTCGTTTAAATTCAATTTAATTCTTGTAATTGTCTTTAGTTCAGCAATTTCAATTTCATTAATCTTTGAGAAAAAACATTATACACACTTTTACATTTCGGGATTTTCTGAAATTCTAAAAGAAAATAATACCCAAATAAATATTTATAGTGATAATCTCACCTCCCTAATTTTATCGAGTACAACTATTACAAAATATTATCTTGAGCATAATCCATGCTTGTATCCTCCTGAACTTAGAAAATTAATCCTGAATGAATTAAAAAACACAAAATCAAATCAGTTTGCAATTGGAATAACCGATCAGCAGATCTTTGGCTTATTATCAGAAAATAATACTATTTCGGATCTGGAAGCGTTTATTTCAGAACTAAAATCAGATTATCTTTATTTGGGATGGGCCCACAATTTTCCTAATAAGCTATTCGAGGTAATCCCTATTTATTATCCGTATTTAATCGAGCAGAAAGGTTTTTTTAATTCGGAAACCTATTTATTCTCAAGAAACAAAGGAGATTCAGTCAGGGCTTATAAACCATACTTTAATTCAATTAATAATTTTTCTGATAAATCAACAAAATATTGGAGCTCTTCAGAAAATCTTTCCCCTACCAATTATTGTTCTGAATCAATATCAGAATACATTGATAAGAATACCGAATTTAGCAGTGTTTTTTCTTCAGATTTTAAGGATATTATTAAAAATCCCTCTGATCATATTTTTATATCTGTAAATATATATACAACAAGACCTGATATCTCTGCCCTTTTAGTTTGTAGTGTTGAAAAAAACAATAAACCAATTCAATGGAATGCCTCGCCATTATTAAACTTCTGTAATTCTGAAAATACCTGGCAGAAGGTAAATTTAAATGTTCAGTTGCACGATGTTCGGTTTCTATGGAACAAGAAAATTAAAATATACATCTGGAATCCGAATAATGATGAGTTTTATATTGATGATTTCTCGGTAAATGTATACTCAGGCAATAAGAATAGATATTCGTATTAAAAAGAAATGCCCGACAAATATATCGCCGGGCACATGTCTCTGGTTTATACTATTTATTTTTTCACTGCATCCACTGCAATTTTTAGTGCATCTTCAAGAATTTTAACATCAGGGCGCTCAATTAGATTATTTACCATCATCATATCAATGGTATCGCGGGTAATTTTAATATCATTGAGTGTTTTTTTCACTACAGAAGCATGATCCATTTTAATGCGTGCTACTCCATTTTTAATAGCTTCCATTGCAACATCAGCTGCTTCATAAGCAAACATTTCTGTCTCATCCATTTTAGGCATTATATAATCAGGATTGATTCCCTTTTTCTGAGCATAATTTGCCATTGAATAAGCAGCAGTAATTGCCATTTCGTCGGTAATTTTACGTGCACGAACAAGTAAAGCTCCTTTTAAAATGCCTGGAAATCCCAACGAGTTATTTACCTGATTTGGGAAATCTCCGCGACCGGTTGCTACAATATAAGCTCCAGCTTCTTTAGCTGCATAAGGATAAATCTCGGGAACAGGATTTGCACATGCAAACACAATTGGTTTTGAACCCATTGCCTTAATCCAGGAAGGCTTAACAACATCAGGGCCTGGTTGACTAACAGCAATTAAAACATCAGCTCCTTTGCATGCTTCCTCAACATTGTTTATCTTTTTCGGATTTGTTTTTTCGCACAATTCCCATTTTCTATAAAAACGAGTGTCGGCTTTAATATCATCGCGACCTTTATGTAAACCACCAGTAGAGTCGAATATAATCATCTTTTCAGGATCACCCCCAGCCTGCAATATTAACCGTGAAATTGTAGCATTGGCGGCACCAGCACCATACATAACTATTCTTACATCTTTAATATCTTTATTAACAATACGCAGTGCATTTATTAATCCGGCAACAGTTACTGATCCAGTTCCTTGTGCATCGTCGTGCCAAACTGGAATATTACATTCCTCACGCAAAGTATCAAGTACTTTATAGCAATTAGGTTGTGAAATGTCTTCCAGGTTAACTGCACCAACACTAGGCTCAAGCATTTTCACGAATTCAATTATTTTATCGGGATCATGTTTTCCCTGCTTGTTGTAACTATTCACACATAGTGCAATACCATCGACACCAGCCAGATATTTCATTAAATATGCTTTACCTTCCATAACTCCAAGTCCGCCAGAAGGCGTACAATCGCCATCACCTAATACCCGGGTTGAATCAGAAACTACTGCAACAAGGTTTCCTCTGTTCGATAATTCAAATGATGTATCATTGTCATCACGAATGGTAGTCGAAATTTTTGAAACACCAGGAGTATAATACACATTAAACCAGTTAAAACCGTAAAGCCCGGCTTTAGGTAAGGTTTGTATTTTACCGCCATAAAATTTATGACTAAGCAATGATAATTCTTTCAGAAAGATTGTTTTTGCCTTGGCAATTTGCTCTTGCGAAAAATCATTCGGAAAAAGTTCTTCTAAATTTTTTAATGATAAATCAATTTTTGACATAAGAACCTCCTTATTTTATTAATTATTTATTGATTATACAGGCTTATATGCAAATAAATGCATATCTAACAAATTTAAGAAATTATTCGCCGCTATGCCATTCATCTTTGTATTGATTTAACGAAATTGCATGTTATTAAACATAAAAAGAGCCAGTAAAATTGCTGGCTCTTTTTATTGTTAAAATTTATGTGTTTTATTCATTATCTGAAATTTCTTGATGCTGAAGAGGGTTCTTTGAAATCTCTAAATACTCTGTACGATTTCTAAAAATATCACAAGCAAGGTATATAGCATTTCGGAATGAATCTTCTGAAGCTTGATTTAAACCAGCTAATTCATAAGCAGTTCCATGACCAGGAGATGTTCTTATAATACTTAGTCCGGCAGTATAGTTAACACCTGTTCCGAATGCAAGTGCTTTAAATGGCACTAAACCCTGATCGTGATACATTGCAAGAATAGCATCAAATTTTTTGAAACTATCACTTCCAAAAAAACCATCAGCCGGATAAGGTCCAAAAGCCATAATTTTTTCATATTTTGCTTTTTCAATTGCAGGAATTATAATATCCACTTCTTCTCTACCCAACAAGCTATTATCACCAGCATGCGGATTAAGTCCTAATACTGCAATTTTGGGTTTGCGAATTCTAAAATCCTGAATCAGACTTTTATTCATTATTCTTAATTTCTTAAGAATCGAATCTTCTGTAATTGCCTGCGGAACCTGACTTATAGGAATATGGCCTGTAACAACACCAACCTTAAGATTCTCACTTATCATAAGCATTAACGAGTCATTGGCTCCAAATTCTTTTGTAAGATATTCGGTATGGCCAGGAAATTTAAATTCTTCTGATTGAATATTATCTTTATTAATTGGACCTGTAACAAGAACATCTAATTTTTTATCTCTCAAATCTTTAACTGCTGTCTGTAAAGAAAGATAAGATGCCTCACCAGCAATTTGAGTAGATTTACCTAATTCAACGCGAATATTATCATCGAGACAATTTACAATATTTGCTCGTTTCACATTAGCCTCATCGGCACCTCTAACATTATTAAAACTAAAATTAGCAATGTTTAACGCTTTACGATGATAAGCAGCAACTTTGGCTGATCCATAAACCACTGGCACAGAGAAATCGTACATTCGAGGATCCATTAGAGCTTTTATAATTACCTCGTAACTAATTCCGTTTATGTCGCCCTGCGATATTCCAACAACTATTTTATCCTGAATCATATATAATTTTTTATCTGTCGATTAATAAACAAAATCTTTTTATTGAAACAAAAGTAACTAAAAAATGGATTATTTCATCACAATCAACTTAATGCTGTTTTAATAACCTTTAAAATAATGGGCTAAAGCCCTATTGTATCCGAATCTTTTTAACCTCAGGCCTAAGACTGGGGTTATTGTTAATCCTCATAATTGGACTTTAGTCCAGTTTTAAAAGCAGTATTCATTAATCCTTTTCATAAAACTTAAAGTTGATTAGGAACACTCCAAATTATATTAACAATTGCTAAACTTAATTGTTATTTTTGCATAACAATTAATAATAAATGAGTTTAAAAACGATATATAAAAAAGCTTTAACGCTTGACTTTCTTTCAGCTGAAGAGGGTTTAGAATTATACGAAAATGCTCCTTTAGAGGAATTAGTATTTTTGGGCAATGAATTACGTCAAATTCACAATCAAGGGAATATAGTTACTTGGCAAATTGATAGAAATGTAAATATTACTAATGCCTGTATTTCTCAGTGTAAATTTTGTAATTTTTATAATAAACCAAATGACAAAGGTGTTTACATTACAACAATCGAAGAATACAGAAAGAAAATAGAACAGCTTTTTAAATTTGGAGGAAATCAATTGCTATTGCAGGGAGGATTGCATCCTAAGCTGGGATTATCATTTTATTCTGATCTTTTTAAGCAATTAAAATCGTATTACCCAAACTTAAAATTGCATGCCTTAGGACCACCAGAAATAGTTCATATAGCAAGATTAGAGAAAAAATCAACCAAACACATTCTTGAATCTCTTATTTCTGCTGGCCTTGATAGCTTGCCTGGTGCAGGGGCAGAAATTCTATGCGACAGGGTGAGAAAAAGTATTTCACCTGCCAAAGCAAGCACACAGCAATGGCTAGATGTTATGCGCGAAGCGCATAAATTAAATCTTGTAACATCGGCCACTATGATGTTTGGGCACATAGAAACACATATGGAAAGAATCGAACATTTAATTGCAATCCGAACTGTTCAATCAGAAAAACCTCTTAACGCACCTGGCTTTCTGGCTTTTATTCCATGGCCTTTTCAGGATAAAAATACTCTCTTACAAACGCAACTCGGAATTACAAATTCTGTAAGTTCACAGGAATATATTCGTACAATTGCAATAAGTCGCATAATGTTGCCTAACATCCAAAATATTCAGGCCTCATGGTTAACCGTTGGTAAAGATATTGCACAAATATGTCTTCATTCAGGAGCAAATGACTTTGGCTCTATCATGATTGAAGAAAATGTGGTTTCGGCTGCAGGAGCAAGTTTTACATTTGATGCAGAAGGAATTCAGGCAGCTATTCGAGAAGCAGGATTTATGCCAAGACTAAGAAATCAGAGATACGAGTTTATAGATTATCAACAGTAAGAAAGTATTTACTGTCCTTTTTCTTTAAAATATTCTCTGATTAACACTTTCTTTAATTCACGTTCAAGAATTTTATGGGTAATTAGCTCTGAAATACTAGGAAACTGTAAATCTGAATTGGTCCGGGTTAGTTCTTTTTCGTTCAGATCAATTTGATAAAGTAACGATTTTAATTTTTCATAGTTGGTAGTAAGCAGGTTTTCAACATGAACACTTAATTGCTGAAAAAGCTCATGATAAGCAAAATTGACATTCCCTGAAAAGTCAACTTGCATACCAAACATAGCAAAATCTTTTTTTACCTGTTGCGCTGTTAGCAGAACAAATTTCTCTTCGCGTTTAGATCGCTCAAGCTCGCTTCTACTAATAAGTTCACTCATTACACTAATTTAATACTATGCAAAATGGCTTCTAGCTGACGAATATAATCACGTTTCTTGAATTGTGGAGCATATACAAATCCATCGACATGTATTACCCTATTATTTTTAACATCATCAATAACAAATGTAATAAATGGGCCACCCATAAAATCACCTTCAACACGCCATAAACCTCTTAATTCGATAACCTTTATATTATTAACCTCGATCTCGCGACGAAAAGGTTCCATTTCAGACTCAATAGTCATATATGAATTGGCATTTGGACCAGCTACAAATTGTTTTGTAAATTCATTTCTTTTAGCTACCAGGTATGGTGTTGTAAGATCAACTTGAGGTCGTTTATAAGTAAATACCAAAACACTCTGTGTAGTTGTAGGACTATCACTTGCAACCCAAACAAAATCTGTGGTATCCATATCAACAGCATATCCTTTTGGAAAGCTTATTTCTATATTGAATTTATCCACTATTTTATCAGTCACTTTCTTCTCCTGATATTTTATATAATTCTTCGCATACCTGCTCGTTTCCATTTTTAAAAGTCGGTCAACAATAAGTTCTCCTTTATCAGCAATAAGGCTTTCCAAAGCAGCATTGTTGGGAGCAAGAATATTGATAACCATTTGTGGTTTAGCATACAAATCCTTTTGTATAATCATTTTAGGCTCTTTATACTCATCGCTAACTCTAACAATTAATACATTACGGTGCGTTTTAAAAATACTTGTGAATGCCTGATAAGGAATTTGAATTAAATCAAAAAGTGGCTCAGGCTGAGGTAGGCCAGGATAATCTCTAACCAGATGCCTTTTAAACTCTTTACCAATATTGGAACTATATAAATCGTTATCTAAAACCAGAATAACCTCACCTGCTTTACCTGTAACATTTGGCAACATGGGAGATCTTGCATCATTCTTACATGAAGAAGCAATAGTAAGTGCAATAACAAAAAGCACTGTGAATTTTTTCATAGCCCGACAATTATTAGTTAATTATTAAGGTATATTTTTAGTTTGGCTCCTGGTTTTAAATCAGAGTCATTTACAATATTATTCTCTTCTTTTAATTCAGATATTGATCTGCAATTAAACTTAGAAGCAATACTCCAAACTGTATCACCCTTTTGTACTGTATAATAAATATAACGATCAGTTGAATCTCTTTGTTGTTTTGGGATGAGTTTTTCTTCCTCAATAGCATTGGCCATAGCAGGACTAACCCAAATATCTAATTTTTGCCCAACATTTAGGTCGTTTGTTGGTAAACTATTCCATATTCTAATATCATCAATTGTACAGTTGTATTTAATAGCAATTTTATGAAAATATTCACCTTTGGCAACCTCATGCACAATTTTAATTTTTCCATTAATTGCACCTGCATCTGCCGAAACATCAATATAACTTTGTTTTGAAACAGTCTCGTCGAAAATTGCCGATTCGTTTTTTATAAATGATTTTATTTTATTCTTTGGTAATACAACTACTGCTCCATTCTTTTGCTTTGGAATATAATCGAGGCGATACGATGGATTTAAAAATTGTAACGTTTCAACCGGAACTTGAATTATTTCTGAAATCCTGTTAAAAGAAGCAGCCTTATTTATTACGACTGTATCAACATCAATATAAATATAATCCGGTCGAATAGGCTCAATATTATGGTCTTTGTAATGATTCATTGCATAATTTACAGCTATAAATGCAGGTACATAGCCTTTGGTTTGATCAGGTAAAAAAGGCTGAATATCCCAAAAACTAGTTTTTCCTCCAGATCGTTCAATGGCGTTTCTAACAACACCCGGACCTCCATTATAAGCAGCCAAAGCGAGTTGCCAGTTATTATATATTCTATAAAGATATTGAAGGTAACTACATGCCGCCTCAGTTGATTTCAAAGGATCGCAACGTTCGTCAACATAGGAATTAACTTCCAGATCGAACATAGTGCTTGTATTTATTTTAAATTGCCACAAACCAACAGCTGCCGATGAAGATATGGCTCGAGGATCAAGTGCAGACTCAACGATTGCAAGATATTTTAGTTCTAATGGAAGATTATATTTATCTAAGGCTTCTTCAAAAATGGGGAAATAGTATTCAGCTAATCCAATTATTTTAGCAAGATGATCGCGGCGTTCAATAGTATAAACATCGATATAACGACGAACCCTGTCGTTATACTCTAATTCAATTGGTGTATAACGACAGGGTTCGGCTATCCGGTATTCGTAAACCAAATCAGGAAAAATAGGAATAGAATCTTTTTTCATTTTCTTTTCCTCAGAATTGTATTGTTTTGGCTTTTCGTCTAAATTAGAATTGGCTTTTGAAATCTCCAATGAAAAAACAACTATCAATCCCAATAAAATCAATCTTATAAACAATCTCCTGCGCATAATCTATATTATTTTCGAACTAAAATTAATGGAGTAAAAATAACATTTAAAAGATATTTACCTAAAAAAATTAATACAAAAACCTGCTTTGTGTTATTGAACGCATAAGCAGGTTTTAATTATTTATTTACTGTTTTTATTTCTTATCTTTTAATTCTTCGTTCTCAGGATCATCATGAGATGCCTTTTTAAATTCTTTAATTCCTTGCCCTAGTCCTTTCATCAGTTCAGGAATTTTTCTGCCACCAAAAAGCACCAGCAAAACTGCAACAATAGCAATTATTTCCCAAGCACCAAACATTCCAAGAATAACGAGTAAGTTTTCCATAATCAGTTATATTAATTATTTATACAAATTTATAAAAATTTAAATAATTAATTAAATAGCCTTACAATATCATTTCCGTTGGCATAAATTAGTAATGCCAAGAGAATTATCATCCCCGTTATTTGGGCATATTCCAAGAATTTATCGCTAGGTTTATGTCCGGTAATCATTTCGTATAATAAAAATGTAACATGGCCTCCATCGAGCGCAGGAATAGGTAAAACATTCATAATGGCCAATATGATCGACAGAAATGCTGTAAGATTCCAAAAAGCTCTCCAATCCCAAGTACTTGGAAAAATCTTACCAATAGTAATAAAACCACCAAGAGATTTATAAGCTTCTGTTTTAGGCGAGAAGATTAGTTTAAGCTGTTTTAAATAACTGCTAAATGTTTCGAGACCTTTATTCACACCAGCTGGGATTGATTCAATAAAGGTATACTCATTGCGTTCAAGTTCGAAAAACTTAGTTATTGTACCATCAGGTCCAATACCAAGCAATCCATTATCAGGAACAACAGTTGTAACATAAATGGTGTCAGTTTCTCTTAATAGAGCAACTTTTACTTCTTGTGTTTTGTATTTTGCCAAGCTATCTTTGAACTCATCGAAAAACTTTATTGATGATTCATTTAATCCAATAATCTGATCACCAATCTGCATTCCTGCTTCATCGGCCTTTGATTCTTTAGAAAAGCCAGCAATATAAAAGGGAATACGCACTTCTATAAAATCTGTAGCTTTTAGTAATTGTGGTATTAAAGATTGAGGAACAGGTATTTCGCGTTTTTCGCCGTTACGATCAACTTGAATTGTTTTACCATCATTTAAAACAATAAAAGGAATAATTTGATAAAAATCGTTAACTTCTTTATTATCAAATTATTTTATTTTATCACCATTTCGCAAGCCAATTTCATAAGCTAACGAATCGACCATAATTCCATTGTTTACATTTTTAGTAGGCAAAAACTGATCTCCCCATGTATAGAGAATAGCAGAATAAATTACTAGTGCTAGAACAAAATTCACCAATACACCACCAAGCATAATAAGCAATCGCTGCCATGTTGGTTTTGATCTAAATTCGTAAGGTTGTGCAGGTTGCTTCATTTGTTCCTTATCCATCGACTCATCAATCATTCCTGATATTTTCACATATCCTCCAAGAGGAAGCCAACCAATACCATATTCTGTTTCGCCAATTTGTTTCTTGAATAGCGAAAACCCTGGATTAAAAAATAAGTAGAATTTCTCAACCCTTGTTTTAAAAAGTTTTGCAAATAAAAAATGACCAAGCTCATGCAATACAACCAATATAGAAATGGCTAATAAAAATTGCCCCGTTTTAACTAAAATTTCCATTAAAATCTCCTTTATACTATTTAATTATTTTTACTATTAACGTTTCACTATACCTTCTTGTTTCAATATCGGTATTAATTAACTGATCAAGCGAAGGATTTTTTATATAAGATACATTGTCCATAGCTTTTACAATTACATCAGTCATATCTAAAAATCCTATTTTTTCGTTTAGAAATGCATTTACTGCTATTTCGTTTGCAGCATTTAAAATACATGGTATGTTACCCCCTTTTTCCATAGCTAAAAATGCCAACGATAGATTTTTAAAATTCTCTAAATCAGGTTTTTCAAATGATAGCTGAGGATAATCAATAAAATTAAAACGCTGAAAACCTGCTTTATATCTAAACGGGAAACTCAATGCATACAGTATTGGAAGTTTCATATCAGGTAATCCCATTTGTGCTTTCATCGACCCATCTTCAAACTGAACTATTGAATGAACAATTGATTGCGGATGTACAATAATATCAATTTGCTCGGGTTTAAGATCAAAAAGCCAACGAGCTTCTATTGCCTCGAAACCTTTGTTCATTAGAGTAGCTGAATCGATTGTTATTTTAGCTCCCATATCCCAGTTTGGGTGTTTTAGTGCCATTGCGGGAGTTACATTTTTTAAAAAATCAAGATTTTTACCACGAAAAGGACCACCTGATGCTGTAAGATAAACTTTTTCGATAGCATTATGATTTTCGCCTACCAGACATTGGAAAATAGCAGAATGTTCTGAATCAACAGGGAAGATATTCGTTTTATTTTCTAGTGCAAGATTTCTGATTAGTTCGCCCGCAACAACTAGCGTTTCTTTATTTGCGAGTGCAATTGTCTTTTTTGCTTTTATGGCGTTTATTGTTGGTAATAGCCCCGAAAAGCCAACCATTGCAGTAAGAACAATATCAATTGTATCCATTTCAACCACCTGCGAAATGGCATCTGCTCCAGTATATACCTTAATTGGCAAATCGGATAATGCATCTGTTAACTGGGAATATTTAGATTCATTGGCAATTACCAATGTATTGGGTACAAATTCTCTTGCTTGCTGAATAAGTAAGTCAATATTATTATTAGCAGTAAGTACCTCTACTTCAAATTTATCAGGAAATTCCCGAATAACATCAAGTGTTTGTTTGCCAATAGAACCTGTGGAACCCAAAATTGCTACCCGTTTTTTCATTAAATATAATTACCTCTCTTAATAACTGTTTAAAATGAAATAAAATCTTCGGGATTAATTGGGGTGCCATTATGCCACAATTCAAAATGAAGATGTGGACCACTTGTAAGTTCACCTGAATTTCCAATAATTGCAATTGCCTCACCTGCCGAAACATGATTACCTGCCTTTTTCAATAGCTCAGAATTATGTTTATATATTGAAATCAGATTATTATCGTGTTGAATTTGTATTACATAACCTGTTTCGAGAGTCCAATTGGCTAAAACGACCGTTCCGCTTAGGGTTGCAACAACAACCTTATTTGCAGCAGCTACAATGTCGGTACCAAAATGATTTTCATTGGGATTAAACGAATTGGTTATAATCCCTTTTACGGGTGGGAAAAAATGAATTGTAGAAAAATCTGTTTTTTTGCCAGGGTTTGTTAAAACAGACAGATTAAACAACTCCTCTTCTTCTATTTGTTGTCGCAAAATTGAATCATGTTCCGATTTAGTGAATGAAATATCCTGATACCTAACCATTGAATCCTGTGCATTTTCGAAGCTAAGTGGAACTTCGCCCCTAATAATACGATTTATACTTGCAAAATATCGATCACGAATTTCAATAGCATTCTCAAGCGAATCTAATTTATAAACATTATTAATAATATTTCGGCGCATATTACCATCAGGATAACCAGGAATAAACTCCCTGATTGGAGTAAATGCTATAAGAACTGTTACCGAGGCAATTAAAAAAATAAGCGCTGTACCTGCAATAGTAAATACATTTAACCGCGAAAGTCTCATGAACCAGACTTCTTCAAAGGTATTGTCGTTATAAATTATTAAACGATATTTATGTTTCAGCTTATTAACAATATGTTTTTTCTTTTCTGTAGCCATCTGCCATATATAAAAAATAATTTATGCAAAGATATAAGTTTTCTTAAATGAAATCAGGGCTAAAATTACTTTCAAATAATCATTTAACAAACTATATAAACGAAATAATTGGGATTTTATCATTTATTAAAATAAGTAAAATAGAAGAGCCTGACACAAAAGTGTCAGGCTCTTCTTTAGTAGCGGGGACATGACTCGAACATGCGACCTTTGGGTTATGAGCCCAACGAGCTACCAACTGCTCCACCCCGCAATATATCTTTAGTTTATATCAACTTCTTGTTTATTGCGGTTGCAAAGTTAACAGATGATTTATAAAAAACAAAATATTTCTCAATTATTATAAATCTTTCTTTACTAATTTATCTAAATATTTGAAATCCTATTATATAGAGATATTCATTTTACCTCTTTTAAAACATTTCAACAATCAACATCCTTTTATTAACTTACTATATCAGCAATAGAAAAAACTGCTACTTTTGCCACTAAATAAATACTTTTTTTCTTATGAGTGGATTTTTTGGCAGTATCTCGAAAAAAGATTGTGTTTCGGATGTTTTTTATGGAACCGATTATCATTCGCATCTAGGAACAAAGCGCGCAGGAATGGCATTTTTTTCTGCAGAAAAAGGATTCCAGAGAGCTATTCATAGTCTCGAAGATGGATACTTCCGGAATAAATTTGAAAATGACATAACCTATTTTTCAGGTACAATTGGCATTGGGGTTATTAGTGACAACGAGGCACAACCAATTATGGTAACATCACATTTGGGGAAATTTGCTGTCGCCACGGTAAGTAAAATTGTAAACATTGATGAGCTTGCAGAGGAATTATTAAAAAGACACCGTACGTTTTCCGAAACCAGTCAGGGTTCAATTAATCCTACAGAGTTGGTTTCTATGTTAATCGCCGAAGGGAAAGACTTTAAATCAGGAATTGAAAATGTTTATAATCGTGTTAAAGGATCCTGTTCCATGCTTATTTTAACTGAAACCAGCATTATTGCTGCCCGCGATAAATTAGGACGCACACCTATAATAATTGGTAAAAACGAATATGCATACTCAGCCACCTTCGAAACATGTGCTTTCCCAAATCTCAACTACGAAATAGATAAGTATATTGGTCCTGGTGAAATCATTGAAATAACTTCTGATGGATATCAGCAACTTAGAAAACCAAACGACAAAATGCAGATTTGTTCGTTTCTTTGGGTTTATTATGGTTATCCGCCTTCATTCTATGAGAACATAAATGTTGACGAAACCCGCTATCGATGTGGAGAAGCATTGGCAAAAAAAGATTCTATCGATGCTGATTTTGTTGCAGGCATTCCAGATTCGGGTGTTGGTCATGCAATGGGTTATAGCAATGAAAAGAAGATACCGCATCAACGACCCTATTCGAAATACACACCTACCTGGCCTCGGAGTTTTATGCCTCAAAGTCAGCATATGAGAGATTTGGTTGCCAAAATGAAATTAATACCAAATAGCTCAGTGATTAAAGATAAAAGAGGTATTTTTCTTGATGATTCAATTGTAAGAGGTACACAACTAAAAGATAATGTACATGATTTGCATAAAGCTGGCATAAAAGAAGTTCATATGCGCATTGCCTGTCCTCCTCTCACCTATCCCTGCGAATTTTTAAACTTTAGCAGATCGAGATCAAATCTTGATCTTGCAACACATAACGCAGTAAAACAATTGGAAGGAAAAGAAAACGTTGATATGAAAGAATACTCTGATACAGCAAACGGTAAATATGCAGCTATGGTAGATAAAATTCGAGAGAATCTTGATCTTACAAGTCTTAAGTTCCAACAATTGGATGATCTTGTAAAAGCAATTGGGATGCCAAAAGAAAAACTTTGCACTCATTGCTGGGATGGATCAAGCTATTATTAAAATTTTATAAATTTCTAACAAAGCCTTGACTAATCAAGGCTTTGTTATTATATCAACACTCCTGTTTTTAGCAGAACGGACATGTGTTAAAAAAAAACTCTTTTTTTTGTGGCCATTCCTCAATGAAATTGTTAATTTCATCAATTTACTATAACTTATTCATGTCAAAATCGTTATAGTAATTAATTATTTTATTTATAGCTAAAATGAAAAAAATTCTCATTATTGTGATACTCGGCTTGTTCGCAAGAGAGTTATTACATGCCCAAAACTGGAATGAGATTTTTTATTTAGAAACCGATGCAGAATACGCTCTTGAAGAAAAAAATTTCGATAAAGCATTAGATATTTATCAAAAAATTCTAAAGAGGGTTCCTGAAAGCGCCTTGGTAAAGTTTAAAATTGGAATAACCTACTTAAAAACTGATGATCAGCAACAATTGGCTATTGGCTACTTGGAAGATGCAGTAAAAGATGTAGCTCAAGATTTTGATGGCAAATCAATTTCAGAAACCCGTGCACCCATTGAAGCTCATTTGTATTTAGGTTTTGCTTACCAAAATGCGGGCAAATTAACTGATGCTTTAACATCATATAAAAACTACAAAGAGCTGATCGATCCAAGCAACCAGTATTTTAGCCTGGTAAATCAATATATAGAAAGCTGTTCAAATGCAGAGAAACAACTAAAATCTCCAAAAAATATTAAATTAAAAAACTTTGGTGAATCTATTAATGATAAAAATTCAAATTTTAATGCCGTAATTTCTGGAGATGGAAGCACAATGGCTTACACATCATATACAATAAATTATATTGATTTGTTTGTAAGCAAGAAATCTGGAGAACAATGGAGCAAACCTAAAAATGTTACCGATCAGATTAGTAAAAAATATTATTTAAAAACCACTGGTATTTCATATGATGGAAATACTATATACTTAGCTACTGACGATCCTTTAAATAACGATTTGTTTGAAAGTGCTTACGATGGGTCTAGTTGGGCGAATGCGAAAAAAATGGATAAGATTTTTAATACTAAATCAAACGAAACGCATGCATCACCATCGAAAGATGGAAACACGATTTACTTTACAAGTGATCGACCAGGAGGGTTAGGTGGTTTAGATATTTATAAATCGACCAAAGATGAAAAAGGCAAATGGGGCCCTGCAATAAATCTAGGCTCAAAAATTAACACAGCCTTTAATGAAGAAACTCCCTTTATAACTCCAGATGGAAAATTTCTTTTTTTTAGTTCACAGGGTCATAATAGCATGGGTGGTTATGATATTTATTATATTGATTTGAATGGAGATCAGGAAGTAGTTAATATTAGGTATCCAATAAATACTACTGGTAACGACCTATTTTATACTCCAGGAGAAAATCTTCAAACTGGATATTTTTCAAGATTTGACAATACGTCCATTGGGAAAAAAGATATTTATCAGATAAATGTTACCCAAGAAATAATATTAAGAGGTAAAATAATTGGAGAAGCCGAACTTGCTCAAATACAAACGCCCTTTACAATTGTTTTGTTAAATAAAGAAAATAACGAAACGGTTAATAGTATAGTCTCTTCAGAAACCAACTTTACCTGCAATATTACCCCTGGAGATTATTTGGTAACCATTGTTAACGAGAAATTTAACACATTTTCAAAGGATTTTTCTATACCAAAGGATTTTTCGAAAAACGAATTTTTATTAGAAGCTAATCTAACAATTATTGAAGATATTAAACCTGAGCCCGAGCCTGTTGCTGAAATTATTACACCGATAATAGAACCTTTAATTGAACCAGAGCCAGAAATAAAAGAAGAACTAGCAGTAGTAACTCCTCCTGTCGAAGAAACTAAAGAACCAGAACCAGTAACTATTGAGGCTACTATTGAAAAACCAATACTTGAAGAACAAAAACCTGAAATAAAAGAAGAAATAATACCAGAGGTTATAGAACCAAAAGAAATAACCAAACCAAAACCTGTTGTAAACATTGAATTTGCAGATACAGACAAGAAATCATATTCGGTTCAATTGATGGCGCTAAAGAAACCTCTAAACATTGATTGTTTTACAGATCTTCAAAGTTTAGTTATAACTCTAAGCTCCGATGGATTCTACAGATATATTGTGGGGTATACAGAATCTTACTCTGAAGCAAATGAACTTAAAAACAAAATAAATCAACTTGGATACACATCTGCATTTATAAAAACAAATCCATTTATTCCGAATTACACTATTCAATTAATGGCACTTAAAGCTCCCATAGATTTAAGCTATTTTAAAGATCTACCTGTTATTTCAGTTACGAAAGGAGCAGATGAGTTTTATCGTTACACCTTTGGGGCTTATGAATCAGTTCAAAAAGCAAAAGAAGATCTTCAAAAGCTTAAAGAGCTAGGGTATAAGCAGGTTTTCGTCAGAAAAATAACTCCAGATATTACATTAGCTAATAATTAGCATTTAAAAATCTTAATTTATTATTCCCTATTTTTTGGATTTAAGAATCTATCAGGAAAGAATTCTGAAACATCAAAATAAAATTCTTAAAAACTTGCATTCTGAATCTCAAAATTATTTACATCACCGTTTTTTATGTATTTTTAGCGTTTGTAAAAATTTGTTATTATGTTCGAATATATAAACGGTGAAATCAAAGACCTTACTCCAACTTATTTGGTATTAGAAAATGCGGGTATTGGTTACTTTATCCATATTTCAGTTAGTACCTACACCAAGTTACATGACAAAAAAAACTGTGCTGTTTTTATTCATCAGGTGATTAGAGAAGATGCTCATTTGTTATTTGGTTTTGCTGATAAAATTGAACGAGAGATTTTTCTTCAATTGATTTCCGTTTCAGGAGTAGGCGCTAATACTGCCAGAATGATGCTATCATCGCAATCACCTGAAGAAATTCGGTCTGCCATATTACACGGAAATGTTGTTTTACTAAAGAGTATAAAAGGTATTGGAGCAAAAACAGCAGAAAGAATAATCATTGATTTGCGCGACAAGGTTGGCAAAATAACCGATGATTCAGAAATAGTTCATTCATTAAACAATACTATTAAAGAGGAAGCGTTATCTGCATTAGTAATGTTGGGATTTCCTAAGGCAAAAATTGATAAATTATTAAGCGATATACTTAAGGAGCGCCGAGACTTTACAGTTGAAGAACTTATTAAGGAATCACTTAAAAGAATTTAATATTTAAAGAGTTGGCTTTTGTGTTAAAAAAAACGGTTAAATACCTGTTATTTATTGTATTTTTTCTGTCCTGGGCTTTATTTGTCCAGGCAAATTTTTATTATATAAATCGGTCAATATTACCATATAATGTTTTATCTGCCGCTAATCCCATTTCTGACACAATTGACTTACCATATCCATTTGAAGATCAGGACGAATACAATTTCTTTAAGAAGAAAAAAACATCTCCTTTGTTTCTTGGTAATCCGGATAATATTATAGAAACGGTTGAATATGATCCTGAAACAAATGAATATATAGTAACTCAAAAAATAGGAACCCTTAATTATCGGTCTTCTACAAGAATGACAGCTCAGGAATATAACAATTATCAATTTGAGCAATCGTTAAGAAATTACTGGCGCCAACGATCCAGAGGTGATGCATCGGCAACACAAACGGGTTTATTTCCTCAGCTTAGATTAGGAGGCGAAACATTTGACAAGATATTTGGTAGCAATGTTATTAATATTGTACCAATGGGTTCGGCAGAACTCATTTTTGCTGTTAATATTAATGAGGTTGAGAATCCCATTTTATCTGAAAATCTTCGCAAAACAACAACCTTCGATTTTAAAGAAAAAATCACTATGGAGGTTAAGGGTTCGGTGGGTGATAAAATAAAATTGGGGATACGTTACGATACTGAAGCAACTTTCGATTTTGAAAACCAAACAAAGCTTGAATATGTTGGCAAGGAAGACGAAATTATAAAACGTATTGAAGCCGGAAATGTAACCTTGCCCCTTCCTGGATCATTAATAACTGGAAGTCAGAGCCTTTTTGGTGTAAAAACAGAACTCCAATTTGGTAATTTAACAGTTACAGGTGTTTTTTCACAGCAAAAAGGCGAAACCAAAGTAATAAATATTAAGGGTGGAGCGCAATCACAAACATTCGAAGTTCGTGCTGACGAATATGAAGCTAATAAACACTTTTTTCTGTCGCAGTATTTTAAAGATAATTATGATAAAATACTTGAAAGTCTTCCGGTTATTATGTCTCCATATAATATCTCCCGAGTTGAAGTTTGGGTAACAAATAAATATAATAACTATGAAGAAAATAGAAATATACTTGCTCTTTTAGACTTAGCCGAAAACAGGGAAAACATTTTTGCATCACCATATATTATTGACCCAACAACAATTTTTCAACCCCAACCAGCAAACGAAACCAATGAATTATATAATAAAATCTCTTTAATAGGTGGCATACGCGACATAAATCAAATTCAGAATGCATTAAAACCATGGGCTGTTTACAATTTTCAACCAGGACAAGACTTTGAAAAGATTGAGAATGCCCGAAAATTGAAATCAAACGAATATACAATTAATGAACGTCTTGGTTTTATTTCGTTGAATGTAGCGTTAAATTCTGACGAGGTACTTGCTGTTGCATATGAATATTTCTATAATGGTCAACGATATCAGGTTGGTGAATTTTCTACTGATGGTATAACTGGGGAAAATGTTCTACTACTAAAACTCCTTAAAGGAACAACTCTTACACCTAGCCTACCTACCTGGGATCTTATGATGAAAAATATTTATGCTATTGGAGCATATCAGGTTAATAAAGAAGACTTCATTCTTGATGTGCTTTATCAGGATGATAAAACAGGAAATGCAATAAACTATATTCCTGAAGGCAAGATAAATAAAAAGATTCTTCTTAAAGTAATGAATCTTGATAATCTCAATAGTCAGCTCGATGCAATTCCTGATGGACGCTTTGATTTTATGGAAGGAATAACCATAAATCCATCGAATGGAAGAGTTATTTTCCCCGTTTTGCAACCCTTTGGCAAGAATCTAAGGAAAGCCTTTGGTGAAACAATTGCAGATAGCATTATTGCAAACAAATATGTTTTTCAGGAACTGTATGATACTACACTTACATATGCACGCTTGGTTGCAGAGAAGAATAAGTTTTTACTCCGCGGAGAATATCGTTCTGCTGCAAGTTCAGAAATTTCTTTAAATGCTATTAATATCCCCCAAGGCTCTGTAATTGTTACTGCAGGAGGACGTAAGCTGACTGAAAATATTGAATATACAGTAGATTACAATTTGGGTAGGGTACGAATTATTGATGCAGGATTGCTGGAATCAGGAACTCCAATTCAGGTTTCACTCGAAAGCAATGCTCTCTATAGCATTCAATCTAAAACTTTAATTGGCACACATCTAAACTACAGAATTACAGATGATTTCAATATTGGAGGTACATTAATTAATCTTACTGAAAAACCATTAACATCAAAGGTTGCCATTGGCGAAGAGCCTATTTCTAATACGATATGGGGTTTAAATACTTCTTACCGAACCGAATCGCAGCTTTTAACAACATTAATTGACAAATTACCATTTCTCGAAACAAAAGAAAAATCATCAATCAATTTCGATGGTGAGTTTGCACAATTGATTCCCGGACATTCGGATGCAATAAAAGATGAAGGAAATGCTTATATTGATGATTTTGAGGGAAGTGAAACTTCTTTCGATATTAAAAGTTATAATTCGTGGGTTTTATCAAGTATTCCAAGAGGTATGCCCGATCTTTTTCCTGAAGCCGATGCAGACAGTTTAGTTTCAGGAAAAAATCGCGCCAAGATAGCATGGTATAAAATCGACCCTCTATTCCTTAGAAATACTTCAACTACTCCCGGACATATTAAGAGTGATGCCGAACAACAATCCAATCATTTTGTACGAGAAATTTTTGAACAGGAGATCTTTCCAAACAAACAACCTGAATCGCAGATTCCCGCGGCACTTCAAGTATTAAACTTAGCCTACTATCCGAACGAAAGAGGTCCGTATAATTACGATTTAGGAAACAGTCCTTTTTCGTCTGGCTTAAACGCAGATGGGAGTTTAAGAAATCCGGAAACACGCTGGGGTGGAATTATGCGAGATATGCCTCAAAAAGATTTTGAAGCATCAAATGTTGAATATATTGAGTTTTGGCTGATGGATCCTTTTGTTTACGATTCTATTCAGGAAGGTGGAGAACTTTATTTCAACCTTGGTAATATTTCTGAAGATATATTGCAGGATTCAAGAAAGAGCTTTGAAAATGGTCTGCCAAAATCGGCTACAGTTGAGAATGTTGACACTACAGCATGGGGACGTGTTCCATCAAAACAATCGTTGGTTAGCGCATTTGATGATACCCAACCAAATGCACGTAAATACCAGGATGTCGGTCTCGATGGACTTAGAGATACCGATGAACAGAGTTTCTTTAACTGGTATCTTACTGCTTTAGAAGGGATATTGAGCACACAAGCAATAGAAAAATTTAGCGAAGATCCTTCAAATGATAATTACCATTATTATAGAGGTGGCGATTTCGATGCTCAAAAAGCAAGTATATTGGATCGTTATAAGAATTTTAATAATCAAGAAGGGAATTCTCCAACGGACGCTCAATCGCCTGAAGACTACCCAACTTCGGCAACCAATATGCCCGACGATGAAGATATTAATAGTGACAACACGTTAAGTGAGACCGAAAGTTATTTTCAGTACAAGGTTGAAATTAGACCAGATATGATGGAAGTTGGTCAAAACTATATTGTTGACAGAGTGTGGGGTCATGATGTGGACTTGCCTAATGGTGACAAAAATGTCAAAATAAAATGGTATCAGTTCCGAATTCCAATTCGCGAACCAGAGCGTATTGTTGGACCTATTCAAGATTTTAAATCAATCCGTTTTATGCGTATGTTTTTAAAAGATTTTGAAGACAGCATCATTTTACGTTTTGGAAAACTCGAGTTGGTTCGTGGTGAATGGAGAAAATATAACTTATCGTTAATGGAAGGTCACGAAGCATTAACAACGCCTGAATACTCAAACGGAACAATAGATATCTCTTCTATTAATATTGAAGAAAACTCAAACTATGTTTTACCTCCGGGAGTCGATAGAGTAATTGACCCAACCAACCCTCAGCTAAGACAATTAAATGAGCAATCAATGGTTTTACGGGTAAAAAATCTTGATGATGCTGATGCCAGAGCTGCCTATAAATCGCTTAACCTTGATATGAGGCAATATAAAAAGCTCAAGATGTTTGTTCATGCTGAGCAACTCGAAAATGAAATACTCAAAGATGAAGATTTGCGTGTTTTCATTCGCCTTGGCACCGATTATAAAGATAATTATTACGAGTACGAAATTCCACTAGTTGTAAGCGATCATGGTGATGAAGACAGATATGCCGCCTGGCCAGAAGAAAACGAGATTGAACTTATTTTGGATGATCTTATTCAGTTAAAATTAGCCCGTAACGATGAACTAAAAAAAGCCAATTCAAGCATTGCAATAAGCTCAATTTTTTCAATTTTTAAAGGGAAAAAGCGATTATCTGTTCGTGGAAACCCTAACCTAAGCAATGTAAGAACTGTTATGATTGGTGTTCGTAATCCGAGCAAGCAAAACAATATTATATCGTCAGATGACGGAATGCCAAAATCTGGTGAAATTTGGATTAACGAATTACGGTTAACCGACTTTAAAGAAGATGGCGGTTGGGCAGCCAGAGCAAGATTATCAACCCGTCTGGCTGATTTTGGTACAGTTAATCTGGCTGGAAGCATAAGTACACCTGGATTTGGAAGTATTGAAAAAAAGGTTAACGAAAGAAGTAAAGAAGAAATTATCGAATATGATATTTCAACTAACCTCGATTTGGGCAAGTTCTTTAACGAGAAATCCAAAGTGAGTATTCCTGTTTATGCAGGCTATTCCGAAGGATTCATTAATCCCGAATATAATCCTCTTGAACCAGATGTTCCATTAAGCGTGGCTCTTGACAATGCTACATCCAAGAGTGAAAGAGACTCTATAAAAAATATTGCACAGGATTATACCCAGCGCAAAAGTTTGAATTTTACAAATGTTAAAGTGAATAGAATTTCCGAAAAACCAAGAATTTACGATCCGGCAAATTTTTCAGCAAGTTATGCCTATAACGAATTGTTTTCGAGAGATATAAATACTGAATACTTTGTACAGAAGAATTATCGTGGAGGAATAAATTACAATTATATTGCGCGACCAACAAATATTACTCCTTTCCGCAAATCGAAAGTCCTAAATAAAAAAGCTTTTACAATTATTAAGGATTTTAATTTTTACTATTTACCATCCAGCTTCTCATTTAGAACTGACTTAAACCGCAATTACCAAGAATTAAGAACCCGAAATATCAATAATCCAAATAATATTATTGAGCCATCATTTAATAAAGATTTTATTTGGAACCGCTATTACGACTTAAAATATGACTTATCACGATCGTTAAAGCTTGAATATTCAGCTCAAAACACATCTCGTATTGATGAGCCCTATGGAATGGTCGATAAAGATCGTGATAAAGATTCATATGAACATTGGCGTGATTCTGTTTGGAGTAACATTAAAAATTTTGGAAGAAATACCCAATACAACCAAAATTTAATTCTAACTTATAATATACCAATAAACAAACTTCCATTACTCGATTGGATTAATGCCTCAGCAAGATATAATGGAACATTCAATTGGGATGCCAGCCCTATACTAAAAACATCGGAGATCGAACTTGGAAATACAATTCGCAACTCCCGTACCTATCAACTAAATGGACAGGCAAATTTACTATCGCTTTATAATAAAGCAGGATTTCTGAAAAGAATCAATCAAAAATACAGCAGTGATGCTTCTCGAAAAAAGAATAAAAAAATTGAAACTGTAAGTTATCAGGAAGAAAAGGTAAACTTAAAAGCAAATCGAGCAAAGGGAATTGATCATAATTTAGGTACCGAAGATGTTACTATTAAAGTGATCGATAAAACAGGCAAAGAGATTAAAGGAGAGTTGGAGGTTATAACCAAAAACAAAGTACGCTTTAAAACTGATTTAGATATTAATGAAGTAAAAATTACCATCGAAGGAAAATTGGAAAAGAAAGAAAATCCATTGGTTTTTATTGCTGAGAATATGGCTTTATTGATTATGTCTGTAAAAAATGTATCTGTTTCTTATACTGTTACAGATGGAACAACATTGCCCGGCTATACAGAGAAAACGCAGCTTTTTGGTATGAATAATGCTTTTGATGCATCATCTGCACCCGGGTGGCCTTTTGTTTTTGGTTGGCAAGATGATGATTTTGGAATAAAAGCAATTGAAAATGGCTGGTATACTTACGATACAACAATGATCAACCCTTATTTGATGACCCAAAACAAAAATCTTAACATAAGAGCCACGCTTGAACCTGTTCGAGGCCTTAAAATAGATCTTACTGCCAATCGAAGTATTTCAGAAAACAATAATCGCTATTATTTGCCTGCACAATACGGAACAGAACCTTATAATGAACAAATTACTGGGAACTTTTCTATGACATACTTAACTATTCTTACTGCTTTTGAAGATATCTCCGGTGAAAATAATTATTATTCGCAAGCATATGAAGATTTTAAAAATTATCGTAACGATATTTCCCGTCGATTAGCCGAAACAAGAGCGCCCAATAGCAATTACTCATACAACCCAAATGATCCACATGCAAATGATCAAGGATATATGGCAGGATATGGGAGTTTATCACAAGAAGTTATGATACCAGCTTTCCTTGCTGCTTATGGAGTTGTTGGCAAAGACAATATCGCTCTTGATATATTCCAAAAAATTCCATTACCAAACTGGAATATTCGCTTCGATAGACTAAAAGATATTCCTCTTTTAAAGAGATATTTTAAATCAATTAATATAAGTCATGCCTATAGATCTTCATATAATATTGGAACGTTTATTAATAATTTAGAATACTCTCCAGACGAAGATGGTTATAGTTATATAATAGATCAGCAATCTAATTTTATTCCAGAATTCAACATCTCATCTGTATCAATAAATGAGCAATTTGCTCCTCTTATTAATATTGATATGACTTGGATTAATAATCTTACTACGCGTTTTGAAATGAAAAAATCGAGAACTATAACGCTTAGTTTTTCAAATAATCAAATAACTGAAGTGCATAGCGATGAGTTGGGCGTAAGTTTAGGTTACCGATTCGATAACTTTAATCTGATTTTTGATTTTGGCAAACAACAGGAAAACTTTAAAAGCGATTTGAATATTCGAGCTAATCTGAAAATCCGCGATAATCTCACTATTCTCAGGAAAATTGCCGAAGAAGTAGATGATATCTCTGCAGGCGAACAAACAATTGTTATAGGTGTTTCTGCCGATTATCAGTTAAGCGATCGCTTAACTCTGCGCTTATTTTACGATAGAACCGCCCGCGAACCATTTATATCTACAACATACCCAACATCAAACACAAGTTTTGGATTTAGCCTACGATTTACTTTAACGCAATAATCGATTTTTATAAAAAAATGATTATTTTTGGCTTGATTTTTTTCACGAGAATTTTAATTTAAAATAACTTATTATGAATATTCCACAAAATCTAAAGTACACCAAAGATCACGAATGGATTCGTGTTGAAGGTAACGAAGCTTATGTTGGTATTACTGATTATGCACAAGGAGAACTTGGAGATATCGTTTTTATTGAGATCGAAACAGTAGGTGAAAAACTAGCTAAAGAAGAAATTTTTGGTACAGTAGAAGCTGTTAAAACTGTTTCTGATATGTTTATGCCTGTTTCTGGTGAGGTTTTAGAAGTTAATCCAAAACTTGAAGAATCTCCCGAAGTAGTAAACAAAGATCCTTACGGCGATGGTTGGTTTGTTAAAATTGCCATTACAAATGCAGCTGAAATAAGTGAATTATTAGATGCAACGGCATATGCTAAATTATTACAAGCATAATTTTATTTATTAAGATAAAAAAACGGCTCGAAAATTTTCGAGCCGTTTTTTGTTTCCTATAATAGATCTTAAAGTTTTTTCTTTACCTCAACCTCCTGGTATCCCTCAACTATATCTCCTACCTTAATATCATTAAAGTTATCAATATTTAATCCGCATTCATAACCAGAAAGAACTTCTTTAACATCATCCTTAAATCGTTTTAATGATCCAAGATTTCCGGTATAAATTACAATTCCATCACGAATAACTCGTACCCGAGTGTTTCTGTTTATCTTACCTTCGCGAACCATACAACCAGCAACAGACCCAACTTTCTTAATTTTGAATACATCCCTCACTTCCACTGTAGCTACAATTTCTTCTTTCATTTCTGGCGAAAGCATACCCTCCATAGCATCACGAACCTCGTTAATTGCATCGTAAATAATTGAGTACAATCGTATATCAATTTCTTCTTTCTCGGCAAGCTTACGAGCATTCATTGAAGGACGAACCTGGAATCCGATAATAATTGCATTTGATGCTGCAGCAAGTAAAACATCAGATTCAGAAATCTGACCTACACCTTTATGTATAATATTTACCTGTATCTCGTTAGTACCCAATTTAATTAATGAATCAGATAGAGCTTCGATTGAACCATCCACATCACCTTTAACAACAATGTTAATCTCCTGGAAGTTTCCAATAGCAATACGACGACCAATTTCATCAAGAGTAATATGTTTTTGAGTTCGTAAACTCTGTTCTCGCTGCAACTGCTCACGCTTATTGGCAATGTCTCTGGCTTCCTTATCGCTTTCCATTACATTGAATTTATCACCAGCTTGTGGAGCACCATTCAATCCTAAAATCTGAACCGGTGTTGATGGTCCTGCACCTTCAATTCTTTTGCTACGTTCGTTATACATGGCCTTAACGTGTCCAAAATAACTTCCGGCAATTATTACATCTCCAATTTTTAGTGTTCCTGCTTCAACAAGAACTGTTGAGATATAACCACGACCTTTATCAAGCTCTGATTCAATAACTGTACCATGAGCTCGTTTATTTGGATTAGCCTTTAAATCAAGTAATTCGGCTTCGAGCAATATTTTTTCTAATAGTAAATCTACATTTGTTCCTTTTTTAGCCGAGATATCCTGTGATTGGTATTTACCACCCCACTCTTCGACCAGGTAATTCATATTTGCAAGCTCTTCCTTTATCTTTTCAGGATTTGCGCCTGCCTTATCTATTTTATTGATAGCGAAAATTATAGGAACACCTGCGGCACTCGCATGATTAATTGCTTCTACTGTTTGGGGCATAACATTATCATCTGCCGAAACTACAATAATAGCAATATCAGTAACTTGAGCTCCACGTGCACGCATGGCAGTAAATGCTTCGTGACCCGGAGTATCTAGAAATGTAATTGTCTTTCCATTATCCAGTCCAACACTATATGCACCGATATGTTGTGTAATACCACCAGCTTCACCAGCTATAACATTTGCTTTACGCACAAAGTCAAGCAACGATGTTTTACCATGGTCAACGTGTCCCATTACGGTAACAATTGGTGGGCGGTATACTAATTCCTCGTCTGTATCTTCTTCTTCCTTAATAGCTTCCTGTACCTCAACACTAATAAATTGAACTTTAAAGTTAAATTCATCAGCAACCAACGCCATTGTTTCAGCATCCAGTCGTTGATTTATCGAAACCATTAATCCCAGATTCATACAAACCGAAATAACATCAACTACAGGAGCGTCCATCATAGATGCCAACTCGTTAACTGATACAAACTCTGTAACTTTCAGGATTTGCTTATCAGCTTCCAGCTTAATGCTATCTTCTTGTTGTTTTAGGTTGAGTGCCTCACGTTTTTCGCGACGGTGTTTTGAACCCTTCGATTTTCCTTTTCCTGTTAAACGAGCTAAAGTGTCCTTAATTTGCTTTTGAACATCTACATCGCTCACTTCAGGGCGAAGTTGTCTCTTTTTCTTCTTCTTAAGCTTACTTCCTGAATCCAGATCCTTTTTTTGTTCAGTTACCGTTACAACCGGTTTCTTTTCAGTAGTTTCAGGTTTGCTAAATTCTTTATGAATTCGTTTACGTTTCTTCTTCTTTGTTCTTAAATCATTTGACGACGCAACTGGTTTTTTATCTTTATCCTTCTCGGGTAATACTATTCTTCCAACAACCGTCGGGCCAGTAAGTCTCTGAACTTCGGATTTAAAAAACACTTGTTTGGGCTCCACAGATTCTTGAACTGGTTCTATAGTTTTTTCAATAGGTTTTGCTTGTTCTTCAACAACAATTTGTTTTTCAATTTTCTTTTCAGGAGTTTTTACAGATTCTTTTTGTTCCTTCTCGTCATCTTTCTGCTTTCTGGTCTTCTTATCAGGTCGTGTTTTTTGGTTTAATGAATCCAGATCGATTTTACCAACAACCTTAACCGAATCTTTTGCTTGATCTGTCTTTTTATCCTCAACAACTTCTTCTTTTTCTTTTTGAGCAGGTTTCTCCTCAATTGGTTTTTGTTCTTCGATTGGTTCAGGTTTTGATTCTTTCTTTTCAGGTTCAGCTTTCGCAGGTTTCTTTTCAAGATCAATTTTACCAACAATTTTCACTCTATCAGCGGCAGGTTTAGTTTCAGATACTAAAGAAGCACTCCTGCTACTAAAATCCTTAATAAGAATTTCTTGCTCTGGTATTGATGAATCGTCATCAGCATCTTCTTCGGCTGCTGGGTGAATATCGTTAATAGATATTGTTTCTCTCTTTTCACGCATTTTTGAAAGACTCAGTTTTTCTGATTCTTTTTTTGCGGACACATCAGAGCTATACTCTTTAACAAGAAGAATGTAAAGCTCTTCAGGCACTTTTGTATTTGGATTTGAATCCAGTACAAATCCTTTTTTATGCAAGAACTCAACTATGGTCGAAATTCCCACATTAAATTCTCTTGCTACTTTACTAAGTCTTGTTGTTTTATCGCTTGTCATAATTTATCTGTAAACCATTTAAAAATATCAAAAAAACTGAAAAATTTTCAAATTAAAAATATCTGCTATTCAAATTCAGCTTTAAAAATGCGAATAATATCGTCTATTGTTTCTTCTTCGAGATCTGTTCGTTTAATCAAATCTTCTCTCGTTAATTCCAAAACACTTTTAGCCGTATCGCAACCAATTGCTTTAAGAGCATCAAGAACCCATGATTCGATTTCGTCTGAGAATTCGTCGATGCTAACATCTTCATCATCTTCAACTTCTGTTTCACGATATACATCAATTTCATATCCTGTAAGTTGACTGGCAAGTTTAATATTTAAGCCTCCCTTACCAATTGCTAACGAAACCTCTTCGGGCTCCAAATATACATCAGCACGTTTTTCATCCTGATTTAATTTTATAGATATTATTTTTGCAGGACTCAATGATCTCTGAATAAATAATTGTGTGTTATTGGTAAAATTAATTACATCAATATTTTCATTTTTTAATTCGCGAACAATACCATGAATACGAGATCCTTTAACCCCAACACATGCTCTACACGTTCGTCGTATGATTCAACAGCCACTTTGGCTCTTTCTCCAGGTATACGAACAATTTTTTTAATGGTAATAAGTCCATCGAAAATCTCAGGTACTTCAAGTTCAAATAATCGTTCAAGAAATACAGGTGAGGTTCTTGAAAGAATAATTAAGGGATTATTATTTTTCATTTCAACACGAACCACAACCGCTCTAATAGAATCACCTTTTCTGAAAAAGTCAGATGGTATTTGTTCTATTTTAGGTAATATAAGTTCATTATTTTCATCATCAAGAACCAGGATTTCCTTTTTCCATACTTGATATACTTCACCAGTAATAATATCACCAATTTTATCTTTGTATTTAATATAGATATTATTTTTTTCCAGATCGAGTATTCGGTTTGTTAAGTTCTGACGTAATGCAAGAATGGCTCTGCGACCAAAATCTTTTAGTTTAACCTCATCGGTAACTTCTTCACCAACCTCATAGTCATCATCAATTTTCTTAGCCTGTGATAATGGAATCTGAAGGTTTTCATCTTCAAAATTAGCATCTTCAACTATTTCACGGTTTCTCCAAATCTCAAAGTCACCTTTATCGATATTAATAATAACATCGAAATTCTCATCAGTACCATAGCGTTTTAACAATAAATTACGGAAAACATCCTCCAAAACGGTCATCATTGTTGCACGATCGATATTCTTTAGTTCCTTAAATTCAGAAAACGTGTCGATCAAATTCAAATTTTCCATCGTATATTAATTTTATCTTTTATTTAAAATGTATTACTAATTTCGTTGACTTTACATCGGTAAACAATAATTGGATTTCTTCAACTATTTTTTGTTTTTTCTTTTCCCCTTCAACTCTTTCAAGTTTGGTTATTTCTAGAATAAATCCGTTTTCATTTACACTCTTAAGAATACCGGTTAGTTTTTTTCCGTTTTTTACGAGAATTTCAATCTCTTGACCGATATTCTTATAATATTGCTGAATTACTTTAAATGCAGATGACAAACCCGCAGATGAAACTTCGAGCTCATAATCTTCTTCATCGCGATTTAATTTGCTATCAATTAACTTGCTAACCTCGACACAATCATCTATAGATATACCTTTTGCACCATCAAGTTCAATTGTTATCTGGTTAGATGCACCTATCTTAACATCTACAATATAGGCATCTTTTTGAGTAACCAACTCCTGAATTATGCCAATTATGTCGTCTTTTGTTATCATTTTTATATCTGTAATAAAATAGGGGACATCGTCCCCTAATCCTTTTCTATCACTTTTTCAGGCGCAAAAATAGAAATAATCTTGAAAATCACCAAATTATTCGACTGAAAATTAGATTTTTAAATTTACAGAAGCCTAAATTCCTTATTATAATTAAAAACTTCTATTTTTGTTTTTTATAATTTACTTGAAAATTAGTGAAAGATATCCGTTTAAATAAACGTAAAATAGTAAATGATCCTGTTTATGGATTTATAAACATCCCATCCGATCTTATTTTTGATCTTATTGAACACCCTTATTTTCAGCGATTACGAAGAATAAAACAACTAGGACTAACAGAATTTGTTTACCCTGGCGCTGTTCATACTCGTTTTCAGCATACACTTGGTGCGGTGCATCTTGTTGATTCGGCCCTCTCTGTTTTAAGGGCAAAAGGATTTGAAATATCGAAAGAGGAGGAAGAAGCTGTAAGTATTGCTATTCTGTTACACGACATTGGTCATGGGCCGTTCTCGCATACGTTAGAACAGGCTATTGTCGAGAAGTATAGTCACGAAGAGCTATCACTTTTATATATGAATGAATTAAACACTCAATATAACGGTAAGCTTGATCTAGCTATCTCGATTTTCACCAATCAATATCGGAAAAAATTTCTTCACCAACTGGTATCTAGCCAACTCGACATGGACAGGCTCGACTATTTGCGTCGTGATAGTTTCTATACTGGCGTATCTGAAGGGGTAGTAAGCTCCGACAGGATAATTAAAATGTTGAGTATTGTTAACGATGAGCTAGTAGTGGAGGCCAAAGGAATTTATTCTATTGAAAAATTTCTTATTGCTCGTTGGCTTATGTATTGGCAGGTATATTTGCATAAAACGGTTGTTTCTGCTGAGCAGCTCCTATTAAATATATTTAATCGTGTAAAAGAACTAATTTCTTATGGAGAGAACATTTATTTAACTGATGAGATTCGTTTCTTTTTCAGTAATTCAAATAAAAATACCGATATTAAAGAGATGCTAGAGATTTTTGCTAAACTCGACGATAACGATATTTTTGTCCTTATTAAAGCATGGGCGAAAGAGAAAGACAGAGTTTTGTCCTTATTATCAGGAAATCTATTATCAAGACATTTGTATAAAATCGAAATTCAGAATGATCCTTTCAATGATAAAATCATTAAAAAACATTCGGATATAGCATTAAAAAAACTTGGATTTACAGAACAAGAGTTACACTATTTTGTTTTTACTGATCACATTAGCAAGAATGCATATAGTGCTTTCGATGATAAAATTCTGATTGCCTACAAAAATGGCAACCTTATTGATATTACAGAAGCATCAGATATGTTAAATATGTCTATTTTATCGAAAACGGTACGTAAATATTTTTTATGTTATCCAAAAGAAATCATCTAATTATGTTCGATTAGTATTATTTTTACAATTCATACTTTAATTATTTAAGAATGGAATTCACAGCAAAAATTATTGCCGATTTTTTACAAGGAGAAATAGTTGGCAATCCAGATGTTAAGGTCAATAATGTTGCTAAAATTGAAGAAGCACAGCCAGGAACATTGGCTTTTTTATCAAATCCGAAATACAATAGTTATTTATATACAACACAGGCATCTATAGTACTTATTAATAGTGATTTTAAAATTGAAAAAGAAATAAAACCAACACTAATTAAAGTACCAAATGCGTATGAGGCTTTCGCATCGCTTTTGCAGTTGGCTCAACAGGGAAAATCTTTTAAAACGGGGATTGAAGAACATTCAGTTGTTTCTGAAACAGCCAAACTGGGAGAAAATATCTATATCGGATCATTTGCATATATAGGTGAAAATGTTGAAATTGGGAAAAATGCAAGAATCTACCCTCAGGCATTTATTGGTGATAATGTAAGCATTGGAGAAGGATCAATTATTTTTGCAGGAGTAAAAATTTACGAAGACTGTGTAATTGGCAACAACTGTACTATTCATGCCGGTGCAGTTATTGGTGCCGATGGTTTTGGTTTTGCACCTCAATCCGATAATAACTATAAAAAAATACCTCAAATTGGAAATGTGATTCTCGAGGATTATGTTGAGATTGGTGCTAATGCAACTATCGACCGTGCTACCATGGGATCAACAATTATAAGAAAAGGAGTAAAACTAGATAATCTTACACATATTGCACACAATGTTGAAGTTGGCGAAAATACTGTTATGGCAGCACAGAGCGGCATTGCAGGATCAACAAAAATAGGCAAAAACTGTATGTTTGGCGGACAGGTTGGATTTGCTCCACACATTACCATTGCCGATGGCGTCAAAGCTGCAGCTCAATCTGGCATAGCCCAATCAATAACAGAAGAAAATCTTATAGTGATGGGTGCTCCTGCTTATAAAATTACGGATTATCAGAAATCATATATTGGGTTCAGAAAATTGCCAGAATTAATTAGACAACTTGCAAATCTTGAGAGAGAGGTAAAAGAACTTAAGAATAATCAAAAGTAACTGATATTGTGAGGTATTGAACAGAATATTTTAAAAAAAACACGCCCGTATAATAGAATTTTGTAAATTGCGAAAATTTTTTTAACTGAATAATAACCCGAATGACCGATAAACAAGTAACTATAAGCCAGCCTGTAACACTTAAAGGCAAAGGATTACATACCGGATACGAAGTATCTTTAACATACAAACCTGCCCCTGTAAATCACGGAATAAAATTTTGCCGTGTTGATTTAACAGGATCACCAATTATTAATGCCGATGTTGATCTTGTTGTTGAAACATCAAGAGGCACAACAATTGAAGATAAAGGAGTTAAAATTCATACTATTGAGCATGCATTGGCTGCTTTAACAGGATTGGGAATCGACAACGTTTTAATTGAAATGAATGGTCCTGAGGCTCCAATTCTAGATGGTAGCTCAAAACTATATGTTGAAGCCATTGCAAAAGTTGGAATTGAAGAGCAAGATGCAGAAAAGGATTATTATGTAATTCGTGAAAAAACTGTTTACCGCGACGAAAAAAATAATATTGAAATAATTGCTTATCCCGACGATCATTTCTCAGTAAATGTGCTTATCGATTATAAATCGATTGTATTGGGTCATCAGTATGCATCTTACGACGAGAGATCATCAGATTTTACTCAGGAAATTGCTCCTTGCAGAACCTTTGTTTTCTTTCACGAGCTTGAGTTTTTATTAAAAAACAACCTAATTAAAGGTGGTGATCTTGAGAATGCGATTGTTATTATGGAGCATCCGGTTGAACAAGCTGAGCTTGATCGTATAGCTGATTTATTTAATAAACCGCATATAAAAGTTAAACCAAATGGCATATTAAGTAATCTCGAATTACATTTTACTAATGAGCCTGCGCGTCATAAGTTGCTCGATATGCTTGGAGATTTTACATTAATTGGTAAGCGAATAAAAGGTAAGTTTATTGCAACACGCCCGGGACACTATGCAAATACGCAACTTGCAAAAATTATTAAACAGAACATTAAGCGAGACTCAACCAAGCCAAATATACCTGCTTACGATCAGAATATTAAACCATTATATGATATTAACCAGATAAAAACCATTCTTCCTCATCGTCCACCATTTTTATTAATCGATAAGATTATATCAATGGATAGCACAACGATTGTAGGAATGAAGAATGTAACCATGAATGAAGGTTTCTTTGTTGGACATTTCCCCGACGAACCTGTTATGCCTGGTGTTTTACAGGTTGAAGCTATGGCCCAGGTTGGAGGCATTTTGGTTTTAAATACAGTTGAAGATCCTGAAAATTACCTTACTTATTTTTTACGAATAGATAAAGTGCGTTTTAAACGTAAAGTAGTTCCTGGCGACACCATCATTTTCAGAATGTCACTTATACAACCTATACGTAGAGGAATTGCTTTGATGTGGGGAGAAGCATTTGTAGGAGATACGCTAGTAATGGAAGGCGAATTAATGGCTCAAATATCAAAAGTAAAAGAAGAATAACATATGAATCGTTCATTAGCATATATTCATCCAGATGCCAAAATTGGCAATGATGTAAAAATCGAAGCTTTTGCATGGATTGATAAAAACGTTGTAATTGGAGATGGTACTTGGATTGGACCAAATGCAACTATTATGGAAGGTGCGCGCATTGGGAAAAATTGCAAAATCTTTCCTGGGGCTGTTGTTTCGGCTATTCCGCAAGATTTAAAATTTAAGGGCGAAGAAACTACTGCCGAAATTGGTGACAATACTACCCTGCGAGAATGTTCAACCGTAAACCGTGGAACCGCCTCAAAAGGTAAAACTATAGTAGGCAATAACTGCTTATTAATGGCTTATGTACATATCGGTCATGACTGTAACCTGGGAAACAACATTATTATTTCGAACAGCACAAATGTTGCCGGAGAGATTGTAATTGATGATTTTGCCATTATAAGTGGAGATGTTCAGATTCATCAGTTTGTTCATATTGGTGGCCATGTAATGATTTCAGGAGGATCGCTTGTACGAAAAGATGTTCCTCCATATATTACTGTTGCACATGAACCACTAGCATATGCCGGTATTAATTCGATTGGGTTGCGTCGCAGAGGTTTTTCTAACGAAATAATAGGACAGATTCAGGACATTTATCGTGAAATTTTTGTAAAAGAACAAAATGTTGCTCAAGCACTAAAATATATTAATGAACAAATTCCTGCTTCCAAAGAGAAAGATTATATCCTTGATTTTATAAAATCATCAGAACGAGGAATTATAAAAGGATATGGTGGATCTGGCGAATAATTTCATTTAGATATAAAAAAATCCGAAGACTAACCTTCGGATTTTTTTATTTGGTATTATTTCGCTTTCATAGGATTCCATCCCTGAGCTTGCAATTCAATAGATTGACCACTCTGAGTTATTAAAAGAGCACCAAGATCAGGGACTGCAATATGACCAATTGGATGAATTAAAGGTTGGGCTTTAATTTTCTCGAAATCTGCAATATCAATTGTAAAAAGCAATTCGTAATCTTCACCCCCATTTAGAGCTGCAATTAATGGCTCAAGGTTAAACTCACGGGCCATTTGCTCAGTATTTAAATCGATTGGTATTTTTTCCTGGAAGATTTTACATCCCACTCCAGATTTAGTACAAATATGTAACATTTCAGATGATAATCCATCAGATATATCGATCATTGCTGTGGGAACAACATTTATTTCATTCAACAGCTCTATTATATCTTTTCGGGCTTCAGGTTTTAACTGTCGTTGCAATATATAATCGTATCCTTCGAGATTTGGTTGTGCTCCTTTGGTTGATTTAAAAACTTCTTTTTCACGTTCGAGCAACTGCAAACCCATATAGGCTGCTCCTAAATTGCCAGTTACACAAACTACATCGTTCTTTTTTGCCGTACTGCGATAGGTGACTTTTTCTTTCTCCACTTCGCCAATAGCTGTAATGCTAATAATCATACCTGTTAACGATGATGATGTATCCCCACCCACTAAATCAACATTGTATTTATCGCAAGCAAGCTTTATCCCTTCATATAAATCTTCTAAATGCTCAACAGTAAATTTTCCAGAAACACCTATGGATACAGTAATTTGTTTAGGAATAGCATTCATTGAATAAACATCTGAAAGATTAACTACAACTGCCTTATATCCCAAATGTTTAAGTGGAGTATAAATCAGGTTAAAATGAATTCCTTCGAGGAGTAAATCGGTAGTAACTACAATTTGTTTATTACCAAAATCAAGTACTGCAGCATCATCTCCTACTCCTTTTATAGTACTCTTTTGTTTAATCTGAATTCCTTCGGTAAGGTGATTAATTAAACCAAACTCACCTAATTCAGATATTTCGCGGTATTTATTTTTGTCCATTTTTATTTTAAATTGATATATATCATATAAAAATAAGATTAAACAATCTTGCTTTATTTGTTGTTAGAAATTAAATATATTTGCAGTCTATTTAGAATTAATCTTATTAAAAACATTAATTCGTTTTAAAAGTGCAATTGCGCAAAGTTATGGAAAAAGATCAAGATAAAATATTACACGAGGTAACCCAAAGCGAATATAAATACGGATTTGTTACTGACATTGAGAGCGAATCTATTGCTAAAGGCTTAAATGAGGATGTGGTTCGGCTAATTTCGCAAAAGAAAAACGAACCTGAATTTATGCTCGAATTTCGTTTAAAGGCTTTTCGCTACTGGCAGAAAATGAAAATGCCCGAATGGGCGCATCTTCAGATACCTGAAATTAATTACCAGGACATTATTTACTATTCAGCTCCAAAACAAAAAGCATCAGGGCCAAAAAGCCTGGACGAAATTGATCCTGAATTAAAAGCTACTTTCGACAAGCTGGGTATATCTTTAGACGAGCAAAAGCACCTATCAGGAATTGCTGTCGATGCGGTTATGGATAGCATCTCGGTTAAAACTACTTTTAAAGAATCTCTGGCCGATCTGGGAATTATTTTCTGTTCGTTTAGTGAAGCTGTACAGGAACATCCAGATTTAATAAAGAAATACATGGGTTCTGTTGTTCCTTATACCGATAATTATTTTGCGGCACTAAATTCAGCCGTATTTAGCGATGGGTCTTTTTGTTATATTCCCAAAGGTGTTCGTTGTCCAATGGAACTGTCAACATATTTCAGGATTAATGCTGCTAATACTGGTCAGTTTGAACGAACGCTCATTGTAGCAGAAGACGATGCTTATGTAAGTTATCTTGAAGGCTGCACAGCACCGCGCCGTGATGAAAATCAATTACATGCCGCTATTGTAGAAATAATTGCAAATAACAATGCCTTTGTTAAATATTCTACTGTTCAAAATTGGTATCCAGGTGATAAAAACGGATTAGGTGGAATCTATAATTTTGTAACAAAACGTGGTAAATGTGCGGGTGAAAACTCAAAAATATCTTGGACACAGGTTGAAACTGGATCTGCTGTTACATGGAAGTATCCAAGCTGTATTCTTTTAGGCAACAATTCGGTAGGTGAGTTTTATTCAGTAGCAGTAACAAATAACCATCAGCAAGCCGATACAGGAACAAAGATGATTCACATTGGTAAGAACACCAAAAGCACTATCGTTTCAAAGGGTATTTCTGCCGGTTTTAGCAATAACAGTTACCGTGGGCTGGTTAAAGTAACAAAAAATGCTACAAATTCAAGAAATTACTCGCAATGTGATAGCTTGCTTTTGGGTGACAAATGTGGTGCTCATACATTCCCATATATTGAAGTAGACAATAAAGATTCAATTGTTGAACACGAAGCAACTACTTCCAAAATTGGTGAAGATCAGATATTCTATTGCAACCAGCGAGGAATAAAAACTGAGGATGCAATTGGATTAATCGTAAATGGTTATGCAAAAGAAGTTTTGAATAAACTGCCAATGGAATTTGCAGTTGAAGCAAAACTTCTTTTTCAGATAAGTTTAGAAGGTAGTGTGGGATAAAAAATACAAGAAAGAAAATGAAAGGTTGAACATTATTTACAGCATCCTTAGGAGAAAAGCAAAAAGGCTTATCGGTTCTTCCTACCAGCTGGTAGGTTTGCGTCCCGATAGCTCGAAAAAGATAAAAAACAAAGTAGAATTTATAGTAGTTTAAAAAGTATATTATATGTTAAGTATAAAAAATTTACACGCAAATATTGAAGGTAAGGAAATTCTTAAAGGGATTAACCTTGAAGTAAAAGAAGGCGAAGTGCATGCTATTATGGGTCCAAATGGATCAGGAAAAAGCACATTGGCATCAGTTCTTGCTGGTAGAGATATGTTTACTGTAACCGAGGGAAAAGTGACATATATGGGGCACAACTTATTTGAATTATCACCTGAAGAGCGAGCCAGCGAAGGAATATTTCTTGGATTCCAATATCCTATAGAAATACCAGGAGTTAGTATGGTAAACTTTATGAAAACTGCTTTGAACGAGCAACGTAAACATAAAGGATTGGAACCATTGTCTTCTTCGGATTTCTTAAAACATATGCGTGAGAAAAAAGAACTTGTTGAGTTAGACACCAACTTAACAAACCGCTCGGTTAATGAAGGATTCTCAGGTGGAGAGAAAAAACGAAATGAAATTTTTCAAATGGCAATGCTCGAACCTAAACTTGCTATTCTAGACGAAACCGACTCAGGTCTTGATATCGATGCTTTAAGGATTGTTGCAAATGGAGTTAATAAGTTAAAATCGCCACATAACGCAAGCATAGTTATTACACATTATCAAAGATTACTTGATTATATTATTCCGGATTATGTTCATGTACTTTATGACGGTAAAATTATACGATCGGGAGGAAAAGAACTGGCATTTGAGCTTGAAGAAAAGGGATACGACTGGCTTAAAAAAGGTATTACTGTTTAATATGTTACATATTGTTATCGGAATTAAAAAAGCAAATTAATGAGTACAGAAATTGTAAATACCGACATAAAAATAAAACTTCTCGATTTATTTCAGGAAAACCTCTCTGTTATCAAAAATGACTCTCCTGATTATATAAATAAAATTAGAGAAAAAGCTATTGAATTGTTCAGCAAACTAGGATTTCCTGATAAGAAGAACGAAAACTATAAATATACCGATGTAAAGAAAGAATTTGATAATGGCTATAAAACTTATTTATCTCCAAAAAATATCAAATTTGAGATAAAAGATATTTTCAGTTGTGATGTACCCGATTTAAATACCAAAGTAATACTATTGCTTAATGGTTGGTTTTACGATCGTGAAAATCTACTTCAGGAATTACCTGGTGGTGCAATTATTGGCAGTTTGCAAAAAGCAATGGAGGTTTACCCTGAACTTGTAGAAAGACACTTTGCCAAATATGCCGATATGGAAAAAGAAGGCCTTGTAGCCTTGAATACTGCCTTTGTAAAAGATGGTATTTTCTTATATGTTCCAAAAGGGGTGGTAATTGAAAAACCAATTCAGGTTATTAATGTTTTAATGGATGAAGAAGAAGGCTTTACCTCTCACAGAAATTTATATATTCTGGAGGAAAACAGTCAGGCTTCGGTTGTTGTTTGTGATCACACATTATCGGCAGTAAACTTTTTAACAAATTCAGTTGCTGAGTTTTTTGTTGGGCAAAATGCTCATTTCGATTACTCAAGAATTCAGAACGAGCACAATGGTTCAAAACAAATATCACATTTATTTTTTCACCAGGAAAAAGATAGTAAAGTAACTAACAATACTATTTCATTACATGGCGGTGTTATTCGTAATAATATATCGGTGTTATTAAATGGCGAAGGATGCGAGAATAATACCTACGGGCTATATCTAACCGACAAAGGCCAGCATATAGACAATTATATTTTATTACGAATAACAAAACCAAATTGTATAAGCAATCAGCTTTTTAAAGGTGTTCTTGATGATTTTGCAACAGGAGCCTTCAATGGGAAGATTCTCGTGCGTAAAGATGCTCAAAAAACACAGGCTTATCAGGCCAATAATAATATTCTACTAACCGACGATGCCGACATAAAAACCCGTCCACAATTGGAGATTTATGCTGACGATGTAAAATGTAGTCATGGCGCCACAGTTGGACAGCTTGATGAAAATGCAATGTTTTATATGCGCGCTCGAGGAATCCCTAAAAAGGAAGCAAAATTATTACTCATGTATGCTTTTGCTCACGAAGTAATTCAGAAAATTAAAGTTCCTGCTTTAAAAGACCGTATTAACGATCTTGTTGAAAAACGTTTGCGTGGAGAACTATCAAGATGTAATTCATGTCAAATGCATTGTTGTAATACCTAAAATACAAATCAGGTGAGCTTAGATATTCAAAAAATACGGAATGATTTTCCAATCTTAAAACAAGAGATTTATGGCAAGCCTCTTGTTTATTTCGATAATGGAGCAACCACACAAAAACCACAGGTGGTCATCGATGAAGAACTAAAAATATATTCTCACGAGAATAGCAATATTCACCGTGGAGTGCATTATTTAAGTGAACAACTTACCCAACGTTTTGAAGATGCTAGAAAAGTAGTTCAGAAATTTATTAATGCTAAACACGATCATGAAATTATTTTTACAAGTGGTACAACACAATCAATAAATACAGTTGCATATTCATTTGGTGACAGATATGTTTCCGACGAAGATGAGGTTATTATCTCTACACTTGAGCATCATTCGAATATTGTACCCTGGCAATTGCTATGCGAAAGAAAAAAAGCAAACCTAAAAGTTATTCCAATAAATGATAATGGTGAACTTTTACTCGATGAATTTGAAAAACTAATTACATCAAAAACAAAAATTGTAGCAGTTAATCAGGTTTCTAATGCATTAGGTACAGTAAATGATATAAAAAGAATTATTGAAATTTCTCATAAACATAATATTCCTGTTTTAATAGATGGAGCTCAAAGTATTCAACATGGAAAAATAGATGTTCAGGAACTGGACTGTGATTTCTTCGTTTTTTCAGGACACAAACTTTATGGACCAACAGGAATTGGTATACTTTATGGTAAGGAAAAATGGTTAAATAAAATGCCTCCATTTATGGCAGGCGGAGAAATGATAAAAAAGGTAAGCTTTGAAAAAACCAGTTTTAACGAGCTTCCATTTAAGTTTGAGGCGGGCACTCCCAATTATACTGGAGCAATTGCTATGGCTAAAGCAATTGAGTATATTCAATCTATTGGACTTGATGAAATTGCCACCTACGAAAAAGAGCTTCTCAATTACGCAACCGAAAAGCTCCAGACAATAAAAGGATTAAAAATAATTGGTACTGCAAAAGAGAAAGTAAGTCTTATATCGTTTATACTTGAAAATATCCATCACTACGATGCCGGAATGGTAATCGATAAAATGGGTATAGCAGTGAGAACAGGACATCATTGTGCCGAACCAGTAATGAATAGATTTAATATTGAAGGTACATTGCGTGCGTCTTTTTCATTTTACAATACAAAAGAAGAAATTGATAAATTGTATAATGCACTTTTAATTGTAAAACAAATGTTTGGGTAGAAAAGTGCCTAAAATTTAACGAACAATAAAGAAAAAACATTTAACTTTAATTTACTTTAGATCACTTTAGTCACTTTAGATCACTTTAAACTTATTTCTTATGAATATCGATGCAAAACAAGACGAAATAGTTGAAGAGTTTTCGATTTTCGACGACTGGATGGATAAATACAATTATTTAATCGAACTAAGTCGCGAATTACCCCCTATTGATCCAAAATTTAAAACAAATCAATACCTTATAGAAGGTTGCCAGTCGAAAGTATGGCTTAATGCTGATTTTGAAAATGGATTGCTGAAATTTTCGGCTGATAGTGATGCTATTATTACAAAAGGCATTGTTGCTTTGCTTATAAGGGTTTTAAATAATCAGAAACCCGAAGATGTGATGAATGTAAATCTATATTTTATTGATAAAATTGGATTGCAGCAGAATCTCTCACCAACACGATCGAATGGATTATTAGCTATGGTAAAACAAATGAAGTTGTATGCATTAGCTTATCATTCAAAAAATAAAAAATAATAAAGCTATGGAACAAAATAATCCTTTGGCATTAGAAGCAGAAATTGTTAAAGTGATAAAAACAATTCACGACCCAGAAATCCCTGTAAACATTTACGATTTAGGATTGATTTATGCAGTAGATGTCGACGAAGAAAACAATGTGGAGATAAAAATGACACTTACTGCACCTAATTGTCCTATGGCTGATGATCTATTGAATGAGGTACATCAAAAAACAAATGACATTAAGGGAGTAAAATCAGCAAAAATTAATCTTGTTTTTGATCCGCCTTGGGACAGAAGCATGATGAGTGAAGAAGCATTACTAGATTTAGGTTTGTTATAATAATCCGAAGGTTTCTAAAACCAAACTACTTTTTTTTAGTAATTTTTAATTTTTCCATCCTTTTTATTTTATATTGCACAATATTTGAGGATTTACTACTACAAAAAATTCTTAATACTTAGCAGAAATATAACTGCAAAAGGATTTATGCTTATGAAACGAATCTTACTAATTATCGTAATTTCCTTTTTCTTTGGAAATATTTCATTTGCCCAATTTGGCCAAAACAAGGTCATGTACGAACGATTCAATTTTGATGTTTATAAAACTCCTCATTTCGAAATATACAATTACCTGAATGATGATACAGCGATTCATGGTTTGGGGCAGCTTTCTGAACGATGGTATTTACGGCATATGGCAATATTTAACGATACTTTGTCTCAAAGCCCAATAATACTTTATAATAATACAACTGATTTTAGACAAACAACAGTTATTTCAGGATCTATTGGGGTTGGAACCGGAGGTGTTACAGAAGGATTCAGAAGCCGTGTTGTTATTCCGGTGATGGCATCAAATAAAGAAACAGACCATGTGCTTGGGCATGAGATGGTTCACGTATTTCAATATAACCTTGTACGTGAAAACGACAGTCTCTCATTTCAATCATTAGGAAATATTCCATTGTGGTTTATTGAAGGAACAGCAGAGTTTTTATCAATTGGACCAATGGATAACCGCACTGCAATGTGGATGCGTGATGCGGTTATTAATGATGATGTGCCATCAATTAAAAAAATGACCCGTAATATGTATAAGTATTTTCCTTATAGATATGGTCACGCTTTTATGTCTTTTATATCAGGTGTTTGGGGCGACGATATTATTCAACCATATTATTACGTTTCGTTAAAATACGGAATTGAACATGCTACCAAACTACTTTTTAATATAAGTACTGATAGCCTTTCAACATTATGGGAAAATTCTATAAAATCGCAATTCTCAGAGTTTTTAACCGACACTGTTGCCCCTAATGGTGCTTTAATGTATAACGACAAAAATGGTGGAGAAATAAATCTTTCACCAGTAATAAGCCCTGATGGTAAACAAGTTATCTTCCTTTCAAATAGAGATGTTATTAATATAGACATTCTATTAGCAAATACTGAAACAAAAAAGATAACTGGAAAACTTACCTCAACAGTTAAGAAAACACATATTGATGATTTTAATTATATTGAAGATGCTGGATCGTGGTCGCCTGACGGTAAAAAATATGTATTTTCAACTTTTTCTCAAGGAACAAATGTCCTCTTAGTTGTAGATATTGAGAACAGCCGAATAAAAACCGAAAAAGAGATTACGCTCAAAAACATTGATTATATAAGTAATCCAGAATGGTCGCCTGACGGAAAACATATTCTATTTAATGGTTTGGTTAAAGGAAAAAGCGATTTGTACCTTTACAATCTGGAAAGTGAACAAATCACCCAACTAACCAACGACTATTATTCTGATTTGCAACCATCATGGTCAACCGATGGATCTGAAATTGCATTTATTTCCGATCGGGGTAAAGATACAGATCTCGAAAAACATATTTTTGGTACTTATAAACTTTGTGTTTACAATCTAAAAACAACACAGATTTTAGTTTATGATTTTTTACCTAAGGCAAATATTTACAGTCCACAATATTCTCCAACCGACTCATCGTTATATTTCCTATCAAATGCTGATGGATTCAGAAATTTATACAAATATCATTTACATACAGGAGAAATCTTTAAACTTACAAAACTAGCAACTGGTATTACAGGAATTACTGATCTGGCACCAGCATTTAGTGTTTCGAGCGAATCAGGAGAAGTAGTTTATACGCATTATGCAAAAGGAAAATATTCAATTTATAAAGCTAAACCATCTGATTTTCTGAATATACCAGTAGATCCTATTCTTACAAATTTCGATGCAGAATATTTACCTCCAGGCAAAACAAGAATTGTAAACATTGTTCAAAATAATTTAGATGTACATCCATCGCAACCAAAGGATTCATTTGAATTTAATAATTACAAAGCAAAGTTTGAACTTGAGTATATTGGTTCGTCAGGGGTGGGTGTTGGATATAGCTCTTATGGTACTTATGCATCAGGAGGAGTAAGTGCATTATTTAGCGATATGCTTAAATATCATCAGATTTATGCTATGCTTCAGATAAATGGCGAAGTGTATGACTTTGGTGGGCAATTGGCATATCTGAATATGAAAAAAAGACTTTTCTGGGGTGCATCATTTTATCATTTCCCTTATAGAGCAATGTATTGGACTCCCAAAATTGACTATACCGAAGATTCTGTTGCTCTATATGTTGATTCATATCAACTAATGAGGGTTTTTGAAGAAAACCTTTCGGTGTTCTCGCAATATCCTATATCATCAAAACTAAGGCTTGAGGGGGGCGTTTCGTATTCGCATTATAGTTTTAGAGTCGATAGTATAAATAACTATTTTATGGGAGGTTATAATATTGGGCAAACAAAAACAGAGGTTGATGCTCCTCCATCCTACGATATTGAAAGGGCATATATTGCTTTTGTTGGCGACAATACTACCTTTGGTTTAACTTCTCCAATGGATGGATACCGTTATCGTTTCCAAATTGATCAAATGATAGATGCCATAACAGTAACCGGGCTATCACTTGATTACCGAAAATATTATTTCAAGAAACCACTCGGATTTGCTTTTAGAGCAATGCATTATGGTCGTTATGGGGATGATCAGAATCTATTATATCCGATATATGTTGGAAATGATTATCTTGTTAGAGGCTATAATTACAGTGCTTTTAGCAAATCATACGAATCGTATGTTGAGGACAGGCTTGATATAAACCGATTAACCGGCAGCAAAATATTTGTAGTAAATGCAGAAATTCGATATCCATTTACCGGACCAAAAAGGTTTGCGCTAATAAAATCAGGTATGTTTTTTTCTGATATTGTCCTCTTCCTTGATGGTGGAGTATCGTGGTACAATAATACAGTACCCTGGAATAAAAATAGTGATATTCGGTATTTTTGGAATCCCAATCCAAACTATCATACACCTGTTTATAGTGCTGGAGTATCTTTACGCATTAATCTTTTTGGTTATATGGTACTAGAACCATATATCGCTAAGCCATTTCAGCTGCAGAATGTACCTTTTACGACAGGATTTATTATAAGTGGTGGAGGATTTTAGAACTTCATTGAAAGATCTAATCAACATTTATTTCTGGCACATGGACTATTTGTAATAAAAAATCCAAAAAAAGCACCAAAAAAAACATTTGATATAATGTCTTTTGAATTCATGTTATTTATTTGCATTCCTTCGGCAAAATAGGTAAATACTAAACCCAGAACAGCGCCTATAAGAATGTAGATAACAGATTTTCTGACCTGCTGAGAATAATATAGCCTTTTAAACCAATTTCCTTCTGGGGTTATTTCTAGTTGCTTAAATTCCATATGCTATGTATTTATATATGTGCAAATATAGATAATAAAACAACACAAAATTAATGCCCAACCTATTATCACGCATTTAGGTTATAAATCGTCTATTAAAGCAGATCCAACAATATAGAGTATTGATTTTTTTATATTTAATTAATAAATTTCATGTTGTTTTCTATTTGACAAATTCTCAATAAATCGTTGGTGGTAAATAACTATACAACTGATTATACCTTCTTAAAATATTGAAAAATTTTTTACTAAACTTACTACTTATGAAAAGATTTATAATACTTATAAATTTAATTTTATCATTAGGGTTTCAATGCAAATCTCAGGATAGTCTTTTTGTATTGCATCCAATTATTGGTGAAATAATTGACAGAAATGAAAAGATCGACTACCTCCTCTTTCCCGAAATTAAGGATTCTATTTTTAATTATTGTTCTATAAAACATGAGGGAGATAAGTATTTCGTAAATTCTCATTTAGTTTCAGATTCCATAAATATTATACAATTAAACATATCTGAGATTAATCAGTACCAGAAGAACATTGATAAATTGTACGACTATTATTCCAGTCAGCCTGAAGAGGATTCAATAAGTAATCTAAAGATTTTAATACTGAAAGAAGGTAACTCTTTCCAAATAATAGATATTACTATTGATAATAATATAATAAATGAAGAAGCAAGAGCAGAAGAAAGATTGAAAGAAGATGCAGAAAGATTAAGGTTGCAAAATCAAGGCAGCGATTTAGGTGGTGTATATATAGACTTTGATTATATAAGAAAAAAGAAAAAGAAATAATGCCCCCTTTGTTATTGAGAAGCTAATCAATTTAATAATTGTCAATAAATTAATACTATTGTTTTAATCGATTACATTACAAGTCAACGAATTAATAAAAAAATCTTGTTTTCTTTTATGCCTTATGTCTGTTATCTGATTAATTACTATCTTGGGGAGGTAATTTAAATTTTCTTTAGGGATGAGTATAACAATAACAGATATAGTGGGTATTTTAATTATCTATCAATCAATAGCATTCCTAGGGTCAATACTTTTTATAAAAATTACAAAACCTGTTTTTCTGAAAGTCCTAATTGCAATATGTTTATTGATAATTCTGCATTTTAGTTATCTTTTTTATGAAAAATATAGTATTACCCCTTACATTATGCTAGGTCCTTTTTTTGGTTTTTTATATGGCCCAATTTACTATTTATATACAAAAAGCCTGATTGTCAAATCTCTTTCTATAAAGAAAGTATTTATTCAATTTGTACCTGCAATTATTTCTTTTTTTTGTTTGATATTTTTTAGGAGGGAGATTAAGGGATTCGTTGATATTGCAACAATCTTAGTTATTCTTCACTTTATTACTTATTTATTAATTGCATTAAGAATAATATATAGATATAGAAGATTACTTAAAAATACCACTTCTTCTTTTTATAACATTAGTTTAAGATGGATGGAATATATAATTTATTTGCAATTTATAACTATTGTTGTGGTTTTCTTTCACAGTAAATTTCATTCAGCATTCGTAACAAATTCGTTAATTTTTGTAATTTATTTATTAGTGCTAATTCTAATAAATTGCTTTTATTATTTGGGATTAAAACAAGTAAGATTATTTAAAGGATTTGCAGAAGAAGATGAACGTAAAGTAGAACAAAATGAATATCAAATACCTGATGAAATATTTAATTCTTATATAAATAAACTTAGTAGATATATGGAGGAGGAAAAGCCATATTTGGAATTTGATTTATCATTACAGGATCTGTCTAATAGGTTATCTATATCTAAAAGAAATTTATCTCATATTATCAACAAGAAATATAATAGGAATTTTTTTGATTATATTAATAATTTCAGGATTGAAATGGTAAAACAAGATATTTTATCTACAGAAAAATCGATAAAGGAAATAATGTACAACTGTGGTTATTCAAATAAAACAACTTTTCATTCAATCTTTAAAAAATATACCGGTTTAACACCAAATCAATTTCGGTCAATGGGAAAAAAGTAGTACAATAACAGGTATTCGTACTCTTATGAAAGAATTAATTTTCACTTTTGATTTAATAATCAATAAAATATCAAAAGAAATGAAAAAAATCATTAAGCCAATCGTAAGTGGAATTATTCTTATCATATTAATGATATTAATAATGCTAAAGATTACCATGAACTTTCAGGTACTTCTTTTTCTAGGAGCCATCCTTTTTTTTGTAGCGGGTATTATTAACTCAGATGAAAAAAGGAACATCTTAGTTTCATTATTTGCAATTTCAGTATTTTATCTGGGGTTATTTATCTTTGTTGTTCTTGAAGAGCTTCCGAAGTTATGGTATTTTGTTCCAATATACTTAATCTCGGCCTTTATTGGTTTATTACATAAACAACAAAAAATAAGATCATACCTTTACTTTTCAATAGTATCCTTATTAATTGTCTTTCTTGCCTTAAAGCAAGTTCCAGTTGATCTGGAAAAAAGTTTAACACAAGCAAAGCATGAACAACTACCACAGTTTAATATTTACACAATGTCAGGTGATACTATTGATTCAAATTCTTTGAAAGGGAAGGTTGTAATTTTAGATATGTTTGGATTGTGGTGTAAGCCATGTGTTCAGGAGTTAAAGGAACTGGACAAAATTCAAAATATATATATAGATAATCCTGAAGTAGTTTTTTTCGTAATAAATGCAAATCTAGGTGGAGACACTCCAGAAAAATTTCAATCATTCATTAATAACCATAATTATAAATTTAATTTTGCATACGACCATAAGAGTGAGATATATAAACTACTAAAACTACAAAAATTAGGATTGCCTTCGCTTTTAATAATTGATAGGAATCATAATATTAGATTACAGCATGTAGGGTATAATACCGGAGAAACAAATTTTAAAGAGACTATAATAGATGTCATTAATGGTTTAGTTGAAGAATCTAAGGAGAATCTATAAAACATTTAGTAAAACATGAATCTTTGATCCTTAATTTCTCTCCCCAGATGGTAAAAACTAAAATACAAAAAGAGCCACAATTACCAGCGGCTCTTTTTCCATTTAAGTGGGCCCATCCCGATGTGCACTTGGCAATCGAGGACTTTCAGCCTGGGCTTCTGCCGGCAGGCAGGACTTCTCTCCCAAGTGGGTATTTTTAAAAACAAAAGAGCCACAATTTCTTGCGGCTCTTTCTGAATTTAGTGGGCCCACCAGGGCAATGTTTAGTTTTACAGTCTTTTATAAATTTCACACGATAGGGGGTAATATCGACTGACTAATAACAAGTAAGGAATTATTTTTTCGCGTTTTTTCATAATGCATAGAAATATTTAAAGCATTTTCCGGAAACAAATGTAAAATAGATAAAAATGAGAAAAGGTATTGGGAGGATGGTTTAATTATAATATTTTTACAATAAAAAGTATGCTTGATTTTGATTATAACATTCTTCAATGTCCTATAAAAAAAGAAAATTTAAAATACCTTCCAAAAGAACATACAATCGAATTTTTAAAAGGATATAACAACGATCTAATTAATGTTGATGAAATAAGTGAAGGTTTTATTAATGAAAGTCATTCTTATTTTTACCCAGTATTTAATGGAATAATTTTATTATTACCTATTTACGCATTTCCAATAAATTCTGATGGAAATGATATGGCTCATATGTCTTTTGATAAGGATCGTGTCTTTAGATATTATAATGAAATAAACTATATTTCTAAAAATAGTTATAAAATTTATGAGGATTCTAAAAAATGGGTTGATTTTAGAGAAGTTTCGGAAGATTACATAAAAAGCTCATTCTGTAAAGCTAAGAGATACCTTAATGCTTCAGGTAAGTACTTGCTTGATATTGCTTCTGGACCAATAGGCCTTACAGAGTATATTAATTTATCAGAGAATTTTGAATACAGAATTTGTGCAGATATTTCTGTAAATGCCTTAATCCAAGCAAAGCAAAACTATAAGCATCGAAAAGGGATTTATATTTGTGCCGATATTACTAATATTCCATTGAAAGATAATTGCTGTGATTCTGTCCTTTGTCAACATACTTTGTATCATGTACCAAAGAGTGAGCAAAAAACAGCGGTTAATGAAATGTATAGAGTTGCTAAACCATCCTCTAGAATAGTAATTATTTATAGTTTATTCTATCATAGTTGGTTTATGAATTTAAGTCTCTTCCCAGTTCAGGTTTATAGAATTTTAAGACATTTTGCTGGGAAATTCTATGTTAGACTTTTTAATAAAAAACCACGATTATATTTTTATCCGCATAGTCTAAGGTGGTTTAAAAAGAGTTTTAAGTTTAGTGATAAAATTGAAATTTATTGCTGGCGAAGCACAAATAAGTATTTTCTAAATTTATATATACATAAATTTTTTGGGGGTAAACAGTTATTAAATATTTTAAAAAGGAGTGAGGAAAAACATTCTACAATATGGGGCCGATTAGGAGAATATCCTTTGATACAAATAACTAAATGATTGAATTAATTTTATTGCATCCAATTCCAGTAATTTGAAAAAAGAACCCTTGTAGTTGTTTAGTCTACAAGGGTTTGCTTTTATTGCCAGTGGGCCCACCTGGGCTCGAACCAGGGACCACCTGATTATGAGTCAGGTGCTCTAACCAGCTGAGCTATAGGCCCAGTAAATTTTATCGTTTTTAATATTCAATAAAATTCGGATTGCAATATTAACGAAATGTTATTAATTAAGCAATAGTTTTAGAAAAATTCCAACTATTTTTTGTCCTCATTTTTTAAATAATTGGAATACTCTAAGATTGCGCTTGTTCATTCATATAATTATTTCTATCGAAAAGTCAAAAAGAACACCCATTATCCTAGGTTCTAAGACTTTATATTCCCAAGTTTATCCAGTGTTGTTTTTAGCAACCCAATCACATTATGAACATTCTGATTAAAAATTTCAATTATTTCTTTCCAACTAACCGGTTCTTCGTCTGTTTTCCAGCAATCGTAATCGGTACTCATGGCAATGGCGGCATATGGTATTCCTATTTCATTGGCTAATATAACTTCGGGTGCTGTCGACATGTTAATAACATCGGCACCCCACATTCTGAACATATTCGATTCAGCACGAGTAGAAAATCTTGGTCCTTCAATAGTAACGACTGTTCCTTTTTTATGAAATTGCAGGTTAAGTTCTATTGCCGATTGAATTAATTTTTGTCTAAGCTCTATGTTAAATGGATCGGCCATTACAGTGTGCTTCATATCGCCTGGCTCAAACTCTTCATAGAAACTTGTTTTTCTAAGCTTTGTAAAATCAATAAACTGATCAAGTATTACAAGGTTGCCCCGGTTAATTTCATCTCGTAGGCTCCCACAGGCTGTAGTCGCCAGAATATAATTACAACCCAAATCTTTCAAAGCCCATATATTAGCCCTGTTGTTTACCTGTGTTGGTGGAATGGTATGTTTTCTCCCGTGCCGCGAAAGTATTGCTACTTCAATTTTTCCTATCTGACCAATAGTTAAATCCGAACTTGGATCACCATATGGAGTATTAATATTTCTTATTTGTGGTGATTTTAATATATCGGGATTCTCTAGTCCCGATCCTCCAATAATTCCTACTTTTATCATTTTATAATGTGTTGTATAGTTTTATTATTCTATTTGTGGCCTCTTCGAGGGTCGTTCCAAAACTCACAATTCCTTCTTCGTGTCCACCCATTATGATAACTCCTTCAGATGCATTTGCTAATTTTTTAATTTCATTGGCCATCTCAGTGGTTCCATATTCAGCATTTTTAGGTGTTGTGGGCAGATTATTCAAATATTTTTCCCATAATTTTTTATGATGAACATGTACAACTGCATTAATTTTTTGGTTTGATTTGTATAGTGCTGCATGACTCATTGATTCTGATGATGCCGCAGTATTCCCTTGACAATAAATAGTGTTCTTATCAATATCAAAACCTGTAACAAGCGAATAATTTTCTTTTGAAAGATTAGGAATACTTCCAGTTGCCGATCCGGAAATAATAAATAGATTTGTATCGCCAATCCTAATACTTACGTTGCCAAATCCTATTCCGTCGGAGTACATTCCAATTAATCCTAGATCGAATAATCGCTTTCGGAAGAGATTCATTTCTAAAAACAACTTATCTGGGAAAATAAAATTTGCTTTTTCCCACTGCAAATCAAACTTAATATATCCTTCGTTATGCATTATTACTTAAGTTTTGATAAATCCTTTTTAGTTGCTTTGCATACTCCTTTTTCAGTAATAAGAGCAGTTACATATTTTGCAGGAGTAATATCGAATCCATAATTCAAGGTAGAACTATTTTCTGGCATAATTAACAGTTTGCTAATTTTTTCTCCATCCCATCCCTCAACATATCGCACCTCACTCTCATCGCGTATTTCAATTGGTATTCCAGCAATTCCATCTTCAATATCCCAATCAATTGTCGACAATGGAAGCGCAACATAAAAAGGAATGTTGTTATCGTATGCTGCTAAAGCCTTTAAATATGTGCCAATTTTGTTGGCTACATCACCATTAACCGAAGTTCTATCGCTACCAACAATAACCATGTCAACCATTCCTTTTTGCATTAACAAACCGCCTGTATTATCAGCAATTACAGTATGAGGAATTCCTTCCTGACCGAGTTCGAAAGCTGTAAGTCTTGCTCCCTGATTCCTTGGCCTGGTTTCATCAACCCAAACATGTATTTTAATTCCCTTTTTATGTGCCAAATAAATTGGAGCCGTAGCTGTTCCATAATCAATACAAGCTAACCATCCTGCATTACAATGAGTCAAGATATTTACTACCCCACCTTTCTTCGATTTGCTTATTTTTTCAATAAAAGGCAAACTAAATTCACCAATCTTAAAGCAATTCTCTAATTCTTTATTTTTAAGATTATTGGCTGTCTCAAAAGCCATTTTAATCTTTTTATCAAGTGATTTTTCTTTTTTAATCTCTTCAGTTACCAAATCGATAGCAAATTGAAGGTTTACTGCTGTAGGTCGAGCTGATTTTAAATATGATGCTATTTTTGTTATTCTTTCATCCATCATTTCTTGTGAACCCAACCCTAGTAATCCAAGATACATTCCGTATGCTCCAGCAACACCAATTAGAGGAGCTCCTCGCAACCACATTTCCTTAATTGCAACAAAAATATCCTCTTCCGATCTTAACTCTGCTATTCTAAATTCAAAAGGGAGATACCGCTGATCAATAATCTGAATGGTTTTTGAGTCATTCTCTTTTACCCAAATAGTATGATAATTCTCGTTGTTTATTCTCATTAAAATGATTTTTGATAAAATTATCCATTATAATCAAGTAAATATAATGGGCTCACTTACTTTTAGTTTTGATTAGGGGCTGTCCAAAAAGTGTTTTGGTTGTTCATATTTCGACTGGCTCAATATGACAACAAATTGAAATTCAACATGTCACGCCCAGCTTGTCGAAGTGTAGACATTAAAAAAGAGTCTTTTTGGACAGCCTCTATAAATATAACTGATAATTGGACTTCAGTCCAATTAATTTGTAAAGATACTAATGTAAAATTATAAAAAGATCAGCTATTCTGTAAATGTTTTCTATTTTTGCTCTTTAAATTTTGAAAAATCAATGTATAAAGATCGTATTAAAAATATCATTTTCGATTTAGGTGAAGTAATTATTAATCTCGATACCATGAGAACCGCCAGCGAAATGAAGAAATTAGGATTTCTCGACTTCGAAAAAAGTTATTCGCTCTTAAGTCAGACTGATATTTTCGATTTACTGGAAAAAGGACTTATAAATCCTGATCAATTTCGCGGCGAGATAAGAAAACATTTACAAACATCTGTTTCCGACGAGCAAATTGATTCAGCCTGGAGTGCTATGTTGCTTGATTTCCCTGAAGAAAGAATTAATCTTATTAAAATTGCAAACCAAAAATACAGGACTTTTTTATTAAGCAATACCAATAAAATACACTTTGACAACTATATTTCTGATTTTAAAACCAAATTTGGTTTTCATTTCAGTACTTTGTTCGAAAAAGCCTATTACTCCTTTGAATTGGGGATGAGAAAACCCGATTCAGATATTTTTAAGTATGTAATAAAGAAAAGCAGGTTAGTTCCTGACGAAACACTTTTTATCGACGATTCAGAAGCAAATATTAAAACTGCGAAATCGCTTGGTATTCAAACACTTTGGATTGATGTCAAAAATGGAGATGATTTGGTTGAAAAATTAATTGGATTTTAATATCCAAACTTGCTTAATCTCTGAGCTGGCTCTTAATCTATATAACTCCTTTAATGCCTGTTCTTCAGAAGTGAATGTGGCAATGGAAATTCTGAATAATTTACTGTCTGATTCAATAATTTCAGTTTTGTATCCTTTTTTATTTAGCTCTTTACAAAATATTTCCGCTTTATTTAAGCTCTGAAAGCTTCCGGCAATAATATCAAACTTCACATATACGGTTTTTGCAAACTCCTGCTCCTTTTTCTGTTCTGTATAAAACAAGGCGTCTTTTTTTACGGTTGTTACATCGAGGATTTTGTTTATACTTGCCTTTATACTGTCAGCTTTTGCAATACTATCTAGATACTCAATAGATTTTGTTGATAAAACCTCTTGCTGATTATCATATCCTTTTTTTGAGCTAAATATACTTGAGAAGAAACTAAATTCGGAGAATCCTTCTGTGATTATCCCCGCAAGAAAAACAAGCGCAATAATTACAATAACTGCAGAAACAAGTAGAATTGGTTTTTTAAAAGATTTTCTTGGTTTCTTTTCGGTAAATAATTGTTTTGATATTGTTTTTTCAGACAGCGGTTTAATTTTCACTGACTTAAGTCCAAATGACTCGGTTAATAAATTTAAGTTTTTATCTTGCTCAAAAAGAATTACCCCCTTTTTAGTTTGGGATAAAACACCAACATCTTTAATATCAATCGATAGACCCTTTTTAAACTCCTTTTTAACATGAATAGCAAACTCGCTTATTTTCTTTTTTGCATCCTCAAGGTTAATGTTTTCCTTTTTCGCTATATAATCAGCAAAAACAGAGTCCTCAAAAGAAAACTCAGGTTTAAAATAGAGTTTTTTGGTTGGTGGTAAGAATTTGCTTTCATTCACATCAAAAGCAGCGGGTTCGTATTCCGATACAAATCCGCCTAAGTCTGGAATTACCAAACCTTCATGCTTTAGAAGTAAATCCTTAATATAATCTTTTATATCCATATTTTTTCGCTGAAACAAATATATAGAAAATTATTTGTTCATCTATATTAGATAAGCGGGCATTTTTGACAAAGATTCCTAAAATTCTTTTACAAATAATTAATATGATTAAATTTACAACTCTAAAAAAGGAATAATGCATAAATTAATTTTAGTTACTGGCGGAACAGGTTATATTGGATCTCATACAGTAGTTGAGTTAATGAACGAAGGTTTCGATGTGGTTATAATCGACAATCTATCCAATTCGGAAAAATCAGTTCTTGACGGAATAGCAAAAATCACCGGTCGTCGGCCTTATTTTGAACAATTTGATTTATGTGATAAAGAAAGAGTTCATAATTTTTTTAAGATATATCGTAAAGTAGGTGCAATTATTCATTTCGCAGCATACAAAGCGGTTGGTGAATCAGTTGAAAAACCATTAATGTACTACCAAAACAACTTAATTTCGTTAATGAACCTATTACAAGGAATGGTTGATTTTAATGTTCATAATTTGGTTTTTTCATCCTCGTGCACTGTTTATGGCGAACCAGATGAATTACCTGTAACAGAGAAAGCACCAATAAAACTTTCTACATCGCCTTATGGAAATACAAAACAAATAGCAGAGGAAATTATTTCAGACACTATTAAAGCACATGAGTTATTAAAAGCAATTGCTCTAAGGTATTTTAATCCCATTGGAGCACATCCATCAGCATTGATTGGCGAATTACCAATTGGTGTACCTAATAATCTGGTTCCATTTATTACACAAACTGCTTCGGGAATACGTGATGAACTTAAGGTATTTGGTAACGATTACAATACACATGACGGAACAGCTATTCGTGATTATATTAATGTGGTTGATTTGGCAAAAGCTCATGTTGTTTCAGTAAAAAGAATGCTGGCAGAAAAAACTAAAAGCAATTTTGAGATTTTCAATCTCGGAACCGGCAAAGGCTCCTCAGTACTGGAAATTGTAAATTCATTTAAAAAAGCTACTGGCCGTGATCTCAATTATAAAATTGTTGGTCGCCGCGAAGGTGATACTGAGGCTGTTTATGCCGACACAAAACTTGCCAATGAAGAACTTGGCTGGAAAGCTGAAATCAGCCTTGAAGATACATTGAAATCAGCTTGGGAATGGGAAAAAAACATCAGAAATCTTAAGTAAATGTTTATTGGATGGATGATATAAAGAATATAGGGCTTGTTGCACACGATAATCGTAAAAAAGATTTGGCTGAATGGGTTAAAAATAACTTCGACAAACTACATAAGCATAAGTTAATTTGTACCGGAACAACAGGCAGGCTTGTACAAGAGGTTATGGAACAGAATCTACCTGCTGAGAAGCTAAAAGATTTCAGTTTAACTCGACTTAAATCGGGACCACTTGGTGGAGATCAGCAATTGGGTGCACTAATAGCTGAAGGCAAAATTGATATGCTTATTTTCCTTTGGGATCCGATGCAACCTCAACCTCACGATGTAGATGTAAAAGCTCTACTTCGAATTGCAGTTCTTTACAATGTTCCCACGGCTTGTAACAGGTCAACCGCCGATTATATGATTTCATCACCAATAGTTGAGCAGAAGTATGTTCCTTTAGTTAAAAACTATGAGGATTATATAAACCGTAAAATGGATTTTTAATTATCTGATTGTTTTTTAATAATTTATGCGTATAATTTTTATTATAGATTTTATTACTTATTAATATGAAAATTTTAATTACCGGAGGTGCCGGATTTATTGGTTCGCATGTGGTACGTTTGTTTGTGAACAAATATCCTGAGTATAATATCATTAATCTTGATTCACTCACATATGCAGGTAATCTCGAAAACCTAAAAGATATTGAAAATGCACCAAACTATGCTTTTGAAAGGGGTGATATAACCAATGAAAAATTCATTGATGAACTTTTTGCCAAGCATAATTTTGATGGAGTAATACATTTGGCTGCCGAATCCCATGTCGACAGGTCAATATCTGACCCTAACCAATTTATTATGACCAACATTGTTGGAACAGTAAACCTCCTAAATGCAGCCAGGAAATCATGGAATCAAGATCTCGAAAACAAAAGATTCTATCATATTTCAACAGATGAAGTTTATGGATCACTAGGAGACGAAGGTCTTTTTACTGAAGAGACATCCTACGACCCAAGAAGTCCTTATTCAGCATCTAAAGCTAGTTCCGATCATTTGGTTAGAGCATATTATCATACATATAAATTACCTATTGTAATTTCGAATTGTTCCAATAATTACGGACCGAACCAGTTCCCAGAAAAGCTTATTCCTTTGTCAATTAATAATATAAAAAACAAAAGACCAATCCCAGTATATGGCAAAGGAGAGAATATTCGCGATTGGTTATATGTTATTGACCATGCGAACGCCATTGATTTAATTTTTCATCAAGGTCGGGTTGGAGAAACATACAATATTGGTGGCAACAACGAATGGAAAAATATAGATCTTATTTATACATTATGTGAGATAATGGATAAAAAACTAGGTCGCGCAAAGGGAGAATCGGCTCAGCTAATTACCTTTGTAAAAGATCGTGCAGGTCATGATTTACGATATGCAATAGATTCATCGAAAATACAAAAAGAACTTGGCTGGAAACCATCGTTGCAATTTGCCGAAGGGCTTGAAAAAACAGTGGATTGGTATTTAAATAACGAGGATTGGTTAAATCATATTCTTAGTGGGGATTACGAAAAGTATTATAACCAGCAATACCATAAACGATAAACAAAAAAACCCCGACAGATAGTTGGGGTTTTTCTTTATAAAGGTATTTTTTTTATTCTACTGTAACCGATTTTGCAAGATTTCTTGGTTGATCAACATTACAATTGCGCAATACAGCAATATGATATGATAATATTTGCAAAGGAATTACAGCTAATAAGGCACATAATTCATCTTTTGTTTCTGGTATTTCCAGTACATGGTCGGCTAACTTTTTTATTATTGTATCACCTTCACTAACAACTGCAATAACAATTCCTTTTCGGGCTTTTACTTCTTGAATATTAGAAACAATCTTTTCGTAGGTCTTATCTTTGATTGCTAAAACTACCACGGGCATCTTTTCGTCAATTAGTGCAATAGGTCCATGTTTCATTTCAGCTGCAGGATAACCCTCTGCATGAATATAAGATATTTCTTTTAACTTTAATGCTCCTTCCAGTGCTACAGGAAACAAATATCCTCTTCCTAAATAAAGAAAATTGGTAGCATCTTTATATAATTTACTAACCTTAAGATAGTTATTGTTGCTTTTTAAAATTTTTTCGATTTTTGTTGGAATGGCATGAAGCTCCTTAATTAGCTCATCATAGTTCTTTTTAGAAAGAACCTTTCTTTCATACCCCAAGACAATAGCTATCATGGCTAAAACTGTTACCTGAGCTGTAAAAGCTTTTGTTGATGCAACACCTATTTCTGGTCCTGCATGTGTATATACACCAGCATGTGTTTCGCGCGGAATACTTGAGCCCACAACATTACAAATACCCAAAACTGTTGCTCCGGCTTGCTTTGCAAGCTTTATTGCAGCCAAAGTATCAGCAGTTTCTCCACTCTGACTTATTGCAATAACAATATCGTCGGGTGTTATTATTGGGTTTCTATAACGAAACTCTGATGCATATTCAACCTCAACAGGAATTCTTGCAAGGTCTTCGATTAAATATTCACCAACTAATCCAGCGTGCCATGATGTTCCGCAACCTATAATAATAATCCGTTTTGCTTCAATAAGTTTGGGCATTACATTATATAATCCACCAAGAAAAATCTCCATTTTATCTAAAGAAACTCTTCCTCTAAAAGTGTCTAAAATAGATTTTGGTTGCTCAAAAATCTCTTTCATCATAAAATGATCAAAGCCATTCTTTTCAATCTCACCAATATCTAAATCAATTATTTGAACTTTTGGTGTAAGGCTATCATTTTTTATCGTTTTTAAACTTAATCCATCACGACTCAAAATAGCAACATCATCGTCATTTAAATAGATTACACTTTTTGTATGTTCAACAATTGGTGTTGCATCTGAAGCAATAAAATATTCACCATCGCCTACTCCTATTACTAAAGGACTACCTCTTCTGGCAGCAATAAGTTTGTCTGGTTCTTCTCTACAAATTATAGCTAGGCCAAATGCACCAATAACTTTTGAAAGAGCTAATCGAACTGCAATCTCAGCACTTACTTTTCCTTTTAGATAAATATATTCAATAAGATTAGCTAGTACCTCTGTATCTGTTTCTGAAATAAAATTATAACCACGATCAATTAACTTTTCTTTTAATTTACTGTAGTTTTCAATTATTCCATTATGAATTAATATAAAATGACCATTCATAGACTCGTGTGGATGAGCATTTAAATCGTTAGGTTCACCATGTGTGGCCCAACGAGTATGACCTATTCCCACAGTTCCGGCTGTATCCTGCTTTGATGCAAAATCATCAAGATCTGATACTTTTCCCTTTTTCTTAAAAACTTTTACTTTTTTGTTAAATATTGATACCCCTGCAGAATCATAACCTCGATATTCAAGTCTTTTGAGACCGCTAATTAAAATCGGGTATGCTTGTTTTTCTCCTATATATCCAACTATTCCACACATAAAATATTAATGTTTTGAATATGTAACCTTAAGTTTAATATTTTCACCAGCTTTTAAAATTACACGATTTGCTTCTGAGGTATTAGCAGGTATTTTTAAAACTAAACATGAATCAGTAGACTGGCCATTTAATAGAGATTTAAGATATAACGAAATATCAAAGCTATATTGATAATCTGTAGCATTTAATTTCCCATCAAATAATTTTCCACTTGAAGCATCAACAATTTGAGAATAAATCGAATCTGCAACAAGATGAGTAAAATATAACTGATCAGGAAATGGATATTCCTCAGGTTCTCCGGTATCGAATATCGGCATAATAAGCTCGGCTTTTAGTATTGAGTAATTAGCCTTATTAATCAAATCCATATAATTAGAAAGAATCAATTTAGATGTAACTCCTCCAAGACCTTGTACAAATAGCAGAGAATCTATCTCAGTTGAATCATTTTCCATAAAGGCCTGTAGTATCGAATTTTCAGGGTTATTCTTATATGTACCAAACCTTTCACCTTTATTTAAATAATAAGGAAACGACAATGTATCATTATAATAAATAACTAATTTCGTTTGGGCATTTGAAATATTAACATTAAACAATTGGCCTCCATTAGTTAGAACATTCTCAGGTATAATAGAAATTCCTTTGAATGTATCTAAAAAAAGTGAGTCATCTTTATGAGCTGATGAATCAGCAGCTATGCGATTTGCTATATCTATATCTAATGGAAAAGCTAGAAGGGTATCTCCTTGTATTCTATATCCGGTATTTAATTTGTTGGCTATGGAATACATATTATCCATATTATAATCTGAATAATATATTGGGTCTTCAGAAATAGCTGAATCAAGTTCGTAAATATTAATCGGGAAATTGATATCTTTTATTCCAAAAGTGGTATCTACCTGAAGAAATAGTACTATAGAATCAATTACAGCACTATCATAAACCCAAACATAGTTTACAGGCTCAAATTGGGATGCAATTCTGCCTTCGGTTGATCCGTAATAAGTGCTATTTACTAAACCAAGATAGTAAGTTGAATAGTTTTTTGAATAAAATCTAGTTTGGTTAACTAAATAACTACTAAACGACAATGTTGTATCATCATAAATATATCCTATTTTATCATTTTCGGGAATTAAATCGGCTCCAAGTAAACTAGCTTCTTCTGTGCATGAATAAAAAATAGAAATAGATGCAAGAGAAATAACTACCAAAAAATGTAAGAAAGAACTTCTGGTTAAAAATTGAAATTTTGTATTCATCTTATTTTAAAGGATTTTATCGTATAATTGTGAGTATGCTTCAATATAATCTTCTGTATCGCGATGTTCAATAAACGGTTTTTTTAGGGTTTTAATATATTCATGTAGCTCTGAATTTATTTTTTTACTTCCAACAATAACTGCATCAGACATTTCGACAGCCAGTTTATTCAAATTTAAAAAAGTAGGTTCTTTTAAAATCTTAACATCAGATTTTGTAATGCTCTCAAAAAGAACCTTGTCTTTAAAATCTTTGTGCAACGAATTCTTAAAATCATCTTTATAAACAGAATATACTATTTTTGAATTTGCGAATAATGGATCGTCGCTATATGCTTTTTTAATATAAAGAGGAACAAGGCTTGTAAACCATCCATGACAATGAATAATATCAGGTGTCCATCTAAGCTTACGTACTGTTTCTATTACTCCTCTTGCAAAAAATATAATTCGTTCGTCGTTATCAGCAAATTCTTTTCCGTTTTCGTCTTTAGATGTAGATTTTCGCTGAAAATAATCCTCATTATCAATAAAATAAACCTGCATTCTTGCCGATTGTATCGATGCAACCTTAATAATTAAAGGATGATCGGTATCATCGATAATTAAATTCATACCAGAAAGACGTATAACCTCATGCAATTGGTTGCGTCTCTCATTTATACATCCGAATTTGGGCATGAAAGTTCTAATCTCTTTCCCACTTTCCTGAATACCCTGTGGAAGATTCCTTCCAATCAACGACATTTCTGATTCGGGTAGATAAGGGGTAATTTCTTGCGAGATAAATAAAACTTTTTTATTTTCCATTTTTTGGAATGTTGAATTAATTTTAAATCTTTGCAAAATTAGTAAAAATATTGTTAATCATCAACAAATTACTTCTTGCATATAATCTTGTTGACAATAAATATTTTTATTCTTTCTTTTTTAAAACTCTCATACATATTACCTTTATATCTTATATTTGTGCAATTTTAAAGGTTATGAAGATAGTTTCAAATAGATCGGATTTAATACAAGAGCTAAATTTATTGCGTCAGCTTGGCAAAACAATAGGATTTGTACCCACTATGGGGGCTCTTCACGAAGGTCATCTTTCTCTTATGAGATATTCTAATGATCAAAACGATATTACTGTTGTTAGTATTTTTGTAAACCCAACTCAGTTTAACGACAAAAAAGATTATCAAAGATATCCCAGAATATTGGATGAGGATATAAAAAAACTCGAATCTGTTTCTTGCGATTTTCTTTTCACTCCTTCCGAACACGAAATGTATCCCGTAAAGGATACTCGCGAATTTGACTTTGGAAATCTCGACAAAGTTATGGAAGGCAAATTCAGACCGGGTCATTTTCAAGGTGTAGCATTAATAGTAAGCAAACTATTTGAGATAGTAAATCCTGATTTTGCTTATTTTGGAGAGAAAGATTTTCAGCAAGTAGCTATCATCAAGCACATTACCAAAAAACTAGATTTCCCGGTAGAAATTATTTCTTGTCCAATCTTACGTGAAACAGACGGATTGGCTATGAGCTCTAGAAATATGCTTTTATCCATTGAAGAAAGAAAACATGTTCCATTAATTTTCAAAACCCTTCAGGAGGCTCAACAAAAAGCAAAAAATCTAAGTGTAGATGAAACAAAAAACTGGGTTGTTTGTACTATTAATAATGATTCCTTCTTAAAAGTTGAATATTTCGAAATTGTTGACGAAACAAATCTGCAGCCCATAAATAAATGGGAACAAAAAACGGGTAAGGTTGGGTGTATTGCAGTGCATGTTGGAAATATAAGACTTATAGATAATATTAGATTTAATTCGTAAATTTGTAAGATTAATTGTATCAAAATGAATATCGAAGTTGTTAAATCAAAAATACACAAAGTAACAGTTACCGAAGCTAACTTGCATTATGTTGGAAGCATAACCATAGATCAGGATTTAATGGACGCATCCAATATAATTGAGAATGAGAAAGTTCAAATAGTTAATTTAAATAATGGTGAGCGACTCGAAACATACGTAATTAAAGGAAAAAGAGGAGCTGGTGAAATTTGCCTTAATGGTCCTGCTGCCCGAAAAGCTACTGTCGGCGATGTAATTATTATTATTTCTTATGGTTCTCTGGATTTTGAAGAAGCGAAAAGTTTTAAGCCCTGCTTAATATTTCCTGATACAGCCACAAACAAACTAATATAAAACCCTTTGAAAAGAAGCGTTTTTAAGATTATCAATTTTTTTATCTTTTTAACTATCGGTTTAATTCTCCTTTATTTTGCATTTAAGGGAATTAATTTCGAAAGCTTGGTAAATGATTTAAAAAACGCTAACTATACATGGGTTGGATTATCGTTAATTTTTGCCTTCTTCGCTTACCTCAGTCGTGCGTATCGATGGAAATTATTAATCGAACCACTTAATTACACCCCCCCACTTAAAAATGTTTTTTATGCCTTAATGATAGGTTACCTTGCAAACCTGGCATTTCCTCGAATCGGAGAAATTACACGTTGTGGGTCACTTACCAAAACAGACAAAATCCCAATAGATTCTCTAATTGGCACTGTGATTATTGAACGAGCTGTAGATATGCTGGTGCTTTTGATTTTCCTTTTTGTTATTTTTCTGGCAAAAATAGAATATTTCGGAAGTTTCATTAAAGATAATGTTTTTATCCCTTTATATAACAAATTCATCAATATAGTTGATTTTCCATTTTATTACTGGATTTTAATTGTTCTACTAATTGCTGCAATTATCATAGGATATTATTATTTCCGTCGAAGATTAAAACGTGTATTGATAATTCATAAATTCCGAAAGCTATTACGGGGTGTTTTTACAGGAATAAAAACGGTAACTAAAATGCAAAATAGGTGGGCATTTCTTTTACATACTGTAATTATTTGGGCAATGTATTTCCTAATGACCTATGTTGTTGTTTTTGCTATTCCTGCAACACAAAATTTGAAGCCTATTGATGGCGTATTCTTGCTTGTAATTGGTGGATTAGGTATGGCTGCTCCAGTGCAGGGAGGAATCGGAGCTTTTCATTGGATAATAGCATCAGGGCTTACATTATACGACATTTCTAAAACTGATGGATTGGTGTTTGCTACTATCCAACACGAATCACAAGTTTTTTTAGTTTTAATCCTTGGAACTATATCAATTTTAATGTTGTTTATTAATTCTCGCCGCAAAAGAAAAATAATTAGTTAAATTTACTCCTGTTAATTTTTTATTATGGATAAATTAAGCTTTATAAAATCAAAAATTATTGATTTTAATAATATCGATTCACATCTGGCATTCTGGAATTTTAAGAACTATAAAATCGTTTTTACTAACGGATGCTTTGATATTATTCACAGAGGCCATATAGAATACCTTGCCCAAGCTGCAAGCTATGGCGATATTTTAATTATAGGTCTAAATACCGACAATTCTGTTAGTAGAATAAAAGGCGAAAACCGACCTGTTCAGGACGAATATGCTCGTGCAATTACATTAGCCGCATTGCAATTTGTCAATGCAGTAGTTCTGTTTGATGAGAATACACCCTATGATTTAATTCAAAAAATTCAGCCAGATATTTTAATTAAGGGTAGCGATTATAAGCCCGAAAATATTGTTGGTTACGATATTGTTAAAGCAAAAGGTGGAAAAATTGTTACGATTGATTTTATAGATGGCTATTCAACTACATCAATTATTGAAAAGCTAAAAAAATAAACTTGTTTTATGGCTAAAGTAAAAACAGTATATGTATGTCAGAATTGTGGCGCCGAATCTGCTAAATGGATTGGCAAATGCTATTCTTGTGGAGAGTGGAATTCATACGTTGAACAAAAATTAGCCAAAGAATCTAATAAAAGTATTGTTTTTACTGATTCTGATAAGTTACATCCTCTTAAAATTTCGGAAATAGTATCAAAAAACGAAGGTCGCATTTTAACTCACATTGCCGAACTTGATCGAATTCTAGGTGGAGGATTAGTTCCTGGATCGGTAATTTTAATTGGAGGTGAGCCAGGAATAGGAAAATCGACATTGGCATTACAAGTCGCCCTAAAATTAAACCATTTAAAAACACTTTACATTAGTGGCGAAGAAAGTCCACAACAAATTAAGATGAGGGCTGAAAGAATCAAGTTTAAAAATGAAAATTGTTTTATTCTTGGTGAAACACTTCTGGAAAACATACTTATTCATACGCAAAACCTTCAACCCGACATTTTAATTATCGATTCTATTCAAACTCTTTACTCTGACAAATTAGAATCATCGGCCGGAACAGTATCCCAAATTCGAGAAACAGCAGCTACTTTATTGAAATTTGCCAAAACAACACACACACCTGTTTTCTTAATTGGGCATATAACAAAGGAAGGAAGTCTTGCAGGACCTAAAGTTCTCGAACACGTTGTTGATACAGTGCTTCAATTTGAAGGCGACCAAAATAACCTTTACCGTATTTTGCGTACTACAAAAAACCGATTTGGATCAACTTCTGAATTAGGGATTTTTGAAATGGGCAACGAAGGATTAAGAGAAGTACCCAATCCTTCTGAAGTATTAATTGCACAAACAGATGAAGTTTTAAGCGGAACATCAATTGCTTCAACCATAAATGGAGCTCGACCACTATTAATTGAAATACAAGCACTTGTTAGCTCTGCTGTTTATGGAACACCTCAACGATCATCAACAGGATTTGACAATAGAAGATTAGGTATGTTATTAGCTGTTCTTGAAAAAAGAGCTGGATTCAAGTTAAGTCAGAAAGATGTTTTTATAAATATTGCAGGTGGCATTAAAGTAGATGACCCTGCTACTGATTTAGCAGTAATTGCTTCTGTACTTTCTTCAAATCTTGATATACCTATCGATAAAAACATTTGCTTTGCCGCTGAAGTTGGCCTAACTGGAGAAATACGACCTGTAAGCAGAATTGAACAACGTATAAGCGAAGCTGAAAAACTGGGTTTTATGAAAATCTTTATTTCTCGATATAACTCCAAAGGTGTAGATCTTAAAAGATTCAAGATTGATATTGTTAAAGTAGGCAGAGTTGATGAGTTATTCAGATCACTATTTAAAAAGTGAAAACATTGAAAATACTGGATGTAAAAAATCTTTCGTTGTCATTCTATAACAATAACCAACCAACCCAGGTTTTAAAAAACATATCTTTTACACTAGATCAAGGACAAACTCTTGGTATAGTTGGAGAATCTGGATCGGGAAAATCATTGACAGTACTTTCGGTTTTGAAGCTTTTGCCGTCAAATGCGAAGCTATCAGCAGATAATATTCTTTTTACGAACAATGGACTTGAAACCAACCTATTGAATCTGGAAGAAAATGAGATATTAAATTTTCGGGGATGTAATATTTCTATGATATTTCAGGAACCCATGACATCTTTAAATCCGTCAATTAAATGTGGCAAACAGGTTGAAGAGGTTTTTTACATTCATCAAACAAATAAAAATTCAGTATCCAAATCAAAGGTAATTGAACTATTCGAGGAAGTTATGCTTCCCGATCCATTAAGAATATACAATAGTTATCCACATCAATTATCAGGAGGACAGAAACAAAGAGTAATGATTGCTATGGCCATAGCTCTTAAACCCGCTATTCTAATTGCTGATGAGCCAACTACTGCATTAGATGTAACGGTTCAAAAATCGATTCTCGATTTATTAAAACAGATTCAGGAAAAATACCAGATGAGTATAATTTTTATTTCACACGATCTGGGTATTATTTCACAAATGGCTGATAACATTATGGTAATGTACAGAGGAGAATTAGTAGAGTTTGGCCAAGCTGATCAAATAATAAAAAATCCAAATCATGCTTATACAAAAGGGTTATTAAAATGCCGCCCAAACCTAAAGTTAAAACCTTACAGATTGCACATTTTATCTGACTTTACTAATCCTCCACGAGAAAAAAAAGAGAAACCTGTTATAGTGGAAAATTTAATTCAAAAAGACCCATTGCTAAGGGTTCAGAACTTAACAAAGAGATTTATTATTGAAACCAGTTTTTTTGGAAAAACAAATAAAGAGTTGATAGCTGTAGATGATATTAGTTTTGAAGTATTTAAAGGCGAAACATTAGGTTTGGTGGGAGAATCAGGAAGTGGAAAATCTACATTAAGCAGAATTATTACTCAACTAATTAATTACAATTCAGGTTTAATAGAATACAATGGAGTTTCTTTACAGAATCTTTCAAAAAAAGAACTAAAGGAGTTTCATAAGAAAGTACAAATCATTTTTCAAGATCCTTATTCATCGCTAAATCCAAAAATTACCGCTGGAGAGGCTATAATGGAACCTATGATTGTTCATGGGATTTACTCATCGTTTCGTGAGCGAGAAAAAGAAACAAAAAGACTTTTAGAGAAAGTTAGGCTCTCACCCAATTCATTTAATAAATATCCGCATGAGTTTTCTGGAGGACAGCGACAAAGAATAGTTATTGCACGTGCATTAGCAGTTAAACCAGAATTTATTATTTGTGATGAGTCTGTTTCGGCATTAGACGTATCAGTTCAGGCTGAAATACTTAATTTACTCAATGATTTTAAAGAAGAATTTAATCTAACCTATATATTTATATCCCACGATTTGGCGATTGTGAAATATATGTCAGATAGAATAATGGTTTTGAAAAATGGGGAATTGATTGAAATAAACGAGACAGACAAACTCTATAGTTCACCTGTCTCTGAATATACAAAAAATCTTATTAGCTCTATTCCTAATATTGCTCAGTATTAAAAGAAATTATCATCATTTTCACTGGTATTTTTATCCTCTTGTAATGATGGACAATTTAAATTAATATCAAACTTAAGAGGTTTTTCAAAAACGTCATCTCGTGTAACATATAAAGTTGAATCGTTATAAACTTTTGTCATAAATAGAGCAAATATTGGCAATGCAGTATTGCCGCCTTGCCCTAAACCTATTCCGGCAAAATGAATGCTACGATCTTCGCCACCAACCCATGCTCCTGAAACAAGATTTGGAGTAACACCAACAAACCAGCCATCGGAATGATTTTGTGTTGTTCCTGTTTTCCCTCCTATATCGTTCATCAACTCATATCGCCACCTCAATCTGCTTGCCGTACCATCCTTTACAACTCCTTGTAAAAGCTCAGTCATTAAATATGCTGTTTGCTCACTAATAGCCTCGTTTTTTGATGATGTAAACCGTGCTAATACATTTCCATTCTTGTCTTCAATACGTGTAACACACATTGGTTCAGAGTGTACACCCTTATTTGAAAATGTGGTATATGCACTTACAACCTCAAGCAAAGTAATATCTGATGTTCCCAAGAAAATAGATGGTACAGGATCAATAAAACTTTTTACTCCCATTTTTTTCATCACATCAATTACCGATTCAGGATTAAATTGCTTTATTAACCAGGCAGAAATGTAATTAACCGAATTGGCCAATCCCCACTTTAAAGTTACCATTTGCCCGTCTTTATCCGAGGGACCTGAATTTTTTGGTGTCCAGGTTGTATCATTAAGAATAAAAGTTGTTGGAACATTGGGTACCGTATAACAAGGCGAATATCCTTCCTGCATTGCCAATGTGTAAAGGAATGGTTTAATGGTTGATCCCACCTGTCTTTTGCCATACGAAACCATATCGTATTTAAAATGTTTGAAATCGGGGCCTCCAACATACGCTTTTATATAACCATTGTGAGGATCAATAGCTACAAAACCTCCCCTAAGATAAAACTTATAATAAATTAAAGAATCTAATGGGGTCATAATGGTATCACGCTCACCTTTCCATGAAAAAACAGTCATTGGAACAGGCGTATTAAAAGAAAGTAGAATAGAATCTGAGCTTAAACCACTCCTTCTAAGTGAGCGGTAACGATCGGTTCTTCGCATAGCTAATTCTATAATATCGCGGTATTCTGCTTTTGTTAATTTCTCGTAATAAGGTGCATTTGGATTGCCCTTTTGCTCATTGGTAAAATCATTCTGCAACTCACCGCCCATGTGCTCAACCATTGCTTCCTCGGCATATTGCTGCATTTTGGAATGAATCGTTGTATATATTTTTAGTCCATCTCTATATAAGTTATATGATGTACTATCTGGCTTCCGGTTTTTATTACACCAACCAAATAATGGGTCATTAATCCAGCGTATCGAATCCTTCTGATAATCCTCATAAAGAAAATAATTTCGTCGATTTGGTGTTGATGCATTAACGGTAAGTCTAATATATTCTCTCAAATAGGTTGCTAATCCAACATTATGATCCTGAACCTGATAATCCAGTTCAAGGGGCATAAGACTTAATGAATCAAATTCGGCAGCACTAATATACCCGTATTTATTCATTTGCGACAAAACTATATTTCTTCTTAAAAGAGATCGCTCGGGATTCCTAACTGGACTAAAAAAGGTTGGTGCTTTTAATAAACCAACTAGCAATGCAGCATCTTGAATTCTCAAGGAATCGGGTGACACATTAAAATACGTTTTAGCAGCTGATTTGATACCATAAGAATGACCTCCAAAGGGAACAGTATTGAAATACATCATCATAATTTCTTCTTTGGTATAATTCCTTTCCAAACGAACTGATGTAACCCATTCCTTAAATTTGGCAACACCCAAATGTAACTTTCTTGCAACAAAAAAATTATAGGTTGTTGTGTCTCTGGGGAATAAATTCTTCGAAAGTTGTTGAGTTATAGTACTTCCTCCTCCAGAACTTCTATCTCCCAGAATGATAGTATAAACAAAAACTCGGGCTAAACCTCGTAAATCTATACCTGCATGTTTATAAAAGCGAACATCCTCTGTTGCAATTAAAGCATTTATTAAATGCGGAGAAAGCTCATTATAATCAACATACGATCTGTTTTCGTAATAGAAACTACCTAATAATTTGCCATCTTCAGAAATAACTTCTGAAGCAAGATTGTTTTTTGGATTTTCAAGATCCTCAAACTTTGGCATCTCTCCAAGCTTACCGGCTGAGATCAAGGTAAAAATGACTACCAGCGTTATGATTGGTATAATTATTATACCCCAAAACAACCGAGTATAGAATTTTGGTGTGTATTTTATTTTACTCATATAGCATATTTTCTAATGGTTGTAAAAATAATAAATAATATTTAAATCAAAATTTTGAACATAAAATATGAATTGTATTAATTTTGTCGCAATTTTGAAAATTCTACAAACCCAAATAATTCATGACTGATAATTTAGTAATCGTTGAATCTCCGGCCAAAGCAAAAACTATTGAAAAGTTTTTAGGAAAAGATTTCACTGTTAAATCAAGCTTCGGACACATAAGAGATTTAAGTAAAAAGAATTTAGGTATTGATATAGAAAACAATTACCAGCCTGATTATATTGTTTCAGATGATAAAAAAAATGTTGTTAAAGAGTTAAAAGATTCAGCAAAAAAAGCAAAATTTGTTTGGCTTGCCTCCGATGAAGACAGAGAAGGTGAAGCCATTGCGTGGCATCTGTATAAGGAATTAAACCTTGATAAAGAAAAAACAAGACGAATTGTTTTTCATGAAATTACAAAAGATGCTATCCAGAATGCTATAAAAAATCCGCGAAATATAGATGAAAACCTTGTAAATGCTCAACAAGCAAGGAGGATACTTGATCGATTAGTAGGTTTCGAACTATCACCTATTCTCTGGAAAAAAGTAAAACCATCACTATCTGCTGGTAGAGTGCAATCTGTTGCAGTTCGTATATTAGTAGAAAGAGAAAGAGAAATAATGTCTTTTAAAAGTGAATCTTCTTTTAAAATTTCTGCTCAGTTTAAAACACCAAAAGGAGATGATTTAAAAGCTGAACTAAATGATAGGATTAAAATACAAAAAGACACCGAAAGTTTTCTTGAAAAATGCAAAACTGCTGATTATAAAATTGCTGATGTAATAAAGAAACCAGGAAAAAAATCACCCGCACCACCCTTTACAACATCAACACTGCAGCAAGAAGCGAGTCGCAAGCTTGGATTTTCAGTTGCACAAACCATGGCAATTGCTCAACGATTATATGAGGCAGGGAAAATAACTTATATGAGAACCGATTCGGTGAACCTATCGACCATGGCTATAGGGGCTGCAAAAAATGTTATTATTTCGGAGTTTGGAGAAAAATACTTACAAACAAGAAATTTTAAAACAAAAACCAAAGGTGCACAAGAAGCTCACGAGGCAATTCGCCCCACCTTTATGAATACTCCTAAAGTAACTGGATCAGATACCGAAAGAAAATTGTACGAGTTAATCTGGAAAAGAACTCTGGCATCTCAGATGAGTGATGCAATATTAGAAAAAACAACCATTTCAATCGACATTTCAAATGACCCAAGACAGTTTGTTTCAACTGGCGAAGTATTGAAATTTGATGGATTTCTAAAAGTTTACATGGAGTCGTCTGATGACGAAACAGATGAAGAACTAGGCTTGCTCCCTCAAGTAGAGCCCAACGATTTACTAAAATACAAATCAATTATTGCAACGCAGCGATTTACTCATTACCCAGCCAGATATACCGAGGCAAGCTTAGTAAAAAAACTGGAAGAACTAGGCATTGGGCGACCCTCAACTTTTGCCCCTACTATTTCAACTATTCAAAACCGTGGTTATGTAATAAAGGAAGATCGTCCTGGAGTAGAAAGACAATACACCATAATAGGTCTGCAAAATAATAAAATAACAACTGAGATTAAAACAGAGATTTCGGGGGCAGAAAAGTCTAAACTTTTTCCAAACGACATTGGCATCGTTGTAAATGACTTCTTAGTCGATCACTTTGACGAGATTATAAGTTACAATTTTACTGCTACAGTCGAAGAAGAATTTGACGAAATTGCCAATGGGAAAATTCTATGGAATAAAATGATAGATAAATTCTATAAACCATTTCATAAAAAAGTTGAAGAAACACTTGAAACATCTGCCCGCAGTGTAGGTGAAAGGATTATTGGAACAGATCCTGATTCTGGAAAACAAGTAACTGTAAAATTGGGCCCTTATGGACCTATGGCGCAAATAGGTCTTAAAGATGATGTAGAAAAACCCAAATTCGCTTCATTACAACGTGGGCAGCATATTGAAACAATTACATTAGAAGAAGCCCTTGAATTATTTAAACTTCCACGTAAAATTGGATTCTTTGAAGAGAAAGAAATGATTGTTTCAATTGGACGATTTGGTCCCTATATAAGACATAACTCAATGTTCTACTCCTTAAAGAAAGAAGACGACCCTTATAAAATAGAAGCCGATAGAGCCATTGAACTAATCGAAGAAAAAAGGAAGAAAGACAGTCAAAAAGTAATCAAAACTTTTGCTGAAGATACTGATTTACAAATTTTAAATGGTCGATGGGGACCTTATATCGCCTATAAAAAACAAAATTATAAAATCCCAAAGGGAAGCACTCCTGAGAATTTAAATTACAAAGAATGCAAATCCATTATCGAGAGTTCTAGTAAAACAGAAACTCAGAAAAATAAGAAAAGACCAAAAGAAAAAACTACAATAAAAAAATCAGCAGCTAAAAAACCGACAGCAAAGAAAGTTGCCTCAAAAAAGAAACCTAAATAGAAATGAATCTTAATGACTATTTTAGTCCGGTTGAAATATATAATACATCTAGAAATTATATTCATTCTAGCGCTCAACTTTTATCAGTTGTTTCGATTCATTCAAAAAACCAACCAATAGAAGATATTACTAAATTTGATCTAGCGTTAATAGGTGTTTCTAATAATAGTTTGCATGATATATATTTAGACGAATACTCAGAAGTAAGAGAAGAGCTTTATAGTCTTTGCGCTAATCGCAAAACAAAATTATACGACCTTGGCAATTTAAAACCATGCAAAACAAAAGCAGATACAATTATTGGATTAAGAGATGTTATAATTGAATTAATTTCATCAAAAATTATTCCCATAATACTAGGTAATTCTGAGGATGTTTTGTATTCACAATATTTGGCATACAAAAAACTCGCTTTTCGAGCAAACATTGTATCAATCGATTCAAAAATTGCTGCACTTGAAAACAAGGAGACCAATACCCCTTCTGCATTATGGAATATTTTAGTTAATGAAAATAATGCATTGGAAAATTTCTCAAATATTGGATTTCAGTCCTATTATGTAAACACAAGAACACTTCAATTTTTGTCAGAGAACTACTTTGGAGCATATAGACTTGGTTTTATTCGATCAAATTTAAAAGAAGTTGAACCCTTAATGCGTGATGCTGATTTTGTAGGACTTAATATTGCCTCAATCAGGCAACCAGATGCTCCAGCACAAAACGATGCTTCACCAAATGGATTTTATGGTGAGGAAATTTGTCAAATTGCAAGATACACAGGGAGTTCTAATAGATTATCTTCCTTTGGAATTTATGACTATAATCCAGATTTTGATCAAAACAAACAAACATCAAGATTAATTGCACAGATTATATGGTATTACATTGAAGGATTTTACCAACAGATTAATGAACACCCTTTAAATAAAGGAGTCCATTTTAAAAAATTCTTGGTAGCAATTAATACTGCGCAAAACGAACTTATTTTTTACAAAAGCGAACAATCTGATCGCTGGTGGATGGAAATACCATCATTGCTAGAAAAACCTACTAAAAATACTATTATTTCATGTACTTTTGAAGATTACCAAAAAGCTATCTCAGGCGAATTACCAGAAAGATGGCTTATTGCATTTCAAAGATTTAATCCTGCTTAAAATATCAATCCTCAATTCTTGGCTAAAAAAAATTCCAAGAATATTTTTTATCAAAAGTAACTTTATTAATTTTAATAAGTATAAAGTTATATCTTTACCAAGCTTATTAACATTTTATTGTTAGTAAAACTTGTATAGAAATATAATTTTTAGTTATTTTACCTTTAGTAATCAGTAAATTATTGAGAAATTATAGAACAAATATGAAGATTCGGCTTTTTCTTGTCACCATTTTATTAATGGTGTCTGTGTTTTTAAAAGCACAGCAAGATCCCCAATTTAGTCAATTCATGTTTACACAACTCTCAATAAACCCGGGATTTGCAGGCAGTGATGATAAAATTAACGTATTTGCCCTAACCAGACAACAATGGGTTGGTTTTATGGACAAAGGAACACCACAGATCAGTGTCTTTAATGCCGATGCAGCATTTACTTTATTTAAATTACCGCTTGGTGCAGGGATATCAATAAAAAATGATATTATAGGATTTAATAATGACACTGAAATCAATATTTCATTAGCATATAAAGTAAATATTGGAAGTGGAGTTTTAGGCATTGGTATAAAAGGAGGAATTGTAAATACAGATATATCAGGAGAATGGAAATACCCTGATGCCGATGGACAAGATGATCCTGCTATTCCAAAAAACCAAAAAGGGATGGCTATGGTTGATTTAGGTTTTGGTCTATTTTACAAAACTAACGACCTTTATCTTGGTATTGCCAGTACCCATTTAAATGAAGCAGAATTTGATTTACAACAAGGAAAACCTGCTTTACAACGACATTATTATGTTAATGCCGGTTATAATATGGCTTTATCAAATCCATTACTCGAATTTAAGCCATCTGTTCTTGTTCAATCAGATGGTACGTATTCACAATTAAGTATAAATGCTTTACTCGAATACAATAAAAAGATATGGGGTGGCGTTTCTTGGAGAACAGATAATGCTATTATTGGTGTATTAGGTATCGAATTGTTCAATTGGGTAAAAATTGGATATTCGTACGATTTTGTAACATCAGATATTATGGGATATAATAGTGGTTCACACGAAATTATGATGGGATTTAGTTTTGATGTTAAAAAAGAAAAAACACCTGAAAAATATAAAAGCATTAGATTTTTATAGAATATTATAAAGACAATTTGAAGAATTATTATTATTTTGCAACATAAATTTTTTAAATATTATGAAAAAAATACTTGTTCTAGTTATTCTTTTGGGAGCCACTTTTGGTTGTAGTCAATACAACGAGGGCGAATTAACGGGAGTTCAAGGTAGAAAAGGATGGTTCGAGTCACAACCGTATGGAATGGCTTTTATTCCAATTGGAAGCTTCAATATGGGACCTAGTGATCAGGATGTTTCTTGGGCTATGACCTCCTACTCCAAAACTGTTTCCGTTGATGCTTTTTGGATGGATGAAACAGAAATAACAAATAATGAATACCGACAATTCGTATATTATGTGAGAGATTCAATTATGAGAAGAAAACTCGGTGAACAAATTGAAGATTTTGTTATTGCTGAAGACCAATTTGGAAATCCAATTGATCCACCAATTCTTAATTGGGAAACTGAAATTGATATGCAAAACGAAGAACATGTAGAAATTCTTAACGAATTATATTTAGCTGAACATGAGAGATTTTATAGAAGGAAAGAATTTGACACTCGTAAGTTAATGTTCGAATACTACAGAGTTGATATGCAGCAAGCTGCAAAAAAGTCTAACCGATATAATTTCGACACTAAAGAATATTCAGGAACAGCAATAAATGCACAGGGAGAAATAATGGATGTAGAAGACAGATCTGCATTTGTTATTCGTGATGTCATTAATATTTACCCCGACACTCTCTGCTGGATTAGTGACTTCACTTACTCGTTCAACGAGCCCTATACAAATATGTATTTTTGGCATCCCTCATACGACAACTACCCTGTTGTAGGAATTAGCTGGAAACAAGCCAGAGCATTTACCGTTTGGAGAACACAGTATTTAAATGAATTTTTACTCAAAGCTGGTGATGGATTTGTTCAGGATTTCAGATTACCAAGTGAAGCTGAATGGGAATATGCATCAAGAGGCAATTTAGATCTTGCAATGTATCCATGGGGAGGTATGTATACTAGAAATAAAGAAGGTTGTTTTCTTGCCAACTTCAAGCCATTGCGTGGTAATTATGTTGATGATGGTGGCCTTATAGCTGTAGCAGTTGGAAGTTATTCACCAAACGAATATGGTTTGTTTGATATGTCAGGAAATGTTGCTGAATGGACTGCTAATGCTTTTGATGAATCAGCATTTACTTTTATGCACGATATGAATCCAGATTACAGATATGAAGCATTACCTGATGATGCAGTATCAATGAAACGAAAAGTTATTCGTGGAGGATCATGGAAAGATATAGGTTACTTTTTACAGAATGGTACCAGATCTTATGAATTCCAGGATTCTGCAAAATCATACATTGGTTTTAGATGCGTTAGATCATATTTAGGATCTAATAATTAATATTTTATAAATTTAAACGGTTTGTGCTATGATTAACATATCAGAATTAACCCAGACATCTCAGTGGAAAAAGTTTATGGCAAAACTTTATGGCTGGGGAGCAGCAGTTGTTATTCTTGGTGCTTTGTTTAAAATCAATCACTGGCCTCTTGCCACACTGATGTTAATTGTAGGTATGGGTACAGAAGTAGTTATATTCTTCTTTTCAGCCTTCGAACCTATTCATGAAGACGTAGACTGGACCTTAGTTTATCCAGAATTGGCAGGCATCAGTGAAGAAGATGATTTTAAGCATGCTTCATCAGGAAAGATTAAAGAAACTAGTAGTGGAGGTAGTTTTGGAAAACTTGATGAGATGTTACAAAATGCTGAAATAACACCAGAGCTATTTGAAAAACTGGGTAAAGGATTAAAAAACCTAAACCAGACAACACAAAACCTAATAAATGTTTCTGATGCAGCAAAAGCTACTAATCAGTTTGTTGATAATTTACAAACTGCTTCAGAATCTGTATCTTCTATGGCTGAATCCTATAGTAATGCATCACAAAAATTAACTGGATCGGTTGATGCACTTATTGGATCTTACAACAACTCTGCAGAACTTATTAAAGATTCTGGTAAAAATATTGCTGAACAATTTGTTAGTACAAGCCAAGGATTTATTGAAAACTATAAAGCAACAGAAGAAAAAATTCAAGCAAATATTACTGCTATTGCTAGTGGAAATCAAACTTATAATGAAAAACTTGAGCTTATTAATAAAAATCTCTCAGCACTTAATTCGGTTTATGAACTACAATTAAAAAATACCAATGAGCAGGTTAAAAATTCGCAATTACTAACCGGTGATATGGAACAAATTATTAATAACCTTAAAAGTTCTGCTGATGAAACTACTATTTATAAAAATGAATTGGCAAAACTTAATAAGAATCTTTCAGCTTTAAATAATGTTTATGGCAATATGCTTTCTGCTATGAATATTAGTTAATTATACTAGATAAACTAAACGAATATGGGTCACGGTAAAGAAACTCCCAGGCAAAAAATGATCGGTATGATGTATTTGGTGTTAACAGCAATGTTAGCATTAAACGTTTCTGCTGAGGTTCTGGAAGCCTTTGGTGTAGTTGACGAAGGTATTAGAAAAACTACAGCCAACTTTTCAGAAAAAAATGGAATTCTTTATGATAATTTTAATGAACAATTTGCCTTAAATGAGACAAAGGTAAAACCATGGAAAGAGAAGGCTGATGAGGTGCACAAACGTTCTGATGAACTCTATGAATATATCCAGCAAGTTAAAAGAGATATTGTAATAGCTAATGGACAAGCTAGAGAAAAAGGTGAAAGTAAAACTGCAATAACAGAAGACGGAGATATAGAAAACGAAAAACTTGTCGGTAAAGATAAGGTTGATATTGCATCTAATATTCTTATTGGAGGCAATAATGATGGTAAGGCTTATGACTTAAGAGAAAAAATAAAAGAATATAAAGAATACCTAATATCGCTGGTAGACGAAAAAAACACTCGTTTATTGCATTCATTAGAAAGTAGCCTGGGAACAGAGAATCCGCCTCCTGCACCTGATGGGACGCAAAGAGAATGGGAAGTTAAGTATTTCGAATCCATGCCTTTGGCGGCAGTTATGCCACTATTATCAAAATTTCAGGCAGACGTGCGTAATTCTGAATCAGAGATAGTTCAATATTTACTCGAACAAATTGATGCTGGTTCATTAAAGGTCAATAAGCTTGAAGCTACAGTTATACCAAATTCAAGCTATATTTTAAGAGGGAATCCTTATAAAGCAGATGTTTTCTTATCAGCTCTTGATACAACATCGCCTCCTATCGTTTATATTGGTCAATATGATTCAATAAAGCTTGAAGATGGATCTTTTGACTACAGAATGGTTGGAAGATATGACTCCCTTGATATAGTTAATGGCAAAGGTCGCTATGATGTTATGGGTTCGCGAATTGGTAAAACCGATTGGGGAGGAATTATTAAGGTTTTAGGTCCTGATGGTAGCTATATTAAAAAATCATTTAAGCAATCCTTCACGGTTGCAGAACCAAACCTTGTAGTATCTCCGGTTAAAATGAATGTATTTTATGTGGGGGTAGATAATCCTGTTAAAATTTCTGTACCTGGTATTTCTGGCGATAAAATTGAACCATCAATAACTAATGCCAAATTAAGAAAAACTGGTGATGGTGAGTATATAGTAAATGCCATTCGTCCAGGTAATAGCTTGGTATCAGTAACAGCAATAATTGATGGACAAAGAAGATCTATGGGTACTGTAGATTTTAGAGTTAAACCTTTACCAGATCCAGTAGTAAAAGTTGCTAATAAGCAGGGAGGGAAGATTGAAAAGAATATACTTAATGCACAAGCTGGTGTTTTTGCTGTAATGGAGAATTTTGATTTTGAACTAGAGTTTAAGATTATTGAATTTAGTGTATCGACAACCGATAAAGGAGGATATACTATTCAACAGAAAACAACTGGAAATAAATTTACTCAGGCACAATATAATTTACTTAAAGATATAAGAAGAGGACAAAGGGTAAATATTGAGGACGTTAAAGCTGTTGGTCCAGATGGAAGTGTTAGAAATTTGCCTCCTATAGTATTTGAAATAATTTAACTAAAAAACAATATATATGAAAAGGTTTTTTGTTGTTCTGATTGTTACAAGTTTACTGCTTACATTATTTAGTGAGCAACAATCTTACGCACAAAATGTAAATGACAATATCTACTTAAAGGAAAATGTTCCAGGAAAAAAACCTGTTCCATTTCCTGTTCTAAGAGAAGCTGATATAATGTGGTCAAAAAAAATATGGCAGATTATTGATTGTCGCGAAAAAATGAATCATCACCTATATTTTCCAATTATTGATGTTGATGATCGTAAAAGTTTAATTAGTTTATTAATATATGGAATAAATAATGAAGGTTTAACCGTTTATCGCGATGATGAATTTAGACAATTATTAACTCGTGATGAAGTATATGACTTGTTTGATGCATTGCCAGACACTCAGCAGGTAGCTGATCCGGAAACAGGAGATTTAGTTACCAGAATTATTGAGGGAGAGATTAAGTTTGAACAAGTAACAAAATACGAAATAAAAGAACAATGGTATTTCGACAAACAGCATTCAATGATGAGAGTTCGAATACTTGGTATTTGCCCTATTAGAACTTATATGGATCCAGAAACTGGGCAAACAGAAAAACTAAGAACTTTTTGGGTTTATTTTGATGAAGCACGTCCATTATTTGCAAAACAAGAGATCTTTAATAGAAATAATGATGCTCAAAGAATCAGCTTTGATGATGTTTTCTGGCAAAGACGTTTTAACAGCTATATAGTTAGAGAATCAAACGTTTATAACAACAGAGAAATAGTAGAATATATGCAAGGTGTTAACAACATTATGGAAGCCGAAAAGATTAAACAACAATTATTTGAAATAGAACACGATCTGTGGGAATTTTAGTTAAAGCATTATAAAAAAAGCGCCAAATGGCGCTTTTTTTATAAATATATATCTCCGTTTTTTAATTTTATATCATTTACAAATTGTTTTATCTCCTGTTCATCTTCTTTTTTACATACCAACAGTATTCCATCAGATTCAACAATAATATAATCTTTTAAACCTTGTACTACTGCTAATTTATCGTCAGGCATATTAATAATACAATTATGAAGATCATAAGCAAAAACATTATTCCCACGAATTGAATTTTTATTCTTATCGTGAGCCAGGTGTTCATTTAGCGAACCCCATGTTCCCAAATCTGCCCATCCAAAATTGCTGCAATAGACAAAGACGTTGTCAGCTTTTTCCATAATACCATAGTCAATTGAAACATTGCGGCATTCAAAATATGCTTTTGCAATAAATGCTTCCTCTTCAGGTGTATTGTAGAGATTAAAACCTTCTTTAAATAAATTGCTAACTTCTGGTAAATTGGTGCTAAAAGATTTCATTATTGATTTTAACGACCATATAAATATCCCCGAATTCCAAAAAAACTCTCCACTATCAAGAAATACCTGGGCCAGTTCTTTGTTAGGTTTTTCTGTAAATGTTTTTACTTTAAAAATGTTCGCGTTTTTTTTCTCTTTTTGTTTTTGATCAAACTGAATGTAGCCATAGCCTGTTTCAGGCCTACTTGGCTTAATCCCCAAAGTAAGTAAAGCATCTTTATTGGCTATAAAATCAAGTCCCTGAGAAATAACACTGACAAATTCGTTTTCTCTTAAAATTAAATGATCAGAAGGGGCGGTCACAATATTTGCATTGGGATTGATCTTAAGAATTTTATAATTTGCATAGGCAATGCAGGGAGCTGTATTTCTGCGCGAAGGCTCTAATAATATTTGATTGTCTGATAGTTCAGGTAATTGCTCCCTAATTATATCTTTATAATTAATACTTGTAACGATATAAATATTTTCTTTAGGACAAATCTGTATAAAACGATCAAATGTCATTTGAAGTAATGTTCTACCTGTACCAAGTATATCCAAAAATTGTTTTGGTTTATTTGCTCGACTAATAGGCCAGAATCTACTTCCTACCCCACCTGCCATTATAACACAGAAATTGTTTTTATTCATCTCTCTATTTTAAATTAAACTACTAAAATAACAAAAGCGAATATATTAATTGAGTAAAAACAAAAATTTCTGTAATTGTTTTTCGAATCAGCTATTATAACAATATTTGTATATTTGTAAATTCTTTAATAAAAATACAATGAGCCTAATTAATCATATTGGAAAATACCTCGTATTACTTTATAGGGTTTTTTCAAGACCAGAAAAACTAAAGCTTTATTATAAAGAAACGATAAAAGAAATTGATAAGCTTGGTTTAAATTCAATTTGGATTGTTGTGATTATCTCTGTTTTTATGGGAGCAGTTATAACCATTCAAACAGCCTATAATACTGAAAATCCTATTTATCCAAAGTATCTTATTGGTTTAACTGCAAGAGATACATTATTATTAGAATTCTCTTCAACTATCGTTGCATTGATTCTTGCAGGTAAAATTGGGTCAAATATTGCTTCAGAAATTGGAACAATGAGGGTTACTGAACAAATTGATGCACTAGAAATTATGGGAGTTAACTCTGCAAGTTTTTTAATACTGCCTAAAATTGTGGCAACAGTATTTTTTAGTCCATTTTTATGCATTTTGAGTATGTTCATTGGGATATTTGGTGGTTGGGTAGCAGGAGTAACCACGGGCATTATGACCTCCCAGGATTATATTTATGGAATACAATATGCATTTATACCTTATTATATAGTTTATGCATTGATTAAAAGTGCTGTATTTTCATTTCTAATTACTTCTATTTCTGCTTATCATGGGTATTATTCATTTGGAGGCTCACTCGAAGTAGGACAATCGAGCACGAAAGCAGTTGTACATAGCAGTATATCTATTTTACTTTTCAATTTAATTCTTACCCAACTTTTACTATCATGATAGAAGTAAAAAATTTATCAAAATCGTTTGAACATACAAAGGTATTGAATGATATTAATATTGTTTTCGACAAAGGCAAAGCCAATTTGGTTATTGGTCAGAGTGGATCGGGAAAAACTGTTTTATTAAAATCGATTGTTGGTTTACACAATGTAGATGAAGGTGAAATAGTATTTGACGGCACTATTTTCAATCATCTTAATTTTAAGGAAAAAAAGGAAATGCGAAAGGAAATAGGAATGCTATTCCAGGGAGGAGCATTATTTGATTCATCAACAGTTGAGGAAAACGTTATGTTTCCGCTGGACATGTTTACAGAAATGAGTTTTGAAGAAAAACGGGAAAGGACAAATGAGTGCTTAAAAAGGGTAAATATTATTAATGCAAATCAATTGTATCCAGCTGAACTTAGTGGTGGGATGAAAAAACGGGTTGCCATTGCACGTGCAATAGCACTAAATCCAAAATATTTGTTTTGCGATGAACCAAATTCTGGCCTTGATCCAAAAACAGCTCTTCTAATTGATAACTTGATAAAAGAAATTACAATTGAATTCAATATGACAACTATTGTTAATACCCATGATATGAATTCCGTTATGGAAATTGGCGATAAAGTTATTTTTATTTACAAAGGTGATAAATGGTGGGAAGGAACAAAAGATGATATTTTTGATACGGAAAACAAAGAATTGAATGAATTTGTTTTTGCCTCTAAACTATCTCAAAAAATTAAAGATTTAAAAAATCATTATTAACCAAGATCATAAACTCTTTCTAAACGTTTAATATCTAATATCTCAATATTTTTTCCTTCAATTTGAATAAGCTTGTCTTTTCTGAATTCTGATAGTACTCTGATTACATTCTCTGTGCTCATATCGATAAGTTCAGCGACTTCTTTTCTGCTAATAGGCAGGCTGTATTTGGTTGAATTGTATATATGTTTTGAAAACAATAACAAAATATAAGCTATTCGACCTCTTAATTGACGTGTATTAATATCTACCCTGGTTTTTATAACGGAATCTGCAATTTTACTTATTTTCTCAAAAAAATCAATAGCAAAAATCCCATTCGTTTTAATCAGGTTTTTAATAATTGCAAGATCAACAAAACAAACAACAGAATCTTCTATAGCTGTAACTGAATATACATGAGTAACATTTGAAAAAATACTTAGTAACCCTATAAAATCATTAGGTTTAGCGATACTTATAATATGTTCGCGATCATTTAATTCAGTTTTATAGAGTTTTACTAAGCCGTTTTGAAGATACATAAATGAAGATATAGGCTCACCTTCTAAACAAATATTGTCTCCTTTTCTAAAGTACTTTTCAATTTTTTCATCATTAATTAATCGTAATTCTTCGTCGGTAAGATTTTTAAACGCCCATGAGCGATAAATACATTCCTTGCAATTTGTGACTTTTAAAGACAAATCCATATTAAATACTGATTATAATTCAACTGATATATATCATTAATGATATATATCATAATATATAATAATGTCGATATGTTTATATCTGTTATTTTTGTAACAGTAATTATGATAAAAATACTATAAAATATTACAAAAATGAAAAAGATTTTAATTTTAGGAGCTGGAACAGGCGGAACCATAATGGCGAATAAACTTAGGAAAGAACTAAGCCGAGACGAATGGGAAATTACTTTAGTTGATAAGCACAAAACCCATTATTATCAGCCAGGATTTCTTTTTATTCCTTTTGGTATTTATAAAGAACAAGATGTAATAAAACCTAAGGCAGATTTTATTCCATCAGGTGTAAAACTCCTTTTTAATGAAATAGAGAAAATTGATCCAGAAAACAATAAGGTTTTTTTGGAAGGAGGACAAATACTACAGTATGATTTTCTAATTATTGCAACAGGAACACGAACCAGTCCTGAAGATACTCCCGGATTAAAAGGAGAATTATGGTACAAAGAAATTTTTGATTTTTATACAATTGAAGGAGCATTAGCTTTAAAGGAATTTTTTGAAACATGGCAAGGCGGTCGTTTAGTAATGAACATTGCTGAATTACCATTTAAGTGCCCAGTAGCGCCACTTGAGTTTGTATTTTTGGCCGATGAGTTTTTTACCAAAGTTGGAATTAGAGATAAAGTTGACATTACTTATGTTACACCTCTTTCTGGTGCTTTTACAAAACCACGAGCTACGAAAATGCTGGGTGAGTTATTACAGGAGAAAAATATTACAGTAATACCTGATTTCTATTTAGAAAGTGTTGATAACAAGGAAAAAGTAATCAGGTCGTACGATGGTAAAGAAATTCCTTTTGATGTTCTCACAATTGTTCCTGTGAATAAAGGAGATGAGCTTATTGCACGTAGTGGCATGGGTGATGATTTGAACTATATTCCAACCGATAAAAACACATTGCGATCGGAAAAATACGAAAATGTTTTTGTATTAGGTGATGCTTCGAACATTCCAACATCGAAAGCAGGTTCAGTAGTTCATTTTGCATCAGAAGTATTGTTTAAGAATTTGATGTGTGCAATAAAAGGCCGTAAAATGAGGGCACATTTTGATGGACATGCTAATTGCTATATTGAAACAGGATTTGGAAAAGGATCGATAATTGATTTTAACTATGAAACTGAACCCCTTGCAGGAAATTATCCATTACCTGGTATTGGTCCATTTGGATTGTTACAGAATACTAAAATGAATCATTACGGAAAAGTATTATTCCGTTGGATATACTGGCATATTTTGCTAAAAGGAAAAGAACTACCAGTAGAATCAGAAATGTCGATGGCTGGTAAAAAGAAGTAATCAATTAAAAGAATAGAGAAATGGATGTAAAAACAGATAATCTCCAAGAACAAATAAATCAGGTTAACGAAAAGCTAGATTTACTGCTGCAGTATGTAAACGAACAGCGTTTAAAGAATGAGGCTATCGAAGATTTATTTAGCGACTTATCTATTATAGGTAAAGATGCTTTTACAAGTGCGGTTGAAGAACTTGATAAACAAGGCATAGAAATCAATATAGATGATCTTAAAGCATTATCCTTTAAGTTTATTCGAAACATAAATAATTTTTCGCAATTAATTGATATGTTCGAGAGTCTAAATGATTTGGCCAAAGATGTTGGCCCAATTGTTACTGAAGCTGGAATTGACTTTGCAAATAAGCTTCATGAATTTGAACAAAAGGGTTATTTCGAGTTTATTGGTCAAATGGCACAAGTATTTGATAATACAGTTGTTGCTTATAACACAACAAATAAAGAATCTCTGAAAAAGTACTCGCTATGGAAAATTATGAAAGAATTAAATAGCCCAGAAATAAAGCAGAGTATAGGGTTTATGTTAACATTATTAAAAAATATGTCGAATCAATCAAAAAAAAATATTAGTATTCATTAATAAATTATAAAATTATGGCACAAAAAACGTATGCAGGTAAATCATTAGAAGTAACCGATGATGGTTATTTAGTTGATCCCTCGAAATGGAATGAAGAAATTGCAAAAGAAATGGCAAAAGAAGAAGGTATTGAATTAACTGACAAACATTTTGCAGTATTAAAATTTATTCGCGAAAACGAAGCTTCTCTAACAATCCGTAAGGTAGGTAATTCGGGCATAGTAGATATAAAAGGTTTTTATGCATTATTTCCAGGTGGCCCTTTAAAGATATCGTCGAAAATTGCAGGTATTAGGAAACCTACAAGTTGTGTTTAATCTAAAAACTACAAAATATGACAGAAAAAAAAGATACAAAAGTTAAAAAAGTAGCTATTATTTGTGCAAAAGGCACAATAGAAGATGTATATGCTGCTTTAGTGATGGCTAATGGAGCTGTTATGGAAGGAATGGAAGCGAAACTATTTTTTACATTCTTTGGCCTAGATGCTATTACAAAGAAATATATGAACAAGTTACATACTGGCACAGTTGGAAACCCTGCAATGCGAATGCCGGGAGGACTCCCCTTCCCAACCCTTTTAGGCGTTTTACCAGGAGTTGAAGCTGGTGTATCGGCAATGATGCGTGGACAGATGGAAAAACTCGATATTCCTCGGGTTGATGAGTTTCTGGACATGATTACAGCTGGAGGTGGTGAAATATTTGCCTGTAAGCTCGCGGTGGATATGTTCAAACTAAAAAAAGAAGATTTAAGTGATCATGTAATTGATATAATTACCATTGGTGATTTTTACAATATGGCTGGTGGAGATGGATCTCAAATAATATTTACTTAATAAAACTACCGCTCTTTAAAAGGGCGGTTTTTTTATTTTACCTCTTCGTAATCGATGTAATCACCTTCTGATTTATCTATAATTTTGCCAGAGCTTTGCGTTTTCTGAATAGTAATATCTCCCTCTTGTTTATTTTGATTTTTATATTGTGATTGTTGTTGCTCAAAATTCTTTTGAAATTTCTTTACATAATATTTTAATAAGAACCGGCCAATAATCCCTAAGAGATAGATTACGATAAAAAAGATTAGCAAAAATTTTAAGAATCCCATAAAAACCATTTTTGTTATAATTTGTAAAATTATAATTTCATTTTAAAAAAAGTACCATTTAGTATAATAAACTTATGTAAATCATAGGTATTGTAAATTAACCAGATTAGTAGCTTTTATTTCGTAACATTTTTTACTTTTGTAAATCTTAAAATATAATAAAATTGATATGGAAACGGTATTAAGTGGGATCAGACCAACAGGGAATTTGCATTTGGGAAATTATTTTGGTGCATTAAAAAATTTTGTAAAAATGCAGCACGAAAATAATTGTTTCTTCTTTATTGCCGATTATCATTCGTTAACCACCCATCCAAAACCAGAAGATTTACAAGGAAATGTACGACAGGTTTTATCTGAATATCTGGCAGCAGGACTAGATCCTGAGGTTGCAACTATATACATTCAAAGTGATGTGCCCGAAGTTGCAGAGTTATATTTGTTATTGAATATGAATGCCTATCTTGGAGAGCTGGAACGTACTACTACTTTTAAAGAGAAAGCTCGTCAACAGTCCGAAAATATTAATGCAGGATTACTTACCTATGCTGTATTAATGGCTTCAGATATTTTATTGCATAACGCTCATAAAGTTCCTGTTGGGAAAGATCAGGAGCAACATCTTGAAATGACACGGAAATTTGCCCGTCGGTTTAATCAGATGTATGGAGTAAATTATTTTAATGAACCTAGCGCATATAATTTTGGAGAACAATTAATAAAAATACCGGGATTGAATGGAACCGGAAAAATGAGCAAATCTGAAGGAAATGGAATATATCTATTTGACGATCCAAAGGAAATTCAGAAAAAAGTAATGAGAGCTGTAACTGATAGTGGACCTACAGTTAAAAACCAGGAAATGGCTGAACCTATAAAAAACATATTTTCCTTATTAGAAGTAGTATCGAAACCAGACACAGTGAGTTTTTTCAGAGAGAAATATAATAACTGCGAAATTCGTTATGGCGATTTAAAAAAACAGTTAGCTGAAGATATAATACATTTTACCACACCAATCAGAGAGCGGATTATTGAGATCTCATCAAATGATGAATATTTGCGAAAGGTTGCAAGAATGGGAGCTGAGAAAGCACGTGCCAGCGCCTCTAAAACAATTAAAGATGTTCGTGAAATTATAGGTTTTAAGCCGTTCTGATAATAAAAAAAATCCGACTGATAATCGGATTTTTTATTTCAATATTATTCTTCCCAGCAATGCTCGCAGGCATAACCAGACGCCCTGCATCCTTCAAGGGTTCCATAACAAGATCCATGTCCATCAGTATATGGTTTATCTCCTGGACAACATTTCTTTGCTGACGAACAATATAATGGAAAATCCTTGTCCGGACAATTCTCACTACAACTAGTTAAAGAGACTGATAACAATCCAAATACTGTAATAATTATCAGAGATAATCCCATTCCAAATGGTAATACATACTTTATTAATTGTTTTTTCATAATCCTTTAAATTAAATTTATTTTTTGAGAGTATTAGAATGCAAATAAAACTTTCTAAATATTACATGCGATGGCAATGCAGATGGGATGATAGATTTTATTGTATCGTTTTTTATAAAAAATGCTGTTGGAACAACATTTACAATACTAAATAATGAATCACCTGGTAAATTTCTGATACCAAAATCAATCTCGAAGTTTTCATTAAAAAGCTGCTGATGTATTTCTTCGCCAGTAGCAATTGCAATAATCCTATCTACTATCTTTGATTTTTCGTATTGCTTCAGATTCTCAATAGAATTTAAGCAGTGAGGACAATTGTATGAAAAACAAAACACTAAATAAGTGCTATCCTTTGAAGATTTTACGTACTTAGATAAATCAGTATCCTTAATATGCTTATTTAAATATCTCTCGTTTATATTTGATGATTTTTTAAAAATAGGTACTTTAAAAGTATAACCAGAAATAAATATCGACAGGCACATCGCACTAATGATAAAATACTTTTTCCAATCTTCTGTATCTATTTTTTCTTTTGGGTACTTTATCCAAACAATAAACGATAAGAATATCAATATAAAATTACGGATAAATGAAAATACTGGTGGCAAAGAAGAATATTTCAGCGTACCAAAACAACCACAGTTAGTTACTCCATTTTTAAAATATGCATAAGCAAATGATATCGTAAACACAACCAATAGAATTAAGGAAATCAAAGAATATCTTTTTGGATTAATAGAAAAAAGGAGAAAAAGCCCAATAAGAATCTCTATTAAGACTATTGGAGGAGAAAGTAATTTAAATACTCCAAATCCATATTGAGTAATAAGCTGACTAAATGAGGTTGTTTTGGTACGCTTACCTACACCAGAAACTACAAAAAAAGCGCCAACTATAAAGGCATAAATATCAAGAATTTTTCTATCAAACATATTTATTCTATATTTTAAAGTACGAATGAAATGTATAAATTATATTAATCAAATCAAATAATTCCTTTATTTAATTGATACAAAATTGAATCAACTAATTAAACACATCGTTGCTAAATTGACAAGAATTTTTTTTAAATAAAACACCAATATTGGAAACTGGTCTATTTTCTTTATATAACACCAGAGCTCTTATTGGCTTATCGGTTCGTAGCCTTGCAGTTTGTGTTTGCAAATCGCCTGAATAATTTGGAATAAGTCGAGAAATTGGTTTTATAAGCTTATACTGAGGATAAGAAGTTATGCTATAGTGTTGAGCAACTATTTTTACCGGAAATAAAAGAATAGAAAAACCAAAAAGCCTGATATTATTACTGATCTCATTAATCCAAATTTTAAATTTTAGGTATAAAACAAATTTAGTGCTGTTTTACTTAATTGCGAAAAAAGGAGTAAAATAAATAACTGCGTAAGGTTTTCTTCCTTATTTTTATACAAACAATTATATGTTATTAATGAACAAAACAATACTTGAGATTTGCGCAAACTCTGTTGAATCAGGCTTAAAGGCTCAACAAGGAGGAGCACACAGAGTCGAACTTTGCGATAATATAAACGAAGGAGGAACAACACCTTCGTATGGAACAATAAGTCGTGCAAGAAAATTGCTCGAAATTGACCTTAATATTATTATTCGTCCTCGTGGTGGAGATTTTATTTATTCAGATGATGAGTTTGATATAATGTGTACTGATATTAAAATTGCTAAGGAGCTTGGCGCTGACGGAGTTGTTTTTGGAATTCTGATGAATGATGGATCAATTGATATTGGAAGAACAAAATATTTGGTAAACCTTGCCAGACCTTTAAATGTAACTTTCCACAGAGCTTTTGATGTATGTAATGATCCCTTTAAAGCACTTGAGGATATTATTGAATGTGGTTGCGACAGGCTATTAACATCGGGGCAAGCAAACAAAGCAATTGATGGTTTAGATTTAATAAAGGATTTAATTGATAGAGCCAATAAAAGAATTATAATTATGCCCGGAAGCGGTATTGATGAATCTAATATTGAGGAAGTTTATAAAAAAACTGGAGCGAAGGAGTTTCATGCATCATTACGAGTACCTGTAAAAAGTAATATGAAGTTCAAAAGAGAAGGAGTAAATATGGGAGGAACCAAGGGCATGAGCGAATTTGAGAGAATGGTAACAAATCCAGAAAGAGTTAAAAAAATAATTGAGATTATTAATAGATTTTAATTTATGAAATATACACTTTTAATCCTTATTGTATTAATAGCACTCAGCTGCACAGATCAATCGCACTTTATCTCTGATAAAAACTACTTAGAAACAGTAGAGTACGATTTTGAAAAATCAAAGTTGCTAGCAAAAGAACGTGATGAAGACCTATTCGCAGTATTTAACCAAGATATAACAATGGAAGAACGTGAAGTACTGATGTTTCTTTATGCTTATATGCCTTTAAGCGATCTGGCAGATTATAATGGAACATTCTATTTAAATAATGTTCGATTAGCTCTAAAGGCAAGAGAAACATTTTCGTGGGGGAAACAGATTCCTGAAGATATTTTTCGTCATTTTGTATTGCCATACAGAGTGAATAACGAGAATTTGGATACTGCAAGATCGGTATTTTATAACGAACTAAGCAATAGACTTAATGGATTGGATATGAAACAAGCCATTCTGGAAGTTAATCATTGGTGTCATGAGAAAGTAAATTATCAACCTACCGACGAGCGCACTATTTCTCCTCTAGGAGCCATAAAATCGACCTTTGGACGTTGTGGCGAAGAATCGACCTTTACGGTTACAGCTATGCGCGCAACCGGAATTCCTGCCCGCCAATGCTATACACCACGATGGGCACATACAGATGATAATCATGCTTGGGTAGAAGTATGGGTTGATGGAGCATGGCATTACCTGGGTGCTTGCGAACCCGAATCTGATTTAGATCTTGCATGGTTTTCGGCTCCAGCAATGAGAGCCATGTTAGTGAATTCGACTGTATTTGGAAAATATAATGGTCCCGAAGAAATAATTCTTAAAGAAGATCGGTATACTAAAGTAAATATGCTTAGCAATTACGCTCCAGTAAAAACAATTTATGCCAAAATAATTGATCAGAATGATGAAATTGTAAAGGAAGCTACAGTTGAGTTTCAACTTTATAATTATGCTGAGTTTTACCCAATTGCCAAAAAACAGGTTGACAATAATGGGATAACATCCTTAATGACAGGTTTTGGTGATTTACTTGTGTGGGCGTATTATGGCGATAATTATGCATATAAAAAAATTACAATAGAACAAACCGATACCATTATTCTCAAATTACAGCCTAATAACAATAAAGAATATATAGAGAATTTTGATATCATTCCGCCTATAGCGAAAGAGCCAAGAACTTTATCTGCTGATGGTGATGCAGAAAACAAGCTTCGCCTAAAACAGGAAGACGAAATTCGTGAAGCATATGCCGCAAGCTTTATGAATAAGGAAGTGTCAAATGACATTGCTAAAAAAAATAAGCTGGATACAACCACAGTATGGAATATTATTGAAAAGAGTCGAGGTAATTATTCCGAAATAGCTAATTTTATTACTAAAGGAAATGAAGTAAATAATTTATTTATTATTCCATTACTCGAACAAATTGCTCAAAAAGATCTTCGTGATACTGAATCAAAAATCCTGTTATCTCATCTTCAAAATTCATTTAAATACTCAGAAAATCTGCCAGAAAAGAACAAAGACATGTTTCTTAATTTTGTTTTAAATCCTCGTATTGCAAACGAAAAATTAGTGGATTATAAAGCTTATTTACAAACTTCATTTGGCGAAGAATTTATTCGCAAAACAAAACAAGATATTAGCCATTTGGTTGATTGGATTAATGCAAATATTACCATAAATAACAAAGCAAATTATTACAACATACCTATTACTGCAACAGGGGTTTACGAGTTAAAAGTATCTGATAGCTATTCGCGCGACCTGTTTTTTGTAGCTGCTTGCCGCAGTTTTGGAATTCCGGCGCGACTTGAACCGGCAACCAAAATACCCCAATATTATAAAGAGAATTGGATAGATGTTGATTTTGAAAATAATGAAAAAATTGCAGCAAAATCGTTTGGGGTAATTACGCTTAAAAATAGTTCTGAGAATGAAATTACTCCATTATACAGAGTGCATTATGCATTATCAAAATTTGAAGACGGCAAATACAACACACTCGACTATGGTTGGGACACTCCATTTAATGAAATGCCAAAAGAATTAAAGGTTGAAGCCGGATCGTACTTATTATTAACCGGAAACAGACAAACCGACGGAAGTATTCTAACTAAACTGCAATTTTTCAATATGAATGATAACGAAACAAAGGAAATTATAATAAATCTAAGAAAGAATGCAGAGCCCTTAGTGCAATTGGCTGAGTTTGAAATTCCAAAAACAATTGTATCTCATGATAATAAAGCAATAACATTTAATAAAAACGAGCTAACTATTTTTGGATGGATTGATGCACAAAAAGAACCCACAAAACATACATTAAAAGATATTGGAGCAATTTCATCGGTTTTTAACAACACAAAAGTTAGAATCCTTCTTGCAGAAAATAGTGAAAACGTAGGCAACAATTTAATATCAACATACAATTTGCCCGAATCGACTATTTTATATAACGATATAAATCTGAAGCTTTTAAAGTCATTTAGATCTGATAATGTTGATCTGCCCTTATTTATTGTAGTTATGGAGAATAAAGTATATTATATTTCTGAAGGATACCAGGTTGGTATTGGAGAGCAGCTAATAAAAGCAATTAAGAAACTAGAAAAATAAATTGCCCAGGAACAATATGTCCATTAGATATTACCTCCTTGTTTCGCCATACAAATCAATATAGATTTGATTTTGGAGTAATTTAAATTTATTTATCTCGAACCTGGCTTTACTTCGGGCAACTGTTCGAATCAGACCTTCGTTTTTAAGTGTATAAAAATCGTTTGAATTTTTCACTCTACTAGCTAATTGCTTAGATAGTTGAGTCACATTATTCAGTATACCACACAAATATGCATTCCACAAACCCAATGTTAATGTATTAGACTGAATATCATTATCAGTACTATCTTTTACAAAATCTATATCTGATTGGTAATTAAAGGATCTTTCGGGAAAATCGATCATTCTTGATCCATAAATAGATGCAATATCAAAATCTCTGTTTACTTTTCGAAAATTGTACTGAAATGCATTTTCTATTGAGTCGTTCATTTGTTTATAATCGTTAACCGATAAATTAAAAAACTCAATCTTTTCTTTTCGGCTTCCTCTTTCGGTAAATATTTGAAGATGTTCTCCCTTTACTTCTAAAGTATCAAAGTTCTCCGTATTTGCATTCTTAATCTCGATTTTTACTATGCCTTCGTTGTATTTTGTATAAAAAGTATCAAGTATTACAATATTATTTTGACTATAGGCAATTCGTGATTTTGAAAGAGTAAAATCCTGGAATTTTGTTTGATATGTTGATTGATTGGATGATTCATGAAGGCTTGTATAATCATCGGCAATATTGCTTATAGTGCTATGGTTTATTAATGCATATATTGCTTTTGCTCTTAACAAAGCCTGACTATAGGCATCTTCTCTTTTCATGCCTGGATCAGAAATACCAATAATGCGAATAGGGTTAACCATTATTGGATCAAAAAACCATGCAGGTAAATTTTCGGGTATTAAATCATATAAACGCTGCGGATCTTGCTTTTCAGATTTCTCTCCTAACTCTTTATTAAAAACATCTTTTTCATATTTGGCTTTATCTTCATCGGCAGATTTTAATCTGTTTTTTCTGTTCTCTTGCGCCTGAAGCGAAACGGCGGAAATAGAAAGTAATGCAATAAAAACCAGGTATCTCATAAATTTTAGTTTAATTCAAAGATTTATTTAAAAATACCAAAATAATATTTTCAATTACAATCTTCGAACCAAAAAATAAAAAAAATGAATAAAATTTAGAGTTTAACCCTTAGCCCTACAATAAAATTTCGTCCGGGAGATACAATTCCCGATGAATATGGACGGTATCGAACATCCAAAATATTTTCAATACCAAGGTTTAAAGCCAATCCGAATTTTAAATTATAAGATGCTAAGAAATTAAGTGTAAACCACGAAGGTGAATATGGATTCCCACTTTCATCTTTAGCATAAATAGTAGGTTTATCCTGCTCACTTGGTGGCAAATCTTTATAGCTTATTTCGCCATTATAGTTAGCATAAATTGCTGCTTTCAGGTTATTTTTTGAATACGATAATCGCGTACTTCCAAACAAAGGACCTACATGGCGCATAGTAACACCATCCTGATCTTCACCTTGAGTATAGTTGATATTTGACTCAATATTGAGGTTAAGCGGCAAATTTAATTTTAGTGTTGCATTAAATCCGTAAAGTGTTGCATTATCAGTATTTACCATAGCTAATACCTTACTCATTTCACCTTCGTATAAAATGGAATCCTGTCCATTAAAAGTAAAATCGCGACGAACAATAGCATTATTTAACCAAGTGTAAAATCCTGTAATGCTAAAAGAGGCTATATCAGTAAATTCTTTTTGAATACCCAGATCGATATTATATGCAAATTCTGGTTTCAGGTTTTCATTCGGAACAACAACATTTCCCGGTTCAGATTCAAATATTTTGCCAATATCATCTATGTTTGGAGCATGAAACCCAGATGATATATTAACATTAAACTGCCATTTTTTTGCTGGCTTATATACAATTCCTACAGAACCATTAATTGCACTATTTTTAACAGATATTTCGCTAAACGGGAAGTTGAAAAAAGAAGTATCAACAAGGGTAGAATGTAAATTAACATAATTAAAACGTACCCCTGCAATGGTTGTAATTTTTTTGCTAAAATTCTCTTTATAGCTTAAATAAGCTGCAAGTGTTGTGTAATTATTTATTCCATCGGGGTAACGAGTATCGGCAGGGGATTTTACGTTAGTTAAAATATCTTTCACTTGTGCGGTTGATGTTACCGAGTTATAAACAGCCTCAACGCCGTAAAAAAACTGATTATCACGTTTCAGATTTTTATCAAAATCAAGATTAAGTGAAAATGCACCAACTTGTTCTGTACGTTCAAACAAATCATCGCTTCGAAACTTCCTGTCGTGACGGCTTTCTTCGTAATCCTGGTAAGCAAGTGTTGTTTTTAAGTCATCAAAAAATAAATTTGAATTTGAATAGTTCATATTTAAGGAATGCATCATCCATTTTTGAGGACCATAATACCAATCGCCATAACGTAGAGCACCACTTTTGTATTCAATTAATTTGTCGTAACGGGGCACATCCGAGAGTTTTGAATAATGAAATGCATAAACAAAGTCGATATTTTCTGATGGTTTAAACCGGATCTTTTGCAAAATATTTACTTGATTGTAACCCGATTCGACCTGTTTATTTGGATTACTATTTGAAACCACTGAATCAATTCCATTAATTTGAGTTACATATTCGAAACGCTGATATTCATCAAATTTTTTATTACCCATTTCAAGATCGCCAAAATCGCTGTAAGTAATACTTGTAAAAAAACCAAGTTTGGGAGCTCCAATATTAAAATCAAGGTGACCGGTTTTTTCATTATTTACTGACGAGTATCTTGTTAGGGCATTTCCAGTAATTTCAATAGCACGACCTGAGGCAAGCTTTACTCTTTTTGTATGAAAATCCATAACTCCACCTAATGCATCGCTACCATAAGTAACAGAGCCCGGACCAAAAATCACCTCACTATTTTCTATTGAATTAGCATCGAGCGATAACACATTTTGCAGGTTTCCCTCGCGATAAATTGCATTATTCATTCTAACACCGTCAACAACCAGTAATATTTTGTTTGTTGAGAATCCACGAATCATTGGGCTACCACCGCCAAGCTGACTTTTTTGAACGAATACTTCATTCGTTTTTGCTAATAAATCTGCCGATGTTTGAGGATTATCAAATTCTATTTCCTTTTGAGAAATAACAGATATTTTATTGGGTACTTCTTTTCTATCCTGCTCCCACCGATAAGCAGATATAACAAACTCCTCCAGTTCAACAATTTTTTTCTCTACATAAATAACAAGTTTTTGTTCGAGTAGTTGTTTTTTTGTGTATTTAAAACTCTCATAAGAAGGATGTTGAAAATAGATTGTCTCGTCATCCGAGAAGGCATCGATAGCAACATGACCCTTGCTATCTGTTAATGCCGAAACATTCCTAAGTTTATTATAAATAGCCATATCTGCAACCGATTCGTGTGTTTCTGCATCTAATACCAATAGTGTTTGAGCAGACAAACTAAAACCTATTAAGAACAAACTGAAAGTAAGTAGAATTCTCATTACACGAAATATTTAGGAGTATTTAACAAATTTATAATATAGATTTTAAAATGTGTAATAGGTTTAATAGTAAATCAATTTTACTTCTGCAATTAATTTAATAAATTTGATCGGTATCAAAATATAAAAGAAGTTCATGTTTAGAAAAGTTGCAGTTATAATTCTCGTATTGGCAATTATTGCATCATTGGTTGTTGGATATATATACATTAAAAACCAACGAATGCCTAATTTTGATGCTATTCAGGCAGTACCAATCGAAGCAGCCATAATAATTAAAAGTCAGGATGTAATAAATAAATTAACTCAACTTCGAACAACTAACGAAATATGGACAGAACTTCTTCAATTGCCTGCGTTCAATAAATTTGATTCAGATATTTTATTTATAAATGATTTTGCAAACCATTATCCTACAATATTTGACGCATTAAATAACAGAGAAATACTGGTATCGTTGCATAAGTTAGGTTCAAACCGAGTTGGAAGCCTGTTTATTGTTCCGTTGATTAGTAATAGAGAAAAGAAAGTTTTGTTAGACATTTTTGTTGAAAAAGTAGGTCTTACACAGCAAATACAAAAAATAAATTTTGAAAACAATGTTATTTACCAATTAAAAACCGGGTCAATACTCAAAGACGAGTTATCCTTCTCTTTTGTTAAAGGGCTTTTACTTGTAAGCCGATCGTCAATTCTGCTAGAAAATGCAATTCGCCAGACAGAAATGTCAGAATCGTTAAAAAACGACCCTGGTTATTTGAAGGTTGCTAAAACCGAAGGCAAAAATGTTGATGCCAATGTTTATATTAATTTTAATCATTTACCCGGGTTAATCTCTGTCGGATTAAATGAAGAAAACAAGACCCGAATTAGCGATTTTAATTACCTGGGCGACTGGGCAGAGCTTGATTTAAGTATTAAAGTAGATGCTGTTTTATTAAACGGATTTACTTTTAGCAACGCACTTTTAAATAATTATTTAAATATCTTTCTTCAGCAACAGCCCGTAGAACATAAGATGAATAGCATTTTGCCATCAAATACATCCGTATTCTTATCATTTGGGATTAGTAATATTGAAAAGTATCTTGATAGCTATAGAAAGTATATTGAAAAATTGGGGAAACAAAACTCCGATAAAATGCTAATTGATCAATTCAAAAATAAATATGACATAAACCTTGAAAAAGATTTCTTGGGTTTACTCGATCAGGAAATTGGTTTAGTTATTACTGATATTACTGATTCGAATAACTTACAAAACTCATTTATTGTAATGCAGGTTAAGGGCAAAAGTATTGCCGAAAATGCTCTGGAGTCGATGTTGGCAAAAATTGCAGATGCTGAAAATAAAAAGAAATCAGATTATATTAAGGAGAAAAGAATTGATAAAGAAACACTGTATACTATTTACTTATTCCCGGCTCAGGATATTTTTGAAGCCTTTTTCGGAGGAATTTTTTCAAATTTAGATCATCAATATTGCACTTTTGTAGATAATTATCTGGTTTTTAGCAATTCCGAAGATGCATTGCTTAAGTTTATTCATGCCAACATACTTAAAAAAACACTCGGATTTGACATTAAGTTTTCTCAATTTACAGAGTTTTTATCATCACGTTCGAATTTCTATTTTTATTGCAATACATTGCGATCGCCAAAGTTTATATCAGGGTTTTTAAATGATAGTTTAAAAAAGAATTTTAATGAACATGCAGAGAATTTTAAAAAATTTCAGGCTTTTGCTGTTCAATTTAGTCGCAGTAACGAAATGATTTACAACAACCTGTTTCTAAAATATATTCCTGATATTAAAGCTGAGGCTATTACTGTTTGGGAAAGTCGGTTGGATACTATTATTGACTTTAAACCTTGCCTGGTAACAAATCATTATTCAAAAGAAAACGAAGTATTTGTACAAGATAAAAATCATAAAATCTACCTTATAAATAAAGTTGGAAGAGTACTGTGGAAAATTCAACTAAATGAAAAAATAACCAGCAATATTTACCAAATAGATTATTACAAGAATGGTAAGCTACAGATACTATTCAGCACCGAAAATCAGATTCATTTGATCGACCGAAATGGTAATTATGTTGAACGTTATCCAACAAAATTAAGATCGCCGTCAACTGCAGGGCTAGCTGTTTTCGATTATGAAAAAAACCGTGATTATAGGTTATTAATACCATGCAAAAATAAGAATATTTATGCTTATGATATATATGGTAGCCTCATAAATGGCTGGGAGTTTCAGCAATCAGACAAACTAATTACTACGCCCATAGAGCATTTTAGAATTAATACCAACGATTATTTGGTATTTGCCGATAGTTATAGAATATATATTTTAAACCGCAAAGGAGAAGAGAGAATTAAAATAAAAAATCAATTTATAAAATCATCAAATAATACGTTTAATCTTGAGTTGGAAAGCCCCAAACCAAGACTAGTAACTACAGATACATCGGGCACTGTAAAAATGATTTACTTTGATGGTAAAGTTGAAGAAACCACATTAAGAAAATTCTCTGGAAATCATTATTTTGATTTCCAAGACATTGACGCTGATGGAACAAAGGATTTTATTTTTGTTGATGATAAATCACTTGAAGTGTATAAACAAAACGGCACATTAATTTTTAGCTATTTGTTCAATGAAACAATAATTGATTCGCCATTATATTTTTATTTTTCATATGATGATAGAAAAATTGGAGTAGTTTCCAGAACATCAAACCAGATATTTTTGTTTAATAATGACGGTAGTTTATATAATGGGTTCCCATTGAAAGGAAATACGAAATTTACAATTGGATTTTTTGAAAGTGGCAGTGCAAGTTTTAACTTAATTGTTGGAAATAATTATAACCTATTATATAATTATTCCGTAAATTAGATAGCATTTAATGAATTAATAAACGCAAATTATGAATCGACTCAAGTATTTAAGACTAATAAAGGGATTGGCAATTATTTTAATTGCATTTCTATTTACTCGCTGTATGCACGACGAATTTCAGCTCGACAAGTTAAATACTGATGTCGAAGTTGAATTTGGATTTTTTGCTCCAGTAGCATATGGAACATTAACAATAAGCGATTTGGTACAAGATATTGATAGTGCTGTAACTATAAATACCTATGAAGATGGGTTGCTTTATCTTTCTTTTTCCGATTCATTGTTTGCATATTCTTCAGAAGCAATCCTTGAAGTACCTGATCAGGATTTTTTCGAGTATTTTATTGAATCTGAATTCTTCTTTCCTCCCCTTTGGGATACAGTAAGTATAGAAAAGAGTGAAAACTTCCCATTCTCATTTAGTAGAAACGAAAAGATTGACAGCATAAAGCTGGATGCAGGAGATATGATTTTTAATATCAACTCAGAATTTCGTCATACAGGCAAAATCATTATTTCATGTCCAACGATTCGAAAAGATGGACATTTCTTCTCTGATACAATTATTGTAGATGATCCAAGCGGAACTTTTACAACCAATAATACATTCCCATTAGATGGATATACAATCATATTAAATGACTCTGTAGGAAGCGATTCATCGTTTTTACCTGTCGACTTCCTTGTTGAGCTTTACCGCGAAGGTCTCAACACAATTAATCCAGGCGATCAAATAGAAATTGTTGCAACCATTGCCAATCTCGATTTCGATGCTGTTTTTGGATATATTGGCGATTACGAGATTATGGGAGATGCAAGCTCAATTGAATTAGATTTATTCGATTCGGAAATGTTCGATGGAACAATCCGATTTGCCGATCCTCAAATAAACTTTAATATTAGAAACTCTTTTGGCGTACCTGTTGAAGCAAATATTGAACGATTTGTTTCTTATAACTCAGATGGTGATTCCTTGCAATTAATTATGGATGCAACAGTTAATCCTTATCAATTCGAGTTTCCTACCTTAGCTGAATATGGAGAAACAAAAAGCTTTACCTGGGCATTAAATGCATCGAATACAAACTTACCAGACTTTATGGCTTTTCTGCCATCCAGCATCGAATACAAAATAGCGGCAGCATCTAACCCAGATGGACCCGGTGCTGCATACAACTTTGTATCGGATGACAGTAAATTAGATATTGATATAGAATTTATTCTGCCCATTTGGTTTAGAGCAGATTTTGCACTTATGGATACTATTGAACTAGACTTGGCTGATATAGGTAAAGATGCAGACATGATAAAGCAGGGCAATATTTTACTTACAGCAAACAACGGAACACCCATTGATCTTGAGCTACAGGTTTATTTTGTTGATTCTCTTTATGCGCCAGTTGATACTTTGTTTGGTGCAGGACAACAACCACTCATTGCTGCTGGCATTTTGGATATCAATAATATAGTACAATATCCGGGAACAAAAACTTCGCTCGTACAATACACAAGTGAAGAAATTAAGAATCTGGAAACTGTTAGATATGCAATAATAAAAGCGGGTTTAAAAACTCCACAATATGACTCTGACGTGAATGTAAAATTCTTTGATTACTATACATTCGATTTTAAAATAAGTGTTGATGTTGATTTTAAAATTAATTCAAAAGACCTATAAAGATTTAAAGCCATGAGAATCAATAAGAATATATATATTGCTAGCTTACTGGTTTTAAACCTTGGTTTATTTACCACGCTAAAAGCACAAGACAGCCAAACCCTTTATTATATAAACAGGGTTCCACAATCCAGCTTTATGAATCCTGCGATTCAACCAACTTGTAATTTCTTTCTTGGATTACCTGTTGTTTCATCCATTCAGATGGGTGTAGGGAATAATGCATTCAGTCTGACTGATATTGTAAAGAAACACCCTACGAATGATTCGCTCATCCTATTTTTGCACCCCGATGCTAATTATGATAAGGCTGATTTTATTGCAAAACTAGATGATAACAATATGTTTTTTGAAGATTTCCAAACCGATTTGTTATCGTTTGGATTCAGAGTTAAAAAGATGTATTTTACTTTTAACTTATCGGAAAAGCTAAATGCCTCGTTTAATTATCCTAAAGACCTTATGGTTTTAGCTCTTTATGGTAACGAAAAATTCTTCAATCAAACTGCTGATTTTAGTACCATGGGAGTAAATTTGCTCTCGTGGCGCGAGTATGGCCTGGGAATTTCCAGGCAATTCGGAAAAGACTTAACTATTGGTATTCGCGGAAAAGTACTGTTTGGACATGTTGCAGCCAATACAGAAAATAAATCAATGGGATTTTACTCCTCACGTGATTCGATTTATATTAATGCCAATACTGTAGTTAATACCTCAATTCCACTTGAAGCAAAAACTACACCCGAAGGGGAGTTTGATGGGTTTGATGAATCTGGCCTTGATAATATTGATCCAATTGATTATGCACTACAACATAATAATATGGGCTTAGGTGTTGATCTGGGTGTATATTATAAGCCATTTAATAACCTTGCATTATCGCTAAGTATTATTGATTTGGGATATATTAAATGGGATACAGATGTTACAAACCTTGAACTAAAGGGTGATTTTACATTTAAAGGAGTAGATTTAGGAGAGCAAGTTATAAATGATAGTATAGGTGATCCATTTGATTTAATTATTGATTCACTTGAAAACAGTTTCACTATTTCAAACAATGCTACAAGCTTTACTACTGGATTAGGAACCAAGGTTTATTTTGGAGCATCCTGGTTGGTTTCGAAAAAATTCGATCTAAGTTTCTTGTATCGTGGGTACTATTTAAATGATCATTTAAATAATGCTTATACTTTTTCGGCCAATGCCCGACCCGTAAGATGGATTTCAACAACCATTAGTTATTCTATTATGAATGGCTCATATAATAATATTGGTCTTGGCTTGGTGCTTGGAGGAGCTCCATTACAGCTTTATGTTATTGCAGATAATGCATCAGCCGCACTTTGGGGACATGAAACCACCTCGGTTAATTTTAGAGTTGGTTTAAATATTGCATTTGGTTGCCGACAAAAAACCAAAGCAGCAGATAAACCATTGCTGAGAACAGGACTTTTTTAGTAACCAAAGAAAACTTTATAAGAAATATCATTTAGAGCCTGAACTAACAGGCTCTTTTTTTTAACACAGGTTCCTTCAAAAAACAATATTTTTTTTATTAAAAAGGTCTTCAATATTTCTGTATTTATAAAATATTATCTTTACGCCCAATTAAACCAACACATTGAGTAACTAACGTTTTTTCGTTATTAACCATTATGTATAAGGCATTTGTTGACTTTATAAATTACATTTTAAACAATATCCAATGAGAAAAATTCTATTGTTCCTAATAATACTATTAATCACTTCGGGTGCCTTTTCCCAGAATAAAAAAGACTTTGTTTATCTTAAAAACGGATCCGTTATTATTGGAACAATAATTCAAGAAGTTCAATACGATCAAATAATAATAAGAACAGACGAAGGGTATTTATTATCATTTAAATATGCAGAAATAGAGAAAGTTTTACAAACAGAAGATATAAATCTGGATCAGTACGGAGGAAATTTCTCTTATGGTGTTGCTTTAGGGGGAGCAGGAGTAATTGGTGTTCCTATTAGATTGCATCTTAGTACCAAAAGTGCATTTGAGATTGGTGCTTATTACAGACCAGCTTTTGTAAAAATAACAGAAGAAGATTGGTATGATACCTATACAGATTCATATTACTTGCATTCATGTGTAATTTTTGGAGGATGGAATTTCTATCTGGGCAAATATTTTAAAATCAAAAAGCAAAAGATAAAATTAAATGGTATTGCAATTAAAGGAGGTTTCGGTTTTGGGGATTATTCTACTTATCTGCTTACTACCGGATGGATACATGAAAGTTTTAAAAAAAGAAATACAAACCATTCATTTAGTTTGGAATTAGGACCAGGATTAGTTTTTACCGATAATTATTCAATTGACAACAATATTAGTACTGCCTCAGTTGCAATTTATTGGAAAGCTCAATGGAATTGGCATAATTAATTCATTTTGTAAGATCATCCGAGCAACAATGCCACCTGTTTTTTCGACCAATTTTAATAATCGGTCTGTAAAATCCTGATTAAACTGGCAAATATGTAGCTTTATAAATATCTGTATATTAATTTATTGATTGATTATAAGTTTCTTTGAGCTTTCGTGTAACAAAAAATGGTCGAAAAAATTTTCTTTTTATTCAACATAAAATTTATCTTTAATCCTTTAAATCATTGAAATCTCATTTTAGAGGATATGAAATATTCCTAATTTTTAGATTTTAAGATTGAGAAGAGATTTTTTATTTAAATAGTAACCTAATAAAATTCTACACATGAAAAGACTTGCATTATTATTTATTGGAATCATGGTATTCCCATTATTCTCTAATGCCGGAGGTATTGTAACCAATACTAACCAAAGTGCAGCTTGGGTAAGAATGTTTGCCCGCGATGCTTCAACAGGTATCGATGCAGTTTATTTTAATCCTGCCGGATTAGCCAAATTGTCCGATGGTTTTTATATTTCGCTAACAGATCAGATTCTTGTTCAAAACAGATATATCAGTTCTGATTATGAGTATTTAAATACAGCCGATTTTGAAGGTTCTGTATTTGCACCATTATTCCCAAGCATTTATGCAGCCTATAAAAAAGGTAAAATTGCAATTTCTTTGGGTATTAATGTTATTGGTGGTGGCGGAAGCGCTACATTCGAAAAAGGATTACCAATGTTTGATATGTCAGCATCTGATCTTGTTCCAATGTTAAACAGTCCATATGATGCTACATCATATAGTCTTGATGCCTATCTTGAAGGATCCTCTGTATTCTGGGGTTATCAATTAGGAGTTACTTATGCAATTAATGATATGATTTCGATTTATGCTGGTGCGCGTTATGTTTCGGCAAAAAATACATATGTTGGTCATTTAAAAGACATCACTTTAAATCCAGGCCAACCAAGTGAAATGCTTGCTGCAGATTATTTTACAAGTGCTGCAGCATCATTACAACCACTTGATGCAGGTTTGGGAGGCTTAGTAACAGGAGGAGCGGGAGCATTAACACTTGCACAGGCCGAAGGACTAGGTGTTATAACTAATGCTCAAAGATTAGCTCTGGAAGGAGGATTAACAGCATTAGGTATACCAACTGCAACTCCAATCGGAACTGCTTATGGTTTTGTACATCCAAATTACACAAAAGCTGCTGCTGCATCAGTTCTATTAGCAGATCAAGAGGGAGATGTTGAACAAAAAGGATCGGGATTTGCTCCAATTATTGGAGTAAACTTAAGCCTTATGGAAAGCAAACTTAACATTGGTATGAAATACGAGTTTGAAACCAATATCGAACTTGAAAATAGTGTTGCCGATGGCAAAGGATTTGCAATTGCAATGGACGAAACAGGGCAAAAAGTTTATATGTATAATGATGGAGAAAAAGTAAATAGCGATATGCCTGCCATGTTAGCTATTGGAGCTGATTACAAACTAACCGATAAATTCTCAGTTGCATTAGGTGGCCACTTGTATTTCGATAAACAAGCAAACTATGGTAAAAAAATAGATAATGTATATGTTGATAACGATAAGTTAATTAACAAAGGTTTGTGGGAATTTGCGCTAGGTATGGAATACAAAGTATCTGAAAAACTATTATTTAGTTTGGGATATTTACATACACAAATTGGTGTTAAAGAGATTTACCAATCAAACTTAAGTTATACCAACTCATCGAACTCAATTGGTTTTGGGGGAGCTTACAAAATATCACCTGCAATTGAACTAAACCTTGGTTTTGGTTATACAACTTACCAAACATTTGATAAAAACTTTGATCATGATTTAGGTGGATCGGGAACAATGATTCCTGTTATTGAATCGTATGACAAAGACAATTTGTTTATCGCTATAGGCCTTGATTTCAAATTATTCGGAAATAAACAAGAATAACATAATTTGTTACTAAAAACAAAATGCCCTCTAAGCGGAGGGCATTTTGTATATTAGCAAAAAAATAAAACATCATGATTAAAGTCAGTTTATGTATTTTGCTTTTTATGTCATCTTTAAAAGTAATTGGTCAGGTTTATGAGAATCCTTTAGCTGCGCAGCAAAGTCACCCTGATTTGAAGATCCAGAGGATTGAGACCTCCCCTGAAAAAACAATTATTTACCTTAGTATTACCAACCAGTTACAAACAGGTGGGTGGTTTTGTGCCGACAGTAATATTGTTTTAAAAAATTCAAAAGGCCTCCAGGAATATAAACTAATTCAATCGGAGAATATTCCAATTTGCCCTCAGAAACATATCTTTAAAAGAAAAGGAGAAGAACTTAATTTTGTTTTGTACTTCCCTCCTATCGATAATAACATAAAATTTCTGGATTTAATTGAGAATTGCGATAATGCTTGTTTCTCTTTTGAAGGAATAATTCTGGATAATGAACATAACCAAAAAATTGTGCTTTTTGAAACAGCAATGGATTTATTTACTCGCGGAGCAATAAACGATTGTATTCCAATTTTTAAAAAAGTTTTAGAAGGAACTCCCACAATTGAATCACACATATTTGGATTATCCTATTATTACCTGGTTTTATCTTACCAAAGTTTAGCTGACAAACAGAATTCAGATTATTGGTATAATGCACTAAAAGAATCAGAAGTGCCACTAAAAGATGATATTCTAAAGGAACTGGATCAGAAGCTTGGATTTTAGCCTTCTATTATAATTTTATTTTTAATTCATTACCAAACAGCATGGTGCGATCAAGATCTTTTGACAGCCACTTAAGAAGTATATCTACCCGTTTTTCTAATTTTCCGTCAAATGACAAAATATTATTTGTATATACCTTTATAGGTTGACTAAAATCAAATTGGTCAGTAGAAATTAGCAAGGTATATTCTTTAACATTATTGGTTTCGACCATTATTGTATTTCCTTCAACTTTTACAACCAGATAACCCGAAGGATTGTTTTTACCATTACCGAAGGGGAGCAAAACCTCATTCAATGAATTAATTTCAACAGGTTTACTTGAGGAACTTAATTTATTTATAGAAACCCAATGGATTCTCCCAAAATCTTTACTATTGTTTGTTTGCCAGTATAATTTAGATGGATAAGAATTTCGAGGATTCTTTTTAATGAATGTTTTTATTGTATCTTCTAATAATGGCAGCCATTTAATGTTATGCTCAAAACCCTTCATGGCAAAATAGTTGAGATCAACGCCATTTTGCTTTATTTGATTAATTAAGGGATTCATTGATGATGAAGGATACAAGCGATCATGTTCGGTATTTACAATAAAAAAGGATTTATTCGAGAAGTTTTTAAGAAATATGGGTTGATTTCCATACTCCATCGCAACAAATGGACTTCCAATATAAGGCCGAATACTCGCCCAGGGAGTAATGTTTTTATTTGCCAGATAATAGCAGCCCGAACCACCATCAGAAATACCAGCAAGGTGAATATTGTTTTCATCAATATTATAAGATTGTTTTAACCTACGAATGATATAATCCAGATTTTTTACCTGTTTGTCTTCCCACCACAAACTTTGCACCCATGATGCCGGATAAACAATTATTCTATCGAGACTATCGGTATTGTATGATTTTGATGTTATATATGTATTAACGGACTTGGGGTTATCATTCGCAATAGCACCATGTAGAATAAAGGTAACTGGATATTTTTTTGTACAATCATAATTTGAGGGAATAAACAACATGCAATAGTAATCCAAAGAGTCGAGTGTATACTCCCATTCAATAAATCCTTTATCAGCATTAGCAGGAAATTTGATCTGGTCTTCGATTATCTTTTTTAAGCTTTCATAATCAGGATTTAGCTTTTCTATTCCTTTTATAATTCTGTTTACTTTAAAAGCATTGTTACTAAACCACAACCCATTAATAAGCGATTTTGTATCTTCAGATTCTTTTTTTTGAGCAATTAAATCAATTACTAACGATACTAGTATAAATAAAATGACAAGATTTTTTTTCATTCTAAATTATTTGATTCTTTTCTATTGATAATAAACTAATTAAATACCCTATAAAAAAGAAATTGATAATCTAAACTGCAACTTTTTGTTTTTGCCTAAATTCGGTTGGGGTTTGGAGGGTATGTTTCTTAAAAATTGAATAAAAAGCCGATTTTGAACTAAACCCACAATCGTATGCAATCAATTCGATTTTAGAATCCTCTATGGTTGAATCTACTAATAGCTTTTTAACTTCATTGATCCTATAAAAGTTGATAAAATCAAAGAAATTTCGTTTATGTTTTTCGTTAATAACCTGTGACAACTTGTGAACTGATGTACCAACTTGTAAGGCTAGATCTTTAATTGTAATCTCACTTTCAAGAAAAGGTTTCTCCTTTTTCATAACTTCAACAAGTTTTATATTCAAACTTTCTTTTTCTTCTAATGTCAGTCCTGTTTTTTGGTATTTGGGATTACTGGGCTTTATTATTCCATTATGAAAAGTTAAAAGTTCGCTATCGAAGAATATTCCTTCTTGTTTGTATCCAAAAATCCCTAATCCAAAAACATAAACAGTTAAAAGTAAACCCAAAATATCAATAAATCTGAATCCCAAATGAATATTAAAAATATCTTTTAAAATCCAATATACATATGAGGAGTATATATAAATTGCAAATCCTAATGTTAGAAATAAAAGCCAGTTTAATTCTTTCTTTTCTAAATTCGAAAAATAATTTTTAATCTTTTTTTTATGGTTAAAAAGAATAATTAACACGAAAAATATATAAATAGCCGACGTAAACTCCCAAATAAGTAATCCAAATTTGGTTACTCCTGTTTGTAAATTATAATATTCAATAAAAGTGTTGTAATTGCTTCTATTTAGTAAATATTTTAAAACAGAAAGTACGCTAATTACTAAAAGTATTAAATGTATAAGATGCTTCTTTTTAAGCTTAAAATTTTTATCAATTACACTTTTACAATATAATAAAAGCACAGGACCAAATAGTGCCCAATAAATAATATCAAATAAAACTAATGGGCTATTATAAAATTGGATATCTATTTTTAAAAGAAATCTATATAAAAGCTCTGCCCCAATAAATAAAAAAAAGCTCATTAATAGATAATCCTTTAGTTGTTTTTCCTTTTTAAGAACAACTATAACTAAAAAAAATAGCGATTGGGCCATTCCAATTAATGCAACCTCTTTCATAGCAAATTTAATTTTATACAAATTACTAAAAACTTTCTTAAAAAAATATCCAAACTTATAAGTCAAGACTTAAAAAATAGTAAACCCAACTAATTTTACTTACTAAATAATAAAATGTGATCATGATGATTAAACAGTTTTTTTCAGGTCTGCGCCATATCTTTTTTATTTCTTCCGTTTTTTTGATAATAGGAGCTTCATGCAATAAAAAACAAGAAGTAAATAAAGAATATGAGATAAAGAGTATAACCGAAACTATTAACTCTGTAATCGGATGGGCCATAAACAAAGATTTTGACCGATTCTTTAATTCAATTGCAAACGACTCCGACTTTATAAGTGTAACACCTTATAAGAGAGTTAAATTTGGATTCGAAGAAGTTAAAAGAGATACTGCATTCTGGGCAAATCCGAAATTTAAGGCCATAAGCCATGAGCTAAAAGATCTAAAGATTCAATTATCTAATTCGGGCAATACTGCCTGGTTTTACTGTATTCTTAACGACATTAACGAATGGGATGGCCAACCAGCAAATTGGGAAAATGTTGCTTGGACTGGTGTATTAGAAAAAAGAAATGGTAAATGGGTAGTCGTAATGCAACACTACTCATTTGCAGCTACAAAATAATTTAATAACTAAATTTTAAAAAAAATGAAAACAAGAATTATCTTATTAGTATTTATTTTGAGTTTATTCTCATGTCAACTGAAAAAAGAAAATCCGACAGTAAACATTGATTCGGAAAAGGATGCAGTAGAAAAAGCCATAAAAAATTCAATTGGTTGGGCTGTAAACAATAAAGACACAAGCATTCTTTATAGTATTATAGCTAAAGATGAAAACTTTCTCGAAGTGCATCCTAATAATAGAGTTGTTAAAGGATTTACCGAATTTAAAAAAGCCGAGAAATTCTGGCTCGATCCTCGATTTAAAGCAATAAAAACTGAAGTTTGGGATTTAAAAATCAATTTATCACAAGATGGTAATGTTGCATGGTTTTTTTGTATGTTAAATGATATAAATGAATGGGATGGAAAACCTTCTGTGTGGGAAAATACAAGATGGACAGGTGTGCTGGAAAAAAGAGATGGCCGATGGCAAACCGTTCAGCAACATTTTTCGTTTGCTCAACAGTAGGTCAAAAATAAACTGATCGGATGTAAAACAATTTTATTGTCGCAAAAACACATTTTATTAATATATAGATAATTATATAGGGTTTAAATGTGTCCGTTTCTGATCTTGGTTGTACGAAATTAACACAACTAACATGAATCAAGTTTAATGTTAGTTGTTGGTATATAACGCATTAACTCACATGGCACTTGAATTGTTGTTTTTTAATTTGATAATAAATAGCTGTTAGAAAATGAAATATAATTTGATCTATAATTTTCTAACGAATCATTTGAAATGTTCATGATTTATAAACTCCAGATGAAATAATATTTTTTCATAATATCATGTGCATTTTTTATGACTAAAAAAGTAATAACACATGAAAAATTTAAAATCATTTTTTTTAGTAGGAGCATTGTTTCTTATTACTATTAATATTCAGGCTCAAGAAATTTTTGATGCAGTTAAGAATAATGATTTGGCAAAGGTCAAATCACTAATTGAAAACGACACATCTTTATTGAATAGTAAGGATGTGTCTGGTAACACACCTCTAAACATTGCAGCAATGAATGGTTCAGTTCCTATTGCTGACCTCCTCCTTTCTAAAGGAGCTGGAATAAATGCTCAGAATGCTCAATTAAACTCACCTCTCCATGAGTCAATTCGATGCGAGAATGATGAAGTAGCAAAGCTATTAATTGAGAAAGGCGCCGATATTAATAAAAAAAATATTACCGAGGTTTCTGTACTCCATTTAGCAGCTTTAAAAAACAGAAGAGCTATAGCAGAATTATTAATTGCAAAGGGAGCTGATATTGAATGTAAAGATAGATCTCAATATACACCTCTTGGTGTTATAGCACGTACATCTATAAAATGTTTTGATGTTGCCGAATTATTAGTTCAAAAAGGAGCAAATATAAATGCACGTGATGCAAATGGGGCAACTCCATTAGAAAATGCAATAATTTATAGTGATAACAAAACTATTGACTTATTACTTGATAACAATGCTGTCTTTGATACAATACAAGAAAATTTAGCATTTTTGCTTTCTTTTGCAGCTCAAAAAGGACATGTAAGACTATTTAAGCTTATTGCAGAAAAAGGTGGAAATGATTTATTTAAAAATGAAGTTAGTAATAAAAGTTTAATGCGTAACGCAATAATCAGTGGTTCAATAGAAATTGTAAAATTACTCCAGTCGAAAAATATTCCTTTAAATTTTTCTGCAAACATTAATGGATTAACTCCACTGCATGGTTTAGCAAGTAATCCGGATGCATTAGAAATGATTGAATTTATTGTTAACAATGGTGCAGATATAAATGCATGCACTAATGATGGAAGATCAGTATACAATATTGCAGAAGAAAACGGCAATAAAGATGCTCTAGGTTTGATACTCAACCTTGGAGGAAAAGCTGATCCACAAAAATTTCCAGAACTAAAAGGTCCCTATTTAGGGCAAGTACCTCCAGAAAATGAAGCCATAAGATTTGCCCCCGGAATTGTATTTCTCGATCATGGCACAATTACAATATCGCCCGATGGTAAGGAAATATATTGGGGAACTGGAACATCAATTATGATGACAAAAATTCAGGATGATAAATGGACTAAACCCACATATGCTTCATTCAGTGGTCAAAGTGATATTAGTTTTTATGATGATGTTCCATTTATTACTCCAGATAACAAAAAACTATTCTTTACATCAAAAAGAAAAATAAGTCCGGGAAGTGGAACTAAAGAAAACATTTGGTTTGTAGAAAGAACTAAAGATGGATGGTCGGAACCCAAGCCGGTTAATGCTTTAGTGAACAGTTTAGTATTGCATTGGCAGGTTTCTGTTTCAAATTCTGGAACACTTTACTTTGGAGGAACCGATCAGAATAGTTATGGTGGTAGTGATATTTACTATTCAAAATTTGTGAATGGGGAATATACAAAACCAGTTAACCTTGGACCAACTATTAATTCGAATAATGGAGAATCGATGCCCTACATTGCACCTGATGAATCATATATATTATTTTACAGAATCGCATTGCAAAGAGGAACACTCTATATTAGTTTTAAAGCAAAAGACGGACAATGGATGGAGCCGAAAAAGATAGATCAAATTAACGGCTACGTAGGAGCAATAGTTACTTCTGACGGTAACTATCTATTTTGTGATAATAGATGGATTTCTGCAAAATTTATTGAAGAATTAAGACAATTTGAGTAATAAAGCAACTGCAACTATAATTAACCATGAAAACAATAGGATTAGTTGGTGGTACAGGATGGATTTCGAGTATTGAATACTACCGAATTATTAATGAAGAAACAAACCGAAGGTTAGGTGGACTGGAATTTGCAAAATGCATTTTGTATTCAGTTAACTATGCCGAAATTGACAGGTACAATAAAACCAACAACAAGGAAGGAGTTTATAATCTTATTCATCAAGCTTCGATAAAATTAGCATTTTCGGGTGCTGATTGTATTGTTCTGTGCGTAAATACACTCCATCAATTTGTCGATAAACTCGAATTGGAATTAGATGTGCCTATTGTACATATTGCCACGGCGACCGCCAGCCAGATAAAACAAAGAAATATAAACCAAGTTGGGTTGCTTGGTACAAGACAAACTATGGAAATGGATTTCTACAAATCCAGATTAAAAGAAAATGGAATTGAGGTTCTTGTTCCAGAAATTAATGATCGAAACTTCATTCAGCAAACTATTTTAAGCGAATTAATAAAAGGATTATTCTTAACAACATCTCGCGTTATATTCGTTTCAATCTGTAACGACTTAATAAATCAGGGTGCCGAAGGCATAATTATGGGTTGTACTGAGATTCCTCTGTTACTTAAACAGGACGAAGTATCTGTCCCATTATTCGACACGCTTACAATTCATGCCATGGCGGCAGTGGATTTTGCATTGGAGCATTAATAAAAGCAAATGAATTAAAAAAGATAAAAATTGAATTCAAAACAAAATAATGAATTTAAATAATTTTGTAAAAACTATAAATGTAAATTATGCAAATTATCAGGGAATTAAACAATTAATAATCCTATTAAATAACCAATTAATATGAGAATAATATTTCTAAATTTATTAATAATACTAGTACTTAATGCACAATCTGCTTATTCTCAAAAACCAAACAATAGTTGCACTATAACATATATTGCAAATGAAGGATTCCTAATTGAGACTGCAAATCATAAAATACTTATTGATGCACTATTTGGTAACATAAGGGGAAATTGGAACGACCAACCATCTGATTCAATTTCAAACCTTATGCTAAAAGGGCTTCCTCCATTTGATAATGTTGATCTAATTTTGGTGACTCACAAGCACAGCGACCACTTTAATCCGCCAATGATTATTAATTTCTTAAAGAATAACCAGAAGTCAATTTTGATCTGCCCTGATCAGGCCAACCAATTATTAAAAAGTGATGCAGATTATTTAAAAGTTTCCAAAAGACTGAGACCTATTTTGTCCAGTATCCCTTTTGATACTTCATTATCTGTAAATAATATAAAAATCAAAATATTAAGACTAAATCATGGTTCATATTTTGAGAAAGATTCAATTACTGGGGAAAACTATGATTTGCATAGTAAAATTGAAAATTTTGCCTATTTAATAGAAGTAGATAGTTTTATTATTTACCATTCTGGAGATGGGTCCCCCGCAACGAATATTGATTTATACAAAAACTATAGCATTGGCGATAATGAGTTAGATATTGCATTCCTCGACAGAGTATACCTTAGTAAAGAAGGTCAGGAGTTGATAAACAAATATATTAATAGCAATAACATAATATTTATGCATATTGATCCAGGAAAGAGTAACTATTACAAATCGGTTATTCAAGGTGTTCCAGAAATGTTTGTCTTCCAAGCTTCAATGGAAAAAAGAGTTATATCAAGTAACTTTTTATATCCATCAAATTTCAGTTTTAAAAACAGAATGTGGCTTATGGGATAATTTGAAGATGCTAATAAACACAATTCTTTTCTTTAATACTGATGCAAATGTCACATCATTCAACTCTCTAGAAACTTATATTTTAAAAATACTTTGGATCAACTAAACAAAAATTTACCTCTATTTTTTTTTCAGATAATAAAATTTGAACAATTTTTTTTAACTTGTAGAAAAAATGCCCACAAAATCTGGTAGAATTCTAATCGTTGATGACAATCCCAGTATTCTAAGCTCTCTCGAACAATTATTAAAATTTGATTTCGAAGAGATAAAAACACTCACAAATCCAAATTTATTAATCAGTCTAATTAAGACAAATGCATATGATGTAGTCCTGCTTGATATGAATTTTAAAGCTGGAATAAACAAGGGTGATGAAGGATTTTTTTGGATGAAAGAGATACTCAAAAACGATCCACTTGCTGTAATAATTCTTATAACAGCATACGCCGATATTGAACTTGCAGTTAAAGCAATAAAAGAGGGAGCAACTGATTTTATAGCCAAACCATGGAATCCCGCAAAACTTATTGCAACCTTAAAATCGGCAGTTCAATTAAAAAAATCAAAACTGGAAGTACAAGTTTTAAAAATTAAAGAAAAAGGACTAAGTGCTGAAATTAACAGATGTAACGAAGAAATAATTGGAACGTCACCCAAAATAACCGAAGTTCTCGATATTGTAGCAAAGGTTGCCCCAACTGATGCAAATGTATTAATAATTGGAGAAAACGGTACTGGTAAAGAGTTAATAGCAAGACAAATTCATAAACTATCAAATCAATCTACAAATCCCTTTATTAGTGTTGATGTATCTTCGTTAAGCGAATCTTTATTGGAAAGTGAACTATTTGGACATGAAAAAGGCTCGTTTACTGATGCAAAGATGGAACGTGTTGGAAGATTTGAGATTGCTTCTAATGGGACTCTTTTCCTGGATGAAATTGGAAATATATCATTCAATCAGCAGGCAAAACTGCTTACTGTAATTGAAAATCGAAAATTCTCCAGAATAGGATCAAACACACCAATAGAAACAAATTTTCGGTTAATATCGGCAACAAATAAAAACTTGAATGATCTTACTGCTCAAAATCAATTTCGGGAGGATTTGTTTTATCGAATAAATACTATTCAAATACAAGTTCCGCCAATTAGAGAAAGAAAGGAAGATATACCACTTATTGTTGAGCATTACTTAAGAAAATATGAGAAAAAATATGGTAAACAAAATCTTAAAGTTTCGGCAAATGCACTGGAAAAACTAACACAACATTCCTGGCCGGGAAATATTCGAGAACTTAAACATGTTATCGAAAGAGCCATAATTCTTTCCGGCACAACAGTACTAAAACCAGAAGATTTTTTTGTTAATCCGCAAAATGCAAAATCAATTAATGAGTTTGACTCTTTTCGTTTAGATGATATTGAAAAACAAATTCTGATCAAAGTACTTAATGATACAAACTGGAATCTAACTAAAGCCTCAAAGTTACTTGATATTTCGAGAACTACCTTGTATTCAAAAATTCAACGACATGGTTTATAAAAAACTGTATTTTAACTTAATAATTAGAATTCTACTAATAATCGCAACATCAATTTGGTTTGCTTTCGAAGTAATTGAGCCAATTAAAATTTATACTATTGTTGTTATTTCATTGCTTTTAATAATTCAGGGTTATTTATTAATTCACCTGCTTAATAGTTTTAATAGAGAGGTATATAATTATTTCAATTCACTTCGTGATGAGGGGTCATCATCTCAATTTAGGACAAAAGAAGAAAACAATAACGAATTAACAAGACTTATTAATGATATAAGTAATATGATTCGCGATGCCAGAATAAAGAAAGAAGAACAATATCAGTACCTAAAGTTTATTATTGAGACTATTCCAGTTGGAATAATTATTACAAGAAAGAATGGCAGTATTATTCTTTCAAACAATATAGTTAGTCAGCTTTTTAAGGTGGAATCGGTTAAAAGGATTAAAACCATAAGTGATTTTAATCCTGCTCTTGAAATAATCACTAAAAATATTCAAACTGGGGAAAAAGCGCTCAGAAAGATTAAAGTGGGGGAGCATTATTTGAAATTGCTTATTAGTCTATCCGATTTTAAAATTAATGATGAATTAATTCACCTATATACAATACAGGATGTTAAATCTGAACTTGATGAAAACGAGATAATAGCATGGCAAAAATTAATCAGAGTATTGAATCATGAACTAATGAATTCTATTACACCAATTACAACCTTAACTCACGCCATTAAAAAATGCATTACCGAAAATGACTCAATAAAGCAGATTAATCAAATCGACACCGAAATTCTAAAGGATATACTTAAAAATGCAAATTTAATTGAAGAAAGAAGCCAGGGCTTAATACATTTTATAGGCAACTATAAAAGGTTGACATCAATAAAGAATATTGAAAAAACAGAATTCTCACTTACAGAGCTATTTCAAAAATTAGAACAATTATTTGGTACTGAACTTTCCCAAAGAAATATAACATTTAACATTTTGGTATATCCTGAAAATTTATCTTTATCAGCAGATATAAAATTGGTTGAGCAGGTTCTTATAAATTTAATTAAAAATGCAATTGAATCCTTCGAATCGAATCGAAATAAGTTTATAAGTTTAAAAGCTCAGATTAATTCCAATGGAAAAATATCTATTTCAGTTTCAGATAATGGAAAAGGAATAGATGAATCCATTATTGATGATATTTTTATTCCTTTCTTTACTACTAAGAAAGAAGGATCTGGTGTTGGATTGAGTTTTTCGAAACAGGTAATGCGCATGCATGACGGTGAAATTAATGCAAAAACAGAACCTGATAAAGGCTCTGTTTTTACACTTTTGTTTTAAAATGTTAAAGACGTTTTTCTGCAATACTTATTACTCGTACTTAAGTGATTCCACCGGGTTTTTTATTGATGCCTGATAGGTTTGGTAGATTATTGTAAGCATTGCAATAATCCAGGTTATTATTCCGGTTGTAAAAATTATCCCCCAATTTATTTGAATATGGTATGCAAAATTTTGTAACCATGAATTTATTGCATAGTAAGCAATCGGAACTGCAATAAAGAATGATATTATAATCCATCTGGTAAAACTCTTTGTTAATAATATGAAAATATCTGCCATTCGTGCTCCGTTAACCTTTCGTATGCCAATCTCCTTTTCTTTCTTTTGACATATAAATGATGATAATCCAAACAATCCTATACAGGCAATAAGTAAACCAATAAAAGTGAAAATAATGAACAATTTTGCTATTCTTTCTTCAGGTTGGTATTGTTTAGCAAAGTCCTCATCAAGAAAAAAGTAATTGAATACTGCGCCTGGAAACAATTCCATAAACTTTTCTCTGCAAAAGGATAAAACATCCCCAGTACTTTCTTTGCCTGATAGTTGAAGTGTAATATACCTGCAATCTTCCCATGTCGGAAAGATAATCATAGGTTCTATTTTGCTTTGTAAACCCTGAAAATGATAATTTTTAATTACACCTACAATTTTCTCGGTTGGTCGGATAATGGATTTTGTTAATGCAACATCAGTTGTATTCCAATTGAAAGCCTTAAGTGTTTCTTCGTTTGTTAAAGCTGCTCTGCCTGTTTCATTTGTTATTGCTTTGAGTTGATTTCCTGCAATAATCTTAATACCATATACATCAAGAAAATCTTCATCGGCTTCAAAACAATTTATCGATTGAGCATTTTCCTTTTCTTCACCAGCAGGCCATAATCTCCATTTATAACACCATTTTCCCGGAACACTGGATGAGATGGTACTTGCTTTGATATCATTATGTTGTTCGAACTGTTGCTTAATTGACTCATAATTATTCAACGTAACTTTCTCCTGCGGAAACTCTATAACAAGTTTGTTTTCTTTCGAAAAACCCAATGGTGCATTTTTCATATAAATCACTTGCCTGTATATAAAAACGGTACCCAGTATTAAAGCTATTGTAAGACTGAACTGGACTACTACAAGAATTTTCCTTAATGAGTTACCCTTGCCCGAGAAAGTTGCCCGTGCATAGAGATGAACTGGTTTAAATGAAGACAAAACAAATGCAGGATAACTGCCAGCAAGAACTCCTATTACAACAATAATCCCAACAAGAAGCACCCAAAGCAACCAAAAAGAATAATCAATTGTAAAATTTACTTGTGTTACCTGGTTTAATTTCGGAAGAAAAAATTCAATCAAAAACATCCCAATAATATGAGAAATAAATACAATTAGAAGGCTTTCTCCCAAAAACTGCCTGATTAATTGATTACGTGTTGAACCAACTGTTTTACGTATGGCAACCTCTTTCATGCGTGTCATGTATTTGGCAGTCGAAAGATTTATAAAATTAAGACTGGCAATAACCAGAATAAAAATCCCTGTTGCCAGTAAAATATAAATAAAACTCATATTTGCCGGCTTTTCCGTATCCCAAGTGAATTCAACGGAATTATCTAAATGTATACTTCTAAGTGGCTGCATCCCGATTTTATTGATTTCACCTTGCTTTTCAAGTTCTTCAGCGCTTACAATATGAGGAACGTTACTAATTTTTTGCCCAAATAGATTTGGATCAGTCCCCTTTTTAAGTTTTATAAAAGTCTGAACATATCCAAGTACCCTATGATCGGTCGCTGCATCAGGATTGTTAGTTGCTAATGACAACATAATATCAATCTTAAGCCTTGTATTCCATGTATAATCTTTTATAACTCCGGTTACTTCAAAAAAAGCTGTATCAATTTTCATCAATTGACCCATTGGATCATCCTTACCAAAGTATTTATCGGCAATAGTTTTTGTTATCACAACAGTGTAAGGTTGTTCAAGAGCATTGTCAGGATTTCCTTTAATAAATGGTATTGAGAAGATTTTAAAAATATCATTTTCTACAAAATAATACCTCTCGATAAATTCAATATCCTTATATTTTACAATTGTTGGTCTTGTTGGTAGAATCCTGGCAAGATTCTCAACCTCTTCAAAATTTGTTTTAATATAATATCCATTAATTATTGGAACACATGCAAAATTTGTTTCTCTTGATGCACTCTTTTCAAATTGAACCAGCCTGTATAGTCTGTCAATATCTTTATGGTAGCCATCATACGTAAATTCGAAATGTAACAGATAAAAAATGTAAACGCAACATGCAATTGCAATAGAAAGGCCAAGTATGTTAAAAATACTGTTCCACTTGTGGCGGATAAGATTTCTAAAAGCTATTAAAAAGTAATTTGAAATCATATTTTACTAAGTTAAAATATTGTTATTAAATAATAAATTTTTATTGGTTTTGATACCACTATTTAATTATTCAAATCACATGCCCTTGTGCATAAAGTTCAATCAATCAAATTTATACATATTTACAATATTCATTTTAACTTTAAAATTTCGCCCAATATCGGTCAATAAATGACGAAAATTGAACAGTATAGTATTTTGATTTTAATGATTGATTGTATTTCTAACATATTTATAAACATTTATTGAAATACAAATAATATTTGAGAATTATATATTGAAGCAACTATTTGAATAGGAAAATCATCTAAACTAAAATAAATATTATGAATAGAAAAAATTATGTTATTAGTATTCAAGTAATCATAATTGCTTTAATTATGATTTCCTGCTCTAAAGAGGAGCTCAATCAAATTAGTGATTCTAAGTTAAAAGGAGATACCGTAAGATTTTTACCTTTAAACCCTTCCAGTTCTGATGAGGTTTTCATAATTGACTCAATTTGTCAATATGAATTATTAAAAACAATTGAGATAAATGGCTTTCAAATAAACTATATCAGAACATTCATTAGCGGGATGGGGTTAGCTTGTTTTCCAGAGATTGATACGGTTTCACTAGGGAAGTTAGATTCTGGTAATTATACTTTATTTAATATCCTTATAGATAGAAATCCTAGGGTACAGGACTCCATTGCTAGAGTTGATACTTTCCATGTTATTGTTCAATAATTTAACCAATTACTTAGTTAATATTACTGTTTCATCATAGGTCTTAGGGTAATATAAGGTTTACAATCACCACTTATAAACCTTTTTCCAACCATTTTAATCCCAAAGAACCTTTGGTATTAAACTTTATTGATAAGATTTCGTCAAAATTGTAGTTATTAATTTTCAAAATATTAATTTAAGCCATGAAAAAATATTTCAAACTACATTCTCTAATTTATTTAGTAATGATTGCTTTATTATTATCAAGCTGTACAGAAAAACCAGCTGTAACCAAAAATGAATTCAAGTTTCAGGTCGATCGTTTCGACGATACACAGATTCTGCGTTACCAGATTCCTGATTTTGAAAGTTTAGATTTGCGCCAGAAAAAACTATTGTATTATTTGAGCGAAGCTGCTAAATGTGGCCGCGATATTACTTTCGATCAAAATTTCAAATACAATTTGCTTGTTAGAAAAACACTGGATGCAATTGTATCAACATACACAGGTGAAAGAACAACAGATGATTTCATTAGTTTCATGAACTATACCAAAAAAGTATGGTTTTCGAATGGTATTCATCATCATTATTCAACCGATAAGTTTACTCCCGGATTTAGTTCCGAATATTTTAAACAACTCATTCTAAATTCCGACACATCAAAACTTCCATTAAATACAGATCAAAAAGTTGAACAATTTTTAACTTTTATTACTCCAATACTATTCGATCCGAATTTATATGCTAAAAAAGTAGCATCGGAAAAAGGAACCGATATTATTTCAGCATCAGCAAGTAATTTTTACGAAGGAGTTACTTTGGACGAAGTGAATGCATATTACGATAAACAAATCGATAGCAAAGATACCACGCCTATTAGCTATGGTTTAAATACCAAAGTGATAAAAGAGAATGGAATTGTAAAAGAAGTTAGCTGGAAAGTAGATGGAATGTATGGTGCTGCAATCGCTAAAATTATTTACTGGTTAGATAAAGCCAAAACAGTTGCCGAAAATGAAACACAGGCTAAAGAATTTGAATTGTTGATTGAATATTATAAAACAGGTGATTTACAAATATGGGACGAGTACAATGTTCTTTGGGCAGGAAATACCGATGTAAAAATTGATTATGTTAACGGATTTATCGAAGTTTATGACGATCCAATCGCTACAAAAGCTGCATGGGAATCTGTAGTTAATGTAAAAAACGAAAAAGCAACTGAGTTAACACAAATTATTGGTCAACAGGCACAGTGGTTCGAAGATAATTCTCCTGTAGATAAAAAATTTAAAAAAGAAAAAGTAACTGGTGTTTCGGCTAAAGTGATTGATGTTGTTCAGTTGGGTGGATCGAGTTATCCTGCTGCACCACTTGGAATTAATCTTCCGAATGCCGATTGGATCAGAAAAAATCATGGTTCAAAATCTGTTTCTTTAAAAAATATAGGATTTGCTTACGATCAGGTTGGAAAATCAGGCTATCTCGATGAGTTTGTCGAAAATGAAGAAGTAAGAGAAAGAATGAAAAAATACAGCGATGTTACCGGAATGCTTCATACCGATTTGCACGAAGTTGTTGGTCATGGCAGCGGACAGTTATTGCCAGGAACCGATCCCGGAGCATTAAAAGGTTACCAAACACCTCTAGAAGAATCGCGTGCCGATTTATTTGGCTTGTATTATTTACCTGATGGAAAATTAGTTGAACTTGGATTACTTCCTGATTCAGAAGCTTTTAAAGCACAGTACGATTCATATATTTTAAATGGTTTGATGACTCAATTGGCTCGTGTTCAGCCAGGTAAAAATATTGAACAAGCTCACATGCGAGGTCGCCAGATGATTTCGAAATGGGTATATGAAAAAGGTAAAGACGTAAATGTTATCGAAATGTACCAAAAAGATGGTAAAACATTTATCAGAATAAATGATTACGAAAAACTGCGTGTTCTTTTCGGTAATTTGTTAGCCGAAATACAACGAATAAAATCGGAAGGTGATTATGCTGCCGGTGAAGCAATGGTTGAAAGTTATGGTGTTAAAATCGATCCTGAATTACACAGAGAATTACTCGAACGTTATGCTAAATTAAATCGCGCTGTATTTGGCGGATTTATGAATCCCTATTTAGTTCCTGTAATTGACAATAACGAAATAATCGATGTGAAAGTGGAATATCCAGATAATTACACCGAACAAATGCTCATGTACGGCGAAAAATATGGATTCTTGCCAACGATAAACTAACCTGTCATCCTGAGCTTATCGAAGGATAGACAGATTGCATAATTACACTCTTCGATAAGCTCAGAGTGACAAAGAAGCTATCCCAAAAAGATGGCTTCTTTTTTGTTATATCAAAACAAACTTACAATTATTGTGTTTATTAATAATATGTATCTTAGCAGCATAATAAATCTAAAATAAATTTATTATGAAAATTAAACTAATTATACTCTTTAGCTTTCTTTCAATTAATATATATAGTCAGAGTCAGGAATTAAAAGTTGGAGATAAGGCACCCGAAATTATTCAAAACTTAATAACGGGCGAAGAATTTCGTTTGTCTGATTTAAAAGGGAAAGTGGTATTAATTGATTTTTGGGCATCGTGGTGTAAACCATGCAGAAAAGAAAATCCAAATATTGTAGAAGTTTATAAAAAATTTAAAGACGAAAGCTTTAAAAATGGTAAAGGGTTTACCATTTTGAGTGTTTCCTTAGATTTTCACCAGGCAATGTGGGAAAAAGCTATCCTTGATGATTCTCTCGAGTGGACTTATCATGTTAGCGATTTAAAAGGTTGGAAAAATGAAGCTGCTGTTCTTTATAATATCAAAAGTATACCTGCTTGTTTTTTAATTGATGGAGAAGGAACAATAATTGCTATGAACTTACGTGCAGATGATTTAGAATCAAAACTAAAGAAACAGCTAAAAAAAAAGTCCTTTTTTTCTTCAAAGAACTAATTAGATAATATAACAAATCTTTTATAAAAAAGCCGCTAAGTAATACTTAACGGCTTTTCTTTGTATTATTTCTTTATCGCTTACTCGCCTCTATAACTCTGTCTCTCATTTCTAAAAGTCTATTCATAATGTAATCATATCGATCCGATTCCTGCTTAAATTTACCAACACTAGCGCAACCTAAATCATCATACAATAAATCACGTCCCGCATCTGTATCTGCATATTCTTTACCATCATATGTCCAATAACAATCTTCTCCATCGGTACAACAAAGTGTAACTTCTGGCTCTCCTTCGCAAAATGCATCTTGCTCGCAAGCTTCTTTAGGATCTTCTTCGCAACCTGTATTCATAGCAAATATTACTCCGGTAACAATCGCTAAAAGTATTAATATGCTCTTTTTCATAATATTAAGTATTAATTATTTCAGATTTTTCGAATAAACATTTGTTTCAAAGTTAACCAATCTAGGATTAAATCTAAAATTTAACATCTTTTCTTGCATTACTATTTTATTTTTCATCGCACTCTGTAAAGTCGAATTATCAAAACCATTTTTATTTTTTCCATCAATACTATAAGTTACTATTTCTCTCTTATTTCGGTCATCTTCAATAGCTTCATCACCTGATTTGGACTGCTTTCTTTTTAACTTTTTCGATTTCCCGAATAATAAATCACTTAATTTTATCTTTAAATGATATTCATAGTCCTCGCCAAAGCTTTGCATTCCATATGCAGTAATATCAACAGCATTACTTGAAATAAATGTTTCTGGCACATATATAGCGTTTTTAAAGATAAAAATATTGCTTTCTAGTGTCTTAAATTTAATATTATCTAACTCATCAATACCGGTAAATTTTGACATATTTGTTGCAGGCTCAAAATTATACACTCCACCATTTTCAAGTTTTAAATCCCCTTTTACGCGAATATCTTTTTGAACTAAAGAGTCTTTTTCCATAACAATACGGGAAAATAAATCAGTTGAAAACAACCCACTTATATTTTCTGCCTTAATAGATGGTTCATAATAATCTTCAAAATTATTAAAACCAACTAAAAGCTTTTTCACATCCATTTTCTGAATAACATGGTGTGTTTCTACTATCGCTTTGTTCTCAGGCCTAATCGTATATCTTATGGAACTGTTCATATTACCATCAAATGCTTTAAATTTAAATTGATCAATGATATACACACTATCCTGAACGTTAAACAAACTTGAAATATCTTTAATTAGAACTTTATCATAAGTAACACTATTCACTTTTAACACTCCCTTTATAAGCATTGTAAAGTTTTTTGTGTACAGTTCTGCCCTTTCATTTTGTGGCTCTGCTAATTTTGTTTCAGATTGAGTTGAATCTGTTGCCATAAATAAAGCAAGCATAGCGTAATCCAAATCGCCTAAACTTAAGCGTGTATTTACAACTAGTTTCTCTGGCTCATTTTTAATTACTGATTTGTATAAATTTTCAATTATTGTAGAATCGATCCCAAATTCTATTCCACCCACCAAACCATTCATATGATTAATAGTAATTTCTTGGGGGTCAGTTTTAATTTGGCCATTTAAATTTTCAATTTTGTATAAAGGATTATCTGCCATGATAGCAGTTACATTATTCAAATCAACATTTACTATGCTATTATTAAATGCAGCATATATTGCCTGATCTGCTATTGAATCGAGATCGAAAGTAGCCTTTGAATGAATATCAACTGCAACATTTCCTGTTAATTGTTTTAACAAATTAGCAGGCATTATTGATATTGTTTCTTCAAGATTAATTTTGATTTTAGTTTCGGTTTCATAACTTGGCCTTTTAAGATTTTCCACTTTAAGAAATCCCGAAATTTTTGCTCCCTTTGTTTCAATATGATAATCTTTTATATTTAATTTCAATTCTGATGTATTATTTATACTTCCATAAAAATCCGTATTGAACGAAGTATTTCGAAGCTCGAAATGATATGTAGGAATATCAATATTTAAATTGCTAATCGTAAAATTATTAGGCTTATATGCGAAGAGAGTTGAAAAATTCTTAATAGACATTGACGAAGCCATATCTACATTAATATCTTTAAACTGAATATTTGCTCTACTGTTTGCCATAATGTAATCCACAAAATCGTCTGTAATGGAATCGGGAAATTCTCCCTTCGTAAAAATGCTTGCTTTAATATCTCCATCAATATTTTGAATAATGGAGTCGGGCATAAATTTTCTAAACTCATTTATATCAATATTCAAATCGGCTTCAACATTATATTTTGGATGATCAATGTCTAATACCGAAAAAGCAAAATCAAACTGACTCTTTTCTGTTTCAAAATGAAATAAGCTAAAACTGGCTTGAGATGATTGATTGTTTTTAAGAATACCATTAGTAACATCGCCTTTAAATGCGATGTTTTTTAAATTCGGATAATCCTTTATTTTAATATTTCCATTTACCAAATCCACCTTTAAATCCACTTTTGGCATTTCTGATTCAGAATAAAACCCGTTAATTGTTGCATTCAGATTTAAGTTTCCTGAAACATGCTGCACTCCAAACTCCTTAAGCATTTCTTCAGGCACATATTTTATAAGCTCGCCTAAAATTAATTCGGTTCCGATTATGTTTACATTCGTTTTAATTTGATTTCCTAAAATTGCATTTCCAACGATGTTTAATTTAGCACCATCAGTGTTTATGTCTAGTTCTTTAATAGTAATTAAATCATTATCATAATCTGCATCAAAATCAATATTTGTTTTTTTCATTAAATGCAAATTCGTTGCTCCATATATACAATTTGATAAACTAACTTTTCCTTTTGCCGATGCTATTATATCTTCTCCTTTAAGCTTTCCTTTTATCTTTAATTCCGGAATAAATACATTAGCTGCTGCTTTCATTTTTTGATCAACAAAATTCAAATCAATATTCTTTAAAGAAAGATCGGTTAAGGTTAAGTCTATTGGCTTAGATGGAGTTGTATCCTCTAATTCTGTTTCATTTGGTGCTATTAGGAAATCAATATTTGAAACACCATTTGTATCAACCAAATAATTAATATTTGCCCCATCCACGTCCACTTTCATTACTTCTACTATCCCTTTAAATAAAGGCTTTGATTTTACCGAAATATATAATTTACTAATGCTAATAATTGTATCTAAATTAAAAGAACCAGAATCGACCTTAGATTTGTGTGCACTTAAAAGAACATGATTTAATTCAATAGTTGCTAAAGGGAATTTTCGAAGTAAATTGAACGATACATTGTCCACAATAACAGGAGCTTCAATATTTTCGCTTAGCTTCTTCAAAACCATATCTGTAATATCATCTTCCAATAATTTTGCAACAATGGTTAACACAATAGCTAATGCAATAACAATAATAATAAAGTAAGTTAAAATTTTAAAAAGCTTTTTCATTTAAATACACATTGAATATATACAATCGAACATCACAGCAAATTATAAGCCGAATTTACTGATTTTCGAGTGATAATAAAATCTATAATTAAAAGAAATAATAGATGTAGTTTTTATTCTAAACCATACTTATCAATTAAGTAAACCAAAGATGCTATTGTTGCAGCACCTTTTTGCATATCGGAGGGTTTAACTTTGTCGAATGTATCATTTGCAGAATGATGGTAGTCGAAATAATGTTTTGGATCGGTAAGTAAACCCATAAGTACTGCTCCGTGATCTTTTAATGGAGCAATATCAACACCGCCACCACCTGCAATAAAAACATCCACATTATATGGTATAAATAGCTCTTTCCATCCTGTAATCTTAAGCAATTTATCAGATGATGCATCGATTGAAAAACCAAGAGGTGTGTCGACACCGCGATCACTTTCTATTGCAGCAATATGTATTTCTCCATTAAGTTTTGCTTGTTCTGCATAAGCACGTCCACCACCTTGCGATATTTCTTCATCCATATACATTACTGCACGAATAGATCTCTTTGGTCTTATTCCCAACTCTTTAAAAATCCGCAATACCTCAATTGCCTGCATACATCCTCCACCGTCGTCGTGAGCTCCGGGGCTGTTATCCCATGCATCGAGATGACCACCAATAATAATATATTCGTTAGGAAACTCCGTGCCTGTCATTTCTCCTATTGTATTATAGGTAATTGTATCAGGTAGGTTTTCACAATCTGTTTTAAAATAGAATTTGAGGTCTGGATTTTGCTTTAAATATTCGCTAAGAAGATTTGCATGTTGTGTGGCAATCGCAACTGCCGGAACCGTAGGTTCTCCTTCAACTTTACGAGTTACACCGGTATGAGGAAAAGTGTCAGTTGCACAAGTTAATGAACGTATAACTACACCCACAGCTCCTTTTTCTGCTGCTATTATTGGTCCCATAAAACGTTGACCAGCTGCTTCGCCATATGCCTGAAAAGGATTTTGAAGATTCGGATTCATGGCTTGATTTAAAAATACTATTTTCCCTTCCACATAGTTTGTTTGTAATTGAGCAAGAGCATCCAAACCATTTACCTCAATAACAGTAGCTTCAATTCCATTTTCAGGAGTTGCTATACCACGACCCAATGCACATACATTAACCGGAATTAATTGATCTTTAATTTTTATATTCCCAATTTCCTGCGATCCACGTTTCCAGTTCATAACCGTAGCTTCCTGCAAAAATACCTTGTCGAAATTTAAATCCTCCATTATTGATTGGGTCCACTTTGCTGCTTCGATACTTTGCGGATAACAAGCCAGCCGTTTTGTATAGTTCTTTGTTAAATAACGAAGGTTTTCATATGACTGGGTATTATTTTCTGCCTCATAATAAATTAATCCTATAACTATATCATCGGCAAGTTTATCGATTGATTTTGGAGTTGAACACGATGCTAAAAGTGAAATGCAAATTATTAAAGTGATTATTTTTTTCATTGTACAGAATTATGTTCTTTGACTATCGTAACTAAATTTAGATTAAACCAAGACTCACTTAATTATTAATTGAAACTATCAAATCATCGATCCAGCAAGTATCTCCATCTGGGTTCCAGATATAAAAACTCAGTATATGTCCGTTGTACTGATCAATATTCAAAAATATCCTGAATTGATTTTCATTCCAACTGTCAGAAAATAATTTATCAAGAGATTTGCTCGTCCAGAAAGCAGGTTTTCCATCTTTTTCGATTGAAAGAACAACTAATGAATTGGATTTTTTATTTAAGAAAGCCTGACATGATGCAAAAAACTCAATATATCCTGTTTCAGAATTTATACTATCTACCGGTATTACATATGATGCAGAGAAGCCATTTCTTTTAATTCTGTTTGAAAATTTCCCAGAATAAACCTTGAGAGAATCATGGTTTTCGGAATTCCAGCTCCAACAATCTGGTTTGCTTTCAAAATCATTTTTTGAATAAATAATAGGTTCTTTTATAGGAGCTTGAAGATTCTCTAAATAAGATAAGTCAGTCGAATCTGTACATTCGATTACATTCCATTCAAGATTAATCTGCTGGTCTAATAAATCTTGTCCATTGGATGAGAGTCGAATAAACTCAACATTTTTATTTAGTTCAGGTTTATTTATATCGATAATAAATGGATTTATCCACAGGCCCGAAATAGCTGTTTCGGGATTAAAACGGTACAAATAAATTGTTCCATCAGTAAATTTATACTCAATCTGAAAGAATTCTCCTTTATATAAAAACGATTTAATTTTAGCCAACAATTTTTCTGAATAGTAAAATTTAACCCGAAGAATTCCATTCTCGCTATGAGGAACGCCTATCCATTCCTTCCATTTTCTCGATTCTCTTTTTATTAATTTCGGTTCAGAGAAAACCGATTCTGGTCGTTTGGCAAGCAAAGCATATTCGGTGGTACTTTGTACAATTTTATAATTCGAAAGCAGGTTTAAAATTGATAATGGTTCGTCGTTCAATATATATCGACCATCCAATGACCCCAATTTTGTGTAATTCGGACAATCATTAAAATGAAATAAAACATACTCCGGGCCTGTTGTTAGTAAAAATGCGCTAGCCGAAATACTATCAATCCATAAACTATATGCTCCTGCCTGTAAAGTTGCTCGTGGTTTCCAGTTCAGTGAATTTGAAGGAATATAACTAAGTTCCCACGGAAAAATATCGATCGATTTATCGCCTATTATACTTCTTGTTGAATTATCCAGAATTGCTACTTTTAATGATTCATTAACTGAATTTTCACCTTTCAGCCTACTAGTTTTAAAATTGATTATACTTTTGTAAAAATTCACTGGACTATTGGAGAAATGAATAGGCTTGTCATATCCCGGAATATTTCTCATATTCAATGCAAAAAATAAAATTGATAAAAGCATTGGAATAAAAACCCATCGCTTTTTCTCTTGAGTAATAATCAATAAAAAACCAAAAAAGATGATCAGAAAATCGAGGAATATCCGATTATGAAAAATATCTTCGCGTACGATCGCATGTTTCCATGCGGCAAAACTTGCAAACGCCATTAATGCATAAAGCAAATAGGTTTCTTTTTTTCGAAGAATAAATGGTATGGTTGCAAATAGAATGAGGCTCAGGCTTAGAAAAAACCAGTTATTATCAGGAAAAAGACTTAAAGCAGATGAATATCCTGAAATCATCTTGACCGTGGAAAACAGAAAATGAAAAAGCCCATAAAAACTACCAATCAGTATCACTCCAATAACACTAAGCGTTAAAAACCAAACTGGTAATAGATAATACTTTTTATATAGAAATTGGTATGCTGAATAAACTAAAATAATAGAAAAACAGCTCAAACCCAGTGATGATTTAATAAAAACAGCCGTAACCGAAATTATAACGGAGACTAATAAATACCAAATTTTATTTGTTTTTTGGTGTAGTAAAATACCAGCCAGAACCAATCCTATAATTGAATTATCGAATGTTGAAAAAAACAAGATTAGAAGGATTACTCCAGCAGCATATGTAACTTTTAGTTTGTTTTTTCGTGACAAAATCAATAAAAACGAAACAAGCAAACCTCGTACAAGTGAGTAGAAGATGATTCCGGTTTGATAATTAGCCCCAATAAAGAAGGGGCTTTTTAAAAATCCAAGCGGACCAAAGGGATAAATTAATGTGCCAAAGGTTTCCTTATAATCGGCAAAAAAATAGTTTAATGCCCAAAAGTACGAAGCATCGAGTCCGTTATAATGTGTAATAACAAACGAAGGAAAGGTTAAAAGAAAAATTACTAATCCAATTGAGAAGTAAACAATATTGCTTTTTGAATCTTTCAATTTTATTGTTCCTACTTAATAGGTTTACTTATTAGCAAACCAAGTTTATAAAAAGCAAATAAATTAATGCTAATAAAACCCGATAGTAATAAGGCTCTAATCATGGGCTTAAAAATCCAAAAAAACACTTTTACAACAAACAAAATCCTGAATTTTGTAAGTGCATTAAAGGTTTTTAATAAAGCAATTTCCTTTTCAAAATCTGAATCTTTGGAAATATCTCTAATATATAACAAGCTTTCAATTGATTGCTCTGTTTTTATAATAAATTGTTCATTGGTTTCGAGCTGAGTATGTAAAACAGGATTATTGATATGTTTTATTTGAACACCGGATTTCTTAAGCTGAAACCCAAACCAAGTATCTTCGTGCCCATAACCAGCTATTCGCTCATCAAACTTTACCGACTTAAAAACATCTCTTCTAATAAGAAAGTTAATTGTTTTAAACGATTTGTATGGATTTTTCGCTCTTTTTTCAGGAGAAACAACTTCATTGGCGTGTCCGTATTTCCATCGTAATAAAAAATCTTTTTCAGGTCTCTTGTTCGAATAAAATAATCCGCCACAAATAATAGGGTAATCGATAGATATTGATGTAATATAATCTAAAACAAATGATTCGGAAACAATCGCTGCGTCGCAATCGAGAAAAAGCATGTTGTCGAACAAGGCATAATCTAGAAATAAATTACGAATTTTTGATCTTCCAATGTTTTTCTGCAATTCAACATACTTTACATTATCCAATCTAGAAATTGATTCGTTCTGAAGTTTAAAATGGATATCAGAGAAATCATCAATTAAAATAATTTCAAACGCAACACTTAACCCTGATGCCTGTTTGTGCAAATCACCAACTAGTTTTACAACATTGTAATTATATATAGGGATACAAATTGAAAGCATAAGAGTTGTTTGTAATTTGATTCAAATACCCAATATTAAGAATAATTGCACAGATTATAATGGACTGAAGTCCATTTTTTAGTTAATAAATAACCCCAGCCTTAAGACCAGGGTTATACAAACTCTTATATTAGGGATTTAGAACCCAAATTATTTTACAGCTTATTATTCGTATCGCAACGAATTTACCGGATTTTGAATTGCTGCTTTGTATATTCTCCAGCTAATAGTTAATAATGCCGAAATAAAAAGTATAATTATTGGAATAATAAAACTATATGCATTGGCTGAAACATATTCCTTCCAAATGCTAGCCATAAGCATATCGGAACTATAATAACCCAATCCGCATCCTATGAGCGCTGCAATACCGAGGATTATTATAAATGGCTTCGAAATATTTTGTGAGATATTGCCAATACCTGCTCCCATCACTTTTCGTATTCCAATTTCTTTTGTTCGGTTTAAAATACTAAGACTAACTAATGTATAAAGACCTATTACTGATGACAACAATGCACAAATAGCCAGAAAAACGAACATTATTTTAATGTTTTTATTTATCTGTTTCGCTTCATTCAATAACTCAACCTGAAATCTTCCATTGTAAGGATAATTAGGAATAATCGCTGCCCACTCTTTCTTAAGATACTCATTTATATCATTTAAGTTTTCTTTTGATGCACGAACAGCAATCTGCCTGTACTCATCTTCAGGATCGAGTCTAAATATTAATGGTTCAACAGGCGCCCAAAAACCATACAAATAAATATCTTTTGAAACGCCAATAATCTGCAAGGCCAATGTGTCATTCATATAAACTGTTTTACCAACAGGTTCTTCCAATCCAAAATCATTTACAAATTTTTCATTTACAATTACTGATTGACCCTCAATATCGGCCGATTGATTTTCTAAACCGAAATTTCTTCCTTGTAAAACTTTAACACCCATTGTTTTGAGGTAATCATATCCGATATGCATAATATTTGTTTCGACCTGTTGATCGAGGTATTTAATTGATCGGTTATAATTTCCATAACCAATATGATAACTTGTTCCGGCATACATTTCAATTTTGGGATTACTCCGTATTACCTGTTCAAATGGTTTATAATCATTTTTATTATTAACTGATAGAATAATAATGTTGTCTTTATCGTAACCAAACTCAGCCTCATCCTGAAAAATAGCATTCTGGGTAAAAATAACTCCCGAAACAATTGCCATAACCGAGATTGAGAATTGTACTACAAGTAAAATTTTTGATAATGCATTTCTACCACTTAACTTTAGCTTTTCGCGAAATATTTTTACAGGATTAAAACGACTAACATAAAACGCAGGGTATGCACCAGCCAGAAGTGCTGTAACAATCCATAAAAGAAAAACAAACACAATAAGCGAAGGGGTTTGCTTAAAATCCATTACCAGATCCATATATTCCCACATTGATGAATAGGCAGGCACAAGGAACCCTGCAAAAGCAACACCCAGAATAACGGCAATTAAGCTTATTATAAGGTTCTCGCTAATAAACTGTATAATAATATGCCGCCTTAATCCGCCAAAGACTTTTCGAAGACCAATTTCCTTTAACCGCTTTCCTGCAAATGAAATAGCTGAGTTCATAAAGTTAAATGCTGCAATTATCAATATAAATATTGCCATAATTGGAGGTGCAATTACTGCTGCCGGATGAAAACTTGGGCGCAACCACATTGCCCATACTTCGCGATCTTCGGCAACATCTTTTAACGATTTGGTAAAAAACCTTGTGATCTTCCAATCTTGGCGTGCATCGTTCTGAACAGGAATAAATTTGCTTAGTAGTTCGTTAATTTGTGAGATTTTATTTTGATCCTTTACTAGTAAAAATGTAGCTGCAACCCAGTTATCCCATTTCTGATCATCAATTTGCCACATATCTCTATAATTATCAATTTGAGTAATGGCTTCGTGAAAAAATATTGTATTTAAAGGCAAGGTTTTAAAAATACCTCCTACAATAAATGCTGTTTCCTGACCTTGATCATTAAATATTGTTATCACTTTTCCAATAGGATCTTCATTGCCAAAATAAATTGATGCCAGGTTTTCATTTATTAGAATCTTACCTTTATCGCGTATTGCATCTTTGCTCCCCTTTACCATATCAACCGAAAAAACCTCAAAATAATTTGGATCAGCATAACCTATTCGTTTACTGAATATTTTATCATCGTATTTTATGGGTGAAAACGAAGTAATATATCGACAAACCTGATCAATACCTGATATGTCTTGTTTAATTAATTGGGCCAGAGCAAATGGGGTAATTCCATATTCCTGCTCACGGCTTTGCATATCGCGGGTTATGTTTATCTTATAAATTTGATTATAGTTTGCATGCGTTTTATCCCAATCGGAATCATACTTTGTATTTAAGTATGCTGTAATACATAGAGCCAAGGCAATGGCTAATCCAAGAATATTAATTCCAACAAAAAGGAAATTCTTCGATATATATCGAAGAGAAAGTATAAAATAATTTTTAAACATATGATAATTATTATTTATGATTTCCAATGAATTATTAAATCATTTTTGAAATATTGTAATTTTTTAAGATATCCCAATTGTCTAAGAGACGAAATTAGTTTTTAATTGATGCATGTAAAATAAAAAAAACGGTTATACACCGCTATTTAAGAAGATCAGGTTAGCTTTCAAGCACTTCAAAATCCTTATCGTGTCCATTTCCTTTTATAGTTTCCCAATAACGAATAGAAATCTCTCCAGTTTTTCCGGTAAGTAGGTTTTTAACCAGAATTCGTTTTTTATTTCTTATTTCGGTTTCAATTTCTATAAATTCGAATGGTATTTTAAGCATTGATTCTAATTCAAAACCTGTTTCCTTTGCCGATTCGTCATTTTGTTCGTAGGTCCAGTAAATCTTCATATCGAAACCCTTTCTGAATTTCTGATCCAGCGTTCGTAGCAAGTCGCTAATAATTTTCATAGAGCAACTGTTTGCATAGGTCAAATACAAATCTATTTTAGTAAAAGCAGCAGGATTTTCAATATATTTTTTGATCCAATTTGTTATTGGGTCGAAAAAAATTAACACATTTTCCGGCATCGATCGCCCATTAATTTCAATATGTCCATCTTCTAAGTGGACGAAAGGGGTATCGTTTGTTTTTTCAATTAATAAGCTCATTAATACTAATATTCGGTTAAATCTTACAATTCATGGCTAAGAATAAGTTGATTATATTTCTATCTAAAATTAATAATAAAATAATTATCATTTAATGATATAACAAATTTAAAACAAGTTAGTTTCCTTTCGTTTTTCTTTAAGATTTAAATGTTGAAAATACTTTATTGTAACTCGCAACAAATCAATAAAAAGCGTTAAATATAATAGACCAATACCAAACCACATCATAAGTAGATTAAACCACAAAGTGTCAATTTTCAGACCCAGAATAATTTTAACCGGCGAATAAAAATGAGAGCGCCCATAATCAGAAGTTGGCTCCATAAAAATCGGATCTTTTTTCTGAATTAACCTTGACTCTGTTTGATAAACCTTAAACAATTCGTTTCTATTTAAAACCAGATCTGCAAGCTTTTTATTATAATACCTTTGTCTAAACTTAACAAACTCATCATTTCCCAATTGCTGAATAAGGTCATTATACCTTTGTTCTTTACGGTCGTTGGCTTGCTTCTGTTCTTCAGAAAAGGTCATTTTTAGAAAATATATATATCCATACGTTGCTTCTGCTACTTCTTCTGTAAAATTTTCATAATCTAAAAGAAGTATGTTATCAAACGGAGGAACACCAGCACTATTTGTAAGATACTCAAATTCATTTCTAATTAACTTGATGTCTTTAGTAACGGTTGCAGAATCTATATTCTCGAATCGCTTGCGGCCAATCATTTCTAATTTATTTTCGAGTTGAGGTAGTAAAAAAGCTATACGATAATCGTTGTTACTTATTATTTGTTCATCTTTAAAAAAGTTCTTCTCGAATTTGTTATTCTTAAACTGCTCCACAGCCAAAGCTTCATAAGCCCATCGGGTAGGCATAATGTTACCTATTAATGGAACATATATGCGCGAGGTTAAACTTTTGTGTAAGTCGTCAAAAGGAATCATGGCTCCACCCAAAAGCAACTGAGGAACCAGAATTAATGGAATAAGTACATAAATAGCAATAACAGAATCTAATCCGGACGATATATTTAAACCAATAATATTTCCTAAACAAGATGCTGAAAAAAGAACTAACCAAAAGGGAATAAGCATTCCATGAATCTCCAGAATGCTATTGCCTACTATTGTATACAAAAGAGTTTGCAGGGCCGACAACCCAAATAAAAAGACAAGTTTAGAATTAATATAACTAAACCAGCTTAATTGAAGAAACGATTCACGCTCAAGAATTTTTCTATCTTTAATAATTTCCTCTGCACTAACTGTTAATCCAAGGAAAATTGCGACCACAACAGACATAAACAAAAATACCGGAAGGTTTTTATTATCTGCAAATACATATCCTGTGGGTGTTAAATACTTGGTAAAGAAACCAAGAATAAATGCAAGTAAAGGAGCCTCGAATAAATTTATAAGCAAGTATTGCTTATTCTCTAATTTCGAAATTAAATTACGCATGCTGAATACACCGAATTGTCTTAAAAAATCGGGTACTTTAAACTCAGAATCGGGTAGCTTTTCTTCAGAATGTTTTACAGGAATATCCTTTTCAATATTTTCTAAATACCTGTAATACCAAGCCTCAGGTTTTGTTCTTCGAACACGTGTTTCTTTTCCATATTCATCAATCTCTTTGGCTTCAACAATTTGTAGAATTTGATCAGGATTAATTGTCCCGCAACAAGCACATTCGCTTTCGGCAGCATTTACAAGAGAAGTAATGGTTTTAAAGTAAACAATAGCATCAACCGGATTACCTTGATATATTGGATATCCCCCTTTATCAAAAACCCATAATTTATCAAATAGTTTAAAAATATCAGATGATGGTTGGTGAATATTTGCAATTACAAGTCTGCCTTTAAGAGTTTGTTCCTTTAAAAGATTCATAACATTTTCCGAATCCATTGATGACAATCCAGATGTTGGCTCATCAACAAACAAAATTAAGGGTTCACGCATTAACTCCAATCCAATATTAAGTCTTTTACGCTGTCCTCCGCTTATAAACTTTTTCAATGGATTACCAACCTGCAGATTTCGGGCATCGTATAAATCAAGATCAATTAAAACTGAATTTACTTTTTCTTTTATCTGATATTCGTTATAATCGCTAAAACATAGACGGGCATTATAATATAGATTTTGATATACTGTAAGCTCATCGAATAATAAATCGTCCTGAGGAACAAAACCTATGATTCCTGTTATTATTTTTTGATGATAATGAACATTGTAATTATTAATTTTAACCTTCCCTTTTGTAGGATATAGCTTGCCACTAAGCAAGTTTAGCAGAGTTGATTTACCTACTCCGCTACCTCCCATTATCCCAATAAACTGACCAGATTCTTCAGAGAAATTAAATTTCTGTATTCCATTTTTACTGTTTCTGAACTTAAATTCGAGATCCGTGGCCGAAAATACCAATCGTTGATCGTATGCCAGACTTATAAATTTCGAAGCAACATCGTTATAATAAATTGAATCAATATTGGGACCTTTAATAATTGATCCATTATTAAAGAAATAGGGTCTTCCGGAAATTATTTTCTGCCCTTCGATATACAAATTAAGTTCGCCAAAATACCTGAATATAAAAGATTTAATTGATTGAATATAAAATACAACTATTTTCCCATAGAGATTTTTTCTATATAAAAATTTATGCCCCTGATCGGGAGAAACCTTTTTTTTCATAACCCAAGCCAGACTATCAGACCATTCTCTTATTTGGTTATCAATAACCAATACTTTTTCTGCTTCGAGATTATCCGGGTTACCATCAAAAATAAACGACTTAAAATTAGCCGATTCGCTATCGGAAAGATTAAATACCTTGGCCACTGTTTTAATAAATTCAAGCTCCTGGTCAGTTACTACCTGATCTTCGTGAACAAATTCGAGTAACTGCAAAAAAACAATTACTCTTTCATTTCTTAAGAGGCCTTTTTTTATCTGGCTGCAAACATTGGATATCTGAAATGAGATTAAAGAAACATTTTCTGAAATATCTATATTCTCATCTGAGCGCAATTCTCTATTGTAAAATTCGTAGTAATTATCGAATAAGCGCAAATATTCTTTAACCAGATCGGCATTTAAATACCGATGAAGGTATAACTCAACAATTCTTCTCCCTTTTGCAGTAATGCCATCTGGATTTACATTTGCAACAATGGCAAATAAATGAATAAGAGCATTTAATACGGATTCGCTCATAAAACTAAATTTCTAATCTTACTAAATCTGGTAATAGAAAAATATCCAATACCTCAATATATAAAAATAGCTCAATTTGGCCTATTAGTGCAAATTTTTACAAAAATTAATTCAATAAAAAAGCTCATACCTTACAGTATGAGCTTTTTTAAAATATTTTAAGTAGTACTATGCAATTATTTTTTCACGAAGAGCTTCGGTTTGAGTAATAATATCTTCCATTTGCTTCTGTGTAATGCCTTTTTCATCAATACTATCATAAACCAATTTTATTGGATTTAAATCGTTAAGTAATGATTGAATTGTTTCGTGACTATTGTGCGGAGCCAATAATTCGATAAGCTTATATAAAGCTGATTTTTGGTGCATAATAACTTTAACCAATTCAGGATTACTATAAACAGTATTTGAAATATTGCAGGAGATATACATTGCCTCAACCCAACTTCCAGTTAAAACTAACAATGATAAATCTTCTTTATTATTTTTAACAAGATATTCATATGTATCGTAAAAAGACTCAGTAATTAATTCAACAAGCAAATCTTTATTGTCGATATTTAGTTCAACTTCTTCGATAAAATCAGAACTAAAAGCGCCTGTAATGCCAAGTTCTTTTACTAGTTTTTCTGAAACATCCATAAAATTCATTACTTCCTGTTTCATATTATATGTACTGGCATAACTAAGATCTGCACTATAAACACCTAGGTTAAGTGCTTGTGATTTATCGGTAAAATACTTATCCACATTGGCCAATGGATTGGTTAACCCAATAATATAACTGGCTTCGATTTTATTAATCATATTAATTACCTCGAACGATGTTGGCAATGGATAAACCACCTCACGAACAGTTTTTTCAATACTTGCTTTATCTAATTTCGAATCAGAACCTTCAATTGGTTCTCCCTTTTTACCAGTACAATTGATTAAAGATGTAACCAAAATACCTGATAATAAAAGTATACTGAATTTTTTAAACTGATTTTTTAGTGTTTTCATTGATATAATTGTTTTATTTATTCTTCTTGTTTTTATCCCCTTTTAGATATAATTTCAAGGGCGTAAGTTACTGCTTTTTTTAAAAATTTCATTTACCGAGCAAATAATTTTCTGTATCTAAAACCCCAAAGTTCTATTCTCTTCTCTAAATATGCAAATAATATAGTGCTAAAAAATGTTAATGAACCATAAACTACTGAAACCATCGACATATCATAATTGTTCAATAAACTTTGAGCAACATAAATACCTACAATACTATTTTTTAGACCAACCTCAATACTTATTGTTATATTGTTTTTACCACCCAGTCGCAATCTTCGTGCAATAAAATAAACTGTAACCATTGATATAAAATTTAATCCAACAACCCAGGGTGCAAGAAAATAATAATCGCTTATATGAGTGTCCATTCCTTTTTTATCGAAGAAAATAATTACAACAAATACAATTAATAAAATTAAAGGTAAAATAATCTTTAGCGGTTTTTCAGCCTTAACAGCAAATCGATAATAATTGTAACGAATAATCATACCAACAAGTGTTGGAATTAATATGGTTAAAACAATATTTAATATAGTACCGAAAACAGGTAAATGGATTTCTCTCTCTACCCCAATAAAGATTATTAAGCCAAGGTTTACAACAAGAGGTAATGTTACCAAAATAATAATACTGTTAATAGCAGTAAGCGCTACCGATAGAGCAAGATTGCCACGCAGCATATGAGTAATAATGTTTGTTGCAGATCCTCCTGCACAAGCCGTGATAAGAATAAATCCGACTTTAAAAACCGGATCGAGATTCGAAAAACCAACCAATAAAAAAGCAATAAGTGGGAGAATAATTGCCTGGCATAAAATACCTGTTAAAATTGCTTTCGGATATTTGAAAATACTTACAAAGTCCCTTTTCTCAAGCGACAAGCCCATTCCCATCATTATTATAATGAGCGATAAGGGTAAGAGATATATGGAAAAAAAAGATTGCATCGATACTAAATTACTTAACTTCGGATGAATATTAAAAGAAATGTGAACAAAAAAACGGGCTTTATTGCCCGTTTAATAAAATACTCTTTTGCTTTTACCTATTCCTTAACATAATTCTTGTCCTTAATAGTACATCCAATCGCTTTTGTAAAATCAGTATCTGGATTCTTGCCATCAAGTAATGTATTTACTGCATTGGCCAAGTATTTCTGAGTTACAGCCGAGGCATCTTTGTAATTATCATCTATTGCGCCAATATATTTAACAACAAAATCTTTTCCTTCTTTCTTTAACAAATAGATATGAGGTGTTCGTTTAGCTCCATAAATTTTATATACTTCCTGGTTTGAATCGAACAGATAAGAGAATGTAAACTCTTTTTCTTTTGCGCGTACAATCATTTTCTCGTACGAATCTTCTGGTGACAATACCGGATCGTTTGGATTAATTGCAATTACCGGATATCCTTTTGCTCTGAATTCTTTATCTAATTCAATAATCCTGTCTTCGTAAGCAATGGCATACGGACAATGATTGCATGTAAAAATTACAATTGCACCTTTCTCTGCTGGTTTATAACTATAAAGAGAAATTTCTTTACCATCCACATCTTTCAATTTAAAGTCGGCTGCTTTGTCACCTGATTTGTATCCTTGTGCAAAAATTGAGGACAAGCTAATACTCATAATTAAAATTATAAAAATTGTTTTTTTCATGATATTTTGGATTTAGTTTAACTTATTTTATTTGGTTGCTGGTTTCTAGTAAATTGTTTTAATAATACTGTTTACTGCCTACTGCTACTAATAATAACTACCAATACTAATGTCCTCGTTTTCTTACTCTCTCAATCTCACTCTGTCTTCATCTCCCCCTCTCTAATTTTCTCGCAGAGCCGCAAAGCATCTAAAACATTATTAACTGATTACTCTCTTCAGCTCTTTCACTAGTTCTTCGTATGTAAATGATTGCTCAAAGAACAATCGCATATTCTTGTTAAAAATCAGTGTTGCAGGCAATGCTCCCGACCAGTCTGGACTTACTTTATCAATCCAGAAATTGCTGTTAGGATCATCTAGAATTACAATGCGAGGTTTTAGCGAATGTCTTTCAGCAAAATTTTTCACTCTTGTTTGATAGTCTTTCCCAAAATCAAGGCTAACCAAAATAACAACTACTTTTTTATTTTTATAATTGGCATCCAATTGATTAAAGGCAGGCATTTCCTCAACACAGGGCTTGCACCATGTTGCCCAAAAATTAATTACGTAGGTAGTGTCATCCTTCTGGTTTAGCAAAGGCTCTAGCTGCTCAAAATTATAAATTGGATAATGCTGCGAATAGCTATTTTGAGCAACTACGATAAAAAAAATAATGCTTATAAGAATTTTAATTTTCATTTATATCTCCTAAATTTATCTGATAAACAGCATTTATGTAAAAATTGTTCAATTTTCAATCATTAAACGATTGAAGCGTTCCATAAGTCTAATTGCTAAATTTACCTTATCCTAAAATTTATACTCAATACCTATGAAACAAATACTTTTTTTCACGCGGATCATTAGTTTTTGTATGATTGCCCAGCTCCTTCTGTTAAACAATAATACATTGCTGGCACAACAAACCACAATTCCAACACCCGAAAGTTATTTTGGATTTAAGCCCGGAACCGACAAAATGCTTTTTAACTACGAAAGCTTAACTGCCTACTTACTAAAACTGGATGAATCATCGCCTATGGTAAAAATGATTCAGATAGGTAAGTCGCCCATGGGAAAACCAATGTATCTTGTTTTTATTTCATCAGCAGAAAATATTAATAACCTCGACAGACTTAAGTTTATTAATCGTGAGTTGGCATTAAATCCGAATCTTACTACTACGCAGGTTAACGAATATGTAAACGAAGGCAAAGTTTTCTCACTTTTCACTCTATCAATGCATTCGAACGAAGTTGCACCAGCACAGGCAGCCCCACTTATTGCTTACGAAATGGTTACATCAACAGATAAAAATTTAACCAAATGGCTCAATGATGTAGTTTATATGGTAGTGCCAAATCATAATCCGGATGGGATGAACATGGTTGTTGACAATTACAACAAATACAAAGAAACAAAATATGATGGAGCATCGTTGCCAGGGTTATATCATAAATATGTTGGTCATGATAATAACCGCGACTTTGTTGCCTTAACACAAGACGACACAAAAGCCATTGCGGCTATTTTTAACAAAGATTGGTTTCCTCAGGTTATGGTAGAAAAACACCAGATGGGATCGAACGGACCTCGCTATTTTGTGTCACCTCCTCACGATCCAATTGCAGAGAATATTGATGCTGGATTGTGGAACTGGATGAAAATTTTTGGCGCAAACACTATCACCAAAATGACTGATGCTGGACTTACTGGCGTTTCGCAAAACTATTTGTTTGATGATTATTGGCCAGGAGCTACTGAAACTTGTATATGGAAAAACGTAATTGGAATGCTAACAGAAGCTGCAAGTGTAAAATATGCAACCCCAATCTATATCGAACCGAATGAATTAAGAGTTGGCGGAAAAGGAATGGGAGAATACAAGAAGAGTATTAACATGCCCGAGCCATGGACTGGTGGATGGTGGCGTTTAAGTGACCTTGTGAATTATGAGATTGTTTCTACCATGTCGTATATCGAAACATCATCTATTTATAAAAAAGAAATACTCCAATTTAGAAATGATATTTGTAAAAAAGAAGTAAATAAAGGACTTACAGAAGCTCCTTACTATTATATTTTCCCAAAGAATCAAGCCGATCAAAGCGAATTGGTAAACCTGGTAAATCTTTTAGACGAACAAGGAGTAAATGTTTTTGAACTCGATAAGGATGTTCAGATTAACAACACAAGCTATTATAAAGGTGATATTATTGTACCATTAAATCAGCCATTCAGATCGTTTATAAAAGAAATGCTCGAATCGCAGGAATTTCCTGCTCGCCATTATACTCCCGATGGACTTTTAATTGAACCATACGATATTACTTCGTGGTCGTTGCCTTTGCATCGGGGAGTCAAAGTAAAAGAAATAAATAAAAATTTTGTTCAGCTTAAAGAGGCATACAAACCAGTTTCAATTCCATTTACATGGTTTAACACAAAGAATGAAAATTACACATCAATTCTTTTAACATCGTCAAACAATAACAGTTACAAAGCTGCATTTACTGCTCTTAATGCTGGTCTTAAAACCGAACAAATTACCGAAGATTATTTGTATAACAACACATTGGTTCCGGCAGGCAGTTTTATTATTTACAAAGGTAGTAATATGAATAAAGTTTTTGATGTGTTAACTGTAGATCCAACTTATATTACTGGCGATTTTAATGCGAAAAAGAAGGCTGTTACCATGCCACGAATAGCATTTGTTGAAAGCTGGTTTCATGCTATGGATGCTGGATGGACAAGGTTTGTGCTTGACTCGTATGGTATTCCGTTTAAGGTTTTACGACCTGCAGATATTGAAACAGCAGATTTGGAAAAAACCTTTGATCTGATAATTATTCCTGATGAACAAAAATCAGTTTTACTGGATGGTAAATACTCAAGACAAAACGAGCAATATTTTATGTCTTATCCGCCAGAATACTTAAAAGGAATGGGTAAAAAAGGACATGAAAAATTACTGAAATATATCAATAACGGAGGCAAGGCTATTGCCTGGAGCGATGCAACAGAGCTTTTCTCAGGGCTTCAATCCTATGCAATTGACGAGAAAACAACTGAGCAGTTTGAATTTCCTGTTAAAAATGTTTCGGAGCAAATTCAAAAATCAGGTTTTCAATGCCCCGGATCATTATTAAGAATTGATCTTATAAAACATCCTATAACGTATGGATTACCAAGTGAAATAGGTGTTTTTCATCGCGAAGGACCCATTTTCAGAACCTGGCAGCCTAGCTTTGATGTTGACCGAAGAGTAATAGGGACATTTCCAGAAAAGGATATATTACTTAGTGGTTATGCCGAAAATGAAGAAAAGATTGGTAACGCAACTTCCATTGTTTGGTTGAAAAAAGGCAAAGGACAAGTTGTTTTGTTTAGTTTCAGTCCGCAATTCAGAGCCTCAACACCCGGAACGTATAAGTTGCTGTTTAACTCGATACTTTTATAAATAGCTACTAGCTTTTAGCTATCAGAAAAAAGAGTAAAGACGCCAAGTTTGGCGTCTTTACTCTTTTAAAAATTAACCCTATTTTACCTAAAAAAGCAGAGCAAGATCGCCAAACCAACCGGGCAAATCGGGGATAAACATGAAGGTTTAATTTCAGGGGATGTGATTTACTAACCCGGGTAAATCAACTAACTTCTTGCTCTGCCAAAATTGCTCTACAACAATAAGATTAACAAGAATAATTTTACCCTATTGGTTTTATACTATTATTAACTTTGTGCACCAAATGGCAGGATTACATTTTACAAGTCTTGAGATTGGTGAGAATTCATTATTCAAACCCATTTTCTATAATTATTGTGCTTCTCTGGAATTATTTTGAACGTAACCGCAAAAACAATGAATTAATAAAACGAACTTTTTTATTTTGAATTGATTCTATTAAAGAAATGTTCCCTGTAGCTATAACCAATTGGAATCTTATTTTGCCCAATAGTTATCTGATGTTTTTCAATTAAATCTATTTGATTTAAATTAATTATATATGACTTATGAATCCTTATAAACCTTTCGTCAGATATCAGATCAAGCACTTCTTTCATAGTAAAAACTGAAATGATTCGTTCTACCTGAGTAAAAAAGTAAACATAGTTACTATCGCTCTGGATATATAAAATATCATCTTTTAAGAGCTTATGTATTTTGGTGCCACTTTTTACCAGAATAAAAGGATCGGATTTTTTACTTTCTTTTTGCGACAATTCAATTTCATTTTTTTCGTGATGTTGTAAATTGAATTGTTTAAGTGCCTTGTTAACAGATTTTACAAACCTGTTAAAATCAATTGGCTTAAGCAGGTAATCAACAACATTAAACTCGAAGCTATCAACGGCATACTCAGAATAAGCAGTTGTAAAAACCACCATGGGTTGTGCTTCTAGTGTTCTAAGAAAATCTAAACCTGATAAATTAGGCATTTCGATATCAAGAAAAATCAAATCAATTTTATTCTTTTGCAGGTATTCAATTGCCTTGAGCGAATTCGTAAAGGTTTCTTTTAATGTCATAAACGGAACTTTCGATGCATAATTTTTTATAACATCCAGAGCTCTAGGTTCATCATCAATTGCTATGCAGTTCATAGAAATATTATAATTCAATTTTTAAATCCACAAAAAAGAAATGATCATCCGAATTAATTATTAAATTATGTCTTTTTGGATAAACTAAGTTAAGTCTTCTTTTAACATTATCAAGACCAATTCCCGAATTCCTTTTATCATTTCTGCTATTTAAATTGCCAATAGGATTTTTAACAATCAGGTTAAGCATGCGATTATCAATTGTAAGCGAGATATCAATATAATTGTGACTATCGACACTTAAACCATGTTTAAATGCATTTTCGATAAACGGAATAAGAATCATTGGGCAAATGAATATTGATTTAAAGTTATCTGTTATTTGAAGGTTTACTTTTAATAAATCCTGATTTTCGAAACGAAGTTTTTGAAGCTCTATAAAGTTTCTGATATATGTAATTTCTTTTTCTAAACTCACTAGTTCCACATTACTTTCATATATCATGTATCGCATTAATTGAGATAATTTAAGCAATCCATTTGCTGTTTCGTTATCATTATTTTTTTGAGCAATAGAAAAAAGGTTGTTAAGTGTATTAAATAAAAAATGAGGGTTTACCTGGCTTTTTAACAAATTCAATTCCGCCTTTAATTGTTTGGCTTCCATTTCCTGCATCATGTATTGTTGATTTATTCCTCTTCGAAAATATCGTAAGCTTGTTGTTATAGTCAGTATTATTAAAACATCAGTATATCCTGATCTTTCAAAAACACTTTCATAAAGGATTTTATTAACTGATAATTCTGATAAATAGCCAAAAAGCAATATGATAAGTATTATTAATCCGGAATAAATTAAATATTTACGTTTGTTGAAAAAACGGGTGTGAATATAAAAATGGGAATAAGATGCAAGCATCCATGGGAAAATAAAAGCAAAACTCATTCGTATACCATAGTTTATAGATTGATTTCTCGATCCAAAAAAAATGAAAACGGCATAAAGTAGACTCCAGAAATAGAAATGGTATGCAATGCGGTGATTTAGAATGCCGAAAATCTTATTCATAATAATATCAATTATTTGTCAAAGTAACAAAATGAAATACAAATACTCCAAATTAAACATGCGAACCGATGTTTTACTACTTTTTTATTTGTTTGTCATAATTTATTGATACTTCATAAGGTTTAATTTTTTTATATCTTGTTATCACCCAAATTTGTACTCAGAAACTAATAATAATAATTATGAAAACAATAATAAAAGCAAATCAGTTATTCACTCAAAAAGAGACAAAATCGAAATTATCAAGAATAGTTCAGTTTCCATTAAGCAGGATGATTATAGTAATCCTTTTTATTGCCCCAATCTTGGTTTTACGTGCCGTATTCTCATATGTTGTATTAGATAATCTTGAGGGAAATATTGAAATTTTAATTCACTATACAGAAACTATTATATCAATTGTTTTAATTTTTCTTGCCTACCGGTATTATACAAAAAAAATTGAAAACAGACCTGCTTTTGAATTAAATCATGAAAAATGGTATGTTGAATTTGCACAAGGTATTGGAATTGGTGGTGGACTTGTTGTTATTATTGTCGCTTTATTAGCACTTTTTGGGATGTATAAAATTGCTAATTTCAATTCTCCTTTTGTTTTATTTGAGCGTATTTTCCGATATGGGATAGGTTCTTTTGTTGAAGAGATGATATTTACCATTATCATTTTTCGATTAATTGAAGAATTTGCAGGAACTATCACATCAACAATTTTCGTTTCTTTATTATTTGGAATAATGCACCTTGGTAACGATAATGCTACCATTTTAAGCTCTTTTTCAATTAGCTTTGAACATCTAATCATTTTAGCTCCATTTATTCTTACACGCCGGATTTGGATGGTTTGGGCAATTCATTTCAGTTGGAATTATTTTCAAACTGCAGTTTTCGGAATGAATAACTCGGGAATGGCTCATGGTGGATTTATTAAACCTTTAATAAGTGGACCAGAATGGGTCACCGGAGGCAGTTTTGGTATAGAAGGATCACATATTTCTATTGCTTTAAATATTATTGTTGGAGTTATCATATTATGGTATGCAATTAAGCAACAACAATTGGTTAAAGCATCGTGGAGGAGAAGATAACGATTTAGTAACACAAAATACAGAAAATGAAAAAGGAGCCTTTCAGCTCCTTTCCCTATTTTCCTTTATTCAAGATCAAAACCAACCCGACTCCTGAATATCAAATGTTGCAGTGCCAATTTGTGCTCCATCGCCAAATAGATATACTTCGTATTTTCCAGGTATTAATGCACCATTATTGTCCCAATAAATTGTAACTTCAAGATCGTTACCTATAAAATCAATCGGACGTTTGGCCGAGAAAACAATTTGTTTGCCTTCGAATTCGAACAAATCATCTTCTGATTTAGCAAGAATATAATCATCTGGTCCTGCTATACGAACAAAAATATCACGTTCGCCTTGTTTTGCCAATACATTTTCTTTAATAGTAAAATCAATTTTAATTTTTTCAATTTTGTTGATCTTATTATTTTCTTTACCACGCTTATTAATACAAATAGCTTTTAAATTCTCAGTACGTAAAACACTTGCAAATTCAACTTTGCCTGTAAGATCTTTATTTTTTTCTTCCAGCTCTTTTTTCTCGGTTTGAAAAACTGTTATTTCGTTTTTAACCTTAATGTTTTCTGCAACCAAAGCCTGATTCATTGTATTTAACGAATCAATCTGGCGAACATAGCTTTGAGCAACTTCACGCAACGTTCCTAATTCAGCTTCCAGTTGTTTAATCTTTGTAAAATTGGTTGCTTTTGTAGTTTTTAACTCTGCAATTAAATTATCAATTTTTTTCTTCTCTAAATTTAATTGTTCGTTTATTGAGTCGTTATCAGTCATTAATTCGTCGTACTCAGCTTTTAATTGCTCCAAATGCGTTTGCAAAGAATCTTTTTCTGCTGTTAGTACTGTTTGAATTTCTTCAGTAGTATTGCGCTGATTAATATATAACCAGGTTACAACACCAAGTAATATTACAAGTAAAAACAATAAGAAAATTAATCCGCTATTTGATTTTTTTGGCTGATTAACTACCTGTTTATTTTGTTGTTGAGTATTTTCAGGATTTTGGTTTTTGTTTTGATCTTCCATGATTTATAAAAAATTTATGTATACAATTTAGCTTGCAAAATTAGTCTTTATTTTTAATTTGTTCGAATTTTTAGACACATTAATTAAACGCATTATTTAGTAAAATAGTATTTACTCTTCTGTATCAGTCTCTGTCATAAGAAAATATGTTCCATCGACAACGATTTCCGAGCTTAGAAGATCAGCTGATGGATTAATTATTTCAATATATTCATCTTTTACAAGTCCTGTTTTTATCAATTGTTTTTCAAAACCCATCTCCTTTTTAACAAAAATATAAGATTTATCTTTATGTTCAGCAACAGCCGAACTGGGTAAACAAAATACTTCTTTTTCGTTTAACAGAATAGATGCGCCAATATACATTCCTGGGTGCAATTCACCCTTGACATTATTATATTTGCAAATAGCTTTCACTACTCTGTCAGTATTATCAATCTGTACACCAATGTTTTGAATAGTTGTAATAAATTTATTTTTATTATCATTAACCATAAAAAATACAACTCTTTGTCCTGTTTTAAGTTTATTAAGATCTTTTTCATAAATATTAAGGTTTATCATAACTAACGAAAAATTTATTACTTCACATATAGCATCAGCGGGTTCAATTATCCTTCCCTTATTTATCCTTAAATTTGATACATATCCGGCAATAGGTGCTTTAACTTTAAATTCTTTAATAAAATCACCCTTGTCAATAATTGCTGGATCAATACCCAATAATTCGAGATTTGTTTTTGCCGATTTGTAAGCAGCCTGTGCTGTCCAATATTCAGCTTGAGCTTTTTGCATATTCTTTATTGATGCTGCATTTTCAACAGTTAATTCGCCCTGCCTTTTAAACTCTTGTTCAAAATAATTTACCTGGCTTTTATTCTCTAAATATTGTTGTTGTAATGCAATAAAGTCGGGATGCGAAAGTGAAACTAGAATTGCTCCGGCTTTGACATAATCACCTTCATTTACAAAAACATCATTCACAAATCCAGAAATTACTGGCGAAATTGTAGCTCTATCTTTTGGCAAAACATCAATATTACCGGAACATTCCAATGATTCTGACAGTTTTCTCTTTTCAATTTTTCCTGCTTTTATTCCTGACTCATCAATTTGTTCTTGCGATAATTTAATGATGTAATCTGGAATTTCTTCGGGTTGAGCAACTATAGTTTCTGTTTTTTTATTTGTACAGGCCGAAATTATTGCTAATACAAACAGAATAGTCATTACTTTTCTCATAAACAAAAATTATTTAGTATAAAATTCAAGTTCAATAGCTGTTTTATTATAATTGTAAAGTGTTGTTAAATACTCTGATTTTATATCTTGAGCCGTTTTAATACTTTGCAAAAATTCGAAATATTCTATCTCTTCTTTTTCAAATTGGATTTGAGCTGTTTGCGATAGCACTTCAGCTTTCTTCAATGCATTTTCATAATAATAAATAAGATCATTTTGTAATTGATCGAGTTGAATCACAAGATTTTCTATTTCTTTTGAAAGATTAAACCGTTGGTACTCTAATGTATTGAAAGCTTTTTCCTTCTCAATTTTTGCTTGTTGTACAGATGAATTTTGTGGTAAAAACCACAATGGAACAGATATGCCAATGCTCCATCCTGTAAAACCTGAAACCTGATCAATCTGTTGACTAAAATATCCAGCTGAAATCTCAGGAAAATATTTTGATCGCTCCAAATTGTATTTTGTGTTTTCGAGGTTATATTTATTCTGGTAAAAGTCTGTTATTATTGAATTATCAAATCTTTCGCTGTCTTTCTGCACTGCAGGGAGCTGATAAATATACATAGAATCGGAAGCAGGCAAAAAATCTCCTTCTGAGTTCATAATTTGCTTTAGATTATTCTCTGCAATTAAAAGTTGCTCATTTATTTTCTGTAATTCATTTTTCGATTTAGCAAACTCCGTTTCGGCTAAGGTTTGTTCCAAGAGGTTCGTCTCACCCATTTTATATTTTAATTGCGCAATTCTAACAAACTCACTAAAAAGGCTAACTTGCTCCTGCTTTATTTTAAACTGATTAATTAGATGAATCCAATTGAACCAGGCAATTTTTGTTTGTACCGTTATTTCCTTTTTAGCAATTTCAAATTCAGTATGGCTTAAGGCAATATTCTGGTTTACAAATTTTGAAGTTTGATAATGTGTTAGTAATGATCCAAAATTCTGATTAATCTCCCATGAATGATCTATTAGTTTGGAATTCATTTGCCCTTTTTGATATGAAAACTCAGTTGGGGCAAAATTTAAAATCGCTTGTTTGCCTTTTTTAGCACTTTGAATTGATAATCCGGCATTTTTTAAAACAGGATTATTCGTTAAAGCCATTTCTACTGCCTGATCAATAGTAATATTTTGTGTTTCAGAATTACCTTCTTGTGCATACAAAGAACTTGAAGCTCCGACAATACCTAATAATAAAATAGTTTTAATCATTTTCGAAAACCTTGATAGCTTGAACTTATGTTTTGTATTAAAAACCATAAATAACAATGGAAGAGCAATCATTGTTAGCATTGTTGATGTCACAAGGCCACCAATTACTACAGTAGCTAAAGGTCGTTGAACCTCTGCACCTGAAGATGTAGAAATAGCCATTGGCAGAAATCCTAATGCTGCTGCTGCGGCAGTTAGCATTACCGGGCGAAGTCTTTCTCGGGTTGCTTTTAAAATCAATTCGCGCATATCGGTCATTCCTGATTCTTTTAAATCCTTTAAATGTTCAATAAGAACAATTCCATTTAATACGGCTACTCCAAAAAGAGCAATAAAACCAATACCTGCAGACACACTAAATGGCATTCCCCGAATCCATAAAAACAAAACTCCCCCAACAGCTGATAAAGGAACTGCTGTAAAAATAAGTACTGCATCTTTAATCGATTTAAAGGCAAAATGAAGGAATATAAAAATCAATAAAAGAGCTACTGGTACTGCGAGCATTAATCTTCGTGTTGCGTTTTGTAGGTTTTCAAATTGTCCTCCATAGGTTATGTAGGTTCCAGGATTTAACTTTACATTTTCACCTATCGAAGCCTGAATATCTTTTATAACCGATTCCAAATCACGATTACGAACATTAACACTTACCACAACTCTGCGATGTGTATTTTCTCTTGAAATCTTGGCTGGTCCGGTTGTATAGAAAATATCTGCCAGCTCTGTCAATGGCACCTGATTTCCATTGTGCAATCCAATTTGTAATCCCTTTATATGATCAATATCTTTGCGAAAAGGTTCCTGAAAACGAACAACCATATCAAATCGTTTTTCACCTTCGAAAACACTTCCTGCCATTTCTCCGCCAAAAGCCATTGTTAATTGTTGATTTAGTTCTTCAATATTCAATCCATAAGCAGCAATCTTTTGGCGCTGATACGTAACACTTATTTGAGGTAGTCCGGCTGTTTTTTCTAGTATTACATCGGCTGCGCCTGGAATTTTATCAATTAGTTTTTTTATTTCAATTGCTTTGTCATTTAAATAATCCAGGTCTTCACCAAAAATTTTAACTGCTATATCTGATCGTACTCCAGTTATTAATTCATTAAACCTCATCTCTATCGGTTGGGTAAATTCATAATCGATACCAGGAATAACCAAAAGTGCTTCCTTAAACTTGTCTGCCAGCTCTTCTTTTGATTTAGCAGAAACCCATTCTTTTTTGGGCTTGAGTTTTATAATCATATCAATTTCTTCCATCGACATAGGGTCGGTAGGAACTTCGGCAGCACCAATACGACATACAATCTGATCGACTTCAGGAAATGTTTCTTTCAGGATTTTTTCCATTTGTGTAGTTAACTCAACCGTTTTTGAAAGCGATGTCCCAGTTTTTAAAACAGGTTGAATTACAAAATCACCTTCATCAAGTGTTGGAACAAACTCTCCCCCCATCCGACCAAATAAATATCCTGTTAGAATAAGAGAAGCAATGGCCATTGCAAATATTATATTTTTATGATCGTAAGACCATTTTATTACGGGACAATATGACCTATATGCAATATTCATGATCCATTTCGAAAGACTCTTTTTATTTTCTTTCTCAGGTTTTAAAAACAATGAAGAAGCTACCGGAAGCCATGTTAATCCCAGTATCATTGCTCCTAAAATTGCAAAACTAAAAGAGGTTGCCATTGGCCTGAACATTTTCCCTTCAACTCCACTCAATGTAAAAATTGGGATTAATACAACCAAAATAATAATCTGACCAAATATTGCAGAATTAATCATTTTTGATGCCCCATCGAATGTAATTTTATCCATAAGCGACTGCCGCTGATCATCATCAGCGCTTTCGTATTCATCTTTGCTTGTGGTTATTTTTATGGCTATATATTCGACAATAATTACGGCTCCGTCAATAATAATCCCAAAATCGAGTGCTCCCAAGCTCATTAGGTTTGCATCGACACCAAAAATATACATTAACGAAATAGTAAATAATAAAGCAAGCGGAATTATTGATGCTATAACCAATGCTGAGCGAATATTTCCGAGAAGAATAACTACAATAAACATTACTATTAAACAACCTAAAATCAGGTTTTCGGCAACTGTAAATGAAGTTTTCGAAATCAGTTCGCTTCTTTCAATAATTGGATTTATAAAAACCCCTTCAGGGAGGCTTTTCTGAACTTCATCAACGCGCTTCTTAACTTCATTTATAACCTTTTTTGAATTGGCATCTTTAAGCATCATAATCTGACCAAGAACTTTTTCTCCTTCGCCATTAGCAGTAATAGCACCAAATCGATTAGCATATCCAAAGTGTATAGCTGCAATATCTTGTAAAAGAACAGGAATACCATTCTTGTTTTTTACTACAATAGAGCCTATTTCTTCAATAGATTTCACCATTCCATCACCACGAATAAAGTAACTCTTATTTTGCTTTTCAATATAGGCTCCTCCTGCTACACTATTATTACTATTTAGTGCATTAAAAACTTCGAGTAAAGTAATATTTAAGGCTTTTAGTTGTTCTGGGTTAATTGCTATTTCGTATTGTTTTAAAAATCCACCCCAGGTATTAACTTCAACAACACCTGTAATCCCAGAAAGTTGTCTTTTTACAATCCAATCCTGAATGGTTCTAAGCTCCATGGGTGAATATCGATTTGCGTACCCTGGTTTTGTGTCAAGAATATATTGGTAAACTTCACCTAAACCAGTGGTTATTGGTCCCATTTCGGGAGTTCCAAAACCTTCCGGAATATTAGCAGCAGCAGTTTTTATTTTCTCTGCAATAAGTTGGCGTGGTAAATAAGTACCCAGATCATCATCAAAAACAATCGTTACCACGGATAATCCAAACTTTGAAATAGATCTTATTTCCTTAACACCTGGCAAATTTGCCATCTCTAACTCAACTGGATATGTAATAAACTGTTCAACATCCTGAGTCGAAAGATTCGATGAAACGGTAATTACCTGAACCTGGTTATTGGTAATATCAGGAACTGCACCAACCGGAATTTTAAGAACTGCAAATATACCAAAGGCAGCAATTGTTAGAGTAAACAAAATAATAATTAGCTTATTTCGAATACTAAAATTTATGATTTGATTAATCATGAGCTTACTCTTTAATTAAAAATGCTAAGAATTAATGAGTTTTAAATTTAAAACTTTTTTCTGGTTAATAGAATTTTAAGAATTACAAAAATTTAATTAACATTTATTTAAAGAAAGCGAATTCAAAACTAATTTAATAAAAAACGCGCATTGCTGCGCGTTAGGTTATTATTTAATCTGTGGTTGCCAAAAACTTCGAAATAGAAGAAAAATACCCACAAGGATAAATGGTATACTCAACCACTGACCCATATTCAGAGACATCCCAGTTTCAAAATCAACCTGAACCTCTTTTATAAATTCGATGAAAAATCGCACAGTAAACAACGATATTAAGAAAATCCCAAATAGTAAACCCTGCTTTAGCTGTTTTCCTTTTTTGCTATAAATAAGCAATAAAACAACAAAAATTATAAGATAAGATAATGCTTCATATATCTGCGTAGGGTGCTTTGGTACAATTTGGCCATCACGAACAAATATAAAACCCCATGGAAGGCTTGTTTCGATTCCATAAATTTCGGAGTTCATTAAATTACCCATTCTTATAAAAAATCCGGCAAGAGCAACAACAATAACTATACGATCAAGTATCCACAAATAGGGCTTTTTATTTTTCTTACCAAAATAATACAGTGCAATCAATATTCCAATTGCAGCACCATGACTGGCTAATCCGCCGTGCCATATAAACAATATTTCCCATGGATTTCTAAGATAATACTCGGGCTGATAAAAAAAACAATGTCCCAGCCGGGCACCTAAAACTGTTCCAATTGCCATATAAATTGTAAGATTATCAAGTAACTCTATTGGTAAGTTTTCTTTTTTGAACATTTTTTGCATAATCAAATATCCAAAAAAGAAAGATGCAGCAAACAATACACCGTAATATCTAATGCTTATTATCCAAAACCCAATAAGTTCGGGATCAACATTCCAGGTAATATAATCTAAAATCATGGAGTTTTTTTTAGTTGTAAAGTACAAATGTAAAAAAAAATCTTTGGCTTATCCTTAACTTCCTATCATCATAATGTTATAAAATTTAAAATGAAGGTATTTATGGTATCTATTTTGCAAATCTTATTCTCAATTATTTAAATAAACTTTATAAGTTTGTACCTTGTACTTTTAAAATTAAAATTGATGTTCAGAATAAAAGCCATTTCGTTTTGTTATATAGGGATTATATTTATTGCTATGGGTTGTGCTCAAGTTGTTACACCAACTGGTGGATCGAAAGACTCTGAGCCACCGGTTATTAAATTAAGCAAACCTGAAAACTTTTCAACCAACTTTAAAAATAAAAATGTAAGTATAACTTTTGACGAGTACATTCAATTAAAAGACCTTAATAAAAGTCTCATTATTTCGCCACCAATGGAAGAGAAACCCATGATCAGGGTTAAGGGAAAAACATTAAATATTAATTTCGATTCTTTTTTAAAGGATTCAACCACCTACAATTTATATTTTGGAAATGCATTGCAAGATTTTAATGAGGGCAATCCATACTTAAACTTTCAATATGTTTTTTCTACTGGCAGTTATATCGATTCATTGTCTATTAAAGGAAAAATTTTGAATGCATTCGATCTTGTTTCTGTTGAAGATGTTTTTGTTATGTTATACTCAGAACTTACTGATTCAGTGCCTTACAAGCAAATTCCTGAATATATTTCTAAAACAGATAAGGAAGGTACTTTTAGAATCAATAATATACGGAACGATAAATTTAAAATTTTCGCATTAAAAGATGCTAATAATAACTATCTCTTTGATAACAGTAGCGAGGAAATTGCTTTCAGTGATTCTATTATAACATTCGCTCCGGAAACCATTAATCATATTGATACTATTTTTAAAATACAAGATAATAATACTAAGAATTCGTCAGAAAAAGACGACCTTGTTTTGAAAAAGCAAGCAAAAAAACCAGAAATTGATACAATTATCGAGCACTCGTATGTGGGTTATCCAATAAAAAGCTATACTCTATTGATGTTTGCCGAAGATTTTGAAACACAATATCTACTGAATTATAAACGTGATGAAAAATATAAATTAGAATTTATATTTAATCGACCTGTAAAGGATAGTTTAATTTTCGAAGTTCTTGATAATTCCAATGCTCAATATATTAAGGAGGTTAGTACCCAAAAAGATACTTTTATATATTGGTTAACAGATACGTTAGATTTTAATGAGAAAGAAATATCTTGTTTAGTATCATACCAAAAACTTGATTCAACCAAGCAATATTATTGGAAAACAGATACACTTAAAATGCAATATCTTGAAGTAAAAAAATCAAAAAAAGACGAAATCGAATCTGATTTTAAAATAGACCTAAATATAAAAGATAAATCAACTCTTGACCTAAATAACACTATTACCATAAACCTGGGAAACCCTATTCAATATATTGATACGACGAACCTAGCGTTATTTTCAATAACTGATTCGGTTGAAACAATAGTTCCCTTCAACCTTAATTTAGATAAAGCTAAGTTGAGAAAATATTCATTATCAGCAAACTGGCAAGAAAACACAAATTATCGTTTCGAAATTCTGCCATCAGCCATTAAAGATATTTATGGTAATACGAATGATACTCTTATTACAAAATTCAGAACCCAAAAACTTGATTTTTATGGAAAATTGCTAATAAAAATTAATGGAATAGAGAACAATAAAAATGTTATAGTACAGCTAATTACTTCAAGTAAAAACTCAGAAGATGTAATTAGAGAAAAATATATTAATGAAAATCAGGAAGTTGAATTTAGTTTTCTTCCACCAAAAGAATTTTTGGTAAAATTAATTTTCGACGAAAATAATAATAAGGTATGGGATACTGGTAACTATTTAAAACACATTCAACCAGAGGAAGTGCTTTATTTTGAGAAACCTGCAAAAATAAGATCCAACTGGGATGTTGAAATTGCTATTGATTTAACAAAACGAAAATAAGCTATGTCTGTATTACTGGAGTTTGCTATGTTCCCAACCGATAAAGGAGCAAGTGTAAGTGAATATGTGAGTAAAATTATCCTAAAGATTAAAAATAAAGGTTATAATTACAAACTAACTGCTATGGGAACTATTGTAGAAACAGAAACTCTTTCTGAAGCATTGCAGGTAATACAAGAGTCTTATAATGTTTTAGAACCATTCTCTGAAAGAGTATATTCTTCTGTAAAATTTGATATTCGAAAAGGAAAATCAAATTGTCTGGAACAAAAGATCTCCTCTATTGAGGCTAAGATTGGAAAAATTAACACCTAATCTTTACTATTTATCAATAATAAAAATGAACAAAAAGAGATTTTATTCGTATAAACTTTAATATCTTGCAAAACTCTAATTAGTAACATTCATATTTATTATGAAGAAATTATTCATATCTCTTTTAGTTTTTGGAATTGCTTTTACCCAGAGCTATTCTCAGAAACAGACCAAAATTAAGATTCAGGAGAAAACCGCGCTTCAATCTTTACAACAAGAAAAGATTACATCTCTTGACAGATTTATAATTAAAGAAAGTATTTCAGATATTATTGTTATAGAAAGATTAACAAAAGAAGGAGTATTCGGAGAAATTACAGCTGATGGAATGAGTAAAACTTATTCATCAGGAAACCCTGATTTACCTTTATTTGGCAAGCTAATAGAAATTCCTGCTAATCAAACTGTTAAACTTGCGGTTATTAATTATAAAGAGAAACAAATACAACTTGCGAATTATAGCATTACTGAAAAGATAATTCCAGCCCAGGAATCCATGTCAAAAAGCGATGATCCAGAAAAAATTCCTTTCAAAATTAACAAAGACATATATTCACGAAATAGATTTTACAAGAACGAATTTATTACTTTCGAAGATCGTGGTTATTTGAGAGACAAGCACCTTGGTTTTATTCAGATATCGCCTTTCGAATATAATCCAGTTACAAATACTTTGTTGGTTAAATACGATTTTGAGATAGAAGTACAATTTGTTCCCGACAATAAAAGCAACATTAAGATAGATGATAGATTAAAATCATCCTATTTCGAAAACTTACCAATACAAACTATAAACGAGATTTCCGATACAAAAGCATTAATACAGGGTCCGGTTAAGTATGTAATTGTTTCAGATCCGATGTTCGAAACTACATTGCAACCATTTATTGAATGGAAAAAACTAAAAGGATTTGATGTAATTTCTGCTTATACAAATAATCCGTTAGTTGGCAATACAGCAACTACAATAAAAGCTTACTTAAAGGACTTATATGATAATCCTTCAAATGGTATTTCGCCTACCTTCGTTCTACTAGTTGGTGATGTGGCTCAAGTTCCTGCCTCGTATGTATCCAGCCATAGTTCTGATCTATATTATTATGAATACACAGGAGATAAGTTACCTGAAGTATTTGGTGGAAGATTCTCAGCAACAACTATTGAGCAACTTCAGCCTCAAATTGATAAAACATTACAAGTTGAGAAATATTTAATGCCTGATCCCTCGTACCTTAACAATGTTGTTATAATTGCCGGAGCAGATGCATCTTATGCACCAACATATGGAAACGGATTTGTAAATTATACCAACACCTATTATACAAATAGTGCCAATGGAATAAACTCTATTTCTTATTTATACCCCACATCAGCAAGTGCCGACGAAACAATAAGAACAAACATTTCGAATGGTGTTGCACTCGCAAATTATACTGCACATTGCAGCAGCTCTGGCTGGTCAGATCCAACGTTTTCCATTGACAATGTTGCATCAATGACTAATGCAAACAAATATCCATTAATGATAGGAAATTGTTGTGAGTCGCTATCGTTTGGAGGCAATTGTTTTGGAGAGGAATTATTGAGAGCGGCCAATAAAGGTGCTGTAGGTTATATTGGTGCATCAAATCTTTCTTATTGGGATGAAGATTTTTACTGGGCTATTGGTGTAGCACCTATTTCGGCTAACCCAACTTATGAAGGAAGTGGACTTGGTGCATATGACCGATTCTTCCATCTAAATAATGAAGCAAAAAATGATTGGTTTATTACGCAGGGACAAATTAATGTTGCTGGTAATTTGGCTGTAGAAGCATCTTCTTCGACTCGAAAAGCATATTATTGGGAAATCTACCATCTAATGGGTGATCCTTCATTAACCCCATTTGTAAAAGTCCCTACAATATTATCTTCATCTTACAACAACGAGATTATAGTTGGTTCACCAAACTATGAAGTAATTACTGAAGAAGACGCTTTCGTAGCATTATCATTCAATGGAGTATTACTTGATGCAAAAATGGCCGGATCTGACGGACTGGTAGTATTATCTTTTAGTGCACTACCTGAAGTTGGAATCGCAAACCTGGTTATTACAAAACAAAATAGGATTCCGGTTATTGAAGAGATAAGTATTATCCCATCAACTACGCCTTATATAATTAAAGACTTGGTTAATGCAATTGATATTACAGGGAATAATAATGGGATCTTAGAATATGGAGAAAACATTTCATTAAACGTTCAATTAAAAAATGTATCTACAATTTACGATGCTTTTGCTGTTGTTGCTAAGTTACAAACAAGTGACTCTGTAATTACCCCAATAGATTCGATAGAAAACTATGGAACGATTCTTAAGGATACCGTTTCGTTAATTGAAAATGCATATCAATTCGTACTTAAAAACACTATTCAGGATCAACATCTGTTGCAATTTAACTTCCAGATTACAGGTAGCGATGCAAGTTCAAACCCATATATATGGAACTCAAAAGCTAGTTATCTTATTAATGCTCCAAACCTTATAATTGGAAATCTAATTATTGATGATTCTGGTTTTAATGCCAATGGAATTGTTGATCCGGGAGAAACGGTAACTCTTAAGTGGATTGTGCAAAACACAGGTCATGCTGATATCTCTGGATTAACTGGTTTGCTTGAATATGTTAGTGGAAGCACACTGGTAACAATAAATCAAAACACAACCAATGAATTCATATTGATTGCAGGAGAAACTGACACCCTTGAATTAACAATAACCGTATCGGCTCTTGAAAATAAAGAAACGCCTGTTGAACTTAAATTTTCCTTAGTTGATAATCAGTTTGATTTTTATACAAAATCGAAAACCGAAACAATTATTATTGGAGAAATACCCGAACATAACATTTCTGATGGAGGTAGAATAAGTATTTATGATTCTGCCTTATTTTACGATTCTGGAGGAAGTATAAATGATTATAAGAATGACGAAAACTATACAATTACTTTCGTGCCATATGAAAAAGTGGGTTTATTAAAAGTAAAATTCATTAGTTTTGATGTAGAACAAAAAAGTACTGGTGGCTGCTGGGATAAATTAACAATCTATGATGATACTATTACTAATGTTGAAAAAATAATAGGTGAGTTTTGCAGTTACAATCCTCCTTCAGAATATATTGCTACAAACTCAGCAGGAGCATTAACATTCAAATTCTATTCAGACGAATCAGTTGTAAAACCAGGATGGAAAGCAGAAATTACTCGTATAGATTTGTTTTCAGTAAAATTTATTGTTACAACAGCAGGTATTCCTGTTGAAAATGCACTTGTGAAGTTTAATTCGCAAGAAAAATATACCAATGCTATTGGAGAAGTAATATTTGATGAAGTGAATGGTGGCTCACAATTACCTTATGAAATAAGAAAAACCGGCTACAACAATGTATTTGGGAATATTGATGTTACATCAAATATTACAAAAGAAATATCTCTTGTAGAAGGGGTAGTATATTACACAATAGATTTTACTGTTACTAATGGAACAAATCCAATAAGCGGCGCAACTATTCTATTCGATAATATGGAAGGACAAACCGATACAAGCGGCAAATATTCTTTTGACTCCATTGCATATGAATTAAATAAGAAATTTACTGTTTCAAAAGAAAAATACCTTCCATATATTGATTCTATTGATGTAGACACAAATTATTCCATTCATGTAGTTTTAGTTTTAGAAACATATACGGTTACTTTTCAGGTTACAAGTAATGCAAATTCAGGGCCTCTGGAAGGTGTAAATATTAGTTTCAATACACAGGAACAAATAACAAACACTAATGGAGTTGCTATTTTTATTCAAGTTGAGCCAAAATCAGGAATAAACTACACCTTGACAAAATCTGGATTTGTTGATCTTTTGGGTAATGTTGATATTGTTAGTGAAAATAAAATTCTAAATCTAACCATGTCTATTATTTCATCAATAAACGATATCATCCAAGAGTCTATTTCTATATATCCTAATCCATCACAGGGCTTAATTAATATTGACATGGGACTTATTAAAAATGGACTTGCTTTGATTGATGTTTTTGATATTTTGGGAAAATCAATCTTTAGAAAAGAGGTTATGGTTAGTGAAAATACCAAAGAAATAATAGATCTTACAGAGCAACCAAAAGGCATTTATTTTATTTCTGTTAAAACATCATCTGGAGAGCAATTTAGTAGAAAAATAATTATTAAATAATAAAGACTTACTTTTTAAACCCGGGCATCCGGGTTTTTTTTATTGCTAAAAATGCTGATATTTACCTAAACAAAAACGGATTATGAGCATAGAACGAAAACGATTTTTGTTAAGCTTAATTTCTCCTGGTATTTTTATTTTAATTATCTGGTTTGTTAAGATTTTTGAAACTAGTTTATCTCTCGATTTTACTTATCTTGGAATTTTTCCATTAAAAAAAACAGGACTTATTGGGATAATAACTGCACCATTAATACATGCCGATTTTGGACATTTAATTTCTAATAGTGGACCTTTACTTATTCTGGGTACCGGACTTTTCTATTTTTACAATAAAATAGCATTTAGGGTTTTCTTTTTAGTATACATTATTACTAATATCTGGATTTGGTTTGGGGCACGCCATGCTTATCATATAGGTGCCAGTGGATTGGTTTACGCATTAGCTTCATTCCTTTTTTTTAGTGGCGTGTTTAGCAAGAATATGCGTCTTATGGCTATTTCACTGCTTGTAGTTTTCCTTTATGGGAGTATGATTTGGGGGATTTTCCCCATTCAACCCCAGATATCATGGGAGTCGCATTTAATGGGGGCAATTTGTGGTATTGTTCTTGCTATTTATTATAAAGATCAGGGGCCCAGACCCAAAAAATACAGTTGGGAGCTTGAAGATGAAAAGGATGAAGATGATCCTGAAAACGAATATTGGAAAATAACTCCTTTAGAAAATGAAGATGAAAAAAATATATAAAACAATCGGAGTATTTATTTGTGGATTTTTTGTTTTACTTGCAGCACTCTCTTTTGGACAACAAAAGGGATTTGAACAAACCGGAATTGCAAGTTTCTACGCTAACAAATTTGAAGGACGAACTACATCAAACGGAGAAATCTATTTTCACGATAAAAAAACAGCTGCACATCCTACCTTACCATTTGGAAGTATTGTAAAAGTTACAAACCTTGAGAATAATAAATTTGTAGTTGTTCGCATTAACGACCGAGGTCCTTTTATTGTGGGGCGTATTATTGACCTTTCACAATCTGCGGCCAAAGAACTGGGTTTTATTGAAAAAGGAGTTGTAAAAGTTAAAATTGTTGTAATTGCTTCTACCGAAGATATGCCTGATATAGTGCCAGATATTGCTGTAAAAACAAACGAACCCCGGTATTATAAAATAGATGTTTCTGTTGCTATCCCAGCTGGCAAAGGAGTTCAGATTGGCAGTTTTAAAAACGATGAGAATGTATTCCGTTTAGCCGAACGCCTAAAATCAAAATATAGCGAAGAGGTTTTTGTTGAAACAGCCGAAGTTAATGGGCAACGGGTTTACAGAGTTATTGTAGGTAATTCAGTAAACGAAATCCATCTTCAAAAACTAAAATCGAAACTGGCAACCGAATACCTCGATTGTTTTATAGTTAAGTATAAAAAGTGAAATTATCTGTATTATCCGTTTGTACTAAATGCTCCTGAAACATGCAGCTCTTTTGGATTCATACTCATAACCGGAATAGACGATTTATTAAGCATTTGCTGGGCATAACTACCAAGTATAAGATTCGAAACATCTACCGATTGCTCTGTCATAATTGAGATTAATCCGGCATGGACTTTTTGAGCATATTCAATTGTAATATCAGTAAGGTTCGCTCCAACCAGCATTTCAGTAGTGTAATTAATTCCTCTCTCTTTGAGATAATCACAAACCTGTGCTGAATAAGAATTCAGTTTTTTAACTATATCATCAGCTTTGTAAGTAGTTAAAGTAACAACATGAACCTCTGCATTAAACCATTTTGCAATTTCGGCAGTAAATGGTAGCTTTTGGCGTGTATCTGAAGTAATATCAAGAGGCAACACTATTTTACTTATTAATCGCGGTGGCTTATTTCCCTGTAATGTAATAACTGGTCTTATTGTGGCAGAAATAATTTTTAACGCATTACTTCCAATAAAGAATTGCTCAAAACCCGATGCTCCATGAGTTGAAGTAACAATAAAAGAGTTTTCAAAAGATTCAGCCTGACTTACTACCTCTTTGTAAATCTTTCCCGACTTGATAATATAGTCTAACTTTATTTCTTTTGGAAGCAATGGTTGATACTCTTTAACAATTTCTTTAAATCGCTTTTCGGCATATTTCTTCTCTTCCTTTGATCCGGCATTGTAGTCGCCACTTTTTTTCCGAACATATACCATTTGCATTTCACATTCAATTTTTTTGGCAAATAAAATCGCCAGCTCAAGACCTTTTAATGATTCTTCTGAAAAGTCGATAGGAACAATAATATGATACATATTGGTAGTTTTTGAAATTTAATACCAATTAACAACAATTTTTCGAAAATTGGAAATTTTTTAACAACGACCTATCATATCATTTATAAAAGGATCTCATACGATAATTAAGATGAGACTTAATTATGTTTAAAAAAAGATCTTTCGAAGATTAAAATGTATGCAACGCCAATTGTTATTGCAGAATCTGCAATATTAAAAACAGGTCTGAAAAAAACAAAAGTCTGTTTAGCGAAAAAAGGAAACCAATCAGGATACTGGCCTTTAACAACTGGAAAATAGAACATATCAACTACTCTTCCTTGCAACCAGGTTGAATACCCTCCATCTAAAGGTAAAAATGTGGCTGTTTGATAGAAACTTTCATCAAAAATTACTCCATAAAAAACGCTATCGATAATATTACCCATTGCTCCAGCCATAATGAGAGCAATACTTAAGACCAACATATTGGGTGCTTTTTCTTTTATCAGATGTTTTAAATACCAACCTATACCGATAACGGCTACAATTCGAAAAAGAGTAAGAAAAATTTTACCACTTGTTCCCCAAAACTCTAATCCAAATGCCATTCCATTATTCTCAGTAAAGTGTATTATAAACCAATCTCCCAAAACCCTAAATTCCTGACCCAGTGTCATATTGGTTTTAATCCATATTTTTAGTGTTTGGTCGATTAATAAAACAATAAAAATAAGTAAGATGGAGTTTCTTGTAATCGATTTCATATTCTACTTTTTAGGTCACAAATCTATTAAAAAAATGATTGAATCTTTTACGATTCAATCATTTAATTTAGTATAATGCTATGTAAAAATATCTACTTTTGATTTTGTTTTGCTTCAATACTTAGGGTTGCATGAGGAACAGCTCTAAGTCTTTCTTTAGAAATAAGCTTGCCTGTTTCGCGACAAATGCCATATGTTTTGTTTTCTATTCTAATAAGTGCAGCTTTTAAATGCTGTATAAACTTTAACTGGCGTTGTGCTAATCGTCCGGCTTCTTCTTTTGATAAGGTTGCAGCTCCTTCTTCCAATACTTTAAAAGTAGGCGAAGTATCTTCGGTATCGTTGCTTTCGCTGTGAGTTATTGTCTTTCTTAAAAGATCATAATCCTGAAATGCTTTATCGAGTTTATGTATAATAAGCTCTTTAAACTCTAGCAGCTCATCATCTGAATATCTTGTCTTTTCTGCCATATCTCTTCTTTTTTATAATTGAGTTAAAGATAACAAATTTTTTAATTTAAAAAAGCAAATACAATTATAACTTCGTTATTTTGATATTGGTTTTTATATCCTCATCAATTTCAATGTAATGCACTGTATTTTGCTCGAACTTATCGACTAAATCTATTGATTTTGCGAGTGTTTGTGTTCCAATATATTCTTTATGTTTTTCAATTGCAGTATTTATTAAGTCGTGCCTTTGTATTTGTATTTCAATTTTATCGGTAACATCAAAATTACTGTCTTTTCGTATATTCTGAATACGGTTAATGAATTCACGTGCAATACCTTCGTATTTAAGATCTTCTGATATGTTAATATCAAGAGCAACTGTAAGTTTGCCATCGTTAGCCACAAGCCATCCTGGAATATCTTCCGATGTTATTTCAACATCTTCCAATGATAGATTAATCTTCTCTGATCCAGCAACTATTCCGAAGGCACCACTGCGTTCTAAAGCAACAATGTCTTCCTGAGTCATTTTCGTAACCGCTTGTGAAACCTCTTTCATCAGCTTTCCATATTTAGGCCCAAGTGTTTTAAAATTAGGTTTAATCTTTTTAACCAGAATACCTGTTGTGTCGGTTATATATTCAACTTCTTTAACATTAACCTCTGCTAACACCAGATTACGAACCATTTCGAAATTCTCTTGTAATGATTTATCCAAAACAGGGATAATTAATTTGCTCAAAGGTTGACGAACTTTGATATTTACTTTTCGTCGCAATGCCAAAATCATTGAAGAAACACGTTGAGCAATATCCATTCTTTCCTCAAGCACTTTATCAATATACTGCTCGTTGTATGTTGGAAAGGTGGAAATATGTACTGATTCTGTTTTATCTTTTCCTGTTACACTATTTAAATCAATAAAAATTCGGTCGGCAAAAAATGGAGCAATTGGAGCCATTAATCTTGCAACTGTTTCTAAACAAGTATATAAGGTTTGATAGGCAGCAATTTTATCTTTCGAGTATTCGCCTCCCCAATATCGTTTTCGGTTTAACCGAACATACCAGTTACTCAAATTCTCAGTAACAAAATCCTGAATTGCTCTTCCGGCTCGAGTAGGTTCATAGTTTTCATAATCATTCTGAACTTCCTTAACTAAAGTATTTAGCAAAGAGATAATCCATTGGTCAATTTCTGGTCGCTCATTAACAGGTATTTCTTCTTCGCTATATTTAAAGCCATCTACATTGGCATATAGAGTAAAAAACGAATACGTATTATAAAGTGTACCAAAGAATTTACGTTTTACTTCATCCAAACCACTATGGTCAAACTTTAAATTATCCCATGGTTGAGAATTAGTAATCATATACCAGCGTAATGGATCGGATCCATGTTTTTCTATCGTTTCGAATGGATCAACAGCATTTCCAAGTCTTTTCGACATTTTATTGCCATTCTTATCAAGTACCAAACCATTCGAGATAATATTTTTAAATGCAACAGAATCAAATAGCATTGTAGCTATTGCGTGCAGCGTAAAGAACCAACCTCGCGTCTGGTCAACACCTTCAGCTATAAAATCCGCAGGGTAAACTTCGTTGAAGGTATCTTTGTTTTCGAATGGATAATGAATTTGAGCATAAGGCATCGCACCTGAATCGAACCATACATCGATAAGATCAAGCTCGCGAACCATTTTCTTTCCATCAGCTGAAACCAGAATTATACCATCAACATATGGTCTGTGAAGATCAATTTTATTGTAGTTTTCTTTCGAATTGTTTCCAAGCTCGAAACCAGCATACGGATTCTCTTTCATAAATCCAGCTTTAACCGATTTCTCTATTTCGTAATATAATTCTTCAACTGAGCCAATGCATTTTAATTCACTGCGATCTTCTGTAACCCAAATCGGCAGTGGTGTTCCCCAATAACGCGAGCGTGAAAGATTCCAATCCTGAAGATTTTCGAGCCATTTTCCAAAACGTCCTGTTCCGGTTGATTCTGGTTTCCAGTTGATGGTTTTATTAAGCTCAATCATCCGATCTTTTAGAGCAGTCGTTTTTATAAACCACGAATCGAGTGGATAATATAATATTGGCTTATCCGTTCTCCAGCAATGAGGATAATTGTGAACATGTTTTTCAATCTTGAATGCTTTATTTTCTTTTTTAAGCATTACAGAAATATCTACATCAATTGTAGCATCATTTTCTGTTAATGAAGGATCGTACTCATTTTTTACAAATCGTCCGGCAAAAAGGCTGTAAGTTTCCTTATTTACATTTTTAGCAACAAATTCGGGATCCAGATCTTCGATAAGATACATTCGTCCTCTCTTTTCAACAAGAGGATGCATTATTCCTTCTTTGTCATAAACAACCAATGGTGGAATATTGCTTTGTTTTGCCACACGGTCGTCGTCGGCACCAAAAGTTGGTGCAATATGAACAACTCCAGTACCATCTTCGGTAGTAACAAAATCGCCGCTTATAACTCTGAAAGCTTCGCGCTCTGGCTTAACCCAGTCAATTAATTGTTCATAAACAATATCTTTAAGATCTTTCCCGCTAAATTCATCAAGTACTTTAAATGGAATTTTTTTATCACCTTCTTTATACTCATCAAGACCAAGCTCTTCTGATTTCTTATCAAAATAAGAATACAACAAATCTTTTGCAAGAATAACAGTAATTGGTATTCCGGTATATTGATTAAATGATCTTACTTTAACATATTTAATGTTTTCGCCAACAGCAAGAGCAGTATTCGATGGCAGTGTCCAGGGAGTTGTTGTCCAGGCTAATATGAATATATCTGTATCGGCCTCTTTAAAAAGAAACTCTGATTTTTGGTTTCGGATTACCTTAAACTGAGCAACACAGGTTGTATCTTTAACATCTTTGTAACAACCCGGCTGATTAAGCTCATGTGTGCTTAATCCTGTTCCTGCAGCAGGTGAATAGGGTTGTATAGTGTATCCTTTGTATAACAATCCTTTTTCGTAAAGTTGTTTCAGAAGAAACCACAAAGTTTCAATATAGCGATTATCGTATGTAATATACGGATCGTCCATATTAACCCAATAGCCCATTTTGTGAGTAAGATCTTCCCACAAATCGGTATATTTCATTACCTCTTTACGACAGGCATTATTGTAATCATCGATAGATATTTTTTTACCAATATCTTCTTTTGTAATTCCAAGTGTTTTTTCTACACTAAGTTCAATAGGTAAACCATGAGTATCCCAACCAGCCTTTCTGTGAACCAAGAAACCCTGCATTGTTTTATAACGGCAAAAAATATCTTTTATAGCGCGTGCCATAACGTGATGAATACCAGGAATGCCATTTGCCGAAGGGGGTCCTTCGTAAAACACAAAGGTTGGATTTCCTTTTCGGGTACTTATGCTTTTATGAAATGTATCATTCTTCTCCCAACGCGCAAGGATATCTTTATTTATCTGTGATAAATCAAACTGTTTATATTCCGGAAACTTTGAACTCATTATTTTAACTTATTTTTATGAACTACAATTATTTAAAACGTACAAAGATAGATTTCTGATTAAAAAAAAACAATCAATTTCTTAAATAATGGACTAAAGTTCATTATAAGCCTGACTTTTATAACTTCAGCCTTAAAGCTGGGGTTATAAAATAGATCATTTACCGGGCTTTAGCCCATTAATTTTATCAAAAAATATTAACCAAAAAAGCCCCATTTTTTATGAGGCTTTTACAAATTTTTAGAAATATGTTACTTGCCCAATTGTTGCCTCACAATTTTTGCCACATATTTACCAATAATATCGAATTCGAGATTTACCACCGTTCCTACCTTAAACTGATGAAAATTTGTAATATCATAAGTAAATGGAATTATAGCGACCTGAAATGATTTATCTTTTGAATTTACAACCGTAAGACTTACTCCGTTAACAGAAATTGATCCCTTCTCGACAGTAATATAATCTTCTTTCGATGGATTATACTCAAATGTAAAGTACCAGCTTCCGTCGGCCTCTTTAACTTCGGTACAAACAGCAGTTTGATCAACATGTCCTTGAACCATGTGCCCATCGAGCAAACTATCAATACGCATGCTACGTTCCAGATTAACTTTATCGCCAAGTTGGAGCAAACCCAGATTTGATTTTTCAAGTGTTTCCTGAATAGCTGTTACTGTAAAATGTTTCTTTGATTTATCAACTTTTACAACTGTTAAGCAAACACCATTGTGACAAACACTCTGATCAATTTTTAACTGATCAGCAAATGAGCACTCCATTGTAATATGCAAGTTGCCTTTATCTCTTTCAAGATTTACAACCTTTGCAGCTTCTTCTACTATACCTGAAAACATAATCTTTTGTTTTTTTGATTCTGCGAATTTAGGAAGATTTACACTATTTACAAAGTTAAATTTAAATCGTATTTAACCATTGCTTAAGAAAAACATCATAAACTGAATATTGTTTAGTGCCATTTAAAAATAGGGTCATATATATTAATTCTTTATCTTGAAGCGCTTTAAGAGACCTTAACACTGTAGCTGGGCTTCCTAATGAATGCTTACTAATAAATTCCTTTGATGTTGGTGAACTTACATTTCCTTCTTTTGCTATTGCTTTTAATAAATTCCATTGATGCTTGGTTAATAAATCTCGATACCCAAGAAAGATTATTTGTTGTTCTTTCAATAATTCAAAAGCTTGATTTTTCCATGTTTGTTCATCAACTATCTTATTAGATGAAGAATATACTTTATTGCAAAGTAACTGAACATAATAAGTATAATCTTCGGTCCAATCCAAAATTTGATTAATAACCTCATCAGAAATTTGTTTTTTGCCATTAGTAAATTTTAAAGCAATAAATTTTCTGTAATCTGATCTATCAATTTTTTCAATTGAAATAAGTTGTGTACTTCTATAAAATGGCTTTGATGGATTAGCAAATAAATTCTTCATTAAATGTTGATGACTTCCGGTAAATATAAAAACAACATTATCTAGTTGTTGCATAATTGTTCTTAAAAAAGCATGTGTATTTTTTTCAGGATAATTAGTAATTTGTTGAAACTCATCAATAATTATAACAACTTTTCTATTAAGATTTTGTAAAAAAGAAAATAGTGAATGAATATTCTCTTTGGTTTTATCTTGTTGGTTTTTTAATTCAACCTGAGGTAATCCGCTTAGTGGATCAAAGCTTAATGTTGGACGTAAGGATTGAATAAATTTCATAACTGCTTTCCCAAATTTATGACTAGCTGGCATTTCTCTAATTATAGCTGTTGCAAGCTTTTCAGTAAAATCGTTTAGGTTTTCTGTAGGGAAAATATCTAAATAAACCGTAATTATTTCATTCGGTAATTTAGAAATTACATGTTTTACCAAGCCGGTTTTCCCAATACGCCGTAAGGCTATTATGCTTGTTGACAAATTGTTATCTATATTTTCCAATAATAATTTGGTTTCTTTCTCGCGGTTACAGAAATACTCAACACCTGCATAACCAGAAGTAATAAATGGGTTCATAATAATATACGATTAAGATATAATTTACAAATCGCAATTTACAAATTGTAAATTACAAAGTGTAATAATATTGTTGTTTTTTTATAATAAATATTAAATCACTAAATAATAATTTTCAATTATTATTTTATGCTTAGCTTTGTTAAACAAAACATAGACAAAACTGTTTACTATTTAATATGACCCAAGTTGACAAAAGAATAGTCGAATTTATTAAGAAACATCACGTTTTAACGCTAGCCACCACCTATCAGAACACACCTTATTGCGCCAACTGTTTTTATGTGTATAGCGAAGAGGATAATATACTGATTTTTACATCCGATTACGAAACGAAACATGTTAAAGACTTACAAAAACAAGATATTGTTGCTGGCTCAATCGTTTTAGAAACAACTGTTATTGGTAAAATTCAGGGGGTTCAATTTCAAGGAAAAATTTTTGAACCAAAAGATAATCTACTTGATAAAGTAAAAAAGAAATATTTAACTCGCTTTCCGATAGCTATGCTAATGAAAACAACTCTTTGGGTAGTAGATCTAAGCTTTTTAAAATTTACTGATAACCGCCTTGGATTTGGGAAAAAACTAATTTGGGGTACTATAGAATCAGAGAAACATCATGAACAATAAAAAGATTTTAGTTACCGGTGGAACCGGATTGGTTGGATCACATCTTCTTTATGAATTAGTTTCTAAAGGAAGCTTTGTTAGAGCTTTAATTCGTGATAAAGCTAGCATTGAAAAAGTTCGCAAAGTATTCTCATATTATTCAAATAACGAAAATAATCTAATCGATACTATCGAATGGATTAAAGGAGATATTTTGGATATAGTTTCTCTTGAAGAAGCTTTCGAAAATATTTCCATTGTTTACCATTGTGCAGCGGTTGTTTCCTTCAACAATAAAAATAAATCTGCATTACTAAAAACAAATATTGAAGGAACCGAAAACATTGTAAACCTTTGTATTGAAAAACAAATCGAAAAACTTTGTTATGTAAGTTCGGTAGCTGCAATAGGAAGTACCGATAATGGGGATCTGGTTTCTGAAAAAGAAATGTGGATACCTGCCGATAACCACTCCCTATACTCAATTAGCAAGTTTAAGTCTGAGATGGAAGTTTGGCGAGGTGTTCAGGAAGGATTGAATGCAGTAATTGTAAATCCATCCATTATTTTAGGTCCTGGATTTTGGGAAACAGGTAGTGGAGAGATATTTAAAAAAGCAAGTAAAGGAATGCTTTTTTATACACTTGGAAAAACAGGTTTTGTTGATGTTAGAGATGTAACCAGTGCAATGATACAATTAACCGAGAGCAATATCTCCGGCGAAAGGTTTATTCTGAACTCCGAAAACCATAGTTATAAAGATCTTTTTACTGAAATAACTGAAGCATATGGAGTTAAGAGCCCACGTTTTAATGCCGGTAAAAAATTAATGAATCTGGCTTATTATATAGATTCTCTTTTAAGTGCGGTTGGAATAAAAAAGCAAGAGATTACAAAAAGCATTGTTAAGTCAAGTTTGAATAGTACAAACTACACGAATAATAAAATAAAAGAAACCCTTGGTTTTGAATTTATCACCATAAAAGAATCAATACGTTTTGCAGTAGAAAAATTTAACCAGGAAATAAAAGCAAGTTAATGATTTGGTTACAAAAAGATTGTAACTTGCTTATTTAAAATTATCAAAATGAAAAAAGACAAAAAATCAAAAAAAGGAAAAAAGTCGCAAGACAAATTAAATAAGAAAATATTAAGCAGTAAAATACTCGCGTATTTTTCAAATAATCCATCGAAAATATTTAATTACAAGCAGGTTGCAAGCAAACTCGAGGTAAAAGACGAAACAGTACGAAACCTAATTGTTAACATATTAACCGAATTGAGAGATTACGGTGCAATTACCGAAATATCGAGAGGAAAATACAAATTTGTATCTCAAGGTGGGTATGTAACCGGCAAGGTTATGCTTACACTAAAAGGATCAGGATTTATAATTCCAGAAGAAGAAGACGGAGGTGAAGATATCTTTGTAAATCAATCTAATTTAAATCATGCCTTAAATGGAGATATTGTTAAGGTTTATTTGTATGCACGAAAAAGAGGCAAACAGCCCGAAGGCGAAGTTGTTGAAATTATTAAACGATCAAAAGAAAATATTGTAGGAGTTATAGATATTTCAAAAACCTATGCATTTATTATTGCAAATAGCCGTCAAATGCCATACGATGTTTTTGTACCTCTGGGTAAGCTAAATAACGCTCAGAATGGCGATAAAGTAGTTGCCCGAATTACCGACTGGCCGGCAGAATACCGGAATCCATTTGGTGAAGTTATTGAAGTGTTAGGTAAACCCGGCGAGAATGAAACAGAGATGCATGCTATACTGGCTGAGTTTGACTTACCTTACAAGTTTGATCCATTGGTTGAGCAAGAAGCTGAAAAGATTCCTGATATAATTACCGATTCGGATTATAAATCGCGTCGCGACTTTCGAAATATTACAACATTTACTATTGACCCGGCTGATGCAAAAGATTTTGATGATGCATTATCATTACAAAAACTTAAAAACGGAAATTGGGAAATAGGCGTTCATATTGCTGATGTTACACATTATGTAGGAAAAGGTACAATTCTAGATCAGGAGGCTTATAATAGAGGTACATCCGTTTATTTAGTTGATCGTGTTGTTCCAATGCTACCGGAAAAACTGTCGAACAACGTTTGTAGTTTGCGTCCAAATGAAGAAAAGCTTTGTTATAGTATCGTTTTTGAAATGGACGACAATGGAGACATATGGGATCAGTGGATTGGCAGAACAGTTATTAAATCGGACAAACGTTTTTCGTATGAGGAAGCGCAAGAACTTATTGAAGGAGGTGATGGTGAGTTAAAGGATGAAATACTCATTTTAAATGGCCTCGCACAAAAACTCAGAAAGAAAAGATTCAAAAATGGATCAATAGATTTTGAGAGAGTTGAAGTAAAATTCAATATAGATGAGAAAGGAAAACCTCTGGGAGTATTTTTTAAAGAAAGTAAAGATTCAAATAAGCTTATTGAAGAGTTTATGTTACTTGCCAACAAGCATGTTGCGGCATCTATTGGAGATGTTAAAAAGGGAGAGAATGCTAAAACATTTGTTTACAGGATTCATGACAAACCAAATCCTGATAAGCTGATGAATTTTGCACGGTTTATTCAGCGATTTGGATATTCAATTAATCCAACAGGCCATAAAAATATAACCACTTCGATTAATAATTTACTTGATGAAGTTCAAGGTAAGAAAGAACAAAATGTAATCGAAACATTAGCTATTAGAGCGATGGCCAAAGCAGTTTATTCAACAAAAAATATCGGGCATTACGGATTGTCGTTTGATTTCTATTCGCACTTTACCTCTCCTATCCGCCGTTACCCTGATATGATGGTACACCGATTATTAACCGATTACATGAATGGAGCAAAGAGCAAAGAAAAGGATAAATACGAAAAAATGTGTGAGTATGCTTCAGAAATGGAACGTCGTGCTGCCGAAGCAGAACGTTCATCGATTAAATACAAGCAGGTTGAGTTTATGAAAGACCATGTGGGTGAAGATTTTGATGGAATTATTTCGGGTGTTACCGAGTGGGGATTTTATGTTGAGCTAAACGAAAGCAAATGTGAAGGACTAGTTCACATACGTGAACTCGATGATGATTATTATTTCTTTGATGAAGATAATTATTCAATTATTGGCCGAACCAATAAAAAGGTATTCCAGTTAGGTGATCCGGTTCGAATAAAAATTGTTCGTGCCGATTTGGAAAAGAAACAGCTGGATTATACTCTAGCATAAATTTTTTAATCTTCATATTAAAAATCCGGAATACATAAGTCTTTCGGATTTTTTTTATAGCTGTTTTGCCGTATTTTGAAAAATTATTGTCGAATAATTTTGAAACGGTTTTTTCACAGCGTAATTTTAGACCAAAATGTTTTACTATTCGAAAAATGGAAAAAGAGCATATTAAGCAAAAACAAAAAGCTATAAGCTTAAAAATTCTAAGTCAGGCATCACAGGTATTTAGCAAGTATGGCTTTAAAAAGGCAACCATGGATGATATAGCCAAAGCTTCGGGTATGGGTAAAAGTTCGTTGTATTATTATTTTAAAAGCAAGGAAGAAGTTTTTGAGGCAGTTGTAAAGAAAGAAGCCGATCTTCTTCGCATTGAGCTTGAAAGAAGAGTAGTTAATAGCCACGACAATCCTAAAGAGAAAATTAGAAACTATGTTCTTATCCGAATGAAGTTTCTCAAAGAGATGGTAAATTTTTACGATGCATTAAAAAATGATTATCTTGGAAATCTTGCTTTTACAGAAAGGATAAGGGAAAAGTACGACCGCGAAGAGCAGCAGATAATTCAGGTTTTATTGCAGCAGGGAATAGATTCAGGGATTTTTGATTTAAAGGAAACAAAAATATCGTCCATGGCCTTGGCAACAGCATTAAAGGGACTCGAAACAGCACTGCTAATAAAAAATACAATTCCTCTGGAACAATTGGAAAAACATCTTGATCAAACCCTGCAAATTCTTTTTTATGGAATTGTTAAGCAATAGTCTCTGTATATATTCGAGCTATGAGTCCTTTTAATTCAAGAATATTAATATAGTAATGTTAACACGTTATCTTTCTAAATTTAATTATTTACATGTATTACTATTTATAAAAATTCTGTAAATTGCTCCTCATTACAAACTAAATTAAGAGAAACATGAAAACAAAATTCTTTACTCTTTTTGCACTTGTTTTATTCTTTTCCACATCATGCCTTTTTGCACAGGATGCAGATAAATTTCTTGGGTATTGGTTAACTCAGGATGGCGATTCGCAAGTAAAAATTTTTAAAGCCAAAGATGGAAAATATTATGGTGATATTAAATGGTTAAAAACACCTAACGAGCCAGATGGTACAGCAAAACTTGACAAAAACAATTCAGATGAGCAATTGAAAAAAAGACCTGTTCTTGGTTTACAAATTCTCAAATCATTTGAATATGATGCCAAAGACAAGGAATGGGTTGATGGAACAATTTATGATCCCAAAAATGGTAAAACTTACAAATGCTTTATCCGTTTTAAAGATGGTGACGAAAATACATTGTTGGTAAAAGGATTTATTGGTATTTCATTACTTGGAAGAGAAGTTATTTGGCAAAGAGAAGAAAAATTAAGAGAATAAATTTCTTTTATATATTTTTATAACCCGCAACTGCGGGTTTTTTTATTCTTCTATTATGGATAATCAAAAAGTCATTTCAAATACAATTGAATTTGTAAAAGACAAACTTAAAGGAGACAGTTCTGGCCACGACTGGTGGCATATTTATAGAGTTCTAACACTTTCGAAAAGAATTCAGAAAATTGAAGGAGGAAATCTTTTTGTAATTGAGCTTGCAGCCCTTTTACACGATGTTGCCGATTGGAAATTCAATACCAATGAAAATGAGGGAATCGAAGTAGTTTCAAATTGGTTAAAATCTCAGCATGTTGATTCAACCGCAATTATGGATGTTTTGCATATAATTCAGAATATTTCATATAAGGGTGAGAGTGAAAAAAATAAAATGATTTCGATTGAGGGATTGATTGTTCAAGATGCCGATCGTATTGATGCCATGGGTGCTATTGGTATTGCACGCACATTTGCATTTGGGGGTTATAAGGGAAATGAAATGCATAATCCAACAATAAAGCCAATAGCTCAAATGAAATTTGATCAATATAAAAAATCGAATGGAACAACCATAAACCATTTTTATGAAAAGTTGCTTTTATTAAAAGACAGAATGAATACCGAAACGGCAAAGAAAATAGCAGATTCACGACATCCATTTATGCAAGATTATCTTGATAGATTTTATAAAGAATGGGAAGGATTAGAATAAGTAATAAATTGAAATCATCATTTAAGTTCAGTAAAAATAATGTTTTTGTGACAATTTATGCCCCGGAGTCTTCCTGACATAAAAATTTCAGTAACAACGCATTTAAAGAATTCACGAATCCAGTTTATAAAACAGAAAACTTTTAGAATGAAAACTATCGTAAAATACTTTACTGATTTTTTTGGACTATTTTTTCCGGAACTATGTGTTGTTTGTAGCAAGCATCTTTTTGTTCAGGAAAAACTTATTTGTACGAAATGTTTATACCATCTGCCTAAAACCAATTTTCACAACGATATAGAAAATCCAGTTGCACAGCTTTTCTGGGGTAGAGCAAAAATTGAATATGCAACTGCTTTTTTTTATTTTAATAAAGGAAGTCAATACCAGGATTTGATGCATCATTTTAAATATCATGGAAAAAAAGAAATCGGATTTGTTATGGGAAGGGCATTTGGATTGCAGTTAATAGAAAGTCCATTTAAAGAAATAGATATAATTATTCCAGTTCCTTTGCATCCAAAGAAGCAAAAAAAACGAGGTTATAACCAAAGTGATTGGATTGCAATGGGTTTAGCAAATTCGCTTAAAAAAGATGCGGACACAACCACACTTGTTCGTTCGGTTTCGACAGCAACGCAAACCCGCAAAACGAGATTTGAACGATGGCAAAATGTAGAGAACATATTTAAGATTATTGATCCATCAAAAATTGAAGGAAAGCACATTTTGTTAGTAGACGATGTAGTTACAACGGGATCTACCTTAGAAGCCTGCGCAAATGCTATTCTGGAAATTAAAAATACAAAGGTAAGCATTGCCACACTGGCAGTAGCGTAGAATTTGCAATTATATTAGTCCTGGATTAATAACTAATCTTTTTCACCCCATCTTTTCGTCTCAATTTCAAATCCTGCCAGATCAAGTATTCGATTTACAACAGTATTAACAACATCATCGATAGTTAAAGGTTTGGTATAAAAAGATGGTGTTGCCGGGCAAATAATTCCTCCTGCTTCGGTTATGGTTTTCATGTTATTAATATGAATAAGGCTATATGGTAGCTCACGAGGAACCAAAATGAGTTTTTTTCTTTCTTTCAACATTACATCAGCAGCCCGTGTAATTAAATCATCTGAAATTCCATTCGCTATTCTGCCCAAGGTACCCATTGAACAAGGACAAATAATCATTGTTTCATATTGTGCCGAGCCCGATGCAAAAGGAGCATAAAAATCATTGGCAGTATAAATTTTAAATGAATACTCTTTATAGGATTTCGTTCCTAATTCATATTCCCATATTTCTTCTGCATTTTTTGAAAAAACAATTCCAATATCTTGTAATTGATTAGAGATAGTTGTCAACTTGTCCAACAGTAATTTGGCATATATTGATCCACTGGCTCCTGTAACTGCAATAACTACTTTTTGTTTTTTCATTTTGTTCCAAAATTTGCCAATTGAAAATAAAGGCATATTGTAATAACGCTATTGTACTGTCCTTGGTTCAAATAAAAGCTTTGTCCACCAGGATGTTCACGAACAGGGAGAATTGAGTAATTGAACCTGGCATTAAAAAGCAACCAATCTAAAACATTATAATTAACACCAATTAGGCCAGAAAATTCCATTTCTTTAAATGAAGGATCAGCTGGCAGGTCTCCTCCACCATCCTTATCCTCTAAGGATTTCTGTAAATACCCAAATGCAAGACCAATATCGGCAGAAAATTTTGAATATACCTTATATCTCAGAAACAATGGCAATTCAATATAATTTAGTTTAGAACTATAAAAATTGAGACTCTTGCTCTCTGAATGACTCCCCTTTTGCACATAGCGTAATTCAAGCTGAACATCAACCCGATTACTTATTGTTGTATAGGTATAAATTCCACCCGCTAAGCCAGCCTTGTTAAAGCCACCCCAGGCATCGCCATCTAACTGCGACATTGATAGTCCCGCCAAAAATCCACCCCCAAATGTTTGGGCAAATAAAACAGGATATAAAAAAGTAAAAACTAACACCAGATAATATTTCCTCATTTTGTACTTTTAAAACTATCCTAAAATTACTCAAAAAAAATAGATTAATTTTAAATTAGTTAATATTACGAGTTTATATCTCTGCAAAACAGACATATAGCTCTTTATATAACTTATGCCATTGTAATAGTATCAATTAAATTTTAAATTCGTACCGATTTAATTCAACCTTAACCTTTAAAATTTAACTTATGAACGCTCTAACGAAACACCTATTTTTTCTATTAACATTATTGATCTTCTTTTCTTGCGAAGAAGACTCTACGATTATTAAAGTTACACTTGAAGCTGATAAAGAATATATATTAGCCGATGAAACTGAAACAATTACTTTCACCTTAAAAACTAGTGATGGCGAAGATGTTACATCTAAAGCAATCTTTAGAGTAAACGGAGAAACGTTGGAAGGAAATGTTTTTAAATCAAACGTTGTTGGATCTTATTTTTGTAGGGCCGAATATAAAACAGGTGTAAGCAATGATCTTGCATTCGAAGTTAATGAAGTACCTATTTTTACAAGAAATGTATTGATTGAAAATTATACAGCAACATGGTGTGGATATTGCCCCAGGGTACATGATGCAATTATTGATGCATTAAGTGAAGAAAGCAGAATTATTCCAATAGCAATCCATGGAAGTAACGATCCTTATTATTTTACATCAATTGGAACACTTGCAACCGTATTCGAAGTAGCAGGCTATCCAACAGCAATTATTGACAGAGATTATAGCTGGCCTTATCCAGAAGAATTTGCTGGATTAAATAAAGCCCTCGATAAAAGTGCAGGTATGGGATTAGCAATTAATTCAGAAATTTCAGGAGATAATATAATTGCTAATGTAAAAGTTAAATTTGGCAGAACTTATTCTGAAGATCTTAAATTGGTTGTGTGCCTGGTAGAAGGCCAACTAATTTATAATCAAACTAATTATTATAGTGATGGAAGAGGTGACCCAATTGTTGGTTATATTCACAATAACGTTTTACGTAAATTCGAGACAGATTTTTTTGGAGATGCAATCCCAGGAACATCTACTGTAAAAGATAATGAGTTTTTAAAAACTATTACTATTGATGCAACAGGTTATATAAAAAATAACTGTAAAATAGTTGCCTTTGTAGTTTCATCAAATAACAAAGTAATAAATGCACAATCTTGTGTCTCTAATGGGGCCAAGGATTATGAAGTATTATAAAAATAAAAACCGATCAAAAAGATCGGTTTTTTCTTTTAAAAAGATGTGGTAATCGAAAAATTTATGCCTGTATAAGCCTCTACCTGATTACATATTCCTCCAACACATTCTAGTCCTTCTTTATGGCGTCCTGCAGATATCATAAACTTGGTAACTTCATGTGTAAATGCAAAACCTCCACTAAGGTAATGGATATTTGTATAGCCATAGTTGAACATATCTGAGGCAAATACAGAAAATTTAGGGGCAAAACTATATTCTACTAATCCATAAACCCAGTTTTTCTCATCTTGCTTTGTCCACAAATGCTGTATCTCAGATCGAACTGAAGAACGTGAGTTTAACTTATACTGAACATCAACAACCGCAATCTTGGAATTTATAAAATCATTACCACCAGACACAATAGCTCCCTTATTATATTGCATATCTATATACGATAGGTTTATTTTTAACACAGATGATACTTTTTTCTCTAACTCCACATTAAAATCCTGAAATAATTTTTTATCACCAAACGAAAGGAATTTCTGATATTCTTCATTTCTATAATCCAGATTCTGATAATACGAAAAGTTTGCAGAAATATTCATGCCATATTTTCCGCCCAGAAATGAATCTTTGTTAAACCGATAAAATACATCTATTTGCCCACCTATTTCGCCTCTGGCCATTGCCCCATAGGGATGCAGGTTTGCCAGTGCATATTTATGCTGACGAGTAAGTGCAGGCAAGTAATTTAATAACAGAGTATGACTAACAGCTTCTCTTTCTGACCTGAATTCCATGTTTTTTAAACACCTGAAATTTATATTAACACCAATATTATTGCCAATAAACGAAGGAGATATTAATAGTGCATTCCCTATTTCCTGTGAGTTCTGATTATTTATTGTAGGTTCGTTAGTTTTTTCTACAAATTCTGAATAAAAACTAAAGAAACCATGTTCAAACTGCATTCTTGCCGACCACGCATCTACTGTTGAAGGATAATCCTCAACTATTCCGGTATAAGTTTGAAACCTGCTAACCCAACTTCCACCCATTAATAAAATAGTACTGTTTTGGTCTTGATGTATTGCATTCATGATATCGATTTCGCCATCTATACCACGAACAACACCGCTTCCATTCTTAAGATATTTACGTTGCTTACCCCAAAATGCTTTAAGATTAATGTACGAAACAGGTTTAAAATTAATTCTTACACCATCCATTGCTGTATTTAGTCCAATTGCTCTCTCTTCGAAAGACCTAAATATTAATCCACTTCCAAACTGCTCATAGAAATTGCCTGCAGTAATATTTAAATAATTATTTGCAAACTGAATATATTTGAAAACAAACTCATTGCCCTCTAAAAGAGGATTATAACCAACCAATGGTGCTAAATAGGCTTCGTACTGGATGCCTGCCGAGAAAAGTCCTTTTCTGTAATCTAGTTTTAAATAATTATTCGATCCAAAAGGATTTTCAGGTTGAAGAGCATTTGTAGTTATGTCGTTAAAATAATAGATATTATTTGACTCAAAGCTACCTGTTAAATCACCATTAAGTATTTGACCAAATGAGACTTGATAGTAAAGAGTAAGTAATATCAAAATTAAAAATGCTTTTTTCATTTTGTAAGGATTAATAAATTTGTAATGAGTTTATAAATCTTTTAGCTTTTTAAACAAGAATTCTTCGTCGCCCACAGTATATCCTGAATGCTCGTAAACTATTTCTCCTTCTTTGTTAATAATTATTAAAAAAGGAACCATATTAATATTCAATGCTCTTTTTAAATCCTGGTTTGGGTCGAGATAAAAATCAAAGGGCCAGCCTTTTCCTGCAACCAATGATTTCACCTTCGAACTTGATCTTGAATCATCAGTAGAAACAGCAATAAACTTAAATGCTTTTTCTTTTTGCCAATCGTCAAAAACATCTGAAATAGTTTGCATCTCTACCAAACAAGGCTTACACCAGGTAGCCCAAAAACTAATTACAACAGGCATATCACTACTTACAAATGATTGGGTTGATACAATTTGTCCCTTAAGATTTTGAATATCAATTTTTGGTAGTTTCTTTTGAGCTTTTAGTTCAAATAAAGAAATACAAGCAATAAAAAGGATTAACACTTTTTTCATAATACTTTTTTAGTTTATGTTATAGATTAATAATTAACTGTTTTACAAATGACTAATTAATAAAACACAATTTTCTGAAAAAACAGGTTAAAAGAACATTAATTCCATCATTTCTCCAAAAAGAACTTTTCCAAATTGAAATTAGGAGTTTAAAAAGATTAATGGTTTTCTCCTATTTAACTATTATTCACAAACTTTAACAAAAAGAATTCGTATATTTAGGTATAAATTTTGTTATATTGCTTTAAAATTGACTAAAATGAAAAAATATTTACTCACTATATTCGTTATTTTTAGTTCTCTTGTTCTTTTTGCACAGCAGAATCATTATTCTTCAGATTCACTCGCTATTAAGTTGCAATCAATGCAGGAGCTAAAAGTTTATCCAAATCCAGTTACAGAATACTTTTATTTTGATTATTCAACTACATTTATTAAAAATGCAAAATTACAGGTATACAATACACTTGGAAAAGTTGTAATCACAAAAGAATTAACAGACAGACAAGGTACTGAGAAGGTTTTAGTTAGCGATCTTGAAAAAGGATTATATTTTTGTTCTTTAGTGGTAGATGATACTCGTGTAATAACTAAGAAAATACTTATTAATAGATAGAACAATATTTGTTTTTCAATTCATTAATCAGAAGAGGCACTCCAGTAGTTGCCTTTTGTTTTATACATATTACTGGTTTTCTAATTGAAACGTTTATATCGCCTGGATCGACAATATAAATTGGTGAATTTTGGGGAACATAATCGACTAAACCAGCTGCAGGATATACATTCATAGAGGTTCCAATAACCACAAAAACATCTGCTTTACTACACAATAAAGATGCATTTGCAATTTCAGGTACAGCCTCGCCAAACCAAACCACATGTGGCCTTAACTGAGATTCCTTCTCGCATTTATCGCCCAACTTAAGTTCCCATCCTTTAATATCATAAATAAGATTTGGATCAACAGTGCTTCTCGATTTTCTGATTTCTCCATGTAAATGCAAGATTTTTTTACTACCTGCTCTTTCGTGCAAATCATCAACATTCTGGGTAATAATTTGAACATCAAAAAATTGCTCAAGCTCTACCAAACCATAATGACCTATATTAGGTTCAGATTCTAACAATTTTTTTCTACGTTCGTTATAAAATCTCAAAACTAACTCTTTATCTTTTTGCCACGCTTCAGGACTCGCCACGTCAATAAAATTATATTGCTCCCACAAGCCTCCCATATCTCGAAAAGTTGGAATACCACTTTCTGCACTTATTCCTGATCCGGTTAATACTACAAGTTTTTTCATAAGTTTGTTTTTTAAACGTGGATTCAAAAACTATAATTCAAATTTATTAAAAATTTTGCCTTAATTTTTAGTATTTTAGCCATTGCACATAAAAACATCAACCATCAGATATTCTGACAATTAAACTAAATGATAGACCATAATACAATACAACGCATTATAGATACAGCTGAAATAATTGATGTTATTCAGGATTTTGTTAGTTTAAAGAAACGTGGTGTAAATTATCTTGGTTTATGTCCATTCCACAACGAAAAGACACCTTCATTTACAGTTTCGGCAGTTAAGGGAATCTATAAATGCTTTGGATGTGGCAAGGGTGGAAATGCTGTTAATTTTATTATGGAGCATGAGCATTTAGGTTATCCCGAAGCATTAAAATATCTTGCCAAAAAATATAATATTGATGTAGTAGAGAAAGAACTTACTGCCGAAGAAATCCAACAACAGAATGAACGAGATAGTCTTCTGGTTGTATCTAAATACGCAAATACTTATTATCAGGATAAACTCCATAAGCATACCGATGGTCGTGCAATTGGACTAAGTTATTTTAAAGAAAGAGGTTTTCGTGATGAGATTATTCAGAAATTTGAGTTAGGATTTAGTCTCGATATTCGCGATGCCTTTACAAAAGCGGCTATTGAAAATGGATACAAGCTTGAATTTCTAGAAAAGGCTGGTTTTACTATTGTTAAGGATGACGATAAATATGATCGGTTCAGAGGAAGAGTGATGTTCCCCATTCATGGTCTATCGGGTAATGTTATTGGTTTTGGTGGCAGGGTTCTAAAAAAAGACGAGAAAACAGCCAAATACCTGAACTCACCAGAGTCAGAGATATATCACAAAAGCAAGGTTTTATATGGTATGTTTCAGGCAAAAACAGCTATTACCCAAGCAGATAAATGCTACCTTGTGGAAGGATATACCGATGTAATCTCAATGCACCAATCAGGGATTGAAAATGTTGTGGCTTCATCTGGAACATCATTAACTATTGATCAGATAAGGCTTATAAAACGATTTACACCGAATGTAACCATAATTTACGATGGCGATGCAGCAGGGATTAAAGCATCGTTGAGAGGAATTGATCTGGTGCTTGAACAAGGCTTAAATGTTCGTGTTTTGCTATTGCCTGATGGTGAAGATCCCGATTCGTTTGCCAAATCGCATAGTGCATCGGAGCTTATTGATTTTATTACAAAAAACGAAGAAGATTTTATAAAATTTAAAACACGACTTCTTTCAAAAGATGCCAAGAATGATCCAGTAAAAAAAGCAAGTCTTATAACCGATATTGTTAGATCGATCTCTGTAATTCCAGATGGTATTACCCGTACTGTATATATTAAAGAGTGTAGTCGGATTCTTGATATTGACGAGAAAATACTATATTCGGAAAGCAATAAGATAAGGAGAAAATCGACTGATGCGGAAACAAAATCGATTTCGCCTGATGAGGTTTATAAAACAGCATCTCCGTCGGTACCATCATTTATAGAAGGATATTACGCCGAACATCAGGAAAGAGAATTAATTCGATTGCTATTGCATTACGGACCACTGGTTCTTTATACATACCAGGAAGACAAATACGATGAGCCACGTGAAGTAAAAGTTGCCGAATATATTATAAGTGAAATACTAAATGATGATCTTGAATTTAAAAATCTAATTTACAAACAGATTTTTCAAGAATATCTTGATGGAATGGCAAAAAAGGAATTGCCCGAAAGCAAACAGTTTATATACCATACAGATCAACATATTAGCAAATTGGCTGCCGATTTATTAAGTCCGGGATATACAATTAGCAAAATTTTTAAAAAGGGTGGTGTTTTAATTGAAACAGAAGAAATGAAATTAAAGCAGATGGTTCCGGAAACTATTGTTGCCTATAAGAGAAAAATTCTAGAAATAGCCCAACAAGATATCTCAGAAAAATTAAAAGATTTGGCTGATAAGAATCTTTCAAATGAAGAAATAAATACTATTCAAAAAGAGTATATGCAAATTACTACGGCAATAAGAGCTATTTCGAAAGATCGAGGTTGGGTAGTTTTTCGGTAGTTATATTTTAAATACCTGAAATCCTTAGAATTAAATTTGTAACGAAAAGAAAGTCATTACGTTTCAAAATAAAGCACCTCTCAAAAATGAGTATTAGGTCTTTTAATTACTTCCATCAATTTGCAACATTTAAAAATGCACTAATTAAGGAAGAATTAGAGAATGATTAATATCTTCAAGGTTTTAAAAACCTTGAAGATATTATTATACCAATCTATTCTTCTATGCTATTATACCAATTAACTTTACGTGACAAGTACATAATAATTGCAAGTGTTACAAATAATCCTATACTTCCGATTAATAAAGAATAGTCCTGCAGTTGAAGAATTGTAAATAAAAACGTATATAGAATAATTAAAACAAAACAAACAATTACAGCTAGTTTTATATTTTTAAAAATACTATAAGAATATCCTGTAATTAAAGTAATTATAGATAAGCTGGCTATAAGGTAAGCCAGATTATAGTTTATCTGTTCAGAGAGCGAAACTAGCAAAGAATAAAAAATACTTAATCCCAATCCAACCAATAAGTACTGTATTGGATGTATTCGCTTTTTGTTTAATATTTCGGTAAAGAAAAACACCAGAAAAGTGAGAGCAATAAACATTATAGCATATTTTGCAGATCGTAAAGATTTTTGATAGTGATCTACGGGTAATAGCAAATTAACCCCAAAAGCGGCCTTCCCAGTAGAATATTCATTATCAATCCATTTTTGGGGAAATGATCTGTTTAAATGAAGAGCTTTCCATTTGGCTTTAAAACCGTTTTCGTTTATTACTCTTTCGTAGGGAAGAAAGGAACCTTCGAAGCTTGGGTTTTTCCATCCCGAATTTATTTCAACATGCGTTTCTTTGCCAACAGGAATAAAATTTATTACATCACTACCATTTAAATTCAGATTGAAAGAAAACTCAAACATATCTGATTCAACAATTTTTATTTTAGTTGATACACCAGTATAGTTCAAATAATTAATCCCAGGGTTTACATCATATTCCGTATTACCAAATTTTATTTTCAGGGCATCTTTAATTCCTCTCATATCAGGAATGCCAATCGAAATACTTGCATCTTCCCACAGAATATCTGAATCTTTAATCTTCCATTCTCCAAAATCTGGTTTTATAAAAACCCCATTAAAATTTAGTAAACTACTATAAACTACAACTTCATAGATTCCTCGATTTCTGATTTCAGGAATTAGTTTTCCTTCAATAGTAAGATTCTCGGGTAAAAAATGAGCATAATGAATTTCTTCAATAATCTTGTTTTCATTTTTGTAAAATTTTTTGAAAGGAATCGTTAAAACAGGGCCAGAAATAGTTTGAGGGTTACCCCATTTTTGACTTATTTCTGAAACAACTGAATTACGTAACGTATTACGTTCCTTTATCAGATCTTTAATCATTCCTGCAGGAATGAGCAACACCAGAATGAGAAATCCAATAATTATAGATTTAAACGTAATTGAATCTCTAACCCAGCTTTTAATTTCGTTTTTTTCGGCCATATTTATTTGGTATTTGTTTCCTTTAAGTACTTAAAAGGCAAAAAAATATTGTTCTAATAACAGTTAATATATGTTAAAGTATTTAAAAAGTTAATAATAATGGGGATATTTATTTTCTATAACGATTTGTTTAGTCAATATTCAATGAAAAGCTAAAAGTACTTCCTTTACTAGGCTCGCTGGTAACCTTTATAGTTCCTCCATTTTGCTGGATAAACTCTTTGCATAGGATTAAACCAAGACCAGATCCTTTTTCGTTTTGTGTGCCAGGAGTTGTATGATGTTGATCTATTCTGAAAAGCTTATCAAGATGTTCTTTGCTAATACCTATTCCGTTATCTGAAACACTTACAGTACAAATTTTATCTTCAGCATTGCAACTGATTCTAATTTCTCCATTTTCGTTAGTAAACTTAGCGGCGTTAGAGATTAAATTACGAACAACAGTATTAATCATATTTTCATCAGCAAAAACATCTAATTTCGATGGAACATCTATGTAAAGAGAAATGTTTTTTGAGTCTAGTTTGTTTTTTATCAATTCAATATTTTCCTTTAATACGCCAACAATATCTATTGTTCTGGGATTAAATTTTATTTCGCCCATTTGCGAGGTCGACCAATCTAATAAATTCTCAAGCAAGTTATAGGTTGTTTGAGATAGTTTGTTAAGATCAGATATGAATTTTTTGGTTTTTTCTTTACTAAAATCCTCAATATCAGTCAAAATATAGGTAGTGGAGTTTAAGAAAGTACTTATTGGATTACGTAAATCGTGAGCAATAATTCGAAAGAACTTATTTTTTGTTGCATTACTAATCTCCAGTTGGTCTTTCTTTTTCTGTATTTCTTCTTTCTGATTTTCAAGTTCAATATTTTTGGCACTAATCCATTCATTGGCATCTTTTAGGTGTTCTGCCTGAACCATTATTTCTTCGTTTTGCATCAGTATTTCCTGGGTTCGCTCCTTTACAATTCTTTCCAGATTTTCTTTTTCCTTGATTAATCTATAGGTATATATTTTAACAATCAGAACAATAAAAAGGGTTGCAATAATGATATATCCAATATAGGCCCAAATGCTACGATACCAAGGAGGCAAAATCTCAAATTCATAACTTGCAATACTACTTTCAATATTATAAATATTTCTTGCTTTAACTTCAAATACATATTTTCCTTCGGGCAGGTTAGTATAAACCCTTTTTGTTTCGGTACTCCAAATCGACCAATCTTTATCATAACCATCGAGGAAACAACTATACAAATTCTTAGATTCATCTTCAAAAAATGGCCAGGCAAAGTGAAATGTTAACGAGTTATTCTTGTAGTTCAATGCTGCACCTAAATTAACGTTTGAACTCGTATTTAAGTAATTGTGATGTAATCCCGAATCAGATAAGGATTTGTTTATTTTATAGTTTGTTCCATAATAGAGAATAGAGTCGCCAGTTACAACTTTTCTAACCAATGCAGGGGGAAGATCAAAATAATCTCTATTCGTTTTGCCTTTGTAAGTAAATGTTCCGCGGGTAGTACCAAACCATAAAACTGTATCATCGGTAGTTGTAATATAATATTCAGTAAGTTGTTCATCTTTTAATCTATATTCGAAAAGCGAATCTTGCTTGATGGTATTACTATCTTCCAGAATCTCTTCATCATCGTATTTAAACTCCTCAAAAAGGTTTGTTGAATAATTAAACTTAAAATCTTTGTTGCCTGAAAAGAAAAGAACCTGGTTTTTATATTCATATATGCTTATTGCATTAATATATGGTAATCCATGGGTTGTATCAAATAATTTCGTTTTAAAAGCAGTACTTTTTTCGTTCAAGGGATCTGATATTTTATAAACTCCTTTATAGCTAGCGCTTAACCAAATATTTCCGAGTGAATCTTCGCAAATCTCACGAATGTTATCATAAATACCATATTTAGTACCAAGATCCTGCCATTCGCCATCTTTGAAGTTTAATAATCCAACACCCGTACTAAATCCAACAAAAAGTTTTGAAGGATCTTTTCGATATTGATAGGTTCTAAAAACTCCTTTATAATTGGAAATTTGTTTTGACTTACTTCCCTCAATCTGAAAAAGACCTCTACCTGTAGATACAAGTAATAGTGATTTTTTTGTAGGAATAAATCCTGAAAACACTTCTTGATTTTTCAAGAATAATGGTGGATGAAAATACAGGAAGCTCCATGATTGCTCAAAAGTACCATCAACAGGATAAAAATTATTTAATGTAAAATTAAGTGAGTCAAATTCACGATTTGTATAGAATACTCCTGAGCCGGTGGCAACGTATATTTTATTATCAATACTTGCAACATCAGCCAATGTGCCATTAATCCCTTTTTCATCATTCCAGTATCTGTAGGGCGAATTAATTTCTATTTGACTAATTCCATTAGCTAAAGCCAGCCATAAGGAATGATTTTCCTGATAAAATAAAAAATGATTAGCACTTTTTATTCCTATAGATTCATGGTTTATAACATCAATCACATTCCAGTTATTATCAACAATGAGAATATCTCCGAGTACAGTACTTAAAGCATATTTATTTTTTGATAATTCAATGCCATGATAAAATGCATGTTTAATAAAAAAATCGTTCAGTATTTTAGCCTTGGGTGATATCTTATTAAAAGGGGTAATATTAATTTTTTCACCTGAAAAATCATACAAATAAAAACCTTCTGTACGTGTACAGATAATTAATTTGTTATCCTGTTGAAAGATTGCATGAATACGCTTATCAGCGAAGAAATCTCCCTGCGAAATAAGTTTTAATGAATTGTTTTCAAATTTTAATAGGCCATTACCCATTTCCTGAACATAATACGAATTGTTTACTTTAAAACTTAAGTAAAAACGTTCGTTTTCGCTTTTCCAATAATCGAACTTGCCTTTACAATATCTAAAAAGAAATTTGTCACTTAAAAAGAAAACGGTATCAGTAAATGTGTTAATATCCCAGATTTCACCAAAATCTGAATATTCGGAGTCTACCAAACTATTAAGAGAAAAATAGGTTTGTTTGCCATAATTATCGGGAGCCAAATAACCCATCTGGCCAAATGCACCAATATATAAAACGTTATTTTTATCAATAGATAAACAGCGTACCGAAGAAAAATTTGAAACAGGTATTTGGTTCCAGTTAACACCATCATATTCCAATATACCGGCTGAATTACCAAAATACAAAACACCTCTCTTGTCCTGAGTTATAGCCCAATTTTGGGTTCCGCTTTTATATTCTTTTGGCGAATAATACTTCGATAAAATCAATCCTTTTTCCTGAGCAGATAATTGGAGAATTAAACAGCATAGAAAAACTAAAGTTAAAGCGATATATTTCTTTGGATTTAAGTCCATTATTCAGGGTCAAGAATATCTTGATTACTTAGTTTGCTTAATACTTCAAACACAGAATCTTTATATGATCTTCCAATTGGCAACTCTGTTTTACCTATATCAATTGATGAATGGCTGAAAGCATCAATTTTTTTAATAGCAATAATAAATGATCTATGAATTCGCAAAAAATCTTTTGTATTCAACTTTGTTTCAAAAAAGCTTAATTGTTGTTTGGTAATAACAGTTTTGCATGATGTTACAACTTTCACGTAATCCTTATTGCTTTCAAGGTAAAGAAGATCATCAAAATAAACTTTTACCATTTTCTTATTTTCCTTGAGATACAAAAACTCAGTATTCCCCTCTTGATATTCAATATCTTCTTTTTTTGCAAACTTTTCGGCAATACGATTAATAGCAACTAATAATCTTTCGAAGGTTAAAGGTTTAAGCAAATAATCATCTATATTCAAGTTAAAACCTTCAATAGCATAATTCTTATTTGCCGTAGTAAAAATAACTGAAGGGTGCGTTGGAAGGCTTCTGATAAAATCGACTCCAGAAAGATTAGGCATTTCAATATCTAAAAAAAGTAAATCAACCTCTGTTTTTTGTAAAAATTCATAAACAGGGATTGCACTTTCAAATTTTGCTAGCACTTCTATATAAGGTATTTTTTTAAGATACCCTTCCAATATTGTTAAAGCCAATGGTTCGTCATCAACAATAACACATTTTAGTTTCATAAGATTCTTAATGTTAGGCCAGTCCCCTTGTTAGGGCCAATAAATCACGCGGCAATTTATAAATAATTTTCAATATAAGTAAATAATCCTAACGATAAAAAATAATGAGTTGTTTTCAACTTTCTGAGCAAATTGATTTTTGGGGGTAGATTTTTGCTGTCTGTCGATAACAAATTTATATTTTACGAATTGGTTGTAAATTTTGCAAAATTTACTCTTAACCTATAACTCTTTGCACTATGAAAAAATTTACTCTATTAACTTTTATTTTAACACTTTTACTGGCTATTTCAGTATTTGCACAAAAAGGGTATGTAAACCCAGCTGCTAAATATTGCGATATGTTAGGTTACCGCTACGAAATTAGCTCTGCAAAAGGGGCTGGCGAAGTTGGAATGGTTCATTTACCAGACGGTAGAATTGAAAATGCATGGGATTTCTTTAAAGGTAAGGTTGCTCAGGAATATTCTTTTGCAGCTAAGTATGGTTACGACATTGAAACAGAAGTCGTAAAAGAAAATGGATACATTACCGAAACTGCTGTTTGTGTTCGCTCAAATAAAGGTATTGAAGAACGCATTCCATTACTTGATCTTATGGATATGATGGGCGAGCCATTAATTACAAATGAGAACAGAAGCTTATCAGATTTTCATGCCGATGCTGAGGTTGATCCAAATTTCGAAGTAGCAAAAGCTCTCCCAACCTCATTTGACTGGAGAAGCTATAATGGACATACTTATATTGGAGCCCCACGTGACCAAGGAAGTTGTGGTTCATGTTATGCTTTTGGCGCTACAGCAGCAGCAGAAGGAACATACAACTTTGCAACTGGCAAATATGATAGTAATACAGCTGATTTTTCAGAATCATATATTGCATGGTGTTTAAGCACAATGCCTGCTTATAGCAGTCATTTTAGCGGTTGCAATGGTGCTGACTATGATTATATGGAATTACAAGCTTTAGTTGATATAGGAACTGTTGATGATGTATATTTCCCATATGTTACAACAGCCAACCAATCATGTCCATCAGCAGCAACAAACGCCCCAAAAACTAAGTTTGCAAGCTGGAGTCGTGTAACATGCTCTGATATTGATGCTATTAAAACAGCAATTATGACTTATGGAGTTGTTGATGCTGCAGTTTATGTTACTACAGCTTTTTCAAATTATTCAGGTGGTATTTTTTCTGATGCCAGCACAGCTTGCTCAACTAGTCCATGCTATAACACACCTACAAACCATGCTATTGCTTTAGTTGGTTGGGGTTACGATGCAACTTATGGTGATTACTGGATTTTAAGAAACTCTTGGGGTGGCTCATGGGGTGAGGGTGGCTATATGAGAATTGATGCTACTTCTGCTCGTGTTGCCTGCTCTGTTTGTTATATGACATATGTTAGCGATGGAACAACTGCTCCATCTGTTACAACTAATTCTGTTACTTCTATTACTGATAATTCAGCTATTTGTGGTGGAAATATTACATCAAATGGTGGTGCAACTATTACTGCAAGCGGATTAGTTTTTGCGAAAACAACTGCTCCAACAACAGCTACAGGTACTGTAGTTTCTACATCTCCTGTAACAACAACTGGATCTTATAGCTTAACCATGAGTGGTTTAACTGCAGGAACAAAATATTATGTTCGTGCTTATGCAACCAATTCAAAAGGAACAAGTTATGGCACAGAAACCAGCTTTACTACAACAGGAACTCCTCCAATTGTATATTGTACATCATTAGGAAGTAACTATAGTTATGAGTGGATTGCTGGTGTTAAGGTTGGTACATTTACAAATACATCAACTGCTGCCGGCTATACTGATTTTACAAGTAAAACAATTACAATGGCTGCAGGAACAGGTTATGCAGTAACGCTTACTCCTGGATTTGCAAGCACAACATACAACGAATACTGGAAGATTTGGGTTGACTTAAATGCTGATGGAGATTTTGTTGATACTGGCGAACAAATTTTCGACGGTGGTGCATTAACAAATACAGTAGAAACAGGAACAGCTACTATTCCAGCTGGAACTACTGCAAAAACAACCCGCATGAGAGTTTCTATGAAATACAATGCAGCTCAAACATCTGCTTGCGAAACATTTAGTTATGGAGAAGTTGAAGATTATACTGTAAATATTACAACAGGATCAACAAATATAGCTCCAACAGCTGAGGCTAATGGCCCTTATACTGGTGTAACCGGAACTACTGTTACATTTAGTAGTGCAGGTTCAGCGGATTCTGATGGATCGATTGTAAGTTATTTATGGAATTTTGGTGACGGAAGCACAAGTACAACTGCAAATTCTACACATACTTATACAACTGCAGGTACATATACTGTAACTTTAACTGTTACCGACAATCTTGGTGCAACAGGAACTGATCAGGCAACTGCAACAATAACCACATCTGGAGGCGGGTCTACTGTTGAATTACTATATACTGATTTTGAAAGCGGTTTTGGTCCTTGGACTGACGGCGGAGGTGATTGCTCCCTATATACAAGCGGAACAAGAGCTTACGGAGGCTATAATGCTGCAAATATTCAAGATAACTCCGGTACAGCATCGTCATTCTATTTAACAAATGGTATTGATGTTCATACGCCAGGTTATGTTCAAATAAAAGTTGACTTCTATTTCTATGCATATAGTATGGAAACAGGTGAAGATTTTTGGGTACAATACTACAATGGTTCAACATGGTATACTGTTGCAACATATAAAAGAGGAACTGATTTTAATAACAGCACATTCTATTCTGCAACTGTAACAATTGATGAAGCAAATTATACTTTCCCAACAGGAATGAAGATACGTTTCATGTGCGATGGAAGTGATAATAATGATGACGTTTATATTGACAACGTAAAAATTTCTGCATCAACAGTTCGTACAGCTATAAATACTGGAAATGATTTAGTTGAATTAAATAAAATATCAGAAGAGGCTAACTTCTTAAAAGAGATTAAATTATATCCAAATCCAACAAATAACGAATTACATGTAATTATACCAATGGATAATGCAGACGTTAAAGTTATTAACTCAGCTGGATCAGTAGTAAAAGAGATCTACTTTTCTGAAAGAGAAAAAACAATAAATGTTGCTGACTTACCAAATGGTATTTATATGATTTATATGATTGGCGAAGACGGTCCTATTGTTGAAAGATTTATTAAACAATAAATGCTAAACTTTCTGTTTTAATTTATTAACCACCCAAAGGAGTACCAGAGCAATCTGGTACTTTTTTTTAAAACAAATTTTTGGCCTGGTCACATTAGTTATATTTTGGCTTTTGTATATAATCCATTTAAGTAGTATTTTTGAAAAAAAACGACATGATACTTATCGACCTAACCCACAACAATGTTAATCCTTTATACCATCAGGTAATTAGCGAGATAAAGCGATTAATTGATAATGGAGTATTAAAACCTGGGGAGAAATTACCTTCAACCCGGTCATTTGCAGCACAGCTTGGTGTTAATCGCGCAACTGTTTATAAAGCTTATGAAGAATTGTGGGCATTGGGTTATATCGAAAGCAGTCCAGGATCTTACTCAATAGTCAGGGATAGGGTTACACTCGCTGAAATCCCAGAAAAATCAACAAAAAACTTAATAAACTGGGACTTAGCAGCCAACAAAAAGTTGATTAATATTGAAAAACTACTATCAGAATCATTTACTGAAGCAGCCAATGCTAATGAGATTAATTTTTTATCGTTATACCCAGATCCCAAGTTATATCCAGTAGAAGAATTTCAAAAATGTTTTTATTCAGTACTCCGAAAACACGGTAGAGATTTGCTTGGATATGGAGACATTAAAGGTTATTACCCATTGCGTGAGTTTATTGCCAATTATTTAAGAAAGCATGGCATACAGGTTACTACTTCTCAAATCCTTATTACAAATGGCATTCAGAATGGATTGGAATTAATTCTTAAATACCTGGTGCATTCAGATAAGAAAATACTTATTGAAAAACCATCTTACTCTTCGGCTCTTCCATTATTTCATTATTACAATGATAATGTCATTGAAATACCAATGAGTTCAGATGGAATAGATTTAATAGCATTAAAAAAAATTGCGGATAAAGAAAATATTGCTTTTTTATATACCATGCCCAATTTTCAAAACCCCACAGGTATTACAACTAGCCAAGATCATAGAGAAAAGCTTATAGAGATATGTGAATTGTACAAAATTCCAATTGTAGAAGATGGGTTCGAAGAAGAAATGAAATATTTTGGTAAGAATATTTTACCAATTAAATCCATAGACAAACACAACATCGTTCTTTATATGGGAACTTTTTCCAAAGTATTATTTCCAGGATTACGAATAGGGTGGATTGCCGCTGACGAAAAGTGCATTCAGGACATGAGTCTGCTTAAAAAAATTGGCGAAACATCTGGTAATTGTTTTGATCAGGGAGTAATTAATCAATTTTGTCGTGAAGGATATTACGACAAACAAATTAAACGCATACAACGGGTTTATAAAAAAAGAATGATGATTGCTTTAAAAGAATTACGCGAACATTGTCCTTTGGATCTAATCGATTATTATAAACCAAATGGCGGCTATACTATTTGGTTTGAGCTAAAAAATAATCCGATAAGTGAGAGCAAACTAGTAACTCTATTGCGTAAAAATGGAGTAGTTGTATCCAAAGGTTCGAATTTTTCATTTTCAAAACTCAACAAACTAAGCTTCAGAATTTCCATTGCCCACTGCGATGAACTCAAAATAGCTGAAGGGATTCATAAAATTATTTCTGTAATAAAATCAATTAACTAAAATGAATTACATACTAAATACGGTTCCGTTGCTTTCTGATGTTGAAATAACAAACGCAAAAGGAATCTATTATTATGAGAAATCGGGAAAAAGATTCATTGATCTTGAATCTGGAATATGGTGTACATCTTTAGGGCATAGTAATCGTGAACTCATAAAAACTATAAGTAAACAAATCGCAAAACTCATACATATAAACAAGCGAGTACTTCCTTCCTATATAGATAAAGTAGCAGAAAGAATTCTTAAAATAGTCGGTTTCGAAGGCAAAATATTTTTTTTAAATACAGGAAGCGAGGCTATTGAATTTGCAATAACGCTGGCCGGTTTAATAAATACAAACAAATCATTAATAACATTTGTAGACAATTATGTCTCGGCTTATGGACAAGCAACTGGAATTGAAAATAAAATAGATATTTGGAAATGCTATAAATGCGATTCGAGTAAATGTTCGTTAGATTGTCAAGTACTTAAAAATAAAATAGCAGAAAATGCTACATTGATATTTGATCCATTTTGTTTCTCGCGTAATGTTATTGAAATACCCCAAAAGCTCATTAATACATTAATTGCAGAAGTTAGAGCTAAAAATGGAATAGTGATTCTTGATGAAGTAACTACCGGATTAGGTCGTACAGGAAAATGGTTTGGTTTCGAGCATTATAATATTCAGCCAGATATTGTTGTTTTAGGCAAATCGCTAGGAAATGGATATCCGGTTAGTTCTGTTTTGGTAAGTACAAAAATTGCCAACGAGATAGAGAATCAAAAATTCAGCTATTATCAATCACATCAGAATGATCCATTAGGATGCCGTGTTGCAGAAAGGCTTGTTCAAATTCTCGAAAAAGAAAAAATGATCAAGAGAGCAGCAGAACAAGGTGCATTCTTTTTAGAATTATTAAAAAAAGAGTTGCGCACGAGCGAATATGTGGTTGAAATAAGAGGTAAAGGACTAATGATTGCCATTGAGTTAAGCAATGCTCATTGTGCTGAAAACATTGCAAAAAAACTGCTAAATAAAGGCATAATAATCGGTTTTTCAATAAAATTTAATGTTCTAAATATTTTTCCCCCATTTATTATTACTAAAAAAGAAATTACTAAAATTGTACAGAATTTAAAAGAGTGTCTTGATCCAACAATTGAATTACATGAAAGAAATATCAATAATATCAGTTACCCTTATCAATATCTTCATAGGATATAGATACTGTAGCCTAACATACAAACAAGAAATTAAGCCAGCATTGGCCATGTGGCTATTCTTCACCCTTGCTGTAGCGTTGAGTCTTATAACATACATGGCAGATGGCGAATATAGTTTTTGGGATAACATCCTAAATACAACCGACATTTTTTTAGTATCGACAGTATCCGTTTTCATTTTTATTTATGGAGATAAAAGCACTCGGTTTAATAAGTTCGACACAGCTTGTTTAATTGCAGTTCTTTTAATTATTGTTTTCTGGGTTATTTCTAAAAACCATATTGCAACAAATCTCTTAATTCAGTTAATTTTGGTAATTGCTTATTTCCCGGTAATTAAGAGATTAATAAAATCAAAAGAAAATACGGAGCCGTTCATTGTATGGATAGGCATGATGTTAGCGCCCATTTTTGCGCTTATATCGAGTAAAGGAATATTGGCAACTGTATATTCGGTAAGAGCTATAATCAGTGTTGGATTGCTTTTATTATTAATGTTGCGAATTGAATACTTGTATAAAAAAAGCACGATAAAGCAAGCATAATAAGGTTTTTAAGAAAATCATCTGTTGAATTTTAATAAAGAATAGGAATTATTTAAGAATTTTTCTATTTTTGCAGTCCGTTATGGTCAGTTGGCCGAGTGGCTAGGCAGCGGTCTGCAAAACCGTTTACGGCGGTTCGAATCCGCCACCGACCTCAACATAAATCCTTTAATGCATAGCATTTTAGGATTTTTTTGTTGTAAGATTACCCAATTACGAATCATGAAAAAACCCATAACCAATATTAGAAAAGGCTGGTTCTATAATAAGGGAGCTTTTCTATTTTCGTACAAAAACTTTCACTTTATCTTTATATCCATCTTCGTCGATAACAATAATTTCGTGCCAGCCTTTGCTTAGTTCGATGGCTTTGGAGTGATTTTCTTTTGTACTACCAAGGTAAAAATCGTCGAGATACCAAAATACATTTTTCGTTGGTGTTTGATGTGCAATTTTAGAAATTATCTTTTGGTATTGACCATCAAAATCGCGTGGAATTTGTATTAATGCTGAATCTGTTGGATAAAGAAATTCGAGAGGATTGATACCTGATCGCTTATCACATAATGGATTATGCTCTGGTATTTTTTCGATTATTTGACCTCGAAGGCGTAAATAATAAGTTACATCGGCTGGATAAAGTAAATAGTGTTTTTCATGGTAACCAGGCTCCCAACAGTATGAACAAACAGCATACTTCTCTTCTGTATCTAAAAAAACATTGTAATGAAATGGACATAATCGCAATGGATTCATATATATTGGCACCTCCACAGTATCCTTATCATCACAATAATCGCCAGCTAAAAACCCTGTTTCCTTGCAAATGCAGACTTCTTTAAAATCCATTTCGATTTTTTCAAACCATTTTTGTGTTGGGTCGCCTTTCAAATAATTGAAAACATCAAAAAGAAGAGGACCGGCACTTCCTGGTCCGGAGAGATTTTTGTTTCCTTCGCCATCGAAATTTCCAATCCAAACAGCAATAGTCCATTGTGGCGATACACCAACTGCCCATGCATCTTTATGTCCATAGCTCGTCCCTGTTTTCCAGGCTAATGGTTTTTGATTTTGATATTGATCCCAGTAGTATTCGGCCCCGGGTCGTTTAAGTTCATTCAGCATTTCAAGTGTTAAGTAACAAGCGCCCGAACTAATTAACTGCGGGCTTTTATCATTCACTGTAACCGAATCTGCTACTAAATAATAATTGGGTGAAAACGATCCTCGGTTAGCCATTCCTCTAAATAGCATGCTTATGTCCCATGCATTTATTTCAGCACCACCAATTATCAAAGGTAATCCATAATCTTCGGCTGTTCGGAATAATGTGGATACTCCTGCATTTTGTAAAAAGGAATAAAACCGATATACGCCATAAGTATTTAAAAGACGCACAGCAGGTACATTTAACGAGCGAATAAGAGCATCTTTGGCAGTAACAATACCGTTAAATTTCTCATCCGCATTATTTGGCGAAAATGCATCGAAGTACGAAGGCACATCTTTAACGAGGGTTTGTGGAATAATTATTCCCTCATCAATAGCAAGAGCATAAAGAAATGGTTTTAATAATGATCCTGATGATCGTGAAGCCATTACTCCATCTACCTGACCTAATCCTTCAGCATCGAAAAAACCTTGTGAACCAACATATGCTTTTACCTTGCCAGTTTTAGTTTCCACTACCAAAACTGCCCCGTTTTTAATACCTTGGCGTCTCTGAAAAGCCACATATTGCTTAGTAACTTGCTCCAGATAATCCTGTAATTCAAAATCAATGGTAGTTGTAATTATTTTCCCTTTTGGGTTACTATTTTTAATCGTTTGAGATAGATGAGGCGCAACAATTTTAAATCGATATTCTCTATCGGGGAGAGGTTCTAATAAAGCAAGATCATAGGTCTCTTTATCGATTACTTTTTTATTAAATAACTTTTGTAAAAGCTGATCACGCTTAATTTGCAACTGTTTTTTATTTGCCGATGGAGAAACCATTCCGGGAGCATTCGGCAATACAGCTAATGTGGCTGCTTCGCCCCAGCTTAATTCACGGGGATCTTTATCGAAGTATCTTTTTGAAGCAGTTCTGTAACCAATAATATTTCCTCCATAGGGTGCATGATGTAAATACAGGTCGAGAATTTCATCTTTAGAATAGTACAAATTGATTTTCAGAGCCAGAAACATCTCTTTTATTTTCTGACTATAGGATCGACTTTCTCTTTTTCGTAAACGCGCAACCTGCATGCTTATAGTACTTGCTCCACTTACAATTCGTTTTTCAGATATATTCTGATAAATAGCTCTTACTAAGGAAACAGGATTTACACCCGGATGCCAGTAAAAATACTGATCTTCGTAAGTAATAACGGCTGTTTTAAGCTTTTCTGGTACGGGTATAGAATCTTCCAGAGGCAAACACCATTGCTCGTTTTTATTTAAAAAAACTCGCAGCATTTTGCCACTTTCATCTTTAATAATTAAACTATAATCTGTATTAAAAAGAGGGTTGGGCAAGGGAAAAATGAGGTATGTTAATAAACCAATCACTATTCCCAAACCCATCCATTTAATTGCTTTCTTCATGAAAACCCTGACTTATGGCTTAACAACTCTAACTTTTACTCCTGCTTTTGTAGCCTTAAAGCTACCATTATACATTGCTTCAACCAGTGTTCCTGGCAATTCAAACTCACCAACAGTAACTGCATTTAATTTTACCATAAAGTCAATCTCGTTATTAAGAGGATCGTATTGATGTAAATCGAAAAACCACATGATACGGTCATCGCGAATATCAAGATAATCCTCATGATTAAGTTTAAGTCCAGTTGCCCAATTAGGGGTTGACTCTTCAAGCAAACGGGTATTTTCAATTTCCCATCCCGAAGGTAAAATTTGCACTAAAGCAATCTCATCGACTTGTTTCAGACTGCTTTCATTTCTAACAGAGAAATGTCCCCAAAAGGTTGTTCCCTGTTTTATCTCGTTAATATTTAGAGGATTTCCTTTATCGTCGTACCAGTTTACTTTAACACTTAAGTTCTCTGATTTATCCTGAAGATTACTTTCTAAAGGTACGCCATTCCATGTAAGCGTTGTATATGCTTTTTTAACACTACTTTCGCTTTCTAAAATCACCTGAAGTGATTTTCCGAAGCCCTCGTTTAATTCAAGACTAAATGATTTATCGCTATCGAAGGTCACTGTTTCTCCGTTTGGCAGCTTTACCGAGCCTTTAATCTTTAAACTACCTGATTGATTATTCAACACATTTATATATTTACCCATGGCAAGCAATGAGTAACCAATTGTTTGTGTTGAATACCATGAGGTTGCAGACAAATGTTTTGCTATATCACGTGTAAGCTGATCGGCCAAATCATATTTCTCTAATACAACCAACGCATCTAAAATCATTGCTTTATCGCGTAGTCCAGATCCATATGTTCCAGAAAACTCAGCATAATCTTTTGTTTCTAGATTTACATCTTTAATAATTTCATCTACCTTTTCTGGTAAACCGGCTAATTTATATGTAGCAGCCAACAACCATTTTTGAGTGTTATCCATTTCTTTTAGCTTGCTCTCTTTTAACTGGTTCATTTCATTCATTACAGGATTACCTGACAAAGCCAGTATGTAAACCCTGTAAACACGATACATCAGGTCGCCTGTATTTCTACGTGCTTGTTGTTTATTGTAATTAAGCCAATTATCATATAAATCGCCAACCACATGATAACCCAATTTTTTTGCTTCGACCATAAAATGACCAGCATACAGTGTTCCCCATTCAGAAACATCGTTTCCATAAGGCCAATAAGAAAATCCTCCAGAGTATTGCTGAAACTTTCTTAGCCGCTCCAAACCATTATTTATCTGTTGATCAATATCTTCTGAAAAAGCATCAGGATATTTCATAAATTTTTTCAGATAAAGCTGTGGCAATACGGCTGAGGTTGTTTGCTCTATGCATCCATAAGGATAATTAATTAACCATCGTAAACGATGCGAAAAATTAATACTTGGAAAATTCGAAATGGTTAATGTTGCATTATTCGTTCCTTTAATTCCATTTTCAGGAATAGCAATAGAAATATTTTTACCTGGTTCAACCACACTTTCATTTAATCCATAAATTCTTGGTGATGTAGGCCTAACCATCAAATCAACTTCATAACTTGCGTTGTATTGATCTGATGAAGCATTTATTACGACTTTAGATTGTCCCGCTTCTGGTTTAACAACAATGTTAAAGAAACAATCCTGATCGGTTGCTTTATTGAAGTTCAAGGTTTGAGTTTTTGCACCATCAACGGTCAAAGGTCCTTCTGTTGTAATAGAGACATTTACTTTTCCTATTTTATCTTTCATTGCAAAAACGCTCACCGGAATTGTGAATTTCTCTCCAGGGCCAATTACTCTTGGTAATGTTCCAAGTAGCATAAGTTCTGATTTTACGGTAACAGCCTTTTCAGCGCGTGCATACGAATTTCCTCGAGCACCGATAACCATTACGCGAACCGATCCAACATAATTAGGCATTTCGAACTGTACAACCGCTTTCCCGTTGGCATCGGTTTTTATCGGACCTTTAAACATACAAACAGGCTTGAATCGTTTCTTGCCTTTTTCCGGCTGTTGCTGCGACTCACGATAATCCATATCGCCACCAATAGAGAATGTTTTAAAAACATCACCCTTTAATGCAGAAATAACATGTGAGAAAATATCGTAAGTTAGTACTTTTAATCTCGTCTTTCTAAAAAAATGTTTCCATGGATCGGGTGTTTTAAACTGGGTTATATCCAGTAAACCCTCATCAACAACAGCAATAGTAAACTGGGTTTGTTTCTGATCCTTTGTTTGAATCGTTATTTCAAAAGGTTCTTTCGGTCTAAATTGCTCCGAAGTAATAATTTCAATTTCGTGTTTAGTTTCGCGATCCTCGACCAACAATGGTAAAATACCAAACATCCGTATTGGTCGGTCGTTAACTGTTTGTGCATGTGGTTGCAGTAAAGAGATTGAAACATATGCATTAGGAACCATTTCTTTTGTAATAGGAATACGAATTGTTTTTTCGTTATTCCCATCAGGATAATACCATTTTTGCTCAATAATTTCGTTTTCCTTTTCAATAGTTACCAAAATAGTTCCTTCTTTGGGTGTTGGAAACTGAATATCGGCAATATCTCCTACATAGTATTTTTCCTTATCGGCGCTTAATGCAAGAGTCCCTGCATTTTTATCTCCTGAAGCAACTCCTCCATAAGGATATGCACTTATAAAAATACCAGAAGAATGACCTGTGCCATTTTCGTCAGTTACCTCAACAAAGTAATTTCCTTTTTCAATAGGAAGAAATTGTAGCTTATAATGTGTTTTAGTTGTTACAATAGTTCCTTCTTTAATAAGGCTTGTATTTCTATCGGTTTTAAACCGTAGATTTCTATCATTATCGTACTGATACCACCAATATTCTGAATTTAGATATATTCTATATTTAAGTGATTTTCCTGCAACAGGCTCGCCCGAGTTGTTTACAAAAATTACCGGAATTTCGGTATCGGTTCCTGTAGCCACATAATAATATTTTAATGGCTGAAGTCCAACATAATGTTCGTATGGTTCAACAGGTATATTTGCCCAATTAATGTTAGGTCTTCCTCCTTTTTCTAATACTTTTGCAGTGACTTTAATATTTAATGCAGATGGAACACCATGGAATGAAGGCAATTCCCATTCGATATGTTTTACTCCATTCTCATCTAAACTACCTTTAAATAAGTCTTTTTGAATAGTGCTAAAGTCAAGACAAGGATTATTAAATACGAATTTCTCATATTTTGGGAATCTTTTATTTACTTCTGTTATTTCTGCATCAACTTCAACCGGCAGATTTGATGCTGGATTACCAAAAAGATAACTACTTATAACATCTAGTTTGAGTACATTATCGCTCCAGGAAATAACTATGTTTTCGGGTTCTACTTTTACCTTTAAGCGATATGGAACAATTGTTTCAATTTTTATAGTATGACTAAACTCTTTATTCCCTATATCAAAACTGGCGTTCCAATTTCCTGTTGGGTCAGAATCTTTGGTTTGAAAAGTAAAATTAAAAAAGCCCTCTTTGTTCTCCCTATTGGTAATTTCGTATACTTTTTTCCCTTCGGGATTATAAAGTTGCATAGTGAGAGGATGATTATCGGGAAAGCTATTACTCTGATTTCTTACAATAACAGATATATTCATTTCGTCGCCAGGTCTATAAACACCACGTTCGGTGTATACATATGCCTTTGTACCTTGTTTATATTCATCAATACCACCAATATCGAAACCGGAAATATTCCATTCCATTTCGTTAAATTTTATAACACTTCTTTGTCCATCTTTTTCTGCTTCGATATAAGTACTGTAATAATATCCATCGCTGAAAAATTTAACCAATCCTTCGCTATCTGTAACACCAGAAGCCAAAATAGGATCATAGTTATTATACATCCTTTTAAGCTGAACATTAACTCCTCGTAGAGGCTTAGAAGTATTAATATCAGTAGCAATAACATAATAAAAATCACCAGCTCTCTTACAGGTCAAACCAATATTGCTTAAAAAGATTGGTTTATATACTTGTCCATATTCTTCAATATACTTTAATTTCTCCTCATTAATATCAACCAAAACATCTCTCGGATTGAAGTTCAAACGAATAAGATATAGTCCTTTATCATTTTCCTTAATAACGCCCGAAAGGTCTATTTCGCTTAACAGCCAGTTATTTTTATGATCACTTATCTCAAAAGTTTCGTTATGAACAATAACACCCAATCTATTTATATACGAACCATTAAAACTGGTTTTACGATCCTTTAAACTATTTAACTGCTCTGTTTGTATAAATTCGGCAAGACTTTCTTCATAAACCTTTTTTACTTCTATATGTACTCTTTTTAAGTTACTTGTATAGAATTGCACCTTGTTCTTGTTTTCGGAAGGAAGAATTATTCCATCAGATGCAAACTCAACCTGAGGTTTAATATCTGAGAAACGAATATTTTCTTTGTATGAGCTTGTGGTTTCAGTTCCCCAGCGGCTCCTTACACCTGCTTCAACAATTACTGAAACCACAGTACCAAAACTAAAATTACCATCAAGAATTACAGTATTTCCTAATCGTTGAATTTTTAACTCCGCTTTTGGCTCTACGTTTATTAGCCCATTCAGATTTTGTTCCGGATCAAACTCATCAGAAAACTCAACATAAATTTTTGGAACACGCCCTTCTTCCTGCTTGTTCACCTTAACCACTTTCATCTGGGCAATCGGAGTTACTTGAAAATCCTTTTCAAAATCATCTAAAAGATTAAGCTTATTTTTATCAATAGAAATAGAAAAGCTTTGAGTAGAATTATCACGCGTAAGATCTTCGCTTATAAAGGAAAATGTATACCCATCGGTTTCGGATGTCCAGTTTAACTCATATTTTTTGGATCCTTTTTTCAGCAATGTAGCATCTTTAATCACCTCAAGCTCTACCTTCTCAGTAAATGATATTTTCCCACGATAATTTAATAATTTTGGATTGTTTCTATTCTTCAGAACCAGTTCGCCTGTAAAATCTTTTAATTCGCGACCCCTGATTGAAAAACTAAATTTTAATATCTCAAGTTTTTTTTCTTTTAGCTCATCTGATATTTTTCCTAAATCTAATTCGCCTGTATATGACTTTCTATATTGTAACGGTTCGCTGGGTTCGAAGATCAGCGTTTTTAAATCGCCCCAATAGGTTTTTCCCTTAATTTTGGGTGAAAATTTAAAAATGCTTTTTTCTAATGGTTTGTTTAAATCTTCAGAAGAAACCATTGGGTTTACAAACTTAACCTGAATCTTGTCTGTGTCCCTTATATCACCATTAGTAACCTGACTAACTATTTTAGCCATTTCTTCAGAATAGGTAATTTCTGAATGTTTTTGCTTTTTGCAGGCAATTGTTATTATACATAATATAATAAAAAATGCAAGGAAATTTTTCTTCATATGTTTTTGGTTTATTTGGGTTAAAAAAGAGAATTTGAAAATACTAAAAATTTATTAGCTACGAAACTTTATTTTGTTTCAATTGATTTCTTTTTTTAAATACACCTTTAATATGATGTAAATAAAAAGCAACCAATTTAAAAACTCACACATCTTAGTGCTATAAACCAACCAGTTATTTTTATGAAGTCCTTTATCTATTTAGCAATTTTATCTTTAGCTATTGCTTATAGTTGCAATGATGATTCTTCTGAAGAGTCTGAATTAACAGGGAAATTAGTTTATCAATCCGATTGCCTAGGCTCTAAATCCGCATATACCGAAAATAATGAGTCGTGTATAGAATATAGTTATGATCCTTTGAATAAATTACTAACTTTTCAACATAATAATGCAGGATTTAATTGCTGTCCTGGCGATATTAATTGTACGTTTGATATCTCGAACAACACAATTATAATTGCAGAATCAGAAGAAATGGCTGGTTGTAACTGTAATTGCCTGTATAATATTTCTATTGAGGTTTATGATGTTCCGAAAAAACAGTACTTCATTATTTTTGAGGAGCCCTATATCGGAGATCAGGAAAGATTGATATTTACAATTGATTTAACTGCATCAACCACAGGAGAGTTCTGTGTTGAGAGAGATTCTTATCCTTGGGGAATTACAGAATAATAAGCTATATAGTAAAAAACCCTAATTTATTTATTAGGGTTTTTTCTATTTTAGAAAAGGTTTACAATTTCAATATCAAAAATCAAAACCGAATTGGCAGGAATATCACCACTGGGATAAACTCCATAACCCAATCCTGATGGAACAAACAACTTGCCTTTACCCCCAATACTAAATTTAGGAATCCCTTCTTGCCAACCCTTAATTACTCCATTTAAGTAGAAGAAAAAACTCGTTTGGCTATCGAAAACTACGCCATTTAACAATTTTCCTGTATAATTCACCTTAATATTTGATGTAGAAGTTGGGTAAACCCCGTTACCTTCAACCTCAATAATATAGTGCAATCCGGACTTTGTAGATTGGGCAACAAGATTATTCTCTTTAAGATATTTCTCGATTTTCTCAATATCTTTTGCTAATTGCTCTTCATAAGTTAATGCATCATCAGAGCAAGAGAATAAAAACAACATAGAAATTAATAAAAACAAAAGTTTTTTCATGATTTTCAATTTTTTTTCAGATCACAAACATACAAAAAACTAATCATATGGGAAATACTGAACCTATTTTGGTAATTGGCCAAATACTTTCCATAAAAAATGATGAAACTTGTGTATGCTTGTAACCGGTTCGGCAAACATAAAAATACATTCTTTTTCTATTAGCTCGATACCACCACTCTCAGCAATTTTTGCCGTTTCGGTTGTATTCGACATTTGTTGCACCCAAACATGTTTTATTCCTTTATCAACTGCTTGTTTTAACATAATATCGGTATCGTTCTTAGGTGTAACAATAAATAATTTATCATAACCAGCGGGTATTTCAGAAACCGACTTGTAACATTTAACTCCATCAATTTCATCGGCTTTAGGATTTATAGGACAAATATCGAAGCCTTTTTGTCTCAGTTCATTAAACACTGCATAACCAAACTTTTTCGTGTTTCTCGATACTCCAGCAATAGCAAGCTTCTTAGGAGCTAAAAAATTGCTTATACTTTCTTTTTTTGTCATTTCTTATAAATTTATTGATTGACATTTTTAGTTTTATTTTATACTTTTAGTACAAAATAGTATAATAAACCTATGTAAAATTATGAAGAAATTCCTTCTTTTAATTGTTATTTAGATCCTTTTTTCTTTTAAAAATTAGAATGACTTATGACAATTCATTTTCTTCTGATTAATTAAACATCAAATTCTCAAGTCCCTGATTGCAAGAGTAAGTTTTTATATATTTGAAAGCTATTTTAGTGTAAAATATTGCCATTTAAATAAACCATATGAAAAGAATGAAACATTTTTTGCAAATTAGTTTGCTTGTCTTATTTATATTTATTTGTATTAATGCATATTCGCAACAGAAGAGAACCAACTGGCTACAAGAAAAAAATCAGACGACAGCCCGCTGGAGAGTTGGTGGAGGTATTATTTTAATGGAACCAACTGGTATTGATGTCCAGTTTTACCGATTAAGCAAATTTTGCACAAACAATTTTTCGATCATTAAAAAATTATCAATTGGAGTTTGGGTAGGAAAAGAGGGTATTTTATCCCAAAGCATGATTAAGGAAAGTGAAATATGGGAATCTAGTGGTATAAGATATGGTATTGACTTTAAATTTTATATCCCGATTTTTTTAAATCCATATTTTGGAATTGGTGTTGAAGGTGGCGACCGAAAATTATTGGGTAAGAGTGGCTTTTATCCCGATGCTGTTGCACGGATTGGTGTTGAGCAAAGAATTTTTGGAATAAAAACCTCAAATAAATCATCATTAAATACAACCATTTTTATTGATGGAAAATATAATAAATGTTTAACCGATGATTTTTATTATATACTTCCAAGTGCGGGACTAAGATTTCACTTTTTATAAAACCTAGTCTCATTGAGATGATAGTTTAATCGAACTATTGTAAAATATGATAAGAACGTGCGGCATTGCCCTTCGGGCATAAACAAGAAAGTAATTGTATGATTGTTAATTCCCTTCGGGAAAAATTTATTGACAGTTTATTATTTTATTGATATTATTCTCCTACGGAGAAAAAAAACATAAAGAGTACTTCATAATTTATATCTGATTTAATGCCACTACTCAAGTATGGTTCTATATTATATGGTAATAATTTTATAATGAACTCGCGTTACTATAGAAATTAAAGCTCAAAAGGCAATTCTTTGCTAATTTCAATTTTTTCAGGAGTCACTTTTACTTGCAAAGGGATAATTTCTACTCCTTTATCATAAGCCATTTTGAGTGCTTTAGAATATTCGGGATCAATTTGTTTAGCAGTACTAAAAACTTCCACATCAGTTCGTTGAATAATATATAACATAACGGCTCTCATTCCTTGTTCTTTAACTTTTACAAGAGTTTCGAGATGTTTTTTGCCACGACTTGTAACTGCATCGGGGAAAAGAGCATAGTTACCCTCTTTTAACGTAACATTTTTAACTTCGATAAAACAGGTTTCCTTTAAGTTTTTAGCCATCACATCAAATCTACTATCACCAAATGTAACCTCGCGCTGAACTTCGGTATAACCTTTTAACTTTTCTATTTCTCCATTTTTTACTGCTTCGAATGCCAGTTTATTAGGATTTGATGTATTAATACCAACCCAGTCGCCATTAATTTTAATCATTTCCCAGGTAAATTTGGTCTTGCGGTTTGGATCATCAACAGGCGTCAAATAAACCTCTGCACCCGTTTCAATACAGCTTTTCATTGTGCCTGAGTTAGTACAATGCGCAGTGACTATTTCTCCCGAATCGAGTTTTACATCAGCTAAAAAACGCATGTAGCGTTTAATAAGGACTCCATGAACCAACACTTTTGAAAATTTCATATCGACTTGTTTGATTAAACAATTATAAATTACAATACAAATTTACAAAACGCAACCAACAAACTTGGTAATAATCCTTTATGAATATAACTTTGTCAAGCGAATTAATAATAAATAAACCCTGCTTTATGGAGTGTCGCGATGGCTGTGCTGCCTGTTGTATTTATCTTTCGATCTCATCTCCTATTCCGGGAATGCCAAATGGTAAGCAAGCAGGAGTTCGATGCATTCACCTTTCTGATGATCTGAAATGCACTATTTTTACATCACCTGACCGTCCAAAGGTTTGCGATGGTTTTAAACCCGAAAAATTGTTTTGTGGCGAAACTGCCCAGGAAGCATATTCTATTCTTGCAGGGCTTGAAGGCATTAAAATACAGCACTAAAAAAAATCTTGTGTTCTGAACCATTGAGGCTTGTATTTTGTTTAGTTAAAAACAAAATGAGGGAATTATGAAAACAATAACTAGAGATAATTTCTCGAAGATGACTCTTGCCGAAAAGGGTTTCTTGGTAATGAATAAAGGGAAACATTTAACCCAGATTCGTAAGGGAGATTTTCTGCAAAATTTATATTCACTTGAAGATTTTTTTGTTGAAATATTTTATTCTATCTCGACAGATAAAATTCATAATATCGAAATCATGACCAACCTTTCGAGAATAGATCAATATATAAATGACATTAAAACACCTGAATCAAAAGAAGAAAAAATACAGCTCAATTAGTTTTTAAAACATTAATAAGAATCAATAAAACAGTCTTGATATTAAAAAGGACAATTCATTCTCTGCGCGATTTAATCCTATCTTGATACTCAATACTTTTATCTAAATCAAATCACACGCATCAGCTGGCATCCAGTGTTTATCTTTGCCATCCCATTTCACATTACAACCAATTGGGTTTGTAACTGAAACAGAAACAGGTTTACCAGACAAATGCTCGTTCAACGCTCTTTCCAAATCGTTAACCGTCATTTTTGAAGTATCTTTTGGATTATCAACAGCCCTGCCAGTATAAATCAGCTTACGGTCTTTATCAAAAACATAAAAATGAGGAGTACGCAAAGCTCCATAAGCCATGGCTACTTCCTGCGATTCGTCATATAAATATAGCCATGGAAAATTATGCTCTTTCATTCGGTTTACCATATTCGGAAAACTATCTTCTTCGTATGTATTCTTGCTGTTCGAATTAATTCCAACAAACCGAGCTCCCCTGGGAGTATATTTTTCGACAGTTTTACGTGTTACTTCATCAGAACCTATAACATAAGGACAGTGATTACAAGTAAAAAAGACAACCAAAACCTTATCGGTAAAATCTGATAATTGATATGTTTTACCATCGGTAGCGGGCAATTTGAAATCCGGAGCATTTGCTCCTATTTGCAATGTAAATGACATAATTCTGTTTTTATAATAAACACAAAGAGCCTGAAAATTGTTCAGGCTCCTGATTTGTTTTCTCTGTGTATACTTTTTTTTGTGTAATGGGTTTTAGTCTTCTACAGAATATAAGAACCGCTTGATACTCTTCTTAGGAGTTTTTTCAAACTCTTCAGGATGTATTTTTATTTTTGATATCTGCATATACTTAGCCAGCGTTTTATTTACCTCTCTTTTTGTTTCCTCCATAATTTGAAGAAGTCCTTTTTCATCTATTTTCTCAGCATCAACTAAATCGTAATCAGGATAAACAAGGGCAACGAGTTTATTTTTGTAATCAAGAACCACTGATTCCATAACATAAGGCATATTATTTAATTTGGCTTCGATCTCTTCCGGATAAATATTTTCCCCAGATGGACCCAGCACCACGCTTTTACTTCGGCCTCTTATATACACATAATTTTCTTTATCAATTACTCCTAGATCACCTGTATGCAACCATCCTTCAGAATCGAGTGCTTGTTCTGAAGGATCAGGGTTTTTATAATACCCAAGCATTACATTTTCTCCGCGAACCATAATTTCGCCAACAATATTACATGGATCTTCTGAATCAATCTTAATTTCAAGCGCATCTACCAACTTACCTGCAGAACCCAATTTTGCTTTATCCCAGTTTGCATAGCTTATTAGAGGACCACATTCGGTCATTCCATAACCAATAGTAAATCGGAAACCTATTTTCTTTAAAAACAACTCTACTTCCTGATTTAATGCTGCCCCTCCAATAACAACCTCCTTAAAGTTGCCACCAAAAACATCGGTAAGCTTTTTATTTATCTTATTAAAAATCGCTTTGTCAATAATTGGAATACTCATCATCATTTTCATTGAGAATTTGCCCAATATTGGCAACAATTGCTTTTTATATATTTTTTCAATTATTAATGGAACTGCAATTACAACTTCGGGCCTTATCTCATGAAATGCCTGTATAATAATTTTTGGTGATGGAGTACGGGTTAAAAAATGAATATGGCAACCAATAGAAAAGGGCCACAGAAATTCGAATGCACAACCATATGTATGTGCAAGAGGCAAGAAAGAAACAACATTATTTCCAGGATCCAAAGGCAGGTTATTTCTTGCAAATCGAACATTAACCGCCAGACTATTTAAAGGAATAATAACTCCTTTAGAGAATCCTGTTGTACCTGATGTATAGTTTAATACCCCTACTTCATTATTCGATATTTCATCAAATTTTAATTTATCAGCAGTTATTCCTCCCGGATATTTCTGCTCATAAGTTTTATCGAGATTTTCGTATATCTTTTTTATCTTTTCGTTTTTCCCTTCGACAAGAACCGTAAAGTCAACTAATCCAAAAATTGCTCTTAGATTAGGCATTGCCGATTCATCGAGGTTTTCCCAAACTACATCACCTGCAAAAAGCACCACAGAATCAGAATGATTTACAATATGATGCACATCAGTAGGATGAAAATCGGGTAATATTGGAACTGCTACAGCTCCATAGCTGACTATAGCCAGATAGGTCATAGCCCAATTGGCAGAGTTTTTGCCAATTAGCGATATTCTATCGCCCTTTTTTACATTACATTCTTCGAACATGATGTGTATTCGGGCAATTTTACGTGCCACATCACTATACTTATAAACCGAACCCTGATAATCGGACAGAGCCGGAAGATCCCAGTTTTCTTTCAAACTGTTTTCGATGTACTTTACAAAGTTCTCTTTTATCATGTGCTTAGGTTTTAATTAAAGCAAACAACTAAGGTAAACAAATTTAGGGAAAATACAAATGAAGGCTTCTCTTGCTTAAACAGGCCAACAGAGACAATTATACAAGACAAAAGAATTACAATATCCCGAAAACAAAATTTGTTTACCTTATTATCCAAATAGATAATATTAACATTCATGTATATTACAATTTTTTTACCTTTACCAACTAAATCAAATCCATTTTATGGAAAAGCAAGTATTGGCAGCAAAATTAAATGAGCAATTAAAGGGATTTACACCCGAAAAAGTACTCTGGTATTTTATTAAGGAGTATGGAAAGAACATGGCATTTTCATCGAGTTTGGGAGCTGAAGACCAGGTTTTAACCAATATGATTTGCGAGATTGATAAAAATACACGCATCTTTACACTCGATACTGGTCGAATGTTTCCAGAAACCTATAAACTGATTGAAAAAACCAATTCTCGTTATAAAATTAAAATAGAAATTTTCTTCCCTGATTACCAACAGGTTGAAAATATGGTTCACGAAAAAGGAATCAACCTATTTTACGAAAGCATAGACAACCGAAAACAGTGTTGCCATATCCGTAAAATTGAACCACTAAAAAGAGCTTTTAAAGGATTGGATGTATGGATTTGTGGTTTACGTCGAGAGCAATCAATAACACGAACATCAAACCAACTGGTTGAGTGGGATGAAAATAACAGTTTACTAAAAATAAATCCTCTGATTGATTGGACTGAAAATCAGAGGATTTATTATATCCGAAAACATAATATTCCTTATAACGATTTACATGATAAAGGATTTCCAAGTATTGGTTGTCAACCATGCACTCGTGCAATTAAATCAGGCGAAGATGTTCGGGCTGGGCGATGGTGGTGGGAAAATCCCGATAAAAAAGAATGCGGATTGCACAATACAGCAGAATAACAAAAAAAAACCAGTTTTCAAACTTTATCTTTGCTTTATGATTAATCCTCGATATATAAAAATCTTAATAATACTTACCATAGTTACAGTTTTTGAATTATCAATAAAAACAACTCAGGCACAATCAGAAGATAAGTACGTTGTTGTGTTGTCAATGGATGCCTTTCGATGGGATTATACAACTATAACATCAACTCCTGTTTTGGATTCTATTGCCACTATAGGTGTTAAAGCACAATCATTTAAACCTGCCTTTCCGACATTAACTTTTCCGAATCATTACAGTTTAGCAACAGGTCTTTACCCCGACAATCATGGAATTGTTTCAAACAACTTTTATGATGATTCGCTTAAAGCTGTTTATCGAATTGGTGATAGAGTTTCAGTCGAAGATGGCCGCTTTTATGGGGGTGAACCCATTTGGGTAACTGCCGAGAAACAAGGCATGATAAGTGCTTCTTTCTATTGGGTTGGCTCAGAGGCTCCGATTCAAGGTATTCAACCAACATACTGGAAAAAGTACGATGGAAATGTATCTTTCGAAAACCGCATTGATACTGTGATTGCATGGTTACAAAAACCCGAAGATAAGCGGCCTCATCTTATTATGTTTTATTTTGATGAACCGGATGCTATAGCTCATAAGTTTGGCCCGGGGGCTCCTCAAGTAAATACAATGGTTACTTATCTTGATAGTTTAGTTGGTGTTTTCATAAAAAAAATAAATGCTTTGCCAATTGGTAATAAAATCAATTTTATCATTGTTTCTGATCATGGTATGGCAGAAACATCAAGCGAAAGAGTTATTGATTTGTCCAAATATATTAAAAAAGAATGGGTAAGCAGATCACATGGAGGAAATCCATCGGTAATAATAAAAACTGCTGCAAACTGTGAAGATTCAATTTTAACAGCCCTTTCAACAGTTAAAAACCTGAAATCTTGGAAAACATCCGAAGTTCCTGAACGATTGCATTATGGAAAAAATCCACGAACAATGGATATTCTTGTTTTAGCAGACATTAATTGGGTTATAGGTTGGAACAGCAAGAATAAGTCATTTAAGGGTGGAGCACATGGATACGATAATAACGAACCAGATATGCTTGGAATATTTTATGCAATAGGTCCTGATTTCAAGAATGGCTACTTACATAAACAAATTGAGGGTGTAGATTTATATCCATTACTGACAAAACTTTTAAATCTTAAGCCAGCAATAACAGACGGAAAGCTATTGAATACATTAGATATGCTAAAATAATTTTTGCAACTAATAAAACGGATTGTAATTTCAAACTACAATCCGCTTAACTCCTTTTGATTAACAATCTTTATAATCTATTCGTTTTTAAAATAGGTTACTGTTTTCAACTCTCTCCATGCTCCGCGAGTAAAATCTGGCACCTGAACTGGCATTCCCTGGTTTTCAACTGAAACGCGCGAAAGCTCGATAATTGCAGACCATTCGGCAGCATCATACACATCCATATCCAATGGAAGACCATTTTGCAAGCAATAAATTAAGCGGTAATCCATTATAAAATCCATTCCACCGTGACCACCAACTTGTTTGGCTTTTCCCCCAACCTCAGTTATAATAGGATGTTCATAAACTTTTAGCAAAGAATCCAAAGCTTTATCTGAAAGATATCTGTGACCATCAGGTTCGAGTGAAATACCTGTTCGTGGCCACTTCTGTGCAAAACCCTTGGTACCACTTAACATATGTATACGGCTATATGGGCGTGGATTGGTTGTATTGTGCTGTATTAAAATAGTTTTTCCTTTGCTTGTTTTTATGATTGTTGAGCTCATGTCGCCTTTCTTGTATTCAGCTTTTGCATAATCCGAATCTTCACCAAATTTTTCTTTTGCATACTCGGTTAATCCAAATTGATTACTCGAAACTGAAACCAGGTAATCCATTTTGTCGCCACGATGAATATTCAGAGCATGAGCAACCGGACCTAATCCATGTGTTGGGTACAAGCAACCATCTTCCTTCTGGTTGTGTTTTAATCTCCACATATCCCAGTACCCTTTTTCTTCATCAAACAAGAGCCATCTTAAATCATGAATATAAGCGCCCTCGGCATGAACTATCTCTCCGAACAAACCTTTTTGAGCCATATTAAGAGTAGCCATCTCGAAGAAATCGTAATTGCAGTTCTCAAGCATTATCATATGTCGTCGGGTTTTTTCAGCGGTATTCACCAATTGCCATGCTTCATCAATGGTTAGAGCAGCTGGCACTTCTATTGCTGCATGTTTTCCCTTTTCCATAGCATAAACTGCAATAGGAGTATGTAAATCCCAATGTGTACAAACATAAACCAGATCAATATCATTTCTCTCGCAAATTGTTTTCCAATCTTCTGCTCCTGTATATCCAACAGCCTCAGATCTACCCAATTCTTTAAGAGTCTTTTGGGCTTCTTCGACATTTGCTGGAACAACATCAGCCAAGGCGACTATTTTAGTACCTTCGATATAACTCAATCGGTAAACAATTTCCTGCCCACGCATTCCAAGGCCAATTATTGCTATACGAACAGTATCCATTGGTTCAGCTCTAAGTTCAAGTACATGTGTTTGTCCTGCCAATCTTTCGGGAACAGGAAAAGCTTCAACAGCTGTAAAAAGCGTTTTATCTTTTGAAGCAGTATTGCATGCAATAATCCCTATACTCATTATAATTACAACGAGAATTGCAACTTTAGTAAACCTTAGTTTTCGTGTTGTCATGTCTTTAGTTATTTATGTATTCTTGGTTTTTACCATTATAAATTGTGATATCCTTTTTCTAATCTCTAATTTGCTTTTAAACATTCGAGAATTATTCTTTTGCTAATGTCTTCGTGCGACTCCATACTTTCAATAAGCTTTTTCTGCACCTTACAGCGATCCAGATTATGCTCACTATAAGCGGTTTTATAATAAATATCTCCATTCAAGTAATCAGCCAAAAAACGTATACCCATAATATATGTCATAAAAACAGGAGCCCTGTATAAATAAATCTTTTCTTTTTCAGTTAATACAGTTTTAACTTGTTGTATATATCCCGTTGAAAATGCTCTAAAAGCATTCAGGTTAAATGAAACCTTTTCTAGTTTCTTTTCATCTTCGGCAGCATTATTAGCCGAAGTACGTAAGGCATCTCCATAGTCATTAATAATACTACCCGGACCAGCAGTATCAAGATCAATAACAGCCACTACAGTATTATTTCTAAAAAGTATATTATTCAATTTTGTGTCGTTATGAACAATGCGTAATGGAAGGTCTCCTTTATCAATTAATCGTTCAATTTGCACCAGCGATTTTTCCATATTCTTAAAAAACCGTACTATTGGTTCGACTGATTTTAATCTACCAGCAATATTATTTGTAATAGCCTCATCAAGTTGATTTAATCGAAATGTTAATCGATGAAAATCTTTAATGGGTTCCTGAAAATCACTTGTATTAAGAAATTGACTTTCTTTTACAAACCAGCCATAACCGACTCCCGACTGATAAGCTTGCCAATTCTCATCAACAACCTCAATAGAATATGAATCCTTAAAGAAAGTTGTTAATCGCCATGCTCCCCCAGAATTATCTATATAAAGATATTTACCATTATTATCGGGCATTAATTGGGCAATTGCAAGAGAATGATTATTCTTCGAAAATTCATTTTGTAACCTTAAATGATTTTCAATTATTATTTCAGGATTTTTAAAGACAGATGTATTTATTCGTTGCAATAAATAGGTAGACGAAGGGTTTTCAAACTCAACTTTGTAAGTATCATTAATATGCCCATTTCCAAAAGGTTTTACATTATAACTGGTAGCATTGGGAAAATAATTTTTAATTACAATATCAATCATTCTTTAAGTTAATTAACCTGTGTTAAGATTTCCGAAAGTTATTAATATTTTTTAATAACTACAAATCATATTGTTTGTGATTTTAATTTTTTTACTTATTAATGTTGTTCTAAATCCTTTGGAACAACAAATATATTCGACATTACAACAGGAATGGCTCCAAGTAAGCCTGATTTTTGATGAAGTACAGAAAGGATTATTTGTGTATCCTTCTTTAATTGGAACATTGCATACTTATTAAGTTTCTGTCGAATGGTATTTAGAATTAAATCCTCTGCTTCGGCCATTTCGCCGCCAATTATTACTGCTTCAGGATTAAAAAGATGCAATATTGTTGATATTCCGCGTGCAATATATTCGCTGGCTTCTTCAAGCAATTCCAATGCAAACTGATCTCCTTGTTTGGCTGCGGTAATTATTGTTATTAATTTAATATCTTGCATAACATTATTAACCTGATTGCTAATTATTGAGGATTTCCCTTTTTCTATTTCAGCTATAGCTTTTCTAACTATCGTGGTTCCGGATGCAACTGTTTCCAAACAACCATTCTTTCCACAATAGCATAACTCACCTCCCTGAATCATTTGAATATGACCAAACTCTCCAGAAAATCCTGAATGTCCATGATACAAGTTGCCATTAATTATTATTCCCATACCAATACCAGAACCAATGTTTAAAAACAGAACATTTGACATTCTTTGTGCAAGACCAAACCAGGATTCTCCCAAAACCATGGACTTTGTATCGTGCTCTACAAAAGCAGGTCGACCAAAAAGCCTGGTAAACATAGTATTCAAATTACCTGATCCAAGTTGCGGATAACTATAACTAATTCCTTTGCGAATATCAATCAATCCAGGAATAGTGATTCCGTAACCAATTATCTGCTCATTTTTAATTTTTCGGCTTTTAAGCAGCTTGGATGATTCCTTTTTTAATAAAAGTAAAATATCTGCAGCAGTATCAAGCCCCTTATCAATTTCAACTAGTTCTCCAAGACTCTGGTTAAGCATGTTAAATATAGATAAGCGGCAGTAATCACGACTTATCTCAATAGCCATAATATACCCAGCATCAGGATTAAGGCCAAACAGAGCCGGCTTACGTCCTCCTTTTGATTCGCCGCTGCCGAAATTCTGAACCCATCCAGCCTCGGTTAGTTCATTTAAAACGGCTGTAAGTGAAGGAATACTGTTATTTGTTTCGTCACACAATTCACTTATTGCTTTTTGTCCTTCTTTGTAAAAAATTCTGGCAAGATGAAGTTTAAGCAAGAACTTTTTATACGATGCAGCACTTTTATTTTCCTTATAACTATTGATTATATGATCGACTATATTCATTTTTTTATTGGTTATGGTGTAACTTAATCAGAACTTATTAATTAATAGCATTAATTAATAAAAAAGGCAATGCAATATACAAATATTATTAAATATTTTTAATATGTTTTGTTTTAAACACAAAATAGCATTCTTTTTCAAGCAAAAAACACTATGATTACTTACAGTTATTTAATTGCAGCAGCCAAGGGAGGATTTTCGCTTTTTGGTAGCCTCTAATTATTTTGTTATATTTGATACCCAGCACCATAAATCTCATTAAATCAATATGAAAACTATTCTAAAACGAATCAGCAAATTATTCCTTTACCTTTTGGGCGGAATTTTTCTCATTATTTTAATACTCGCTTTTACTTTATGGATTAAAAGTCCGGGTAAAGCAGATCCTATAACTGACGCTAACGGAAACACAATACCAGGAAGCATTTCTACTATAGAGAAAATTGTACTAGGTGGCCAGGAACAATACCTGATTATTCGTGGAACCGATATTACCAAGCCTGTAATGCTTTTTCTGCATGGCGGACCAGGTAGTCCTGAGTATGCATTTATGAAAGCTACAAACCTTGCTCTCGAAAATGATTTTGTGATGGTATATTGGGAACAACGTGGGGCAGGAAAATCCTATTCAAAAGAGATTCCTGATGAAAGCATGAACCTGAATCAATTTATTTCTGATACCCGGGAGTTAAGTGAATACCTTGCTAAACGATTTAATCAGGGGAAAATATATATAATGGGTCATTCGTGGGGTTCGTTTTTAGGTATTTTAACCGCCTTTCATTATCCAGAGCTTTTTCATGCTTATTTTGGTGTTGGCCAAGTTTGTCATCAATACAAAGGAGAGCATATTTCTTATGAATGGGTAAAAGAGCAAGCACAACTAAATAATGATGAGAAAGCTATAAACGGTCTATCCAAGATTTCTTTCCCCGATTCATTGTCAGATATTAATGCATGGAAAGATTTTTTAATGATTGAACGAAATTATGTAACTCAATATGGTGGTGGAGTAACACATGAAATGAAAGGAATGTGGCCAGTAGTTAAAATGGTTCTTAATTTAAAAGAATACACTTTTAGAGAAAAAATAATGTTTATGCCCGCCAGCCTTTACTCACTTGAACACCTATGGCTTGAGGTAATAAATAAAAACCTATTTAATGAAATTGATAGCATGCAGATACCTGTTTATATTTTTCAGGGAAAATTTGATTATCAAACCCCTTATTCTGTTGCAAAAGACTTTTATGATCAGCTAAATGCAACAGAAAAGGATTTTTTTACATTTGAAAAATCAGCACACAGCCCATTGATGGAAGAAGTAGAAAAATTTAATACAATTATTTTGGATAAAACAAGATAAAAATACTCGATACTAAAAAGTGCGGTATTTAGATATGTTTCTATTTCAATTTTTAAACAGTTTTAACGACATAGCCACCAAAACTGTTTAAAAATATTTATTTCTGCTAAATTATTATTTACCTATTTAAGAGAATATAGTATTTTGTACTCTGAAATTTTAATATTCTTTTGCATACTGGAAAGCATAGCTAAGCCTTCAATTAATGAGGTTCGTTTGAATCCCTGATCGTAAGTAAGCCCTGTAAACATTTGAAAATCGAGCAATGCATTTAAAGTTTCTTTTTGGAAGTCATTATCAGATAATTCAAGTACAAAATCTCTGTACTTATTAAAATCTTGTTCTAATTTAATGGCATTGCCATCATTATACATAGCTTTGCTAAAGGCTCTTGAATCATCTTTAAATTTAATGGTTCCATCTGTATTCACATTACTGTAATTTTTCAGTTCAGTTTTTATTTTTTCAATATGCAAATCCAAATTATATGAAAGTTCTCTTAATTTATCAACTTGGGATTGTATTTCAACATAGGACTCATTCATTTTAAACACCTTCATTAATGAGTCATTTTGGTTTGTAAATTTTTGGATAACATACATTGCATTGCTATTAATAGAATCATATCTATCAACAATATTTTTTGACAGGCGTGTGGATGAAACCATAAAAATGATTCCAAAGCCAATGAGCACTATCAATAAAACGTATCCCACTTTTACTTTTGTTTCGCTTGCTTTTTTGTAAGCATTTACCAGATATAATGGAAGAAATAACAAAACGAGTAGAAATTCCCCTATAAGTAATGCGATTGCAGCACCTGGCCAGTGCATTACTTTAAAGAGTAATCCAATTATTAAAAAAGAAAGCGTTAAATAACTTGTAACAGGAAGTAAAAAATTCTTTTTTTCAGTTTGTTCTTTGTACGAAGTATAAAAAAACAAGGGTAAAAAACCTAGAACAGTAATTACTGCTCCCAATAATAAAATTATTGATGCATAGGGTAAGTGCAACATTTTTAATATTGAACCCGACCATAATAGCAACGCACCCAGGCTGCCTAAAACTATCATTACTTTTTTCATATTTTGAAATTTTAAATTAATTGATAATAACGTTTGATGTTGAACATTTTTAAATGTTGAACTTTCAATAGTGTCCATCAAATTATTGTAAGCAGCTTCGAATGAAATACCTTTATCAATTTCAGGTTCAATTGAACAGCAAATATGGTCAACCATTTCATCCAATAAAACGTCCATGGTTATTCCTTTTTCCTGAACATCATGATAAATAAAATCGATGTTTTCAGAGCTTAACATTTTCATACTATCGATTGATTCGGATTCAGAATATAATTCATCACATTTACGAATTCAATATATTCGTCGAGTTTACTACTAGCCCAACTTTGTCCATTTTTTGTGAGCATATAGTATATACGAACTCTATTTCCGACAGTAACCTTTTCGGTATGAACATAACCTTCGGTCTCCAGTTTATGCAAAACAGGATACAATGCACCAAAAGTAAGTTTTATACTGCCTTTCGACAATTCTTCAACCTTTTGAGTAATTTCATATCCATACATTCTTGGATTCTCCGACAATAATTTAAGAACAATTGTTTTTAAAGTTCCTTTTAATAAATCATTTGAAATCATAATAGCTATTATTTTGAAATTGTAATTACATTACAAACATATATAAGAATCTTATACATAACAAATTTATATATAAGATTATTATATATAAACAATACAATTACATGCAAACATCTGTTTTTGAACAAATTAAAATTAATACTTATAAATAATAATTGCATTAACAATCTATTTTATCTGTCTTTTTTTGTCAGATTTTTTTGCCAATTAACTTCACTATTTTTAATTATTGCATAATCTTATAAGTATAGTTTAAACCAATTACATTAATTTTAAATCCCATCCTATTGTTCTGAATCACTAATGTAAAAAACACTTTACTGTAATTGTTCGTTTTTATTTAAATTAAAAAAATTTGAATTCTTCATTTAAACATTCTTTTAGGATGATGTAAATAGATTGATAATTGTTTTTAACTTTTCTTCAAGTAAATTATATCAAGTAAAAAAAATATTCTATTTTTGTACGTTTAAACTATTTTAGTACAAACAGTATAACAATGCAAATAGACCAAACAAAAGAAACCATTGTAACAGTTGCCAACAAACTGTTTAGTCGTTTTGGCTTTCAAAAAACATCCATGGATGAGATTGCCAAAACAGCCCGTAAAGCAAAAGGGTCTTTATATTATCACTTTGCAAGCAAAGAAGATTTGTTTAAGGAAGTGATAAAAAGAGAAATGATTTCTATACAAGAACAGCTAATTGTTATTATAAATAACCCGGAACTTAATGCAATCGGAAAACTTAAAAGTTATCTTATTCTGAGAATGGAGTTGATTAATAAAGCTGCAAACTATCACGAAACACTTAAAGAAGATTTTTACCTTAATTACAGGTTTATTGACGATGTAAGGAAAGATGCCGACAAATGGGAAATTGATAATTTAAGAGTTATTCTGATGCAAGGAATGAACGAAGGATATTTCGATAAGAATATGAATTTGGAAGTTTTACTCGAAATATTGATAATGATTCTAAAAGGATTAGAGATTCCATTCTTTTTACAAGATAAGTATTCAATATATTCGACCTATTTTGATGATCTTATTGGTATTTTAATAAAAGGATTAGCCAAATAATTTTTTTCTCATAAACTGACTATAAAACTAATATTGTACAAATTGATTAAATTTTAAAAATGGAAAAAATAGCAAAATCAATAATAAAATTCCGCTGGTTAATTGTAACAACTGTTCTATTGTTAACCATTTTCTTTGGATACCAAATGAAGAATATAAGCATCAATTCAGATATTTTTAGTTCACTACCCGATAGTGATCCGGCAGCTTCGCTTTATAAACAAATTGGAGAAGAATTTGGTGGCAATAATATGGGTCTGATTGTTTTGGAAACCAACAATGTTTTTGATAAAGAAGTACTGGAACATATCAGACAGATTACTGATACACTAAAGTATATTCAAGGGGTTTCAACAGTAACCAGTCTCACCAATATTATCGATATAAAAAGTACCGAAGAAGGAATTGAAGTAGGCAAATTAGTTGATGAATATAATTTACCTCAAACACAGGAAGAATTAGATAGTTTAAAAAAGTATATTTTCTCGAAAGATCTTTACAAAGGCTCCATTGTATCGGAAGATGGAACATCCACCGTAATTGTTTTTACTTTGTTTCAGGATGTCGATAACAAAAGTGTTGCGAATGAAATTCGAACCAAAATACTTACACTGAATTTACCTGAAACAACTCATTTTGGTGGTATGCCCATGATGCTTGATGATATTTCGAATTTAATACTTTCTGATATTATATGGCTTATACCGATTGTTTTTATAATTATCGCACTTGTTTTATTCCTTAGCTTCAGATCATTAAAGGGAGTTTTACTGCCATTAATGAATACAGCTATTGCAATTATATGGACACTGGGAATTCTTGTAATGGCAGGATATGAACTTACCATTATCTCAAATATTATACCCGTTGTATTGCTTGCTGTTGGCAGTGCATATACAATTCATGTTTTAAATAGTATAAGTTTAAATAAATTGGTCGACAGAAAACAGGCATTAATAAGTGCTCTTACATATATAATTATTCCTGTAATTCTTGCATCTGTTACAACAGCAATAGGTTTCCTTTCGTTTGTTTTCGGATCATATCTCACTATGATTAAAGATTTTGGAATTTTTACTGCTATAGGAACAGTTATCGCGTTGATCTTATCTATATTTTTTGTTCCTGCTCTTATTTCTGCTTTTTCAATGTATAGTAAAACCATAAAAACTGATCAACAGGAGAAAGAAAGTGTTTTATCGCGTGTAATTCTTAAACCCTTAGTAAATCTGCTATTCAAACATCCAAAATATATATTTATTACATGGGTTGTTTTTATCGCTCTAAGTATCGGAGGCACATTCTTAATAAAAATAAGTGTAAACATTGCCGATTATTTCAAGAAGGATAATGAAACAAGAATCTCCGAAGATATCTTGCAACAAAAATTTGGTGGTTCGGCACCTATATTCGTTTTGTTCGAAGGTGATATGCAAAGCCCTGAAGTGTTGGAAACAATGATTAAGACCGAGAAATTTATGAAAGAAGATCAATTTATTTCATTTACTCAATCGGTTGCCGACCTTGTGGAGCAAATGAATGATGCAATGGGCGAAGGCAAAAAAATACCCGACGAAAGAGCAAAAATAGAGCAGCTTTGGTTTTTACTCGATGGCCAGGATATTATGCCGCAAATTGTTTCTGATAATTTGGATCGGGGAATTATCCAATCAAGATATGGCTCTTCCAAAAGTGCAGATATCAATAAATATCTTGAAAGAATGAATGGCTTCATACAGCAAAACTCGACCGAAGAATGTAAAATTACGTTGACCGGAATGACATCCGTTTATATGAAAATCAATGATAGTTTGGTTAATAGCTTGTTTAGCAGTTTAACAATTGCAGTAATAATGGTTATTTTAATTGTTGGAGTTATTTTAAAATCAATATCAAAAGGTGTTTATGCTGCAGTGCCTATCATCGCTACCATCTTCCTTTTATTTGGATGTATGGGGGTATTTGGCATTCCGCTAGATATTGCAACAGTACTTGTAGGTAGCATTGTTTTGGGTATTGGAGTTGATTATTCTATACACGTAATTACTGGATTTAATTTCTTTATGAAAGTAAACAATAATGATGTTGCCAGTGCAATTGAAAAAACAATATTGTCAAGTGGTAAGGCAGTAATTATTAATGTATTATCTGTAGCAGCAGGTTTTTTAGTACTTATATTTTCACAATTGGTACCATTGCAGAATTTCGGAATATTAATTGCAATTTGTATGATTGGATCAGGTACCGGAGCATTGACATTATTACCGGTAATATTAATACTGGTAAACAGAAAACGTAAAATAATCGCAAAATAATTAACAAAAATTTAATATCATGAAAAACAAAATTAAGTTAGGCCTTTTAATTGCTTTAATTGCTTCTGGAAGCATGTTTTCAGCAAACGCACAAGATGCAAACGACATTTTAAAGAAAATGGATGCAGTTATGTATTCTCCTAAAGACATGACTGGTAAAAACAAAATCATTCTAATTGATAAGACAGGTAAGGAAGAAGTTCGTGAAGCTACCATTCAGCAAAAAGGAAACAATAAACGTATGTTCCGCTTTACATCACCATCTTCGCAAGCAGGAATAGCCGTTTTGTCGTTACCCGATGATGTAATGTATTTGTATTTACCTGCTTTCGGCAAGGAACGCCGAATTGCAACCAGTGCCAAGAATCAAAACTTCGCAGGTACTGATTTTTCATACGACGATATGGAATCGAAACCATTTGCAGAAAAATATACTCCTAAATTCGTTAAAGTGGAGGGCGATGTATTTGTGCTGGAATTAACACCAATAGGAAAATCTGAGTATTCGAAAGTTATTGTGGGTGTAAACAAAACAAACTATTATCCAGTATCTACCGAAATATACGACAAGGGCAATAACAAAATAAAGCAGGCAAAATATACTTTTAAGAAAGTAGGTAATTATTGGAATGCTGAAGAAATTGAAATGACCGATCTAAAGAAAAATCACAAAACAAAAATGCAGATGTCCGAGATTAAGTACGATTCGGGTTTAAGTGATGATGATTTCACTGTAAGAAAGCTTAAACAATAAATAATACGAAATTTCATTTATAAAAATCATATCAATATGAAACATTTGTATAAATTCTTAATACTTATAGTGCTTTTATCATCATTTAACTTAGTAAAAGCACAAGATGAGTCAAAATTGAATATTTCGGGCGACCTGCTTACCGATCAGCGATTTTTACTTAATACCGATAACGATTGGGCATGGAACGAAAACCGCCTGACACTAAAATTTGATAAGAAAATAACCAGTAGCTCAAAGTTTTATAGCGAAATATGGCTGCGTAACATGGGTTTACCAAGCGCAGCACATATGAGCGATTTATATAACAAGGGAATAATCGATCCGTATAATCTCGAAATAAGGGAGCTTTATATTCAAATGTATGGTTTTTTATTCGATAATCTGGATGTAACTATTGGACGCCAGCGCATTGTTTGGGGTACTGCTGACAAATTGAATCCTACTGATAATCTCAATCCACTAGATTTGGAAGATATCCTGGATTTTGGTCGTCGTCGTGGTTCTGATGCTATAAATCTAAATTATTATTTTAACAGTGATTTCTCGCTGCAGGCTGTTTATATTCCATTCTTTCAACCCGCCAATTTGCCGGTAGGGATCTTTGCTAATGCATTATTTCCTGAGATGGAGTTGCCTAACGGAATGACTTTAAAAGGTTTTTCAGACACCTTGTTAACTCCAGGATATAATTTAGCCGAGAGTTCAACTGCTGCTTTAAAATTTAAAGGTTTTGTTAGAGGAGTAGACTTTTCATTAAGCTATGTTTGGGGATACGATGGATTGCCTTACTCCTCAAGAAATGTGCTAATTCCTATTGATATGGCTGGGGGAATAAAAATAAATTCTCAACTTTCATTTATTCGCACTCATATCTTTGGAGTTGATATGGCAACAAGTATTGCCGGTATTGGATTTTGGGCCGAAGCAGCATTGTTTATGCCAGAAAAAGATGTAATCATGGTTAACGATTTGTCTGCAATTTATGGTATGCCCGTAACAATAGATTCATTGCTTATTGATAAAGGTAAACCATACCTTAAATTTATTATTGGTGGCGATTACAATTTTGCCGATGGCTCATATTTTAATCTTCAATATATGCATGGTTTTATTCATGAAAGAGGAAATGAAGAGCTGAATGACTATTTCTTTATGCGTTACGAAAAGAAATTCTTTAGCGAAAAACTAAGGTTTGCCCCTGTTGGTGGAGGTTTTATTGTTACCGACTGGTCGGATCTTAAAAACAATTACGCCCTTGCATACATACCTGAAATAGGTTATAAAGCTACTGATGATGCTGAAATAATTGTATCAGCCGCAATTTTTGATGGCAAAGGAGATAATTTGTTTGCTCAGCTCAAAGATTATAGCATGTTTATGTTTAAACTAAAATATAGTTTCTAAATATAACTAATCAATATCATGCTCTTGCTTCAAACAAACAGGATTTGCAGTAAGAGCTTGATATTCCCATTTCGTGTCATGTCTTACAAAAGCACAAAAAACAATACTCTCTTGTTTTAAAGAATTTTCTACTGTATCAATTCCAATCTATTCAACTCCAATTTACTGTAAGCCACAAAATAAAAACATTAACAATTCTAGGAAACGAATGCGGGTAGGCAAAGTCGTAACGAGGCATCAGAATAATTGCTGGTTTAGATGGTTATGATGCATTTATTATTTATCAACTATTAGCACCATCTTTTAGAAATATAATATTCCTTTTTATTCCTTCGAACTTTGTGCGTTCAAGCGGGGAGTTTTTAAAAATCCTTTTAAAATCAGCGTGATTCAAGTTTTCCCAATCAGGTTTTAAAAAAGATGATACTTCGTGATTTAGGAATAATTCTTTTTCATGATGGGGTTTTGATTTCGAGTTCCATGGGCATACATCCTGACAGATATCGCAGCCAAAAACCCAATCCTGCCATTGATTTTTAAAAGGTTCGGGAATATCTCCTTTTTTCTCTATAGTCAAATAGGATATGCATTTTCGAGCATCCAGCTTGTAAGGTGTTAAAGCTTTTGTTGGGCAAGCATCAATACATCTTGTACAACTTCCACATAAATCTTTAACCGATGAATCATAATCCAAATCTACATTCACGATTATTTCACCAACGAAGAAAAATGAACCATGATCTCTCGAAATAAGATTTGTGTTTTTACCAATCCATCCGAGTCCGGATTTTGCAGCCCAGGCTTTTTCCATCACAGGAGCAGAATCAACAAAAATACGTCCTGAAACTTTGGGTTCTAACGTTTTTATATAATCAAACAAGATGCTCAGTTTTTCTTTTAGAACAAAGTGATAGTCTTTGCCATAAGCATATTTAGAGATTTTATAAGTGTTTTTGGGTTGGGTGCATGGTTGATAATAATTGTACAAAACCGATATAATTGATTTTGCTCCATCAACCAAAAGCCTTGGATCAGTTCGCTTTTCGAAATGATTCTCCATATATTTCATCTCGCCATGATAGTCTGCATTCAACCATTCATGAAGTAACATAGACTCTTTTCCCAATTGCTCAGCCTTTGATATTCCAATCCCCAAAAAGCCCAATTCGATTGCTTTTTGTTTTATTTTTTCAGTAATGGAAATTTGCGAGTTCATTATTCAGAATAGATAAGACCAACAATTAGCGGCTTATTGTTACGCTTACCTTTTCCATCTTACCTCCCATCGGGGGGTTCATTTTCGATACTTTTACGGTGGCTTTTTTTATTGTATCGAAACTGCTATACAGCGCATCTAAAATTCGTCCTGCAATATGTTCGAGAAGATGTGATTTTTTTTGCATTTCCATTTTTACAAGCTCATAAGCTTTTTGGTAATTCAATGCATCGGTTATACTATCGGTTTTCGACGGAATTGTCATATCTGTCTCAATTGTTAAATCAACCAGAAACCTATTTCCTACAATTCTTTCTTCCTTAAAACAACCATGATATGCATAAAACTCCATGTTTTCAATTTGTATCTGTCCCATATGAATATTGGTTTTAGATTTCAAATTTAAAGCTATAAATAATGATTCACAAATTATCGACAACCTACAAGACATATTGTTCTTTTGTATAAAAGTTATTAAAAATCGTAATAGTAATTCAAAAATGATTGTACTTTTTTATTACAATTGACCTGCATTGGAGAAAATCTTTTACTTTTGTAAGATTGTAAAAATCTGAATGAATTATAATTGATATATGAAAACCGAAAACACCGAGCCCGAAGTAAAACGATCTCTCAATTTTATTGAGAGCATTGTTGAGGAGGATTTAAAAAATAACAAAAACAACAATGTTATTTTAACTCGTTTTCCTCCCGAACCTAATGGATATTTGCACATTGGACATGCAAAATCAATATGTCTCAATTTCGGTTTAGCTCAGCGGTATAATGGAAAAACGAACCTACGATTCGACGATACTAATCCTGAGAAAGAAGAAGTTGAATATGTTGATTCAATTATGGAAGATGTTCGCTGGCTTGGTTTCAACTGGAAAGGAGAAGCCCATTATGCATCCGACTATTTTCAGCAATTATACGATTGGGCTGTAAAAATAATAAAAGATGGTTTTGCCTATGTTGACGATCAATCAGCTGAGATAATAAGTCAGCAAAAAGGAACACCAACACAACCCGGCATTGAAAGTCCTCACAGAAACCGTTCGGTGGAGGAAAATCTTGATTTATTTACCCGTATGAAAAACGGCGAGTTTAAGGAAGGAGAAAGAGTATTACGAGCAAAAATTAATATGTCGTCGCCAAATATGCATATGCGCGATCCAATTATGTACCGCATTTTAAAACGCAATCATCATCGTACTGGCAATAATTGGTGTATTTATCCAATGTACGATTACGCACACGGACAATCGGATTATATCGAAGGAATTACTCACTCAATTTGTACACTTGAGTTTGAGGTTCACAGGCCTTTGTATGAATGGTTTTTGGATCATGTTTATACCGAAGGAACAATTAAACCTCGACAAATTGAGTTTGCCCGTTTAAATCTCAGTTACACTATAATGAGCAAACGTAAATTACTTGAGTTGGTGCAAAACAAAATTGTTAACGGCTGGGACGATCCACGAATGCCAACAATTTCGGGTATGCGCCGAAGAGGTTATACTGCCGCTGCTATTCGCCAATTTGCTGATACCATTGGTGTTGCAAAACGCGATAATGTGATTGATGTTGCACTGCTAGAATTTAATGTACGCGAAGATTTGAACAAAATAGCTCCTCGTGTTATGGCTGTAATCGATCCATTAAAAATTGTAATTACCAATTATCCCGAAAATAAAGAAGAAATAGTTACGATCGAAAATAATCCAGAAGATCCATCAATGGGAAATCGTGAAATGCCATTTTCACAAGCAATATTTATCGAAAAAGATGATTTTATGGAAGATGCTCCAAAAAAGTTCTTTCGTTTAACTGTTGGTTCCGAAGTTCGATTAAAAAGTGCGTATATTATTAAATGCGAAAAAGTAATAAAAGACTCAACAGGTAACATAACTGAGTTACATTGCACCTATGATCCCGACTCACGAAGCGGAAGCGGAACAGAAGCAAGTCAACGCAAAGTAAAGGGAACGTTGCATTGGGTTTCGGCAAAACACGCTATCGAAGCAGAAGTTCGATTGTACGATCGTTTATTTAATGACGAAGCTCCTGATGGACATAAGGATAAAGACTACAAAGATTTCATAAATACGGATTCGTTGAAAGTTATTAAAAACTGTAAACTAGAACCCAGTTTGAAAAACGCAGCTCCTGAATCGAAATATCAGTTTCAACGAATAGGCTATTTCTGTGTTGATAAAAAAGACTCTAAACCTGGTGCTCTTGTTTTTAACAGAACCGTACCATTGAAAGACTCGTGGACAAAGATTCAGAATAAAGAATAATTTAATTTTATATTACATAAATATGTCAAAAAGAAATGCAATTATTGCTTCTATCCTTTTAATTATGGCTGCTATAGTGATTCAATTATTAATAGAACCTATAAATACAAAGCTTAAAATTGAATTAATTGAATTTTTCTCAGGTTTAATATTGGGAGTTGGAATAGCATTTCTTTTTGTAACACTGTTTAAGAAGAAGTAAATATTGTTTCTATTATAATTCTAATCACAAGAAAACAATCTATCTACTGATAAGTACCGGTCGCCTCCATCGTAGGCAAATGTCAATATTCTGCTATTCTTAGGAAATTTTTTGCTCTTTTTGGCAATTGCAGCCAATGATGCTCCTGTAGATATTCCAACAAATAAACCTTCTTCTCGAGCTGCTTTTTGAACATAAAAAAATGCATCATCATGACTAACAGAAATAACTCCATCGAGAACCTGAACATTAAGATTTTTAGGAATAAATCCCGCTCCTATTCCTTGTATTTTATGAGGTCCGGGATTACCTCCAGTAATTACCGGAGAATTAACTGGTTCGACAGCAAATACTTTAATTGATTTGAATCTCTGTTTTAATATTTCTCCAACACCACTAATATGACCACCCGAACCAACTCCAGTTATTAAATAATCGAGTCCTTCGGGAAAATCATTAATAATTTCCTGAGCAGTGGTTTTTTTATGAATATCAGGATTTGCAGTATTTTCAAATTGCATTGGCATCCATGAGTCCGGAATTTCGTTTAGTAATTCTTTTGCTTTTTCAATTGATCCCTTCATTCCTTTTTCTTTTTGTGTAAGAACAAACTCAGCTCCATAAGCAGCCATAATCTTTCTCCTTTCCACAGACATTGATTCGGGCATTACCAGAATTATGCGATATTTTTTAACAGCGGCCACCATTGCAAGTCCAATACCCGTATTTCCAGATGTGGGCTCAATAATTGTGCCTCCAGTTTTCAAGATTCCTTTTTCTTCAGCATCTGAAATCATAGCATAAGCTATTCTATCTTTGATACTTCCACCGGGATTATTTTTTTCAAGTTTGATCCACACTTCGAGATCAGGAAATAGACTTCTTAATCGCACATGATCTGTATTTCCTATTGTTTGTAAAATGTTTTCTGCTTTCATTGTATTACTTATTTATATCGTAAAATCAATTAATTCTTTTTCTCTCTTTGCCCAGTTCCGAAAATGCACTTCGCTTTTATGATAAACTACCGAGTAAGGATCGATGCTTGAAGTTAACCAAACATTTCCTCCAATAATACTATCGTGTCCAACAATGGTATTACCTCCAAGTATCGTTGCACCTGAATAAATAATTACATTGTCTTCGATTGATGGGTGACGCTTCGTTTTAGCATCTTCTTTTCGCACATTTAGAGCCCCCAGAGTAACTCCCTGATAGATTTTAACATTATTTCCAATCACTGTTGTTTCGCCTATAACAATTCCTGTTCCATGATCAATAAAAAATGAGTTCCCGATTTTTGCCCCTGGATTAATATCTATCCCTGTTATAGAATGAGCATGTTCAGAAAAAAGACGCGGTATTATAGGTATTTTCAATTTGTACAAAGGATGCGAAAGTCGGTAAATCATAATTGCATAAAATCCAGGATATGCCAGAACAACCTCTTCTATTGAATGAGCTGCCGGATCAAACTCGAGAATTGATTTTGCATCGAGTAATAATTCAGAGTAAACCGAAGTTATTTCTGCAAAGTACAATTCTGTAATTTCATCTTCGCTGTTCGAATAAAAAGATTTTAAAGGTATAAGTAGTTTTTTGAAATCTATCTTTAGCTTATTCCAATATGCAAACATTTCTTCAGGATTCATATCAAAATTATTGCAAACTGGAAAAAGCAGGTTTGTAAGCTGATTTATAAAATCGTTTACTTGAGATTTATTTGGCACATTCCTCGACATCTCAAGGTTATTGTTGTAAATATGGTTTAAGAATACTTCTGCTTTCATTGTTTTTGTATTAAATAAAAAGCCCCTCCGTAATGGAAGGGCTTTGTTTTATAATATTACTGTAATTATACACTAATCATTTATTCGCATAGCTTTTCCCTCCTGTAAATTTATTTTACAGCAACAACAAAAAATACCATTTGAATTATTAAATCTCATTTTGGGGTTTAAATTGATTTTCAAAAATACGTAAAAATTTTAAATGCCCAACATGATTTATGCTTCTATCAATTCCCGGATTACCACTGAAGCACACATACATCCATATATTGGTGGCATATATGATATTGTACCAACTGTCGATTTTTTATTTTCTCCTGGTTCATCAACAATTACTGCATCATCAACAGCTTTATCTTCCGAAAAAACCACTTTAAAACCCTTATGCACATCTAATTTACGTAGTCTTTTTCTTAATATAAATCCTAACCGGCAATTATACGATTTTGAAAGATCTGTTATCCGTATTTTTGAGGGATCTAACCTTGCTCCAGAACCTAAAGAACTAACAATCTTTAATTTTTTCTGCAAACTATGATAAATAAGATAAACTTTAGGAGATAATGTATCAATAGCATCTACAACATAATCATAGGGCTTGTCAAGTATTTCAATCATTTTGTCGTCCTTAATAAAATCCTGAATAATATGTAGCTTTAACTCAGGATTAATATCTATTAATCTCGCGCCAATCACTTCTGCTTTTGGTTTTCCCATTGTGCTTTCTAATGCAGCTAATTGTCTGTTCTTATTTGATGGATGCAGCGTATCTCCATCAACAATGGTTAATTCGCCAATTCCGGCCCTGCATAAGCTTTCGGCGGCATAAGCACCAACACCACCAAGGCCAATTACTAAAACATGAGCGCTTTTAAGTTTTTCAGTGCTTTCTTTACCTATCAATAATTCTGTACGTTCCTGCCAGTTTTCTTTACTCATACTATCTAAGATCTTTTTAGAATGGGCTAAAGCCCAAATTTATTCTCATTATTATTTCGTTGACTAAAGTCAACGGCAAGTTTAATATCTTTTCTTATATTATCACCATCTGCTTTAGCAGACAGTAATAAGTCATGATACAAATATGGCTTTAGCCATTTTTATCAAACAATGCTTTAAAATTTAACGCTATCTTCTTTTTTAGCTCTTCAATACTTATTCCAAATCTTAAAACTGCAGTATAATACAAACCTTTAATATCTACATTAAAATCATCGGTTTCAAAAAATATTCTGTCTAAAGGTAAAGTTTGAAAATATTCACTTATTCTAGAATTGTTATTCTGAATATGATGACAAAGGGATAAATAGAATCCATGATGAATAAGATCCCTAGCTATTTGCTCGCTTCCGGTAAAATTATGAATTACCCATGGTATTTTTGAGTTTAAATCAATCTTTAACTTTAAAACTTCGTTGTGCGATTTTACTGAATGAATAATTAAAGGGAGATTGTGTTTTTCTGCAATCTTTATGTGTGTTTTAAAAACATCAATTTGTGTTTTCCAATCTGCACCCCGAATTTTATCAAGGCCGGTCTCACCAACAGCAATTATTTGTTTTTTATGGATAAGTTCTTCTAACCGAATTTCTATCTCGGATATAGTTAATTGATCAGCATGCCAGGGATGAAGCCCTGAAGTAAAAAAGATCTTATTGTTAAAATTAACAATAAGATCTTCTTGTAAAAACAAACTTTGAACAACTATTTCGTTCTCACCAGGTTGTATCTGGTGAGCATGGAAATTTAAAAAATAATTTTGCGAAAGAATCATTGAGCATTATATTCAGAACTATTTTATTTTTTCGATGCCGGCTTTAATCCTCTTTATTGTTTCCTCCTTACCAATAAGCTCTGCTATTTCTAAAACACCAGGTCCAATTCCTGCTCCAACTAATGTTATTCTTAACGGGTTCATAAGCTGACCTAAGCCTATTTTCTTTTCCTCAACAAAATCCTGTACTACTTTTTCAAGGCTTACCAAATCAAATTCATCAACCTTCTCAAATTGTTTTTTTAATTCCGATAAGAGTTTTGGAGTTTCTTCCTTCCATCGCTTCTTTATTACATCTTGATCGTATTTTTCAGGTGCCTGAAAAAAGAAATAGGATTGCTCCCAAAAGTCGGAAACAAAATTTGCACGATCTTTTATTAGGCAAACAATTTTGTTAACATAATCGTCGCTTACCTCAATATTTTTGCTTCTTAGTATTTCCTGATACAAATTAGCAAGTTTTGCAGGAGTCTTTTTTACCAAATATTTATGATTGAACCACTTTGCTTTATCAGGATCAAATTTTGCTCCAGCCTTATGTACTTTATTTAAATCAAAGCTGAAAGCCATTTCGGTTATCGACATAATCTCTTCTTCTGTTCCAGGATTCCATCCTAAGAAAGCTAGCATATTTACAAATGCATTGGGAAAATATCCATCCTCACGATATCCTCTGGAAACTTCTCCACTAGATGGATCGGTCCATTGAAGAGGAAATACAGGAAAGCCTAATGCGTCGCCATCACGTTTGCTTAGTTTTCCCTGACCGCTAGGTTTAAGGAGTAATGGTAAATGAGCAAATTCGGGCATTGTTTCTTCCCATCCAAAAGCACGATATAACAAAACATGTAAAGGCAATGAGGGTAACCATTCTTCGCCCCTTATCACATGCGATATTTTCATTAAATGATCGTCAACCACATTTGCAAGATGATAAGTTGGCATTCCATCTGATTTAAACAACACTTTATCATCAATCTGATTCGTATTAACATTTACTGTTCCACGAACAATATCTTCAACAACCACATTTTGGTTATCGGGCATCTTAAACCGAACCACATAAGGAGCGCCAGATTTTATTAGTTTGGTAGTTTCATTTTCGTCCAATGTGAGAGAGTTTCTCATTTCTCCCCTGGTAATAGCGTTGTATTGCTGAACAGGATTTTTTTGTTCTTTCAACCGTTCTCTCATCATTTCCAGTTCTTCAGGAGTATCAAATGCATAATATGCATTTCCGGAATCAATCAGTCGTTGTGCAAATTCTTTGTAAAGTTCTTTCCTGTCTGATTGTCTATACGGACCATAAGGGCCCCCTTCTTCAATTCCTTCATCAATCTTTATACCACACCACTTTAGTGATTCAATAATGTACTCTTCGGCTCCTTGCACAAATCTTGTTTGATCTGTATCTTCAATTCGAAGGATGAACACCCCATTGTGCTTTTTAGCAAACAGATAATTAAACAATGCTGTTCGCACGCCCCCAATATGTAACGGGCCAGTTGGACTTGGGGCAAAACGCACTCTTACTTTCCTTTTATCCATAAAATATTTTTTTCGAAAGTTACAAAAATCTGATTAAAAATGCCGGAACAAATCCGGCATCTAAATTATATTTCTTATTCCCAGTTTAGAATTACCTTACCACAATTCCCTTCGTCCATAATTTTAAATCCCTTTTCAAATTCATTAATTGGGAATCTGTGAGTAATTATTGGGCTTAGATCAAGGCCAGAATGTAACATTTGTTCCATCTGATACCATGTTTCGTACATTTCGCGTCCATAAATACCTTTAAGTGATAATCCTTTGAATATTACCTTATCCCAGTTAATTCCGGTTTTTGGAGGAAGGATTCCAAGCAATGATATTTTACCTGAATTATACATATTATCTAGCATGTCGTTAAATGCTACTGGAGAACCAGAGCATTCAAGACCAATGTCAAATCCTTTCATTCCTAATTCTTTAACAACATCGCTTAACTTTTCTTTTAATGGATTAACAACACGTGTTGCTCCCATCTTTTTTGCCAGTTCTATTCTGAATTCGTTTGTTTCGGTAGCAACAACATAACGAGCGCCAGCAAATTTTGCAACAGCAACGCACATACTGCCAATTAAACCAGCACCTGTAACAAGAACGTCTTCACCAATAAGCGACCAGGATAAGGCTGTATGAGTAGCATTTCCAAATGGATCCATAATAGCTAACATTTCGTCAGGTATAGATGGATGCATTCTCATAACATTAGTGGCAGGAACAACTACATACTCAGCAAAAGAACCGTTTCTTGTAACTCCTATTCCAACAGTATTTTCGCAAATATGTTGTCGGCCACGTCGACAGTTACGGCATTGTCCACAAGCAATATGACCTTCGCCTGTAACGCGTTCGCCGATTTTAAATCCAGTAACACCAACACCCATTTCTGCAACAGTACCAACATATTCATGGCCAATAGTCTGTCCAATTTTTATTGTTTTCTGCGACCATTCGTCCCAGCGGTAAATATGCAGATCAGTACCACAAATAGCTGATTTAGTTACTTTTATTAGTATATCATTAACCCCTACTTTTGGAATTTCAACTTCTTCCATCCATAAACCTTTTTCAGGTTTTGATTTTACAAGGGCTTTCATTGTATTTGCCATATTATTATCGTTTTATAATTTTTAACAAAAATAAAGCATTATTAGATCATTAGAAAATGTCAAATACAAATATTGAAACCAATAGTCATGTTATAAAACAAAATTTTAATTACATGGGTTAATCCCAAATTTTAGTAAATTTCACATAAATATATAATAGAATACTATGAAAAAAATATTAATAATAGGTGCTTCAGGACAGATTGGATCAGATTTAACGAGAGAATTGAGATCTCGATTTGGATCACAGAATGTTATTGCAACAGATATTAAGCATGCAACCGCAGAAGTTTTGGAAGGCGGTCCTTTTGAGATCCTCGATGTGATGGATAAGAATAGAATAGCTGAAATAATTAATAAATATAAGATAACAGAAGTTTACCATTTGGCTGCAATACTTTCAGGTAATGCGGAAAAAAAACCCAAATGGGCATGGGATATTAATATGGATAGTTTATTTAATGTGTTGGATATTGCTGTTGATAAGAAGATTGAAAAGGTTTTCTGGCCGAGTTCAATGGGTGCTTTTGGACCAACAACCCCATCGGTTAATACTCCACAATTAACAATTATGGAACCATCTACTGTTTATGGAATAAGTAAATTGGCAGGAGAACGTTGGTGTGAATATTATTTTAATAAATACGAACTTGATGTTCGTAGTTTGCGTTACCCGGGATTAATAAGCTGGAAAACAGAAGCAGGAGGAGGAACTACAGATTATGCAGTTGAGATTTTTTACGAAGCAGTAAGAAAGAAAAAATACGAATGTTTCTTATATGAAAATACTGCTCTCCCAATGATGTACATGGACGATGCCGTAAGAGCCACGATAATGCTTATGGAAGCTCCATCCGAAAAAATCAAGATCCGTTCGAGTTATAACCTTGGGGGAATAAGTTTTACACCACAAGAGATTGCTGATGAAATTAGAAAACATATCACTGAGCTTAAAGTAACTTATAAACCAGACTTTAGACAAGCTATTGCCGATTCTTGGCCACGAAGTATTAACGATGAAGTTGCTCAAAAAGACTGGGGTTGGAAACACGAATATGATTTGCCAAAAATGACCAGGGTTATGATTGAAAATATCAGAAAGAAACTCAGCAAGTAATAAAAAACCCGGCTTTAGCCGGGTTTTACATTGCAAAACAAACTTTTCAAATAATAACTATCCGCATTTTGAATGTCCACAATCCTGACAGATAAGGCATCCTTCTGAATATACTACATTTTCAGATTCACATTCACTACATTTGGTTCCTGTCTTTGGTTTTGTGCCATCAGGTATATACTTTTTAAGAGCGCGCTCAACACCATTTTTCCAGGTATTAATTGTTTCTGTATCTAAACGCAATGATGAAACTAATTGCACAACATCTGGTATTGGCATACCATGACGCAATACGCCGGAAATTAATTTAGCATAATTCCAAAATTCGGAATTGAACATATGTGAAAGTCCGCCCATGGTATTTTCATATCCATATTTATCAATATACTGAAAATCATATCGGCTCTTTCCGTTTTTATCTTTTACTTTTAAAATCTGACCTTTTTTAATCGACTTTGGTATTGGGAACATTTCTTCATCAGCTAATCCTGTAAATATTTCATATGGCCGATCATTTAATATCCCAACAAAAGCAATCCATTTTTCATCATTGTTATTAAAACGGATTATTTCTGCTTCAAGACTTTTAGGTCTTTTAAAGGTTGATAGTTGCTCTTCTAGTTCCGATTTTGCTTCTTTCTTATTTGCTAATAAAACGCCAGACCGAGATCCATCGCGGTATACAGTGACTCCCTTACAACCACTTCCCCAAGCAGTAACATACAACTCACCAACTAAATCTTCGGTTGCTGTTTCGGGTAAATTAATTGTAACACTAATAGAATGATCAACCCATTTTTGAATTCTACCTTGCATTTTTACTTTACTAACCCAGTCTACATCATTTGAAGTAGCTTTCCAATATGGAGATTTTTCTAATATTGAGCTTACTTCTTCATCCGACATTGTTTGTAATGTCTCTGGATCATATTCATTGGCCTTTAACCAATCTACAAATTTATGATGGAAAACCGCATATTCTTCCCATGAATCGCCAACCTCATCAATAAATGATATTTTAACATCGGGATCGTTTGGATTAACTTTTCGTCGACGTTTATACATTGGTAAAAATACAGGTTCAATACCTGATGTTGTTTGGCTCATTAAACTAGTTGATCCGGTTGGAGCAATGGTTAATAAAGCAATATTTCTACGACCATACTGAACCATATCGGCATACAACTGCTCATCTTGTTCTTTTAAACGAAGAATAAATGGATTATTTTTTTCTTTTTGTGCATCATAAATTTCAAAAGCACCTCTTTCGCGAGCCATATCAACAGAAGATCGGTATGCAGCAAGAGCAGTAGTTTTATGAACCTCTTCAGAAAAGTCTACAGCAACATCACTACCATAGCGTAAGCCTAAAGCAGCAAGCATATCACCTTCGGCTGTAATACCAACACCAGTCCGACGACCTTCTAAGGCTTTTTTACGGATATTTCTCCATAACTTATCTTCGGTCATTTTTATTTCATAATCTTCTGGATCGGCTTCAATTTTTTGAAGAATACCATCTATCTTTTCAATTTCCAGATCGATAATATCATCCATTATTCGTTGTGCAAGTCCTACATGTTGTTTAAACAAATCAAAATCAAAACGGGCATTTGTTTTAAATGGGTTGCTAACATAGCTAAATAAATTAATTGCAATTAATCGACAGCTATCATAAGGACATAAAGGTATTTCACCACAAGGGTTTGTCGAAACGGTTTTATAACCCAAATCAGCATAACTATCAGGAACTGATTCTCTAATAATTGTATCCCAGAATAAAATACCTGGTTCAGCTGATTTCCATGCATTATAAACTATTTTTTTCCAAAGTTTTCGAGCATCTATAGTTTGTTTGTAAGTTGGTTCTGTTGATTCAACTGGATATTGCTGCACATATGGTTTATCAGCTACAACGCAACGCATAAATTCGTCATCAATACGAACCGATACATTTGCTCCAGTAACCTTTCCTGTTTCGAGTTTTGCATCAATAAACTTTTCTGCATCGGGATGTTTAATTGAAATGCTCAACATTAATGCACCACGACGGCCATCTTGTGCCACTTCGCGTGTAGAATTTGAGTATCGTTCCATAAATGGAACAACGCCTGTTGAAGTTAACGCGCTATTTAATACGGGGCTACCTTGTGGTCGAACATGTGATAAATCGTGACCAACACCACCGCGACGTTTCATTAATTGAACCTGCTCCTGATCAATTTTCATAATACCACCGTATGAGTCAGCAGGATTTTTATGGCCAATAACGAAACAATTCGAAAGAGATGCTATCTGGTATTTATTACCAATACCAGTCATTGGGCCACCTTGTGGAATAATATATTTAAATTCTTTAAATAATTCGTAAATCTGTTCTTCAGACAATGGATTTGGATATCTTTTTTCTATTCTGGCTATTTCTTTTGCCAATCTCCAATGCATTTCATCTGGATTTTTCTCGAATAAGTTTCCAAACGAATCTTTTAATGCATATTTATTTGCCCAAACCCTTGCTGCCAGATCATCTCCCTTAAAGTATTCCTTTGAGCTTTTCAACGCCTCATCGAAGGTATACGTTTTCTGTTTTGTTTTTTCCTGCGATAATTCGCGTAATTTTTCATCCGTTGCCATTCCTTTTACGTACATTTTTTTCCTATTTATAAGGGGTTACCAATTATTTAATACTTTCTTAAAAAAATTTAAAGAGTATTGCTAAGTTAATTGAACTAAAAAGTTCTGACAAGACTTTATAGTTTGTATTTTTTAACATTTCGTCGGAGTTATTAACGAAGGGGGTTAATTACCTGAAAGCCTTAATTTTAATGATTTTCAGCCCTATAGTGAAAATTTATTAAATATGAAATAGTTATAGGTAATTTATTTTCACACCGATTGTTAATAACATAGATAAACCATCTGTAACATTATGTTGTTACAGGTCAAATTTAATTCTGGCAATGTTAATAGAAAATCTAATTCTTAGGTAAGCACTCCGATTGTTTTAGCATTGGCAGCGCATTTTCAAGAGAACCTTCGTGTTTTGAAGGAACAAGATTCAATATTTTACATACTAATGGATACAAATCAACATTATTTATAGACTCGCTTTTATAACCCGATCTAAATGCAGGACCAACAGCGTAAAAAATTGCATGCATATCGGTATTCTGATTATCATATCCATGAGCGCCTCCCTCGAAAACCTGTTTCTCAGGACTAGCCCATATGGTCCAACTGCTATCTGCAACCAGAACAAAGTCTTTAATACGAATATTATTGCTATAATGCAAACGAGTAGGAACATCTTCCCTTTTCCATGCTTTTATGTGAGGAATTTTAGTAATTATTGAATAAACTGTGTCGTAATATTCCTTTTTAGTATCAAGTAAAAAAACGGGGTTTACTCCTTCAATCAAATCGAACCATTCATCTTTAACATAATCATTTATATAAACTGCCCTATCGGCAGATATTTCGCCCATTCCGTGATCGGAAGTAAAGATTAAATTAATATTTGCTGCAATAGGTAATTGATTAATTTTAGCATAAAATACACCTATAAGGCTATCAAGGTATTCTACCTTTTGTATCACTTCACCAGAGTTAGGTCCAAATTCATTTCCAATAGCATCTGGCTCGTGCATATACCACATAATTAATTGAGGACGTTCTCTTTCCGGTAATTTTAACCAACTAACAACACTGTCAACACGGTTTTCAAAAGGAACAGAATGGTTATACTCTAAGTAATATGTAGGTAATCCTTTTTCAATTGGAGCTTCTGATCCAAGCCAAAAATAAGACGCACTTCTTACATTTTGTCTTTCTGCTGTAGCCCACATGGGTTCACCAGAATAGAACTCAGGACTGGTTATTTTATATTTTTTACCAATGTCATTAGCAAAAAATTTGTTTAGAACGATACCATGACTTTCGGTATAAAGCCCGGTAGCCATACTATAGTGATTAGAAAATGTTTTAGTTGGGAAAGATGGTATAAACGCTTTCGCACGCACACCACTTGCAGCTATCTTATCAAGATTTGGAGTATTTGCTTTTTCGGGATAATCCCAACGAAAACCATCCATAGAAAGGATAACCACATAAGATTTTTCGTCTGATTTAGTTTGAGCAAAATTACTACCTATTAATAAGAAGAAAAATATACCTGTGGCAAAACTAATTCTAATCTTGTTCATCAAATAAAAACATTTTATATGTAACAAATGATAAAAATAATTGTTTTTAAAACACTTTAAAGATTTAAAAAAGGGGCAATTTGCCCCTTTTTTAATTATTGAATAACCATTTTAAAGAACTTTTGGATAACCTTCTTGCAACTCAAAAGTTGCAGGAGTGCTTCCAGAAGCTGATTCTGTACATAAATAATCTACCTGATAATTAGTTCTGGTATAATCACTATTATATGTTTGGTAGCTAACCAAATAATGCACAGGAACTCCACTTACCTCATTAACTGCAGCAGGAAATTTCTTCTGTAATAAAAGAATAATTGCTTCTTGAACCCTAGGGTATAAAATTGCAACTGCTTCAGCTTCGGTTAAGCCTGTAAATGTTTGTGGTTCATATTGAACATGTTTTGCAAGTCTTAAGTCGAAATTAGAATAATATGCACTTGCTCCATAATACCATGCATTATTTGTATATGAAGGATCTGGAATTGGATCTTCATCAACTATAAGCTGATAATCAGATGAGCTCATTGTAAATTTAACTGTTGGATCAAAAATCCAACCAGCATCAGAATAAATAAATTGTTCTGTAGTTGTGCTAATAAAATTAAATGAGGAAACCCATTCGCCAGCAGTATATGTATACTCATCGGATACAACCTGCACTCCAAAGGCAGAATTTATATAGTAATTGTACACAACAATCGCTGTAGTTCCTTCAGCAACTAATGATGGATATTTAACTTTTAAAAATGCAGGAATATAATCCTGAGGTTTAACTGTTGGAGTGAATCTGCTACTAGAAACATTTAATGCTGTATAATCGGCACTTGTTAAATAAAAAACATTCTCCAACTTACTCCAAACACTTCCTGTATATTCGTAATAATCATAAAAAGTTGCTGGAGCTTTTTCGAATGTAACTGCATAAACCGGTTTAATTGGTTTAATTGTAACATCAGATATTTCCCATGTCGCAGCATTTGTTAGGCTCGATGTATATTTAAATGCAATATAAATTGTTTCATTAGCATAAGTTGTAATATCGATATCTCCCGAATTACGAAAGATGTAATCAGATCCCATTAATGCAGTATCAGCAACATCTCCCCAGTCAATAACATCCCAGGTAGCACTGGCAATATTCGAACCATCATAATCAGCTGAAATTGCAACAGCTAATTGACTCCATTGATCGTTTAAATATTTAATTGCATGAGTAAAATTTAATATTATACTTGCATCATTACCCAAAATAATTGGATTTGAGATTAACCAATCTTCATTTACTTTATTACCACTGCTATAACCAGATATTTTTGCATAGGTATCAGCAGCATATGAACTTCGATACCACCCTTGAGTACCAGTTACACTAGTTGTATCAAACTGGCCAAGATTAATATCAAATCCTTCTTTGAATTCTGTTGTTGTTGATATAACTGGATTTTCGCCAGAATATTCATAAACAACTCTATAAATATCATTTGCAGCAGCCCCTACTATAGAGTTTTTTAAAAATTCTGGAATATAATAGTCAGGATTATAATCAGGGAAGAAATACCCAGTTAGTCCTACATTTTCTGATATACTTGCATAATCACCTGCATCTAATGTATATACAGTTGGACTTGAGTAGTCAGAAAAGTCTGCTGGCATATCATTAAAATAATTATAGGTAACTATAGCAATAGATCCCTTATTATAAGCAGGGAAAAGGCTAGGTAATACTTTAGGAACATAAACGCTTCCAGGGAAACTATCGTTAAAAGCCTGAAAAGACGAAATATATCCAGCCCAAGTAGAGTCCAAAGCATTAGCAGCATCTGCTTTTGCATATCCTGCTATTTTGGTATAATCCGCAGCAAGTAAAGTGTATTGAACTGTGCTGTTATATGAATCAGCAACCTTGTCCAATTCTTCGTAAATCTCCTCATTGGGATTACATGCAGAAAAGATAAGTCCAATGAACGTAAATAAATATAATATCTTTTTCATAATTTAAATTTCTTATTTATGATTAAAAATTAATTTTAAAGCTTAATGAATATGTACGGCCAAAGCCAAAATAAACTAATGCAGTTCCAGCATCGTGATTTGAACCATCTTTAGCATCAGCAATATATTCAGTATCAAGCAGGTTATTAATGTTTCCTATTAATGTTGCATCAACCTTACCTATTTTAAAGCTGTACCTAGCATTAATATCAATTAAGCTATAATTAGGCATTTCCCATGAATCAATACTTTCTGTTCTAGATGTAATATCAAAGTCTGCAAAAAGATTATCATAGTAATTGTAATCAGCGCCAATTTTAAATTTTGGTAGTACTTCATAATCAATACCAATAGCAGCTGTTGTTTGTGCAGAATTACCTACATGAACATTGGTAAGATCAATAACAATTGTTTGTGATGAGCCATCATCTTCAACAATTGTTGCATTTACATCAGCATTCCACTTCCAGTCTCCCACCGATACCATTGCGTTAATATCGAGTTTTTCCAAAGGTTTAATTGTTGAAGTAAATTCAACTCCCATATGTGTTGCGTCCAAACCCATTAAGTTTGCAGTAACATTGTTTCCTAGAGATCTTTGTAAAGTTTTATCCATCCATACTGTGCGATACAATGTTAAATCTGCATTGATCATTTTTGATCTGTATCCATAACCAACTTCAGTAGAAAGTATTTTCTCGTGAACTGCTTCATCGTTAAAATCATTTGATCTTCCAATAAATACAGATTCAAAATAAGGAGCCCTGGTAAAATAACCACCATTTACAAAAACATTGTGGTTTTTATTTATATTATAATTTGCACCTCCTTTTGCAGACCAATCAATAAAACTATACCAGTCTGTAGTTTGGTCTTCAGGTAATAAGAAATAATCCGTTCTACGATACAATTGATCAGACAATGATCCAGAAATAAATGCTGAATATTTTTCAGTTTTATACTCGCCTTGTAAGAAAAGACCTACCCAAGCTAAATCACTTAAATAATAATAAGAAATATAGTCTCCTTTATACAATGGAGTACCAACAGCTCTATTTTGATCATTATTATTCAAATAGTAATCACCACCTAATAAGTCATCTATTTCGTAAGCATGATAACCCCTGTACCATCTTCCGTCAATACCTCCTGTTACTTCAACACCAAACAATTCAGTATTTAATGTCGATACAACTCCGTACCAATCGTGCTCGTTAATACCATTTGCAATGATAACTTCAGAACCATTAACTCGGTTTTCGTTTCTTGCAATTGCAGCTTCCCAATCAATATATCCTTCAGGAGTCATAAGAGTTGTAGCGTAAGGCAACCCGGTATTAAAATCCTTTGAAACTAAACTTGAGTTTCCATGCGTTCTTCTACCACCACCTTTTGAAATTGATGCATAAGCAGCTGTAGATAAATTCGACTTTTCATTAATTGTCCAATAGTGGTTTAAAGAAAGTTGCGGTTTATGATAGTAGTTGTATGCATAAGCAGTGTTATATATCTCGCCATCACGATAGCCATAATCAGAATTGAATTTGATTCCATCGGGATGATTTCTATACTCTTCAATTGTGTGCATTAAATTTCGTTGATTATGCCACTGAGGTGCTCCAAATGCGGTGAATGACAAACTTTGATTATCATTAATTCTTTTAGAAACATTTAAGAAATAAGACCAGCCTTCGAAATTTGTACCTTTAACATATCCATCACCAAATGTATGAGCACCAGAGAGAGTAATAGCCCATCCGTTTTCTAATAACCCTGTAGAAAGAGTAAATGCTTGTTTGGTATAACCATCATTTCCAATACCATAATAAATATTTCCACCTGTTTTTACATCGGTCGTTTTGGTTAAGATATTAATAGTGCCACCAACTGAGGAAATAGCTAATTTCGAAGCACCTAATCCGCGTTGAACCTGCATTATTTGAGTAACATCTGATAAGCCAGCCCAATTTGACCAGTAAACTTTACCATTTTCCTGACCGTTAACAGGAACTCCATTAATTAAAACACCAATATTATTTGAGTCAAAACCACGAAGATAAATACGGCTATCACCATAACCACCTCCACCTTTTGTTGCATAAACGCTTGGAGTAGATTTTAGGATTTCGGGATATTCTTGTGTTCCTAATTTTTCTAAAATTACTTCTGGTTTTATAGTAGAGATTGCCACAGGAGTTTCTCTATCTCTTGCAAAAGAAGAAACAATACGTATTTCTTCTAAACCAATAGAATTTGGCTCCAGACCTATTGCTCCAAGGTCAATTTCTTCACCTTGTTGTAGATTTACATCCCAACTTTTTTCTAAATAACCAACATAAGAGAATACAAGCTTTTGTGAGCCTGAAGGTACGTCAAGTGTAAAGCTTCCGTTTAATGATGTTGCAGCACCAATAGTAGTACCTTCAACAACAATAGAAGCCCCAATTAGTACCTCGCCGTTTTGTGCATCAACGAGAATACCTTTTACTTTAGATTGGCTAAACGATGCAAACGAAACAAGCATCAAAGCCAGAATTAAGAATTTTCGTCTAAAAATTTTCATCATAGATTTGTTTTAAGGTTTGGGTTCATTAATATTAAATTTTCAAATGTAGTTTCTCTAAGGATGGTAAATTTAAATAAAATATTAAGTTATTGATATTTTAATGCTAGCATAATATTAACAATACTGTGTTGATTTATTAATGTTAAAACCACATTAAACCCATTAAAATAAAAGGGAAAGTATAGAATTTATTAAAAATGATCTGGCAAATAAAAACAATACACTATCATTTTTTGTAATTTTTAACTAGAATGTTATAAATATTTAGAAATATATTCTGTTGCCTTTTGCTAATAATCTGATTTTCTCAACAATTCGAAATCTACAATAAGTGCTTAATTAAAACATTATTTATTATAACTATAATCATATCCATAATTATAGTTATAACCTATCTTCTTTGTAGAAATATCATTAATAATTAGACTAAAAGTTTTCATGTTTTTCTTCTCTAAACTTGAAAACAATTGCGATACCATCTTTTTTCGTGTATAATTATGTCGAATAATAAATACTGTTCTGTCTGCATATTTTTCGAGCAAGAGAGCATCAGATACAATACCAATTGGCGGTGTGTCAAGAACAATGTAATCAAAAAGATTTTTTAACTCTTCAAAAAGAACTTTGGTTTTTGATGATGCAATTAATTCGGAAGGATTTGGGGGGATTGGTCCTGTGGGTATTACTTTTAAATTGGTTATTTCTGTTTCGAATATTATATCTTCTATTTTACAGTTTCCACTCAGATAAGTACTTAATCCTTTCTCTTTATCTAATTCCAATAATTTAGAAACAGATGGTCTTCTAAGATCAAAACTCAATAAAACAACTCTTTTTTGGTACAAAGCAAAACTTGTTGCTAAATTTAAAGATACAAAACTTTTTCCCTCTTCTGTTGTTGTTGAAGTTACCATTATCACCGGATTTTTATGGTCGCCCAAAACATATTGAAAGTTTGCACGCAGGGATCTAAAAGATTCGGCAATAATTGAATTTGGATAATTGTGCAAAACCATTGAACTATTCTCTTTATTATGAATAATATTTCCTAAAACGGCCTTGTCAGTAATTTTCTCTATATCCGAAACATCTGTTATTTTATCGTTAAAATAATCATATAATAAAATACAACAAACAGGAAGCCCCAATCCCATTAATAATCCGATTAATAGTATTATTTTTTTATTAGGTGATACAGGATCGTTGTTCACCAACTTGGGAAAGTCAATAATCTCATTTTCAGGGAAATTAGATGCTTTTGCTATTTGCAACTCAGATTTTTTTCTTAATAAAAAGGTATACAGAGCATCTTGAAGCTGAAACTCTCTTTCGTATGTAAATAATTTTCGTTGAGTTTCCGGAAGTGATTTTACATCTATGGTTAATTTATCAATTCTTTCATTAATATCTATTAGAGACATTTCTGTTCTTTCGATTGAATTTAAAATATTTTCTAACAAGGTATTTTTCTGATTTTCAATTTTGATTTTTACACTTTCTAAATAAGGATTATCTTTTTTTGAATTAACCATTACATCAACTTTTTCGGAATAAAGACTGTTTAACTCAATAATTAAACTATTCAATAATGCATCGCTTATACCCATAGACGATGGAGCTATAATGTCCTGAAAATCTTTGTTCTCAGACAGGTATTCTTTTAAATAAGTATAGTATTTATGTTTAAGCAATAATTCTGCTTTTTGTGTTTGCAAACTTTCAAGATTTTGATATGACTGTTGTGATTGAAAATCAATATTCATTACCTTTTGTGAGGATTTGTACTTCTCCAAATTATTTTCAGCATTCATCAACGAATCCGAAATAGCATTTATCTGGCTATTAATAAAATCGATTGTGTTTATTGCTATTTTATTTTTCTTTTCAACACCTCGATTCAAATAAACATCAATTAGTTTATTCAAGAAGTCAATTGATTTTGAAGCATTTTCGCCATCATAAAAAATCTTAACAATAGATGAATATTTTATTCCTTCGATTTGTTTTTGTTGAAATTCTACAACCAAAGATTCAAGCGTTCTAAATCTGAATATGTATATTTTACCAATATCAATCTCTGTTAATTCCTTTATTTTAATTTTAAAATTTCTTCCAATAAAGTATTCGTCAGCTGGAATAGTATCATCAATAATTAAATTCTCAAAAACATCCACAACTTTTTCTTCGCTAAATAAATATGCCAGCGCCTCTTTCGCCTCGGTCCAAACATGAAACTTCCCGTTTTTAAGTTTTTGAATATATATTTCAATTTCGGCAGGCTGCAAATAGGCTGAATCATATTCAATAATAAAGGGTGTTCTATTATAGATTTCGTTTACTCTAAATTTCTCTTTTTCATAATACGAAACGTTAAAATTTAGTTCTCTAATTGTTCTTTCAGTAAGAAAATAAGAGCTAAGAATTTCTATTTCATTTTTCAATTTGTACTCAGCCATAGAACTATATGGTGAAACTACACTTTGAATAATTGCATCGGGATCCATTAAAGACTGTTCGTCTTTAATAAGAATTGAAGATCCTACCCTATAAACCGGAGATGTTGTTTTAATTACAACAAATGATATTATTAATCCCAATAATATAGACACAGGAAATACATACCAAAATTTTAACAGCTTATTTAAATACGCTTTAAAATCAATAGTTTCTTCTTCAAAACTTTGAAATTGATTGTTATTAACCATATGGAAATCCCAATTACAACAAAAATTTATTTATTTGAACAATGCTATTACAATTGCGGCTGTTGAAATCGTTGATAAGATTATTGAATATGGGAAATTATCAAATGCAAATGATTTGCTTTTTAAGGGTTCAATATAAACAACATCATTAGGCATTAAATAAAACTGATCAGATTGGAGCACCCCATTGTCAGTTAAATCAATATAATACATTTCGGAGCCGGTAATTGTCTGGCGAACAAGTTTTACTTTTTTAAGATTTCCAAAATTTCTTGATCCCCCTGCCTCAGCAACTGCTTGCAAAATATTAATCTGCTTATTATCAATAATAAATGTACCTGGATTTTCAACTTCACCTAAAACCGAAACTCTATAATTTACAAGCTGAACAACTACTGTTGCCTCTTTAAAATATTCATTTATAGTTTTTTGAAGCAAGTCGTTCACTTCTTTAATTGTCATCCCTTTAACATACACTTTGTCAATAAATGAAAAATTTATATAACCATCTTCTTCAATTCTGTAACTATTTAAATTTTGGTATGTCTGGGTCATCGGACTAGGGAAGTCGGTTTGAAATAACCTGCTGGTTTTTGGATCAACACTATGTACACTGATATAAAGCTGGTCACCGGGTTGCAAAGGATATGAGGTATTTCTATTATTGATAAATCCTGTAGAAATATCTTTAACTGATTTTTCTTGTAGTAATTGTACTTTCTTTTGTGAAACACAAGATGATAATAAAAAAACGACTACTAAAAGTCTTAGCAAAACTTTCAGATTTAAATTTGCAATTGTTTCCATGATATGTATTTTTTGTTTTATTTTTTAGTTATTTCTATTGCTTCTTTAATACTTACTTTTGATCCATTTATATAGGGAACAATAAAAGCTCCATCTACACCACAATTTCTTTTTAGAACTAACGCTTGTTGGTATGATTCGAAATTCCCGATTGAGTATTTAAACCATCCATTTTCTTCAAATGAATAAACAATTGGTTCAATACTACAAATTTTTTGAATGGCAATATCCGATAATTCTTTTGAACTAGCAGCTATTTGAACTCTAAAAACAACTTTAGAATTATTTTGAATCCAATCTTTGATTATTTGAGGTAGAAATCTTTTTGTAGCATTTTTGGCTTCGATCACATTCATCTTTTTATCGCCTTTAAAAGCTATAACAAATGCTCCATTCACGCTACAATTTTTTCTTAACTCATTGGCATCAGCAAAATTATTGTATTCTCCAATGGCATATTTATACCAGCCATCTTCTTGAAAATTACTTATTTTTTCAAATCCAGAATAAATATTATGTAGATTTTCTGATGTCAATTTACTTCTATCAGCAGCAATTTGAACTTTGAAGACTATGTTTTCAGAAGAAGTGGTTTCTGAAAATTTCCCACTTCGAGCAATTGATAATGGTATTTTTATCCCATCTTTGTATGCAACAACAAATGATCCTGAAACATTTACCAATTTATTTAATGCCGTAGCTTGTTCATAGGTATTAAATTTACCTACAGAATATTTAAACCAACCTTCCTCTTCACGAACATCAACATGCTCGTCGCCTTTATATATATTAACCAGATCATTTTCTGATAATTTGACTTTAGCTGCAGCTATTTGAACCTTAAATTCTAATCCAGCAGAAATGGTTGAAGGTCCTTGTTTTACAATCGCCTTTTTCTCCTTAGTTACTTCTGCTAATTCCTCTTTTTCCCCATCTTTGAAAGTTACAATAAATGCATCATCAACTTTTAGTGATGCTCTAAATTGCTCCGCTTCTGAATATGATTTAAAATCACCAATAGTTAGTTTGTTCCAACCATCTTCGTTTACCATTTTTACGGTTTTGTTCCCAGAATAAATCTTCTGTAATGTATGTTGGGGTAATGGTTTCTTATCAGAAGCAATTTGTATTTTATATATTATTTCTGGGGAGATTCCATTTTTTAAATTATCAGTTTTATTATCAATTATCTCAGCACTATAATCATTCGATTCGGGTTGTGATTTATTTATTAATATTTCTGTATTATCGGCTTGGTCTTCTTTAGGGTACTTTAATTCAGAGTATAAATATTCATCCCACGCTTTTCTTATCGAAGAAGCTGATAATGAATCTGAATAAAGAATATTATAATATGAATTTGTTGTTAAAAATGAATCTTTTTTATTAAGATAATTTAAAAAAGATTGCAATAATTCTTCATTAATATCAATTAATAAACCATCATTATTCGTTTCTGTTTTTGAATTTTTTTCTATATCTATCAATTGTTTCCCTGAATAAATATCTTTGAGTTGCTTTAGGCTTTCAATACCAGATTTCTCATACTCCTGTGCGGCAGATAGTTTAGAAAAACGAATATCAAGTTCATTTTTATCTAGTTGATATGCTTCATTTCTCAGTTTTTCTGCTTTATAAAAAAGCTCTCCTGATTGTTCTTCTTGAATTTTTAAATTGGTAGGAATATCATTGTTTTGAGAATATTTCAGTTTTAAATCTGCTAAATCTTTTGTAAGTAAACTATATTCAATAAAATTTGCTTCCTTTTGAAGCTCTAATGCATCTACCTGATAATTTAATGCCTTGGTTCTGAGTTTCTCAATCTTTTCGCTGCTATTAGGATCAGTGTCATCATATCCGGCTATTTCTGAATATAGATAATTTGCTTTATCAATGAGCTTTTGTGCTTCAAGATTTAATTCTTTAATTTTTTCAATTTTTTTTTGATCATCACCATTACCTGAATAGACATTATGTGAAAATCCCATAAAAATAAATAATGATAAAACTATTATTATTTTAGAGGGATTTAAACTCATAATTAGTATTCAATTAGGAATTAGAATAAAAAAAACAGATAATGACATCTGTTATAATATTTGTGCCTAAGTTACAAATTTTAGCATCGTTTTAAAAAAAAATGATATATATCACCATTTTTTCTATTCAAACTGAAAATGACTTAATAATTTTTATTGTCGCACCTCTATTATTTTCAATAAAATCTGCCGCAACTTTACTCGCTTGTTCAAGTTTTTCAGGATTACTTATAATATCAGTAAAAACAGTTATTAACTCATTATAATTTGAAATGGAGAAAGCTCCTCCCAGTTGAATCAAATCAACTGCCTCTTTAAACTTTTGATAATTTGGTCCGAAAATCACTGGCAGGCCAAAAGTTGCTGCTTCAAGAATATTATGTATTCCTTTTCCAAATCCTCCTCCAATATATGCAATATCGCCATATTTATAAAGTGAAGATAAGAGTCCGATTGAATCTATCAGCAAAACATTGGCTGTTTCAACGTTACTTTCGTTTGCATCGGAATATTTTAAAACGGTCTTTCCCCCCGAAATATTTTTTACTATTCTGTTAACATTCTCTTTCGAAACCTCGTGTGGAGCTATAATTAGTTTTAATTCGTTTGTTGTTTCGTTAAAATATTTAATAACCAAATCTTCATCAGGCTGCCATGAACTACCTAAAATTAGGACCATTTGTTTCTGCTTAAATTTCTCTATTAAAGGGAGCCTTTGGGTTTGTTTTGCAATATCGTAAACTCTGTCGAAACGTGTATCTCCAGTTACTATTGAATTATTGTATCCTATACTTTTCAACAAATCCTGTGATTGCAAATTCTGAACAAAAAAGGAATTAAAATGCATTAATACTTTTCTGAACGACCTACCATACCATTTAAAAAATCGTTGATTTTCTCTAAAAATTCCCGAAACCAGATATAATGGAACTTTTCGTTTCCCTAATTCATTTATATAATAATGCCAGAACTCATATTTTATAAAGAATACTATATCGGGATTTACAATATCCAAAAATCGTTTTGCATTAAGAGGAGAATCTATGGGTAAATAAAAAATATAGTCTGCTTTATTATAATTTTTTCTTATTTCGTAGCCCGATGGAGAAAAAAAAGTAAGCAATATTTCATAATCAGGTAATTTTTCTCGATAAGCTTCAATTAACGGCCGCCCTTGCTCAAACTCTCCTAGTGATGCACAATGAAACCAAGCCAATTTATTTTTCTTTTTAACAGTATCTTTAATTTTCTTAAAAATATTTTTTCTCCCTATTAGCCATAGTTTTGCTTTTTGATTAAAGGGGGATGAAATAAGAATTAAAAAAAAGTAAAAAATCAATCCAAGTCGATAAAAGAATAGCATATTCAGATTTTTATGAATAAAAAACAAAATTACATGCGAATTTTTTAAAAAAGAATCTATTTTCAATAATATTCAAGAAAAGTGTGTTACTTGCTGATTTTGTGCAACTTATTCAACTCTACTAAAACTTGATTTCATTGGATGTGTTGATTTTGTTATAAAATGTTGAAAAAAAAATACTGAAAATAGTTGCAATTAAAAGTTTTTTTATACTTTTAACCATCTATTAAGACTTTCTTAATACCCTAACCCTAAAATTTAAAACCCAAGAGGCCTTCATTATTTTTAATGAAGGCCTTTTTTTGTGATATAAAATTTCAACAAATGAAAAAAAAATTCGTTCTTTAAATGCTTATCTGTAAAAGCTTTAAAATGTTGAATCCAATTCGGTTTATTATATTTATATTTTTTATTCTCAACCCGTTGATTGTTCTCGCTCAGAACAATAGTAATATTCGTTCACGGACTTTTGTCCTTTATCAAGATTCAATATCTCTGGATTCGCTTTTAATTGTTCCACATTCCGAAATAGTAATAGCAAACAATAAAATTGTTCACGATAGTTTATATAAAATTGATTATCCGCAATCGGTTTTTATATCTTCAAACAAAATCATTAAATCAGGGGATTCCATTACTATCAGATATAGAGTTTTTGTTGATTTTTCAGTAGCAGAGTATTCTCACCGCGACTTATCAGAAATAATAAATACCGGTCCTGTATTAGCATACCCAGAAAATAGGTCAAGTTCTGATCGACAAAGTTTTTTTACCGATAATCAGCTCGATAAAAGAGGAAGCATCTCTCGTGGAATAGTTATGGGCAATAATCAGGATGCATCTGTTAGTTCAAATTTAAATTTACAGATATCGGGCAAGCTAAGTGATAATCTAAATATTCTGGCAGCTATTTCTGATGAAAATATACCTATTCAACCTGATGGAAATTCGCAACAATTGCAAGAGTTTGACAAAGTTTTTATCCAGATTTATAATGAAAATACGAAACTTATCGCCGGTGATTTTGAGATTACAAAGCCTACGGGATATTTTCTAAATAACAATAAAAAAGGTCAGGGTGGATTATTAAATTCTCGCTTCGTGGGTAAAAAAAACAAGTCTGTAACATTTGAAACAACCATAAGTGGAGCCGTTGCAAAAGGCAAGTATTGCCGAAAAACATTTAATGGACAAGAAGGAAATCAGGGACCATATAAATTAAGTGGTTGCGAAAATGAGCTTTATATAATTGTTTTAGGTGGATCTGAATTGGTTTTTATTGATGGCAAACAAAAAATACGTGGTAAAGAAAATGATTACATTATTGATTACAATACCGGAGAAATAATTTTTACAGCTAATTGTCCTATTACAAAAGATAGTCGCATTGCTATAGAATTTGAATATTCGGAAAAAAGCTATGCTCGCTTTATGGTTTCTAACAGTAACTTACTTAAATCAAATACTGGTAGTTTCTGGATTAATATTTTTTCTGAACACGACAGTAAAAATCAGCCTTTAACACAGGATTTAACTAACGAACAAAAAAGCATACTTGCACAATCGGGTGATAATACCGAAAATGCATTTGTACCAAACATTGATAGTGTTTCGTTTACTGCTGATTACGTGTTGTATTTACAAAAAGACACTATTGTAAATAGTAATACTTTTACTATTTACGAATACTCAACGGATGCGACAAAAGCATTTTATAAAGTAGGATTCAGCCTTGTAGGAGAAAATAAAGGCAACTATGTACAAATATCAAGCTCGGCTAATGGAAGGGTTTTTAAATGGGTTGCACCTGTTAACGACAAGCCTCAAGGAAACTTTGAACCCATACGTTTGCTCGTGGCACCCAAAAGCAAACAAATGGTAAACATTGGAGGAAATCAGAATATTGGAAGCTTAACAAAAACATTTTTCGAAATAGCTCTTAGCAATAATGATATAAACACTTTTTCAGATATTGATAAATCAAACAATATTGGTTATGCAGTGAAATTAGGTGTCAGGCAAAACCTTCTTAAAAACGACACATTAAAAAATGCATTAATCACATCTATAAACTATGAGCTAACCAATCGTAATTTTGAACCTTTCGAAAGATACCAACCAGTCGAATTTGAGCGCGATTGGAATATTCAACAACTTATTAAAGAAAACCAACATCGACTTACTTTTAATCTGTACTATAATTATAAAAAGAATCTGGGAAGCCAATACGAGTTTGGTTTACTCAAAAACGAAAATAATTATTCAGGATATAAAAATGATTTATCTCTAAACCTAAATCATTTGGGATACTCATTTTTGGCAAAAGGGAGTATATTAAACACTAACTCGGATTTTATTAATACCCAATTTATTCGCTATAATGCTGATCTCTCAAAATCTACCCGACAAATAAAATTTGGTGCATTTGTTGAATCAGAAAGAAATGAATGGCAAAGCGCATTAACAGATAGCCTTTTAACGAATAGTTTTACATTTTCATCAGTAAAGGTATATATTGAGAATAGCGATTCTTCAGTAAATAAATACAATGCTTCATATACATTGAGAAACGACTATTTGCCTAAAGTGAATAATATGAAACATGCATCCAGGGCAGAAGATTTTCAGATTGGTTTTAGTCTACTAAAAAATCCGAAACATACCCTTCGGTCAAAAGCAACTTACCGAAAACTTGAAATTACAGATACCAGTCTTATATCACAATCGCAGCAAAATAATTTAATTGGCAGATTAGATTATAACCTGAATATTTTTAAAGGAGCAATTAGTTCGACAACATTTTACGAAGCTGGATCTGGACTTGAACCCAAACGAGAATTTTCGTATTTACGTGTTTCCAATGGACAAGGTGCTTTTTCGTGGAATGATTATAATAGTAATGGAATAGCAGAGCTCGATGAGTTTGAAATTGCTCAGTTTCAGGATCAGGCAAACTATATTCGTATTTTTACACCCAGCACTGAATATATAAAAACTTTCCAGAATGAGTTTAGTGAAGTACTAAATCTGAGACCTAATGTGGTTTGGAAAGCCAAGAAAGGAGTTAAAAAATTAATCTCCCACTTTTCTAATCAAGTAGCATACCAGATTAATCAGAAATCGACTAACGATAATTTATTGGAAAGCCTGAATCCATTCAATAAAACATCTAATTCGATCGAAATTATTACGATAAATCAAAGTTTACGAAATACCTTCTCTTTTAAAACATCAAGCTCCAAATTTGGGATGGATTATATATATCTTCAAAATAAAAACAAAATGCTGTTAACCAATGGTTTCGACGAGAGAGAAAAAGAATCACATGGTTTACGATGGCGATGGCTATTTATTCCTGATTTTATATTAACAAACTATTCCGAAACAGGGAATAAAAAATACTATTCAGAGTTTTTTAGTACTAAAAACTATATTCTTACTAATCTTACGAATGAACTTTCTCTGCAATACATGCCTGGTTTCCAAACTAAAATTGAGATTAGTTATAAATATAATTCAAAAGAAAATACACTATCGATTGAGCAAAGCTTTAACCACAATATAGGTGCTGAGATAAATTATGGAATTAAAGCTAAGGGAAACCTGCAATTAAAAGTAAACTATTTGAATATTAAGTACAATTCAACAGAAAATACTTCGCTGGCCTACGAGATGCTTGAGGGATTAAAGCCAGGTAATAATGCTACATGGAATCTGGCTTATCAACAAAAATTCGAAGGGAATATCGAGTTAACCCTATTCTATAATGGGAGATATTCAGAAAATATAAAAATTATACATACCGGCAGTATTCAGCTAAGAGCTTACTTCTAGAAAGCTGCCATAAGCAAATCAATATCTTTTGATGGAATTCCAAAATAATTGCCGATGCTCGAATTGGTTAATATTCCATTATAAATATAAACTCCATGTCGGAATCCCAAATCTTCTTTTAAAAGTTTTTGCACTCCGCCTGCATCAGCAATACTAAATAGCAATGGATTAAAAACATTGCTTAATGCGATTGATGCTGTACGTGCAACGCGTGATGCAATATTTGGGACACAATAGTGAATTACTCCATGCTTAATATATGAAGGATCAGAATAATTGCGACACTCAGAGGTTTCGATACACCCTCCCTGGTCGATACTCAAATCAATAATTACAGAACCCCTTTTCATTTTTTGGACCATTTCTTCGGTTACCAAAAACTGAGGGCCATTATCGCCCAGATGCATAGCTCCTATAACTACATCGGCCGATTTTAAATGCTTTTCAACTACCCTTTTATGAAATACAGATGTAAAAAGTGTTTGTGATAAAGCTAATTGTAGTCTTTTTAATTTTGATATTGAATGATCAAAAACCTTTATAAATGCACCCAATCCTATTGCTGCTCGGGCTGCATATTCGGCAGCTGTTCCAGCACCCAGAATAATTACTTCGGTAGGGGTTATTCCTGTAACGCCACCTAACAATACTCCTTTTCCGTTATGTACATTGCTTAAATATTCAGCAGCAATAAGTACCGAAGTAGTTCCTGCGATTTCGCTCATTGATCGAATAACAGGATAGCAGTTATCTTTATCTTTTAGTCCTTCGAATGAGATTGCAGTAATTTTTTTAGCAATCAATTTTCTAATATACTCATCACTCTGAGTCTGAAATTGTAATGATGATATTAATACAGCATTATTTTTTAGAAGTTCAATTTCATCAATTGTCGGTGGAGCAATTTTCAGTACGATATCACATCTAAAAACATCTATTTTATTTGTAATTATTAATCCTCCACATTCAGAATAATCTTTGTCGCTATAATTTGCATTTAATCCGGCTCCAGATTCGATAATAATTTCGTGTCCATTACCAACCAAAAGCTCCACGGCCTCAGGTGTAAGAGAAACACGGCTTTCAAATTCTTTATTTTCCTTTGGAATACCAATAATAAGCTTCTCTTTCTTTTTACCTGTTTCGAGCTTTTCTTCCTGCGGCATTAGGCTGGTTTTTCCTAATGAATAACGCGATGGTCCATTGTTTTCAGGCATAATTGTATTTTTTAGGAAACTGTTTTATTTCTTTTGAAGATGTACAAAATAATACAATTACAAATCTAAATCAAGTATTTTTTGACATCTTTTAAATAAACAAAAGGAAAGTATTAACAGAATGAATTTTAAAAAAGATGAACCTCCCGGTTATCTATAGTTTATGGTTCGGCTTCCATCTTCATTTTCAATCATCTGAACATAAACTACATGTTCAGGAAGCAATTCAGCCACTTTATCGGGCCATTCAATAAAACAATAATTGTCGGAATAAAAATAATCTTCGTATCCAAAATCATATGCTTCTTCGATTTTGTTAATACGGTAAAAATCGAAATGATAAATAATTTTCCCTTTGGCTGTTTGATACTCATTTACCAGTGCAAACGTTGGGCTTGTAACAATTTCAACAACACCCAATTCGTTGCATAAAGCCTTTATAAAAGTAGTTTTACCCACACCCATTGGACCAAAAAAGGCAAACACTTTTTTATCCTTGGTTTGTCGAAGAAATTTATCGGCAACCACAGATAAATCGGTCAATGATTTTAAAACAAGAGTATGCATTTTAGCTAAGATAGTTTTTTTTATTGATTTGGTTTTAATTTAATAAAGGGAATAACCACTTCTTCCAATGAGATACCACCATGCTGGAACGTGTTTTTATAATAGCTTACATAATGATTATAGTTATTGGGATACGCAAAAAAGTCAAAATTGGTTGCAAATATATAACTTGTAGATAAATTAGATTTGGGTAAATGTGCTTTTTCTGGTTGTTTAATCTCAAAAACCTCATTTGGATTATAATTCAGGCTTTTACCATTTTTATAGCGAAGATTTGTTGTAGTATTTCTATCGCCAACCACCTTGATAGCATTAGTTACTTTCACGGTACCATGATCGGTGGTAATAATAATTTTAACTTTATGATGCTGTAGTTCTTTTATAAGTGCAAATAAAGGAGAATGTTTAAACCACGATACAGTAACCGATCGGTATGCTGCCTCATCATTTGCCAATTCGCGAATCATCTCCATTTCGGTTCGGGCATGTGAAAGCATATCAATATAATTAAAAATCAAAATATTTAACTGGTTATTTAACAGGTCTTTGTAATTCTCCAACAATTTTTCGCCTGTTTTATAATTATTGACTTTTTCGTAAAAGAACTTTATTTTTTTTGATAATCTGGAAAGCTGAGATTCGAACAATTCTTTTTCATTCATGTTTTTGCCACCTTCATCCTCGTCATTCAGCCATAAGCCTGGGTAAAGTTTATCGATTTCAAGAGGCATTAATCCGGCAAAAATAGCATTTCGGGAATATTGGGTAGCTGTTGGTAAAATGCTGCAATAAACTTCATCCGATTCAACAGTAAAATACTCAGCTATTAAAGGCTGTATAACCTTCCACTGATCGTAGCGCAAATTATCTATAAGTATAAAAAACACCTGTTCGCCTTTCTCTAGCATTGGAAAAACACGTTCCTTAAAGAGATTTGGAGACATAAGCGGTTTCTCCGAACCAGAAAACCATGATAAATAATTGTTTTTAATAAAACGCGAAAAGCCAGTATTTGCATCAGCTTTTTGCATCTTAAAAACTTCGTCCATTCCGGGTTCGTCATTTTCGCCCAACTCAATTTCCCAGTAAACAAGCTTTTTATAAATCACAACCCAATCATTGAAGCTTCGGGCTTCATTCATGCTTAAACCTATTTTACCAAACTCCGATTGATAACCCGACATAGTTTTTTCCGAAACCAATCGTTTTGTATCAATATTCTTTTTTATGGTTAAAAGTATTTGTTTGGGATTAACTGGTTTTATAAGGTAATCGGCAATTTTAGCACCAATTGCCTGTTCCATTATATTTTCTTCCTCATTTTTGGTGATCATAACTACCGGAAGATCAGGCTTGTTTCGTTTTATTATATCCAACACTTCGAGTCCACCTAAGCCTGGCATATTTTCATCAAGAAAAACTAAATCAAAATCTTCCTTTTTAGTCAATTCAATTGCGGCATCCCCATTGTTAGCTGTAGTCACATCAAATCCTTTTTCTTCCAAAAAAATAATATGTGGTCGCAACAAGTCAATCTCATCATCTGTCCAAAGTATTTTTACTTTTCTAGTTTGCATACAGCTCTTATTGGTATTATAAATTTACCCATTAAATAATGATTAATCAAAAATCAACGTTTATTTTTTCAGGTAATTATCTTTAAAAAACAAAAGATACTCGCGAATAGCTTTTTCTTCATTAAGGGAATTAAAATTTTCGACAGAAATTATGAAGTATTGATAATCGTCTTTTTCTGCAGTTCCAACCAGTTTGTCAATATTTTGCATTGAAGTATTATAATATTCCATACCCTCATCTAAACCAGCAAATGCTTTTACAACTATGCTATTAAAAAACTTGTTAAACTCCTGACTTTCTGTATTATAATCCTTCTGAATAAAATAGTCAAGATTAAAATTTATGGTATTAAATTTTAATTGATTTAAGTCTAACTTTTTGTCAATTATCAGTACAAAGTAATGTTCCACTTTGCCGTTAAATGAATATAATTTTTCAATTCTTTTTTGCTCCTCGAGAGCAATGTCCGTTGTACTTGTTGAGTCGGACATAGCAAGTTGTGAACCCGCCACTGGTTCAGAAAGCTGTTTAAGTTCGTTTTTACGAACAGCAGCCAGAAGTTCGTTGGCGGCAGCATTTAACTCACCCTTTGGATAATCAGCAATATATTTCTCCAATTCGGCTTTAAGCATACTTAAACCATAAATCTTACCTAAAGAAAGAAGCTTTATATATTTGAATTTGGGCTCAAGTTCTGAATTATTAAAATTTGCCAACCCTTGATCGCAGCGACTTATTACTTCTGAATATTTCTGATTATTAAATAAATTTAGAGTTGTAAGGTAATATTCATTTTGTACAAGGCTTTCTTTTTCAAATTGTTTAAAAAACTCCGGATCGAGAAGCACTTTGGCATAATTCGATTCGGGGTAATTTCCAATAATCATACTTTTATAAATATCTGCTTGTCCCGGATCACCTTGTATGCCATATACTTTGTAAAGACTATAATAGGCAGCCACTTTATAATCGCTTGTTGGATATCTATTTACTAATTCTTTGTACGCTTTAATCGACATTTCATAATTCATCAAATCATTGCGATAAACCTCAGCAACATTAAACAATGCATTTTGAATTTTAAGATGTGATAATTCCATCAATGAATCGGTAAGAGGCAAATCAACGAGGTAATATTCGGGTTTTTTAATATCCAATCCTTTTTTGATATCAACAATATCATCCGATAATTCTGTTTGTTTATCTTGCTCGAAACCTACAACCTGTTTATTACTTCTACGCCAGTTATCTTCGAGTTTACGTGTACCCCACAAACGACGAAACTCTGGTTCACCAAAGCTCTTTGCATTCGGATTATAAAAATACCACTTACCACTTTCTTCTGCACCAGCATTTGGTCTTATGCTCGAACGCCCGTACAACAAATCGCCTGGTTGCTGTGAAGCCATGCTTTCTCTTTCTTTTTCCTTTTGCTCATCTGCTTTAAGTTGTTCAATTATCTTCTGAATAAATGCCAACCGATCTTTTTCGTTCATCTTTGCTACCTTTTGCACGCTATCTTCAAACTCAACGGTTTTCAAATTGGTTACAAGCTTCGATAGATATTTATTCTTCTTTGACAATTCCGGATAACCAGGAAACGACGGATCAAGCATCGTTATAGCACTATCTGAATAAGCTTGTGATTCGCGATATTTCGATTGGTCAAAAAAGATATCTGCTAAGGCAAAATAACTGAGCCCTTTTTGATTCTGATTATTAATACTTGACTTAGTAGATAATTGGTAATATTCAACTGCTTTCTCTGTATTTTTCTCTTTCATCTCCATATCACCCAGGGTATAATAAATCTGATCAAGATATTCTTTGTTTTTATCATCCTTAATCATATCTATAAGTTCTGCCTTAATTGATTTGCCAGATTTTCCTCCAGAAAAAATACTTGCTCTTTTTATTTTAGCATTAAAAGCCATCTCGTATGGAGGGTTCATTTTTATTACTTTTCCATAAAATTCTGAAGCGATCTTGTATTTGGCTAGCTTTTCGTTTATTTGTGCATAAATAAAATTAAGTCTTATTTTTTCTTTCTTTCTTCGTGCTTGTTCAATCGCTTCTTTAATATATGGCTCTGCGCTTGCAGTGTTTTTTTGTTTCAGGTAATAATCGGCCCAGGTAAGGTTGAGCTGATATTTTAGTTTGTCGGGATATTTGATATCTGCCTGAATAATTTCAAGTATTTGTTGAGCTTCGCGAAAATCCTTTCTTTCAACATTTGTTCTCACAAGCCAGTTATAGGCCATGTATTTTGATTTATCATCGTCGAATTGCTTAATAATATACTCGAATGTTTGAGCTGCAGATGTATAATCGGCTTGATAAAAGAATGCTTTTCCCATAATCAGGAAGGCTTCATCGACAAAGTTATTATATTCATTTTTATTATAAAACTGTTTTTCCTTCTCTGTCATTTTGCCTTTTTTATTTTCAGGCTTGGAAGTAATTGAATGCAGTTTAACTACTTTAGATGATTTTTCAATTGTTCTATCCATTTCAGATTTAATGGATGCAGCTAACTCAAGGTTTCCATAGGTAAAAACAGGTAATATCATTGTATAATTATCGACATATGATTTGTCATATCTCTTGAGTCCTTCTTTAAAGCTTTCACTCCCGTTAAATAGAATGTTATATTTGGCAGTTACACTATGATATGTTCTGTTTAAAGCTGTATTTCGGCGGGCGGCACAGCCCGAAACAGCGAGAACTATAATTAGTAATATTATCTTATAAAAAATATGTTGGAGTTGTTTTAACATTCAAATTTTGTTACTTCAATTAAATCAAACAGTTTTTTAGGGAAAATATTATCCTTTGGTGCACAAATTTCATTAAAGCTAAAGATGTAAATCTACTAAAATAATTAATTAGGAATTAAATAAAATAGGTGCGAAAATTGATCCGCACCCATACATTCTTTTAATTATTATTTTTATTAAGCAGAAACCACCTCTTTAATTTCAGGTATTTCTTTTCTAACTGCTTGCTCAACACCGTTTTTTAATGTTTGCAAACTGAATGGGCAAGCGCCACAAGCACCAAGCAAACGAACTTTTACAATAAAATCGTCAGTTAATTCAACAAACTTGATATCACCACCATCAGCCACTAAATATGGGCGAACTTTTTCAATTGTAGCGTTAATTCTTTGTTCCAGATCTTGTCTTTTTAATTGTTCCATGGTTTGTATTTTTTATTTATGTTTGATTTCAACTTTCTGTGTGGGTGCTAAATTAAGATTTCTTTCTTCAATAACCTTAATAACACTAGCAGCCAGATTTTTAAATGCGTTTCCAATGATGGTATTCTCGTTAAGTGCTGCAGGATTTCCTGAATCTCCCCCTTCGCGAATACTTTGTACAATAGGAATTTGTCCGAGCAAAGGTAGGTTTTCGTTTTGAGCCAAAGTTTTACAACCATCCTTTCCAAATAAGTAATATTTGTTATTTGGCAGTTCTTCGGGAGTAAACCATGACATATTTTCCACGAGTCCAAGAACAGGAACGTTTATGCTTTTTCCTGTAAACATTCGAATACCTTTTAATGCATCAGCTGTTGCAACCTGTTGTGGAGTACTTACAATTATTGCGCCTGTAACAGACATTTCCTGAACCAGGGTAAGATGAATATCGCTTGTTCCGGGAGGAGAATCAATAATAAGATAATCGAGTTCACCCCATTCGCCTTGTTGCAATAATTGTTTTAATGCGCTCGAAGCCATTGGGCCTCTCCAAACCAATGCATCCTGCTGATTAATAAAAAATCCTATTGAAAGTACCTTAACTCCATAATTTTCAACGGGAGTTATCCAATCTTCACCATCAATTTTACGAACTAATGGTCTCTGTTCCTCAAGGTTAAACATTAAAGGAATTGAAGGGCCAAAAATATCCGCATCAACTATTCCTACCTTCGCGCCAGTTTTAGCAAGAGCTACCGAAAGGTTTGTTGCAATTGTTGATTTACCTACACCACCTTTTCCTGATGCAACAACAATAATGTTCTTAACATTTTCCAATGCTTTTGATGTATTTTTTTGCTGTACAGCCTTTTTCTCCGGAACTTTAACCGTAATATTATCTCTTATTTGAAGCTTTTCGCCAAAGCTATTTTCTATTGCCTGTACACATACTTTTCGCAATGATTCAACAAAAGGATCATTTGCTTTTTTGAAGCTAAGTGTAAAACCTGTCTTGTCACCTTCGAACCAGATATTATCAACCATTCCCATGGCAACAATATCTTGACCGGTTTCGGGATGTTTAATGGTTCTCAACACATTAAGTATATCTGAATTTGAAAACGACATCTTATTTTTATTTAATTTAAATTAACGCAGCAAAGATAAATATTATTTATTATTTCATAAAAAACATCCAATGATTTATTATAATCGGTTGTTTTAAATATTTAATTCTCTTGCTGGATCCCAAAAATGCTTTTGGAAATCAACAATCTGGTCGTTCTTTACTTTTAATCCTTCGTTCTCGAGTAGTTGTTTCATGGTATTTGAATTACCGAAGTGATGTTTGCCTGTAAGTAGTCCATTTCTATTAACCACCCTGTGTGCAGGTACATATTCTTTTTGGTGATGCGAATCATTCATTGCCCAGCCAACCATACGTGCCGATTGCGCTGTTCCAAGATATTTTGCTATTGCTCCATAGCTTGTTACCCTGCCAGTTGGAATAAGTCTTGCTACCTTGTAAACCTGACTAAAGAAACCTTCGTTATTTGTCTTCGGGTTCTTCAAGAGTTTTTTGAATATCTAATTTGAACTTTATATATGTAATTGGCTTTCCTTGCTGAAGAAATTGCTGTTCGTAAAATGTCTTTATAGATAGAATAGAATCTACTATTTCTGAATTATATAAATTATCTGTACATACTATAGCTTCCAGTTTATTTAACTCAACTAGTTCTTTTGTGTAATTAAATAGTTCCTGACTATCGGTTTTTAAATGAATAAGACCAAATGGCTTAATTAGTTTTTGATAATATCCTAAAAACCGTGTTGATGTTAGCCGCTTGAAGTATTTCTTAGGTTGCGGATCGGGGAAAGTAATCCATATTTCCGATATCTCACTTTCGGCAAAAAACGAATTAATTAAATCAATGCGTGTTCGCACAAATCCCACATTTTTCATTCCAGAATCAGCAGCAGTTTTCGCGCCACGCCACATACGAGCGCCTTTAATATCAACACCAATAAAATTTATTTGAGGATTTTGCTTTGCAAGTCCAACGGTATATTCACCCTTGCCACAACCAAGTTCCAAAATAATTGGATTATTATTTTTGAAAAACTCCTTATTCCAATTCCCTTTTAGTTTATAATCATTTCGGAAAACCTCTTTAAATTCTGCCTGAATAACATGATTAAAGGTATTCATCTCGGCAAACCGGGCTAACTTTCTTTTGGCCACAACTGTCTTATTTAGATGCTAATTTATTAATTCGTAGTCCTACATCGGAAATGTTTTTAAGCTCATCGGTACGCATTGCCTGAGTAATTTCGAAGATATATTCTCCTTGAACAGGAAACCGGACCTGCCTTTTGTATAAGAAACTATTATCGTAAATATCGCCCCATCCGCTACCAAGCCATCTTCCACGGTCGTCAGCAAGAGTACATTCAAGAGTGTCAATTAACTCGGCTCCAGATGGAGAAGTAGTACGAACAAACAAGAATAAGTTCATATTTTCATATTTCGACGAATTGCGAATATTTATATAAACATTGTGTGGATTAATGGTGTCAGATATTTCCACAGTAAAAACAATTGGCTTTTTAGCCTCCCATTTTAATTGGGGAATAGCAATATAGGTATCGTAAACACTATTGTTTTCGCAAGCAAAAATAAGTGCTACAAAGAACAGCAGGCCTAGAAAAAAAACTATTCTAATTTTTTTCATTCGTGTTTCCTCTGAATTTATTTCTGCGTTTCTTTTTCTTTTTTGGGCCTTTTTGCTCATCAAAACGTGTAAGGCTTTCCTGTCCAATTACATTGTGGTAGTCGAGTTCTTTTTCCTGCACAACAATGCTTTTGGCATCAATTAATTCATCAACTTTTTTACCAGATTTATTAAGAGCCATAATTTCCTTAACTCTTTCCACCGGAACAGGTGTTAGGTTAACAATATTAATTGGGTCGAATGAGTACCACATTATTCCTCTGAAGATATCTGTTTTCTGGAAAAAAGCTTGACCTGTCTTTGTTTCCAGAATTACATTTGTAGGAGGAAAATCCTTCTGTGCATCAAGATAGCAATCCACCTCATAATTCAAACAGCATTTAAGTTTGCCACACTGTCCGGCAAGTTTTTGCGGATTAAGAGATATTTCCTGATACCGGGCTGCATTTGTTGTAACCGAAACGAAATTAGTAATAAATGTTGCACAACAAAGCTCTCTTCCACACGATCCAACACCACCAATTCTGCCGGCTTCCTGGCGAGCGCCAATCTGCCTCATCTCAACTCGTATTTTAAATGTTTCGGCTAAAATCTTAATAAGAGATCGAAAATCAACACGCTCATCGGCAATATAATAGAATATGGCCTTAGTTCTATCTCCTTGATATTCTACATCGCCAATTTTCATTTCGAGCTTAAGGTCGTTTGCTATTTTGCGTGTTTTTAACATCGTCATATTTTCGAGCGATGTTGCTTCGTACCATTTTTCAAGATCTGCGGGTTTCGCTTTTCTATAAACCTTCTTAAACTCCGTTTCGGCAGACTTTATATTTTGTTTTTTTAACTGGTAATAAACTAACTCGCCTGTTAACGAAACAATACCAATATCGTGTCCTGGAGATGCTTCAACAGCTACCACATCGCCTCTGTTTAATCGTAAACTATTGGCATTTTTAAAAAATTCTTTGCGTGTATTTTTAAACCGCACTTCAACAACATCGGGCTTTATTGCGGATTCAGGAATATCATCCAACCAATCGAATACTTCGAGCTTACCACAATGATCTGGCTTATTGCAACAACACGATCCCGACTTCTGAATTGCAGGGTTACTGCCAGTTATATCTTTATCTATTTGATCCATAATATGTATATTATTAATTCTTTATTCATCATTCGAGAATGAATGAATCAAAGAAACAGCAAAATTAATGAAAATTACTTATTTATCAATTTTACTAGTTTTAATCCTAAGTCGAGAAATACAATTTTGCCATTTGCATTCATCTCGATATCGGTACAAGCTTTATTAAGGTGTTCGTAAATTTTAAATACATTATCCTTATTAATAAAAGGAAAAAATTTATTAGAAAAATCTGCTTCCTGCTGTGTTAAATAAACAATCTTTTTCTGATTAATGTTTAACATAAAATTCTCACGAATCATTCTAATAGAATATTCGAGGAAGCTTTTTTGTTTTTCTCTTCCAATAGTAGAAACAGACTCTACCCAATCGACAATCTCTAATACTTTATTCTGATAACAATGTCTCATAAGCTCAACAAAGCGATCATGGTTTTCTGTATTCTCGTCTGTTGTATCAATCAGATTCAGGGCATTTAAGTAGTTTCCATTAGCCAGATGAACAATATCAGAAGCTTTATTAGCGGGTAATCCAAAACGGTCGCAGATTGCTGCATGCAAACTTACTGCATCGATTTGTGGTATTTTTATAAGTTGTGTTCGAGAAAGAATTGTTGAAATAATTTGTTCGGTATTCTCCGAAACCAAAATAAATAGTGTTTTTGTTGGTGGTTCCTCTATCATTTTTAACAATGTATTTGCCGCAGAAGCATTCATCTTTTCGGGCAACCACATAATAAGAGTTTTATAATCGGCTTCGAAAGTTTTCAAACTTAGTTTTCGGATTATAGCATTACTTTCTGATTTACTTATTAATCCTTGTTTATTCTCAACATCAATAATATCGTACCAGCGTGTTTGGCCAATATATGGGTTTTCGATAATTGTTTCGCGCCATTGCGCAATATAATCATCACTTACAGGATCCTTTTTAATTGTTTTTGATGTAGCAACAGGAAATACAAAATGTAAATCGGGGTGAACTAGTTTTGCAAACTTCAGGCACGAAGGACAAATCCCGCATGAATCATTTTCCTGTTTGTTGTTGCAAGCAATAAATTGTGAGTAAGCAATTGCCAGCGCCAAATTACCCGATCCCTCAGGACCCAAAAACAATTGAGCATGACTAATTCTGTTATCTTTTACTGTTTGAATCAGCTTTTCTTTTACTTTCTGCTGACCTATTATTTCCTTAAAAAGCATTTGTGTATTTTCTTTTATCAGATTCTTAACCACTTATATCTATTTTCAATAGGGTGGCTTTTGTTTCAAAGGTAATATTTTTATCTTTAACTCATCATAAAATAAACTACTGCAATATGTATTCAATTGACAATTACAATTTTTCAGGGAAAAGAGTATTAATTAGGGTTGATTTTAATGTACCCCTCAATGAAAAACTTGAAATTACTGATGCCACAAGAATAACAACAGCCATTCCCACATTAATGAAAATCATTTCGGAAGGAGGATCAATTATAATTCTTACGCATTTAGGCCGTCCAGAAGGCAAGTATGACGAAAAAATGTCGTTAAAAATTATCCTACCCTATTTAAGCAAAGTTCTCGATCGCGAAGTAAAATTCGCACCCGATTGTATAGGAAAAGAAGCACAGGAAATAGCAAAGAATTTAAAACCAGGAGAAGTTTTACTACTCGAAAACCTGAGGTTTTATAAAGAAGAAACAGATGCCAATGAAGAGTTTGCAAAAAAACTTGCATCCTTAGGCGATGCTTTTGTTAATGATGCTTTTGGAACAGCTCACAGAGCACATGCATCAACTTTTACAATTGCAAAGTTCTTCCCGAAAGACCGTATGTTTGGTTATCTTATCGATAACGAAATAAAAAATATAGACAAAATACTGAACCAACCCTCGCATCCATTTACTGCTGTTTTAGGAGGATCAAAAGTATCAACAAAAATTCTGATTATTGAGGCCTTGCTCGAAAAGGTTGACAATCTTATTATCGCAGGAGGAATAGCTTTTACATTTATAAAAGCCATGGGTGGAAAAATTGGCTCATCGCTGGTTGAAGATGAATATATTGAGTTTGCCAAAAAGATTATTGCTCTGGCCGAAAAAAACAAGGTTAAGCTCTATTTACCAACCGACTGTGTAATTGCCAATGAATTTAAAAATGATGCACAAATAAATCATTGCGAAATTAACAACATCCCCGATGGTTGGATGGGATTAGATATTGGAATAAAATCGGCAAATCGTTTTGCTGAAGTAATTGAAAACTCATCTAAGATACTCTGGAACGGACCAATTGGCGTTTTTGAGATGCCAAGTTTTGCAATGGGAACGCTCAAGGTAGCTATGTCGATTGCTCGTGCCACAGACAAGGGAGCATTCTCCCTTATTGGTGGTGGCGACTCGATTGCTGCAGTTAATAAATACAGTTTAGCTCATAAAATAAGTTACATATCAACAGCTGGTGGAGCATTATTAGAATATCTTGAAGGAAAAGAACTCTCCGGAATAAAAGCTATAAAACAAAATCTATCGATCGATAAATTCAATTTTGCTGGTAAAAAGGTACTTATGCGCGTTGATTTTAATGTACCTCTGGATGAAAACAACCAGATTACCGATGCCACAAGAATAATTACAGCACTGCCATCAGCACGTAAGATTCTGTCCGAAGGTGGTTCAATTATTTACCTTACGCATCTTGGCAGACCAAAAGGTGTTTATGATGAAAAATCATCGTTAAAACATATTGTTCCTTATCTTTCAAAAGTGCTCGACAAAGAAGTGAAATTTGTAACCGATTGTATTGGTCCTTTAGCAAAGAAAGCTGCAGATGAATTAAGACCAGGAGAAGTGTTGATGTTGGAAAACCTGCGTTTCCATAAAGAAGAAACACAGGCTGATGAAAATTTTGCACGCCAGCTTGCAGAATTAGGAGATGTGTTTGTATTTAATGCATTTGGAACTGCGCACAGAGCTCATGCATCAACCTATACTATTGCAAAGTTTTTTCCTAAAAACAAGATGTTTGGCTACCTTGTTGAAAGCGAAATAAGCAATATTAACAAGGTGCTTAAAAATGCCAAACGACCCTTTACAGCAGTTTTGGGAGGATCAAAAGTATCGACAAAAATACATATTATATTAGCACTGCTCGAGAAAGTAGATAACCTGATTATTGGTGGTGGCATTGCATATACTTTTGTGAAAGCAAGGGGTGGAAAAATCGGAAATTCAATCGTTGAGGATGATCAGATTGATACTGCCCACCAGATTATTGCAAAAGCAAAAGAGAATGGTGTTAAACTATATCTGCCTACCGACTGTATTATTGCCGATGCATTTAAAAACGATTCCCAAATTGAACATTGCGAAATAGATAAAATAAAAGATGGATGGAGCGGACTCGATATTGGAATAAAAACAGCAAATACGTTTTGTGAGGTAATTGAAAATTCATCGACCATTTTATGGAACGGGCCTATTGGTGTTTTCGAAATGTCGAATTTCTCGATGGGTACGTTAAAAATCGCTATGTCGGTTGCAAGAGCTACTGATAAAGGTGCTTATTCGCTAATTGGCGGTGGCGACTCAATTGCTGCTGTCAATAAATTCAGCCTTGCACATAAAATGAGTTATATATCTACAGCAGGAGGAGCATTATTAGAGTATATCGAAGGGAAAGAACTCCCAGGGATTAAAGCGATATTGGAAGATATAAAATAACAATTAGAGTTTAACTAAAGAGAACAACTTAGCGAATATAAGCTAAACAATAAAATAAAAGTTTTAATCTGTTTCAGTATTCTCGTAAAAGGCCGGATGCATAAGGGTAGCAGATATGGAAATATTTTTTGATTTTCAATTGCAGTAATCTTAAAATTACATTGCAGAAAATTATGATAGCATAAATTTGTTTAACAGAATTAAACCCTCGTTTTTAATTAAAAAAAGGATGATTTTGCTTTAAAAAAACGACTACTTTTGAATTTAATCTTTCAGGCTAAAAATTCATTATAATCCTTTAAGTAAAAAACACTTTATTATTGAAATTCCTTTATTTTAAGAGTAATTTTATTGTTTGATTTATATTCACAAACATCAAAAGCTAAAAATGAAAAATATATATTTATCATTACTTCTTTTCTTTTTTCTCACTGCAATAACTTTTGCGCAGATTCCTGCAGGTTATTACGACCCTGCAGCAGGTTTAACGGGAGATGAACTAAAGGCTGCATTACACAATATTATTAAGAATCATACATCATATCCTTATACTGATGCCACAACGGATGTTTGGGATATTCTAAAGGAATCGGACAGAGACCCTAATAATTCAGAAAATGTTATTTTAATTTATACTGGCTGGTCGGTAAATGCAGCACAGGAATATAATAATATGAATGGCTGGAGCAGAGAGCATGTTTGGGCAAAATCGCATGGAGATTTTGGTGAAAATCCACCAGCAGGTACCGATGCTCATCATCTTAGACCTGCTGATATTTCAGTAAATTCAGCACGGGGAGAAAAGGATTTTGACAATGGAGGAATCCAACATGCCGAAGCTACCGAATGCTATACCGATGCTGATTCGTGGGAGCCAAGACCAGCAGTAAAAGGTGATGTAGCGCGAATGATGTTTTACATGGCCACCCGATACGAGGGAGACGTTGCAGGCGAACCAGATCTTGAATTAGTTAATTATACTGGAACAAGTGGCCCTATTTTTGGCAAAATATCAACGTTGCTTTTATGGAATGAGCAAGATCCTGTTGATGAATTTGAAAGAAACAGAAACGAAGTTGTATACTCGTATCAACACAATAGAAATCCTTTTGTTGATCATCCTGAATATGTAAATCTTATATGGGAAAATAATTTTAATATTGCTCCAACTATTTCGGCTATCATAAAAAATCCAACTTATCCTACAATAAATGATGCTGTTCGTGTTTCTACTACTATAACAGATTATGATGGGAGTATATTAAGTGTTAAATTACTCTGGGGATTGGTTTCTGAATCATTAGATGATACTATTACTATGTCTGTTTCTGATGGCACAACCTATGTTACAAATACAGACATTCCTGCTCAGGCTGGTGGAGTGAAAGTATATTTTAAAATTGAAGCGATGGATAATGATAGTGCGGTTACCATCTCTATTGTACAAAATTATACAGTAATTATTCCTGCAAATATTCCTCCGGTTATTTCAAATATACAGTATACTCCAGCTAATCCAACCAATTTAGATTCTGTTTTAATTTCTGCCACTATAACTGATTCGGATGGTACAATAAGTAGTGCTTTATTAAAATGGAAAATTGGATCAGAATCAACAATCTATGAAAAACCAATGTTTTTAAATGAATCAAAATACAAAGCCTATATTCCAGCACAGGAATCCGGTAAAACAATCTACTTTATGATTATTGCTAAAGATGATGATAATGCTGAGACAACATATTTGGAAGGTTCTTATTCCATAGTTGCAGTAAGCTCCGACGATATCTTCAAAATGAATAATCTTAATATTTACCCCAATCCGGTAATAGACAAACTGATAATAAAGTCTTCGGATAATACACAAAAAATGGTTATAGTATTGTACGATTTATTAGGGCAGGTAATTCACAAAGAAAAGGTTCAGAATTATTCTGGTGAGTATATTATAAACTTCACCGATAAGCCCAAAGGTTGCTATTTTATTAATATCAGAATAAACGAAAAAAGTGTTACAAAGAAGATTATTGTGAATTAATAGAGATCCAGCAATTACTAAATATTTTTTTTGTTTAAGCAACAATTTTGCGGTAAATTGTGTTTCCTTTTTATAATTAAAAAATGGAGGTATAAATGCTCGAAAAATATAATATTCCATCATTACAGGATGCTGATCTGAATGGGAAAGTGGTGCTGGTTCGCGTGGATCATAACGTGGTAAAAAAAGGTATTATTCATGATCCTTATCGTATTGATGCCACTATTGGTACGCTTTATCATATTAATGCCCGTGGTGGTAAGATCATATTAATGACACATGTTGGTCGCCCAAAAGACAAAAAAACAAGCGAGATAAAAATTGGTAAAGAAACATCTGTTGAGCCAATCGTTGAATATTTACGCAATAAACTTCATATAAACATGAAGGTTCCTGAGTTTTATGCCGATGGAAACAAAGGCTATGTAGGTATTGAAACATCGATAAATCATTTAATACGTGAATTGCGCGAAAGCAAGATTGATGGAATTTATTTACCAAACACACGTTGGTTTCAAGGCGAAGAGGCCAAAGGTGCTGATCAAGAGAGATTTGCAAATCAGCTTGCCGGCTTAGCCGACATTTATGTTAACGATGCTTTTGGATCGTGGCAGGCACATGCCTCAACTGTTGGTGTAACCAAATATTTGCCATCGTATGCCGGATTTTTAATGCAAAAAGAACTTGAAAACCTCGAACGTATTTATCATCCACAAGCACCATTTATTTCTGTAGTAGCTGGAAGTAAGTTCGACACTAAAATCGATTCGCTATTTGCATTGCTCAAAAAATCAGATTACCTGGTTCTTGGTGGGGTTATTTACAATGCTTATCTATGCGCCAAATACGGAATCGAAATAAAAGGCATTGAAGCAGATGATATGGAACATGCCAAAAAATTTGTTGAGTTTGCAGCTCAATATAAAGATAAGCTTGTTGAACTTCCATACATTATTGAGTCAGATACAATGGAGGGTCGATTTGAGGGACAATATAGAGTTCGACATATTAAAGATTTAAAAAAAGGAACCAAGCTGAATTACGTTCTTGACATTGCTAAAGAATCTTTTTCGGATGAAGGAGTTCATAAGATCTTCGCATCTGCTCGTACCGTATTTATTAATGCTGTTATGGGATTCACGCCACATTTTAATGAAGGAACGATTGCTCTTGATCAGTTAATTGATGAAAATGTAGAAGCCGTTAAATTATATGGTGGTGGCGATACTATGCAAGAATTAAAAAGATTGCTTCCCGGATTATATATTGTAGCTCTCGATAGTCCTAAGTATTACATTTTTACGGGTGGAGGTGCTGTGTTAAAAGCAATCCAGGAAGGAACAACTTTAGGAATTGAACCCGTAAAAGCTTTAACAAAATAAAAAAAAATCACATTTTTGTGTTTTAAAGATTTTAAGAAGTCAGGGTTTCTGACTTCTTTTATTATCTTATTCAAATTTAAACCAGAACAGATGAAAGCATTTAAAGCCTATGATATTCGTGGTATTTACAACGAAGAATTTACCAAAGAGGATGCCTATAAAATAGGATACTTTTTACCTGAACTCCTGCAAGCCGACAACGTGTTGGTCGGACGCGATGTCAGAGTTTCTTCAGATGAGATTTTCGAATCTCTCGCTCAAGGCATTATTGATAGTGGAGCAAGTGTTTATAATATAGGTCTGGCAACCACTCCCATGGTTTATTATATGACGGCCAAACATAAGTTTTCAGCTTCGGTTCAGATTACAGCCTCTCATAATTCGCGTGAATACAATGGAATGAAAATATCTAGAGCAAATGCCCTCCCTGTAGGTTTTGATACTGGATTAAGTGCACTTCTTGAAATGATGAATACACGTGAAGTTGTTATTGCCGAAAAAAAAGGAAAAATAATTGATTACAGGGTAAAAGATGAATATATCCAATTCTTAAAAACATATGTTCAGGATTACTCTAAATTAAAAATCGTTGTTGATTGCTCAAATGGAATGGCCGGTTTGCTTATTAAAAAACTATTGGGTAAAGATCCTAAATATATTTTTGATGAAATGGACGGTACATTCCCAAACCACGAACCAAATCCGCTGATCGAGGAAAATGTGGCTGAACTTAAAAAAACTGTTCTTGCTGAGAAATGCGATATAGGTATTATTTTCGATGGCGATGCCGACCGGGTTATGTTTGTTGATGAAAAAGGAAAATTCATTTCTCCGGACCTTATTATCGGTCTAATGGCTCATTATTTTCTTGAAAAAGAAAAAGGAAATGTTTTAGAAGATATTCGAACATCAAAGGCTGTAAAAGAATATATTGAGAACATGGGTGGTAAAATGCACACTTGGCGTGTTGGCCGAGCTTTCGCATCACCAAAACTAAAAGAAATAAAAGGAATTTATGGAGGGGAGCTTGCTGGTCATTATTATTTCAGAGATTTCTTTTATTCCGATTCAGGGATATTAGCATCTCTTATTGTTCTTAACTTGCTTTTAAGATTTAAGAAAGAAGGCAAAACCATATCGGAGTTAATTGCCAAAATCAATAAATATGCTAACTCTGGAGAAATCAATTTCAAGATAGAACAAAAGCAAAAAGCCATTGATGCCTTGAAAAATTATTTTGTAGCTAAGGAAGAACCTACAGAAATTCTCGATTTTGATGGTTACCGAATAGAATTCAAAAGTTGGTGGTTTAATGTTCGACCATCAAATACAGAACCTTACCTGCGGCTACTAGTTGAAGCAGATAATGAAAAAATCCTGAAAGAAAAAGTGGAAGAAATAAAAACGATATTGAAGAAATTTAAATGACAGACCTTGTTAAAATATTCGACCCCTTCGGGGTCGTTTTTTATTATATATCTTTTTGCAACTATTTGACTCCTCTGGAGTCAATCTATATTATAACTAAATCTTTTATATTAAATAAACAATAATAAGCTCACAGCCATTACAGCCATTCCAAGAACTAATCCATAAATGGAATGATGGTGTTTTCCAAACTCACGTGCAGCAGGCAAAAGTTCATCGAGCGAAATAAAAACCATGATTCCCGCAACACCGGCAAATAAAACTCCAAATAAAACCGGCGACATAAAGGGCATTAAAATAAGATATCCAACCAGCGCTCCAACCGGTTCTGCTAATCCTGAAAGGAATGAGTGAAAAAATGCTTTCTTTTTATTACCGGTTGCAAAATAAATAGGAACCGAAACGGCAATACCTTCAGGAATATTATGAATGGCAATGGCAACGGCAATGGCAATACCCAAACTAGGATCGGTTAATGCAGCTGTGAATGTTGCAAGACCTTCGGGAAAATTATGAATTGCAATGGCAAGTGCAGTAAACATTCCCATTTTCATAAGTTTTTTGTTTTTTTCTGCACCCAGATCAGGATTACTAATCTCTTCAAGGGTATGAATTTCGTGTGGATTTTCATAAGAAGGTATTAGCTTATCGATTAAACCAATAACTAAAATGCCTCCGAAAAAAGAAGTAACTGTAACCCATGAACCTCCGCGTTCTCCCAACTCGCGAATTAAAGCAACTCTGGCTTTAAAAAAAATCTCAACCAACGAAACATAAATCATTACACCCGCAGAAAAACCCAACGATACAGAAAGAAATTTTGTGTTAGTAGTTTTAGAAAAAAAAGCAATGCAACTTCCTATTCCTGTTGAAAGACCTGCAAATAATGTAAGTCCAAATGCAATAAGTACGTTTTCTGTTATCATTTTTAGCTTATTAAGTCTGGAATAAATGTACAAAAAATTTAATTGTTCAAGTTTTAAAATAAAAACATTCCTAATGTTCTTAGACTTTAGAAATGTTTACTAATAACCAATAATATAACTATCGACAGGCAACACAAACGTTTATTATTCCTGAAAAGGTCTCCAGCTTTTTGCCAGTCCGCCAATACCTGTTTCTCGGTAAGCACTCTGAATGTCGCGGCCTGTTTCTTCCATCGTTTGCACAGCATTATCGAATGATATTTTGTGGCCACCATCTGAGAACAAAGCATATACAGCACATTCGAGTGCTTTTCCTACAGCTATTGCATTTCGTTCGATACAAGGAATCTGAACATAACCAAGCACAGGATCGCATGTTAATCCAAGATTATGCTCAAAACCCATTTCGGCAGCATATTCGATCTGGCGAAGCGAGCCTCCCATAATTTGTGCAGCAGCACCAGCAGCCATAGCGCAAGCAGTACCAATCTCCCCTTGACAGCCTACTTCGGCGCCAGAGATAGATGCATTAAATTTAACTATATTGCCAATTAATCCTGCTGTTGCAAGCGCTCTGAGGATTTTAACATCTGTAATATATTCTTCTCGTTTTAAATAATATAATATTGCAGGTAAAACACCTGAGGAGCCACAGGTTGGTGCAATAGCAATTTTACCTCCATTTGCATTTTCTTCGGAAACAGCTAATGCAAAAGCAAAAAGCAAACCTTGATTTTGAATTGCACCATGCGAATTCAGTGCTTTCATATAATAATTACTCGCTTTTCGAGGTAAACGAATTTCTCCGGGCAACACCCCTTCGTTTTCCAATCCACGAACAATGGTTTCTTTCATTATATCCCAAACCATTGATAAATAATCCCAAATTTCTGGTCCTTCGCAATCTTCAACATACTCCCAAAAGGTTTTACCTTGTCGGGAGCAATGAGCCATAATATCTGTAAGATTTGTAATATGATAAACTTGTTTGTTATTGATAATTCCATCAACATCTTTTAAATCACCACCACCAATACTATATACTTCCCATTTATCAGCAACTTCATTACTCTCATTAAGAGCCTGAAAAATCATTCCATTTGGATGCTGCGGAAGTGTTTCTTCGGGTCGCCAAATTATTTCTACTTCGTGAGGGAAGAGCGTTTTTTGCAAAGCCAGATCGGTATGATGTCCTTTGCCAGTAGAAGCAAGACTGCCATATAAAACAACTCTGAATTTTGTACATTTCGGATTTCGCTTCTGAAACATTTCAGCAGCCCTAACCGGCCCAATAGTATGACTGCTCGATGGACCATATCCAATTTTAAAAATCTCTCGTATTGTTTGCATTTTACCCTAAAATTTAACCAACGCAAAGCTATAAAAAGAATTCTTTCAACAGTCTTTTTTGCCTTACTAAAAGAGAGTTATTGTTGTATAACAGATAAGAAAGCCAATTATCAAAATAAAAAATAGTAAATGAACCTATAAAAAATTCTTGTCTAAAAAATCCTGAAATTTTGCTTTGTATTGATCGCTAACGGGTATATACACATTACTATCGAAAACAATACGATTTCTTTCGATAGTAGTTATTTTATTCAGATTCACAATAAATGATCTATGTACCCTCATGAAACTCTTTTCTGGAAGAAATTTCTCCAGCTTGGTCATGCTGGTTAACGACATAACAGGACTTTGACTTACCATATGAATCCGCACATATTCCCTCATTCCTTCAATATATTTTATGTCTGATATATTTATCCTGATTATTTTATATTCTGATTTTATAAATAGAAACTCATCGTTTCCATCAATCTGCATAGCTCTTTTCTCCTGATTATCGAACCACTCTTTTGCCTTGTTTGCAGCCTCCAGAAAAGAGCTGTAACTAATGGGTTTTAAAAGGTAATCAATGGCGCTTACACGAAATCCTTCAATTGCATATTCGCTGAGTGCAGTTGTAAATATTATTTTGGGGGGATTGTTAAGCGATTTAACAAAGTCCATTCCGCTTATATCGGGCATATTGATATCAACAAATAATAAATCAACCGGTTTATTTTGCATTAATTCCAGAGCTTGTAATGCACTATCGCAAACTGCAACAAGCTCGAAAAATGGTGTTTTTTCGATATATGACCTAATCTGCTTAAGAGCCAGAGGTTCATCATCTATTGCTATACATCTGATCATATTGGTATAGATAGGTTTATGGTAAAAGTATCTTCATTGTCAATTATATCAAGATGATAATCGGCGCCATAGATTAGAGCTAATCTTTTGCGAGTATTCTCAATACCTATTCCGGAAAAGTCTTTATTTTGATTCTTTTCGATCTTGCTATTTTTTACAATCAACAACAACCTGTTGTTGCCCGTTAGGATTTCGATATTTATAAATGATTCGCTTTTATAGCTTACCCCGTGTTTAAAAGCGTTCTCAATTATTGATGTGAAAAGAAACGGAGGTAAGGATTTGTCGGGAATAACCGTGGGTGTGCTTAAATTAACTACAACCCTTTCGTTAAATCTAAGCTTCATAAGGTCAATATAACTCTGCAGAAACTCAATTTCTCGTTTAAGGGTAGTTTTTTCAGTTTCTGTTTCGTAAAGCAGGTAACGCATCATTTTCGAGAGTTTGATAATTGCTTCTTTAGCTTCATCTGTATTAATATCAACCAAGGAATGAATATTGTTAAGGGTGTTCATAAAAAAGTGCGGACTAACCTGATTTCGAAGAAAGGCCAATTGATTTTCAACATTTTCTTTCTCCAGTTTTATTCTTTTTTGTTCAGATTGAATCCATTTAACAGATGATTTTAATCCAATATCAAATCCAAAAATAAGAAACGAGGAAATCAAAATATTCACATATGGAGGAATTTGTCTGGGATGCTCTCGCAAAGGAGGTGGAAGATTTTCTGTTCTGCCAGAAATTCTATTCATTGGCCTTCTGTTTGTCTCAGATCTTCTAACTAAAAGCTCTCGTTGCAACTGTTTTTTGCTGTTGGGACCGAAATTAGTATAATATACGTACGACACAGAAACAGCAATACTTATTAACAATCCGGCACAAACGATATAAAGTATATGCTTATTAGTAAAAAATAATTTCGGAAGTAGTATGAACCGGTTAATTAAAAAAAGAACAAAAAGAATAAGATGATTTCTCCATACAATAAAAACATGATTCCAATTTATTCCATTTTCAAATTGGCCAAATAACAGAGGAGAGGAAAATAATATAATCCAAAAAATAGTAATGAGGAATATTTCGAAGAAATTGAATTTCCTTATATTTTTCGATAGCTTACGCATGTTTTATTGCAGATAATTAGTAAAAGTAATGTATTCTTAATGAATTTACCAATCCAAAATTTAATAAAAAGAGTAACTGTTACTTATAGCAAAAGAGTTGAGTAACAGTTGTCGGGTAAAAATTATACCGATATAATTAATTTATTAATTCATTTCTCTATGTTCTTGCCTTTGCTGAGGCCTATGTGTTTTCTGAAAATTATCAAACTTTACCTTTTGCTCATCAATTAACAAAGATTTAATTTTCTCTTCAAACTCAGATTTATAAGTTTCCATTTTTTCTCTATTTCTCTTTTTATCCCTTTCTATTTCATCTAACTGTTTTTTAACCTCTTTAAAATGAGCTAGATATAAATCAGTGATCTTTGCTTTCTGTTCGTCTGTTAAAAAGAGTTCTTGAGCCAAATTGTTGGTCATTTTCACAATTTGTGTGGAGTCGGGTATTCTTTGAGGTCTTTGGTCATTTGGTCGTTGTGAATAAGCACTGCTAAAGATCATCGCCAAAACTGTCAGCAAAAACAATTTTGCTATAACAAAAGAAATTTTGTTTTTCATAATTTTTCATTTCTAGTAATTTATTATTTTCTGTAAGATGAAGCTTTGTATTTAATTATATTATCTGTTGGAGAATAGACTATGTCTGAATTAGAGATATTTGAATTCCGTTCTTTCCATGTAATAGTAACATCCAAATCGGTTAGCGTTTCACCACAAATCTCAACAAGTACATATCCATGCTCCATTCTATGAAATAGTCCATTGGGTAAATAATTAGAGTTTGCTCCATTGTAATTATATCTTGACATTAACCAACCACCACCGCCACCAACCACGCACTGGTAAATATCGTTATCTGAATTACCATCTCCATCATCTATTTGAGCTACATCGAAAAAGTGATCATGGCCACAAAAATAGGTTCTAACACCTGCATCTGTTAGGCTTTTCCAAAATATATCACGTTCTGTTTGAAAATCATCCAGACAATCAGAATGAAAAACCTTAAAAGCAGCTTCGTGGCCAAAAACAAAAACATGAGGATTACTATTATTTTCCAATTGCTGATTTAGCCATTCCTGATCAACCCGATGAATGTTAATATAATTATCAAGTCCAATAAAAAAAGCGTTTTTATGATTAAAAGAGTATGTTTGATTTGTTTCGCCTGCTGGTCCATTTTGGGGTAATGCATTTGAACCAGAAAAGATTTTGTTCCAGACAGTAATGTCATCATTAGCATCATCCTCATGATTTCCTCTTATTGGATAAACTCCGATACCGTTATCATACAAAGGTTGAAAAATATCTTGCCACATTTTCAATTCCATTTCGAGTTCTGATGAGGTTGTCATTTTCCCACCTTCGACAATATCGCCGCATAGTAAAATGAAATCAATACTATCCTGAAGAAAAAAAGGAATCATCTCTTTAATTGTATCGGAGTTTATGGTGACATGAGTATCTCCAACAACAGCAAATCTCCATGATTTGCCGTTATTAATAGTTTCTGGCAATTCGTCTTTTTGGCAATTAGAAAATCCCAAAATTGAAAAAACTGCAAAAATTAAAGCTATGATTTTCATAGTTTTGTTATTTGCTAATATTTCTAACACATCTAACATAATTATAAACATAACGAACATCACCCTGGGGACCTTTAAATTGAGGGTATTCATTTATATCTCCGGATTTTGGATCGCTACGTTGAGCTCCGGCACCATGTACATCCATAAGTATGTCATTCATTTTTCCCTGAGCTTCACCAAATGCTATATAAGCAGCGGGGATATTTGGATTTACACCATCAAGATGTGTGGTGCTTGACCAGAAATATGGATATTGTCCGGCAACTCCATCGGGAGCGACAATCGAGGTTGTTTGAAAAACCGGATCGATTGCAGGTGAATTTGTTACAGAAGGACAGCGGGAATAATCCACAATGCTTTGTAGCTCTTTAATATTTGGTAGTCTCCAATCACTATGTCCAGCTAGTTCCAGATTCTCAGCATATTCTAATGCTTCCTGCCAATCGCGAGAAACACCATCATCTGTCTTTTGCCACATTAAACCAGTTGCATTATCTGAAATAGTTCCATCGTTATTGTCGATAAAGTCATTAATTCCATATACAGGATTTCCTCTAACCATACGAAAATACTTTTTACTGGCTACTCCATTTTTGTATATTGAATATCCTTTAATTCGCCCATCGACAAAGTTTACTCCGAATACTGTTTCGTTTGTATTAAATGTTAACCCGACATATTTCGTTGATGACCAGGTTTGGGCATCAATTTCGCGTTCTCCTATGGCGGTATTCCCCAAGGGTTGAATGAAATACGTTTCGTTAATAAAATTTTTTATTGCTATTTCACCATTAACTTTACCAGTGAATAGAATTAATGAGTAAAGTTCTTTAATTGTTGGTACACGCCAGTCGGTGTAACCACCTAATGTTAATGATTTTGCAACAGTTTCTGCTTCAGCATATGTAATCTGTGCTCCCATGTCTTTTTGCCACATAAGTCCGGTAACATTATCGGTGATTATACCATCACCATTATCAGTATAGGAAGGTTGATTACCTTGATAATTTGCATCTTGCCCGTAGAAAAGCGCTCCTGGGTTTGGTTCTTGTATTTCATTTAATTCATCATAAAATAGGATAACATCTGTATCTACAATTGGGTATCCTGAAATATCGGGTAAATTATCAATAATTATTTCATCATTATCTTGTGATTCTTTTTCGCAACTTGTAGCTGTAACTATTAATAGAGAAAGAAAACACACTAAAAGTATTTTTGTTCTTTGAATTGTTTTTCGTTTCATAACTATCAAATTAAATTAACAATTAGTCAAAAATAAACATGTAGTTATCCTAAAAAAAATGAAATCAACAGATCACTGGATTTTATAAGCAGAAACCATAATTTTCCAATCAAAACAAATTACTCTAGAGGAGAAATAACCAACATTGATTTTTACTCTCCAGAACGGAGAATCTCGAAAAGGACTTTAATTTTAAAAATACGAAAAATGAAAGCAAGTAGAATAGAAAAAACAATTATAGAAAGAAACTTAATTCCCCAATAAAAATCAAGATTTACAGAAAGCATCGAAAAAACAAAAAGGACGATAAGAAATAACAAAACCTGGTATATGCGCTGAACACTAAGCCTGAAATTAAATATTTTAAACGATAGAACAACTTGAATAATCGCCGTAAATGTCTGTGTTACTACACTTGCAATAGCAGCTCCAAGAGCAAAATATTTAGGAATCAAAATTAAATTTAAACTTATATTAAGAATTACACCTGATCCGGCCATTAAATTTAGTTGCCTTAAACTTCCATTTGCAGTTAATAATGTACCAAAAATATAGGTTGTAGCAATGCCTATATAACTTAAAATCAACACCCCAAAAATAATCGAGGAGCTTTTAACGTGCTGATGATACAATAAATCCATTATTTCATCACGATAAAAAAACGATGCCGAAGTAATACCAAGCACAGGAACAATTAATAGCAACAAAGAAAAAAAAGTAAGTTGGTCAATTGATTGTTTCTGTTTTATCATACGCGAAAACATGGGTAACAATAAACCAGCAAAGAGAAAAGCAAACATTGCAACAGCGTCCAGAATACGATAAGATTGTGCATAGATACCTGCCTGTTCCTTGCCGTTAGGTAACATTCGCTCAAGCATTACTGAATCGATACGGAAATAAAACGCCATTAGCAAAGTAAGCAAAGCAAAAGGATAGCTTTTTTTAAGTATAGCAATAAAATACGCTCTATCAAAATTGAGCTTTAAAAAATCGGCCTTGCCATAAACTACTATCAGTGTAATTAATAAGGCTATAAAATAAGATACTGTTTGTGCATATATAAACCATTCAATTCTAAAGGATGTCTCAAAAATTCCGCCCCATAAAAGTATGCTGCAAATAATTATCATGAGTGTTCGGTCAAGTACCGATATTATACTATCGGTTTTGAACAAATGCAATCCACTTAAATTCGATCGGAGATATAAAATAAATGATGCTATAAATTGATTGAAAATAAGAAATAGAAGAATATAAAGTTGTCGTAGCTCATAACCTATAATTAATGCCACAGTCATAGTAATAATAAAATACACTATAGCCAGGAGAATGCGTAAAATCACTATCCCCGACAATGATTTACTTAATAGATGGTTGTTTTGAGCTATGTTGCGATTATTAAAATTTGTAATTCCAAAATCAAGGATAATATTCAAAAGAAGGGAAAAATTAAATAATGAGAAATAAAGTCCATACTCTTCGGCACCAACCATGTTCTGAACAGTACGATCAATACCAAAAATCCAGAATGGCTTTATCAGTAGATTAAGAAATAGTAAAAGTAAAAGGTTTGTTAAAAATTTACGTCGCAAAATTTAAATTATCAATTAGTAATTATATCAGTTTTAGATCATCGATTCGTTCAACAGGAATAAAGAAAAAGTTCTGATGATGGCTTTGACCATCGAAAGATGTTAGCATATTGCATTGTTGAACGAATGCTGAATAATTATGCCTGCACAAAAACTCAAAGCTCTTTCTTCTGGTTTCGCCCATCCATAACTCGCAATAAATAAGAGGTCTATTTTTGCAAATTATCTTTTCGGCTCCAAGCAAAACTTCATATTCATAATTCTCTACATCAATTTTAATAGCCGTAACAGGCATTTGTATAAATCCATCTATATCATCAAGTCGTTTAACCTGAACATTATATTTATTACCAATTTCTGGCTTATCACCCTTAATAACATGACTTAAACCATGAAAGTAAACACCATTAATCTTTGGTAGAATCATTTGGATTTCGGTATTCTCGTTACCTAAGGCATAGTTATATAAAACTACATTGTTTAATTTAAATTTTTGCTTAATTCGATTGATATTATTGTAATTAAGCTCAACAGGCTCGAACGAATGAATGGTCGTGGATGGTTTTTTCTTTGCAAAATGATAAGTCATAACACCTATATTTGCACCAACATCAAGTATATTACCTGAATCGTCGATCATATTTAGGAACCTAATAAAAGCCCCTTCACGCTTATCCCACTGCAATTTTCTTATCATGAAAAGTGAAAAAAGAAATAAATATGTTTTTAACCCTAACAATTTTTGAAGTACATATTTTATAAAATTCTTCACCATTTTTTAGCATCTTTGTTACAAATATATGATAAACATAAGAATGAACCGATCATTTTTGGATTAAAAATTGGGAGCAAATACCTTGAAAATTGCAGTAAATACTAGATTGTTATTAAAAAATAAACTCGAAGGTATTGGGTGGTTTACATTCGAAACACTGAAAAGGATCACACAGAATCATTCTGAACATGAATTCTATTTTATTTTTGATCGAGAGTATAGTTCTGATTTTATTTTTTCAAAAAATGTTCATCCTATTGTTATTGGACCTCAGTCGCGGCATCCTTTCCTTTTTTATTGGTGGTTTGAGAGATCGATTCCAAAAATACTTAAAAAGATTAATGCTGATTTATTTATTTCTCCCGATGGGTTTTTATCTCTTTCAACAAAGGTAAAATCTCTTGCAGTTTTTCACGATATAAATTACATGCATTACCCAAAAGATTTCCCATTTCTTGTTCGTCACTATTATCGATATTTTTCTCCACGATTTGCCAAAAAAGCCGATCGCATTGTTACCGTTTCGGAGTTTTCTAAGAAGGATATTGTGGATCAATTTTCTATTAATCCCGAATTAGTTGATGTGGTTTACAATGGTGCCAATAAAATCTACAAACCGATTTCCGAAGAAGAAAAACAAGCTACTAAACAGAAATATACGTCTGGTAACGATTATTTTATATTTGTGGGAGCATTGAGTCCCCGAAAAAACATTGCAAACCTACTACTTGCATTCGATCGTTTTAAAACCCAAACCTTTTCAACAGCCAAGCTTATTATTGTGGGAGAAATGATGTTCAAAACACAAAGAATGAAACGAGCTTATTCTCAATTAGTTTATAAAGACGATGTGATTTTTACGGGGCGAATGAGTCCTGAAGAACTGCGCTATTTATATGGATCGGCAATTGCATTAACCTTTGTGCCATACTTTGAAGGATTCGGGATTCCAATTATTGAAGCGATGAATTGCCATACTCCGGTAATTACATCGAATGTTACATCAATGCCAGAAGTTGCAGGCGATGCAGCGTTACTAGTTAATCCATTTTCGGTTGATTCTATAGCTGATGCAATGACAAGATTATTCGCTGATGACAAGATGAGAAAAGAATTAATCACTAGAGGTTCTATTCAATGCCAGAAATTCAGCTGGGATATAACAGCAGAGAAATTTTGGGAAAGTATTGAAAAAACTATTAAGTAAATATTGAAAATATGTCATTTATTAGAATATGGATTCATTGTGTATGGGGTACAAAAAACCGAGAAGCATTATTCAATAAAGATAATAAAGCAATTATTATCAATCATATCAAAGATAATGCAAAGAGAAAGGGTATTTATATAGATTGCATTAATGGAGGGAATGATCATTTACACTGCCTGATTTCACTTAATCCAAATGAATCTCTTTCAAAAACAGTTCAATTAATTAAAGGGGAATCTTCATATTGGATAAATAAAAGTAATCTCGTTTCAACTAAGTTTGAATGGGGAGATGAATATTTTGCTATCTCCGTAAGTGAATCATCAATTCAGGCAGTTCGTGAATATATAAGAAATCAGGAAGAACATCATAAGAAAAAAACATGGACTGAAGAATACAAAGAATTTATTCAAAACTATAATTTTGATGAGTTGAGGGCTAAAGCCCTTTAATTAATTGTTCTTTAATAACCCCAGCCTAAAGGCTGGGGTTATTAAAACAAGAAAAATTGACTTTTGTCCAATTAAATTAAAAAAGCGATAAATAAGCCAGCCTTTAGGCTAGGCTTATAAAGGACAGAAAACTTATAGGTGTTTGTCTATTAAAATAAATACCCATAACCTCAGCCTTTAGGCTGGGGTTATAAAAGACAGAAAAAATCGGACTTTAGTCCAATAACAAATATAGTTTTATGCTCCTTTCTTATTACAAAGAAAACTTAATTGAAGCAGGCTGCGACGAAGCTGGCCGAGGGTGCCTTGCCGGACCTGTTGTTGCTGCTGCCGTTATTTTACCTGCAGATTATACCCATCCTTTGCTTAATGATTCGAAGAAACTTTCTGAAAAACAACGATATAAGCTTAGGGTAGAAATTGAGAAGGATGCATTAGATTTTGCAATTGGTATTGTTGATAATCATACCATAGATGAAATTAATATTCTGAAAGCATCCATAAAAGCAATGCACCTGGCGCTTGATCAACTTAAAATTATACCAGAACATATAATAATCGACGGAAACCGATTCTATAAATACAAAAACATTTCGCATCAATGTATCGTAAAAGGCGATTCGAAATATTTATCGATTGCTGCAGCATCGATACTTGCAAAAACATATCGTGATGATATTATGAACGAATTGAATAAAGCACATCATCAATACAACTGGAAAAAAAACAAGGGCTATCCTACAAAGGAACATCGCAACGCGATAAGAGAATATGGCACAACAGTTTATCATCGAATGTCGTTCAGATTGCTTGACGAACAATTAACACTTGATTTTTAATTAATCACAACCAATGAAAAAACCATTTTTTTATTTTATTCTAATCCTATTATTTGGTTGCAATGCCAATAAAAACCCAAAAGTTTTTATCTCAACCGAAATGGGAGATATTATTGTTGAATTATATGCAGATAAAGCTCCAATTACAAGTGCAAACTTTCTTCAATATATCGATTCTGAAAAATTCAAATACCTAGCTTGTTTTTACAGAGTGGTTCGGTTTGATAATCAACCTGATAGTTTGGTTAAAATTGAAGTTATTCAAGGAGGGTTTGCTACCGATTCGCTTATTGAAAAAAAACAATTACCAGCCATAAAGCACGAAAGCACAAAAGAAACAGGGATTTTGCATTTAGATGGAACCATTTCAATGGCTCGATTAGAGCCTGGTACAGCCTCATCAGAATTTTTTATTTGCATTGGCGACCAACCCGAGCTCGATTTTGGAGGCAAAAGAAATCCGGATGGACAAGGATTTGCAGCCTTTGGTAAAGTAATTGAAGGAATGGATGTAGTTAGAAAAATTCAGCAATTAGAAGACAGGGATCAATATCTTATAAAACCTGTGTTTATTCAGGAGATTTTAAGGTTTTAACCTATCTATTTTGCATTTTTACCAGCCAACTGGCCACAAGCAGCATCAATATCCTGACCTCGACTTCGTCGAACATTTACAACCAGATTGCGGCTTTTTAGAAAGCTTACAAATGCATCTACCGACTTAGCACTTGATTTGTTGAATTTTGGATTTCCTGTTGAGTTAAACTCAATAATATTAATTTTTACAGGGAAACTTTTACAGTATTCAGCAAGTTCCTTAGCATCGGCTATGCTATCGTTAATACCATTCATTAATAAATATTCGAATGTTATTCGCTGACCAGTTTTCTTATTGAAATATATCAATGCTTCTTTTAATGATTCTAATGAGTTACGTTCATTTACCGGCATAAAATCGGTTCTCTTTTTTTCATTTGCTGAATGTAATGAAACAGCCAGATTAAACTTAATATTATCATCAGCCAGTTTTTTTATCATACGAGGTAAACCAACTGTTGAAAGGGTAACTCGCTGAGGAGACATTCCTAGCCCCTTTTCTGAACCAATCATTTCAATAGCCTTTAATACATTGTCATAATTAAGCAATGGTTCACCCATGCCCATTAATACAATATTGGTTAGCGAAAGATTATATTTTTCTTTTGCAAGCAACATTAATTCAACTACCTGGTGATAAATCTCACCAATGCTTAAGTTTCGTCTTAAACCGAGTTTTCCGGTAGCACAAAATTCACATCCCAGATTGCATCCCACCTGCGAAGAAATACAAGCTGTAGCTCTATCTTCAGATGGAATTAATACGCCTTCAACCAATGAGTTATCAAAAAGCCTGAAAGCAAGTTTTATGGTTTTATCTTTACTTATTTGTACGTTTTCGGGCTTAGCCGATTGAATAAAAAAATGAGTATTCAACAATTCTCTTAGTGGTTTGGAAACATTGCTCATGTCATCAAAACTTTTACAATGCTTCTTCCATAACCACTCGTAAACCTGGGCTACACGAAAAGCTTTTTCGTTATTCTTTTCTAAAAATTCCTTTACCTCGCTTAAGGTAAGCGACAATATATCTCGTTTTGTTTCCACCATAATAATAACTCCCTGTTAACTTTTCTGAACATTTTAGAATGAACAAAGGTATATTAAAAAATAACTTTATTTTTGTTTTTTAAACCATTTAGAAAGTTAATAATCAAAGTAAACAATATACTTAATATTAATTTTGGGGAAATGAAAAAAATTGCACTATTACTAGTTGGATTGGTCTTAATGATGGGTACATCATTAAGAGCAGACGAAGGAATGTGGCTATTGCCACTTATTGAAAAACTTAATATTCAAAAAATGCAGGAAATGGGTCTTCAGCTTTCTGCAGAACAAATTTACAGCGTAAATAACACAAGCCTTAAAGATGCCATTGTAATATTTGGTCGCGGATGCACGGGTGAATTAATTTCTGAGCAAGGTCTTGTTTTAACTAACCACCACTGTGGTTATGGCTCTATTCAGCAACACAGCACCACGCAGCACGATTATCTTAAAGATGGTTTTTGGGCTATGTCGTTCGAAGAAGAAATTCCTACACCCGGTTTAACAGTTACTTTTTTAGTTCGAATAGAAGATGTAACTGAAAAAATGAATGCTACTTTAAAACCAGAAATGACAGAAACCCAAAGACAGCTAGCCGCTACACAAGAAGGTGAGAAAATTGCAATGGAGGCTACTATCGGTTCACATTACACTGCAAAGGTTCAAAGTTTTTTTGGAGGCAATCAGTATTTCTTATTAGTTAATGAAACATTTACTGATATCAGAATGGTTGGAGCACCACCATCATCAATAGGTAAGTTTGGTGCCGACACCGACAACTGGATGTGGCCCCGCCATACAGGCGATTTTAGTTTATTCCGCATATATGCCGACAAAGAGAATAAACCCGCTGGTTACTCTTCAGAGAATGTACCGTACAAACCAAAACATCATTTACCTGTCTCAATAAAAGGTGTTCAGCCTGATGATTTTGCAATGATTTTAGGATACCCAGGTAGCACTGAGCGATATATGACATCATGGGAGGTTGACGAACTTATAAAAATTACAAATAATAACCGAATTTTTATTCGTAGAATACGTCAGGAAATTTTACTAGAAGATATGCTTGCCGATGCTTCAATTCGCATTAAATATGCTTCAAAATATGCACGATCATCAAATTATTGGAAAAACTCCATTGGGATGAATAAAGCATTAAAGAGATTAAAAATTATTAATAAAAAGAAATTAGATGAAACCGAATTTACAAATTGGGTTAACACTACACCTGAACGAAAAGAGAAGTATTCACAAGCTTTAAGCCTTATCAGCAATTCTGTAAATTCACGAAAAGATTATGAACACGTTACTCAATATATCTCAGAAACATTATTACGAGGAACCGAGATTATTTCTCTTGCTACAGACGCTATAACGCTTGAAGAATCATTAAAATCTGGGGAAAAGGTAAAAATTGACGAAGAAATAAAAAAGTTTAGAGAAAAAGCAACTGATTTTTATAAAGACTATAATACAGCAACTGATCAAAAAGTTGCACGAGTAATGTTCAAAATATTTGCTCAAAATGTAGAGAAAAAATATCAACCTGATATTTTTCAAACAATTGAAACAATTTACAAAAACGATTACTCAAAATTCGTTGACGAGATGTTTACAGAATCAATTTTTGCCGATTCAGTTAAACTCTATTCATTTTTAAAAAATCCATCTGCAGAAAAACTAGCCGAAGATCATGGTTTTATTGCATCAAAATCGATTTCGAAAACAAATACTGACTTGAAAAATACACTTAATCAATTAAATGCTGATTTTGATAAAGGACATCGGTTATATGTTGGCGGTATTTTAGAAAAGAACCAAGGTAAGGCAATGTACCCTGATGCAAATTTTACTATGCGTATGACCTATGGATCGATAAAAGATTATTATCCTATGGATGCGGTTCATTATGACTATATTACTACTCTTGATGGAGTTATGGAAAAAGAGGATCCAGACAACTGGGAGTTTGTTGTTGAAGATAAGTTAAAAGATCTTTACGCGAAGAAGGATTTTGGCAGATATGCTCTACCAAATGGAAAAATGCCAGTTGCATTTCTTTCGACAAACGACATTACAGGTGGTAATTCAGGAAGCCCCGTAATTAATGCCAAAGGCGAATTAATTGGAACTGCATTTGATGGTAACTGGGAAGCAATGAGTGGTGATATCGTTTTTGAGCCAGAACTTCAGAGAACTATTAATGTTGATGTAAGATATACATTATTCATTATTGATAAATTTGCTGGTTGCACAAGGTTAATTGATGAAATGACAATTGTTGAGTAAAACAACTATTATATATTTAAGCTAAGGACCGGGTTATACTGGTCCTTTCTTTTTTAGCCTGACGTATTCATAAATATTATATTTCTTCAATATTTATGAATAGTACAGGATAACCCTGACTGAGAAATTCATATTGTTTCCCTTCTCGAAATTATATAATTTTCAAACGTCAGAAGAAAAATTCATTCAGCTTATGAATTTTTCAGGTTAGCAAAAATTTTTACTACTTTTATAAAATCTATGACTCCCAAAATTACTATATATACCGATGGTGCTGCCCGAGGAAATCCTGGTCCGGGAGGATATGGAATAGTTATGATGTCGGGAGCACACCGCAAAGAATTATCGGAAGGATTTAGATTAACCACCAACAATAGAATGGAGCTTTTGGCAGTTATTGTAGCTCTTGAATCCCTTAAAGTTGAAAATAGTATTGTTGATATTTATACCGATTCTAAATATGTAGTTGATGCTGTTGAGCAAGGATGGCTTTTCGATTGGGAAAAGAAACGTTTTAACAAAAAGAAAAACCCGGATCTTTGGATTCGTTTTTTAAGTATTTATAGAAAACACAAGGTTCGATTTCATTGGATTAAAGGGCATGCCAACAATAAGGAAAACGAACGCTGCGATCAGCTAGCTGTTGAAGCATCAAACAAACAAAAGGTGCATATCGATACTGTTTATGAAAGCCTTAGCGAGGATCTTTTCGAAAATTAACATATGGATATCTTAACCTCACCATACGGGGCTCTATTTCTTCTTTCGGCAATTGGAATTGCATTGGGTAAAATAAAATTCAGAAATATTTCGCTCGACACTTCTGCTATATTTTTTGTTGCATTATTTTTTGGACATTTAGGAGTTAACATTCCAATAATTATTCAGCAAATTGGTCTTATTTTCTTTATGTACAGCATTGGTATTCAGGCTGGACCAGGTTTTTTTGAATCGTTTAAGAGAGGAGGAGTTCATCTTATTTATCTAGCCTTAATCTTGGGTATCTCAGGAAGTATAATCACTATTATTCTGGCAAAGATTTTCAATATTGATATGTTGATGGCTGTAGGATTATTTTCCGGATCGCTAACCAGTGCATCGAGCCTCGCTGTTACTATAGAAAACACTCATTCGGCATTACCTTCAGTTGGTTTTGGTATTGCTTTCCCTTTTGGAGTTATTGGGGTTGTTTTAATTACACGACTCTCTCCTCAACTATTTAAGATTAAAATACCAATTGAAGAAGAAAAACATATTGCCGAAATCCGATCTGTTTACCCAAACCTTATTAATAAAAACTTTGTAGCAGAGAATCCGGAAATAATTGGAAAAACAATAGCAGAGATTAAACTGCGTCAACTTACAAACACCAATATTTCAAGAATATACCAACAAAACATATCTTTTATTCCTAACGCGCAAACAGTAATTCAAAAAGGAGATATATTAAGAGCCTGTGGTACTAAAGAAGACTTATTTAAACTGTGCAGTTTTATAGGTTCCGAAACCCATATTCAAATTCCTGTAAACCGGAAATATATTGTTCGCCAGTTTTTAGTAACCAACAACAAAGTAATAAACAAATCGCTCGGACAACTTGCCCTTCTTCAGATGTTTAATGCCACAGTTACAACTATAAGAAGAAGCGGAATTGATATTATCCCGAATGCGAATAGCCGATTACGTTTTGGTGATAAAATAACCATTGCTTTACCTGAAGAAAACCTCGTAAATGTGAGCGAATTAATTGGCAATAATCGCAAAAAACTCGATGAGATAGATTTTTTTCCTATCATAACTGGCATTTTAATTGGTGTGTTAATTAGCCTGATAAAAATTAAACTTCCATTTGGTATTACTTTTACTCTTGGGTTAACAGGGGGCGTTTTAATTTCCGGTCTTTTGTTAAGCCGAATAGGTAAAACAGGAAAAATTATATGGAATGTTTCAGGAGGATCAAATCAGTTTATGAGAAAACTTGGATTGATTTTCTTTTTATCTGGTGTTGGAACACAAGCAGGGAGCCAGATAATTAATGTAGTAAAGGCTAATGGAATAAGTCTTTTTGTTATAGGTATTGCTATTACAGTAATTCCAATGTTTATAACTCTGATTTTGGGCAGATATTTCTTTAAACTTAATTTTTTAACTCTACTAGGGGCACTAACTGGAAGTATGACAAGCACACCAGCATTATCAGCAATTGAACCATTAACCAAAACTAATGCACCACAGATTGCCTATGCAACAGTGTATCCTTTTGCATTGATTATCATAATAATTTTAAGCCAGATTATTATTTTGTTTTAATAAAATAATTCCGCCATCATCATCACAGAAGTAAAAAAACAGGATAAGCTAATAACTAATGAGACTAAAAAAAATTGTGGGATATACTGGACTCGAACCAGTGACTTCCACCTTGTCGAGGTGACACTCTGAACCAACTGAGTTAATATCCCATAGATTAACAAATATACGATATTTTGGCTACATCAAAATCATTACTTTAATGGATTTTAAGATTAGAATTCGTTATATTTACATAAAATTGAGTTTTTTGATAAATAGCTGTTTTTCAGCTAGGTAAAATAGTAACAATTTCAAAATTACAAATGCTAAAAAATATTCTACTTATAGGAATGGGTGGATTTTTAGGAAGTATTTTCCGATATTTTATATCCTTTTTAAATATTTCATATGATATTTTCTCCATTCCAGTAGGAACATTATTGGTAAATATTTCTGGTAGTTTTATTATTGGCTTTTTAACAGGCATTGCTGATAAAAGTACTATTTTAACATTGGAGTGGAGGCTTTTTCTTATGGTTGGCCTTTGTGGTGGATTTACTACATTTTCTACATTTACAAACGAAAACCTTACACTATTGCACAATGGACAATTCCTTTCAATAGGTATTTATACAGGACTGAGTATATTTCTTGGTTTTATTGCAGTTTATCTTGGTTACATAACTTCAAATATTTTATAATATGGAAGAACAAAGCCACAGCATATTAAAGATATATGCAAGTACAACAGACAAAATCGAAAATCAAATGCTTTATGAATTTATCGTTTACAAAGCACATGAGGAGGGCATTTCGGGTGTTACCGTTTTTCGAGGAATAATGGGATTCGGATCAAGCAGCAAAATAAGCTCAACCAGATATTGGGAACTAACTGAAAAACTGCCCATTGTAATTGAGCTAATAGATAAAACAGAGCTTGTAGAAAAGTTTTACAAAAAAATCAAACCCGATTTGATGAATATGCCCAAAGGTTGTCTGGTATTAATGGAATCGATAAATGTTCTACTTCAGAAATCAGGAAAATAATCTTGAACAGAAGTTCTTGTTTTATTTAGGGTAAACCGATTTGGTAAGTGCATCCAACAGCCTACTGCAACCACCTTTTTTTACAAACTCCGAATGCTCTGTTACTGAGTTAAAATGCTGACCACAAATATCAGAGCATTCCATTGTATAATCAGTTACCTCATAGAATGATTTTAATATTTTTTCAAATTCAGTATCGCTTAGGGAATATTTATAACTATTATTTCTAACTCGGGCAAGGGTATTCATCCAGATTGCAGCACTTAATGCACCACAAGCATTTCCGCTTAATCCATAACCGCCTGCAAAACCAGCAACCATTGCCATTTCTTCATCACTTCCACCAAGTCTTTTTACAACTTCGGAAGCACAACTTATTGGTTGCTCAGGTAAACCCGATTGATCAGAATCTAAGCCATCGTTTGCAGCTTGTATAGCATGTGGAGCCCAGTTACCAGCAAGCCTGAAACAAGTTACCATTTTCCCTCTAATCATATATTTTAAAATACTGAAATTCTTCGACCAGTCAGTATCGGTTATTTCTGAGCAATTATCGCTTTTTGCAAAATCTTTAAATGATTTTAAAATGTGCTGCGTTGCTACAATAGACATACCAATGGCTTTATCACGCTTATCAAACCTTCGGTATGCTTCTGCCCCAACACCCATTGCTGCGCCCCATAGCATCCCACACTGATATCCCATTTGTACAATTCCTCCAGCTAAAGGGTCTGCTGCGTTTTCTTCCAAAGGTTTTGGATGACCATACTCTCGGTTTAAAATATGAAAAAATGTTCGTGAACATGTACCCTGCTTTAAAAAGGTTCTTTTTGTTCTTAATTTTACTCTATTATTTTTTATCCAATTCATTGGTTCTCCTCCATCATATTTATTTTATTTGACTTAATACACATATTATCTCTCTTATTTTGTTCCCTTCCTTAAAACTAGATCCTCATCATAATTAAAAGAAAAAACCTCTTCCAATGGCAAGTTGAATACATGGGCAATACGGAACGATAGTTCAAGTGTAGGTGAATATTTACCATTTTCTATGGCTACAATTGTTTGTCGGGTTACCCCTGTTTTATCGGCCAACTCCTGTTGTGTCATTTCATTCGCCATAAAACGAAGCTTACGAATATTGTTGATTATTAAACACGTGCTCATATTAAATTCCTTTCCTGTAATAATAAATTTTAACAATCTCAGATACTATAGCAGCAATAAATCCTGAAAAAATAAGCGTAATAAACATTACATAGGGCTGCATATTAAGTGTTAAGGAACCCATTGACAACACAAAGCCTGATATGAAAATCCAGTGCGATATTCGAATTGCTTTTAATTCTATTAGCTTGTCCCGCTCATCAGTTATGCTAGGAAAATCTTCGTTGGTAATAATTTTATTGATGATAGCAAATATGATATGAATAATAATTTGAACTACAATTGAAACGGGTATTAAAAAGAGAAAAGACCTTCCCCAAAATTTAAAATCGTTTAATATTTCCGGATTGCCTGCAATATATTTTTGATATACATACAGAGAATAAAATCCGAGTATAAGTATTGAGCTAATTACAGATACAAGAATCTGCTTTTCCTGAATAGTTATTTTTTCTTTCATATGTCTATTAGTTTATACTTTTTGTATGATATTTACGACTCAAAGATAATTATTTTTTACTTTATGTCTAATTTTTTTTACATTTATTTTATAATTAATCATCAATTGCCTTAAAAAGCTCATTCCTCGAGAAATTTTTTTTGTACTTATTGAATTTATAAGACATTTACTTTACTTGAAATTCAAGGAAGTATAATGGAGCTTAAACTAATCCATAAAATCCTCATTATTTATTATCTTTGATACTAATAAAGCTTGCAATTTGAAACGATATGTTATTATAGTAGCCGGTGGATCGGGGCAGAGAATGAATAGCTCTGTGCCAAAGCAGTTTCTTAAAATAAAAGATGAAGTTATTTTAATAAAAAGTATTCGTGCATTTTATTCGTTCGATCCTGATATAGAAATCGTTATTGTATTACCCGAAAATCAGATTGATATTTGGAACGACCTTTTAAAAATAGAAGGTTTCGACATAAATCATATAATTGTTAAAGGAGGAGCAACTCGTTTTCATTCGGTTAAAAACGGCTTGTCGGTTATTGGCTGTGATGGATTTGTTGCAATACATGATGGGGTGAGGCCCCTGGTAAGCAAAAGCACCATACAGACTACATTTGAAACTGCTGAAAAATCAGGCAATGCTATTCCATTTATAGATTTAAACGATTCTATCAGATTTGTTGATGATACAGGTAATATGGCTGTTGATCGAACAAAATACAAATTGATTCAAACCCCACAGGTTTTTGATTGTATACTCATAAAAAAAGCTTATGAACAGGAGTATTCAGACAAATTTACCGATGATGCTTCCGTTGTTGAAAATTTGGGAATAAAAATCAACCTGGTTCAAGGGAACATCGAAAACATCAAAATCACCACCCAGGTTGATCTAAAAGTTGCAGAAGTACTTACCGATTATTTATCGGCATGAAAAACTAAAAATGGAATGTTTGTGTGAAACAGAACTTTTCGTGTAATACTTGGATTTAGAAGCTTTGATATTATCCCCTGCTTGTGTGTAACCATTGAAATAATATCAATATATTTTTCTCGAATAAACTCTTGCATTCCTGCAAGAAAGTCCTTGTCTTCAATTATACTACAATGAATTTCATAATCGCTATAATGCTGCAGTAGTTTTTCTTTTAGGGAATCCATTTTTACCCTGTCCCAAACCTGCGAATCAGATGTTCCAATATGCACACAGTAAAGTCTGAACTCAAATGGCGACAATATGCTTATTAATTTTTTAATAGCATGGTAATCAGAATCATCAAAATCTGTTGCATACATAATGTTTATTGTCGCTATTCCTTGGTAAATTGAATCTTCGGGAATAACCAACACAGGAACTTTTGACTCTTCAATAATTTTAGCCGTTACGCTACCAATTAAATCATTTTCTCTTTCGCCCTGACCACGTGTTCCAATAATTATTACTTCGGGATTGTATTTCTTACTCTCTTCAATGATTTCTTCGCTAGCAATTCCTCGCATCAGGGCATAATCAATTTTAATCCCTTGAATTCCCTCTTTTTCAATTTTCTCTTTAAGATCATCATAAAACTTCTCCATGCTATTTTTTGCCCTGATTTCAATTTCGCGAATAATCTCATCCATATTCACTTGATAGTAATACGTATCGGTCAGCGGCATTGAGTTTACCACTGGATTGTAGTATACATGCATCAATTTAATCTCTGCATTTAGCTTTTCAGCAAGTCCGATAGCGTAACGGCATGCATTAACAGAGTAATCACTAAAATCAATAGGTACAAGTATTTTTTGAATTCCTTGGGTTGGTTCTTCTTGTTCGTCCTGATACTCCTCCCTCCATTGTTCACTAACTTTTTCGACAATTCGAAGAGCTTTTTCAAGGTTACGGGACGAAACCTGCACCTTTACACCTCCTGAAACAACAGAATGAATTAAATTGACATTTTTCAGGTAGCATTCAACTCCCTCTGATTCAAGGCGGGTTCTTAAAATCTCAGCCCTGGCATAATTGTGCATTGCAATGGTTATAAGTTTATCTTCCATATACTACAGTTTTATATTTATCAAAAAAAAGAAAAGGAAAAAAGGAAAAAACAATGGTGGTTTCTTTTCAAAAATTCTCTCTGCAATGATATGTAAGTTCCATTTTTCCATCGCTTTTTATCATTTCGACAAAGTGTTAAGAACAAATGAGAATATGCAGTAAGAGAGTAAATAGAATTCGATATAAATTACAACTTTTTAAAGCTAAAATCAAGTTAAATGATTTCTTTTTGGCAATAAATGTTGGCTGCCTGTTTATTATCGTTTTAAAAATATTATTTTTGTGCTGATACAAAAGAAAGAATGGAATATGGATATTAGAAGAAGCTTTATTAAAGATTTATTAAAATCGACAGAGGTAAATAAAACCGTTAATGTTAAAGGCTGGGTAAGAACCAAGAGAGATAATAAACAGATTGCTTTTATAGCAGTAAACGATGGATCGACCATAAACAATATACAGGTTGTACTTGACCTGGCAAATTATGATGAAAATAAGTTTAAACTAATAACTACCGGATCAAGTTTAAGTGTTACAGGAACTCTTGTTCAATCAATGGGAAAAGGACAATCTGTAGAAATTCAGGCAACAGAAATTGAGCTTTATGGCACTGCTGACCCTGAAACATATCCGTTACAAAAGAAAGGTCATACTCTTGAGTTTTTGCGTGAAATAGCTCATTTACGTTTTAGAACAAACACATTTGGAGCAATCTTTAGAATTCGACATTCAATGGCTTTTGCTATACACAAGTATTTTAACGATCACGGATTTTATTATTTACATACACCCATAGTTACGGGATCGGATGCTGAAGGTGCCGGAGAAATGTTCAGAGTATCAACGCTGGACATTCATAATTTACCAAAAACAGAAGAAGGAAAAATTGATTTCTCTCAGGATTTTTTTGGTCAGGAAACTAAACTAACCGTTTCTGGTCAGCTTGAAGCTGAGTTAGGAGCAACGGCTCTGTCTAATGTTTATACTTTTGGGCCTACATTCAGAGCCGAAAATTCAAATACTCCGCGCCATTTGGCTGAGTTCTGGATGATTGAACCCGAAATGGCTTTCTATGATATCATGGATGATATGGATTTGGCGGAGGATTTTCTAAAATATCTTATATCATATGCATTAGAAAACTGCAAAGAAGACCTTGATTTTTTAAATAACATGTACGATAAAGAATTAATTGAAAGGCTAAACTTTGTTGTAAATAATAGTTTTGAAAGAATTGATTATACTGAAGCAATAAATATACTTATAAAAGCTGATCAGAAATTTGAATATCCAGTTAAGTGGGGTTCTGATTTACAATCGGAACATGAGCGGTTTTTAGTTGAGAAATATTACAAAAAACCTGTAATAGTAACCAATTATCCGAAGGAAATTAAAGCATTTTATATGAAACAAAACGATGATGGAAAAACTGTTCGTGCAATGGACGTTTTGTTTCCTCGTATTGGTGAGATTATTGGGGGTTCGCAGCGCGAAGAAGTATATGACAAGATTGTTTCACGTATAAGAGAAATGGGTATTCCTGAAAAAGAAATGTGGTGGTATCTCGAAACTCGTAAATTTGGAACCGTTCCTCATAGTGGCTTTGGACTAGGTTTCGAGCGATTGATTTTATTTGTTACCGGGATGGCAAATATTCGTGATGTAATTCCGTTCCCGAGAACACCTAAAAATGCTGAATTTTAGTTATATTTAGAGTATTATAAAAAACGAATGTTAAAGCAAAGTTTACAGCAAAAATTATTACAAAAGCTGTCTCCTCAACAAATTCAGCTCATTAAGCTATTGGAAATCCCAACCATGCAGCTTGAGCAACGAATTAAGCAGGAGCTTGAAGAGAATCCTTTGCTTGAAGAGGGCCAAACTGAGGATGAAAATTTTCAGGAAGACAATAATGACGAAGAAATTACTGAAGATAACCTCAACGATAATAATGATGAGTTTTCGTTTGAGGATTATATAAACGATGAAGATGTTCCTTCATACAAGCTTGTAGCAAATAACTACTCAAAAGATGACAAAAGAGAAGAAATTCCATTTACTACAGGAGTATCTTTTCATGAGCATCTGCAAAATCAGATTGGCTTACGCAGCCTTTTGGAAAAAGAGCATATTCTGGCTTTGTACCTTATCGGAAACATTGATGATGATGGATACATACGTCGAAAACTGGAGGCTATTGCTAATGATTTATCCTTTTCGCAAAATATAGAAACCGATGAAGATGAGTTATTGGAAGTGTTAAAAATAATTCAGGATCTTGATCCCGCAGGTGTTGGTGCTCGCAGTTTACAGGAATGCTTACTCCTTCAGATAAATAATAAAGATCAGGAATCAATAGAAATAAAGCTAGCCCGCAAAATTCTTAAATATTACTTTCTTGAGTTTACTAAAAAACATTACGACAAAATTGTTACTCGTTTAAATATTTCCGAGGAAGAGTTAAAATCAGCAATAAATGAGATCTTAAAGTTAAACCCCAAGCCAGGAAGTAGTTATTCTGATTCGCAATCGAGAGTAATACAAACACTCGTTCCGGATTTTGTTCTTGAAAGCAAAGATGGACAGTTATTGCTTTCGTTAAATTCAAAAAATGTTCCCGAGCTTCGTTTAAGTAATTCTTATAACGATTTAATACAAACCTATACTAAAAGTAGCCGTAACGAAAGAACCAGAGGAGAAAAAGAGGCATTTTCGTTTGTAAAACAAAAGCTTGATTCGGCCAAATGGTTTATAGATGCAATTAAGCAAAGGCAAAACACTTTGTTTATTACTATGAATGCCATTATTGATTATCAGTACAAATATTTTCTCGATGGTGATGAAGCTTTTCTTCGTCCAATGATTCTGAAAGATATTGCTGAAAAAACAGGCTTGGATATTTCTACAATTTCGCGTGTGGCAAATAGCAAATATATACAAACACATTTTGGAATTTTCCCATTAAAATATTTCTTTTCGGAAGGCCTCCAAACCGAATCAGGAGAAGAAGTATCTACCCGTGAAATAAAATCGATTCTTAAGGAATGTATTGAAAACGAAAACAAGAAAAAACCACTAACAGACGATCGGCTTACCATCATCTTAAAAGAAAAAGGTTATTTAATTGCCCGAAGAACTGTAGCTAAATACCGCGAGCAACTTAACATTCCTGTTGCCCGATTAAGAAAAGAATTGTAATCATGAGGAAATATATTTCGAAGAGCATTTCTATACTTTTTCATCCGCTTGTTTTGCCTACATTGAGTATATTTATTTTATTTAACTCAGGCACATATTTAGATTTTATACCATACAATGCCAAAAAAGTTGTTATACTAATTGTTTTTGTAAGCACATTTGTATTACCACTTACATTTGTTCCTTTTTATCTATTTCAGAGCATTATTAAGAATATCCAAATGGAAAGTAATAAAGAGAGGCTTGTACCATTTTTTATTTCGTTCTGCTTATACCTTTTTTGTTATTATTTGCTTTATCGCATAGGTTCGCCAGAAATGATTAACCGGCTAATTCTTGCTGCAGCTACATCAATCCTTCTCTTATTTATTCTTTCTATTAAATGGAAGATTAGTGCTCATATGGTTGGAATTGGTGGACTTACAGGAGCTTTAATTGCCTTGTCTCTTTTGTTAAAAGTTAACATGCAATACTATATTATTGCATCGGTTTTGGCTTCAGGACTAATTGGATTTGCAAGACTTTGGCTTAAGGCTCACTCACCTAAGCAAATCTATATTGGCTGGATTACCGGATTAATTGTGACTTTTATTGTGCTTTTCGTTTTTTAGTACCTTTTCTAAATTATCAATTCTTTTCATAAGAATCTCATCCCTTGATTTCTCAAAATCCATTGGAAAATCGATTTTGTTTCTAATTGCTTTGTCAATACAAAAATCCTTTTGAAAGAGAGTGTAAAACAATCCCTTATTGTAAAGATATGTGGCAAGGTACTCTTGCTCTGTTTGACCCGGAGTTGGAACAATTACAGCTGTTTTTTGCAAAGCAACCAAATCCATAACAGAGCTATACCCTGAGCGACAAACAACTACCTTAGATTCGTTTACTAACGACAATAGCTCATGAGAATTTACCATTTCAAAAACACTTATATTCGTGGTTGATTCAAGTACTTTTTTAGAATTTGCGCCTCTAACGATAGCTACTTTATAATCTTTTATTAAAAGTTGCCTATAAACTAATTGCTCAAAAATTGTTCGTTGAGGTTCTGGGCCTGAAAGTATTATGAGGATATCGTACTTTGTTTTATTCTGATTTAAACTACTTTCTTTCGTAAACCGCGATAATGGCCCAATATAAAATACAGTTGGATAATTATAGATATGTGAAAGGATGCCTGATAAATTATTATCGTCCTCAAAATCAGGAACCCAGCATTCGTTATATTGCCGAATAATTTTCTTAACTATCCAACGAGAAATTGGCTCAAAAACTTTAAAAACACCAGGAAATAAAACATTCAGCTGGTGAGTAATAAAAACAGAGTATATCGATTTATTCCATAAACCATATCGGTTATCAGAAATAACGCAATCTATTTGCTCCCGTTTTAAAAGTCTTTTTAATAAAAAATGCTCCTTTATAGAATATATAATTAGTGCAGGTAATAACCGTAACATAGTAAAAAGCTGCGTATTTTTATTGGAGTATTTAACTCTATATTGTGGAAGAACGAACCACTTTAAAAAAGGAAACTCATTTTTTAAATACTCAAGAGCTACTCCATCAGCAGCAATTATTACATTGTGATTTCTTTTAAGAAGTTGATTAATAATAGGAACCATGCGGCTTGCATGACCCAGACCCCAATTCAATGGGCAAACTAATATCCGGGTTTTATTATTCATTAAATATTTATAATGATGACTATACTATAACGCTAAGCTTGCTCTTTTCCGTAATTTGCATATTGGTAAAATCAAAATCGGTAATTAAATTAATTCCCGGTTTTTTACCAACTTCTATTGAGCCAAACACTTTTTCAATTTGCAACGCTTTTGCCCCATTTATTGTTGCCCATTGAAGAACCGTTTCAAAGGAAATACCTGATTTAATTATTATAATAGCCTTCATTTCTTCGAGAATCGAAAGACTTGTGTTTGATGCTAAACTATCTGTTCCTAACAAAACCTTCTCTGAGAAAGGGAGAAATATATCAAGATTAGGATATTTGTTTTCGATAAAATAATTAGATAATGGACATAAAACAAAATAGGCATTTTTAAAGTCTTTAATTGCTTTTTTTATTTCCTGAAACGAGCTATAAAGATTATGTACAAAAAATATTATATTATGATGGGGTAATCGGTCGGCTATAGATTCGAATGAATTTTTCCCGGTGGGAAGCCAATTTGAGAGATCAATTCCGATTCTAGTAAACAGATCAACTAATTTTCCCTTTTTAGAAGTAAACATTTCATTCTCAAAGGCAGATTCCTGCATATGTATAGAAAGAATAGAGATCTCTTTTTCGGCAAGAGCACTGATTTGTCTAAATAAATCATCCGAAACCGAATAGGGAGCATGAGGAACAATTGAAACAGCAAGACCTTTTTCAGCAAATTGGTTTTTCAATTTTAGATTTGTAGAAAAAACCTCATCTGCATTACCATGCAACCCTAGCGCTTCGACAAAGGTATGATAGTATATTTTACTATTGTACTTAACTTCTATTGAACGATTTGTATTTGCAATATCGGCAACCGCAACTATACCATTGCGTCTCATAAGGTCGTCGTGCAAAACCATAGCTGACAACACATTTGCAGAATCTGATTGTTTTTTATAAGCAATCATTTCGCTTACAAAGTCTGGGAGCGTTAGTCCCGGCGTAATTTTCCCTTTTAACTCTGATAATTCTAAATGGCAATGGGAGTTTATAAAGCCCGGAACGAGAACACCATTATAATATTCAAGGCTGCCCGATTCTGTTAGGTTACCTTTTGAATCGGGCATGTTTAGAATTGTTCCAGAATCATCAAATTCAACAATCCCATTTTTTAGAGGAGGTTGAGATACGGGGAAAATATAGTTGGCAACAACGCGCCGCATAGCTATTCTACTTTGGGTGTTTGTTCTTGTGTTTCTTCTTTTACAATAGTTTCAAGTTGGCTTAGTCGGTTAAGTACTTCAATATAGATTTTATCATAATCATTAATATTGTGACTATAGTAATAAACTGATGTATCAAAATCTTGTCTGGAATAGCCATGATTTTCGAAAATCACATTATAGTAATTTGCGCTATCTAATTGGGCAAATTGTTTTCGTACCTCTGTATTGGTAAACATACCATCTAACATATGAATATCAACTAGAATATCAATCATTTTATCTTTAGGAATAAGATTATGCGGAACGTTATCCTTTGGTTTACAAGAAAAACTTAAAACAAGAATAAATAAAACTATATATCGCATATGATTAATTTTGAATTAAAACAAAGGTATAATTTTTACTGATAAAAAAAACCGACTCTAAAGCCGGCCTTTTTGCTTTCATTTATAATCGTTATCTAATCTCATTAAATTTATAACCTATCATAACTTCGATTGTACCATTAGAATATTTTCGCAATTCGGAAAGAGTAATATCGTATGCAATACCTATTAAAAACTTATTTTCGTAATTATATCCTCCAATAATGGATATGGCATCACTGGTTCTGTATGATAATCCACCCCATAACATTCTCTTATAGGTAGTTTTTAAATTTATTTCACCTTGTATTTGACCTGGTGACATGTATTTAATTAACAGTGAGGGAGATAAAAGAAAATCTCTATTTAAAATAAGATTATAACCTCCAGCAAGATAAAAATGCTGCTTAAGTCTGTTTATTCCTTTATCCGAATCAACATCTTCAATTTCGCCATGCAGATTATTTAATTTATTCCCAAACAATTGGTGTGCTGAAATACCTGCATAATAATATGTTGAATATAAATAAATACCTACGGCACCATCAAGAGCATAAGATGATTCAACATTGCCAGTAAAAGCAGGGTCGTTTATACCTTCCCCAATATCTATTTTTGTATTATCTAATTTGAATTGAGTCATTCCAATATTTAATCCTCCAGAAATTCGAATAGCGTCATTTATTGCGATATTATATGCGTAAGTACCTCCAAGAGCCAAACGACTATCGGGTCCGGTAATGTCATTATAAATATACCCTCCATAGCCCATAGGAAGCTTTTTTAGAGGACCATAACCGGCAACACTCATTGTTCTGGGAGCATCTGTTATACCCATCCATTGAATTCGAGAATTTGCCCTAATATTAAATGAATTTAAAGTACCTGCAACAGCAGGATTAATTAGATATTCATTAAACATCCATTGTGTATAAAAGGGTGCTTGCTGCGCTTTTGCCGATTCGACAAAAAGCAGGCAGAATAAACCAAATATGAGATATTTTATTGTTTTCATATTAACGTACAATTGTTACAGGTCCAGTCATTACTTTATAACCAGGCTCATTTGTATGTATTATATAATAATAAGTACCTGTCGGTAAATCACTTCCGTTTTCTGTTCTGCCATCCCAACATTTATCGGGATCATTATTCACATAACCTTTTTGCATATATACTTTAACTCCCCATCTTGTAAATACCTGCACCAAATTGTTGGGGAAATTATCTATATTTTCAATAGACCAAGTATCATTTATACCATCTCCATTTGGAGAGAAACCATCAGAAGCATCCACATTTGCAATAAAATTAACAAATATTGAATCCGTTTCTAAGCAAGCGTCTGTACTAATTGCGGTCAGCAGATACCATCTAGGGAGATCTGGAGTAACATCGGTAACTAATGCATTTATATTCTGAATACCAATTACTGGTGTCCAATTATACGTAGCACCAATAGCTATATTTTGAACCTGACCTATAAGTGTGTGTGTTGCTATATTTACTTTAACATCAATCGTATCATTATCATCACCCTCATCATCCAATATGCTAAGACCTACACCTTGGTGAACAATTACCGGCTCGCTGGGGAATATATCATAACAGAACTCATTAACTGCTGTCATAACATAATTGGCAGATAAAAGAGGATCAAACTGAACAGTTTGCGGACTAGACTCTATAATTGTAGTTACAACAGGAGGTGAAAAGCCACCTTCAGTTATTTGCCAATATACAGTATCAACAGCTGTTGTGGTTAACTCAAAACTTATTCCGCCTGTATAGCTGCATAAAGTATCTCTATCTAAAACATGAGAAAAGCTTATATCAAAGATTGTGTTTGCAGTTATTATTACCGCTTCGTTTTGTGCGCAACCCCGGCTATCGGTAACTGTAAGGTTATATGTTCCATCTTCCAGATTAGTCAGGTAATCAGAAATTGAAGTAAATCCTCCCGGGCCTGTCCAGCTATAAGAATAATCAGGAGTACCTCCGCTCGGATCTACATTTATTGCTCCATTTGCAATCACCTGATCTTTTGCAAAACTATTGATACAATATTTATCTTTTAAATTCACCAGAATATTCATTGCTTCGGGCTGAATAATTTCGATAGAAGCTGTTGCCTCGCAAGAATTAGGCAAATTACTGTCGACAATTGTCACAGAATATTCTCCTTCAGCCAAATCACTTATTGATGCAGTAGTTTCTCCATTACTCCACGTATACGTGTAACCAGGAGTACCATTGCTAATATTTACACTTATACTTCCATCTGTTAATCCATTACAACTAATATCAATTTTATCAAATACAATTGACATAGCGGGATTAATTACAACTGAAGTATCAATTATAGCTTCACAACCATTGGCATCCTGTACAGTAATTGTATAGTTTCCTGCATTTAAATCTACAAACAAAGGAGATGCCTGAAGTGCAAAACCTGTTATTGCATATTGATATCCAGGAGTACCACCTGTTGCAGTTATAATCTCAATTTGACCAGTATTTATAGGATCATTACATTCTGATGTATGAGTAACAATATAATCAGTAATAAGTAACTCGTCGGGTTGGTTTACATTTACTGTACTATCTCCGCTTAAGCAACCATCATCGTCTCTTATAATAATTACATAAGGTCCGGCATATAATCCAGTAAATAAATTGCCTGGCTGGTAATTTACACCACCATCGACAGAATATTCAAAATTACCAGTTCCTCCGCTAGCAGTAACAGTTATTGTTCCAGTATTATCTCCATAACAAGTATTAACATCAGTAATAGTTACAACATCAATAACAATAGGTATTGGGCCTGTAATAGTAGCAACATCTATTGCAGTTAGAGTATCGCAATCGTCGCTAATAAATATTGAATATGTTCCAGGAATTAAACCAGTAAAAGTGTTTGAAATCTGGAAGTTTACATTATCAAGCGAATAACCCAATGTTCCGGCACCACCACTGGCATGTACAATAATTTCTCCATCATTTCCTACTCCAATACAAGATACAGGAAATGCTTCGATTAAATCAATTGTTACAGGATTCGGTTCAGTTATTTCAATTGTATCACTATAAAGAAAACAAAGATTGGCATCACGAACTGCAATAAACACTGAATCTCCTGTCAATCCTGCAAAAATACCTGTAGTATTTGACCATTCCGGAACTTCGGTAATAGAATAATTATATGGCGCTAATCCACCTGAGGCTATAATTTCAATTTGGCCGTCACTACCTCCGTTGCACGTTACCGGAGTAATATTATATGTAGCAGTAATTTCTGTTCCTTGAGTAATTGTAATCAAGGTATCTTTTGAACAACCACTAATACCATTAATTGTAAATAAATAACTTCCAGCTTTTAGTTTGTCGAAGGTTTCTCCACTATTTTTTGGCAATCCCGAATAGGTATCGTAAGTATAAGTTAAAACACCTGTTCCTCCTAAGAAATCTAATTTTACTTCCCCAATAGAATCGCCATAACAAACATTATTAACGATAGTATTATTTGTTATTATAATTTGTCCATTTAAAGTAACCAAAGTATCAAGGAATTTTGAGCATCCTTGTTCATCTCTAACAACAATTTGATAAACTCCTCCAGATAAACCTGTAAATAAAGAATCTGCATAATAATCGATCCCATTATTTATAGAATAATCTAAATCTCCGGTTCCACCTATTGCATAAACCACTATTTCACCATCGATTGCACTTCCATCACATATTAAATGAACAACAGAAATAGAATCAATCTTAATCGTATCAGGATTATTCATAATAATCGTATCACCAAATTGAATACATCCCAAACCATCCTGTACAGCAATATAGAAAGTATCAGTAGCTAAAGGTGAAAAAACATTTCCTGTAGCCCATGTAGATGCGCTATCAATAGAATAAAGATATGGATCTATTGCACCCGGGGTACCTCCTGAAGCAGTTATTTCTATTTGGCCATTGGCCGATCCATAGCAGGAAATACCTGTATAAGTTGTTGTAATAGTTATTTGAGTTGGTTGATTTATTGTAATTACAGTATCTTTTGTACAACCACTAATATCAGTAATTATAAAGGTATAAACACCTGCTTTAAGCTCGTTAAAATTTTCTCCACTATTTTTTGGAGCACCTGTATATGTATCATAAGTATAAGTTAAAGCTCCTGTTCCACCAGAGAAAGTTAATGTTACTTCACCGATTGAATCGCCAAAACAAACATTATTAACAAGGGTACTACCAGTTATTTTTATCTCTGGAGGAGAACCAATAGTAACAGAATCTATAGCAGTACAACCATGAGAATCTGTTACCCGGGCATAATAAACTCCAGGACAAAGAGTTCTAACAGTATCAGTTGTCGCAATAATTGTAGAAAAATTAATATCAGAACTCCACTCATAAGTTAAATATGGAGGTTGTCCTCCCGATCCTGTAAGTACTGCTGTTCCATCACACAAATCAAAACAAGAAGTTGTAATTCCAGTAATTTGTGGAGTATGCCTTGTGATACCTGGACCATTAATTGCACTATATCTGTTGATCGGAATATTAATTGACGAATCAGCATAAAGGATTGATTCAAAAACACTATTCTGATTTTCATCAGAGAATTTTATTGTTGCTTCCTCAAACAATCCAGGAACACCCCAGTTTTCATAATCAACAATACGAATTCTCCAAGCTCCATTTGCAGGATCTTGTCCGTGTAATTTTTTCCAGTCCCCAGAAAATTCATATGTACCTGAAGATGCATCACATTCATCTATCACGCTTAGGGCTGTTAAGGATGTATCTAAAGGATCGTTATAAAATCTGTATGTAGCATCTGATTGCCATAATGTAGGTAAAAGGTCACAATTTGGTTTTAACTCTACTACTGAATCTAAAGGAGAAACAAGATAAACACCCAAATTTGCAACATAATCGTGACTTGAAATTTTAACATAAACTTCAATATGTGTAGGAGTACCTGTAATAACTGAATCAATTTTAAACGGAGATGGCTTACCAATTGCAGCACGCAGAATTGGTAAGTAGCTAACTCTAATTGTATCAGTTACGTTCCCACAAGGTGCATTTCCTAAGGAAGTTAATACTAAATCAACATATCCTTTAAATAAATCGTTTACTCCGGGAGTATATGTTGGATCAATTCTGTTCAAATCATCAAACGAACCATCACCACCATCGCTTGACCAATTTATTCCAGAGCAATTTACCGAATCTGCATCCTGAATATAATATGGAGTGCCATAACATAAAGTAGTATCAATACCGGCATTTGCTATAGCAGATTTATAAACTATTACATTAATGTTGTCTGTACCTATACATCCATTATTATCTGTAACCGTATATGTAAAGCTAAAAGAACCCGAGGTGCTTGAATTAAAAATTGGAGATTGAATAGCAGGATCGTCCAATAATGTCAAATTAGCTCCTGTCCATGCATGCAAATATGGAATGGTGCCTCCTAAAGGATTTCCATTAATATTTAAATCAACTGATGTACATGTTACTGCTGGATCAGGGGTAATATTTGATGTTGGGTTTGCAAAAACTGTAACTGTTACGCTAGCTGCTAGAGTATTGTTACAATCGCCTTCGAACCTTACATAATTTGTTGTTGTTACGGCTGGGGATACAATACTTAAATTTTGGCCTGTACCAACCAAGGTGGTAAATCCTGCATCCGAATACCATCTTGCTGTTGCATTAGTTCCTAGTGTTCCGCCAGAATAAGAAAGAATTATATTGGGAAATGCACCTGCACAGAAATTAGTATGATCAACGCTTGCACTTGTGGGCGCAACGGATTGTGCTTTTATTGTTACAGTTATCGATGCAGCAGTTGTATTATTACAATCACCTTCGAAACGTACATAATATGTCGTAGTTACTGCAGGGGCGGCTATTACCAGATTCTGACCTGTTCCTACCAGAGTGGTAAAGGTTGCATCTGAATACCAGCGTGCTACTGCACCTGTTCCAAGTGTTCCT